>JAABUS010000114.1_pt1 | contig 192577 bp, 197 predicted proteins | sample 5560161 | NCBI WGS metagenome assembly JAABUS01 (sample SAMN10711885, study PRJNA513376) | rock metagenome | isolation source: Antarctica rocks | place: Antarctica: Victoria Land, Trio Nunatak nord | collected 2016-01-04 | reverse complement strand
GCGCCTGGCTCACCATCATCTGGCACTGCTGGCAGGACAACACGACCTACGACCCCACCAAACACCGCGCACTGCAGCGTCTCACCCAAGATCAACAACTGACGGGTTGACACAGGGCTTCTCATCGCAGGGGCTCCGGGGTCGACGGCAGGGCGGTGAAGACCGCTCAGGAATGCGCCGCCACCGTACCGGAGCGCGGCCACGACGCTGGCCTCCCGCACGTGCGGGGTCGGGACCTGACCACTCAGCCGGTCTTCTGCACGACGAGGCTGACGGTGGTCGCCGCGCAGCCGGTGATCCCGCGCAAGGACCAGCGTCCGGTGTAGCCATTGCCGGCGAAGTTCGACTCCGCGTCGCCCTTGTCCTTCTCCACCTCACCACCGGACAACGGGAAGCCCGCGGCCGGGTAGGCCGCCTGCAGCTCGGCCAGTACGGCAGAGAAATCCCGCGGAGCCGTGCCGTTCACGACCAGTCGTTGACCCGAGCGGGTCTCGCTCGAGGTCAACACGGTGCCCGCCGGTAACGGCAGCGACGACGGGAACCCGGCCGGCGGACTGGCACTGCCGGTGGCCGAGCACGAGCTGGTGGTGGCCGAGCTGCTGGTGGCCGAGCTGCTGGTGGCCGAGCTGGTGGAGGCCGAGGCAGCCGGTGGCGCGCCGCTGCACCCGGCGGCACCGATCAGCGCCGCGGCCCCGAGGACCGCGGCGCTGATCGGACGTCTGCTCACTCCTGGTCGTTCCGATCGCTGCGGGAATCGCCGCGTGCCTTCTTCCCGTGCGACTTCACCACCGGCGAGGTCGGGTCGAAGGCCGACAGCAGGGTGGCCCCGGTGGACTGGCGGGCGATGGTGGCCAGCGAGTCGTAGTTCTGCGGACCGCCCGTGGCGCAGGCACCCGTGCACCCGTCGGCATAACCGACCAGGACGCGACCGGTGCCGTCCAACGTGATGTCCGTGAAGTCGAGCAGGTTGCGGTCCTTGCCGCAGGTCGTGCCGCCGGTGCAGATGGATCCGCGCTGGACGGGGTCGGTCGGGGTGGCGTCGGTGGTGGTCCAGCTCTTCCCACCGTCGTAGGTGGTGGAGATGTACAGGTGCCAGACGCCGGTGAACGTGGCCGCGTCCTGGGAGTTGCCGGGTGTGGTGCTGCCCAGGTAGGCGAAGGATGCCCGGTTGTCGTCGCCGGCGACCACGGCCGGGAACACGCTGTTGACCACGCCGAGCTGCCCGCCGACGTTCTGGTCGTTGCTCCAGGTCTTGCCCTTGTCGGTGCTGGTCGCGACGCGGGCTGAGCCGTCCGCGGCCTGGTAGCCCATGTACACCGTGCCGTTGGAGCCCACTCCGACGCTGGGGTCGCTGCTGCCCGGGGTGCTGGCCGGGTTCTTGCGCACCGCCCAGGTCAGCCCGGCGTCCTCGCTGACCGCGACGGCCTGGTTGCCACCGCAGCCCTTGTTGGGCACGTACACGGTGCCATCAGGTGCGACCTTGACGTGCCCGTGCAGGCCACCGCACTCCGTCAGGTTGTACATCGGAACAGCCGGGCCGTAGGTCACGCCACCGTCGCGGCTGGCCGCGCAGTTGGCGTCGGCGATGTCCTGGCTGCAGTAGTAGACCGCGTTGGGGTAGGCCGTGGTGGGAAGGCTGCCGAGCTGGCCGGCCGGGTAGGGACCACCGCCCATGGTCTGGTGGTCGACGCCGGAGAGCAGCGGGCTGTTGCCGGTGGTCGGCGCCCAGGTCGCCCCGTCGTTGTCGGTGTAGCAGGTCAGTGCCGCTTTGCCGGCCAGTTGGGACTCGAACGTGCGACCGGTCTGGCGGTCGGTGTACAGGATCGGGTCGAGCGAGGTGGTGCTGCCCTGCGGACACCCGTTCGCCACCTTCGCGCTCACGTCGGACCAGGTGGCCGTCGCGGGGGTGGTGGCGTCGTTGAACGTGGCCTTGTACGTGGAGCGGTACGCCTGGTACAGCGCGGCACCGGTCTTGACGTTGAATCCGATGGAGGGCTCGCCGGCGTTGTGGGCGTCCTTGAACGACTCAGGCGGGGTGTAGTTGGTGAACGTCGGCGCCGTCGCGGTGGACGGGGCGGGCGGCGCCGGGACGTCGGTCAGGGTCGCCGTGCCGGTGATGGAGTCACCGAGCGGGGCGTAGGGCACCACGCGCACGGTGTACTTGCCGCTGGTCGGGGGCACCAGCATGATCTCCGGCTTGGCCGAGGACGCCGCACTGGAGATGGTGTTACCCGCGGCGTCCAGCAGGTAGATGTCGAAGTCCGCGGCGGCGATCGTCCAGTCCACCGAGACCTTCAGCTGGTGCGCGGCGCCGTACCCGGCTGGTGTCGACACGTTCAGGGTGTAGTCGTCACACGGTGTCGCGGCCGAGCACATCGGCGGCCCGGCAGCGCCGGTGGTGTTCGGGACGGCGAACGGCCCCGCGGTCCACGTCGCGGTGCGCGACGCGTCGCTGACGCTGCCGGCTGCGGGGGTAGCGGCCCCGGCGGAGCCGCTGGCGACCAGGCCCGCGACGAGGGAGACCGCAGTCGCGGCGACCACCCCTCGGCGCAGCATGCTACGGTTATGTCCGATTCGGGTGTATTCGGCTGATCGGGTGTTGACGACCACGATGCACTCCCCTCGACGAAGCGCGCCTGCTGGCGCCCTTAGCGGGGAGAACGACCGCGTCCGGAGATGGTTACGGACGCGGTCGCTGGCGTGCGTCGATGTCAGCCCAGTGACTGGCCGACCTTGGTGAACCCGCGGAGCAGGTCGCGGCTGATGATCAACCGCTGCATCTCGTCGGTGCCCTCGAAGATGCGCCACAGCCGCACGTCGCGGTACCACTGCTCGATGGGCATCTCCTTGGTGTAGCCCATGCCACCGTGGATCTGCATGACCCGGTCCACCACCCGGTTGATCATGTTGGTGCCGTACAGCTTGGCGATGGCACTGTCGTGGCGGGGGTCGATGTCCTGGTCGACGTTCCACGCTGCCTTGAGCACCAGCCAGCGCGCGGCTTCCAGTTCCACCTCGGAGTCGGCGATCTGCCAGGCCACCGCCTGGTTGGTGCCGATCGGCTTGCCGAAGGTGGTCCGGTCGTTGGCCTGCTGGATGGCCATGCCCAGCAGCCGCTCCGCGCCGCCGACCGCCCGGGAGGGGATCAGGTAGCGGCCCTTGCCGATCCAGCTCATCGCCAAGTCCCAACCCTGACCGACCTCACCGAGCACGTTGCGCCCGGGCACCCGCACGTTGTCCAGGTTGATGGTGGCCGGCCGGGCCGAGCCCATGGTCTCGATCGGCGAGGTGGTGTAGCCCATCTCCCGGTCCACCAGGAACGCGGTGAAGCCGCCCTTGGCGCGCTTGTCGGAGTCGGTGACGGCGATGCAGATGATGAAGTCCGAGGAGTTGCCCCCGGTGATGTACACCTTCTCCCCGTTGATCACCCAGTCGTCGCCGTCCTGCTTGGCCGAGGTGCGGATGTTCGCCGCGTCGGAGCCGGCACCGGGCTCGGTGATGGCGAAGCAGGAGTTGCGCTCCCCGGAGATGGCGGGCTTGAGGTAGGTCTCGGCTTGCTCGGCGTTGCAGTGGAACAGGATGTTGTCGGTCTCCCCGCCGGGGCGAAACCACACGAAGCTTCGGCCGAGTTCCATTTCCACCAGCGCGCGGCTCATCGCGGGCAGGTCGAGGCCGCCGTACTCCTCGGGGGTGTTCAGCCCCCACAGGTCGAACTTCTTTCCCTTGCGCTGCAGTTCGCGCATCTCGTCGTCGGTGACGGCGGCGCGCCCACCCTCGCGGCCGCGCTTCATGATCTCGCTTTCCAGCGGGATCAGTTCACGCTCCACGAAGGTGCGGACGACCTCACGCATCGCGCGTTCGTCCTCGGAGATGGCGAAGTCGACCATGGTCGGTGTTCCTTTCAGATCAGTCAGTTGAACGCGCTGATACCGGTCAGTGCGCGGCCGAGCAGCAAGGTCTGCACCTGGGTGGTGCCCTCGTACAGGGTCAGGACCCGGGCGTCGCGCAGGTATTTCGCCAGTGGGTACTCCTCGACGAAGCCGTACCCGCCGAACACCTGCAGGCAGCGGTTGGCGGCGCGGACGGCGGCCTCCGCGGCGTAGAACTTGGCGGCCGAGGCCTCGGCGCGGAACGGCTGGTCGTGATCGGCCAGGTCAGCGGCGCGCCACACCAGCAGCCGGGCGGCGTCGCGCTCCACCTGCGTCTCCACCAGCAGCTGCTGGATCAGTTGGAAGCCGGCGATCTTGCGGCCGAACTGCTCGCGGCTGCCCGCGTAGTCCAGCGCGGCATCCAGGCACGCGGTCGACAACCCGACGGCGGAGGCGGCGATGGACGCCCGGCCCCGGTCCAGCGCCGTCATCGCCACGGTGAAGCCGCGGCCCTCCTCGCCGAGCAACGCACTGCCCGGCACCCGCACGGAGTCCAGGTGCAGGGCGGCGGTGTCCTGTCCGCGCAGGCCCAGCTTGTCGGAGATCTTGGTGGTGGCGAACCCGGATGCGTTGGTGGGGACCAGGAACGCGCTGACGCCCCGCGCCCCGTCACCGCCGGTGCGCGCCAGGATCAGGGCGAGATCGGCCCAGTTGCCGTTGGTGATGAACTGCTTGGAGCCGGTGATGACCCAGTCCTCACCGTCGCGGACCGCCTTGGTGCGCAGCGCACCCGCGTCGGAGCCGGTGCCCGGCTCGGTCAGGCCGAAGCACGCCAACTGTTCCCCGGAGCACAGCCCGGGCAGCCACTGCTGCTGTTGGTCGGGGGTGCCGTACTTGACGATGCTCTTGGCCACCAGACCCAGCGACACGCTGACGATGCCCCGGATCGCCTGGTCACCGCGGCCGAGTTCTTCGATGGCCAGGCAGTAGGCGAACATGTCCCCGCCGGAGCCGCCGAGCTCTTCTGGTACGCCGAGCCCCAGCAGCCCCGCGGCGCCGAGCTTGCCGACGATGTCGCGGTCGACCTCCTCGGCGCGGTCCCACGCCGAGGCGTGCGGCACGACCTCTTTGTCGACGAACGCGGCCGCCGACTCCTGCAGGGCCTGGTGCTCCTGCGACAACGTGAGGTCCACGCCGCACCTCCTCGTGCTGGATTACGGGCTCATTTCCTTTCGAGCCTAACACCGTTAGGTTACGCTGTGGGGTGTGCGGGACGTCAACCCCCAACGGGTGATCGACACCGCCCTCGAGCTGATCGACGCCGAGGGCCTGCCCGCGCTGTCCATGCGCCGGCTGGCCACCGAGTTGGGTGTGCAGGCCCCGTCGCTGTATCACCACGTGGCCAGCAAGGACGAGCTGCTGGCTGCGCTGGTGGAGCAGGTCGGCGCCGGTGCCGACACGTCCTGGTTCGAGGTGAAGAACTGGGACGAGGCGCTGTTGCGCTGGGGCCGGACCTACCATGCTGCGCTGGCCGAGCACCCCGCGCTGGCCCCGCTGTTCGTGTACTCCCCCGGCCGCTCCGACGCTGCCCTGCGCCGGATCGACACCGTGCACGGTGGCCTGATCGGCGCCGGGTGGAGCCCCCGGGAGGCCACCGAGATCGCTGCGGCGGTGAAGTTCCTGGTGATGGGCGCGGCCTCGGGGTCGGTCACCGCGGGCTTCAGCGCCGATCCGGGTGTGTACGCCGGGCGCTACCCCAACCTGGGATCCGCGCATCGGCTGGTGGGGCGCCCCAACGTGGACTCCGACACCGTCGAGCTGGCCCTGGTGGCGCTGGTCGACGGGCTGCGGCTGCGGCTTGAGCGGTCGCTGTAACGGTCGCGGCGTCGGGCGGTAACCTCGGCCGCATGACCAGCGAGGAGCCCCTGCAACGGTCCCAGCAGGCGATCGACGACGCCAAGGCGGCTGCGCAGCAGGCCGGCAGCACGATCGACCACCCGGACCCTGATGCCGCGGCCGGTGATGACGACGCCGAGGAGTTCGATCCGCGCCAAGAGCCTCCCGCGTAGCCCCAGACCTCGGCTGTCGCCAGTGATCCGGCAGGCAGCGCGCAGGACGTGGGCAAGTTCGGCGCGGCGCACCGCCCTACCCCCGCACGGCGCGGGGGACAGCCGACAGGCCCCGAAGAACCAGCTGGCGCTGCTGCTCGGTCAACACCCCGGCGAACGGGCTGTTCTGGCGCAGCTCGCGTGAGCGTGGTGAACGGGAGGTCAGCGCCTCCAGGACGTCCTCGACCGGACCGTCCAGCAGTTGTGCCCACTGCTGCAGCCACAGCTTCGCCTCGCCTCGGGCGGATCTGGCCTGCATCGCGGTGAGGTTGCGGCGGCCCCGCGCGAGTACGCCAACAGGGTCCTCGACCAGTCGGGCTGCCACCGCGTGCGACAGCCACAAGCTGCGCAGCTGGTCTCGGGTCAACCGCGCCGACCCGTGGCGCAGCACCTCGACGTCATGACGGGTGACCCGTCGATGCGCGCCGACGAGGACGTAGGGCAGGTCACCGCGGTTGCACAGGTCCACGACGTGCTGACGGGAGGTTCCCAGCAGGCGAGCCGCCTCTCCGGTGGTCAGGAGCGCCGCGGTCTCCGCTTGGTTGATCTCATCGGCGACGGCGGAGCGCATGAGAACAGGTTAGCCCGTATCCACAACAGACACAAAGTTTGACGACAATCTTGTGCCTGTTGTGGATAAAGCAGCGAGGGAAGACGTCCGCACAGCGAGCACCCCCGCCCCGGCCTCGGCCAGGTGCCCCTGCGCCCGGTGGTGTGCAGCCGTCGTGCTTCGGCCGGGTGAGGTCCGAACGCAGGGCGGTCGGCTGTCCGGCCCACCGGGCGAGGGGCAGACCGTGGCCAGGTAGTGGGCGGGCGTAGAACTGCGGCTCACGCACCCCGATCCTTCGGATGCACCTGCGCGCGGTGACACCCCCACACCGCGTCGAGCGCGCGCTGCTTGTGCTCGCGAGCCTGCCGCAGTGCTCCGCTGGCGGCAGCGGCCTCGAGGAGCTGTTCGAGCAGGACCACCCGGGCGGCGGGGGTGAGCTTGGCGATCACCTCGGCCTGCGCCGTTTCCGTGCCCGCGAATGTCGCCCGTTCCCAGCCGTCACCGGCCATGATCGTGCTCCGCCTCGAGGAGGACCTGCAGAGCTTTGATGTCTTCGAGGTCGCGCGGTCGCCCTGCTGCGCGCTTCAGGTCGATGAGGTGTTGCAGGGACGCGACCGGGACCGTGAGTCCGCCGACGTCCATGTGCACGGCGGCGGCGGACAAGACGTCGAAGTCGATGGGATGGGCAACGACCACGTCGACCTCGCGCGCGACGTGCTGGGGGTCAAAGAAGGACAGGACCTGCATGTGCTTGGTGCGGATCCAGTCGTCGCGGATCGCGGGGTCGGCGAAGTCCGCGGGGTCGATCGGCACTCGGGGTAGTAGCCCCAGGCGCTGGAGTGCGTGCATCGCGCGCAGCGCCGGTTCAGGATTCAGGTCGACGATGACGTCCAGGTCGACTGTCGCGCGCACGTGTCCGCTCAGGACCACCGCCATCCCGCCGACAATGACGTACGGGACGTCCGCCTCCGCGAAGGCTGCGTACACGTCGTCATACAAGCCCACCGGGTGAGCGTACGGCGGCGACGCCGTGCTGACTCGACGTCGGCGCGCTAACAGCCGGCCGTCACCGTGACTCCTACGAGGCGACCGTCTCGTGGGCTCTGAGTCTCGCGGGCGTCCGGAAACCGTGGGCGAGCCGGGTGGCTGCCGAGGCTGGGTTCGCCGGCACGGCTTCGAGGCGGCCGCTCGGTACCAGCTCGACGACGGTCGTGGTCATGGGGTGGGTTGCGAAGCGGGGGCGCCAGATTGTCCAGCCGCTCGCGGGCGTAGACGGCGAACCGCACTTCGGGCTAGCCCTCAGGCGCCGAGGAGCCGGTCGACGCCCGCTTGGTCGGGAACCACGTGCCGCAGGCCCTCGACGTCCCCGAACGCGGTATCGGCGGAGACGAGCTCGGCGTCGAGGTCGAGGGCAACGGCCGCGAGCACCGCGTCGAAGGACCCGAGTCGGTCCTGCCGGGCGAACAGGCCCAGGCCGGCGGCCAGGTGGTCGGCGGTCGTGACGGTCAGCGGCGCCAGCGCCACCTGGTAGGAACGGGCGCGGGCGGCCGCATCCGACCGCGGGCGTCGCCGGCTGCGGATGTGCGCAAACTCCTGAATCACCTCCGGTGTGGTGGTCGCGGCGATGCGGTCGGCTCCGAGGGCCTCGATCAGCCGCACGCAGGGCCCCCGCAACGGGTGATCGGTGCCGACGGCGTAAGCCAAGACCGTGGTGTCGAAGATGATCACGGCACCCGGCGGTCGTGCATGTCGGAGATCTCGGCCTTGAGGTCGGCCGGGTCGGCCGGGACGTCCATCGGCCCGGCAGCAAGCAGGTCATCGACGGCCCGGCGCCGGCGCTCGGCGTCGGGGGGCAGCCCACGGTCGATGGCCTCCCTGATCACCGTCGCCGCCGAGACCTTGCGGGCCCGGGCCGCCGAGGCGATCCGCTCGTATCGCTCGTCGTCGAGCAGCAGGTGCACCCGGTGCGACAACATGTGCATACACTAGCATGTGCAACAATTGGCGGGGCGGACGGGTTGTGCAGCACCGTGACGCGCAGGCGGTCCGGCGCGATCAGCTTGGCTGGACAGCTACGTCGAGCAACTACTCGCGCGCGACGCTGCCTCGCTGACCAGCCGCGCTCCCCGGCAGTCGCGCCGCTACTGCCTGCCGCTGGCCCATCGTGAGTCGTTCCCCAGGACATACCGGTCGGCCACTCACCAGCGCGACAGGCGCGCATCTTTGGTGAGTCAACGCGGGTCGTGGCGTGCGGCAGTACACGTGGCTATCGTCTAGGGATGCCCAAGGTGATGGTTTCGATTCCGCCAGACCTGCTCGACGATGTCGACCGCGAAGCGGCCCGTCGCGGCACCAGCCGCAGCGCGCTGCTGGCCATGGCCGTTCGGCGTGAGCTTCAGCAGGTGGACGCGGCGGAGGTCGACGCCGCACTAGGTCGTGTTCGGTTGTCGATGCGAGCCGTCGGCGCCTTCGAGGCTGCTGACCTCATCCGGGCCGAGCGCGAGCGGTGACCCTGCTCGTCGATACTTCGGTGCTGTTGAAATGGTTCCACGAGGATGGCGAGTCCGAAGTTGAGCAGGCGCGCGCGCTGCTCCGAGCCCACCGCGCCGGCCAAGAACGGCTGCTTGTCCTCGACCTCGCCGTCTACGAGTTGGGCAACGTGCTCCTTCGGCCGCTCGGGCTGCCTGCGCTCGTCATCGCCGCCCAGGTCAGGCTCTTGCTGACTCTCTGCGGCCCCCTCCTGCACATGCGGCCGTCATGGCTCGACGCGGCGGCCGACCTCGGCGAACGGCATGGGTTGACCTACTACGACGCGAGCTGGGCCGCCGCCGCCCAGGCATTGCAGTGCCCCTTGGTGAGTGCCGACCGGCTGCTCGTGCGAAATGGGCTGGCCGTGACAGCGACAGCGGCGACGGCGGGGCTGGCTGGTTGAGCGCTGTCGACCCGGTTGAGGCTTGGGCGCCGTAGCCCAGCGGTCGCGGCAAACGGATAGTGAGTACCGGTGGTGAGTTGTCCACAGCGACGGTCCACCCCCTGGCGCGATTCGGGCTGTGGCTGCGCACGATTCGTGGCAGCTGGTATCGGCTGGACAGCCAGGATTCGCGGCGGTGGAACTGGACGGCGTTCGGTCAGCCACGTCACCGCTCCGACTCTCCCACCGCCACGTTCCGGGTCCGCTACGCCGGCAACGCCCAGCGCGTCGCCATGCGCGAGCGCTTCGACGCCGATGGCCGCATCGTGTCGGCGGACGCGCTGGACCTGACGCTGATGCAGCGGACCGGACGGCTGCATGTCCTGGACCTGCGCACCGACCGCACCCTGGACGTGCTTGGCCTCGACGACCAGATCAACAGTGCACGCGCACCCGATGTCTGGACGTCCTGCCAGCAGCTCGCCGACCTGGTCCACCGCTGGTACGGCCAGCGCTGCCACGGCATCGTCTACCGCCCACGGACGACGCCGCAGTGCTCTGCCAACCTGGCGTTCTTCGAGCATGCGCCGCTGACCGCCACCTCGCTCGGGCGCCTGGGCGCGCAGCCAAGCCTGCTGGCCACCGCCGTCGTATCCGACGGCTTCACCGTCGACGGAACTTTCTGAGTCAACGCGCCAGCGCCGAGCGCTGGCGCGAGGAGGTCGTCACCGAGTATGGACGCAAAGGGTCGATCGGTCACCGGACCTGGATCCGGGCGGCGTGCCCGCTCGAGCGTGCCAGCCGCCTGTCGCGCGTCACGAGGATGCAGTCCAGTGCCTCGGCCAGGGCGATGTAGGCGGCGTCGTAGGCCGAGACATTGTCTCTGAGTTGGAAGGCGCGGCGTCGCAAGGCATCGGCCGATGGCCAGCGCTGCAAAGGCAGGGCCTCGAAGTCGGTCAAGACGTCCTGTGCCCGAGTCGGGCTCAGCTGCCCCCGCAGGGTGAGCCCCCGCAGCGCTGAGACGACCTCGAAGTCCACCAGGCCTGGTGCGTGCAGGTCCTCGGCGGCGAGATGAGTGCGCAGCTCGTCGGTGCCGGCGGCGCCGGTGAGCGCGTCAACCACCGCAGCGCTGTCCACGACGATCACGTCGAGGAGTGCTGATGCAGGTGCTGCTCGCGCTGTGCTCGTGCCTCGTCGAGCGCATCGACGGCGGAAGCAGTCGCCCGCTCGCTGCGAAGAGCTGCGCGGTCGAGCACCTCGGCGACGGTTGGCCGGGCGACCTCGCGGTTGAGCAGGTTCAACAGGTAGGCGTTCAGTGACTCGCCACGAGCGGCGGCCCGCGCCTTGAGCGCCCGACGCGCCTCGTCCGGCACGTTCCTGATCTGAAGCAGTGACGTCATGAATGTAGATTACCTCCTAGTTAATGCAGAACGCATTCCAAGTTCTTATCACGAGCCAGCAGCGATCGACGGTGAGCGACTGGTCGGTCTGCAGCCCCTGGCCGGGTCAATTAGCTCAACCACCCCTGACTTCTCGGCGCACGCCGGCCACCAACGCCGTCGGCGAGCCCCAGAACGTCGCATACGTTCAGCGTCGGCGTAGATCGAGGCGAGCAGCCGGTAGGCCTTGGCGGCGTTGAGTGAGTCAACGACTACCCCTACGCGCGAACTTCTGGTGAGTCAACGCGGGGCCTCGACGTACACTGCTTACGATTGTAAACTTGCGCAGTGACCCTGGCCGTTGATCGGTCCTACGGCGCTGAGCACATGCACGCCCACCATCAGATTGGGGTCGGGGAGGCCAACGAGGCGCTGAGCGATCCCGATGCACTGCTGTTCCACCCGGATCCCAAGAGCAGGTCCGGTGCCAGCGCACGGGTGCTCGGCTACTCGCCGACGGCCACTGCGGTTCTGGTGGTCATCCTCGTCCAGCGCGAGGACGAAGCGGGAGCGTGGTGGGGAGCCAACGGCTGGCGAGCCAACGCCACCGACCGCCGCACCTATCGGGAAGGAAAGCCTTCATGAGCACGGACAGCCAGCACCTCATTGCGGAGGTCGCCGCCGAGGCTGACGCGACCCGGGACGAGCCGATGCCGGCCGGCGCCGTGGCCACGAAACCGAACAAGTCCGTCACTGTGGCCACCAGGCTGCTGCCTGAGGACGCCGAGGCAGTCGAGACACTGGCCAGCCGGCTGGGCGTGCCCGTCTCGGCCCTGGTGCGCGGCTGGGTCCTCGCCGGCCTGGCGGCGAAGAACGACGAGTCGGTCGCCGCCGCTCTGGACCGGCTCAGCGCCGACGTGCAGCGGCTGCGTGAACTCGTGGTGTAAGCAACCGCCACCCGACAGTAGCATTTGTGCTACCTTCACCGGCATGACAGTCGTCGGTCTGCGGGAGCTGCGGCAGCAGGCGTCGGAACTAGTCCGCCGCGTCGAAGCCGGGGAGGAAGTCACCATCACCGTTGCTGGCCGGCCCGCGGCACGCCTCGTCGCCGTGACGCCTCGGGTATGGCGACAGTGGACCGACCTGACCGAACTCTTCAGCGGTCCGAACGACCCAACCTGGCCCCATGACCGAAACCAGCTCGATCAGGACGTCCGAGACCCGTGGGCGTCGGCATGAGAGCGGTGCTCGACACGAGTGTGGTCCTCGCCACCGACGTCGGTCCGCTGGACGGGGAGCTGGCGATCAGTGCAGCGACGCTCGCCGAACTGCACTTCGGTGTGCTCGTGACGAACGAGCCGCTGGTGCGCGCGGAGCGGCTGCGCCGGCTGTCGGTCCTGCAGCGGACCTTCACCGCGCTACCCGTCGACGACGCCGTCGCCGCCAGCTACGGCCACTTGGCCGCAGCGGTCGTGGCAGCCGGCCGACAGCCCCGTGTCCGCGCGATGGACCTGCTCATCGCCGCCACCGCTCACACGCACTCTGCCCGGCTCTACACCCGCAACCCCGCTGATCTGAAGGGCGCCGACGGTCTGCTCGAGGTGGTTGCCGTCTGACACCGGCTCGTCGCGGACGCCGCACAGTCTGCGCTCGAGCTCGCCCGCCCGTCGATCGCCCCCCCAAGGCGTGCGCCTCAAGCCTGTTGGGCTCGCGAGCGCCGTCACATGCCGAGCCTGCCGTGGCCTTGGCGCCACCTCAAGCCGGGGCGGCTTATCCCGCCTGAGCAGCTCCGGTCATCGCTGCTGAACACGTCGAGTCACACCGCGAGCACCGACACGTCGTAGGCCTGGACCTGGGGGTCAGTGGTGACCAAGGTCAGACCCTCGACGCGAGTCTGCGCGACCAGCAGCCGGTCGAACGGGTCGCGGTGCAAGCCCGGCAGGTCGCCGACCGCCACGGCGTGCTTTGCCTCGACCGGCAAGGGCCGCATGCCGGCGCCGCCGTAGGAGGTGGAAACCAGTTCGACGAGGGGGACAGGGAGCGGGAGCTTGCCCAGCCCGTGCTTGATCGCGACTTCCCAAACGGAGGTGGCCGACAACACGAGCTCGTCGGCGTCTGACAGCGCCGCGACGACATCGGCCGGCAGCCGGTCGACGTCGCCGAGCAGCCACAGCCAGACGTGCGTGTCGAGCAGAAACCTCACTCGGACAAGCCGAGTACCGCATCCGGGAGCGGGTCGTCGAAATCCTCGGGCACGTGCAGGACGCCAGTGAACTGGCCGAACCGCCGGCCGCCGGGCACGGCAGGCACCAACCTCGCGACCGGGTGCCCGTCCCGCTGAATGACCACCTCGTCGCCCTGCTCGACCGCGCGCAGCAAACGCGAAAGCTGGGTTTTGGCCTCACCCACACCCACCGTCACCACGAGGGCGACGGTACGCGCACAGGCCAGACTTGGTCAAGATGCTTGACCAAGAGCCGGACGCCCGCAATCCAGGGTCGCCTGCTCCATGCTGTCGTCTGCGTGCCGTCCGACCGCGCTGAGGCGCAGTGCCAGATCGAAGTCCGGCGCGCAGGTCCCGCACCCTGACGCAGATCGGCCCCCACTGCCGAAGCGGTGGGGGCCGATCTGCGGAATTCGAGCCGTTGCGGGGCCGAGCCTCAGCTCGCGGCACCCGACTGGCGACGACGGGACACGATGACCGCCCCGGCGCCGAGGCCGACGAGGGCCAGACCGGCGATCGAGATCGGGATCACGGCGGCGGCACCGGTGAAGGCCAGACCAGAGCTTCCCGAACCGGTGGCGATGCCACTCGACCCTCCACTGGGCTGCGGCCCGGAGGCGAAGGCGGCCGGAGAAGCCGAGGTCACCGTGAAGGGAACGGACAGTGACACGCCCAGGGGCGAGGTGAGCTTGACGGTGAAGTTACCGGGCCCGAAACCGGCGGTGCTGAACGTGAACGACACGACACCGTTCACGCCGACGGTCTTGGTGCCCAGGGAGGTCCCTCCCGGGGTGACGGTGGCCGTCACCTGGTCGCCGGGGGTGAGCCCGGAGGCGGTGACCGTGAGCGAGTTCCCCTCGACGACCGTGGTCGCGCTCGCACTGACCGTCGGTTGGCTCGGTGGGTAGGTGCCCTGGGCTGAGGCAGTGCCAGAGAGCAGGAAGGCCGCGGCGACGGCGACGATGGCCGTGATCACAAGTCGAAGTGGACGAAGCGCAGCCATGACGGCCCCCAGGGTCTCGTGAGAGGACTAATGACGTAGCCGTGTGGCGACGACAGGAGCAAGGTAGCACGCCATCACCCTGTACTGGGAGACCACTCTTCTCCCCATCGGGTGAAGTAGCTGCGGCCGGGGCGGCTCCATCGCTCGTCAGCGGGCACCGGTGCGCCGGGAGGCGGCGCAGTCGGGCACGTCGACGCGGACGTCCATCGGGAGCACCAGCGGCTGCACGGGTACCTGGGCGACGCCCGCGGCGGTGGGCTCGATCAGTTGGAACTGCAGCACCTGGGTGCCACTCGGCGGGCTCAGCAGGTTGACGGTGAACACCGGGTGGCCCAGCTCAGCAGCTGCGGTCGCGGTGGTGGGCACGCCGTCCACCGTCACCGACGTCAGTTGCGCACCCGCGGTGGCGTACAGCGACACCAGCAGGCGATTGGTGCCCGGCGCACCCATGGCACCGCGGTCGGAGCGCGACGTGACGTACGCGGGTAGCCCTGAGGTGGGGGCGCCGTTGCTTAGGGTCGCAGTGACGGTCGAGGTGCGAGTTGCAGCGGAGCAGTCACCGGCCGAGTAGCTGATCGAGCGCCCCAGGTAGTAGTCGAGTTTGTTGCCGGCGGCGTTGTTCACCACCAACCCGGCGTAGGGCGCCGGGGTGTCTGGCACAAGCCGGCCGAGTGGTGTGCCAGCCAGCACCTGCTGCTCGCCGGGCACGCCGCTGTACACGGCGAGCCTGCCCTCTCCCGCGGCGCGGCCCAGCGCGGTGAGCAGGCCAGTGGTGGAGGTACCCCCGCCGCTGGTTGTCTTGGCCACCACCGCCCCGGCGATCGACTGCAGGTAGGCCTTGCGTTGCTTGTCGTCGGTGAACCGGGCGTAGTTCTGTGATTCGGTCAGCTGCACCACGTTGTCCGCGTTCACCACCTCGCCGTCGCCGAGCGTGACGGGGCCCACGGCGCCCAGGAGGTAACCCAGAGCCACCGGGTCGGTGCCGATCGCACCGTCGAGCTGCTGTCCACTCTGCTGCTGCCACAGCGACATCCAGACCTGAGCGGCGTAGGGGAAGTGGGCACTGATGTTGCTGCTCTGCCAGTACGTAGTGCTGCCGTAACCCGAGTAGCTGGCAGCGAAGTCGGCCCCCAGGTCGATTGGCCGGAACCCCGTGCTCTCCAGCTCCCGGTTGCTGGCTACGGTGTCCAGGCTCACTTTGCCCTTGTCTGCGGTGAGGATGCCGTAACCGCCCACCAGGCCGCCGGTGCCCCTGGCCTCGGCGTTGGTTTGGAACGCGACGAAGTAGTGGCGCGGTGCGTCCCCCCCGAGCATCGGCGGCAGCAGCGTCGCCGCCGTGCTCGCGGTGCCGAGCAGGCCGGCGAGCTGGTCAACCTGTCCGCGCAGGGTGTCGCGGGCATCGTCGACCATCGGCACCCACCCGGCCGACGGCAGGCTGTGCACCCGGGCGGCGAGCGCCTGCGCCGCCGTCGCGGCCTGTTGCAGCGGCACCCGGGCGGTGCCGAGGGCAGCCAGGTCGACCTGCCCGCCCTTGGGCAGCAGGACACCCGGGGTCAACGCGCCACCGGCGTTGGCGGTGGGCTGCAGCACCTGCTGGGCCAGGTCGTCCACAGCCACCGTGATGTTGCGAACCGCCACCACCGGCTGCCCGAGCAGCGGCACAGCACCCACCACCGTCCAGGGCAACGACGCGGTGCGCGAGCGGGCCGCGGCGGCGCTCAGGGTCGCACCGTCGACCTCGCGTTTGGCCGTGGCCACGTCACCGCTGCGCAGGGCTGCCTTGGCCCGCTCGGCGTAGCTACTGGCCGCCCGCAGGTCCGACTCGGCGTGCACGGCGGAGACGCCCAGCCACACCCCGAGCCCCAGCAGCGCCAGGACGAGCACCCCGCTGGCGGTCAGCACCTGTCGGCGGAGCACCCGCCTGCGGGGTTTCGGCTGCTGGGTACGGCGGCGGCGCACCCGACGCACCGCGGGCGGGTGGGCGGAGCCCTCCGGAGTCAACGGTTCAGGCGCCGTTTGGCGGCACCGTTGACGTTCACCGGGTCGTCCGATTCGGTGATCGGCGGGTTCCACTGGTAGGGCACCGTGCCTTCGGAGAGGCGTTGGCCGCATCGCACGTGCCGGTGGTGGAGACGAACAGCTCGGTCGAGGCGGCGTACAGCGGCGTCGTCAGCAGCGAGGCACCCAAGGCGGCCGGCACGGTAGGGACGAACGTTGACGACGACTAGCCGCCAGCGGGCGCGCAGCGCGCGGATGTAATGCTGCATCTCCACGGAGTTAGCTTCCTTCGCCCTCGTGTGTGGTGCTCCCGGTCTCCTTGGGCTGACTGTGGCGACTCTAGACCGAAGTTTCGTGATCTTGAGCGAGGGGGGCAGCTTTGAGCAGGGGTTTCTCAGTTGGGCGTGGCGGAGTTCTCTGTACTTGAGAGTGAGTGCGATCGGTGCGCCGAGGAGGTTGAAGGCGCCGACCGTGGCGGGGGTGTCGAGGTGGGTGGCGGGCACGCTGGATCACACGAATGCGGCGCCCCTGCAGCCATCCGACGGCGGACGCACCACAATCAGCCCTGCACGGGGTTGAGCCACCGAACGCCCCGGAAGCGGGCGAAGTCGGAGTCCGCGGTGACGATCGTCAGTCCGTTCTCGAGGCACAGCGCAGCGAGGATGGCATCGCTGACGAGGTTGCCGCGCAGGTCGAGATCGCAGATCAGCTGACCCAGCAGCTCCCGGTGCCCTGGCCCCGCCGCCGGAACCCACACCACTGGGGCGTCCAGCCAGTCCTGCACGTAGCCCCACGCCTCGGCGGCGCGTAGGGGTCGCGCGAGGGCGCGCGGATGCGTCGAGATCCGGACGAACGCCGTCAGCGACTGCCACGGCAAGCCGATGCGATACGGCCCGTTCAGCGCCTCCTCCAGCCATGCCTTGGCGCGGGGATGCTGCGCCGCTTGCTCGTCGACGGCGTAGAGCAGGATGTTCGCGTCGACGAGCATCACCGCGATGCCGGGCCCTCAAGGGCATCCAGAGCTTCGGCGACATTCGACACGTCGACCCGCAGGCCCAGCTGCGCAGTGCGCTGGCGGAAGTGGCGCTCGGTAGGACGTGGCAGCAGTCCTCGGCGGACGAGCTCGTTCACAGCCTCGGACACGCCCAACCCGCGCTCGCCGCGCAGCTGCTCGATGGCGCGGGTCGCCTCGGCGCCGAACTCCACGGTCGTACGCATGCAAAAACTGTAGCACGCGCGTGCGCCTATGGCAGCACGTCCCGTGTTCGATCGAGGCAGGTCAGCAATGGCTGATGCGATCGGCCGGCGACCTCCGCGCCGCTCAGCACCGCACTGCAGGCCCGGGCCACGCTGAGCCGACCCGATAGGGTTTGCCCGCTGCCCATCTCGATGAGCTCGACGAAGAGGAGGTTCCTTAATGCCCCGCGCGTTGATCACGGGTATCACCGGCCAGGACGGGTTGTACCTGTCGGAGCTGCTACTGGCCAAGGGGTATGAGGTGTTCGGGCTCGTCCGGGGGCAGAACAACCCCAGGCTCGAGCTGGTGCGGCGCACCGTGCCAGGAGTGCAGATCCTCACCGGGGACCTCACCGACTTCTCCAGCCTGCTCCGCGCCCTGCACTCCGCCCAACCCGACGAGGTGTACAACCTCGGGGCCATCTCCTTCGTGGCGTACTCCTGGGAGAACGCGCACATCACCACCGAGGTCACCGCCAAGGGTGTCCTGAACATCCTGGAAGCCCTCCGCCTGCACTCCAACACCACCGGCAGCCCCGCCCGCTTCTACCAGGCCTCCAGCAGCGAGATGTTCGGCAAGGTGCAGGATGTGCCGCAGCGGGAGTCGACCCTGCTGTGGCCCCGCTCCCCCTACGGGGTCGCGAAGGTCTTCGGCCATTACATGACCATCAACTACCGCGAGTCCTATGGCATGCACGCCAGCTCGGGGATTCTGTTCAACCACGAATCCCCCCGGCGCGGCCCAGAGTTCGTCACCCGCAAGATCAGCCAGGCCGTGGCTCGCATCTCCCTGGGGCTGCAGGATGGCCTGGTGCTAGGCAACCTCGACGCGCAACGCGACTGGGGCTACGCCGGGGACTACGTGAACGCCATGTGGCTCATGTTGCAGCAAGACATCGCCGACGACTACGTCATCGCCACCGGGGAAACCCACTCCATCCGCGACTTCCTCGATCTCGCGTTCACCCGGGTCGGCATCACCGACTGGGCCCCCCTGGTGACCCAGAACCCCGCCTTCTACCGCCCCGCCGAGGTCGACCTCCTCATCGGCGACCCGAGCAAGGCCCGCACCACCCTGGGCTGGACGCCGCAGGTCGCCTTCACCGACCTGGTGCACGGGATGGTCGACAACGACATCACCGAACAACGCGCACTCAATCGGAGCACCGGGTGACGGTAGCCCTGGTCACCGGGGCCACCGGGCAGGACGGGAGCTACCTGTGCGAGCGCCTGGTGTCGGAGGGCGCCGAACTGCACGCCGTGGTAGCCGAGGACGCAGCTGAGGGGCATCCGTGGCTGGCAGAAGCGCAGGTGCACCAGCTTGACCTGCGTAACAGCGCGCGCCTGGCCGCGCTGGTCGCCGAGGTCGCCCCGGACGAGGTGTATAACCTGGCCGGATTGTCCTCGGTAGCCCAGTCGTGGGAACAGCCGGTGCTCACCGCGGAGATCAACGCGGTGGCCGTCGCGGTGCTGCTGCAGTCGTGCTGGGAGTTGCAGCAGCGGGCCGGCGGGCCGGTGCGCGTGGTGCAGGCATCGAGCGCGGAGATCTTCGGCAACGCCACCGAGTCACCCCAGACGGAGCGGACGCCGCTGGCGCCGACGAACCCCTACGGCGCAGCGAAGGCCTACGCCCATCAGTTGGTGGGGGTGTACCGCGGGCTGGGCCTGCACTCCAGCTCGTGCATCCTCTACAACCACGAGTCGCCCCGCCGGCCCGTCACCTTCGTCACGCGCAAGATCACCAGCGGGGTCGCCGCCATCGCCCGGGGGGAGCAACACCTCCTCATCCTGGGGGCGTTGGACGTCCGACGGGACTGGGGCTGGGCACCGGACTACGTCGACGGCATGGTCCGCGCAGCCCGGCATACCGAGCCGGGTGACTACGTGCTCGCTACCGGCACCAACCACAGCGTGCGGGAGTTCGTCGACGCGGCCTTCGCCGCCGTGGGCATTATCGACTGGGAGCACCTGGTGGAAGTCGACACCGACTTCCTGCGACCGGTCGAAACGCAGGACACCCGGGGCGACGCGAGCCGGGCCACGACGGTGCTGGGCTGGACGCGGACGGTGGGGTTCGACGAAATCGTCCGGCGCATGGTTCTTGCGGACGGCTGACGGCGGCTCACGACAGCGAATGACGCATCCGTCCAGTTGGCCCGGATCATTCTCTGATGGTGAGCCGACCCTCTGCCGCCCGTGCCGACGTCGACGCGCGATCAGCACGTCGCTGCCGACCGCCTGGTCGCGGCCAAGCGCCTTCTCGCCGCGACCGTCCACCGACTGCTACCGCGCACGGTACGCGCTCCCGCCCCTGACCGGCTCCGTTGCCTCTCGTGCCCCATCCGGGCCATTCGCCTTGCGAGAGATGCACGCCTGGCCGCCCGTCGTGACTGTGTTCGGAGGGTGGCCGGAGCCGACCGCGCACTCGCCGTCGAGGTGGCGTTCCCCGTGACGTCACCTGCCCGCAACCGGCCGCGCAGGGCGGGCACACCCCGGTGCGCGACGATCCAGATCTGAAGACTCTGGTCCAGAAGGGGAGGACACTGCGGGAGGCGTCGGAACTCGTCCGCCGCGTCGAAGCCGGGGAGGAGGTCACGATCACCGTTGCTGGCCGGCCCACGGCACGCCTGGTCGCCGTGACGCCTCGGGTATGGCGCCAGTGGACCGACCTGACCGAGCTCTTCAGCGGTCCGAACGACCCGACCTGGCTGCACGACCGCGACCAGCTCGATCAGGACGTCCAAGACCCGTGGGCGTCGGCGTGAGAGCGGTGCTCGATACGAGTGTGGTCCTCGCCACCGACGTCGGTCCGCTGGACGGGGAGCTGGCGATCAGTGCAGCGACGCTCGCCGAACTGCATTTCGGTGTGCTCGTGACGGACGAGCCGCTGGTGCGCGCGGAGCGGCTGCGCCGGCTGTCGGTCCTGCAGCGGACCTTCACCGCGCTGCCCGTCGGCGACGCCGTCGCCGCCAGCTACAGTCACTTGGCCGCAGCGGTCGTGGCGGCCGGCCGACAGCCCCGTGTCCGCGCGATGGACCTGCTCATCGCCGCCACCGCTCACGCGCACTCAGCCCGGCTCTACACCCGTAACCCCGCTGATCTGAAGGGCGCCGACGGTCTGCTCGAGGTGGTTGCCGTCTGACACCGGCTCGTCGCGGACGCCAGATCCGCCGAGCCCTCCGGGGCGACGACCTGGTCCGGGTGCTCACGGGCACCAACAGCGCCCCACACCGCATGATCGGGACAGAACTGGGCTGTTGGGCTGCCTATACCCGCCGAACGCCTGGCTGCAGCGAGCGGTACGCCAACGGTCGGTTGGCGGGAGCCTGTCCGGCGGGGGGCTAGTTCGTATCGGTGGCGTGAACTAGTTCGAAGGGGGGTGACAGGCCGGGGAACGATAGGGCAGAGTGGGCCCGCGTGTCCCACGACGTCACGTCTTTCCGGTTCGAGCGTGCCACGGCAGGGGACGCGGACGGCGGCAGCGTCTCTCTCGACGATCCGCGCCGGCGCTGCACGGCGCGGCCGCGGCTTGACGGGTGGAGCGTTCAGCGCAGTTCAGGGCAAACTTCCGCGCAGTTGCGCCCAGGCCGTAGACTCCACCTGCAGTAGCGCGCCTTCCCCAGGCCAACCGCTCGCTCGCACCGTGCGGCAGGAACGAGGACGGCGCCCGAAGCAAGACCTCAAGCGGCACGCCGGCACCGTCATCTCCCGGGCGAGCGGGACGACGCCAGTAGGGGGAGCGACATGCGGGAGTCTCGGCGCGCTCGCCTGATGCAACTTCGCCTGCCGTTGCAGGCGCTGGCCGACTCGGCCGCGTGGGTCGTCGGCCTTTGGGTCGCGAACGCAGTCCGCTACGACTTCGGCGCTGGACGGCTCTTCTATGACGGCCTGGTACAGATCGCCTTGCTGGCCGTCGTGCTGCAGCTGACTATCGGCTCCATCCGCCACCTCTACCGTGGCCGCTACAGATTCGGCTCGTTCGAAGAGGTGGCCGGCGTTCTGGTGACTGTCAGCTTCACCACCGTGGCCATCACGCTGGTCAACACCGTCTGGATCGGGGAGTACCTGGTCCCCAGAAGCGTGCCGCCGGCCGCCGGTATCGGAGCCTTCGTGCTCGCCGCCGGGGCCCGTTACGCCTGGCGCCTCTACCGGGACCGGCGGCTGCGGCCCAAGGGCGAGGCCGAGCCCATCCTGCTGTTCGGCGCCGGGGAGGGTGCCGACCAGGCCATCGCCGCGATGCTGCGCGACCCGACCAGCCGCTACCTGCCGGTTGGGTTGCTTGACGACGACCCGCGCAAGCGCAACCTGCACCTGCGCGGGGTCGCAGTCCTGGGAAGCCGGGCGGATCTTGGCAGCGTCGCGCAGCGCACCGGCGTGCGCACCGTCCTGCTCGCCGTGCCCAGCGCAGATGCCGCTTTGGTTCGCGACGTCAGTGACCTGGCGGCGCAGGCCAGGCTTGCCACCAAGGTGCTTCCCGCGGTGGGCGAGCTGCTCGATGGCCGCGTCGGCGTGGAGGACATCCGCGACATCGACCTGACCGACCTGCTCGGCCGGCGGCAGATCGTGCTCGACCTGGGCAGCATTGCTGGCTATCTCACCGGCAAGCGGGTGCTGGTCACCGGGGCTGGCGGCTCGATCGGGTCGGAGTTGTGCGCCCAGATCTCCAACTACGCCCCGGCCGAGCTGATCATGCTGGACCGGGACGAGTCGGCCCTTCATGCCGTGCAGCTAGCGATCTCGGGCCGGGCACTGCTGGACGGCGACGAGCTCGTCCTGGCCGACATCCGCGACATCGACCACCTCAACAAGATCTTCGAAGAACGCCGACCGCAGGTGGTGTTCCACGCCGCCGCGCTCAAGCACCTGACCTTGTTGGAGCGGTTCCCGGGCGAGTCGATCAAGAGCAACATCTGGGGGACGCTGACGGTCCTCGAAGCGGCCAAGGCGGTCGGGGTGGAGCGGTTCGTCAACATCTCCACCGACAAGGCGGCCGACCCCATCAGCGTGCTCGGGTACTCCAAGCGGATCGCGGAGCGGCTGACCGCGCATGTGGCGGTGGAGGCTGACGGCCGCTACCTGTCGGTGCGGTTCGGCAACGTGCTGGGCAGCCGCGGCTCGGTGCTGGCCGCGTTCAGCGCTCAGATCGAGGCCGGCGGCCCGGTCACCGTCACCGACCCCGACGTCACCCGCTTCTTCATGACCGTGCAGGAGGCGGCGCAGCTGGTCATCCAGGCAGCCGCGCACGGCGAGGACGGCCAGGCGCTCGTGCTCGACATGGGCAAGCCAGTGCTGATCGCTGACGTCGCGCGCCGCCTGATCGAGCAAGCACCGCGGCCGATCGAGGTTGTCTACACCGGCCTGCGGCCCGGCGAGAAGCTGCACGAGGATCTCCTGGCGAGCGACGAGATCGACCGGCGCCCCAGCCACCCGCTGGTCTCCCAGGTGGACGTGCCCCCCCTCGACCCGGTGCTCGCGCTCGAGCTGGACCCCTGGGCGCCACACGCCGAAGTACTGGCAGCCCTTCAACAGGCGACTGTGACGAGCGGGCACCGCATCGAGATCGACCCGGCCGGCGTCAGGTCTCGACGTCCGTAGGACGTCGCCGACCGCCGGGAGGGGCCGGGGCCAGCAGGACGTCGGCGATGCGCTCGCCGGCTTGACCGTCCCACAGCGGCGGCCGGCGGGCCGGCGGCGGGTGGTCCAGTGCCTCGTGCGCCGCGAGCACGACGGCGGCCGGGTCTCGGCCGACGACCCGGCAATAGGCTGCCCAGCCCCGGATCACGGGGTTCAGGCGGTGATCACCGCTTCGGCGTTGGCCCCGTGCAGAGCCTTGACCTCGGCGGCGAGCCTGCTGCGGATTCGTTGCACGGCTGCCTTGCTTGGTTTGATGAGCAGCTTGCCGTTGGGGTAGCGGCGGATATTGAAACCTAGGAAATCGAAGCCTTCCTCGACATCGACGATGCGCGTCTTGTCCGTCACGGTCGCGGTGTACGCGCCGGGGGTGAGGCCCGCAGTCGGGAAGGTCCCGCGGCCACGGTGCCCCCTGTGGGCGTCTCCAGCTCAGTGACGAGCCCGGTGAACTGGGTGGAGAGCGCGTCGGCGATGTCGCGGTCACGCGTTGCCAAGAGGTCCGTCACCGTGACGTTGAGGATCACGGTGTTAGGGACCACTGAGACACTGCACTAGCGATGGCGGCGGAGCTACTAGCGATGGCGGCGGCGGAGCTCTGCAGGCCGAGCTCGTCCACCACGCGCTGGGCCACCTGGGTACCCTCAATGAGCTCGGAGTACGACGTGACCCGTTGCTGCGAGAACAAGTTGCCCTGGTACGCCGCGGCGCTGTTGTCTGCTGAACAGGTGGTCGTGACGAAGAGCTGGGTGCTCGCCGCGTAGAGCGGGTGGTCAGCGCCGTGCCGGCCACGGCGAGCGCGGCTGTGACGGCGATTTACCGCCACCGCGCCCGCAGGTAGTCCCTGATCTCCACGCTGTCCACCTCACTGTTGCGCGGAGACGTGCAGATCTCGCCTTCCCTGGCCACCACTGGGGACGATACTGGGTGGCGGCCCTCAGCCTGGGCGCAACTGGCTCCGCACGCTTCAGGTTGCTGCCGCGGTCACCGCGGCCGCCCTGGAGTCGGCCCCGGCGAAGACGACGCACCGGCCGCTACACCCTGTCCGGCATCGCGACGGGCAGGGGGCTCACCCCGTGCCCGCGAGCACGGCACAGGTGACCGCTCAACGCGATGTGTCACAATATCGTGGGGGCGGGTTCACTCATCCTGGGGGGTCCAACGTGGTGGCGGCACAGTGGGGACGCCGGGAGCTGCTCGTCCGATGGGCATGGGCCTCGACCGACGCGGGGATCTGGGGCATCGCGATCGGGCTGGCCTCGTGGATGCGCTTCGACTTCCGCCTCGGCCAGGTCGCGATGGAACCCACGCTGGTCTTCGCCGGGGTGGCCGTCGTGGCCCAGCTCGTGGTCGGTGGGCTGTTTGGGCCCTACGCGGTGGGCCACCAGCGAGGGTCCTTCGAGGAGATCATGGACCTCGGGCGCACGGTGGCGATCGTGGGGCTGGGCCTGTTCGCCTGGTCGCTGGTGGCGCAGCCGGTGATGGTGCCGCGCAGCGTGCCGGTGTCCTCGGCGGCGCTGGCCTTGCTGGCCATGTACTCCGCGCGCTTCGCCGTGCGGGCCGCGCGCAACCAGCAGCGCGGAGCCCGCGACGGGGAGCGGCGGGTCATCTTGTTCGGCGCCGGCAACGCCGGCCGCCAGCTGATGCGCAACATCGTCCTCGACGTGGACGGCCCGTTCGTCCCGGACGCCCTGCTGGACGACGACCGTGCCAAGGCCCGGCTGCGGATCGACGGGGTGCGGGTCCGCGGCACGCGGCGCGACCTCGCCGCGGTGGCCGGCGCGCAGCGGGCCACCGACCTCGTCGTTGCCCTCCCCAACGCCGAAGCCGCGCTGATCCGCGAGCTCACCGAGCAGGCGGAGGCGCTGGGCCTTAACACCATGGTGCTGCCTCCGCTCAGCGAGCTGATCGACGGGCGGCCCACCACCGGTGACCTGCGGGATGTGCAGCTGGAGGACCTGCTGGCCCGGCGGCCCGTGCAGCTCGACCAGGACGCCATCGCGGGGCAGATCTCCGGCCGCACGGTGCTGGTCACCGGGGCCGGGGGGTCCATCGGGTCCGAGCTGCGCCGGCAGATCGCCGAGTTCGGCCCGGCGAAGCTGCTGCTGCTGGACCGGGACGAGTCCGCCCTGCACGCCACCCAGCTCACCCTGTCCGGGCACGGGTTGCTCGACGACGACGTGCTGCTGGCGGACATCCTGGACTCCGGCGCGCTGGACGAGGTGTTCCTGGCCACCGGCCCGAGGTGGTGTTCCACGCCGCCGCCCTCAAGCACCTGCCGCTGCTGGAGCGCTACCCGCTGGAGGCGTGGAAGACCAACGTGCTGGGCACCCTCAACGTGCTGGCCGCGGCGGAGCGGGCCGGGGTGGGCACCTTCGTCTACATCTCCACCGACAAGGCGGCCAGCCCTACCTGCGTGCTGGGCTACAGCAAGCGGATCGCGGAGCGGCTCACCGCGGACTACGCCCGGCGCAGCCTCGGGCGCTTCGTCAGCGTCCGCTTCGGCAACGTGCTCGGCTCGCGCGGGTCGGTGGTGCCGGCCTTCACCGCCCAGATCGCCCGGGGCGGGCCGGTGACGGTGACGCACCCGGACGTCGAGCGATTCTTCATGCTCATCCCCGAGGCCTGCCAGCTGGTGCTGCAGTCCGCGGCCATCGGCTCCGACGGCGAGGTGATGGTGCTGGACATGGGCGAGCAGGTGAAGATCGTGGACGTGGCCCGCACCTTGATCCGGCTGTCCGGCCGAAGCGACGTGCGCATTGCCCACACCGGGCTGCGGCCGGGCGAGAAGCTCTCCGAGGCGCTGTTCTCGGCCGGCGAGCACGGCAGGCTCACCGACCACGAGCTGGTCTCCAGCGTACCGGTGGCCCGACTAACTGCCGACGACTTATGTCTGCACCCTCCCCGTAGTCACGACGACGCAGCCCGCCGGATGCGCGAGCACGCCGTCGGTGCAGCGGGCGCCCGGTGCAACGCTACCGAACCAGGGAATTAGATGTTGGTGACAGTTCTAGTTAGCTTCGGGGCAACGCTGGTTTCGTCGCCTCTCGTACGCCGATCTATGATTCGTAACGGTGTCCTCGACAAACCAAACCATCGGTCCTCACACACGTTGGTGACTCCGCGGGGCGGTGGTCTGGCATGCCTTGTCGGGGTGGCGGCTGCTCTTCTGGTAGGCCTGCTTCTCGCGGATATACACCCTCCATGGACGGCCGTAATTGCCGCGGTCGGTCTGTGCGCTGTCGGGTACAGGGATGACCGGCACAGCCTTCCAGCTATCCCCCGGCTGCTAGCGCAAATGATTGCGGGTGCTGCCATTGGTAGCGCAGCCGGAGGTGTGTGGTGGGCGGTAGGGGGGACAGCGATTGTCCCGTTGGTAGTCAATGTGGTCAACTTCATGGACGGAATCAATGGCATTACCGGCTTGCACGTCGGCTGGTGGGGTATGATTGCCCTCTGGGCGGGTCTTCTTCATCAAACATTAGCCCTGGCCTTTCTCGGGGCTCTTTGCATCGGGTGCGCCTTGGGGTTTCTGCCAACCAACTTCCCTCGTGCGACGATGTTCCTGGGAGACTCGGGAAGCTACCTTTTCGGCGGCCTAATCGCCGCCGGCGTGATTTATGCCGGTGCGACGTCAGGAGACCTGGTCCTGGTCGCCGCGCCTTTGACCCTTTATCTCGTCGACACCGCCTGCACGCTCTTGCGGAGGTTGCGCTCTCACGCACCTCTGATGGAGGCGCACCGAGACCACGTATACCAGCACATCAGCGGTCCACTGGGTTACTCGCACGCGGCAGTGGCACTCGGAATGATCACCATGTCGATCGTCATCACGGTGGCGTGGGTCATTCTGCCCGCAGTTGGTATCGCTGCAGCTGCGGGCGGGTCGATTTTCTACCTCAATGCGGTGCGGCTCATGCACGCATTAAATCTGAGAACAGGGGGCTGACCATTGCGATTCGGTATGCTTACGCAGTGGTACGATCCAGCAGTAGATTTTTCTGCACTCCCCGGGGGCATTCCGCCAGCGCCTCGGCAAAGTCGAACCGATCTTCCACCCGGATTTCTACCGCTACCGGCCCAAGCGCTCGGCACTGGACGCGGTCGGGGCCTGCCGGGCACGTGCTGGAGATACGACTGGGTAATCGATCTGGACATCCGGAAGTTCTTCGACACCTTCTCCTGGGACCTTGTCGTCAAGACGGTCGAGGCACACACCGACGCCACGTTTGTGGTGCTGTACGTGGAGCGGTGGCTCGCTGCGCCCAGTCAGACGCCCGACGGGTCGCCGAAGGCGCGGTGTTGCGAAACCCCGCAAGGGTCCGCGGCGTCGCCGGTGCTGCCGAAGCTATTCATGCACTACGCTTCATGCACTACGCTTCATGCACTACGCGTTCGACCTGTGGCTGACCCGAACCCACCCCGGTGTGATGTTCCAGCGCTATGCCGACGACGTCGTGGTGCACGGCGAGAGCGAAGCCCTGTCCCAAGAGGTGCTGGCCGGGATCGCCACGCGGATGACACAGGTCGGCCTGAGCCTGCATCCGAGCAAGACCGGGATCGTGTACTGCAAGGACAACAACCGGCCCGGCCGCGACCGTGGGCACCCCCAACATGCGGGTCCCGCCGGTTTCGTCTTGGCCGCCTGTGGCCTTCCCGCCGGGATTCCCACGTCGGTCGTTATCGCACCGTTCGAGATTTACGTGCTCGACATGGGTATGGCAGAGTTGCACCGGCTAGTCGGGCTGCGACCCGTCATGTTGGCACATCACGAGCAGATTTACCAATTCGTCGACGCTGGTGGGTCAGCCATGCCACCCTTCGCTGTTTCGTCGCTCTATTCAACCTGCTACTCGTAGCGTCAGCGGTCATCGGTCGTCATTCCGCGACAGTCGGGCTTGTGAGCGTGGCGGTCGTTCTCGTTCTCTACCTAGCACTGCATGAACTTGCTATGCGAAGCATGCGGTGTTCTTAATGAACGGCTCGTCCAAGCCGGTCGCTGTACTCGGTGCCACCGGCACTGTGGGGGCGGCCGTCGTCGATGCCCTGCGCGAACACGGCTGCGAACCGATTCAAGTGCGGGCCCCGAGGGTGCGAGCGGACATGTCAAGGCGGAGTGACGTTCTCGATGTCGCGCCCGACTCCAGCTTGGTTTCGAAACTCGCTGAGCGACTTAGCGCGGTGCCAGTCGTCGTGAACGCTGCTGGACTTGCCGCTGCCCTCGGCGTCGACCAGTCCGCCCTCACGGAAGCGAACGCGATGCTGCCGTTGCTCCTGCTCCGGGCGTGCGCCAAGGCTGGCGTTGCCCGCTTGGTACATGTCTCGTCATCGGCGGTTCAGGGCAACGGAGTGTTGGACGAGTCTAAGCGCATTGCGCCGTTCAGCGCTTACAGTGCATCCAAGGCGCTTGGCGAACAATTCCTGCTCGGCAATACGGACCTTGCCGGGCCCCGGCCCGAGGTGATCTGCTTCCGGCCGACCTCAGTCCAAGCTGCCGATCGTCCGGTGACCCGGTCCTTGGTGCGCTTCGCCCGGTCCCCGCTAGCGAGCGTCGCAGGGCTCGGCACGGGCGCCACCCCCCAGGTCTTGTTGGGCAACGTAGCTGACGCGATCGCGTTCACCACCCTTTATCCAGGCGCTTTACCCGATGTCGTACTCCAACCCTGGGAGGGGCTCACCTGTACCAAGCTGCTGCAACTGCTCGGTGAGCGAGAGCCCGCGCACCTTCCCGAAGGAGCCGCGCGGGCGGCACTGTCGGTGTTCAAGGCCGTGGAGCGGCGGCACGGTTTTCTGCCGGGTGTACGGCGCCGGCTTGAAATGATGTGGTGGGGCCAGCGACAGCAGCCAGGCTGGCTAGACTTCCAGGGCTGGCGGCCGGTTGTTGGTGAAGAAGGGTGGCGGGCCCTCGGTGCAAACCTTGCCGAGGAGGAGCTGGCGTGACAAGGGTGTTCATAGATGCTCGTATGGCGGTGCGAGGACTAGGCATCGCCAGCGCAATCGAACGGCTCGAGCAGGCGCTGGCCCAACGGCCGGACAGCACGGTCACCGTGAACCGTTCGGCACATGGCTGGACCCCGCGCGGCAAGCTCGACACGGTCTTGCGTAGTGGATTTCTTGACCTCGACCCACGTTTGGATCCCCGAACTCGTCGCGCCGCAATGGTGCATTACTTCGGCAACACCTGTCCTCTTCAGCCGAGCCCGCAGACTCTAGTTACGGTGCACGACTTGATGATGCTCGGCTCCCATAGTCGCAAGGGCCGTATGCTCGAGGCCCTTCTGGTGCCAGGACTACTGCGCCGACGCGCCAAAGTGGTGGCGATCACTTCTCGCACCGCAGACTCTCTGGTGACCAGGCTTGGCCTCCCGGCGCGCAACATTGAGGTGATCCCGCATGGCTATCGAGATCTCCCGGTTTGGGACGGGCCGCGTACCCATGTGATGATGTTTGGCGGTTCTGGAGACCCGCGCAAGCGGGTCGATCTCGGGATCCGAGCCTACGTCCAGTACGCCGCGCGGGCGCGCAAGGATGCGTTGCCACTGGTCATCGCGGGGCGCGCCGGCCTGTCTCCCGAGCACCTGGCGCTGACGACACACCAAGCGGTCCGAATCGAGCCCGACCCTGACCGAGGGATGTTGGACCGCATGCTCAGTCGCGCTGCCTGCCTCCTCTACCCGTCCGCCTGGGAAGGGTACGGTCTGCCCATCTTGGAAGCTGGCGAGGTGGGCACCCCCGTCGTATACGACGAAGGAGCCGACATTCCGCAGGAACCTTTGGGCCGACACGTCTTCCCCGCACGTGCGGCATCGGCAGACGCGTTCGCATCAAGCCTTGCCGCTGCCGTGGCTAATGGGCCGGTCCACAATGCGTTGTCAGGCCGACCAACGTGGTCCGACGTGGCTGCCCGTTATGCAGAACTATACCGAGAGGTCGCCTCGTGACCGTGCGATTACGCCCGCACGTGATATCGGTACGTTCAGCCCATCAAGAGGGGACCGGTGATGCTCGTCGAGTGGCAAGTATCGCGGCCGCATTCGCGATTGGCGGAATCGATGCGCGATACAGCGCGCTGATCGGCCCCACCGAGAGCCTGCGAGAGCTATTCCGGGGTCCCGTCGGCCTTTTACGGCTGGCTGGCCTAGTGCCGCAATTCCTCATTACCGGACGGCCGCTCCAAGTCCTTATGGTGCACATGGCTTTGGCGAGACGAGGCATCACCTGCGAGTCGGGCGAACTACCTATTTATGTGACCTCACGGGTTGTCCCGGTCAACAGGCCGCACCCCTACGTCACCGACTTCGTCGACTCTATGGCCGAAAATGCCCGCGTATCTGCGGGCGATGGTAACTGGCTTACGCGAGCCCTTTGGCGAATGGAAGCCCGGCGGTTCGAGCGCTGGGAGTCGGCGGTGAGCCGGGACGGTGCACTGGCCACTGCGGTCTCCGACGAAGAGGCGGCGACCATTGGGCCCGGAGTTGAGACGGTGGTCATCGAGGTTGACACAGAATCCGGCCCCACTGCGCGTAAGGCAGACCGAACTGTGTTGTTCCCTGGCAGCTTGTTTTACCGGCCCAACGACGAGGCAGCAAGATGGGTGGTCAGCGAGCTGGTCCCTGCACTCGTGGCGAAAGGCTGGTCGCCTAGCCAAATTGTCATCGCTGGTCGAAGTCCGAAGCCTGGGTTGGTAGAGCTGTGCCGTGGAGCTGGGGCGACCGTGAAGGCGAACGTGCCGGATCTGCAGGACTTGATGCGCGTCGCCGGCGCCGTGGTGGTGCCCCTTCGGCTTGGCAGCGGTGTCCAGACCAAGGTGCTTCACGCCTATGCCTGCCAAACACCACTTGTGATGACTCCGCGCGCAAATCGCGGCATAAACCTTTCTACGAGCGACAAGGCGGGTGTTGTCGTGCTGCCTCGCGACGCGGCCAGTTGGGCCGATGCCATTGAGCGAGTGATGGAGTGCCCACCGTCCGCCGACAGACGCGCCGAGGTGCTAACCGACTACCGCCCTGCTCGGGTCCGGCAGCGCTGGCTGCAGTTGCTTCTGCCCCTCCTTGGTGGTGTCAATGAATAGCGTCATGGCGGGCGGTGGGGGTGCCCAACCAAGCGCTTACCGACGCGAGGAGATGCTTGCGCCTGGGGTTTCGTTTGCTGGACTCCTACGCTGGACATCAATCACCGGTGTCGTGGCGTCGGCGCTGCTGATCGACATAGGGCTAGGCGTCCTGATCGCCGCTGTGGCAAGCCTTCTCGCAGTGGATATTTTGCGGCCGCTCGCGCTCGCGAACATCGCGCTCGCCTACAATTTTTTGCTCCTCGAGGTGGGCTCCACCGTCATCACGGTAGCTGGCGCGCCGACGGTTCAGTCATTCGGAGCATCGCTGGCCGTGGCAAGTCTCGTGGGCGCTGTTGCTGGTCGCCAGCGCTCGGCGCGCGGACGGCGCAGAGTCGCTGATGGGCAGGTCTTCGGGCAGCAGGCTTTTGCCCGCTCGGTCCGACTCTTGAAAGTGACGATCTGGTTCGGGCTAGCCGTCAACGTGCTGCAGGTGGCGCAGATCGGGCTGAGCGAATACTTATCCGGCGCTGGCCTCGCGGCCGATATCCAGACATACGCCAGCAAGGGCCTGTCCGGCCAGCAGATCGTCTCTTTGGCCACGGGCGTGCTCGGAATGATCGTAATCGCCCTTCACGTCTCCATCACAGTACAGACTGCCGGCGCAAAGTTGGCGTGGAGACCGATGCTTCTGCTCGGCATAGGTCTACCAATTATCGGCCTGAGCCGAAGCGAGATTCTATTTTCGGCAATCGCATTGTTGCTGGTCCGCACGTTCACCCGTGGCAAACCAGTGGCGCGCGACTCCGTTGCAAGCAGGCTCCTGCTGGCGTTGATGACATTCGCGCTGGTGTTCGGACTTGGCGTTGGCATCGGCACGCTCCGGGAGCAGGCGCTGACTGGCGGCGGAGGTGCGAGTTCAATAGTCTTAAAGAGCGAGTTTTCGCCCGTCGAAGTTGTCGACTTCGCACTCGGGTCATCGGCCCCGCCTCGATTTCACGGTAGTACCCTGTTCATTCCGGCGCTGGCGCGATTCATACCTCGACGGTTGTTTCCGGCGAAGCCGGACAACACCGCGGTCCGGTTCACGAAGATCACTGCGCCTAACAGCTACGCAGCTGGATATAACATCGCCCCCACCGCTGTCGGGGTGCTCCTTTTGAATTTCGGCGTGATTATTACACTGCTTGCCTGGTCGACGGTCATGTTCATCATCGTCCGGGTCGTCGACCGCCCCAGCACCATTAGTGGATACGGCGTTGGTGTTCTAGTGATGGTGTACGCAAGCGCCTACCCGCTACTCCGCGATGATCTCGCAAACTCCGTACCGCAATTGCTTATAGCGTTGCTAATCTACTCGGTCCTGCGGTACCAGGTTATCGGCAGGAACCCCCGTGCCTGATGGCGTCGGAATCTGCGCAGTAATCGTGGATTACTACTCTGCCCAGGACACAGTAGCGTTGGCGGCTTGTCTGGTTGAGGACACCCAGCTCACGGAGGTTCTCGTCGTCGACAACACCGGTGATCCGGGGTACACAATCGAGCCGTTGCCCGAGCGGGCCAAGATTGTGAAGGCGCCCATTCGCCAGGGCTACGGCGCGGGAGTGAACCTCGGTGTCGGTTGCACTCAATCGGCCTACGTTTTGGCACTAAACAGCGACCTCCTAGTGCACCGCGGACAGTTATCAGCATTAGCTGACTATCTGGACAGAAATCCTGAGATCGGCTTGGCCGCGCCCCTGATCCAGGATCGTCACGGGGCGGTCCAGACCGACGCGGCGGGTTATTTCCCGCGGAGGTGGGGCGGGGTTCAGGAACGTCGAGAGTGGCGTACCGGTGCAGCATTCATGATGCGACGCGAGACCTTCGAGCACCTTGGAGGATTCGACGAGCGTTACTTCATGTACTGGGAGGATACGGACCTGTGCTTGCGTCTGCACTATGCTGGGCTCGGAGTGGCGACGGACGACGCCGTTATCGTCGTCCACACTTCCGGGGGGAGCGATGCACGGACGAGTTCTCGCTACCGCAACGCGGCAACGTCCCGTGATCTCTTCCTGCGACGCTGGAATTACCCGGTACTACAGCGGATCCTCATGCACGGGCTGTCACGGTTCAAGTTACAGAGCTTGTGGGTGCGCGGCCTGTGAAGTTGCGCGTGGGTGCCGCGATTGGCATAGCCGATCAAGGTGCGTCGGCATTGTCCAATTTTCTATTGATGATCGCGGTCGCCCGAGCGGACACCCCGCAAGACTTCGGTAGCTTCACCATCTGTGTGATGCTTTACAGTGCGCTGCTGACCGTCTCGCGGTCTCTCCTGTCCGAGCCCTATACGGTCATCTCGAACACCACCGGCCAGTGGCTTCCGCGCGTGGTCTGCCTGCGGCTAATTGGTACGGCCGCAGCGCTCGGATGCTTGGGCGGTATTGTTGGCCTTCTGGTCTTCCCGCTGATCGGGGTACTACATGGCGCGAACACACTCATCGTGCTGGTCGGCCTACCAGCACTCCTCGTCCAAGACCTCGCACGCTGGTTCGCGATCGCTGCAGGGCGCCAGTTGTGGGCACTCATAGCTGACGTCCTATGGGTGCTGGTAATGGCCTCCTGGCTAGCGCCACGCTACGTTGGATGGCGGATTGCCCTACCGCCAGCCCTGATTTGGATAGTTGGCGCCCTTTTAGGAACCGTGATTCTGGTCGTGCTTTTCTTAAGACGGTCGCCAACGCTTACGGGCCAGGAGGAAGCGGCAAGTTTCAGCCGAGTGTTGCAGCTCGGCGCACCCGCGGCCGGTGAAACATTCGTCGGCGCGTTCGGCCTTCAACTGGGTTTTTACCTCGCCGTGGCCATTGTAGGCGCCGACGCCGTCGGTGCAGCTCGAGGAGCGTTGCTTGTCCTAGGTCCGCTGAGCATACTAACCTCGGGACTGTTGCAGTTCCTATTACCGCGGATGAGCCGCACTCCGATTACAGTACGCTCGACCGTGCTCCGCACTCAGTTGTGGCTGATCGGGTTGTTGGCTCTTGCTGCAATCCCGTTTTACTCGCTTCCTCCTCAGATCGGAGAGGGGCTTCTGGGTGCCAGCTGGCCGACCGCGCGTGCCGCTCTCCCGCCCATGGTGGTCTACACCGCTTTCATTCTGTGCTTCATCGTTGCGCAGTCGGGGATCCGAGCTCGGCGCGCAAGCTCGCGCCTGTTCATGCTGCGTCGCGTCGACGCGGTTCTAATTCCGTTGACGTTCGTCATCGGGGCGGTTATTAGCCGCGATGCATTTTTCTGGGCGGTGGCACTAACCGGCGCCTTCGACCTCATAATGGTGACCATCGCGCTCCGTCTGCCTGAACCTCGCACCCGGGAGGCGATAGACACGAGAAGGCGGATGGAGTAAGCCCAGCGGCTACCTCTTGAAGGGCCTGCAAGCGCCAGGAGTGCAGTCTTTCCGGCGTGATCCAGGCTTGGGGAAGAGAGGTTTCGTGCCCGCTTACGGCGGCGGTCATACCGGCTCTCCGTGGTTCCGGGTGAGCGGTGACGTTGTGCTGGCTGGTCACGCCGCGTCCCGTGCGGTCGCGTAAGCGAGGAGACGCGTGCGTAGTTGGCTTGGTTGGCGAGCCCGCAGCCGAGACGCTTGATCTGCTTGATCGTCCTGTTCGAGCCCTCGGTCCGGGCGTTGGTGATGTTCAGTCGCAGGAACGCCTCGATCTCGGGCTACCAGGTCTCGATCGTCTCGGCCAGGGTCACGATTTCTGGGATGCTGGCGAACACGGCGCACCAGGCGGCGAATCGGTACCTGGCGGTGCTGATCATGTCCCGGGTCGGTCTGCGGCGGGCTAGGGCGAGCAGTGCTCGCAGGTGTTCTTTGGCGATGTAGGCGGCCAGGATCTGCCCGGATAAATCAGCGTCGGACACCGCGTTCCACATCATGGCGAACCGCGGCGGGGAGAGGCGTTCCCTGGCGGTCAGCAGCCGGCGCCGGTTGGCCCATTCGGGGTTCCACGAGCCGGCGACGACGGCTACGACGGTCGCGGTTGTCCCAGGCGACCCGTCTGCCGACCTTGGTGAGCATGTCGTTGGCGACGCGGTCCAGGTGGAACTGATCGACCACGATCGTCGGCCGCGGCAACGCCTGGCGCACCGCGCAGGCATAGGCCGCGGAGAGGTCGATCGCCACGACCTCGATCCCGTCCCGCCAGGCCTGCTCGCGCGCGAGTACAGACCGACGTGGACGAGCGGCCCGGCGTGAGGCCGAGGATCGCCCGACCTGAGGCCGTGTGGAGGTTCATCAGGCTCGTCATCCACGGCTCTTCGCGCCACCACGACCCAGTCACGGGATCGTGGTGGCGGCGGGGCCGTAGGGTGCTGGTCTCACCAATGCCGAGCCAGCGCACCGGCGGCGGCTCGACCGGCAACGCTCCCGCGGTTCGAGCGGCGACGTCGTTGACCAGCCACCACGACACCTGATATGAGGCCGCCACCTGCGAGTAGGCCCGGCACTGGCCATCAGCGCGCGCCAACACGCGGCGCAACCGCTCGCTGCTACGCCGTCGCGGTGCGATCTCGCTGCTGCGCTCGACGGACAGCTTCTGCCGGCACGACCGTGCGAGGCACCGGTAGCGGCGCTTACGCCAGATCACCACCAGCGCCCGCTCCGCGAACGGTACGTCCGTGATCCGCGACTCGCGCACGTCATAGGGCGTGCCGCCGACCAGCACCCCGCAGCGCGGACAGCGGTGCTCGACAGCGACCTGCATGATCAAGACCCTGCGGTCCCCGTCCTCGAGCTCGACACGCTCGACCACAACGAATCCCGGCAGGTCGAACAGAACAGAAGTAGTGACATCCACGCTCGTGGCCCTTCGACTGGGTGTCTTAACACCAGCCAGTCTGAATGGGTCACGAGTCCTTCTACCTCAACGCCACGCTCTCACCTCGAATCGCGAAGAGCCCTCATCGGCGAGTGTGGTCCTCAGCGCGAGTCGTTGTGTGAGAACCACCACTCAAGCCCGATGGGCCACACCCGCCCCACACGACACCCCGGTTACAGGGCAACAGAACCACAGGTCAACGACCCCTCAGCCGACTTCGCCGAGGGCCTGGGGGGTGATGAGCCGGTTGCCGTCGGCGCCAGGATGCTACAATTCAAACTGTGATCAGGCCGTTTTTTTTCTTGTCACGCGTGAGCTTGAGCACGGATCGTGTCTGGAAACGATATGGCGATCAAAATCCGTATTACGGGGTGCTCACAGATCCTCGCTATCTAGCGGATCGTATGACCGATGAATCTCGCGCTGCCTTCTTTTCTACTGGCGATGCCCACGTGGTGCAATTATTGGACCTAATTTTCCGCGTCGTCAACCCGGAATTCGTCGTAAATAGGGTGCTGGACTTCGGGTGTGGTGTCGGCCGCCTAGCCATTCCCTTTGCCCGGCACGCTCAAGGGGTGGACGGCATGGACATCTCCGCCTCCATGCTGAAAGAGGCACGCGTTAATGCCGCTCACTTTGATGTAGATAACGTCGCGTTCCTCGAGTCGGACGACGAATTGACTGAGGCGACCGGATTGTACAGCCTCGTGCATTCCTACGTCGTGCTGCAGCACGTCCCACTTCGGCGGGGAATGCGGCTTCTCGGTCAGCTTATCGACCGAATTGAGCCAGGCGGCGTTGGCGCCTTCCATGTGACCTACGGTAGTGAACTTTCGCGTGGCTCACGAGCATTTCGTCGGATACGCTTACTGTTTCCACCTCTGCACTGGGCGGTCAACATTGTCCGCGGTCGCCCCTTGAGGACCCCGATGATGCAGATGAATCTTTACGACTTAGGCAACGTCGTACGGGCCGTCCAGACCCGGGGGGAAGTAAACGCCATTCACGTCCAGCTTACCGAGCATTCGGGATTTCTTGGAGCATTCATCTTTTTTCAGCGGCCGTATGCCGCACAGAACGATTAGAACGGAGTAGCACGATGCAAGTGCCCCAGAGTGCGAGCTACCCCGAGCACCCCCGCGAGGAACTCATTGATTTTATCCCTCAGGCGACGTCTGTTCTCGACGTCGGCTGTGCGGCTGGAGGATGGGGGGGAACTCTGCGTCAGCATCTTGGGCCAAACGCAAGACTCGTCGGAATCGAAGCGGTATCTTCCCAGGCCCAGTTAGCCGCAAGTGCAGGCTTTGATGAGGTGCACTGTGGCTACTTCCCCGACGATATGCCGGTCGACGCTGGTCGTTTTGAGTTGATCACCTTTAACGACGTGCTCGAGCACACTGTCGACCCATGGAGCGTTCTCGTCGAGGCCCATAACTTCCTTGCTCCCGGCGGTCAGATACTCGCGTCGCTGCCGAACATTCAGTTCGCTCCGGTATTAGTCCAACTGCTACGTGGCCGTTGGGATTACCAAGACGACGGTAGTTTGGATCGCACTCACCTGCGCTTCTTTACCAGAGCAACCATGATCGAGCTTTTTGAAACGAGTGGTTTCGAGGTGGATCGAGTCGAGGGGATCAACCCCTTCGGACAGTCGTACGAAGCGAGCGCGTCACCAGCAGTCTTGCTGGCGATACGAGCGGCCCGATCGTTGACTCGGAACGCTCAATTCTGTCAGTTCGTGTTGGTCGGGCGTAGCGCAAAGCGTGCGAAAACAAGTGCTGCATCGTGACCGTAGATCTTGACCCCAGCGTAAGCTGGGGATCACCTACATTCCCAAATCCGGCGGCTCTAAGCTGTACGCTTCCTTTCGCGAAGCACTGCAGCCCAATCATCCACCAGGGCGTGTATGGGTCTGCCCAGAATTTGGTTGAAACCTGACCTGTGAGGGTCTGTCCTCGCTGGAAGGATGCTGGTCATGCCGAAGCCGTATCCGAAGGAGTACCGCGACGATGTCGTGGCAGTGGACCGCAAGGGCGGGGCTCGGCTGAAGGCGATCGCGAAGGACTTCGGGATCTCCGAGGCTGCCTGCACAACTGGTTGAAGGCCGCAGACGTCGTCGACGGCGCCCGTCTTGGCCGCGAGGAGGGGGACCGAAAGCAGCTGCGGGAGGCGGACAGGCGGGTCCGGTTGCTGGAGAATGAGGTGTTGCGTCGGGCGGCGGCGTACCTGTCCCAGGCGAACTTGGCGGGGAAATAGTTTTCCCTCTCGTCCGTGAGATGGCCGCGGCTGGCACCCCCGTCACGGCACCGGTCGTGGCGGCGCGCAGCCTACTGGAGCTGTCTACCCAGGGGTGCTACAAGTGGATCAAAGACTCGGTGTCCCATCGGGCCTGGGGACTACGCGTACGCGATCAACGTCCTGCACGAGATCCACGCAGACGACCCGACGCTGGGCTACCGGTTCCCGACCGACGAGCTAGGGCATGCTCCCTACTTGAGCGTGGTTGGTGGGAGATGGTCGGGGTGCATGTCACGTGAGCGAGTTCTGACCGATGCGCAGTGGGCGTTGATCGAGCCGTTGCTGCCGAGCTCGAAGGGTAAGGCGAGCAGGCCCTTTCGGGATCACCGGCAGGTGGTGGAGGGCATCTTGTTCCGCTACCGGACGGGCTGTCCGTGGCGGGACCTGCCCGCCGGGTTCGGTCCGTATCAGACGGTGTGGAAGCGCCACGCCCGCTTCAGCAAGGGCGGCACCTGGGATCAGGTCCTGCAGGCGCTGCTGGTCAAGGCCGACGACGCCGGCCAGTTGGACTGGCAGCTGTCGATCGACTCCACCGTCAGCCGGGTGCATCAGCACGGCTCGAACATGACCCGGCAGGCCGCTGTGGAGCTCCCGAGCCACACAGGGGGACCTGTCGAACTACAGGAGACAGCCGGTCGAGCCTGTTGATCATGCGATTGGCCGTTCCCGCGGGGGCCTGACGACCAAGCTCCACACCCTGGTCGACGGCAACGGCCTGCCGCTGGTGATCGAGGCCGGACCAGGCCAAGGCGGCGACAGTCCCATGCTGCCGGTGCTTTTGGGTTACCTGCGGGTCGCCCGGTGATGCGTTGCTGGCCGACAAGGCCTACTCCAGCCGGGCGCACCGAGCGCTGCTGCGTGACCGCGGCATCACCGCCGTCATCCCCGAACGCGCCGACCAGCAAGGCCACCGGCTGCGCCGTGGGTCAGCCGGCGGCCGACCCGTCAGCTACGACACCGAGCGCTACAAGGACCGCAACGTCGTCGGACAGTCCCACGAGAAGTTCGAACAGTGGCGCGGCCTGGCCACCCGCTACGACTGCTCGCCATCATCTTCCGCGGCGGCGCTGTCCTGCGCAGCATCATCCTGTGGCTCCGCGGCCCCTTAGGAGACACGCCCTAGCACTCTTCCTGCCTACGTGTCGCTGCTCGAGGACCTCTACCTCATCCACATGCTGCCCGCGTGGGACGAGAACCTCACCCGACGAGAGACGGCGTGGCCCAAGGTCGCGCTGCTGGACACTGGCATCGCCGCGCGACTCAACAACGTCGCCCCTGAGGCCCTCGCCCCAGACCGAATGAGCGTTCATGCGGGGGGACTCTTCGAGACCTTCGTGGCCGGGGAGTTGCGTCGGGCTCTGGGCTGGGCCAACTGTTCGGCTTCGCTGTTCCATTTCCGAACCCGAGATGGCATCGAGGTCGACATCGTCATCGAAGGTGACAACCGCAATGTCGCCGGCGTTGAGGTCAAAGCCTCATCGACGGTCCGTGCTACGGATTTCAAGGGGCTGAACTTCCTGCGGGCCAGGCTCGGAGATCGCTTCACGCACGGCGTCGTGCTCTACACAGGGGACAAGGCGCTCCCGTTCGGAGACCGGCTCACCGCCCTGCCGATTCAGGCGCTCTGGACCTGACCACCGGCGCGGGGTGTCGCGCGTTCGTGAGCCGCCTGGCGGAGGCCGGCGGGGCAGGGATCCTGCCGGTGGCAGGTCACCGGGTCCACCGTCCCTCGGCTTGCCTTTCACGGCGCTCACTCCATGGAAATGCAAGGGTTCGGCGCGTTCACTTGCATTGTGCGGCGCGAACCTCGACCTCGTGGTCGCTGCGCCCTCGACGCTGGATCCGATCGGGCAGCGTCCGTCGTCGTGGTGACTATGCACGCTTCCCGATCGGCCCAGAGATCACGGCCGGCTCAGGGCGCTGACGTTCTCGCTCTCCCTGGCCACCGCGTCCGCAGCGCTTTCCAGCATGCCTTCGAGCACGTTCTTCCCGAACGCCGCCTCGGTGGGCAGCGGAATCGGGTAGTGCCCGGTGAAGCAGGCTGAGCACAACCGGCTGGCCGGCTGGTCGGTCGCGGCCACCATGCCTTCAATGGAGATGTACCCGAGCGAGTCAGCACCGATCGCGCGGCGCACCCCCTCGAACACACCGTCCTCCGTACCCAGGCCATTGGCGATCAGCTCGGCCGGGCTGGCGAAGTCGATGCCGTAGAAGCACGGCCAGCGCACCGGCGGCGAGGCGATCCGCACGTGCACCTCCAAGGCCCCGGACTCACGCAGCATCCGGATCAGCGCGCGCTGGGTGTTGCCCCGCACGATGGAGTCGTCCACCACCACCAGGCGTTTACCGCGGATGATCTCCCGCAGCGGGTTGAGTTTGAGCCGGATACCGAGCTGGCGGATGGTCTGGCTGGGCTGGATGAATGTGCGCCCGACGTAGGCGTTCTTCACCAGACCCTGACCGTAGGGAATGCCGGAGGCCTGCGCGAACCCGATCGCCGCCGGGGTACCAGACTCCGGCACCGGGATCACCAGGTCACCCTCGGCGGGGTGCTCGGTGGCCAGGCGGCGCCCGATCTCCACGCGGGTGGCGTGCACCGACCGTCCGCCGATCGCGGTGTCCGGCCGGGCCAGGTAGACGTACTCGAACACGCAGCCCTTGGGATCGGGTGTGGCGAACCGGGTCGATCGCACCCCGTCGGCGTCGATGGCCAGCAGCTCACCGGGTTCGATCTCCCGGACGAAGGACGCCCCGACGATGTCCAGCGCCGCGGTCTCGCTGGCCACCACCCAACCGCGTTCGAGGCGACCCAGGCACAGTGGGTGCACGCCTTGCGGGTCACGCGCGGCGTACAGGGTGTGCTCGTCCATGAACGTCAGGCAGAACGCGCCGCGCAGGGTGGGCAGCAACTCCATCGCGGCCGCCTCGATCGTGGAGTCCGCCGCCGCGTGCGCCAACAAGGCGGCGATCAGGTCGGAGTCGGTGGTCGCCGCGGTGTGCTCACTGCGGATGTCCAGCAGGCCCGCCTCCCGGACCCGGGTCGCGAGCTCCGCGGTGTTCACCAGGTTCCCGTTGTGCCCCAGCGCGATACCACTGCCGGCCGCGGTCGTGCGGAACACCGGTTGGGCGTTCTCCCAGGTGGTGGCCCCGGTGGTGGAGTAGCGGGTGTGCCCGATAGCGATGTGACCTTTGAGTGCGGTCAGCGTCTGCTCGTCGAACACCTGGCTGACCAGCCCGAGATCCTTGAAGACCAGCACCTGCGAGCCGTCGCCGACGGCGATCCCGGCCGCCTCCTGGCCGCGGTGCTGCAGCGCGTACAGCCCGAAGTAGGTCAGCTTGGCCACCTGTTCACCAGGGGCCCACACCCCGAAAACACCGCATTCCTCGCGCGGGGAGTCCTCCACCTGCGGGTCGTGTACGACGTCGCGGCCGGACTGCTCAGTCACCGGGTGGTTCTCCCTCGCGGGCCGGGGTGGGATGGTCACCACTCTACGGCCCCGCCCCGCCACATGGACCCACCCCGGGTGGTCCGCGGTCAGCGGATGGCACGGTGGTCGGGTGGAGGTCGACGAGCGAGGGTTCCGGCGCTTCTGGGTGGCGTCCACAGTCTCGGCGTTCGGCACCTACGTCACCACCGTGGCTCTGCAGGTTCTGGTGGTGGACGACCTGGGCGGCTCGGCCACTGACGTCGGTCTCCTCAACGCGGCGCGCTGGGTGCCCTACCTGCTCGTCGGGGTGCTGGTGGGGGTGCTGGCGGACCGGCTGCGTCGACGTCCCGTCCTGGTGGCCTCGGACCTCGGCCGGGCCGCGGTACTCGCCGGGATCCCGCTGCTTGCCGCGCTGGACCGGCTGAACCTGCCCTCGCTGCTCGTCCTCGTCGTCGCCCTGGGTCTGCTGTCCCTGGCCAACGACGCCGCCCACCAGTCCTTCCTGCCCAGGCTGGTCCCCCGCGCCGGGCTGTCCCGGGCCAACGCGCGGCTGCAGCAGAGCGACGCGGCCGCCCAGACCTCCGGCCCAGCCCTGGGGGGCGTCCTCGTGGCCGCGCTCGGGGCGCCGGTCGCCGTGCTGGTCGACGCGGCCAGCTACCTGGTGTCCGGGGTGCTCACCGCATCGATCCGTACGGTCGAGCCTGCTCCCGAGCACCGGCAGCGACATCTGCGGCGCGAGCTGGCTGAGGGTGTCGCCTGGGTCTACCGGCACCCCACCCTGGCGCCGCTGGCGTGGAGCACGCACGCCTGGTTCCTCTTCTTCAGCGTGCTCGGCGCGGTCTACGCCCCCTTCGTGCTCACCACGCTCGACCGCTCACCCCTGGCCCTCGGGGTCACCCTCGCCCTCACCGGGGTAGGCGGGCTGCTCGGGGCGGGCGCGTCGGAGCGGATGGCGGCCCACGTCGGCCTGTTCCGCACGATGGCCGGCGCCCGGCTGCTCGAGGCCGGCGGGATCGCCGTGGTCGCGCTCGCGGCGGTCGCACCGGGACCAGCGCTGGTCCTGCTCGGTGGCGGGCAGCTGCTCGTGGGCCTGGGGCTGGGCGTGGAGGGCCCCGTGGACATGGCCTACCGCCAAGGCGTCACCCCGGACCGGCTGCAGGGTCGGATGAACACCACCATGCGGTCGGCCAACCGGGCCGCGATCGTCGTCGGTGCCCCGCTGGGCGGTGTGCTCGCTGATCGGGCCGGGTCCGGCGTCGCCCTCGCCGTCAGCGCGACCGGGGTGGCGCTGACGGCACTTCTGCTGGGCCGGACAGGGTTCCGCGCTGCCCGCCTGGACGACGCACCGCCAGCCGGGAGCGGTCCCCGGCGCGCGGCGTGATCGAGCGGTTGGACCTCGAGCGACCCGATCCGCTGGTCGGATGCGTTGGCCGCCTTCGTGGCCGACGACGTGCCCGTCCCCACGCCCCTGACCGGGCCGCGCCGTCCCGGGCGTCGGTCCTCCAGCTGGGCAGTGCCGACGTCGGATTCGAGTGGCGCGTGGCCGGCACGTCCCGACAGTCGATCGTGCCGGCTGATACCATACGTGGTATGTTTACCGGGTGTGGCGGGTTGTTTACGTTCCCGATGCGGAACGTGAGCGCGACTCGCTTTCAGCGAACGAACGCCACGCTCTGTACAACGCCATCGCGAAGCTGCAGACGATCGGGCCTGCCCTCGGCTACCCGCACAGCAGCGCCGTCCAGGGCACAGCTGGGCTCCGGGAACTGCGGCCTCGGGGAGGGCGGAGCCCGTGGCGCGGCCTGTACCGCCAGGTCGGTGTGCGGTTCGTCATCGCTGCCATCGCCCCGGAAGCCCAGCACGACCCCCGCCGGTTCAAGGGGCATGCATTGCCGCCAGCAGGCGGCTGGACGAGCTAGCGGAGTGAGGAACCGATGCGAGCATCCGAGCTGACCACCGCCGACGATCTCCACGAACGGGATCTGTCCGACCCCGACTACCGGGCCGAGCACAAGCGGACTCGCTTCGCCAACGACGTGGCGATCCGGGTCATCCGTTACCGCGGTGAGCACGCGCTGACCCAAACCGCGTTCGGCAAGCTCGTCGGCATGCGCCAGCCGCACGTGGCACGGCTGGAGTCCGGCGATCACGAACCCTCGCTGTCCACCCTGGCCCGGCTGTCTGCGGCGCTGGACGTGGACTTCACCGTCGCGATCACCCCCAGCGGCGTACAGCTGCGCGCTAGCGCCTGACCCGCCCCGCAACCGAGGCCGGCAACCGGCGTCGCATGACGGCCGATGATCGATGACCGGGCACTTCGTGCCGTCTTGACGTCATGACGGTAAGAAGAGATCCTGGCGGGGTGAGCCGACGGAAGACGACCGTGTATCTGGATTCCGATGTCTTGACCGCCACCAAGGTGCTGGCCGCCTCCCGGGAGCGCAGCGAAAGCCAGGTCGTCGAGGACGCGCTGCGCGCCTACCTGGGCGCCGGTGAGCTCGAGGCGGCGAGCGCCGACTTGCGCGCGCTCATGACCCGGATAGCGGAACGAGCGCACCTCGACGACGAGGCGGCTGTGGCGTTGGCGGTGGACGAGGTCCGAGCGGAGCGAACGGCTCGACGCTCTGCTGTGACTCCGTAGGTGGTGCCGCGAGCCGTCGCCGACGTACGAGTTCTGGCCGACATGGTCGCCGATCCTCCCGCGTCACCGGACCGCGAGACCGCTGACCCGAAAGACGAGTACCTGGTGGCCCTTTCCCGAGTGGCCGATGTCGCCGCGCTGATCTCCGGTGATCCCCACCTCACCGAGCTGGTCGACCTGGACCCTCCGGTACTGGCGCCCGCTGCCTTCCTCGAACGGCTCGAAGGGTGACGGGAAGCAGACCGTCGCGCCCCGATCAGCCAACCGGAACCGCTGAGCCCTCGGCGGATTCTGGCGAGCGGCGGCGAGCGTTGTTCGAGCGTTTAGCGGGCGACACCGGTAGGCTCAAATGGCATGACTGCCGTCGCTCGCGCCTCTCTGGCTGCCGAGATCGCCCGAGTCGGGAGACTCGGGCACCTCACCGCTGTACATCTTGCGGACGCGACCGGCGGCGACCCGAGCAGCGCGCGGCGTTGGCTACGCGGAACACAGGCGCCGTCCGGTACGCATGCCGCCCGGCCCCTGGAGCTCACGTCCCTCGTCGAACGGCTCGCGCAGGTCATGCAGCCCACCTACATCCCGATCTGGCTGATCAAGCCGATCGAGCGCCTCGACCATCGGCGCCCCGTCGACGTCATCCGGACCGGCGACTACCGCAGCGTGTCGCGGCTCGTCGCCTCGCTCGAAGACATGCCCGTGGCCTAGATTGCCCGCTCTCGACGTCGACACCGGCAGCCTCCATGACGTCTTCGTCCGGCACATCCCGCACGGCGCCGACCCGCTTTACCAGCCACCCGAGCCGGCCGACGGCCGCTGGCAACGGGGCGCCACCGTCGGGGCCTGGTACTTCGCCGACGAGCCCGATACGGCGTGGGCCGAGTGGTACCGCGCTCTGGCTGGTACCGGACCTCCGCCGACCCACGCGATCCCTCGAGATCTGTGGCGGTGGCGCATCGATCTGGACCGGGTGGCGCTTCTCGACGACGACACCCAGCTGGCTCGGGTCGGCCTCGCGCCACCACGACCGACCCAGCAACAGTGGCCGGGCTGCCAGGAGATCGGCGACGCGATGCACAACGAAGGCTACGACGCGCTGCTCGTGGCCTCGGCCGCCGGGCCTGGGCATCGCAATGTGGTCGTCTTCCGTACCGAACACCGGGTCACTGGATGCACACCGCAACCGCCACCGACACTGATCGCCGTAACGTCAACCATCGATCTTGGAAAGCGGGGGTGATTTCAGGTCGACTCAGCGACTGCGTTGAGGTAGTGGTCGAGGTCGCCCTTGGAGTCGGGTTCGCTCCTGACCAGGTGGTATCCGACGGCCCGGGCGATGCGCACCGACGCAGCGTTCGCTGGCCGGATTGTTGCCCAAACGTGGGGATGGCCGGCTGCGTGTGCTGCCTGAGTGACGATGCCTGCGGCCTCGCGGGCGTACCCACGACGCCGGTGTGGAACGTTGATCTCGTAGCCGATCTCGGGCTCGTCGCCGCAGCGTTCACCAAGGAACGCGCCGCAGTTACCGACGAAGGATTCGTCGCGATCCCACAGGCCGTACCAGGTCAGACCACGCTCGCGGTGGAGCCTTTGCCGTCTCTCGAGCCAAGCGAGCGTCACTGCTCGATCGCAGACCGGCCCGTCCCCGATCGTGTGCCCGGGGCTCGAAAAGAGGCTGTGCACGACGTCCAGATGGTCGGGATCAAGGAGGCGCAAGCTGAGTCGCTCGGTCCGCAGCGCCTCGCGCATAGCCATGCCCGGATGCTAGGCGCGAGTCGGACATAGCCGAGAATGGCCAACTCCCGACCCACGAACTCCCATACCTGCCAGCTGCAGGAAGGGAGCAGATGGCCAGTGGACACACGAGTAGGGGCCCGCGAACGGCCGGACACGAACCCGCGGCACTTCCCACACTCGGTGCCCATGTCCGCGTCGCTCAACGCATCCTCGCACTGACCACCGCGGTCTGGCACGACGACCATGCCGGGCGACCCATCAGGCGCTCACTGCTCGCCTACGACCACTGATGGCTTGGAGTCGATCATGGTGACTCGCGCTTGTGCTTCGAACACTTGTTCGATAGTATGGGTGTCATGGGGGGGATGTTGCGTTCGGGGGAGGTCCGCCGCTGGCGTGAGCAACTCCTCGGCGCCCGCACCCCGCGCGGCGGGGAACTCGCCGATGACGCTGCACGGGTCGAGTTGATCGCCGACCTCGAGTTGATCAAGTCCGCTGCGTGCGCGGTGCAGGCGGAGTTGGCGGTGGCGCTGCAGGACTCGGTGCGCTCCCGGGAGGCCGCTGCTGGTGTTCCCGCGCCACGACAAGGGCGTGGGGTGGCCGCCCAGGTGGCCCTGGCCCGGCGTGAGTCGCCGCACCGCGGCCAGATGCTGCTCGGCCTCGCCCGCGACCTGCACACCGATCTGGGGTGCACCCGGGTGGCGTTGCGCGAGGGCAGGCTCAGCGAGTACGGCGCCACCCTGGTGGCCCGGGAGACCGGGTGCCTGGGTCGCGCGGACCGCGCACACGTGGACCAGGCGGTGTGTGGTGACGGCGAGCTGCTCGACGGGCTGGGCACCGCACGCCTGACCGCGGAACTGCGTCGACGGGTGTACGCCACCGATCCTGGTGCCTTCACCCGCCGAGCCCGCCACGCGGAGTCCGAGCGGCACGTCCGGCTGCGTGCTGCGCCGGACACCATGACCTACCTGACGGCGCTGCTGCCGGTCGCGCAGGGTGTCGCCGCGTACACCGCGCTGGGCCGCGACGCCGACACCCTCCGCGCCACCGGGGCGGGGGACCGGACCCGAGGTCAGGTGATGGCCGACCTTCTCCTGCAACGGCTGACAGGCCAGCACACCGCGGCGGCCGTGCCCATCTCCGTTGACCTGATCGTGTCCGACGCCACCCTGCTGGGGTCAGGGGTGCAGGCCGCGGTGGTGCCCGGATACGGGCCGGTCCCGGCGCAGGTGGCCCGGGAGATGGTCGCGACCTCCCTGGCCAACAGCGGTGAGCACACCGCCGGTGTACCCACACTCCCGACCTGGCTGCGGCGGGTCTACACCAACCCCAGCGGTCAACTCGTCGCGCTCTCCACCCGCCGCCGATTCACCGCCGACGGCCTCGCCGACCTGCTCCGGATCCGTGACCAGGGCCTGTGCCGCACACCATGGTGCGACGCCCCCGCCCGCCACGGCGACCACGTCATCACCGCAGCCCATGAAGGGCCGACCGCGGCGGCCAACACCCAACAGTTATGCGAGGCGTGCAACTACGCCAAACAAGCCCTGGGCTGGACCGCGCACACCGTGCCCGCAGCCCGCCATACCGTGGAGACCACCACCCCGACCGGTCACCGCTACCAGTCCCGAGCCCCAGCGCCACCCACCCCGGCACCCGGCGCCATCTCCACCCGCACACCAGTCGGCGCCGTGGAAATCCAACTCACCGCGCTCCTCGCGGCATGAACCTGCGCCCCACCCACGACGCTAGATCTCCTTGGTGCTCAAGCCGCCACCCGTCACATGTACCGGGAATTTGCCGGCGCGGACCCGCGCTACCGGCTGGCGAACCGACGCGTGTCAGAACCGATGGATCCCGGGCTTCTCATGCCGGCAGCAGCGGCAGCCAGTGGGCGATCTCCCCGGCCCGGGTCCCGGAGGCCGTCACCGAGCCCGAGCGCTCCGCGGTGGCCAGGTCGAGGCGCCCGGTGACCAGGCGCAGCCACGTCAGCGGGTCGGTCTCCACCACGTTCGGCGGAGTCCCACGGGTGTGGCGGGGCCCGGCGATGCACTGCACCGCGACAAAGGGGGGTACCCGGACCTCCACGGTGTTGCCCGGCGCGGCGTGGGCCAGCGCGCGGGCGCTCAGGCGCACCGCCGCCGCGATCACCGGCCGATCCGGTTCGCCGCCGCCGTCCACCCACTCCAGCACCGCCAGCAGCGCCGACCGCAGCTGCGCGGGGTCGACGTCGCGGCGGGCTGGCACCGACCCAGACTAGGGTCGCCGCCGTGGCAGGGGTGCGGGTAGCAGGCGCGCGAACGGCACTGACGGCCTCGGCAACGCTGGTGGCCGCGTTGGCGGGCCTGGCGCTGCGCACCCGGCTGTCGGTGCATCCCCGGCGACTGCACTGGGACAGCCGTGCCGGCTCCGGGGAGTTGCTCTGGGTGGCCCTGGGCGATTCGCTCACCCAGGGCATCGGCTCGTCGCGACCGCAGACGTCGTGGGTGGGCCGCTCAGCGGCGCAGGTACACCAGCACACCGGCCGGGCCGTGCGGGTGGTCAACCTCGCGGCCTACGGCGCCCGGGTGTCCGACGTCGTCGTCCGCCAGCTGCCCGCTGCCCCGCTGGCCGACGCAGACGTGGTGACGCTGTGTGTGGGCTCCAACGACGCCGGGCGCACCTCGTCGGCAGAGTTCCGGCTCCAGCTGGAACAGCTCTGCGACGCGCTGCCCGCCGGGGCGGTGGTTGGCGACGTGCCGGAGTTCCAGTGGGGACCGCGGATCGCCGCTGCCGCTGACCTTTCGTCGGTGGTGCGGGAGGTGGTGGCGGCGCGGGCGCACCTGGTGCTGGCACCCGTGCAGCGGGAGACCACCGGGACCCGGGTACTGACCGAGCTGGCCGGGGACTTCTTCCACCCCAACGACAACGGCTACGCCCGGATCGCCCGCGCGTTCACCCCGGCGGTGCTGAGCCAGCTCACTTAACAGCCACCAGGTCGACGACGAACACCAGCGTGGACCCACCGGGGATCGGGCCGTTGGTCTGGGCGCCGTACCCCAAATCCGGCGGGATCACGATCTCGCGACGCCCACCCACTTTCATGCCCTCGATTCCCTTGGCAAACCCGGGCACCACCCGGTTCAGCGGGAAGCTCACCGGCGCGGTGCCCCGCTTCCACGAGGAGTCGAAGATCTTTCCGTCGGTGAACAGCGCGCCGGTGTAGCGGACGTCCACGGTGGCCGCGGCGGTCGCCACAGCTCCGGTGCCCGCGACGATGTCGGCGGTGGCCAGCGCGGTCGGCGGGGTGGCACCCCCGGGCGAGATCACCGCTTCGGTGTTCACCTCGGTGGGTTTGCCGCTCAGCGCCGGCACCCCAGCAGCCGAACCAGCAGCCGGCGCCCCCGCAGCCGGCGAGCTAGGCGACGCGGCGGACGTGGTCGGCGCGGGGGTTGACGACGGCGCCGCGGTGGACGACGGCGCGGGGGTGGCGGGCGTCGAGCTGCTGCACCCCGTCACCACCGCAAGGGTGGTCACGGCAGCGGCGGTCGTGGACTTAGGCAACACTGGAAAGCTCCCAAAATTGGTGGATGGTCAGCCGAACAGGGCCGGCAGGGTGGCTTCGAACGTCTCCCGCAGCTGGGTCAGCGGCACCGAGAACTGGCCCTGCACCTGCACGGAGTCCGAGCCGTCGTCGACCACCCCGATCCGGGTCCAGGGCAGCGCGCGCATGGTGCACATCGCGGTGAAGCGGGGTTCCTCGCTGCGCGGCACCGCCACCAACACCCGCCCGGCGGACTCGCTGAACAACGCCACGAACGGGTCCGCGCCGTCGGGCAGCAGTATCCGGCAGCCGGTCTGCCCCGCCAGCGCCGCTTCCACCACGGCCTGAGCCAGGCCGCCTTCGGAGAGGTCGTGCGCGGCGGAGATCATGCCGTCGCGGGACCCGGCGAGAAGCACCTGGGCCAGCAGTTGCTCACGGGCCAGGTCGACCCGCGGCGGCACCCCGCCGAGGTGGTCGTGGGCGACCTGCGCCCAGATGGACCCGTCCAGCTCGTCGTGGGTGTCCCCCAGCAGGATCAGCGTCTCCCCCGGGGTGTGCCCGATCCCGGTGGGGGTGCGCCGCGCGACATCGTCGATCACCCCGAGCACCCCGACGACCGGGGTCGGCAGGATCGCGGTCGTCCCGGTCTGGTTGTAGAAGCTGACGTTGCCGCCGGTGACCGGAATACCCAGTGCTACACAGCCATCGGCCAATCCTCGGACGGCTTGGCTGAACTGCCACATCACCCCCGGGTCCTCCGGGGAGCCGAAGTTCAGGCAGTCGGTGACTGCGACCGGGGTCGCGCCGGTGGTGGCCACGTTGCGGTAAGCCTCCGCCAGCGCCAGCTGCGCGCCGGTGTAGGGGTCAAGCATGGTGTAGCGACCGGAGGCGTCGGTGGCCAGGGCTATCCCGCGGCCGGTGGACTCGTCGATGCGCACCATGCCGGCGTCGGCGTGCTCGGCGAGCACCGTGCCGCCGCGGACGTAACGGTCGTATTGCTGCACCACGAACCGGCGGCTGCACAACTGCGGGGAGCCGATCATCTGCAGCAGGGTGTCCCGCAGCTGTTCGGGGGTGGCCGGGCGCGGCAGGCGGGTGGAGGTGTCGGCGACCAGGGCGTCCTGGGTGTCCGGGCGGTGCACCGGGCGGTGATACACCGGGCCTTCGTGGGCCACGGTGCGCGGCGGCACATCCACCACGGTCTGCCCGTGCCAGGTGATCTGCAGGTGCTCGCCGTCGGTGACCTCGCCGATGTCGGTGGCCAGCACCTCCCATTTCCGGCAGATCGCCAGGAACGCGTCCACGTCTTCCGGTGCGACCACCGCACACATGCGTTCCTGGGACTCGCTGGAGAGCACCTCGGCCGGGGTCATCCCGGCGGCCCGCAGCGGCACCTTGTCCAGTTCGATGCGCATCCCCCCGTCACCGGCGCTGGCCAGCTCGGAGGTGGCGCACGAGAGCCCCGCCCCGCCGAGGTCCTGGATGCCGACGACCACCCCGGCGGCGTAGAGCTCCAGGCAGCATTCGATGAGCACCTTCTCGGTGAACGGGTCACCCACCTGGACGGCGGGCAGTTTCGCCCGGCCGTGGCCCCCGCCGAAGCTGGCCGAGGCGAGCACGCTGACCCCGCCGATGCCGTCCAGGCCGGTGCGTGCTCCGAACAGGATGATCCGGTTGCCCACCCCGGAGGCGAAGGCCAGGTGCAGGTCCTCGGTGCGCATCACCCCGGCGCACAACGCGTTGAGCAGCGGGTTGCCGGCGTAGGAGGCGTCGAAGACCAGCTCGCCGCCCACGTTGGGCAGCCCCAGGCTGTTGCCGTACCCGCCGACTCCCGCGACGATCCCGGCCAGCACCCGTCGGGTGTCGGGGGCATCGGCGGGGCCGAAGCGCAGCTGGTCCATCACCGCGATCGGCCGGGCCCCCATCGCCATGATGTCGCGCACGATGCCACCCACCCCGGTGGCCGCACCCTGGTAGGGCTCGATGTAGGAGGGGTGGTTGTGGCTTTCCACCTTGAACGTCACCGCCCAGCCGTCGCCGACGTCGACCACCCCGGCATTCTCCCCGATCCCGGCGAGCATCCTCGAGCGCATCGCCTCCGTGGTGGTCTCCCCGAAGTAGCGCAGGTGCACCTTGGAGGACTTGTAGGAGCAGTGCTCACTCCACATCACCGAGTACATCGCCAGTTCGGCGTCGGTGGGGCGTCGACCGAGGATGTCGCGGATGCGGGCGTACTCGTCGTCAGCTAGGCCCAGCGCAGCGTAGGGCTGCTCGAGATCTGGGGTGGCCTCGGCGTCGGCGGTGCTGTCCACGTCGGGCAGCGGTGGCGCGTCGTCGTCCGAGGGCACGACGGTCAGCCTATCGGCGCGCGGCGGCGACCCGGCGTGGCCACCATGCGTACCGGGCACAGTGGGCTCACAGCAAAGACCGCCTACGGTGGCTTCCTGTGACCGGTTCCTTGCCCCGCCGAACCCTTCTCGTGCTGGCGCTGGCGAGTGCCGCCGCCGGGTGCACCCGGGCCGTTCGGGGCAGCGGACCTGCCCCGACGAGCCCGCCGGCGACCACCCCAGCCGCCCCCGCGAGCCCGTCGACCAGCGCTGCGGGGAGTTCGACGGCACCGAGTAGCCCACCGGCCCCCTCCACCGGGCCATCGGTTGAGGTGGTGAACGGCCTACGGACCCGACCCGAGGTTGCGTTGACCTTCCACGCCTCCGGGGACCCGCAGATCGCGACCCGGGTGCTGGCCGCGCTGGCGGCGGGCGGGGCCAAGGTGACCGTGTTCGCCGTCGGGACCTGGTTGCGGGACAACCCGACCATGGCGAAGGCAATCACCTCCGCCGGGCACGAACTGGCCAACCACACCTTCACCCACCCCACCCTGGAGACCCTGGACGAAGCAGGCATCCGTGCCGAGCTGCTGGGCTGCCGCGATGAACTGACCCGGCTCAGCGGGGGCCCAGGGGTGTACGCCCGGCAATCCGGCGCCCAATACTCCACCCCGCTCATCCGCCAGGTCGCCGGCTCGCTGGGCTACCGCACCGTGGTGTCCTATGACATCGACTCCCTGGACTTCACCGACCCAGGGGCAGCCGTGGTGCGTCGCCAGGTCTCAGCTGCCACCGGCGGCTCGATCGTCAGCATGCACTTCGGGCATCAGGACACCGTCACGGCGCTACCCGGGGTTCTCAGCGACCTCGCCGCGCGGGGTCTGAAACCCGTGACGGTCTCGACCCTGCTGCGCGCATGAGGTTGCCGCGCGGGCTGCCCGCGGTGTGCAGCGTGATCGCGGTGACGTTGACCTCGTGCTCCTCGGTGGGCGCCGCCCCCAGCGCAGCCCCGTCCGCGACGACCAGCGCTGCACCGTCCACCAGCGCTGCACCGTCCGCGACCGCCAGCCCGCCGGCGGTTGCACCCGCCCCGCCCGCGTCATCGACACTGCTTCCCGGTATGCCACCGCCGTTGTCCCCCACCAATGTTTACGCCGCCGACCAGACCCTCAGTGCTGTGGCGACCACCGCGAAGGCGCTGGTCTACGTACCCAACAACATCGACAGCACCGTCTCCGTCATCGACCAACAGACGATGACGGTGATCGGCACCTACCCGGTGGGTCCCGCGCCGCAGCACGTGGTGCCCTCCTATGACCTGAAGACCCTGTACGCAACCTCGGACCGGGTCTCCGCGGGCGGCAGCCTCACCCCGTTCGACCCCAACACCGGCCTGCCGGGCGCCCCTATCCCGGTGGCCGATCCCTACAACCTGTACTTCACCCCGGACGGCCGCTCCGCGATCGCCGTGGCCGAGGAGCTCAAACGGCTGGACTTCTACGATCCGCATACCTGGCAGCTGCAACAATCGCTGCCGGTGCCGACCTGCGCGGGGGTCAATCACATGGATTTCACCGCCGACGGCAAGACCATGCTGTTCAGCTGCGAGTTCAGCAACCACCTCACCGTGGTCGACGTGGCGTCCAGGACCGTGGTGCGCGACATCGCGTTGACCCAAGTCCCCAATGGCAAGCCGCAGGACGTCAAACTGTCCCCTGACGGCAAGACCTTCTACGTCGCGGACCTGCGCGCCAACGGGGTGTACCTGCTTGACGGGCAAGCCAAGGCAGTCACCGGGTTCGTCCCCACCGGTTCGCAAGCGCACGGTCTCTACATCAGCCGGGACGCCACCAAGATGTATGTCACCAACCGCGGCGAGGCCAGTATCAGCGTCATCGACCTGGCTACCCGACAGCCGGTGGCGAAGTGGGTCATCCCCGGCGGCGGCACCCCGGACATGGGCAACATCAACGCCGACGGGACGGTGTTCTGGGTGTCCGGGCGCGGCAACGGGGTCGTGTACGCGATCAGCACCCTCGACGGGCACCTGATCAAGAAGATCGCGGTGGGCCGTGGGCCACATGGACTCTCGGTGTGGCCGCAACCGGGTCGTTACTCCCTCGGCCACACCGGCATCCTGCGCTGAGCCGCCATTCGCGCTATTCGTCGTCCTGGCGGTTGTCGTTGCCGCCCTGCGCCGCCCGACGGGGGCCGGCCTGCTGGGGCGGCTGCGTCGGGTCGGGTCGGGTGCCTCGCGGCGGCGGCCCGGGCCGCAGGTAGACCGGATTGGACAACGCTTCCATGTCGGTGCGGCTGGCCAGTGGAGCTCCCGGGGCGCCGGCCACCGGCCGGTCCCGGACCTCGACCCGGACAAAACCCCCGGCACCGATAGGGGTCGAGTACGACACGGTCTGCTCGTCGGCGGTGATCGGCACCAGGAGTGCGATGGCGCCGTCCCGGATCACCGTCAGCCGCATGCCCCCCGCCCGGCGCACCACGACCGTAAAGTCGGCAGGATCGCTCGGGGCGCCGTACAGCGTGCCTCCGGTGATCTGGCGTTGCCCGTCGACACCGGTGCCGGTCAGGTACACCTCGACACCGTCGGGTCGGCGGGTTACGAACGAACGGCCCCGCTTGAGCGCAGCGATCACCGCCTTCTTGGACAACGATTCTGCGTGCACCACGGTCGTGGGTGTGCCAGCGGCGAAGCCCTGGTTGTTCGTGACGCCGTGCAGGTCGCTTCCGCCGTTGCCGACGACCCGTTGCCCGGCGCGCAGCATCCGGTCCCAGAGCGCCAGCGTCGCCTCGTCGTCAGGTTGGAAGGGGCCAGTCCAGATCTCCAGCCCGTCGGTGCGGGCCGCCGGGTCGACCGCGGCCTCACCGAAGAACCGCCACGCCAGCGACGCGCCCAGCGGGTGTGCTGCGGAGATGTAGGCCCCGCTAGCTCGGGCCGCCTCCAGGAACTGCTGGATCGAGCCGGAGTGCGGGTCGGGCTGCGCGGTCAGTGCGCCACCGGGTAGTTGGCGCCAGTCGAACCAGTCACCCGGCGAGATGCCCGACACGGTGGCGTGCCCATAGAACCAGTTCGTCATCTCCTCACCGGCCATCAGCAGCACGTCCTCACCGGCGCTGTCGGCGATGGCGAAGTTCTGGCTCACCACGTTGTGGTCGGTGAGCGCCAGGTAGTCCAGGCCAATCCGACGGCATTCCTGCGCCCACTGCGACGGGGTGAGGGCGCTACCGCTGGCGAAGGCATCCGAACTCTCCGGTGTATGCGCGTGCAGGTCACCGCGGTACCACCCCGGGGAATCCAGGACCATCTGCAGGTCAGCCCCGATCCGAAACGGCCGGCCCTGGGGTCCCGCCGAGAGCGTCACGTGCACCGTGTACGGAACTGGCGTCGGGGCGGCGAACACCGGCACGATCACCGTCCACTCCCCCGCCTCGATGCGCCCGGGGACGAAGGACTGCGACGCGGCGTCGGCTGCGACGAAGAACTCGCCGCGCTCTTCACCGTAGATGCCACGAAAGCCGTTGTTGCGGGACAGGGTGGCGTAGCGCGCGCCGCGCTGATCGAACAACCCCAGGCCGGTCTTCGCGTCACCGCTCTTAACGATCCGCACGTGAACCCGGTTGGTTCCCGCCGGGACGCGGAACGAGTGGTACTGATAGTTGCCGGTGCCGAAGGCGGTTCCGGTGAGCTGCACGGTCGATGGGGGCGAAGCGGCCCACGCGGTTCCGGTCGCAGGAACACCCGCCGCCACGGTCAGGCCGCCGATCTTGATCAGGTCGCGCCGGGTGACATCCACAGTCCCCAGGGTCCGCTGCTCATCGGTGTGGCAGAACCCCCGGCCGGCAGCCGTCACCAGATGTTCGCCCAGCGTCCCCCGGCTGTCCGCCTGCGTCCCGTGACGGACAGCCGTCATTCGGCTGAGCCGTGGGTGCGGGTTTAGTCGTCCTGCGGTCGGTCACGGTCCTTGGACGGCTGCACCCGCTTCGGCTCACCCGGCATCTTCGGGTAGTTCGGCGGGTAGGGCAGGTCCCCCAGCCCCCCGGATTCGTCCCGCCCGGCGAGGTCCAGCAGCGTGTCCAGGGTGAACACCCGGGCGTCGATGTCGGCCATCGGGTCACCCCGCTCGGCCAGGAGCCCGGCGACGGTGGCGATCGTGCAGTCGTCGGGGTCCACGTCCACCAGCTCCGCCCAGGTCACCGGGGTGCTCACCGTGGCCCGCGGGGTCTTGCGCACCGAGTACGCGCTGGCGATGGTGCGGTCGCGGGCATTTTGGTTGTAGTCCACGAAGATCTGCGCGCCGCGCTGCTCCTTCCACCACGCCGTCGTGACCCGACCCCCAGCGCCCCGTTCCACCTCGCGGGCGAAGGCGATCGCCGCGCGGCGCACCTGGGTGAACGTCCAGCGTGGCTCGATGCGCACGTAGATGTGCACCCCACGCCCGCCGGAGGTCTTCGGGAAGCCCACCAGCCCAAGCTCGGCCAGCAGCGGTGCGACCACCTCCAACGCGACGGCGCGCGCCTGCTCGAACCCGGTGCCCGGCTGCGGGTCCAGGTCGATGCGGAGTTCGTCGGGGTGGTCGACGTCGGCGCACCGGGCGTGCCACGGGTGAAACGTCACCGTGCCCATCTGCGCGGCCCACACGATGTCCGCGGCGTGCCGGGGTCGCAGTGCATCCGCGGTGCGCCCGGAGGGGAAGGTGATCCGGCAGGTCTGCAGATGCTCGGGGTGCTTGGCCGGCACCCGCTTCTGGTACACCTCCTCCCCGGTGATGCCGTCGGGGAAACGTTGCAGATAGGTGGGCCGGTCGCGCAGCGCCGTGAGGATCGCCCCGTGCTCGGCAACGGACCGGTAGTGCTGCACCACATGACGTTTCGTGCCCCCGGCAGCGCCCAGTTCCGGGAACACGATCTTGTCCGGGCTGGACAACCGCACCTCGATCCCGTCGATGTCGAGCACCTCGGGCGGTGCCTTCGCGGTGGCCATCACCGGCCCCCGGCGAGGACGTCGGCGAGTTCGTAACGCACCGGAACCTCCAGCTGGTCGTAGGTGCAGTCGGCCGGGTCGCGGTCGGGGCGCCACCGCAGGAACCGGGCGACGTGCCGTAACCGGTCGCCCTCCATCTGGTCGTAGGCGACCTCGATCACCCGCTCGGCTCGTAGCGGCACCCAGCTGTGGTCTTCGCGTTGATTCCACCGGTTGGGTTCGGCCTGTGCCTTCTCGGTCCCGATCCGCAACGGCTCCAGCTCGGCGAGCAGTGCCACCCTGGTGGCGTCGCTGAATGCCGCTGCGCCACCGACCATCTGCATCTGCTCGCCCCGGTACAGCCCCAGCAGCAGGGAGCCGACCCCGGGCTTGGAGCGGTGCAGGCGGTAACCGATGACCACGCAATCGGCGCTGCGGTGGTGCTTCACCTTCAGCATGTCCCGCTTGTCCGGCAGGTAGTGCCCCGCTAGCCGCTTGGCCACCACGCCGTCCAACCCGGCCCCCTCGAACTCGGCGAACCACCGCTGGGCGGTGATGGCGTCGTCGGTGGCGGCGGTGACGTGACAGGAACCACCAGCTGACACGCTGTCCAGCAACAGCTTTCGTCGATCACTGAACGGCTGCCCGGTGAGATCGTCGGTGCCCAACGCCGGCAGGTCGAAACCGATGAACTGCGCTGGGGTCTGCTCGGCAAGCATCCGGACCCGGCTGTCGGCGGGGTGGATGCGCTGGCTCAGGGAGTCCCAGTCCAACCGGAGGCGCCCGTCGATCTCCTTGGGGACCACCACTTCCCCGTCGACCACGCACCGCTCCGGCAACTCGGCGCGCACCGCGTCGAGCAGTTCCGGGAAGTACCTCGCGAGGTCCTTGGTGCTGCGCGAACCAAGAACAACCTCGTCGCCGTCGCGGAACACGATGCAGCGGAAGCCGTCCCATTTGGGCTCGTAACTCCACTGTGGACCCGCGGCGGGTTGGGTAGGGACCTGCTCGACGGCCTTGGCCAGCATCGGCTTGACAGGAGGGCGCACCGGGAGGTCCATCGGGTGATTGTGGCCCAGGTCGCTACCGTGCGGGAATGCGAACGGCGTTGGTGACGGGGGTGAGTCGTCGCGCGGGCATCGGGTTCGCGATCGCCTCGCAGCTGCTTGACGACGGCTTTCGGGTCGTGGTGCGCCACCACGCGGCACACGACGACGCGCAAGCCTGGGGTGGCGACGACCTCGCGGCCCTGCTGGCCGAGCTGCGCGAGCACGGTGACCTCGCCGGGGACGTGCCTGGGGACCTCGCCGAGCCCACCGCCCCAGCGCGGCTGGTCGCCGAGGCTGTTCAGCAGGCGGGGCCGCTGGACGTGCTGGTCGCCAACCACGCGCGGTCCGGGGCCGACGGTCCGCTGGCGGAGGTGACGGCGGAGATGCTCGATGGTCATTGGGCCGTCGATGCCCGCGCCACCATCCTGCTGGTCCAGGCCCTGGCCGCGCAGCACGACGGACGCGGCGGCGGGCGCGCGGTGCTGCTGACCTCCGGGCAGGGACTCGGGCCGATGCCCGGGGAGGTCGGCTACGCCGCGGTTAGACCCCGCGACCGGTCCACACTGTCGGATCCACCCGTCCGACCGCCCCGAACTTGCCCCGAACTCGCCCCGACCTTGATCAACAGGACGCTATGCCCGTTTCCGCATAGCCCTGGGCAACCTGATGTCCTGATGACCATGCAGCGTCAGCAGGTTCAGCAAGGATCGCGACTATGGCGACAACATTCAGCTCCGGGTGCAAGCGGGGGATCTGTCACGTCGCAGCGACCGCACGTCGAGCGGCTTCGAGAATCCCGCTCGTCTGCTCGAACGCGGCGTCAGCGCAGTGCTCCTGCTCAGGTGTCAACGCGGACCGGCGGGCATCCAGTACGTCGTCGTGGTCGTCATAAGGCTCCAACCGGGTGCGCAGCTCCAGGCCGGCCGCGGCGAGCAGCCGGCTAATGGTGATCAGGGACGGCTGCCGGGCGCCGGATTCGATCCGCGCTACCGTCGAGACCGGCACACCCGCAGCGTCTGCCAACGACCGCTGGGACCAACCTCGCTCGATCCTGGCCAAGCGCAGCAGGTTGCCGGCCATCCGGTCGGTGTTCCGCTGTGCCGTAGGCCATGGAATCGCCATACTCCCGATGATAGCCATCTGGCTCAAAACGCACACACCGGACTGGCATCCGGCGGGCTCCGGACGGGTCGGGTTCGGGGCGGGCTCAGGGCCGGGCAAGCCGAGCCAGCAGCAGGGTCTCGGCCAGGCAGACCCGCTCGAACTCCGCGAGGTGCAGGCCCTCGTCGATGCCATGCGCCCGGGTGTCGGGGTCCTCGACCCCGGTGACCAGCACGGACGCGTCCGGGAAGGCCTTGACGAACTCGGCGATGAACGGGATGGAGCCCCCCATCCCCATGTCCACCGGTTCGGTGCCGTCCCAGGCGTCGCGGAAGCTGGCCCGGGCGGCGTCGTAGGCCGGACCGGTGGCGTCGATGGCGCACGGCTGGCCGGTCTCCCCCGCGGTGACCGACACGTGAGCGCCCCACGGCGCGTGGGACCGTAGGTGCTCGGTCAACGCCCGCCGCGCCACGGATGCGTCTGTGCCAGGCGGAACCCGCAGGCTGACCTTGGCCCGGGCCACCGGCACCAACGTGTTCGACGCCGCGGCCACCGTCGGGGCGTCGATGCCGAGGACAGCCACCGCTGGGCCGTTCCACAGCCGCGAGGCCACCGACCCGGTGCCGAGCTGGGCCACCCCGTCCAGCATCGAGGACTCCGTGCGCACGCGCTCGTCGGGGTAGTTGATGTCGGCGGCGGTGGACTGCCCGAGCCCAGCCACCGCGACCGAACCGTCCTCATGGTGCAACGTCGCGAGCAACCGGCACAGCGCGGTCAGCGCGTCCGGAACCACCCCGCCCCACAACCCGGAGTGCACGGCATGCTCCAGGGTGCGCACCTCCACGACGCAGTCGGCCAGCCCGCGCAGCGAGACGGTGAGCGCCGGGATGCCCACGTCCCAGTTCGCCGAGTCGGCGATGACGATGACGTCCGCGGCGAGGCGGTCGTGGTGGGCGTCGAGCAGCGGCAGCAGCGACGGTGACCCGGACTCCTCCTCGCCTTCGACGAACACCGTGACCCCGACCGGTGGGGTGCCCCCGTGCGCCCGAAACGCGGCTAGGTGCGCGGCGATGCCGGCCTTGTCGTCGGCCGCACCCCGGGCGTAGAGGCGCGCACCCCGTTCGGTGGGCTCGAAGGGGGCGGAGGTCCACGCTGCCGGGTCGCCGGTGGGCTGCACGTCGTGGTGGGCGTAGAGCAGCACGGTGGGGGCACCGGGGGGTGCGGGGTGGTGGGCGATGACGGCTGGCGCCCCGCCCTCAGTGACCACGTCGACCTCGGCGAACCCGGCATCGCGCAGCAGCTGCGCGACGGCCTGCGCGCTGCGGTGCACGTCGTCGCGGTGCTCGGGCAGCGCCCACACCGAGGGGATGCGGATCAGCTCCGCGAGGTCGGCTCGGATGCCCGGCATGACCTGAGTGAGGTTGGCGCGCAGCTGTGCTTCGTCCATGCCCGTGAGGGTAGGTGGCGCACCCGGCGGCATCGTGCAGGCCTGGTGGCCGTGCCGGGCAGCGGGACGCGGGCCTGGGTTCAGGCTGCGAGCACCCCGTCGAGTACGGACAGGAACAGCCCCAGGCCGTCGTCGGTGGGTCCGGTGAGCACCTCGGTGGCGTGCTCGGGATGCGGCATGAGCCCGACGATCCGCCCGTCCGCTGAGGCGATGCCCGCAATATCGTTCAGCGACCCGTTCGGGTTGTCCCCGACGTAGCGGAACACCACCCGCCCGTCGCCTTCCAGCTCGGCCAGGGTGTCGGCGGAGGCGACGTAGCGGCCCTCCCCGGATTTCAGCGGCACCAGGATCTCCGCGCCGGGCTCGAACCGCGATGTCCAGGCCGTGGTGGTGGCTTCCACCCGCAGCCACTGGTCGCGGCACAGGAAATGCAACCCGGCGTTGCGGGTGAGCGCACCGGGCAGCAGGCCCGCCTCGCACAGCACCTGGAAGCCGTTGCAGATTCCCAGCACCGGCAATCCGGTGGCCGCGGCCCGCACTAGCTCCCCCATCACCGGGGCGAACCGGGCGATGGCCCCGGCACGCAGGTAGTCCCCGTAGGAGAAGCCGCCCGGCACCACGACGGCGTCCACCCCGTGCAGGTCGGCGTCGGCGTGCCACAGGCTGACGGGCTGCGCCCCGGCCAGGCGCACCGCGCGGGCGGCGTCGACGTCGTCCAGGGATCCGGGAAAGGTGATCACCCCGATGCGGGGACTCACCTGTGCGCCCTGGCCACGGTGGCGCTCTCGCCGTCGCTGACGCGCCGAACGGTCCACTCCTCGATCACCGTGTTACACAACAGCGTCTGCGCGATCTGCTCCAGGGTGGCGTCGTCGACGTCCTCGGCCACCTCCAGCTCGAAGCGCTTGCCTTGGCGCACCTCGCTGACCCCGGCGAAGCCCAGCCGGGGCAGCGCGCCGGCGATGGCCTGACCCTGGGGGTCGAGGATCTCCGCCTTGGGCATCACGTCGACGATCACACGGGGCACGGGCACTCCTGGCGTTGCGCGGGAAACCTAGGTTTGCAGCGTACGGGCCAGCTGGCTCGACGCTGGGGCGCCTGCCCGGGGCGGCGGCCCGCCGTGCGACTGCGTCGAGCCCGCCCTGCGTCGAAAAGGTTCCGAATCGCCCCGTGGTGCAGCCCGCCAGCGTCCAAATGGTTTCGAATCGCCCCGGGGGGTGGCCAGCCAGCGTCGGAAAGGTTCCGAATCGCCCCGGGGAGGGGTGGGTGCGGCCGGCCTGCGATGGTCACCTGTTGGTCAGGTGAACCCCATGGTCCGTTCACCTCCGCACGCCAGGATCGACCCGTAGCCGACCGGGAGGACCTGAGATGACCACCGACGCCAGCGCGAGCCACGAGCACCCGGTGACCCGCCGCCAATTGCTGCGCGGGGCAGCCGTGGCCGGCGCCACCACCGCCCTCACCCTGGCTCCGGTCAGCTTCGCGCAAGCCGGCGAGCAGCGCGGCGAGGGTGACCGAACCAACGAGGACCAGCCGAACAAGGGCCAGCCAGACCAGACCCGGGTGGTCACCGGGCGCATCGAGGAAGGTCCGCCGGATTTCGTGTACCTGCCCATCGACGTTCCCGGCGGGGTTCGCGAGATCGCGGTGTCGTACTCCTATAACAGACCACCGGTGCCTCCGGGCGTCCCCGGCAACGCGTGCGACATCGGGATCTTCGACGAGCGGGGCATCGAGATCGGCGGCCGCGGATTCCGCGGTTGGTCGGGCGGTTTCCGCACCGAGTTCGCCATCAGCGCCACCCAAGCCACCCCCGGTTACCTGCCCGGACCCGTCAAACCGGGCCGGTGGAACGTGGTGCTCGGCCCGTACCAGGTGGCGCCCGCAGGGTTGGACTACCGGGTGGAGATCACGCTGCGCTACGGCGCGGCCGGACCGGCTTTCGTGCCCGCGTTCCCACCGCAGCAGGTACCGGGAACCGGCCCGGGCTGGTATCGCGGTGACTGCCACCTGCACACCGTGCACAGCGACGGGGCGCGACTGCCCGAGGAGGTGGCCGCAGGCGCCCGCGCTGCCGGGTTGAACTTCATCGTCTCCACCGAGCACAACACCTCCTCCGCCCACGCGGTGTGGGGGCCATTGGCCGGCAACGACCTGCTCATCCTCCTTGGCGAGGAGATCACCACCCGCAACGGCCACTGCTTGACGCTGGGGGTCGAGCCTGGCTTGTGGGTGGATTGGCGTTACCGGGCCCGCGACGAGGAGTTCCCGAAGGTCGTCAAGCAGGTGCGGGGATCCGGTGGACTGGTGGTGCCCGCCCATCCGTACTGCCCGTTCATCGGCTGCCAGTGGAAGTTCGGCTACGCCGACGCGGACGCGATCGAGGTGTGGAACGGGCCGTGGACCATCGACGATCAGTCCTCCGTGGACACCTGGGACGCCCAGCTCGCCCTGAGCATTCGCCGCGGCGGCGGGTGGCTCCCGGCCATCGGCAACAGCGACGCGCACCGCGAGCCGCAAGTGATCGGACTGCCGCACACCGTGGTTGGGGCGCAGCGACTCGACAGGGCGGCGGTAATGGACGGTATCCGCGCCGGCCGCAGCTGGCTGGCCGAGTCCGCCGGTGTCGAACTGTCCCTCATCGTGACCGGTGGCGGCGCGAGCGCCGGGATCGGTGACACCCTCACAGTGGCGGAGTCGACACCGGTGGACGTCAGCCTCACGGTCAGCGGCGTCCCCAGCGGGGTGGTGCGGCTGCTGACCGACGAGGGTCAGATGCACCAGGAGTCGCTACCCGCCTCCGGCACTGGTACCGCGAGATGGCGGACCACGGCGGCAGCGGCTGCCTACGTCCGGGCCGAGGTACGACACCCGCGCCCGGACGGCACTGCTGGCCCCGGCGGCAACGGCGTCAGCGAACTGCCGTTCGGACCGATGGCGGCCATGACGAACCCGGTGCTGCTGCGGGCCGGGCGTCGCTAACCGCCACCCGCGCACGGGTTCAGCGGAAGCGGCGTCCCTCGTCGCGGCGGTACGCCCACACTGCCGCGGCGACAGCCAGCACCGACCAGGCCAGTAGCACCAACCACGCCCGAGTGGGGGCGTCGGAGCCGCTGACCGCCGCCACCACCAGATCGCGCCCCGCCCGGCTGGGGGTGGTCACGCTGATGGCCTCCAACCAGCCAGGGAAGGTCTGCGGGGGCAGGAACAAGCCCCCCGCGAAGGCCATCGGGAAGAGCACCACCTGGGCCACCGGCACGGCCGCCTTGACCGGCAGCAGGTAGCCGATCGTGAGCCCAGCCCCCAGGAACGGGACTGCGGCCATCACCATCGCCAGCGCGCCCAGCAGGAGCCGCTGCCAGGTGAGGGTTGCCGCGGTGGCGAGCCCGGCCAGCACAACCACCGGGGCCAGCCCCAGCACCGCGAACAGCACCCCGTTGATCAGCCGACCGGCGATGCGGGGGCCGGGCCCCACCGGCAGGGTCCGCAGGTAGGGGTCCCACGGCGTGGCCCGGTCCTCGGCCACCCCAGCACCGAAGTTGAACAGGCACACCGAGATGACGGCGAACAGGCTGAGCTGTGCAGCAGCCGCGGTCGCCGCGATCGGATCGTTGGCGACCTCCGACTGGGGTACCACGAAGAACCCGAAGGCCAGCACCGGGAACACCACCGTGCCCACCACAGCGATCGGCACCCGCACCGTTTCCAAAAACTGATAACGGGTGTGCAACACCGTCATCCGCACGCCGTTCACGACCGCACCTCCGCGTACTCGCTGGTCATCGCGAGAAACGCCTCTTCCAGGGAGGCTCCCCGCACCTGCAGGTCATGAAACGGCACGTCGGTGCGCACCAGCTCACGAACCAGGGCGTCGGCGTCCGGGGTGAGCAGGTGCACCACGTCCCCCGCCCGCTCGGTCTGCACCACCCCGGACATCCCTGGGGTGAGGGCGCCGCCGTCGGGCAACCGCAGCGACACCCGGCTCAGCTGCACCCGGGCGCGGACCGCGGCGAGGGTGTCATCGACCACCACCCGACCGGAATCGATCACCACCACCCGCTGCGCCAAGGCCTCCACCTCCTCCAGGTAGTGGCTGGTCAGCAGCACCGTCCCGCCGTCGGCGTGAAAGCTGCGCACCCCGTCCCACAACCCGCGCCGGGCGTCGACGTCGAGTCCGGTGGTCGGCTCGTCCAGCACCACCAGCCGGGGTCGTCCCACGAACGCCAACGCCACCGCCAGCCGCCGCTTCTGGCCACCGGACAGCGCACCGGTCTGCCTGCCGGTGAGACCGTCCAGCTCGAAACGGCCGAGCAACTCACTGGTGGGTAGCGGATCCGGGTAATGCCGACCCACGAAGTCCACCACCTCACGGACCCGCAACGTGGGCGGCAGCCCCGATTCCTGCGGAGTGCTGCCCAGCTGTTGTCGGCTCGCCGTGGCCCGCGGGTCCCCGCCCAACAGCTCCACCCGCCCGGCGCTGGGTCTGCGCAGACCCACCAGCAGGCTGAGCAGCGTCGACTTGCCGGCTCCGTTCGGGCCGAGTAGGCCCACCAGCTGACCGGCGGGGACGTCCATGCTGACCTCGTGCAGTGCCATGACCGGACCGAAGCTCCTGCTGACGGCCACTGCCCGGGCCAAGACGTCGACGCTCACTGGTTCTGCTCCCCGTCGGGGCCGCCGAGCAGAGCGCGCAGCGCGGTGAGGTAGTCCTCGAAAGCCCGCCGCCCGGTCGGGGTCAACGCCAGGTAGGTGACGGGGGTGCGGCCGCGGTGGGTCTTGGTCGAGGCGACGTACCCGGCGTCCTCCAGTTTGCGCAGGTGGGTGGCGAGGTTGCCGGCGGTCATGTCCAGCAGTTGCTGCACCCGGGGGAACGCCAGCCGGTCTCCCTCGCTGAGGGCGGCCAGCGTGCTCATCAGCTTCAGCCGGGCTTGCGCGTGGATCACCGGGTCCAGCTCGACCTGGATCGTCACGGGTGCACGGGGCGGCGCACCGCGAACCAGGCCGCCGCGAGCAGGAATCCGCCACCGCCGGCCAGCGCCATCACCAGGTACAGCCCCGGAACCCCGGTCAGCGCCCCGGCCGCGGTGACGACAACGATCCACCCGCCGAGGCCGTATTGGACGCGGTCGCGCCAGATCGCCCCGCCGGCGAGGTAGAGCACCCCGACCAGCAGGCAGGACGCCGCCGGGGCGAACACCGCCAGCACTTGCTCGGATGCCCCGGCCCGGGCCAGAGCGACCAACAACGCGGTGAATCCCGCGAAGCCGAGCCACCAAGCGCAGCCGTACATCGCACCGACCTGCGCGCTCACCCCTCGCAGACCGCGGGTGGCCCGCCCGATGTGCACGGCGGTGACCACGACGGCGGTCACCATGACGACCCCGAACAGCGCCCCGACCCATCCCGGTGGGGTGCGGTAGGCGCCTTGCGGACCCCCGGCGGTGACCCAGAAGGCCGCGAAACCCACCCCCCAGGCCGCCCCCCACACCCCGTACAGCACCCGAGGGTCGATCGTGAGTGCCTGGACGGTTCGGTGACGGTGATCGTCGACCAGCGCCAAGGTCTCCGCCGGGCTGAGACCGGCGGCGAGCTCTTCGGGTGCGGTGCCGGGCGATGCGACCATGACGACCCCTCGGGTGCGGACAGTGTGCGGTGCGAACGGGTTTCTGATTTGCGGTACAAAGTACTTTGCTACTTGTACCGCATCCTGGTGCTGCGGGCAAGGCCTACAGCTCCCTCGCCGCCGGTGGCCACCACCGTCACGCCCGTCATGACCGTCACCTGTCCAAAAGGTTCCGAATCGCCCCGGGCCGGGGCCACCACCGTCCAAAAGGTTCCGAATCGCCCCGGGGCGGGGGGGCCGGTGGGGCGGGGGCTACTTCTGCAGGGCCACCGCGGGCTCCTCGGTCCGCCGGTGCGGGTCGAGGTCCATCATCGATTCGTCGAAGGGTGCCTTGCCGTCCAGCACCCGGTGCGTCTGCTCCAGGTCGATGGACTTCGTCCAGGTCCCCACCAGCACCGTGGCCACGGCGTTTCCGGCGAAGTTGGTCAGCGCGCGGGCCTCGGACATGAACTTGTCGATGCCCACGATGAGCCCCACCCCGTCCAGCAGGTCCGGGCGGTGGCTCTGCAGCCCACCGGCCAACGTCGCCAGCCCTGCTCCGCTGACTCCGGCCGCACCCTTGGAAGCGATCACCATGAACAGCAGCAGCCCGATCTGTTCGCCGAGGGCCAACGGCTTACCCAAAGCGTCGGCGATGAAGATCGAGGCCATGGTCAGGTAGATCGCGGTGCCGTCGAGGTTGAACGAGTAGCCGGTGGGCACCACCACCCCCACGGTGGGCCGCTCCACGCCGACGTGCTCCATCTTCGCGATCAATCGGGGCAGGGCTGACTCCGAAGACGACGTCGCGACGATGAGCAAGAACTCCCGGCCCAGGTAGCGCAGCAGCTTGAAGATCGATACCCCGGCCACCGCACGCAGGATCGTGCCGAGCACGCCGATCACGAAGATCACGCAGGTGAGGTAGAAGGCGACCATCAGTACGCCCAGTTGCACCAGCGCGCTCCACCCGGTCTGACCCACCACGCTGGCAATGGCCCCAAAGGCCCCGATCGGCGACAGCCACAGGATCATCGAGAGCACCTTGAACACCACCTTCTGCAGGTGCCCCACCCCGCGCAGGATGGGCTCGCCCGCCTTACCGAGCGACTGCAGCGCGAACCCAACGAGCAGCGCCACCAGCAGGGTCTGCAGCACGTCACCGGCGGTCAACGAGCTGAACAGGGTCTTCGGAATGATCCCCAAGATGAAGTCGGTTGTGCTCGCCGGCTTGCCCGCGAGCTTCTGCGCCGCCGAGGAGGTCGCCTGGGTGATGTTTAGCCCGGCGCCGGGCTGCAGGAAGTTGCCCACCACCAGGCCGATCGCCAATGCCGCGGTGGACATGGTCAGGAAGTACGCCAGCGCAAGACCTCCGACCCGGCCGACGCTGGCGGCTTTGCGTACCGACCCGATGCCCAAGACGATGGTGCAGAAGATGACCGGGGAGATCATCATCTTGATCAGATTCACGAACCCGGTGCCCAGCGGCGCCATCGCCTTGCCCACGCTGGGGAACAGACCGCCGACCAACGCCCCGGCGACCACGGCCACCAGCACCGACAGGTACAGCCAGTGGGTGCGGTCGCGGGTCGCCGCCGGTGGCGTCGCGCTGCTGCCGTCCTCGCGCACGGTTTTGTCGGTGATGGACACGGTGCCTCCTCGTTGAGGCCGCGATGGGGTGATCTGGCTCACCCGGCGGCTGGGAGCACCCTGGCGGGCCGCACCCACCGGTGTCCACATGCGTGCATTTCGTTCACCAAGCCGGCCGGGCAGGCACATCAGCGGGCGGGGCACATCAGCGGGCGGGGCACATCAGCGGGCGGGGCACATCAATGGGGCGGGGCACATCAGCCGGGCGCGGAGGATGATGTCACCGGTGAGGTTGCGGCGAAGACCCCGCTCGGGGGGCACCACCTTGGCGCGCCAGTTGTTCGTGCTGCAGCTGGTCGTCCTGGCAGTGTTGGTGGCGGCCGGGGCGACGCTGGCGCTCGTCGATGCCCGCCACGACGGTGAGGAAGCGGCCCGACGCCAGGTCTTGGGGGTGGCTGAAGCCGTGGCGTTGGCGTCCTCCACCCGCGATTCGCTGGCCAGCGCCGACCCGGCACGCACCCTGCAGCCGGCTGCGGAAGACATCCGGCGCGTGACCGGGGTGGACTTCGTGGTGGTGATGGCCCCGGACCGCACCCGCTACTCGCACCCCAACCCCGGGCAGTTAGGTCAGCCGTTCCTGGGCACCATCGCCCCCGCGCTGGCCGGGCAGGTGTTCACCGAGGTCTATCGGGGCACCCTGGGACCCTCCATCCGCGCAGTGGCCCCGGTGCAGCAACCCGACGGTGCCGTGGTCGGCCTGGTCGCGGTGGGGATCACCCAGGCCGCCGTCGGGCGGGAGTTCCTCGCCCAGCTGCCGTTGCTGCTCGGGGTGATCGCGCTGGCCCTGGTGCTGGCTGCGGCAGGATCGTTGCTGCTCAGTCGGCGGCTGCGGCGACAGACCCTGGGCCTGGGTCCGGCCGAGCTGGCCAGCATGTACGAGCACCACGACGCGGTGCTGCACGCCATCGGCGAAGGGCTGCTGGTGGTCGACCCCCAGCACCGAGTGGCGTTGGCCAACGACGAAGCACGCCGCCTGCTGGGCCTCGGGCCGGGTGCGGTGACGGTGACCCAGTTGCCCACCTCGGTGCGGGAGCTGGTGGGCTCTGCGGTGGTGGTCAGCGATGAACTGCACCTCACCGGCGACCGGGTACTGCTGGTCAGCCAGGTCCGTGCGAGCTGGGAGGGACGCGACCTGGGGACAGTGCTGACCCTGCGCGACCACACCGAGCTGCAAGGGGTGCTCGGGGAGCTGGACTCCGTGCGGGGGTTCGCGGAGTCACTGCGCAGCCAGGCCCACGAGTCCGCAAACCGACTGCACACCATTGTCACCATGGTGGAGCTGGGACGACCGGCCGACGCCGTCGCCTTCGCCACCGCCGAACTGGAGCTCAGCCAGCACCTGATCGACCGGCTGCTGGCCGCCGTGGCCGAACCCGCCCTGGCCGCGTTGTTGCTGGGCAAGATCGGTCAGGCGGCCGAGCGAGGGGTAGTACTCACCGTCAGCGAGGACACCGCGCTCTCCGCGCACACCGGATTAGCGCCGCGTGAACTGGTGACCCTGGTCGGAAACCTGCTGGACAACGGTATCGACGCAGCGGCCGGGTTGACTCCGGCTTGGGTGGAGGTCAGTGTGCGCCAGGACGCGGACACGTTGACGGTGGTGGTAGCCGACAGCGGTGCCGGGATGGATCCGGTCGAGCTGGCCCAGGCCGTGCAGCGCGGGCACTCCACCAAGGCTGGGCACCGTGGCCTGGGGCTCGCGCTGGTCGCCCAGGTGATCACCCGGCACGGGGGCACGGTGGCGGTGACGAGCAGTGACATGTCAGTGCTCACCGTCGAACTCCCACTGCGCGCCGGCGTCCGGTGACGATCCGGGTGCTTGTCGTCGACGACGAACCGCTGATCGCCGCCGCGCACCGGGAGTACGTCAGCCGCCTGCCCGGGTTCGTCGTCGCGGGCGAGGCGCACTCGGCCGCCGGGGCGTTGCGGGCCGTCACCGACATCGAGGTCGACCTGCTGTTGTTGGACCTCGGGTTGCCCGACGTGAGCGGTATCGGAGTGTGCGCGGCGTTGCGCGCCATGTCGGCGAGCCCGGACGTCATCGCTATCACCTCAGCCCGCGACCTGGCCGTGGTGCGCGACGCGGTGGCCAACGGGGTACTGCTGTACCTGCTCAAGCCGTTCACCTTCGCCGCGTTCCGGGAGAAGCTGGAGCGTTACGCGGAGTTTCGCGCTGCGACCTCAGCCGGTGACGTGGCGGTTAGCCAAGGTGACGTGGACCGGGCGATGGCCGCGTTGCGCAGCACCGACGAGCGCGCCACCAGCCCCAAAGGTGTGGCCCCGGAGACGTTGCAACAGGTCGCCGCGGTGCTGCGGGGTTGCCAGGGTGGGCTCAGCGCGGCCGAGGTGGGCGCCGGGGTCGGAATCTCCCGGGTGACGGCGTGGCGCTACCTGGAACGCCTGGCAGGTGACGGGTTGGTCCGGCGCAGCACCGAGTACGGCCGGGCCGGTCGGCCGCTGGTGCGCTACGCATGGCAAACCGGCCCGGGTTCGTGACGCCCGGGCATGCCGCCCCGCACCGGCAGGGTTGCACCGCTACCGTGCCGGGGTGTCCACAACAGCCAGGCGGGTGGGGATCGACCCCGCGACCGCGCTGGCGCAGTACCTCCCGCGCGACCTGACGCACACGGTGCTCGCGGGCACCCGGGCCGCTGTGGCGCTGGAGGTGGTGCACCGCGGGCGGTGGACCGTGCACATCGACCACGGGGTGCTCACCGTGACCGACGGGCTCGCCCCACACCCCACCAGCAGTATCCGCACCGACGCCCGCACCCTGGAGGACTTGCTGCTGGGCCGCCGCAGCGGGGTCGAGGCGTTCCTGGGCGGCACCATGGAGGTCCGGGGCAGCCTGGCGACCGTGTTGCAGCTCGGCGGGGCGTTCGCCCCTGAGGTGGACCTGGTCACCCGCCCGCTGGCCAGGGAGGTCACCGCACTCGGGGCGCGCACCGCCTACCTGGAAGCGGGCCCGGTCGACGCGCCTCCGGTGGTGCTGCTGCACGGCCTGGGTGCCACCAACGCCTCCATGCTGCCGCTGCTGGCCGACCTCTCCCGCGACCACCACGTCTACTCCCCGGACACCCCGGGGTTCGGGGCGTCGCAGGCACCCCCGTGGGCGTACAGCGCCGAGCAGCTCTACCGCTGGCTACGGGCCTTCCTGGACGAGGTTGGGGTCGGCAACGCGGTGGTGATCGGCAACTCCCTGGGTGGTCGACTGGCACTGGAGCTGGCGCTGCGCGACCCGGACACCGTCGAAGCGCTGGTGCTGCTCTGCGCGGCACCGGCGTTTCGCCGCTACCGCCAGCTCGCTCCGTTGGCCAAGATGGTGCCGGTGGGCCTGGCCCGCGCCCCGGTCGGCCTGCCCAGACAGCTGGTGCTGCGCGGGATCCGCCGGATGTTCCACGACCCGCGGCGGGTGCGGCAAAGCTGGTACGAAGCCGCCGCAGACGAGTACTTCATCGCGATGGGCCACGCCGGGCACCGTCGGGCGCTGATCTCCGCCGCGATCAACATCTACACCGACGAACCGTTCGGTGCGGACGGATTCTGGGACCGGCTGCGTACCCTGCGCACCCCGGCACTGTTCTTGTGGGGCAGCGACGACAGGCTGGTGCCGGCCAGCTTCGCCCGGCATGTCACCGAGGCGCTCCCCGCGGCACAGTCGCTGGTCATCCCCGGCTGCGGGCACGTACCCCAGTTCGAACTCCCCGAACTGACCCTGCAGCTCACCCGCAGCGTGCTGGGCCGTGGTCGCCGCCGACTCAGCGCGGCCGGGGTGCTGCGGCGATACCAGGAAGATGCGGCGAACAGCTGACCTGCCTCGGACTCAGGCGGCCGCGCTCACCCGGGGTTCACCGGCCAGCCGGTAGCGGTCGGGCACCGCGCCGTGATGCAAAGCCAGATCCAGCGCGTCGAGCACCGCTTGGCGCGGACCGGAGCGGCCCAGGTGTTGGGCGTCCACGGCGATGCGCACCAAACCGCCGCGGCGTGCGGTGCGCCCGGCACCCAGCACCAACGCGCGGCACCACCACGGTTCCGTGGTGCCGTTCTCCCGCGCACCGAGGCCGCTGCCGCCGGCGCGGCCGGTGACACCCAGCACCCTGGAGCGAATCACGCTGGCGCGCTGTAGGTCTCGGACCGCGGTAAGGTCCGCACATAGCCGGAACCCGGCGCGGGGCAACGCGCTCAACGCCCCGGCGGAGACCGCCCACCGCGGTGGGGCGAACAGCCTGGTCCGCAGGTCCACCGACTCCATCACCCGGTCGGCGGCGGTGAGCCGCAGCGCGGCCTCGTGCTCGGGCAGCGCAGCGAACTCGGCTCGACGCGACTTGGTGGCGGCCTGGTCGTAGCCGTGCAGCACCACCGCGTCGCCCTGGGTGCGGCGGTGGCGTAACCACTGCTGCGTCGGCGCGTCACCGGTGAGTCGGTGCCCACCCCGGCTGCGCGGGGCGACCAGCAACGATAACGGGGCACCGCGCTGGGCCAGCAGGTCAGCGAAGTCCGCGGCCAGGTCCAGGTTGTGCGACTGCACCCCGGACAGCGAAACGATCACCTGCGCGGTCACGGCCCTCAGTATCGCGCCGGCGGGTGAACGGGTGGCGACGTCGACGTGACTACCACACCCACAGTCGTCGAACTCCTTACCGCACCCAGTCGTCGAAGCTCGCCCCGGAGATCAGTTCGTAGGCCTGCACGTACCGCCGGCGGGTCGCGACCACCACCGATCGGGGCAGCGGCGGGGGAGCGGCGGCGCGGTCCCAGCCGGAGTCGGGGCCGGTCAGCCAGTCGCGCACGAACTGCTTGTCGAAGCTGGGCTGCACCCGGCCCGGTTGGTAGTCCTGCGCCGGCCAGAACCGCGAGGAGTCCGGTGTGAGTACCTCGTCAGCCAGCACCAGCGCCGTGCCCGTGTCGGCGCCGGGATCCACGCCGAACTCCAGCTTGGTGTCGGCCAGGATCAGCCCGCGCGCTTGCGTGTGATGGGCGGCCACGGCGTACACCCGCAGTGTCACCTCCCGCAGCCGGTGCGCCAGTTCGTCGCCGACGGCGCCGGCCAGGGTCGCGAAGTCGATGTTCTCGTCATGCTCGCCCAGGTCGGCCTTGGTGGCCGGGGTGAAGATCGGCTCCGGCAGTCGGCTGGCCTGCACCAAGCCGGCCGGCAGGGCCACCCCACACACCGCACCGGTGCGCCGGTAGTCGCTCAGGCCGGACCCCGTGAGGTACCCGCGAGCGACGCATTCCGCGCCCAGCATGTCCAGGCGGCGCACTACCAGTGCCCGCCCGAGCACCTCCGTGGGGATGCGTTCGTCGTCGGCGGGCCCGGCCAGGTGGTTGCTCAGCTCGGGCAGCTCGCGGGCCAGCAGACCGAAGAAGTGCACGCTCATCGCGGTGAGCACCCGGCCCTTGTCCGGGATCGCGGTGGGCAGCACGTGGTCGTAGGCGGAGATCCGGTCGCTGGCCACCAGCAGCAGGTGCGCCCTGTCGATCTCGTAGAGGTCGCGGACCTTGCCGGCGGCGACGTGGCGGAGCTCGCTCAGGCGGGGGCGCACAGTGCACGAGCCTATCGGTGAGCGCCGGGCGACAGCCGCTGTCGGCGAACGCCGGGGAACAGCCGCCGTCCAACTGCCGTTGCCGGTAACGACGACAACGACGACACCCGGGGGATCTGACTGATGACGAGCACCGCCGCCGAACGCATCGACGTCGGGTTCCGCTCCGAGCGCGGGCCGGTGCTCATCGCACTGATGTTGTGCACCGGGTTGGTGGCGCTGGACTCCACCATCATCGCCACAGCGGTACCCTCGATCGTCGCCGATCTCGGTGGGTTCGCGCAGTTCCCGTGGCTGTTCTCCACCTACCTGCTGGCCCAGGCGGTGTCGGTCCCGTTGTACGGCAAGGTATCCGACATCGTGGGCCGCAAGCCGGTGATGCTAGCCGGGATCGGGTTGTTCCTGCTCGGGTCGATCCTGTGCGGCGTGGCCTGGAGTATGCCCGCGCTCATCGTGTTCCGGGCGGTGCAGGGCCTCGGCGCCGGGGCGGTCCTGCCGATGAGCATGACCATCGCCGGCGACATCTACACCCTCGCCGAGCGCGCCAAGGCGCAGGGCTACCTGGCGAGCGTGTGGGGGATCTCCGCGGTGATCGGACCAACACTGGGTGGGGTGTTCTCGGAGTACCTGTCCTGGCGGTGGATCTTCGCGGTGAACATCCCGCTGTGCCTGATCGCCGCCGTGACGTTGCGCCGGCGCTTTGCCGAGCATGTCGTGCGCCGCGAACACACCATCGACCGGGCAGGTGCGGTGCTGCTGACCGCCGGGTCCACCCTGCTGGTGCTGGGGTTGCTGGAGGGCGGCCAGGCGTGGGCGTGGGTGTCGGTGACCTCCGCCGGGGTGCTCGGCGCCGCAGTGCTGCTGCTCGTGGGGTTCGTCGCGGTGCAGCAACGGGCGGTGGAGCCGGTGCTGCCGCTGTGGGTGTTTCGGCGGCGGCTGCTGGTGGTCACCAGCCTGATCTCGGCCCTGGTGGGGGCGGTGCTGCTGGGGCTGACGTCCTACGTGCCGACCTTCGTGCAGACGGTGCTGGGACGCGGGCCGATCGTCGCCGGGTTCGCGCTGGCGACCCTGACCATCGGATGGCCACTCGCCGCGGCTCAGGCCGGGCGGCTCTACCTGCGGCTGGGGTTCCGCACGACCGCGCTGTTGGGCGGGGTGCTCGCGGTGGCCGGCACCGGGTCGGTGGCGACCCTGTCGGCGAGCACCGCCGTGTGGCAGGTGGCCGCATACTGCTTCCTGGTTGGCCTGGGGATGGGGCTGGTGGCCAGCCCGACGCTGATCGCCGCGCAGTCCTCGGTGGGCTGGTCCGAGCGGGGGGTCGTCACCGCCACCAACATGTTCAGCCGCTCACTGGGCAGCGCGGTGGGGATCGCGCTGTTCGGTGCGGTGGTCAACGCCGCCGTTCGCTCGGGTGCGGCCATGCCGAGCGGTGCCGAGGTGGCGGCCGGGTCCCACCAGGTGTTTCTGGTGGTCGCGGTGCTGGCGGTGGTGATGACGCTGGCCGCGCTCGCGCTGCCCGGCCGCCGGGTGATCGACCCCGGGTGACTGCCCGGCCGCCGGGTGATCACCGGCCGCCGGGTGACTGCCCGGCCGCCGGGTGATCACCGGTTCGGCATGAAAACGTGCGCCCACCGCACGGTCTCATGCCGAAACGACGATCATGGGGTGGGGGGAACCGGAGGGCGGCGGGCGCCGTCACAACGACGTGTACCTCGAGGAGTTCCTGCGGCGCCAGGCCGGCGTCGTCACCTCGGCGCAAGCCGTGCAGGCGGGACTGAGCCCCGACGCCATCCGACGCCGCGCCCGCTCGGGTGCCTGGCACCGGATACACCCCGGTGTCTACCTGCCAGCCGACCGGGCGTTCACCGACGAGGCGCGGGTACGTGCAGCGGTGCTAGGCGCCGGGCCAGGGGCGGCCGCGCACGGGTGCACCGCCGCTTGGTGGCACCACCTCACCGCGAACGCCCCACCCGTGGTGGAGGTGACGGTGCCGCGCCAGCGCTTCGCCCGGCAACTGGACGGGGTACGGATCCGGCGCCGCGACCTCTCCCACCTCGATCTGGTGGGCTTACGCGACCTCTGGCTCACCGAGGTTGCCCTCACGGTGCTGGAAAGCGCGGTGGCGCTGGGGCCCGACGGCCCGGCGCTGCTGGACCGTGCCCTGCAGCGTCGGGTGCGCTTCGCCGCCCTGCACCGCGCGCAGTGCCGGAATCTGGGCCGTTCCGGGTCGCCGCAGGCGGGTCAGTTGTTGGCCGCGGCGTCCGATCGCGCCGGCTCGCAGGCCGAGCGGATCCTGATCCGGTTGCTCAAGAAGGCTGGTATCGGCGGGTGGCGGCTGCACCGGTGGCACCTGGGTTACGAGCTGGACCTGTCCTTCGCGCGGGAGCGGGTGGTGATCGAGGTGGACGGCTGGGCGTGGCACGTGGACCGGGACCGCTTCCAGGCGGACCGGGTGCGCCAGAACGCCCTCGTCAACGACGGTTGGCGGGTACTGCGGTTCACCTGGCACGACCTGACGGCGCGGCCGGGCGCGGTCATCAACGAGGTCCGGACCGCCCTGCACCCCCCCGTGATCGCCGTTTCGGCATGAGAACGTGCGCCCACCGCATGGATCCATGCCGAAACGGCGATCACCCGGGGGTCAGAGGATCGAGGACGGGCGGTAGCCGGCCGCCTCCGGGTAGCGCGCCACCAGCTGGCCCACCGCGGCCACCACGGACTGCACCTGGGCGTCGGCCGCACCGGTGAACGCCGACCGGTCGGCCAGGGCGGCATCCAGACCCGCCCGGTCCAGCGGCAGGCGCTCGTCGGCGGCCAGGCGCTCCAGCAGGTCGTTGTCCGCACCCTGCTCGCGCATGGCCAGGGCCACGGCCACGGCGTGGGTCTTGATCACCTCGTGCGCGGTTTCCCGGCCCACCCCGGCGCGGACCGCGGCGATGAGCACCCGGGTGGTGGCCAGGAACGGCAGGTAGCGATCGAGCTCGCGGGAGATCACCGCCGGGTAAGCACCGAACTCCGCCAGCACCGTCAGGAACGTCTCGATCAGCCCGTCGATGGCGAAGAACCCGTCGGGCAGGGCGACCCGCCGCACCACCGAGCAGAACACATCGCCCTCGTTCCACTGCGCCCCGGCCAGCTCCGCGCCCATCGAGGCGTACCCGCGCAACACCACCGCTAGCCCGTTGACCCGCTCGCAGCTGCGGGTGTTCATCTTGTGCGGCATGGCCGAGGACCCCACCTGCCCGGCCTGGAAGCCCTCGGTGGCCAGCTCGTGGCCGGCCATCAGCCGCACGGTGTGCGCGAAGGAGGACGGCCCGGCGCCCACCTGTACCAGTGCGGAGAGCACCTCGTGATCCAGTGAGCGCGGGTACACCTGCCCGACACTGCTCAGTACGTGGGCGAACCCCAGGTGCTCGGCTACCCGGGCCTCCAAACGCGCCAACGCCGCCGGTGAGCCCAGCAGGTCCAGCATGTCCTGGGAGGTCCCCATCGGTCCCTTGATGCCGCGCAGCGGATAGCGGGCTATCAGCTCCTGGAGCCGGGCCAGGGCCAGCAGCAGCTCGTCGGCGGCGGAGGCAAATCGCTTGCCCAACGTGGTGGCCTGCGCGGCGACGTTGTGGCTGCGCCCGGCGATCACCAGCCCGCTGAACTCGGTGGCCCCCTCAGCCAGCCGGGCGGCCACCGCCACCCCGCGGGCGTGCACGTGCTGCAGCGAGCGCAGTACCTGCAGCTGCTCCACGTTCTCGGTGAGGTCGCGGCTGGTCATCGCCTTGTGGATGTGCTGGTGCCCGGCGAGGGCGTTGAACTCCTCGATCCGAGCCTTCACGTCGTGGCGGGTGACCCGCTCGCGGGCGGCGATGGAACCCAGGTCCACCTGGTCGATGACGGCGGTGTAGTCGGCCACCACACCGTCGGGGACCGCCACCCCCAGCTCGGCCTGCGCCGCCAGCACCGCCACCCACAACTGCCGCTCCAGCACGACCTTGTGCTGCGGGGACCACAGCGCGACGAGGGCGGGGCTGGCGTAGCGAGCGGCGAGCACGTCGGGGATCACGGGGTCTGAGCCTAACCAGCGCCCGACCGCGGGGGCGCCAGGTCGTCGAGCACCTCCATCAGCATCTCCCGCGCCACGGTCCGGGGATCGGGGCGGCCCTCGATCAGGGCCCCCACCACGGCACCGTCCACCACAGCCACCATGTGCCGCAACCGCTGCGCGGTGATGGTGCGCCCGCAGCGCTCCAGCACCTCGGTGAGCAACTCGTCGAGCTGCACCCGCAGCCGGCGCTGCAGCGGACCCATCGTCGGGCGCCGGGCGGAGGCCACGAAGCGTTCATACCGCGCCACCAGCTTCTCCCTGGCCGCCTCGCCCTGCCCGGCCCCCACCAGCAGGTCGAGCACCAGTTCCGCCGCCGCGTCGGCCCCCCGCCGGCGCCTGCTGACCTCGTCGAGTCGGGCACGCACCGCCTCCAGCTCGGCGGCTGCGCCGTACTCCACGGCGGCCACCAACAGCTGGTCCAGGGAGTCGAAGTAGTAGGTAGTCGACGCCAGCGGCAACCCAGCCCGCTCGGCGACCGCGCGGTGGCGCACCGCGTCGAAACCCCCCGAGTCCAGCAGCTCCGACGCGGCGGCGGCGAGCGCCTGGCGACGGCGTTCACCCTTCGGGGTCGCAGCACCAGCAGCGCTCGGCCCAGCAGCGCTTGGCCCGGGGGAGGTCCGCGCAGGAGATTCCACTGCCCCATGGTGCCAGTGGCCGGTAGCGTCCCGCGCTGTGCAGGTGGCCACGGTTCGGAGCGTGACGCGCTACCCGGTCAAGTCGATGGCCGGGGAAGAGCTGGCGCAGGTGCAGCTGGATGCCCGCGGGGTGCTCGGGGACCGGGTGCTGGCAGTGCGGACTGCTGACGGCCGTCTGGGCAGTGGCAAGACCAGCCGGCGGTTTCGGCGGGTCGAAGGCCTGCGGGAGATCGTTGCCCGGCGACTCGACGGCGGCCGGGTGCACCTGCTGCTACCCGACGGGACATCGCTGCACAGCGACGACCCCGACGTCGACGCCCGGCTCAGCTCGTGGCTGGGCCAGCCGGTGACGCTGGTTGCCGAGGGCGCGGTGAGCCACTTCGACGAAGACGGCCTGCACCTGCTCACCACGGCGGCACTGGTCGCGGTGCACAAGCGGTCCGGGGTGCTGCTGGATCCCCGGCGCGCGAGGGCGAACCTGCTGTTCGACGCGCCGGTCGCCGGCTTCGTCGAGGACGGCTGGCTGGGTGCGGACCTGCGGGTCGGTGGTGCAGTCATCCGGGTGAGCGTGCCCATGCCGCGCTGCGACATGGTGAATCAGGCAGCGCTGGATTTGCCCTGCATGCACGGTGCGCTGCGTGCCCTGGGCGAGCAGCACGACGCCGAGCTGGGTGTGGTGGCGAGCGTGCGCATCCCGGGTGTCGTCGCGGTGGGCGACGCCGTCGAGCGCATCGACTGACCCGGCGACCTCAGTCCGGCAACACCGAGCGCCCGTCCTCGGCGAGCGGCCAGAACGGGTTGTGCGCGACTTCCCAGCGGTGCTCGTCGGGGTCGGCGAACACCCCGGAGTAGCCACCCCACTCCGTGGCGGCCCCGGCCCGGACGACTCGTCCGCCGACCTCGCGCGCCTGCTCCAGCACGGCGTCCACCTCGGCTGGTGAGCCGACGTTGTGGGCCAGGGTGATCCCGCCCCACCCGCCGGTGTCTTGCCCAACCCCGGAATCCGCGGCCAACAAGGTGCGCGACCACAGCCCCAGCGCGGTTCCTACGCCGTGCAGGAACACCACCTCCGCGGAGGAACCCCCCGCCGCCCGCCAACCCAACGCGGTGTAGAAGGCGCGAGCCCGGGACACGTCGGCAACGCCGAGGGTGACGAGGGTGAGCACTGATCGCATCGGCCGATGCTAGGCCCCGCGAACCTGGCGCCGCGTCAGCCGCGCAATGTCCGGCTTGCTGCCAGCCGTGCCAACGCCTGCGTGACGTCGGAGGTCGAACCAGCAAAGCTGAATCGCACGGTCCGGTGGCCGTGCACGGTGTCGAAGTCCACGCCGGGCGCGATGGCCACCCCGGTCTCGGCCAGCAGCCGGGCGCACCAGGACGTGGAGTCGTCGGTGAGGTGGCCGATGTCGGCGTAGACGTAGAACGCTCCGTCGGCCGGGGCGAGGTCGCTCAGGCCCAGCCGGGGCAGACCGTCGAGCAGCAGGTCGCGGTTGGCGCGGTAGCGCTGCACGTGCGCGTCCAGTTCGGCGTAGGACTCCGGGGTGAACGCGGCGATGGCCGCGTGCTGGGCGATCGCCGGGGGGCAGATCGTCAGGTTGCCGGTGAGCCGGTCCACCGCACCCCGCAGCCGGGCGGGCACCAGCATCCAGCCCAGCCGCCAGCCCGTCATCGAGAAGTATTTCGACGTGGAGCCGATGACCACCGACTCACGGGAGGTGTGCCAGGCGCTCACCGTCGCCGGCCCATAGCTGATGCCGTGGTAGATCTCGTCGGAGATCAGCAGCGTGCCGTGCTCGGTGCACCAGCGGGCCAGGGCGGCGAGTTCGTCCGCGGCCAGGATGGTGCCGGTGGGGTTGGCGGGGCTGGCCACGACGAGCCCGGCCGGCGGGGTGGGCAGGGCGTCGAGCATGGCGACGGTGGGCTGAAAGCGGCTGTTGGGCCCGCAATCCAGTTCGTGCACGGTGCAGCCCAGGGCGGTCAGGGTGTTGCGGTAGGCGGGGTAGCCGGGCCGGGCCATGACCACCACGTCCCCGGGGTCGAAGGCGGCCAGGAAGATCAGGGTGAACGCCCCGGAGCTGCCGGTGGTGACCACCACGTCCTGCGGACCCACCTCGATGCCGGTCCGGCTGCAGTGGTGACCGGCGATGGCCGCCCGCAGCTCCGGGATGCCCAGGGCGACGGTGTAGCCCAGCAACTGCTCGTCCAGGGCGGCACGGGCGGCGCGCAGCACCGGAGCCGGCGCCGGGGTGGACGGTTGCCCCGCGGCCAGGGTGAGCACGTCACCGTGGGTGAGCTGGCGCTGCGCGGCCGCCGCCCAGACGTCCATGACGTGGAACGGGGCGATGCGGGAGCGGCGGGAGTCCGACGGGATCACCCCGCCGACGCTAGTGGTCGTCGGGGTGCGGGACGGCTACCACCACGAGGTCGTCCATACCGTGGAAGTCCGCGGGGTTGCAGGTGTGCACCGCAAGACCACGCGACAGCGCCGTAGCCGCGATCATCGCATCGAGCGACCGCGCGGAGGTCTTCCGGCCTGTTCGTCGAAGCGAACTTACGACCCGCGCGAAGGCCCGCGCCGCCGCAGCGTCGAAGGGCAGTGGATCGAAGCTGGACTCCGCGACCTGCAGTTGGAGCTGGCGGCGGACGCGTTGGTCCTCGCTGCGGGCAACCAGCGGGCCGACGCCGAGTTCTGCCAGCGTCACCGTGGTGATCCACGGTGGGTCGGGCAGCAGGGCGGTGTCCGTCAGCCGGTCCAGGAGCAGGAACGTGCTGGTATCGAGCACACCTTCGGTCACAGGCTGGTGTCCAGCACATCGTCGATGTCGCGGCGGAGCGCGGCCGGATCCACCGCCGGCAGCCCGCGCACCCGGGCGAGCAGCACATCCAGTCCCGTGGAGCGGGGGCGGATCGGGCTCAGCTCGGCTACCGGCCGCCCATCCCGGGTAATGGTCACGTGGTCACCGGTGGCCACCTGGTCGATCACCTCGCCGCCCCTGTTGCGCAGGTCCCGGATCGTCACTTCGGTCATGCCGTCAACGTATCACCGGTGAGACACTGAGTCCACGGATAAACCTACTACTCAGAGCCTCTCTTACTATGTTTAGGATGTTTGTTGGGAGGTTTCATGCGAAGTTTCGATCGTGGCGCAGCTGTGCTCGACCAGGTTCCGGGTGCGGTCGCACGCGCACTAGCGGACGTCGACCGAGGTCACGGAGCCGAGCGCATGCACCGAGCGCAAGTACCGGGCCTGATCGAGCGGTTGGCTGCGCGGGCACGCGTGGAGTCCATCACCGCGTCCTCGGCGATGGAAGGCATCGTGGTTGCTGACGGGCGTCGGGCCGAGCGGATCATTGATGGCAGCGCGACGACCCTGCGTACCCGATCCGAGCAGGAGCTGTCCGGGTATCGGGATGCGCTGGACTACGTCTGGCAGCAGCAGTGGGCTCCGATCAACACCGGCCTCATTCTGCACCTGCACCGCCTGCTACTCGGGCACACCGCGTCGCCGGGCGGCCAGTTCAAGCGTGCGGACAATCTTGTGGTCGACCGCCAAGCTGACGGGACCCACACGGTGCGTTTCACCCCCATGGGCGCCCAGCAGACCCCCTACTTCGTGGAGGAGCTGTTGGGTCGTTACGGCGAGCAGCGCGAAGTCGACGTTCATCACCCGCTGCTGTTGGTCGGCCTGTTGGTCCTGGACCTGCTGGTGATCCACCCGTTCGAGGATGGCAACGGCCGGGTGGCTCGCATCCTCACCAACGCCGCGCTCGCGGACACGGGATACGGCGCAGGGCGTTACGTCAGCCTTGAACAGCTGGTGGCCGAGAGCGCGGACGACTATTACGCCAGCCTGCTCGCTTCGACCCACGGGTGGCATGAGGGTGAGCACAACCCGTGGCCGTGGTTGTGCTACCTCGTCCGCCGGGTGAGCGACGCGTACGCCCTGTTCGAGCGACGGGCAGCAGCTGGCAGCTCGGCAGGTTCCAAGCGGGTACGGGTGGCGGAGTTCGTGCTCGAGCAGGCTCGGCCCGAGTTCCGGATATCCGACATACGCGCCGCGCTGCCGGGCATCAGCGACGGCACAATCCGCAACGCGTTGGACGAGCTACGCGCGAACGGGCGGGTCCGCGTCGACGGGACCGGGCGCGGAGCGACGTGGACCCGGGGCTGACTGCGCTGGCCACGTCGATCTGTAGGTCGGCAAGATCGGCCGCCCCCCGTTCAGACGCGATGGAGTGTCGCCTGGACACCGCGGGCGTCGAGCAGGCGGGTGATGTCGTCGACATCACTGGTCAGCACCGTGTCACCCGGGTCGACAAGGAGGGCGAGGTGACCATCCACGACGTCGCTCGATGCGCTTCGCTTCAGCAGTTCCCCGATTCGCCGGCCGGCGCCTTGGTCGATCGCGGCGATGTCGATTCCGGTGAGAGTTCTGGCCAGGTTCACTTGCCGGGCACCGCCGCGCCACGCCTGCGCCACGACGGCGGCGCTGGTGCGGACCGGGATGCGCTCGCGCTGCGCGATTCGCAGCAGCGCCCCCACCCGGCGGTCCCGCCGGTCGACGCCGATAAGCGCGCCGGCATCCAACACGATCGCCACGTCAGCTCGCGCGTTGCTGCCCGGAACCACTGACACCCAGCACCCGGGCGGCCGAGTCCAGTTCGTCATCGGTGAACGGGCCCGCCTCGGCCTCCCAGGCATCAAGCGCTGCACCGAGGACTTCGTTGCGCAGGTGATCGGCGGCTGCCCGGCTCAGCCAACGGGAGACACTCACCCCGGACCGCGCAGCGGCGTCACGCACCGCCTGGCCCAGCTCGGGCTCCATGGTGACGGAGAACCTGTCCACCTGCACGCATACGACGGTATCACCTACTGCAGAAGGCGGGGCTTGGGTGGTGCGCGGTTACCGCGGCTGGTGTTGGCGCACGTCAGCCGGGGACGGACACCCGGCCCGCCACCGCGGCAGCGGCGATGTCACTGCGGAAATGCCCGCCGGCCAGGTGCACCTGCGCCACCCGGTCGTAGGCGTCGCGGCGCGCGGCGGCCAGGTCAGCCCCAGTGCCCACCACGCTGAGCACCCGACCGCCGGAGGACACCACGGCCCCGTCGCTTCCGCGCACCACGGTCCCCGCGTGCAGTACCCCGGCCCCGTCTGCGCCGCTCACCACGTCCCCGGTGCGGGGCCGGCCCGGGTAGTTCTCCGCCGCCACCACCACGGTGACGGCCGCGCCCGGCGCCCACTCCAACGGCGCTACCTCCGCCAGCGCACCGGTGGCGGTGGCGTGCAGCAGCTGACCGAGCGGGGTGCGCAGCAGGGCCAGCACCACCTGGGTTTCTGGGTCACCGAAACGGCAGTTGAACTCCACGACCGCCGGACCGCGGCTACCGAGTGCGAACCCGGCATAGAGCAACCCGGTGAAAGGGGTACCCCGACGCACCAGTTCCGCCGCCACCGGCTCCACCAGCTCCTGCGCGAGGCGTTGCGCGGACCCCTCCGTCAGCCACGGCAGCGGGGCGTAGGCACCCATGCCCCCGGTGTTGGGTCCGGTGTCGCCGTCCCCCACGCGTTTGAAGTCCTGAGCGGGCAGCAGGGGCACCACCGTCTCCCCGTCCACCAGGCAGAACAGGCTCACCTCGGGCCCGTCGAGGTAGCTCTCCAGCAGCACCGGGTGCCCGTCGTCGAGCAGGGACGCCGCGTGCCGGCGGGCCGCGTCGAGGTCGGTGGTCACCACCACGCCTTTGCCGGCCGCAATCCGGTCGTCCTTGACCACCCAGTGTGGGCCGAAGCGGGCCAACGCGGCGTCGAGCCGGGCCGGTGAGTCCACCACCTCACTGTGCGCCGTGCGTACCCCGACGGCGTTCAGCACGTCTTTGGCGAACGCCTTGGACCCCTCGATCCGGGCGGCCGCGGCGGACGCACCGAAGCAGACGAACCCCGCCGCGCGCACCGCGTCGGCCACGCCGAGCACCAGAGGCACCTCGGAGCCGATCACCACCAGATCGGCACCCACCTGCCTGGTCAGCGCGACCACGGCGTCGGCGTCCACCGGGTCGACATGCTGCCCGGTCGCGATCCGGGCGGTGCCGGCGTTGCCCGGTGCGCAATGCAGGTCGGAGACCGAGGCGTCTCGGCGCAGCGCCAGCAGCAGGGCGTGCTCTCGGGCACCGGAACCGATCACCAGGACGCGCACGGCGGGTCAGACTATTCTCAGCCGAGCTGGGCGTGCACGTAGCACCAGCGCCAGCTCTCCCCCGGTTCGAACGAGCGCATCACCGGGTGCCCGGAGTCGTGGTGGTGAGCGGTGGCGTGCCGGTGCGGGCTGGAGTCGCAGCACGCGACGTGCCCGCAGGTCAGGCACATCCGCAGGTGCGCCCACGTCTGCTCGCCGACCGCCCGGCAGTCCTGACACTCCTGGCCGCCCTGCGCGGTGGCTTCGGCGGAGTCCGCGGCCGCGACCAGCTCAGGGCAGCCGGCAGCGGACGGGGCGGGTGGGGCGGTGCGGCGGATCGAAGGCAGCTTCATCAGGCACCATCCTGCACGGCACGCCCGCCCGCGTCACCCTCGCGCAGGCGCGTCACCACTGAGGAGGTCGGCCATGAACGGGGTACTGCTCGTCGTCGCGGTTCTGGCGCTGCTGGTGGCCGGGGTCGCGCGCCGTCAGGGGCTGTCGGCGCCCCTGCTGCTGGTGGTCGTGGGGTTGGCGGCGTCCCAGGTGCCCGGCCTCGGTGCGGTCACGCTGGACCCGAACCTGGTGTTGTTCGTGGTGCTGCCGCCGCTGCTGTATTCCGCCGCGCTGGAGAGCTCCTACATCGGGTTGCGACGCAACCGGCGGGCTATCGGGTTGCTGGCCGTGGTGCTGCCTCTGCTGACCACGCTGGTGGTGGGCTGGGTCGCCTGGTTGACGGTGCCGCAGCTGCCCTTCGCCGCCGCGCTGGTCCTGGGTGCGGTGGTGGCACCGCCGGATGCGGTGTCGGCCACCGCTGTGGGACGCCGCCTCGGGCTGCCCCGGCGGATCATGACCCTGCTGGGTGGGGAGAGTCTGCTCAACGACGCGACCGCGCTGACGGCCTACCGGGTGGCGTTGGCCGCGGCGGTGGGCACCGGGGCCACGCTGGTCAGCGGGGTGGTCAGCTTTGCGGTGGCGGCCATCGGCGGTGTGGCGGTGGGCCTGGCGGTCGGGGTGGTGGTGGCGCGGGTGCGCCGGCGCCTGGACGACCCGGTGCTGGAAAGCGCCATCGGGCTGGTGGTCCCGTTCGGGGCGTATCTCGCAGCCGAGCAACTGCACTTACCCGGTACCCCCTCGGACGCGCACGGCTCCGGGGTGCTGGCCGTGGTAGCCGCCGGGCTCTACCTCGGCCATCACTCCACCACCAGCGGCTACGCCACCCGCCTGCAGGACACCGCGGTATGGAAAGCCGCCGACGTGGTGCTGGAGTCGTTCGTCTTCCTGCTGATCGGCCTGCAACTACCGGCGGTGCTGGAAGGCTTGCAGGGCCGCAGCGCGGCCACCCTGCTGGGGGCCTCGGTAGCCGTGCTGGCCGCGACCGTGCTGATCCGGCTGTTGTGGATGTTCCCCGCCACCTACTTGCCGCGCCTGCTCTCTGCCGAAATCCGGGCTCGGGAACCGGCTCCCCCGCTGGGTGGGGTGTTCGTGGTGGCCTGGGCCGGGATGCGGGGGGTGGTGTCGCTGACCGCGGCCTTCGCCATCCCCCTCACCACCCTCAGCGGCTCCGCCTTCCCCGGTCGCGCCGAGATTCTGTTCCTGACCTTCGTGGTGGTGGTCGGCACCCTGTTGTTGCACGGGCTGACCTTGCCGTGGGTGATCGGCCGCCTTGGTGTGCGCGCCGATGCGCAGGCCCAGGCGGACGCGGTCGCCGAGGCCGCCGCGCATCAGGAGGCGGCCACGGTGTCGATCACCCGGCTCGATGACCTGCTCGCCGACGGTGGCGCCAGCGTGGTGCACGACCAGGCGGGGGACGTGCTGCGCGGGTGGGCGCAGCGCCGCAGCAACGCCGCCTGGGAACGGCTGGGCCGCGACGACGGAGAGCTGGGCGAGAGCCCCGCCGCGGCCTTCCGGCGGCTGCGCCGGGAGATGCTGGCCGCGGAGCGCGAAGTGCTCATCGCCCACCGCGACGCCGACCGCATCGACGACGAGGTGCTGCGCCGCATGCTGCGCGAACTCGACCTGGAGGAGGCGATGCTGATGCGTTAGCGCGTGCCCTCAGGTCCCCAGCGTCGGGAAACCTCACGAGCCCAGCACGTCGTGCCGCACGATGGTCTGCTCCCGGCCCGGCCCCACCCCGATGCACGACACCCTGGCCCCGGCCAGCTCTTCGACGCGCAGCACGTAACGCTGCGCGGCGTGGGGCAGCTCGTCGAAGCTGCGACAGTGCGTGATGTCCTCGAACCACCCGGGCAGCTGCTCGTACACCGGCACCGCGTGGTGGATCTCGGTCTGCGTCATGGGCATGTCGTCGGTGCGCACCCCGTCCACGGTGTACCCCACGCAGATCGGCACCGTCTCCAGCGAGGACAGCACGTCGAGCTTGGTCAGGAAGTAGTCGGTGATGCCGTTGACCCGGGTGGCGTAGCGGGCGATGACGGCATCGAACCAGCCGCAACGGCGCAACCGCCCGGTGGTCACCCCGATCTCCCCGCCGGTCTTGCGCAGGTACTCCCCCCACTCGTCGGTGAGCTCGGTGGGGAACGGTCCGGACCCCACCCGGGTGGTGTAGGCCTTCAGGATGCCCAGTACCGCGGTGATCCGGGTCGGCCCGATCCCCGAGCCCACCGCGGCGCCCCCGGCGGTGGGGTTCGAGGAGGTAACGAACGGGTACGTGCCGTGGTCGACGTCGAGCAGGGTGCCCTGACTGCCCTCCAGCAGCACCGTTTCCCGCCGCTCCAGCGCCCGGTTCAGCTCCAGGCGGGTGTCGGCGATGCGGTGGACGAACCCTTCGGCCTGGGTGAGTACCTCGGCTACCACCTGGGCGGGGTCCAAAGCCCTGCGGTTGTAAATCTTGCTCAGCACCTGGTTCTTGAACTCGAGTGCGGCCTCGACCTTCTGGGTGAGAATCTTCTCGTCCAGCACGTCAGCCACCCGGACTCCGACCCGGGCGATCTTGTCCTGGTAGGCCGGGCCGATGCCGCGGCCGGTGGTGCCGATCTTGGCGTTGCCCAGGAAGCGTTCGGTGACCTTGTCGATGGCGACGTGGTATGGCATCAGCAGGTGCGCGTCGGCGGAGAGCAGCAGTCGGCTGGTGTCCACCCCGCGTTTCTCCAGCCCGGCCAGCTCGTCGAGCAGCACACCGGGGTCGACGACCACCCCGTTGCCGATCACGTTCATCACACTGGGAGTCAGGATGCCCGACGGGATCAGGTGCAGCGCGAAGTCCTGGCCGTCGGGCAGCACCACCGTGTGTCCGGCGTTGTTGCCACCCTGGTAGCGCACCACCCACTGCACCCGCCCACCCAGCAGGTCGGTGGCCTTGCCCTTGCCCTCGTCACCCCATTGCGCTCCGATCAGCACGATCGCCGGCATGAGCTACTCCCCACCACGAATGGACGCCAGTGCAGGATGGGCGTCAGCGGCCCGGGACGGGCGCCCGCAAAACCCTAGACCAGGAGGTGACGTGTCCAGCCTCGACGGCCTGACGGTAGTGCTGAACTGCGGCGACGCTGACACACCCGGCGAGCTGGCGGCACTCGCCGGCGTGCGTTGCCCGGCCCGCCCGAGTGGTGCCGATGTCGACGCTCTGCCCGGCCCGCTGCGCCGGGTGGCGGTGGTGGGTGACGACGCCGACCTGGCGGCCGTGCTGACCCGGCTGCTGCACACCGAGCGCCTGGACGTCGAACTGGCGCACGTCCCGGCCCGGCCCACGCCGAGCACCCGGGTCTGGGGTTTGCCGCATGGGCCCGAGGCGGCCCGCCTGGCTCTGCACGGTGACGCCCAGGCGTCGACGCTGGTGCGCGATGACCACGGCGGGGTGCTGGTGGGTGCTGGCGTGCTGCGCGGGGCTGGCGGGGCGCCGCTGTGCGGAGAGGCCTACGCCGATGACACGCAGGTCTTTTCCGGGAGCGTCGCTGAGCTGCGGGTGCGCCCGAGCTCCGACGGCCCGGGGGTGCAGGTGGTGGCCGTGCGGGTACCGCGGTTGCGACGGTTGTTGAGGCGTTCGGCCGGTGAACGCCTTGCTGCACCCGAGCGCGTGCGGTCCGGCGCGGCCACTGGGCGGGCGTTGCAGCTGGGGTCCACCGGCTGCGAGGTGGTGCGCGACGGGGTGGAGCTCGGCCGGGTGGTGCCGCGGTGGGCGTTCTACCGCCACCCCGATCCGTGGCTGCTCGTCCGGCCCGGGACAGGGAGCGGACCATTCGGGTAGGTACCGGGGAGTGTCATGTTCACGCTTGTCCGTCGCCAGCCAACCCGCGGCGCATCCGGGTGAGACCTACGAGCTGCCCACCTTTGATCCCGGTCGCTCCCTTATCGCCGATCACCAGGCGATGAAACTGCTGCTCGACGACGAGGGCGACCGGCGGGCAGTGCGGCGCGGCCCGGGTCATTGCCGTACCCGACGCTGACGTACGCCCCAGGACCTACCGGTCGTCGACCTCGATTGCCGCAGACTCTGGGACGTCCACCGCCGGTGGCACAGCGGGGTGCGGCACCGTGGGTGGCAAACTCGCCAGGGCGGAAATCCGGCTGGCACCCGCCGCCTGCAGCAGATCGACGACGGTGGAGCGCAACTGAGCGACCACCACCCGCACAGACAGTCCCCCGTCGACACCGAGGTCCGCGCTCAGCCCGGACGCCACCGTTCGTAACGCCGTCGCAGCCGTACCCAGCCCGGTCCCTGAGCTGGGTTCAGAACGTACGATCGACGCCAGCAGGCCCACCGCCGCGGCCAGTTCCCGCAGCCGAACCGCGATGCGTTCGTCCACCGGCTCGTCGTCGCGCACGGCCACCAGCGCCCGCCGGGCCAGCACCCGCACGTTGCGTGCGGCGTTGTCGACCGGGCCGGTCATGGCCAGCAGCCGGGCAACCTGGTCGCGGGATCGCCACCGAAGCGGGGCCATCTGCGCGATTTCCCGGCCGGCGACCAGGTCGCTGCGCAGCGCATCCAGGGTGGTCTGGGTGCCTCGGGCGCGTTGCAGGGCGGCCTCCACGACGGTGTCATCCCGGCCGTCCAACCCGGTGGCCACCCCCCGTAACGCGGCAGCGAGCGCGTCCAGCACCGCCGCACCGTCCCGGCGAGCCGACCGCAGCGGGTCGGCGGGCAGGACTGCCACTACCGCCAGCGCCACCACCCCGCCAACCAGCGCATCCAGCGCGCGCTCCGGGCCGCCGCTCTGCCCCGGAGGTAACAGCGTCGCCACCAACACCGCCGAGGAACCTGCCTGCAGGGTGATCATCGGGCCGCCGTCCAGCAGCACTGCCAACGCCATCGCCAGGGCCACCACCAGCCCGATCTGCCAGGCCCCGGTGCCGATCACGGTGATCAGCAGGTCGGCGATTCCGATCCCGACACTGACCCCGACCACCAGTTCCACCGAGCGTCGCAGTCGTGCGCCCAGGGACACCCCCAGGCAGAGGATGGCGGCGATCGGCGCGAAGAACGGACGCGTGTGGCCGACCACCTGGGTAGCCACCAGCCAGGCCAGCGACGCGGCCAACGCGCATTGCAGCACCGGCAGGGCCGCGGTCCGCAGCCGCTGCCACCGCACTCGTACCTGGACACGGGCGGTCCTCACCTGAGTTGCACCACCCGGGTCAGCGGGTCAGCGCACACCGAGCGGGGCGGCCGCGGCGGGGTCGCAGTCCTCCAGCAGGTCCAGAGTGCGCGTCTGCTCGTCGAGCTCGCCGATGGCCGTGGCGGCCCGGTTCAGCGCGGCCACGCTGCGCAGGAAACCCCGGTTGGGTTCGTGGGAGTAGGGCACCGGGCCGAAACCCTTCCAGCCGTTGCGCCGCAGCTGGTCCAGGCCGCGGTGATAACCGGTCCGGGCGTAGGCGTAGGCCCGCACCGGCTCGTTCGCGGCCAGCGCGCTCTCGGCGAGGGTTGCCCAGGCGACGCTGGCCGCGGGGTGCGCCGCGGCGACGGCTGTGGGGTCCTCACCGGCCGCCAAGGCAGATTCCGCGTCCGGGTCACCGGGCAGCAGGGTGGGCTGGGGTCCGAGCAGGTCGTGCTGGTGCGGGTTCATCGGCCCATCATCCCTTGCTCACCCACCCCCCTTTCGCGTTGTGTACAGATAACGCGGCCCGCAAGGGCACCGGGACCGCGTTATCTGTACACAACGCGGGGGAGGGCGGGGTCAGCCGGCGATCATTCGCCCCGCCGAATGCAGGTCCGCACACGCTACGGCCACCCGCGCCGCCATCGAGGTCTCGGCCAGCTTCAGGTACACCCGCGGGTCGTAAGCCTTCTTGTTGCCCACCTCGCCGTCCACCTTCAGCACCCCGTCGTAGTGGGCGAACATGTGCCCGGCGATCGGCCGGGTAAACGCATACTGGGTATCGGTGTCGACGTTCATCTTCACCACGCCGTAGGTCAGCGACTCCTCGATCTCGCTGGTCAGCGACCCCGAACCACCGTGGAACACCAGGTCGAACGGCTGGGCGTCCTGCGCCAGGCCCAGCTTGGCCGCCGCGACCCGCTGACCCTCGGCGAGCACCTCCGGGCGCAGCTTCACGTTGCCCGGCTTGTACACCCCGTGCACGTTGCCGAAGGTGGCAGCCAGCAGGTAGCGCGACCCGGCGTCACCCTGCCCGAGCGCGTCAATGGTCTGCTCGAAGTCCCCCGCGGTGGTGTAAAGTTTGTCGTTGATGTCGTTGGCCACACCGTCCTCTTCGCCGCCGACCACCCCGATCTCGATCTCGAGGATGATCCGCGCGGCCGCGGCGGCGGCGAGCAGGTCCTTGGCGATCGTGAGGTTCTCCTGCATCGGTACTGCGGAGCCGTCCCACATGTGGCTCTGAAACAACGGCGCCCGGCCGGCCTGCACGCGCTTGCGGCTCAGCGCGATCAGCGGACGGACGTAGCTGTCCAACTTGTCCTTGGGGCAGTGATCGGTGTGCAGGGCCACGGTCACCGGGTACTTCTCGGCGACGACGTGGGCGAACTCGGCCAAGGCGACGGCACCGGTGACCATGTCCTTGACCCCGGTGCCGGAGGCGAACTCCGCACCGCCGGTGGAGAATTGGATGATGCCGTCGCTTTCGGCATCGGCGAAGCCGCGCAGCGCAGCGTTGAGCGACTCCGAGGAGGTCACGTTGATCGCGGGATAGGCGAAACCGCCGGCCTTGGCGCGGTCCAGCATCTCGACGTAGACCTCGGGGCTCGCGATGGGCATGGCGGCGGTCCTCCAACGGTCGGGACGGGCAGGCGGGCGCGTTCGGCACTGAGTATGGCAACCCCGCCGCCGCGCGTCGCCGTCGACGGGCCCGGTGGTCGGTATCGTCGTGCTGGTGAACTCCGCCGGTACCGCCACCCTTGCCCTGGGGCCTCAGTTCTTGCAGCCCAACTACCTGCTGGAGAACTTCGGCTTGATCGGCCTGCTGCTCATCGTGTTCGCCGAGTGCGGGTTGCTGGTGGGGTTCTTCCTGCCAGGAGACTCCCTGCTGTTCACTGCCGGGCTGATCGCGACCGGGACGGCGGTGCTGGCCGGCAACCCCGTCTCGGCCGTCGCCCCGCTGTGGGTGCTACTGGTGACGGTGCCGCTGGCGGCCATCGCCGGGGACCAGCTGGGGTACTTCATCGGACGTCAGAGCGGCCCAGCCGTCTTCGCCAGGGACGACTCCCGATTCTTCAAACGCCAGTACGTCACCGACGCGCACGAGTTCTTCGAGCGGCACGGCGGCAAGGCGATCGTGCTGGCCCGGTTCGTCCCGATCATCCGCACGTTCATGCCGGTGACCGCCGGGGTCGCGCATATGCGCTACCGGGTGTTCCTGACCTACAACGTTCTCGGTGGCCTGCTGTGGGGGGTCGGGGTCACCACCCTGGGTTACTTCCTGGGCCAGATCAGCTTCGTCAGCAAGAATATCGAGTTCATCCTGGTGTTCATCGTGCTGCTGTCGGTCATGCCCATTCTCGTGCAGGTGCTGCGAAACCGTCGCAGCCGGCCGCGACAGGCACCCGAGCCGACCGACCGCGGCGCCACCTCGGCGTAGGTCGGGAGCATGCCGCAGGCTTCTCCCCTCACCCAACTCGAGACCGCGGGACCGCTGCTGGTCTGGGTCGTAGTGCTGGCTTTCGTGTTCGTCGAGTGCGCGTTTCTCGTCGGGCTGTTCCTGCCGGGCGATTCACTCCTGGTGACCGCGGGGATCGTCCTGGCCGCGAACTCCAGCGCCCCAGCAGCCTGGGCGTTGGCGGTGGTGGCGACGCTGGTGGCCATCCTGGGCAACCAAGTGGGGTACCGGATCGGGCGGCGCGCCAGCGGGCGGCTGCTGACCCGCTCGGGGGGCCGGGTCCTGACCAGACGCAACGTCGAACGGGCCAGCGCACTGATGCAGCGGCACGGGTTCTGGGCGGTGGTGGCGGCACGGTGGATCCCCTGGGTGCGCACCCTGGCGCCGATGCTGGCCGGTGCCGCTGCAATGGACGCCCGCCGCTACACGCTCGCCAGTGCTATCGGTGCGATCGCCTGGGTGCCGACCCTGGTGCTGCTTGGCTTCTACGGGGCGGGCTTCCTCGACCGAGTGCCGTGGCTGCTGCCCACCGTGATCACCGTGTTCACCGTGCTGGTAGTGCTGGGGACGGTGGTCGGGCTGGTGCGCTATCGCCAGGAGCTACGGCGGCCGGTGGAGACCGATCCGGTCGGTGTGCCGACGCTGCCCGGGCACGACTACCTCTGACCGGCACCCGTCGGCGGCCAGCCCACGTATCCGGGGAGCCCAGCCGACGTCAGCACGACCGGTCAGGACCGCACCCGACTGCATTGCGCCTGCACCTCGGCGGGCACGTTCACGCTGAACCCGAGGATCGAAGGGTGCGCTCGGCACACCGCGTCGGTGAGGGCCGCGCGTTGGGTGAACACGAACCCGGCCGCCAGCAGCGCCACCGCGACCACCAGCACTTTGCCCACGATGGCCTTGATCACCAGCACCGCCAGAACGCCCGCAACCAACAGGGCGATCAGCAGTACCAGGCTGACCGCTCGGGCCGTCGCGAAATCCACCCCCCGACGCTACCGGCACGGAATCGCTCACCCATCCGCCTCGGGTTCGGACTGCCCGGGTTCGGACTGCTCGGGTTCGCGGCAGACCCGGGTGGCGGCCTCCAGCAGCATCCACGCCGACAGCTGGACGGAGAGATCACCTTCAGCGGCTGCGTTCGTGCGAGACGGCACCTGTGAGGGGCAGGTCCAGTCCCGGCCGAACACCGCACCACAGGGGGTCTGCGCCCGCCTCGCCCACACTGCGCGGGCCGAGCACAGCACCAGCCGGGTTGCGGTCGTTCGGGTGCGGTCGTCCTGCGCGGTGGCGCCGGGCAGGGCGGTGGCGACCAACGCCAGGTACCGGGCGAGGATGCCGGTGAACAACCCGCCGTCGCCCCCGCCATGGGTGTGCAGCACCCCGTCGTCGCTGAGACGTTTCGCGACCGCCGCCACCAATCGGTGCACCCGGTGGGAATGGCGGGCTGCCCCGGTACGTCGCGCCAACTCGGTCTCCGCGCCCAGGACGACCCCCTGGTTGTAGGTGTAAATGGTGGTTTCCAGTACCCCGCCGGGGCGCAGCCCGTCGATCGCCAGAGCGGTCACCGGGTCGATCAACCGGCTCTCGATCCAGTCGGCGGTGGCCGTGGCTCGCGCCATCTCACCGGTACGAGCCAGCAGGATCGCCGCCGGCCCGTTCGCCGGGACGTTGCGGAAGTCGTCGCCGCGGCGCCACGGGATGCCGCCGCCGGCCTCCGTCGACCAGCCCTGCAGCAGGGTGTCGGTCAGCGTGGCCAGCGCCACCGGGTGCCGCACCCCGGCCACCACGTCCGCCCGTTGCAGCGCCAACCCCAGCCAGGCCATGTCGTCGTAGTAGTCGTTGCCCCAACCGCGCAGGTTGCGCAGCCGGTGCCCGCGGGCCAGCGCCGCGATGCGGGCGCGGCGGCGGGTGTCCGGGCTGCGCTCGAAGGCGTCCACGGCGCAGTCCAACAGGTGCGCCTGCCACCAGTAGTCCCACCGGCCGAACAACCGAGCCGCCGGGGTGGCCGGTCTACGGACCACGCCCAGCGCGGTGCCGGGCAGAGCCCACAGCCGCCGCACGTGACGGGCTAGGACAGCCGCCTCCGCGGCATCTGCGCGGGCCGACCAGATCTCCTGCACACCTCGATCCTGCCTGGCGCGCTGTCGTGGGTGCTGCTGGGTGCACGCCGACGCGGCTACGTTCACCACGCCGCGTTCACCACGCCGCGTTCAGGTCGGCGTGCTGGCGCACCCAGGCATGCATGGCGATGCCCGCCGCCACTCCGGCGTTGATGCTGCGGGTGGAGCCGAACTGCGCGATGGACACGGTGATGGCTGCGCACGCCCGGGCGTCGTCACTGATTCCGGGTCCTTCCTGCCCGAACAGCAGCAGGCACCGCCGTGGCAGCGTCGCCGTCTCCAGGGCAACTGCGCCGGGGGTGTTGTCCACCGCCACCGGGTGCAGGCCCTGCGCGTCGGCGTAGGCGGCGAGCGCGGTCACGTCCGGGTGGTGCTGGATGTGCTGATATCTATCGGTGACCATGGCGCCGCGCCGGTTCCAGCGCTTGCGGCCGACGATGTGCACCGCGGCCGCACCGAAGGCGTTGGCGGTGCGGACGACGGTGCCGATGTTCGCGTCGTGACCGAAGTTCTCGATCGCCACGTGCAGCGGGTGTCGGCGGGTGTCGAGGTCGGCCACGATCGCGGCCAGCCGCCAATACCGGTACGCGTCGACGACGTTGCGCCGGTCACCGGTGCGCAGCAGGTCGGGGTCGTAGCGGGCATCGGTGGGCCAGGCGCCCGGCCAGGGTCCGACACCGACCGGCGCGGGCGTCCACTCCGTCGGCCCACCAGCTTCGCTCACTGCGGCAGTGTGCCGTGCCAGGATCCTGGGGTGCACACCGTTGGCAGCTGCCCGTGTCGGTGATCTTGCTGGTCCGTCACGGGCAGGCGTCGTTCGGCGCCGAGGACTACGACGTCCTATCCCCGCGCGGTGTCCGTCAGGCGCAGGTGCTCGGGGCGTCGCTGGCCGCACGCGGAATTCGGCTGGATCGCGCGGTCTGCGGTGGCCTGGCCCGCCAGCGCGACACCGCCCGTGCCGCGTTGGCCGCCGCCGGTCCGGAGGTGGCCGGGGCCGACCTCGCGCTGACGGTCGACCGGCGCTGGGACGAGTACGACCACACCCCGGTGTACGACGCGTTCGCTGCCGACGCCGGTCCTGACCTGCTCGGCGACCCCGCCGAGGCCGCACGGGGCTTCCAGGAACGCCTGGAGGTGGCCTTGTTGGGGTGGTCCGGCGGGGCGGTGGACACCGGGTTGCGGCCGGACTGGACACGGTTCAGCACGGACGTGCACGCCGCGACGGCGGCTGTGGCCGACGGCCTGGGCAGCGGCGCCACCGCGGTGGTGTTCACCTCCGGCGGGGTGATCAGCGCGGTCTGCGCCCGGCTGCTCGCCCTGCCCCCGGCCGCGGTGGTGGCGTTCAACCGGGTGACGGTGAACGCCGGGATCACCAAGGTGGTGCACGGACGGCGGGGCTCGACGTTGGTGTCGTTCAACGACCACGCGCACTTCGAGGGCCCGAACGCGGGTCTGCTCACCTACCGCTGACGCCCCCGCTGCCCGTCCCTCGCTGCCCGTCCTCGCCGCTGTTGGTAGCGGTTACGGACCGCTGCAGCGCTAGTTGGTGGTACTTGCAGTACCCCCATCAGGCCAGGTGCAGGTCCGCCAGCGACAGCACCGACCGATACGCCAGACCCTGCGCGGCGATCACCGCCGCCGCCCCCGTCGCCCGGTCGACCACCGTGGCCACCCCCACCACGTCGGCGTCCAGCTCGCGCAGTGCAGCGACCGCGGCCAGCGGCGATGCACCGGTTGTGGTGGTGTCCTCGACGACCAGCACCCGCCGCCCGGCCACCTCCGGGCCCTCCACCTGCCGCTGCATGCCGTGCGCCTTGGCCGCCTTGCGCACCACGAACGCGTCCAACGGGCGCCCCGGCGCATGCAGCACGGCCGCGGCCACCGGGTCGGCCCCCAACGTCAACCCGCCGACCGCGGCGTAGTCCCAGTCCGCGGTCAGCTCGCGCAGCAGCCGCCCGATCAGCGGCGCCGCGGCGTGGTGCAGGGTGGCCCGCCGCAGGTCGACGTAGTAGTCCGCCTCCGCGCCCGAGGACAGCGTGACCGCCCCCCGCACCACCGCCAGCTCGCGAACCAGCGCGGCGAGCTCGGCGCGGGCGCCGGGGTCCAATAGCGGCGCGGTGTGCGGCGGCGCGGTGTTCGGCTCGGCGTGCACCCCACGACCGTACCCAGGACCCGCCATCACACCAGCAGGTCGGCGCGCACAGCAGTCGCCTCGACCAGCTCGGCGTTGGCGGCGTCCGAGCCCAGGGCATGCGCGCGGGCCGCAGCCGGTGACCGCCCGAAACGCTGGTGCCGTGCGATCAGCCGTCGCTCCCGCACCCCCCGTGAGGACTGCACGAACCAGCACTCGGTGAGCAGCGGGCGCACCTGGTCCCAGGGCGGTACCCCCAGCAGCAGATAGTTGCCCTCCACGACGACCAGCGGCACCTGCGTCGGCACGGCTAGTGCCCCCGCGACGGCCTCGTCCACAGCTCGGTCGAACACCGGTGCGTACACGGTGTGCGGCCCGGGCTCGCCCAGGCGTCGCAGCAGCGCAACGAATCCGTGTGCGTCGAAGGTGTCTGGTGCGCCCTTGCGATCGGTTCGGCCCAGCCGGCGCAGTTCGGCGTTCGCCAGGTGGAACCCGTCCATCCCCACCACCGCGACCTGCTCGGCTCCGAGCTCACGGGCCAGCGACATCGCCAGGCTGGACTTGCCGGACCCGGGGGAGCCGGTGATTCCCAGCAGTGCTCGACCACCCCCCGTCTGCACCGTCTGCACCAGGTCAGCGGCTCGCGCGCCGAGCGTTGCGGCACTCACCCGGCCGGCACTCACCCGGCAGGTCGGTCGGCGCCACGCGGTTGCTCGCCCACCGGGGCACGCTGCTCGCCGACCGGGGCACGCTGCTCGCCCACCGGGGCAGTGGGCTCGTCCCCCGCCGACAACCGCTCTTGCACCCGCCATCCCTGGCCGGCCGCTGGGGCGCGCAACCGTTCGGCGAAGCGGACCAGCACCTGCGCCGTCTCCTCCCACCGCTGGCGCTCAGCGTTCACCGGCAAGGCCGCCAGCACCCACCCGCATTCCGCCCACAGCACGTCCACGTCCGCCCCAGCGGCGTCGGCCACCGCGATCAGCTGCTCGTCGAGCACCCGCCGGGCGGCCTCCAGGTCGCTGGTGAACGCGTAGCGGGTTCCTACCTGACCGAGCAGGTCGGTTGCCGAACTGGTGGGCCGGGCGGCTGAGGCCAGCCGCAGCTCCAGCACCGGCACCGTCGAGGGCGCACGCAACGCCAGCACGATGGCGTTCACCCGGCCCTCGCGCATGAGGTCCAACATCAGCAGGGGCACGCCGGCGTACTCACCCACGACGACGTCGCGTGCGGTGGCGGGCCCGCCCTCGGCCAGGGCGCCGTGCGTCCACTTACCGGCCCGCACCGGGTCCGTCGGCGTCGGCCGCATGCCATGGGCACGGGCCCAGTCCCGACGCAACTGGGCCGGGAGTTCGCGGCGGCGGCTGTCGACGCTGAGCAGCACCGCCCCCGCCGCCATGGCCACGGCGGCGACGGCGAAGAACACCACCGGCGTCACGGACCTGAGCTTATCGGCCGCAGCGGCACCGCGGGGGCTACATCGGGGCTCAGACGAACGCGCCGAATCCGGTGGCCGCGCGGGCGACGATGAGGGAGTTCACTTCGCGGGTGCCTTCGTAGGAGTACAGCGCCTCGGCGTCCAGGAAGAACCGGGCCACGTCGTACTCCAGCAGGATGCCGTTGCCGCCGAGCACCTCCCGCGCCCATTGCACGGTCTCCCTGGTCCTGGTGGTGCAGAACATCTTCGCCATCGACGCCTGCTGCTCGCTGACCCCACCGGCGTCCTGCAGCTGGGACAGCCGCGCGGCGACGCATTGACTGGCGGTGGTGTTGGCCAGCATCCGGCTGAGCAGGTCCTGCACCAGTTGGAAGCTCGCGATCGGCTGGCCGAACTGTTGACGTTGCACGGCGTAGCTCAGCGCGTGTTCGTAGGCACCCATCGCACAGCCCACCGAGTTCCAGGCCACCCCGGCGCGGGTGGCCTTGAGCACCCGGGCGGTGTCGGCGAAGGAGTTGGCGTTCTGCAACCGGTCGGCCTCGGGCACCCGCACCTCCTGCAGGCGCAGCACCGCGTTCTCCACGCTGCGCAGCGCGATCTTGTCCTGAATGTTCTCCGCGCTGAAGCCCTCGGTGGGGGTCTGCACGAGGAAACCCTTGACCTCGTCGTCGGCGGTGTCCCGCGCCCAGATGACGACCAGGTCGGCGAAGGTGCCGTTGCCGATCCACTTCTTCTCCCCGGTCAGCACCCAGCTGTCCCCGTCGCGGGTGGCCGTGGTCTGCAGCCCCTGCGCGACCCCCGACCCGACCTCCGGCTCGGTCAGCCCGAACGCCCCGATGCTGTCCCAGCTCAGCATCGACGGGACGAACCGGGCCTGCTGTTCGGTGGAGCCGCACAACATCACCGAGCCCAGCGCCAACCCGCTGTGCACCCCGAAGAAGGTGCCGACGGAGGCGTCCACCCGGCACAGTTCCTGGGCCACCAGGCCGCTGAGCAGGCTGCTGCCGCCGGGACATCCGTGCCCGGTGTAGGACAGCCCGGCGATGCCCAGGTCACGAAAACCCGCGACGAGGTGACGAGGGAACTCCCCGCGCAGCCAGTACTCGTTGGCGATGGGTGCGACCTCGGCGTCCATGAACGCCGTGACCCGGTCCAGCACGGCCCGCTCGTCAGGTCCCAGCAGACCCTTGATGTCGTAGAAGTCCGCGGCCGCGGCGAGCGGGTCGACGGCGCCCTGCGGATGCTCGGTGCTGTGCGGTGCGCTCACGGCGGACTCCTGCTGCTCGGGGTGCGGTGCCTCGACCCTGGCACAACCATCCCACCGGCACCCAGCGCAGCCCCCGACCGAGCTGCTACCCCAGCTCGAGGTGCTCCCCGCCGGGCGCCACGTGTACCGCCACCACCGATCCTTCCGTCACATCGCCGGCCAGCAGCGCCTTGGCGAGCTGGTCGCCGATGGCGCTGGCCACCAACCGCCGCAACGGCCGGGCCCCGTAGACCGGGTCGAATCCGCGCTGGGCCAGCCACAGCCGCGCCCCCGGGGAGACGTCCAACGTCAGTCGCCGCGCCTGCAACCGCCGCGCCAGCACCTCCACCTGGATGTCCACGATGGACTCCAGGTCGGTCTCGCTGAGCGCGTCGAAGACGACCACGTCGTCGAGGCGGTTGACGAACTCCGGTTTGAACGCCCGTCGCACCGCGTCGCGCACCTGCTCCTCGGTGCCCCCCGCCCCCAGGTTGGACGTGAGCACCAGGATGGTGTTGCGGAAGTCCACCGTGCGGCCCTGTCCGTCGGTGAGCCGGCCTTCGTCCAGCACTGCGAGCAGCACGTCGAACACGTCGGGGTGCGCCTTCTCGACCTCGTCGAACAGCACCACCGTGTACGGGCGGCGGCGCACCGCTTCGGTGAGCTGGCCCCCGGCGTCGTACCCGACGTACCCCGGGGGCGCCCCGACCAGTCGGGCCACCGAGTGCTTCTCGGCGTACTCGCTCATGTCGATGCGCACCATCGCGCGTTCGTCGTCGAACAGGAAGTCCGCCAGCGCTTTTGCCAGCTCGGTCTTGCCGACCCCGGTGGGCCCCAGGAACAGGAATGACCCGGTGGGCCGGTTCGGGTCCGACACCCCGGCCCTGGCCCGGCGCACCGCGTCGGACACCGCGGTCACGGCCGCGCGCTGACCGACCACCCGGGCGCCGAGCACCTCCTCCATGCGCAGCAGTTTGGCGGTCTCGCCTTCCAACAGGCGACCGGCCGGGATGCCGGTCCAGGCCGCCACCACGTCGGCGACGTCATCCGGGCCGACCTCCTCTTTGAGCAGCAGCGGGCCGTCGGAGGCGGTGGCCTCGGTGGCCTGGGCCAGCTCGCGCTCCACACCGGGGATCAGGCCGTAGCGCAGTTCAGCGGCCCGGCCCAGGTCGCCGTCGCGTTCGGCCCGCTCAGACTCCCCGCGCAGCGACTCCAGGCGCTCCTTGAGTGCCCGCACGGCCTCGATGGCACCCTTCTCGTTGGCCCAGCGGGTGCTCAGTTCGTCCAGGCGTTCCCTGGCGTCGGCCAACTCGGCCCGCAGGGTGGCCAGCCGCTGGACGGACGCAGCGTCGGTCTCGTTGGACAGCGCCACCTCCTCGATCTCCAACCGGCGCACCACCCGCTCGACCTCGTCGACTTCCACCGGGCGGGAGTCGATCTCCATCCGCAACCGCGACCCCGCCTCGTCGACCAGGTCGATGGCTTTGTCGGGCAGGAACCGGGAGGTGATGTAGCGGTCGCTGAGGGTCGCCGCGGCCACCAGGGCGGAGTCGGTGATCCGCACCCCGTGGTGCACCTCGTAGCGTTCTTTGAGCCCGCGCAGGATGCCCACGGTGTCGGCCACGCTGGGCTCACCCACCAGGACCTGCTGGAAGCGACGCTCCAGTGCGGCGTCTTTCTCGATGTGCTTGCGGTATTCATCGAGGGTGGTCGCACCGACCAGCCGCAGCTCGCCGCGGGCCAGCATGGGCTTGATCATGTTGCCGGCGTCCATTGCTGACTCGCCCGTCGCACCGGCCCCGACGATGGTGTGCAGCTCGTCGATGAAGGTGATCACCTCCCCCGCGCTCGCGGTGATGTCCGCGAGCACCGCCTTGAGGCGCTCCTCGAACTCCCCGCGGTACTTGGCGCCGGCCACCATCGACCCCAGGTCCAGCGCGATGACCCGGCGCCCGCGCAGGCTGTCCGGCACGTCCCCGGCGACGATCCGCTGCGCGAGGCCCTCGACGATGGCCGTCTTGCCCACCCCGGGTTCGCCGATCAGCACGGGGTTGTTCTTGGTGCGACGGGACAGCACCTGCACCACCCGACGGATCTCGGTGTCTCGGCCGATCACCGGGTCCAGGTCGCCGGCGCGGGCCTGGGCGGTGAGGTCGGTGCCGTATTTTTCCAGTGCCTGGTAGCTGCCTTCCGGGTCTGGGCTGGTCACCTTCGCCGAGCCACGCACGGTGGTGAACGCCTCCCGCAGCGCCTGGGCGGTGGCACCGGAGGTTTTCAGCACTGCCGCGGCGTCACTGTCGCCCTGGGCTAGCCCGACCAGCAGGTGCTCGGTGGACACGTACTCGTCACCCATTTCCCCGGCCAACTGCTGGGCGGCGGTGAGGGCCCGGACCGCGGCCCGGTCCAGCGTGGGTGCGCTGACGGCCGCCCCCGCCGCGGTGGGCAACCGCCGCAGCAGCGCATGCACCTCGGTGCCGATCGCGGCGGGGTCGGCGCCGACGGCCTGCAGCAGCGGTCCGGTGATGCCGTCGGACTGGTTCAGCAGCGCACCGAGAACGTGCGCCGGGCGGACGTCGGGGTGCCCGGCGGTGGTCGCCGACTGCACGGCCGCGGACAGCGCCTGCTGGGTCTTGGTGGTGGGGGTGAAGGAGTCCACTGGCGGTCACCTCGTGGTCGGGGGTCAACTCGACGGTCACCAGCTCAACGCCCGCAGAGTTGAGTGAGTTCCGCTCAACTCGCGGCGGGTGATTGCCGGCGCTGTGCGGTTGGGTCTGCCCAGGTCAGGCCGCCGTAGCAGCTCCGTAGCGCAGCCTGCTAATTTCGCGTGGTGAGGAGGACCGTCGCGCAGCGCGAGCCGCGCAACGACAACGCGAAGGTGATCGCGGCGGTCGCGGCCGGCGAGACCTTCGTCGTCACACGCCACGGCGAACCGGTGGCAGAGCCTCGCCCGATTCGGGCCGGTCGCCGCACCTTCATCGCCCGCGACGAACTTGCAGCGTTGGCGAGCGCCGGCGTGCGTATCGATCGGCGGCAGTTCCGCGCCGACCTCGACGGAGCAATCGATCAGGGACTATGACGGCTGGTCTCCTCGACACCTCCGTGGTCATCAACTGGCACGACCCGGTCGTCGTCGCCGCGACGGCACACGCCAACCGCCTCGACCTCTACACACGAAACGCCGATGACTTCACCGGGCTCGATGGACTCGTCCGCATCATCGCCATCTGACTGTCAGACCCCGGCGCTGGCAGTCAGTGCCCGGGTTCGGTCCACGGCCGGTTCTGCCCCACCGCGCCGAAGTGGTCCCCGCCCTTGCGTACTGGGTTGTCGGTACCCCAGGCTCGCACCCGGTCCACCGGCACCATTCTGGGCAGGTGCTTGCGGCAGTGCACGTAGGCCTCGCTCACGCTGACCACCACCCAGCACTCGGCCTGGCGCCCAGCCACTGCCTCGCTGGGCAGCGTGGGGTGCTGGGCCCGCAGATCGGCGTCCTCAAGCACCTCGACGTCGCCGTTGACGTGCAGCCCGATCAGGTCGTCCACCAGGTCCAGGGCCAGCAGGCCGACCCGCGGGTTCTCGGTGAGGTTGCCCAGGCTGGCCATCACCCCGTTGCCGCGGTACTCCGGGTAGGCGATCCTGGTCGGCTCCAGCACCGCCACGAACCCCGGCGGGCCGCACCGGATGGAGGAATCGCAGTCGCCGTGGGCGTCGGAGGTGGCCACGAACAGCATCTCGGTGCGCCCCAGGAACTGCTGCATCTCGGGGGTGAGGTGGCTGAGCACCTGGTCGTCGTAAAACCGACGCGCGCGTGCCACCGAGCCGCGCTGCTGCTGCAGTGCGTGCTCACCAGCGGACCCCGGCAGGCCAGTGACCGGGGGGGCAGACCGGGGGCCGGGGGCGGGGGTGGCAGTGGCGCGGGGGATGAACACCCCACCACGGTGGCACGAGTTGACCTGCCACGGCCAGTGCCCGGGCGCGCTCGCGGTCCGCGAGCAGGGTCCTCGCGGCTAGGCTCGGTGGCGTCCGAGAATCCACTGCAGCGCTGGAGGGTCCGCGAGCCGATGTCCGAGGTCCCGACGCCAGCACCGCCTTCGGGCCCGACCGTGACGGGCCAAGGCCCCCCGCCCGCCACGCAGCCCGACGCTGCCGAACTGCTGCGCACGCTCTTCGGGACGCTCGCCCCGCAGGCCGACAGTATCGCCCGGCTTTTCTACGCGACGCTGTTCATCTACGACCCGCCCACCCGGGACATGTTCTCGGTGACGATGACCGCCCAGCGCGACCGGCTGGTTGCCGCGTTGTTCCACGTCGTCGGCCTGGCGGACGACCCGGACCGCTTGGTGCCTTTCCTGCAGCAGCTCGGTCGTGACCACCGCAAGTTCGGCGTGCGCACCGAGCACTACGCGAGCGTGGGCTACGCACTGGCCGCGTCGGTCCGTGAGCACGCCGGGCAGCACTGGACGCCGCAGCACGAACGGGCGTGGACGCAGACCTACGCCACCATCGCCGGGGCGATGTCCGGCGCGGCCGACGCCGAACGCGGGCCGGCCAGCTGGGGGGCGACCGTGGTGGAGCATCGACGGCTCAGCGATGATCTCGCCGTGCTTCGGCTCACCTCCGACACCCCGGTGCCTCGCGCGGCCGGACAGTACGTCAGCGTGCAGGTCCCGCAGCGGCCCCGGATGTGGCGGTGGTTGTCACCGGCGAACGCGCCCGGGGTAGACGCCGACCTGCTGTTCCACGTCCGCGCGGTGCCCGGCGGCTGGGTCAGCCGCTCGATCGTGGCCCACACCCAGGTTGGTGACCGGTGGCTGGTAGGTCCGGCGCTGGGCCTGCTCTCGGTCGACCGCCGCCCCGGACGCGACGTGCTCATGGTGGCCGGCGGGACCGGCCTCGCACCGTTGCGCGCGATCCTGGAAGCTATGGCCACCCAGGGCGACAACCCCCAGGTCCGGCTCTACGTGGGCGGACGTCGTGACACCGACCTCTACGACCTTCCGTCGCTGGAGCACCTCGCGGCGAACAACCCTTGGCTGACGGTGGTCCCGGTCTTGCAGGACCAGCCGCGCGGGATGCACGCGGCGCACCAGGGCACCTTGGCCGAGGTCGTGACCAGGGACGGGTCGTGGGCCGATCGGCAGGTGCTGCTCAGTGGCTCCCCGGGCATGGTCCGCGCCACGCTCTCAGCGATGGTGGCGCACGGCATACCGCCGCAGCACATCAGCTGGGATCCGCTGCCCTCCGGCTGAGTCGCTGGCCGAGCGCAGTGCCATCTTCGTCTGGTTTGAGCTGCTCCGACCGTTTTGATTGGACCCTGCACCCAAGGTGGTGACCATTTATTCGGCTGCTGTCCACCTGCGACCACCCGACGTGTCACCCGCGGTTGGCACGATCTCCCGGTGCCCCCACCCCGTCCGCGAGACCAGCGGTGACGGCGACGGCCGAGCGCGCGCAGCCTCCCGCTGCGACGATCACCGCGCCCCGTCCCCGGCGTCGACGCATCAGTGACCGGGACCGGCGGGACTACCTGACCTTCCTCCTGTTCGCCGCGCCGAACCTGCTGCTCATCGTGGCCTTTACCTACCGGCCGTTGCTGAGCAACATTTACTACTCGACGCTGAACTGGACCCTGGGGGCGGCCACCGCGGTGCCGGTGGGGTTGGACAACTACGTCTCCTTCTTCACCTCGCCGAGCAGCCTGGCCATCCTGCAGGTGACCGCGATCTTCACCCTGGCGACAGTGGGCGGGTCGATGCTGCTCGGCTTGCTGATCGCGCTGGCCCTGAACCGCCGGATCCGTGGGGCGGGGCTGGCCCGCGCGGCGGTGTTCTCCCCGTTCGTGCTCTCCGGGGTGGGCGTCGGGCTGATCTGGGTGTTCATGTTCGACCCCACGACCGGCGCCTTCGCGGCCGTCCTGCGTGGCATGGGCCTGGCCAGCCCGCAGTGGTTCAACAATCCCACCTTGAGCCTGGTCATGGTGGTGATCGTGTTCGTGTGGAAGAACATGGGTTACGCGGCGGTGATCTACCTGGCTGGGCTGCAGGCCATCCCCCAGGACCTGCTGGAGGCGGCTTCCATCGACGGTGCCGGCAGCGCCCGCAAGTTCCGCTCCATCGTGCTGCCGCTGCTCTCGCCCACCACGTTCTTCCTGCTGATCACCAGCATCCTGAACTCGTTGCAGGCCTTCGACATCATCCGGATCATGACCCCGCTGGGCCGGGGCACCACCACCCTGATCTACGACGCCTACCTGCAAGCGTTCGGCGGGTACAACCGGGCCGGGTACTCCGCGACGGTATCCACCATCCTGTTCGGGCTGCTGGTGCTGTTGACGCTGGCCCAGCTGGCGTTCCTGGAGAAGCGGGTGCATTACCGGTGACCGCCCTCATCGACCGACCTCAAATCCCCGAGCCCGCCGGCCCCGCTGCGGCGCCGCCAGCGCGGTCAGGGCCGCTGTCCCGGCAAAACCTGCTGGCCACCGTGGCAGGCGGTTACCTCCCCTTGATCCTGACCACTGTGGTCGTAGTCCTGCCGCTGATCTGGATGGTGCTGTCCTCGTTCAAGTCCCCAGACCAGTTGGTGACCCAGGACCTGATCTTGCTGCCGCGCAGCTTTGCCCCGACGAACTACGCCGAGGCCGCCCGCACCGTGCCGTTCCCGCGGTTGTTCTTGAACTCCGCGATCGTTACCGTCGTCGGCGCGTCGATCAAGGTGGTGCTGGCGGTGTTCACCGCCTATGCGCTGGTCTTCGTGCGATTCCCCGCCAAGAAGCTGATCTTCGCCGGGATCCTGGCGACCCTGATGGTGCCGCCGCAGGTGTCGCTGCTGCCGAACTACATCCTGGTCAGCAGCCTGGGCGGGGCGGACACCTACTGGGGAATCATCCTGCCGGGTCTGGGCACCGGGTTCGGGACATTCCTGCTACGGCAGCACTTCATGTCGCTGCCGATCTCCATCCTGGAGGCCGCCGAGATCGACGGTGCCGGGCATTGGCGCCGCCTGACCCGCATCGTGGTGCCCATCTCCACGCCGAGCATCGCCACCGTCGCGTTGGTGAGCATTGTGTTCGAGTGGAACGAGTACCTGTGGCCACTGGTGATCACCACCAAGGCCAACATGATGACCCTGCCCGTGGGTCTCACCCTGCTGACGAACAGCGAAAGCGGCGCTGCCCGCTACGGGATCCTGATGGCCGGCGCCGTGCTGGTCATCGCCCCGGTACTGCTGGTGTTCGCGGCGCTGCAGCGCTACATCGTCGCCGGTCTCACCCAGGGCGCCGTCAAAGACTGATCGCCCGACTCGACCACCCCCGCTCGACCCCCCGTTTCGCCCCGTCACGTACTGGAGGACAACCCATGAGTTCCCCCCTGATCCGCCCCCCGGCCGCTGCCCTGCCCACAGGGGGCATGGACCGGCGCCGCTTCCTCGGCCTGGCTGCCGCGGCGGGTCTGTCCACTGCGGCGCTGGCCGCCTGCGGTGGCCCGGCCACCTCGTCGGCTGGCGGTGGCGCTCCGGCGAGCGTGGCCCCAGTGGACTACTCCGGGGTGAAACCGGCCGCGCAGATCAGCTTCTGGTCCAACAACCCCGGTGGGTCCAAGGACGTCACGCAGCAGACCATCGACAAGTTCCACGCCGCCCAGTCCGACATCAGGGTGACCCTCGTGACTGCCGGCAAAGACTACGAGGAGATCGCCCAGAAGTTCCAGACCGCGCAGACCGGTGGCACGCTGCCCGACCTGGTGGTGTTCTCCGACGTGTGGTGGTTCCGCTACTTCATGCTGAAGTCGATCGAGCCACTGGACTCGCTGATCAAGGCTGTGGGCATCGACACCGCCGATTACCGCGACCAGCTGATGGCCGACTACCAGTACAACAACGCGCAGTGGGCGTTGCCGTGGGCGCGCTCCACCCCGCTGTTCTACTACAACAAGGCGCACTTCAAGGCCGCCGGGTTGCCCGACCGGGCGCCGAAGACCTGGCAGGAGTTCGAGGAATGGACGCCCAAGCTGGCCTCGGCTGGGACCGGTGCGCAGAAGCCGTTCCAGCTGCCGGCCCTGGCCGGGTACGCCGGGTGGAGCTTCCAGAACAACCTGTGGGGCTGGGGTGGTTCCTGGAGCAACGACTGGACGGTGAACTGCAACTCCAAGGAGTCCGTCGCTGCCATCCAGTTCCTGCAGGACTCGGTGTACTCCAAGGGGTGGTCCGGCGTGGCCAGCACCGACTCCGCCAACGACCTGTCCGCGGGCGCGACCAGCGCGACGATCGCCTCCACCGGCAGCCTGGTCGGGATCCTCAAGGCCGCGAAGTTCGACGTGGGCGCCGGTTTCCTACCCGGCGGACCGGTGTCGAGCTCGCCGGTGTGCCCGACCGGTGGCGCCGGCATCGGCATCCCCAAGGGGATTCCCAAGGAGAACCAGCTGGCCGCGGCGACCTTCCTGAAGTTCCTCACCTCCCCGGAGAGCACCGTGGCGTTCTCCGCGGCCACCGGGTACATGCCGGTGCGCAAGTCCGCCAACGTCTCCTCGCTCGTCGCGAAGGCGCCCCAGACCCAGATCGCCATCGACCAGCTGGCCGTCACCCGGGCACAGGACCGAGCCAGGGTCTACTTCCCCAGTGGTGACCAAGAAATGGCGAAGTCCTGCGCCAACATCCTCACCCAGAAAGCCGACGTGCAGGCCGAGATGGACAAGCTCAAGACCACCCTCACCGACGTGTACACCAAAGACGTAAAGCCCAACGTCTGACCGCCGGGCGCGGCGGGGGTCCTGTTACCCCCGCCGCTGCTCGTCGGGCGGCCCCTCATCCCGGCCGCCCCTCGTCCCGGCCGCCCCCCTCGTCCCGGCCGCCCCTCGTCCCGCTGCCCCTCGTCCATGATCATCAGGACGTCAGGGTGGCGGGCGAGGGTTCCTGGCACGCTGGTGTCCTGATGATCACGCTGGGGGCACCGCGGGCAGCGACAATGGGACCCGTGCCGGGACGCTAGCGTGGAATCGAGATCACCAGTGAAGCCGACCTTCGTGACGTGATCGGCCATCCCCTGCCGCACACCAGGGACAAGGCCCGACTCGTGCTGGACGAGCACGACCGCCGGTGGCTGGCGGCGTCCACGTTGTGCATGGTCGCGACCTCCGCCGCCGACGGGACCTGTGACGTATCGCCGAAGGGTGATCCCGCGGGTTTCGTGCACGTTCTCGACGACGTGACCGTCGCGATCCCGGAACGGCCAGGCAACCGGCGCGCGGACGGGTTCGTCAACGTGCTGGCCAACCCGCAGGTGGGGTTGTTGCACCTGGTGGCCGGTCGCGGGGACACCCTGCGCATCAACGGGCGGGCTCGGCTCGTCCGCGACGCGGCGTACTTCGATGCGATAACCGTGCAGGGACACCGGCCGCTGCTCGCGCTCGAGGTCACCGTGCAACAGGTGTTCTTCCACTGCGCCAAGGCCTTTCTCCGATCGAAGCTCTGGGAACTCGAGCGGTGGGCGCCCGACGCCCTGCCGTCCCGTGCGGAGATCGCGGGGCGGCTGGAGCGTCCTGAGGATTCCGCCGCCGATCTCGCCCAGTACTACGGGCCGTCCTACGCCGAGGGTCTCTACCGCCGGCCCTGAGCCTGCCGCCGGGGCCCGAGCGGAGCCAGCGGGTCCGGGGCCGAGCGGAGCCAGCGGAGCCGGGGCCAGCGACGAGCGGCGAGCGGTGTCAGCGGCTCGGCGGTGTCAGCGGCTCGGCGAAGCGGAGGGCCGCCACACCACCAGGGCAGTGTCGCGGCGCAGCGGAACCAGATCGCGTCGGTAGCTGGCGTGCACCCCGGCGGCCGCGGCGGAGGCGGCGGCGTGCGCGGCGGCCACCTCCGCGGTCAGCTCGGCGAGCCGCTGCTGCAGGGCCTCGACGTGGTTGGTCAGCTCGATGATCCGCTTGATACCCGCCAGGTTCACCCCCTCGTCCTGGGACAACCGCTGCACCTCACGAAGCAGCGCGACGTCCCGCGGGGAGTAGCGACGACCACCACCAGGGCTACGGTGCGGGATCACCAGACCCAGCCGGTCGTAGGTGCGCAGGGTCTGGGCGTGCATGCCGGCGAGTTCGGCGGCCACCGAGATCACGAAGACCTGGGCGTCGGGGTCCACGGGCTGGCCGGGACCCGCCGTTCTCATCGCGCGCCTGCCCACCGAGCGCGCGGGTCGAACCCGCTGGCCCGCTCCGCGTCCACGTAGCCCTTCAGCGCGGCGGCCGCACCGTCGTCGAGCTTGGTGGGCACCGCGACCTCCACCGTGACCAGCAGGTCACCGGTGGTTCCGTCGCGCAGGCTCACCCCACGCCCGCGTACCCGCAGGGTGCGGCCGTCGGAGGTACCCGCCGGCACCTTCACCCCCACCCGGCCGTCGAGGGTGGGCACCGACAGTGTCGTACCCAGGGCCAGCTCGCCAAAGCTGACGGGAACGGTGAGGGTCAGGTCATTGCCCGCCCGGGAGAACACCGCGTGCGGGTTGACGTGCACGGTGACGAACAGGTCACCCGCGGGAGCACCGCGTAGCCCGGCCTCGCCCTGGCCAGCCAACCGGATCCGTTGGCCGTCCTGCACCCCGGAGGGCACCCGGACGGTAAGGGTGCGGGTGCGGGTGGTGGCGCCGGTGCCGCGGCAGTCCGGGCACGGGTCGTCGACCATCGATCCGGTGCCGCGGCAGTCACGGCAGGGCTCGCTGAATCCGAACGCGCCCTGGTTGTGGCTGACCAACCCGCTGCCGCCACACGTCGGGCAGGTCCGCGGGCTGGTGCCGGGCTTGGCTCCACTGCCGTGGCAGGTCGTACACGGTGCAGGGCTGGTCAGCCGCAGCGGCACCACCGCGCCCTTGGTCGCCTCGACGAAGTCCAGCCGCACCTCGGTCTCGACGTCGCTGCCCCGCTGCGGGCGGCTCGCACCCGGACGCGCACCCCGATTGAACAACCCGCCGAGCAGGTCATTCAGACCGCCGGGGGCCGCTGCGGCACCCCCGGCGCCGAACAGGTCGCCCAGGTCGAACTCCTGGCCGCCCCCGCCGCCACCCCGACCCGGGAAGCCGCGGCCACCACCGACGGAGAACAGCCGCTTGGCCTCGTCGTACTCCGTCCGCTTGGCGGGATCCGACAGCACGCCGTAGGCCTCGGACACCGCCTTGAAGCGGGCCTCGGCGCCGGCGTCGCCGGGGTTGGCGTCCGGGTGCAGCTTGCGTGCCAACGTGCGGTACGCCTTCTTGATCTCCTCGGCCGAGGCGCTGGAGGAGACGCCCAGATCTCCGTAGAAGTCCTTGTCCATCCAGTCCCTCGGGCTCACCGGGCGTCTCCTCCTCTCATGTTGCGTCCCGCGCTGCCATGTCCTGCTCAGGGGCATCGGAGGCGGCGGCGGACGGGGCCGGCTCACCGAACGTCGGCTCACCGAACGTCGACTCGGCTTCCGATACCGCCACCATCGCCGGTCGCAGCACCCGCTCGCCGAAGCGGTACCCGTGGCGCATCACCAGGCTGACCAACGGTGCCCCGCCGGAACCCTCGTGCGCCACCGCTTCGTGCACCGCCGGGTCGAAGGCGTCACCCACCGCACCGAAGGTGGTCAACCCCTGAGCGGTCAGGGCGTCGACGAGCTTGTCGGCGACAGACTTCAACGGCCCCTGCAGGTCGTCGTGGCTGCGGGCACGTTCGAGATCGTCGAGCACCCCGATCAACCCGGCAACGACGGAGGCCTTTGCCGCGTCGATCACCGCCTGACGGTCCCGGTCCACCCGACGCCGGTAGTTGGCGTACTCGGCGGACACCCGTTGCAGGTCGGCGGTGCGTTCGGCCAACTCCGCCTGCACCGGGTCGAGTTCGGCCTGCTCCGGCGCGTTCTCGCCAGTGACCTCCCCAGCAAGGACCTGCTCGGCCAGGACCTCCCCGGTGTCGGGCGGCTCTGCTGCGGGGGTGCGCACCGCGCCGGTCACCGGGTCGATGCGGCGCTTGTCCCGGATGGTTACCGGCTCCGGTTCGCGCCGCTCGTCTGCCCGGCTCACGCCGCCGGACCCTGCGCCGCGGGACCGTCCTTCTTCTCGGTGTCCACCTTGGTCTCACCGGCGACTGGTTCGTCGACGACCTCGGCGTCCACCACCCCGTCGTCCTGGGCGCCGGTTGCCCCACCGCCGTCGCTGGCAGCGGCGGCGTCGGCGTAGATGGCCGTACCCAACGCCTGAGACTCGGTGGCCAGCTTCTCCACGGCCGCCTTGATGGCCGCGCTGTCATTGCCCTTCAGGGCCTCGTTGGTCTCGGTGATCGCAGTCTCCACCCGCGCCTTGACGTCGGCGGGCACCTTGTCCTCGTTGTCCTTGACGAACTTCTCCGTCTGGTGCACGAGGGACTCGGCCTGGTTGCGGACCTCGGCCTCGTCGCGGCGCTGCTTGTCCTCGTCGGCGTGCGCTTCGGCGTCCTTCATCATCCGGTCGATCTCGTCCTTGTTCAGCGCCGAGCCACCGGTGATGACCATGGACTGCTCCTTGCCGGTGCCCAGGTCCTTGGCGCCCACGTGCACGATGCCGTTGGCGTCGATGTCGAAGGTCACCTCGATCTGGGGCACACCACGCGGTGCCGGTGGCAGGCCGGTCAGCTCGAACATGCCGAGCTTCTTGTTGTAAGCCGCGATCTCACGCTCGCCCTGGAACACCTGGATCTGCACCGAAGGCTGGTTGTCGTCGGCGGTGGTGAAGGTCTCCGAGCGCTTGGTGGGGATGGTGGTGTTGCGCTCGATGAGCTTGGTCATCACCCCGCCCTTGGTCTCGATACCCAGGCTCAGCGGGGTGACGTCCAGCAGCAGCACGTCCTTGACCTCGCCGCGCAGCACCCCGGCCTGCAGCGCCGCCCCCACCGCCACCACCTCGTCGGGGTTGACGCCCTTGTTGGGCTCGCGACCCCCGGTCAGCTCCTTGACCAGGTCGGACACCGCGGGCATCCGGGTGGAGCCACCCACCAGCACCACGTGGTTGATCGCACCGACGGCGACACCGGCGTCCTTGATCACGGCCTGGAACGGCGCACGGCAGCGGTCGAGCAGGTCGCTGGTGATGCGCTGGAACTCCGCGCGGGAGAGCTGCTCGTCGAGGAACAGCGGGTTCTTGTCGGAGTCCACCGTGATGTAGGGCAGGTTGATCGAGGTGCTCTGGCCCGAGGACAGTTCGATCTTGGCCTTCTCCGCGGCCTCCCGCAGGCGCTGCAGGGCCATCTTGTCCTTGGTCAGGTCAATGCCGTGCTGGGCCTTGAACTTCTCTACCAGCCAGTCGACGATCCGCTGGTCCCAGTCGTCACCACCGAGGTGGTTGTCACCGGAAGTAGCGCGCACCTCCACGACGCCGCCGCCGATCTCCAGCAGCGACACGTCGAACGTGCCACCACCGAGGTCGAACACCAGGATCGTCTGCTCCTTCTCGCCCTTGTCCAGCCCGTAGGCCAGCGCCGCGGCGGTGGGCTCGTTGACGATGCGCAGCACGTTGAGCCCGGCGATCTGCCCGGCCTCCTTGGTGGCCTGGCGCTGGGCGTCCTCGAAGTAGGCGGGCACGGTGATCACCGCGTCGCTGATGTCCTCACCGAGATAAGCCTCCGCGTCGCGCTTGAGCTTCATCAGGGTGCGGGCGCTGATCTCCTGCGCCGTGTAGTCCTTGCCGTCGATCGTGGTCTTCCAGTCGGTGCCGATGTGGCGCTTGACTGATCGGATGGTGCGGTCGACGTTGGTGACGGCCTGGTTCTTGGCCGGCTGCCCGACGAGTACCTCGCCGTTGCGGGCGAAGGCGACGACCGAGGGCGTGGTCCGGGACCCTTCGGAGTTCGCGATGACGGTGGGTTCGCCACCTTCGAGGACCGAGACCACTGAGTTGGTGGTACCGAGGTCGATGCCGACCGCACGAGCCATGGGAGTTCCTCCTGGAGTGAGCTGTGATCTAACGACTTGATCGTACACCGCTCAAGTCTGCCCGCCGTCGTCTGGGACGTCAACTGCCGAGCTGAGCCTGCTGGACTCAATGTACGCCGGCCCCGCTGCCTCCCCCGCTTCCCGCCGAACCGTCGCTGACCCGTGGTTCCGCGGGTCCCACCGAGTGTTTCAATGCGGGGATCGAGCAGCGCACCTAGTTACCCGCTAGTAGCCTCTGCACACGCGAGCGACGACGGCACCGACGAAAGGCCGCGACCATGAGCACCCTCACCGTGACGGTGGGCACGATCGGTGTCCTGATCAGCTTGGTGTGCTGGTACTTCTTCGTCACCGGTGCGCTGCGGATGGTCCGGGTCATCCGGCTCGGCCAGCCCGACGCCACCCGCAACGGCCCGTTCGTGCCGCGGATGCGTCAGCTGATCGTGGAGTTCGCCGCGCACACCCGGATGAACCGGGTCCGCTCCGTCGGACCGGCGCACTGGCTGGTCATGTGGGGTTTCCTGGTCGGCTCGCTGGCCTGGTTCGAGGCGTACGGGGAGACGTTCGACCCGCGCTTTCACTGGCCGGTGTTCGGCGCGTGGGACCCGTGGTTGTTTCTGATGGAGGTGCTCGGGGTCGGCACGGTGGTGGGCATCGTGGTGCTCATCGTCATCCGCCAGCGCCACCACCCCCGTCGTCCGGAGCGGTTGTCCCGCTTCGCCGGGTCGGACTTCCGCTTCGCCTACTTCGTCGAGGCGGTGGTGCTCATTGAGGGCCTGGGCGTGCTGTTCGTCAAAGCGCAGAAGATCGCCAGCGGGGTGGAGGATCCGCCGATCTGGGCGGCCTTCGTCACCCACTTCCTGGCCCAGGCCCTACCCGCGAGCCTGACCCTGGTGTCGGTGTTCGCGCTGGTCAAGCTGCTCTCCGGGATGGTGTGGCTGCTCGTGGTGGGGCGCAACATCACCCAGGGGGTGGCGTGGCACCGCTTCAGCGCGTTCCCCAACATCTACTTCAAGCGGGAGGACGACGGGTCCAGCGCGCTGGGGGCGCTACGTCCGATGATGTCGGGGGGTAAGCCGTTGAACTTCGAGGAGGCAGACCCGGACACCGACATCTTCGGCGCCGGGAAGGTGGAGGACTTCAGCTGGAAGGGCTGGCTGGACTTCACCACCTGCACCGAATGCGGCCGCTGCCAGAGCCAGTGCCCGGCCTGGAACACCGGCAAGCCACTGAGCCCCAAGCTGCTCATCACCTCTCTGCGCAACCACGCCTACGCCAAGGCGCCCTACCTGCTCGCCGGCGGGCGTACCGACATGGCCGGGGACGAGGTGGGCCTGACCGGCGACGACGCAGACGCCAAGCTCGCCGCCATCCCACAGGCCGCCCGGGACGAAGCCGCCCGCGCGCTGGTCGCTGAAGCTGTGGACGGCGGGATCATTGACCCCGAGGTGTTGTGGAGCTGCACCACCTGCGGTGCGTGCGTGGAGCAGTGCCCGGTGGACATCGAGCACGTCGACCACATCGTGGATATGCGCCGCTACCAGGTGCTGATCGAGTCGGCATTTCCCACCGAGCTGGGCGGGTTGTTCAAGAACCTGGAGAACAAGGGCAACCCGTGGGCGCAGAACGCCAAAGACCGGCTCAGCTGGGCGGAGGGGTTGGACTTCGAGGTGCCGGTGTACGACGGTGAGCTCGGGGATGCCGAGTACGTGTTCTGGGTCGGTTGCGCCGGTGCGTTCGAGGACCGGGCCAAGAAGACCACCCGCGCGGTGGCCGAGCTGCTGCACATCGCGGGCGTGCGCTACACCGTGCTGGGCGCGGGCGAGACCTGCACGGGGGACCCGGCGCGGCGGGCGGGCAACGAGTTCCTGTTCCAGACCCTGGCCGCGGAGAACGTGCAGACCCTGAACGAGGTATTCACCGGTCGACCCGAGGGCAAGCGCAAGATCGTGGTGACCTGCGCGCATTGCTTCAACGCCCTGGGCAACGAGTACCCGCAGGTCGGCGGGGACTACGACGTGGTGCACCACACCCAGCTGCTCAACCGGCTGGTGCGCGAACGCAAGCTCATCCCGGTGGCCCCGGTCGCCGAGGACGTCACCTACCACGACCCCTGCTACCTGGGTCGGCACAACAAGGTCTACGACGCCCCGCGCGAACTGATCGGGGCCTCTGGAGCTGCCCTGCGGGAGATGCCACGGCACGCCGAGCGCTCGCTGTGCTGCGGCGCGGGGGGTGCGCGGATGTGGATGGAGGAGCGCATCGGCAAGCGGATCAACCTGGAGCGGGTGGACGAAGCGTTGGGCACCGCCCCCACCAAGATCGCCACCGGGTGCCCGTTCTGCCGGGTGATGCTGACCGATGGGCTGGGTGCGCGCCAGGACTCCAACGACGCCCCGGCGAACATCGAGGTGGTGGACGTGGCGCAGCTGTTGTTGGCCTCGGTGACCCGCGTGGTGCGCCAACCCGCTGGCGCCGAGCCCGCCGCCACCGGCCACGACCTGACCGCCGACACCCCCACCGCAGAGGTGGGGTCGGGCACCCCGCTGCCGGAGCAGGACGACGCCGTCGGCGGCTCCCGCCCCGCCTGACCCGGGCCCCAGCCCCGGAGCCCGCCCCCGCCCGGCACCAAACTCGCTGGCGCGGGGGTGGGAGCATGAGCGGCGTGAGCAGCGCCCGCCCCATCACCCAGTCCAGCAAGCTCGGCAACGTCCTCTACGACATTCGCGGACCGGTACTGGCCCACGCGGCCCGGCTGGAGGCGGAGGGGCACCGGATCCTCAAGCTGAACATCGGCAACCCCGCGCCGTTCGGGTTCGACGCACCGGACGAGATCCTGCAGGACGTCATCGCCGGGTTGCCCACCGCGCAGGGTTATTCCGACTCCAAGGGCGTGCTGTCGGCGCGGCGAGCCGTCGTGCAGCACTACCAGGACCAGCCGGGCTTCCCCGAGCTGGACGTGGACAACGTGTACCTGGGCAACGGGGCGTCCGAGCTGATCACCATGAGCCTGCAGGCGATGCTGGACGCCGGCGACGAGGTGCTCGTCCCGGCACCGGACTACCCACTGTGGACGGCTTCGGTGAACCTCTCCGGTGGCACCCCGGTGCACTACCTGTGCAATGAGGACGACGGGTGGGCGCCGGACCTGGCCGACCTGGAGGCGAAGATCACCCCACAGACCAAGGCGCTGGTGGTGATCAACCCGAACAACCCCACCGGCGCGGTGTACTCCCGTGAGGTGCTGGCGCAGATCGTCACCCTGGCCCGTCGTCACCGGCTGGTGCTGATGGCCGACGAGATCTACGACAAGATCCTCTACGACGACGCGGTGCACGTACCCCTGGCGTCGCTGGCCCCGGACCTGTTCTGCCTCACCTTCAATGGCCTCAGCAAGGCCTACCGCGTCGCCGGGTACCGCGCGGGCTGGCTGGCTGTCACCGGACCCAAGGCGCACGCCAGCAGTTACCTGGAGGGTCTCACGCTGCTGGCGTCGATGCGGCTGTGCCCGAACGTGCCCTCGCAGAACGCGATTCAGGCCGCGCTCGGCGGTCACCAGTCCATCACCGACCTGATCCTGCCGGGCGGGCGCCTGCTGGAGCAGCGCGACGCCGCGTGGGAGGGACTTAACCGCATCCCCGGGGTCAGCTGCGTCAAACCCCAAGGTTCGCTGTACGTCTTCCCCCGGTTGGACCCGCAGGTGCACGAGATCCGCGACGACCAGAAGCTGGTGCTGGACCTGCTGCTGGCGGAGAAGATCCTGCTCACCCAAGGCACCGGCTTCAACTGGCCGGCGCCGGATCACCTGCGGATCGTGACGTTGCCATGGGCGCGGGACCTGACCAGGGCCATCGACCGGCTGGGCAACTTCCTGGCCAGCTACGTGCAGTGAGGCCTACAAGCTGCGGCCGATGATCTCCTTCATGATCTCGGTGGTGCCGCCGTAGATGGTCTGCACCCGGGAATCCAGATACGCCTTCGCCACCGGGTACTCCCGCATGTAGCCGTAACCACCATGCAGCTGCAGGCAGCGGTCGATGAGCTTGACCTGCAATTCGGTGGTCCACCATTTGGCCATCGCTGCTTCCTGCGCGGTGAGGGCCCCGGCGCCGAGAGCGTCGATGCAGCGGTCGACGAACACCCGCGCCACCTGCGTCTCGGTGGCCAGCTCGGCCAACACGAAGCGGTTGTGCTGGAAGCTACCGATGGGCTTACCGAACGCGGTGCGGTCCTTGCTGTACTGCACGGTTTGGGCCAGCACGCTCTCCATCGACGCCACCGCCCCCACCGCGATCGAGAGCCGCTCCTGCGGCAGGTTGGTCATCAGGTGCCCAAAGCCCTGCCCCTCGGTGCCCAGCACGTTCACCGCCGGCACCCGCACGTCGGAGAACGCCAACTCGGCAGTGTCCTGCGCGGCCATCCCTACCTTGTCCAGGTTGCGGCCCCGGGTGAACCCGGCCATGCCGCGTTCGACCACCAGCAGGCTGAACCCTTGACCGCTGCGGGCGTCGGGGTCGGTGCGGGCCACCACGATGACCAGGTCGGCGTTGATGCCGTTGGTGATGAACGTCTTGGCGCCGTTGAGGATCCAGTCTGATCCGTCGCGCACCGCGTGGGTTCGGATGCCCTGCAGGTCGCTACCGGTGCCCGGCTCGGTCATGGCGATCGCGGTGATCAGCTCCCCGGAGCAGAACCCGGGCAACCAGCGTTGCTGCTGCTCGTCGGTGCTCAGATCAGTCAGGTAGGGCGCGACGACGTCGTTGTGCAGGGTGAAGCCCAACCCGCTGAACCCGCCCCGGGCACTCTCCTCGGTGATCACACAGTTGAAGCGGAAGTCGCGCTCCCCACCCCCGCCATGCGTGGCGTCCACGGCCATCCCCAGGTACCCGCGTCGACCGGCCTCGGCCCACACCGAACGGTCCACGATGTGCTCGCACTCCCACCGATCGTGATGCGGCGCCACGTGTTCGGCGAGAAATGCCCGGTAGGAGTCGCGGAACAGCAGGTGTTCGGCGTCGAAGATGGTGCGGTCCACAGTCGTCCTCCTGGGGGGCGAGTCTGGTCTGACCCCGCACCGGCAAGGCCACCGCAGGCAGGTGTTCGGGGCTCGCGCAACGGTACGGCTGCAAGCCAGACGTCAGTACCGGCGGGCGGTGATGTAGGGCATGGTCGAGATGGCCGAGACCTTCACCGGTTGACCCTCGGTCAGCGCGTGCACCACGTTTCCGTTGCCCACGTAGATGCTCACGTGGGAAATCGGACTATAGAAGAACACCAGGTCACCCGGCTGCAGTGCGTCGCGGGACACGGGCGTTCCGCCGGCTGCCTGGGCTTGCGCGGTGCGCGGGATGGTCAACCCCGCCTGCCGGAACGACCACGAGGTTAGCCCCGAGCAGTCGAAGCTGTCTGGCCCGGCGGCCCCCCACTGGTAAGGCGCTCCCAGTTTGCCCAGGGCGAACTGCAGCGCACGGACGCCGACGGGGCTGCCTGGGCTCGCAGCAGCGGGGGCCGACGCAGCGGCCTGGGTAATGGGAGGGACGGGGGGAACGAAACCGGCCGGGGTGATGGCGCCGGCGTAGCTGATCCGCTGCGCCTGGGTCAGGTTTGCGTACTGGGCGCGGACCGCCTGGGTTTGGGTCGCCAGCGCAGCCTGCTTCGCCTTCAGGTCGGCCTGCACGCTCACCGCGACCGTCTCCGCGCGCTTTGCGGCCACGACAGCCGCATCAGCGGCCGCTTTCGCTGCGCTGGCATCGCCGGTGGCTGCGGTGAACGCGCGCACGCGGGTGGTGGTGTCGGTGGCGAGCAGGTCCAACCCCGACATCCGGTCGAGCAGATCCTGTGGGGAGCGGCTGACCAGCAACGCCGACAGTCGGTTGAGCCGCGCACCCTCATAGGTTGCCGCAGTCAAGCCGTCGACCGTGCCGCGGAACTGCTGCTGGCGGCTCTGGGCGTCGCGCAGTGCACCAGCCGCCGCCGTCTCCGCAGCGGTGGCGCTCACCTGCTGGGCATGGGCGGTGGCCGCGGCGGCTTCCGCACCGAGGAACTGTTCGTTGAGCACCTCCGCCCGGTGCCCCAGCTCGGCCAACTGCTGCTCGGCCTGGGAGGCTGTGCCCGGCAGCAGCGGATCGGCCGCGGCGGCGGGCGCGAGGAGCACGGCGACTGCGGCCAGGACAACACCGGTGACGGTTACGGTGCGTACTAGCGCACCTACGCTCAAACGGGCCACCGGGCGGGCACTCCCTCGTTCTGTCTCGTCAGCGCACGAGATGGGTTCACCACAGTAGGCATCTCGTAGGGTCCGGGTCAGGGTATCGGGCCGCGAGGTGCCGCCCGGACGCCCATCGTGGCCGAAATGCACCCCAAAGGGGTCCGTGACCGACCTGCATGCCACACCGACTCCGCCACGCGCTCACGTTGCGGCCACCGCGTGGCGCTGGCTCGCGCTGAGGCTGTTCGCGGCTGGCGACGGCGCCAACCCGTTCGTGCCGTTGTCGGCGGTGCGGTGCGGTGCGGTGCGGTGCGCATCAGGCACCCTGTAGAGATGAGTTTCCATCCTGTTGCACCGACCCCGGCCGCCCGCACCGGTGTTGCACCGGGGTCCCCGCTAACACTGGAACTGCTGCGCGGGTTGGGGATGGCCGTGCTGTTCAACTCGCCGGCGACGGCGTCCCGGCTGGAGCGAACATGAGAACGCACTACGACGTGGTGGTCATCGGGTCCGGCTTCGGTGGCAGTGTCGCCGCGTTGCGGTTGGTGGAGAAGGGCTACTCGGTGGCCGTCCTGGAGGCGGGGCGGCGCTTCACCGACGACCAACTGCCCCGCACCAGCTGGGATCTGCGCCGCTACCTGTGGGCGCCGCAGCTGGGCTGCTACGGCCTGCAGCGCCTGCATCTGCTGCCCGACGTGCTGGTGCTGGCCGGGGCTGGGGTGGGCGGCGGCTCGCTGAACTACGCGAACACGCTGTACCAGCCCCCGCAGGCGTTCTTCGACGACCCGCAGTGGGCGCACATCACCGACTGGGCAGCGGAGTTGGCGCCCTACTATGCGCAGGCCAAGCGGATGCTCGGGGTGACCACCAACCCCACCACGACCCCGTCGGACGCGGCGATGCGCCAGGTGGCCGAGCAGATGGGGGTGGGGCACACGTTCACCGCCGCCCCGGTCGGGGTGTTCTTCGGCGAGGCCGGCACCACCGTGGCTGACCCGTACTTCGGCGGCGCCGGCCCCGAGCGCACCGGGTGCACCGAGTGCGGGTCCTGCATGACGGGGTGCCGGGCCGGCGGCAAGAACACCCTGGTCAAGAACTACCTTTACCTGGCCGAACAGGCCGGCGCCGTAGTGCACCCGCTGACCACGGTGGACACCGTGGCACCCGGCGGCGGCGGATACCGGGTGTCGACCCGCCGCACCGGCGGTCTGCGACACCGCGCGGGCGCCACGTTCACCGCCGAGCAGGTGGTGGTCGCCGCGGGAACCTACGGCACCCAGCGGCTGCTGTTGCGCATGCGGGCCGACGGGGTGTTGCCCCGGCTGTCGTCCAAGCTGGGTAGCACCGTGCGGACGAACTCCGAGGCGCTACTGGGCGCGAAGGCCCGCGATCGGCGGGTGGACTACAGCACGGGAGTGGCCATCACCTCCAGCTTCCACCCCGACGAGCACACCCACATCGAGCCGGTGCGTTACGGCAAGGGCAGCAACGCGATGGGCCTGCTACAGACGGTGCTCAGCGACGGCGGCGGCCGGGTGCCCCGCGTGCTGAAGACCCTGGGTGTCGCGTTGCGGCATCCAGCGGCGGCCGGGCGGAGCCTGTCGGTGCGGCACTGGTCGGAGCGCACCGTGATCGCGCTAGTCATGCAGACCACCGACAACTCGCTGGTGCTGCGGTACGCGCGCAACAAGCTGGGCCGGCGGCGGTTGACCAGCAGCCCCGGGCCCGGCACCCCGCCGCCGACCTGGATCCCGCAGGGCCATACCGCGGCACGACTGCTGGCCGAGACCATCGACGGCGACCCGGGCGGATCGCTCGGCGACGTGGTGAACATTCCGATGACCGCGCACTTCCTGGGCGGCTGCGCGATCGGCGACGGCCCGGACACCGGGGTGGTGGATCCCTACCTGCGGGTGTTCGGCCACCCGGGGTTGCATGTCGTGGACGGCTCGGCGGTGAGCGCGAACCTGGGGGTGAACCCGTCGTTGACCATCACCGCGCAGGCGGAGCGCGCCTTCGCGTTGTGGCCCAACAACGGCGACGACGACCCCCGACCCGCGCCCGGTGCTGCCTACCAACCCCTCGCGCCGGTGCGCCCCCGCGCCCCGGTGGTGCCCGCCGACGCCCCTGGGGCGCTGCGACTGCCGCTGACGGTGCTCGGCGGTCGGGGATAGCCTGGGGAGATGAATACTTTGGAACGGCCGCGGCAGGGCAAAGTCATCGCTGGAGTGTGCGCCGGGCTCGCGCAGCGCTACGGCTGGAACGCGAACACGGTGCGGCTGGTGTTCGTGGTGTCGACGCTGCTGCCAGGCCCGCAGTTTCTCGTCTACCTCGTCCTGTGGGTCACGATGCCCAAGTCGGCGTATTGACCGCCCTCAGCGCTTTCCCAGCCTGCCCGGGCACCCTGGAACGATGAGCGCAACCCGGCAGAGTCGGCGAATCCCCACCAGTTTCCGTGCCCGCACCGAGCCCGCGCCGATCCCGCCTGGCTGGTCGTTGCTCCTCGGCGGGATCTGCGTGGCGTCGGTGGTGCTGGTGCAGCAGATCGTGCAGACCCGCGTTGGGCGGTCGCTGGACCACGCCATGCTCGGCAGAGTGCTGGACCTGGTCGGCGGAGCTACGGGTACCGCCCAGATGGTCCTCAGCGCGACCACCAACTTGTCGGTGCTCGCCGCGCTGGTCGTGCTGATCGCGGTGGCCGTGCTGCGGCAGCGCCCGGATCTCGCGGTGGCCGCCGCCGCCATCGTGCTGGGTTCGAGTGCGACCACCGCGATCATCAAGGCGGTCCTCGGTGGGTCGTTGCCCAGCGGACACGTCACCGCAGCCGCCGGCCTCGCCTGCGCGGCGGTGGTGGTCGCGAGTCGGTGGTTGCGTCCGCTGATCGTCGTGCTCGGTGTCACCGCCACTGCCATACAGGCAACCTCCACGATGATCCTGGGCTGGCACCTGCCCAGCGACCTGGCCGCAGCGGGCCTGGTGGCGTTGGGCTGGACCGCGCTGGTGCACGTGACGGCCCGGATCTCCCGCTGAGCCTGCCGTTCATCCGCTGCCTCGATGCACGTGTTCTTCCTCAGGTGACTACGGTCGAGCGGTGCCCGACATCACCCGGCTGATCCTGGAAGACCACACCTGGTTCCGGTGGCAGTTCGCGGCCCTCGACGACCTGCAGGCGCAACGGCCGGTAGACGTCGACGCGGTGCGAGCCCTCTGGGAGCCTCTCTCGGCCCGCCTCGACCTGCACGCCATAGCGGAGGAACAGATCTTCTACCCGCAGCTGCTCGCCGTCGGTGACGATCCGGAAGAGGAAACCCTCGACGCGATCGCCGACCACAACGAGATCCGCGACGGGCTGCACGACGCGAACCGGCATCCCGTCGCCTCGGCGCAGTGGTGGGCGGCCGTCGGCACGGCGCGGGTGGCCAACGACGAGCATATGGGTGAGGAGGAGCACGAGGGCCTGTCGGACTTCCGGTTGCGCGCGTCGCTCGAGCTGCGGGAGTCCTTGGGCGCGGAGTTCGCCGAGTACCTGGATGGCCACCGGTCCACCGAAGGGGTGGACACCGCGGACAAGGACCCGCAGGGATACGTGCGTGCGGTCGAGCGCGAACTCGACCCGCCCCGCGGCGGGGCCAGCGGCGGCGGTTCGTCGCTCGGCATCGGAAGCTTGAAGGGAGCACCGTGACCACGAACGACCACCTGCTGCGGGGACACGCCCCGATCCCGACCCGGGCGTGGCGCGAGATCGACGACGAGGCCCGTACGCGACTGACCCCGCTGCTCGCGGCGCGCAAGCTCGTCGACTGGGTCGGTGAGGGTGGGTGGCGCCACGACGCGATGCGGCTGGGGCGCACCACCGATCTGGACGGTCCGCCCCCGGGCGTCTCGGCGCCGGACGCGCGCACCCGGGTTCGCCGCGTCCAGCCGCTAGCGGAGTTCCAGGTGCCGTTCCTGGTCAGCCGTCGCGAGATCGAGGACATCCAGCGTGGCGCCGTCGACGTCGAACTCGACGACGTTGACCGCGCCGCCCGGGACGCCGCGGCCATCGAGAACCGGGCGATCTTTCATGGGTGGCCGGCCGCGGGCATCGAAGGGATCACCCAGGTTTCGCCCTACCCATCTGTCGCACTGGGCACCGACTGCGGCCAGTACCCGGGGCTGGTTGCCCGCGCGGTGGACGAGCTGCGCCGCAGCGGTATCGAGGGACCGTACTCGCTGGCTATCGGGCCGCAGGGTTATACCCGCATCGTCGAGACCACCGAACACGGCGGTTACCTGCTGCTGGAGCACCTGACCCGGATCCTGGGCGGACCGGTCGTCTGGGCGCCGGGACTGGACGGAGCCGTGGTGCTGAGTCAACGCGGTGGCGACTTCCAGCTGGACGTGGGCCAAGACCTCGCCGTCGGTTACAGCCACCACGACGCGGACACCGTGCACCTGTATCTGGAGCAGAGCTTCACGTTCCGCTCCGTGGAGCCGGACGCGGCCGTCGTCCTCAGCTGACAGCCCAGTAGTCGGGGTCGTCGTCGTCCACGTCGGCGCGCATCAGCCCTGTTGTCATGGCTTAGGAGACCAACGCCCGCCCCGGCGGCGGCCATCCCGATGAAGAACGGGGAACGGCGGTTGAACTGTCGCCCGGGCTGGCCGAGCGGACGGGTGTCGTGCTGATCGTCGCCGCCCGGGCCTCGGCGGCGGCGCCGGGGCCCTCCTCTGCGGAGTGCCCTCGCGCAGCAAGTCGGGGTGCGCGTCCTCGGTCACGGCGCCCATCATGCTCCGCGCCCGCACCCCACGGACTGTGCGCAGAACGAAACGTGTTCGTGACGAGGCAGACCCGCACCGGCAATGGCTGATCCGTGTACTTGTGCTCGACCTGCTCATGCGGCAGGGCGCGTCTAGGGTTCCGCCTCCTCGTGAGGGTCTGGTCCGAGAGATGCAGACGAACGGCGAGGGTGCCGCTCGTTCCACGGCGGGAGAAAAGCCCGGGAGGCCGATCTGGCCCTGGGCGCTGCCGCACCCTCCCGGGGCCTGCTGCGCAGGAGGCACCGAGCATGACCGCATCCCTCGTCCGGGGCGCCGACCCGGTGCACACCGAAGACGGCCACGACCTGACCACGTTCGGCTACACCCCGCAGCTGCATCGCCGGATCGGGTCCTACGGCTCGTTCGCGGCGGGGTTCTCCTTCGTCTCCATCCTGACCACCGTGTTCCAGCTGTTCGCGTTCGGGTTCGGCTTCGGCGGCCCAGCGTTCTTCTGGACCTGGCCGATCGTGTTCGTCGGGCAGCTGCTGGTGGCGCTGTGCTTCGCCGAACTGGCTGCGCGCTACCCGATCTCGGGCTGCATCTACCAGTGGGCGACCCGCCTGGGCGGCAAGGTGTGGGGGTGGAGCGCGGGCTGGCTGATGCTGGTCGGGCAAGTGGTCACCGTCGCCGCCGCGGCCATCGCGTTGCAGATCGTGCTGCCGGCGGTGTGGAGCGGGTTCCAGATCGTCGACGGTGTCGGGGCCAACGCGGTGCTGCTGGGCAGCCTGCTGCTGGTGCTCACCACCGCCATCAACATCATCGGGGTCCGGGTGATGAGCATCGTGAACAGCGTCGGGGTGACCTGCGAGCTGATCGGGGTGACGCTGCTGGTCGTCGCGTTATTCTTTAGGTCCGAACGGGGCCCGGGGGTGGTGCTGCAGACCGGGGAAGGGCTGGGCTCCGGCGCCGGGTACCTGTGGTCGTTCATCATTTCCGGGCTGATGGCGGCCTACGTCATGGTGGGCTTCGACAGCGCCGGTGAGCTGTCGGAGGAGACCAAGGACCCGCGCCGCACCGCGCCGAAAACGATCCTGCGGGCGTTGGTGGCGTCGGGAATCGGGGGTGCGCTGATGATCCTGGCGACCCTGATGGCCGCGCCCTCGGTCACCGACGGCACCCTGGGCGACCCGACGCAGGGCCTGCCGTACGTGCTGACCAGCCGCCTCGGTGACACCCTGGGCCGGGTGTTCCTGGTGGATGTGGCCCTGGCGGTGTGCGTGTGCACCCTGGCCATCCAGACGGCCACCACCCGGATGATGTTCTCGATGGCCCGCGACCGGGTGCTGCCGTTCTCCGAAGGCCTGGCAAAGGTCAACGCCCGCACCGGAACCCCGATCCGACCGGCGCTGTTGGTGGGGGTGCTGACGGTGGCCCTGCTGCTGGTCAACGTCGGCAACGCGCAGGTGTTCCTGGCCCTGGCCAGCGTCTGCATCATGCTGCTCTACATCGCCTACCTGATGGTGACCGCGCCGCTGCTGCTGCACCGGTTGCGGGGCGGCTGGGGTGCCGAGCAGGAGCAAGCCGGGTTGTTCTCCCTGGGCCGCTGGGGGGTGGCGGTGAACGCCGGCGCCGTGGTGTGGGGGGTGTTCATGGCAATCAACCTGGGTTGGCCGCGAGCCAAGGTGTTCGGCACCGACTGGTACCTGCAGTTCTTCCCCGAGCTGCTGCTGGGGGGCGCGATCGTGGTCGGGGCGTTGGCGTATCTGTCCCAGCGCTCCCGGATGACCCCGCTCCCGGCGGTGCCGTCGGAGCCGATGGTGGCGCCCCAGCCGGTCGCCGCGCAATGAGGCAGCACGACGTGCCCGGTGGCGCGGCGTGGTCGGTGCGGGTGCGCCACGGCAACGAACTCCGGCTGAGCGCGTTGGGTGACGGGGCCAACGTCAGCGTGCTGATCCTGGCCGCCGATCACCCGGTGGACAGGCTCAACATCCCCGACACCCTGAAGGCGCAGATGAGTGCGTGCGTGCGCCCGCCGATGGTGCTGATGTCGGATCGGGGCCTGGCGTTGGCCGCCATGACCGGGTCCTCATTGGACTGGCACGACGCGCTGTGCGGGCATTCCACCGACACCCACCTCACCCAGTTCGGGCCTTCGTCCTACCAACGCGACCGCAACGACCGCCGGCTCTCGGCCCGCACCGGGTTGCTGTCGGAGCTGCGTAAACACGGGCGGGGCCGGGCGGACCTACACGGGTGCGTGAACCTGTTCAGCAAGGTCGCGGTGGACGACGACGGTGGCATGCATCTGGTGGCGGGTCACAGCCAGGCCGGTGACTGGGTGAGCCTGCGGGCGGAGCTGGATGTGCTGGTGGTGCTCACCACCGCGCCGCACCCGCTGGCCACGAACTGGGCGCCGGCCGGGGTGCGGGTGCAGCTGGGTCCGGCCGCACCCGATGAGGGCCCGCGGCAGTTCCGGGCCGAGAGCGCCCGGGCGTTGGAGCAGTCGGCGTGGGTGCTGACGTGAGCGCGGTGGCGCAACTGGTGCGACAGGAGACGGTGGGTGCGGGGGACGGCTTTCTGCACCTCTTACCCGCCGGGTACGAGCTGCGGATCGTCGACGTGGCCGGTAATCAGGCGGCGGACACCCTGCTCTATGACGCCCATGACCTGGACAACCGCTACAGCGCGATGGACACCGTCCGCGAGCAGCGCCAGGTCTACCTCGGTGCGGGGTCGTTGTTGCTGTCGGTGGAGCTGGACGTGCTGGCCACCATCACCTCCGACACCGTCGGGCGGCACGACACCCTCGGTGGGGCGTGTTCGCAGGAGTCCAACGTGGTGCGATACGGCGAGCACGTGCGCAACCAGCACGCCTGCCGGGAAACGTTCCTGCGTTGGGGGGCACCGGTGGGGATCGGGGCCCGCCAGCTCACCCACAACATCAACTTCTTCATGAACGTGCCGCTGACCCCCGACGGTGGCCTCACCTTCGCCGACGGACTGTCCTGCCCCGGTGGGCACGTGCAGTTGCGGGCCGAGCGCGACGTGCATGTGCTGATCAGCAACTGCCCGCAGCTGAACAACCCGTGCAACGGCTGGGACCCCACCCCGCTGGAGATCGTGGTCACGGGGCCGCGGTGACCGCCGCAGCGGTGCGCACCGCGACCATGACCGTGCTGGCGCCGGGGGTGCAGACCACCGTGCAGGAGCTGCCCGGGCGGGTCGGGTTGTGGCACGTGGGGGTGCCCCCATCCGGGGCGTGGGACGACCTGTCCTTCGCACTGGCCACCCTCGCGGTGGGCAACGACTCCACCGCCGCCGGGGTGGAGGCCGTGCTCGTCGGGCCGGCGCTGTGCTTCTCCACCCGCACCCTGGTGTGCCTGGCCGGGGCGGTGCACCGCGCCCGCCTGGACGGTCGGCCGGTCCCGGTGGGGGTGGTGACGGTGGTGCCCGCCGGTGGGGTGCTGGACCTGGGGCCGGTGGACGGGCCGGGGATGCGCGGCTACCTCGCGGTGCAGGGCGGCATCGACGTGGACCGGGTGCTCGGGTCTCGGGCCACGTTCCTGCTCGGCGAGCTGGGCGGCTGCGCTGGGCGGGCGTTGACGGCCGGTGATGAGCTGCGCTTGGGCAACCCGGAGAACGCGCGCGCACCGCTGGACGTGGCTCCGCTGCTGCCCCACCTGACCAGCACGTGGGAACTGCGGGTGATCCCCGGTCCGCACGGGGCACCGGATTACCTGACCGACGCCGGGGTGCGGGAGCTGTTCGCCGCGGACTGGCGGGTGGATCACCGGGCCGACCGCACCGGGGTGCGCTTGGTGGGCCCGCGCCCGGGGTGGGCGCGCACCGACGGCGGCGAGGCGGGGCTGCACCCATCCAACATTCACGACAGCCCCTACCCGGTGGGGGCGGTGATGCTGTCCGGGGATACCCCGGTGGTGGTGGGCCCGGACGGGCCGAGCCTGGGCGGGTTCGTGGTGGCGGCCACGGTGATCAGCACCGACCGGTGGAAGCTGGGGCAGCTGCGTCCCGGTGACGGGGTACGGCTGGTGCCGCTGAGCGCCGAGCACGCCGAGCAGGCGGCACGGGCGAGGGCGCAGGTGCTCACCGAGCCCCGCGCGGCGGTGGCGGCGGTGCTGGAGGCGGACCTGGCTGGGCGGGTCGAGCCGGCCGTGGTTGCCGCCCCTGCGGTGCTTCCCGCGGCATTGGTGAGCTTGGCCGCGGACGGGCACCGCCCCACGCTGACGGTGCGCCGCGCCGGGGACCGCCACCTGCTGGTGGAGGCCGGTCCACCGGTGCTGGACCTGAACGTGCGGGTATGGGTGCATCTGCTGGCGCAGGCGTTGCGCGAGCGAGGGCTGGTCGGGCTGTGCGAGCTGGTGGAGGGGGTGCGCTCACTGCTGATCGAGGTGGACCCGCCAAGGCTGTCCCCGCACCGGGTGGCGGAGCTGCTGGCCGAGCTCGCCGAGGCGGTGGCCGACCCGAGCACGGTGGTCCTGGACTCCCGGGAGGTCGTGCTGCCGATCTGCTTGGACCATCCCCTGGCGCACGAGGCGATGACCCGCTACGCGCGCACGGTCCGCCCCGACGCCCCATGGTGCCCGGACAACGTGGAGTTCATCCGGCGGATCAACGACCTCGCCGAGCGCGACGAGGTGTTCGAGGTGTTGACCAGTGCCACCTACCTGGTGGTCGGGTTGGGCGATGTGTACCTGGGGGCGCCGGTGGCGGTGCCGATCGACCCGCGGCACCGCCTGGTGACCACCAAGTACGACCCGGCCCGCACCTGGACCCCGCAGAACGCCGTCGGCATCGGCGGGGTGTACCTGTGCATTTATGGCATGGAGGGCCCGGGGGGGTATCAGCTGGTGGGACGCACCGTCCCGGTGTGGCGCAACCTGCCCGGGCGCGACCCGGTGCCGTGGTTGCTGCGCCCGTTCGACCGGTTGCGGTTCGTCCCGGTCAGCGCCGAGGAGCTGAGCGACCTACGGGCCGACATCCACGCCGGGCGCAGCGACCTGCTCACCCACCCGGGCACCTTCTCCCTGGCCGAGATCGCCGCTGCGGAAGCGGAGCACTCCACCGAGATCGGCACCCTCCGCGCGCGGCGCCGCGCCGCGTTCACCGCAGAACGGGAGCGTTGGCGAGCATGAGCACCACTCAGACCAGTGCGGCCGAGGCGGCCCTGGCCACCGCCCGCAGCGTCGGGCTACCGGTGTTTCTGTCCACAGTAGACGCCGTGGTGGTCGGGAGTGGCCCGTTGGCGGGGTTGCCGTTTGCGGTCAAGGACAACATCGACGTCGCCGGTCTGCCCAGCACCGCGGCCTGCCCGATCCTGACCGAGCCGGCCACCGCGCACGCCTACGCGGTGCAACGCCTGGTGGACGCCGGTGCGGTGGCCGTGGCGAAGACGAACATGGACCAGTTCGCCACCGGGCTGGTGGGCACCCGCAGCCCGTTCGGGGTGTGCACCGCGGTGAGCGACGCGACCCGAGTCAGCGGGGGCAGCAGCAGCGGCAGTGCGGTGGCGGTGGCCTCGGGGGTGGTGCCGCTGGCGTTGGGCACCGACACCGCAGGTTCGGGGCGGGTGCCGGCGGCGTTCAACGGCCTGGTCGGTGTCAAGCCCACCCGCGGGTTGGTCTCCACCCGCGGGGTGCTGCCGGCCTGCCGGTCCCTGGACTGCATCAGCACCCTGACCCGCACCGTGGCGCAGGCCCGGGCGGCCCTGGACGTCATGGTGCACCCGGACCCGCTGGACCCATGGTCGCGGGCGCAGCCGGTGGAGTTGCCGGCCGGGATCGCGCAGCAGTTCACCACCGTGGCCGTGCCCCGTCAGCAGCTGGACCTCGACCCGGAGACCCGCACCGCGTGGGATCGGGCCCGCCAGCATGCGCACTCCCTGGGGCTGCATGTGCTGGAGGTGGACATCGAACCGTTCCTGCAGGCCGCGGCGTTGCTGTACGGCGGTCCGTGGGTGGCCGAACGCTACGCCGCTGTCGGTCATCTGGTCGATGTCGATGGCCCGCACCTGGACCCGACGGTCGCCGCGATCATCCGCGCCGGGGCTGGGTTGGGTGCGGCGGAGGCGTTCCGGGCCTTCGACGCCCTCGCTGGCCTGCGTCGTCGCACCGAGAGGGTGTGGCAGCGGGTGGACGCGCTGCTGCTGCCGGTGACCCCGGGCCATCCCACGGTGGCCGCGGTGCACGCCGACCCGGTGGGGGCGAACAGCAGGCTGGGGATGTTCACCAACTTCGTGAACCTGTTCGACCAGTGCGCGGTGGCCGTGCCGGCCGGTGCGCGCGATGACGGGTTGCCCTACGGGGTGCAGCTGATCGCCCCGGCGTTCGCCGACCAGCCGCTGCTGGACTTGGCGGCGCGGTGGTGCGGTGAACCGGTGGCGGTACCCGATCCCGGTGTGACGGTGGTGGTGGCCGGGGCGCACCAGAGCGGGTTGGCGCTGAATGGGTTGCTGGTCGCGCGCGGGGGACGGCTACTGCGGCGGGCCCGCACGGCCGGGGGTTACCGGTTGCTGCGGGTGCCCGGCGGGGTGCCCCGGCCGGCGCTGGTCGCTGGGGACGGACCCGAGCGCGGGTTCGCGGTGCAGGTGTGGCAGCTTCCGGCCCACGGTCTGGGTGAGCTGGCCGCCGAGCTGGGCGCCCCGCTGCGGCTGGGCCCGGTGCGGCTCTCGGATGGCAGCGTGTCGGTGGGGTACCTGGGCGACGCCGCGTCGTTGGCGGGCGCGGAGGACATCAGCGGTGTCGACGGCTGGCGGGACGCGGCGCCCGGCTGATCGCGCACGCCGACCGCCGCCCCCGGCCATCCGAGCCCCACATGGCGGGCGAGCCGAGGTCATTCGTGCACCAGGGCAATGCCCAGCGCTTGTGCCGCCGCGTTCTGCCGGTTGTCACGGGACAGCAGTCGCACCTCGTCGGGGGTTGACTCGCCAAATTGCGCGCAGGCAGCCAGGTGAATCGCATCGAGTGTGCGCAGCGGTGCGGTGCGGACATACCGCTGCGCACGAGCGATGGTGTCGCTATCGAGGGCCACGACGCCCAAGGCCCCCGTATCGGAGGTGTCGGCTGAGTACCGGTCCAACAGCTCATCGGCGGTGACCGCATCGATCACGCCGTCTCGGCTTGCCCGCATGAGTGCGCTCGCGATCTCGACGTCCGTCAGCTCGCTCGTGATCACCGGGCTGTCGCCCACATAAACCACGCGCGTCAGCTCCGCGCTGTCGGACTGGTCACCCAGATAGACGCGGCCAAGCGCGCTGGTATCGATGTAGATGATCACCGCTCGTCACGTTCGGACGACACGAGGTCCGAGGCGTAGCCGGGGACCGTCGCGACGGCTGAACGGGGACGCGGTGATGACCGGGACGCACGCGACATCAGTCGTCCTGCCGTAATCGCCTCGCTCTTCCACGCCTCCCGTCCCCCCACAGCCGCGCCCAGCAGTCGGGTGACGTATGCGTTGACGGACTCGCCGGTCAACGCGGCACGTTGCTTGACCGCCGCTGCCAGGGACTCATCAACCCGCGTTATGAGCTGCTTCATTCGCCAATGATAGCAGTTAGGGCACGGTTTGCTATCAGCAACCGACCCGCTGGCGACGTCAGGTGTCCAGACCCGCCAGCACCGTCGCCGAGCCGGAGAGCCCCAGCCGGGTGGCACCCGCGGCGACCATCGCCAACGCCGCCGCCGTGGTGCGGATGCCGCCGCTGGCCTTGACCCCGAGCCGGGCACCGACGGTCTCGGCCATCAGTGCCACCGCGTGCTCGCTGGCCCCACCGGCGGGGTGAAACCCCGTCGACGTCTTGACGAAGTCCGCCCCGGCGTCCTCCGCGGCCCGGCATACCGCGATCAGGGTGGCGTCGTCCAGCGCGGCGGATTCCACGATCACCTTGAGCACCCCCGGCACTGCGGCCCGGACCGCGGTGATGTCGGCCCGCACCGCTGCTAGGTCACCGGCCAACGCTGCGCCCACGTCGATCACCATGTCCACCTCGTCGGCACCGGCCGCCACCGCGCCGGTGGCCTCGACGGCCTTGACCACGCTGGTGTGCTTGCCCGACGGGAACCCGCACACCGTCGCCACCACCAATCCCGCTCCGTCCACCGGCAGCATCGACGGCGACACGCACACCGCCAGCACCCCCAGCTTGCGGGCCTCGTCGCACAGCGCGGCCACCTGCGCGGGGGTGGCCTGCGGCGCAAGCAGAGTGTGGTCGATCATCGGGGCCAGCTGCGTGCGCGAGAGGGCGGTCACCCTTCACGCGTCCCTGGTGAGCAGCACAACCTTGCCCAACGCCTCGCGACGCTCCAGGGCGCCGATAGCGTCGCCGGCCCGGTCGAACGAAAATTCCTGCGGCTGCGGCGCGCTCAACTCACCCGAGGCCAACAGCGGTTCGAGCACCGCCCACTGCCGCTGCAGGTACCCGGGGTGGGTGGTGAACCAGGCACCCCAGCCCACCCCCACGACGTCGATGTTGTTGAGCAACAGGCGGTTGACCTTGACAGTGGGGATGTCACCCGCGGTGAACCCGACGACCAGCAACCGGCCGCTGGGCGCCAGCGAGCGCAAGCTGTCGGTGAACCGGTCACCCCCGACCGGGTCGAGCACCACGTCCACCCCGCGGCCGCCGGTCAACTCCTTGACCGCGGCGAGCCAACCCTCGGCAAGCACCACGTCGGTGGCCCCGGCCGCGCGGGCGACCTCGGCCTTAGTGTCGGTGCTGACCACGGCGATGATCCGTCCCGCGCCGAGCAGCGCCCCGAGCCGCAGCGCCGAGGTGCCGATGCCGCCGGCCGCGCCGTGCACCAGCAGCGTCTCCCCTGCGGCGAGTCGGCCGCGTTCGGCCAGCGCGAAGTGCACGGTGAGATCGTTGAACAACAGCCCGGCGCCGGCCGCGAAGGAGACCGCGTCCGGAAGCGGGAACACGTTCTCCGGCGCCAGCACGGCCACCTCCGCCATCCCCCCGCTGAGCCCGGTGAGGCCCAGCACGCGGTCGCCCGGCGCGAAGCCGCTGCGCTCCGGAGCGGACCGCACCACCCCCGCGACCTCACTGCCCGGGGTGAACGGCGGGTCGGGTTTGTGCTGGTAGCGGCCCCGGGTGAGCAACGCGTCCGGGAAGGCGACCCCCGCGGCGTGCACATCGATCACCACCTGATCGGACGTGGCTGTCGGCTCGTCGACGTCGAGCACTTCGACCGCGTCCGGCCCGTCCAGTCGGGTGACCTGCACTGCACGCATCCGGGGTCCTTTCGCGGGGGTCGACGACGGCAGTGACGTTACCGAGCCGCGGCGACCTCCACCCGCACGCGCGGCGGGCCGCTCAGCCCAGGGGGGCGCCGGTGGCGGCGCGGACCTCGTCCTCGGTAACCCCCGGAGCGCACTCCACCAGGACTAGCCCCTCGGGGGTGACGTCGATGACTGCGAGGTCGGTGATGATCTGGTTGACGCAGCCCACGCCGGTCAGCGGCAGGGTGCACTCGGTGACGATCTTGTGCTCCCCGTCGCGGCTGACGTGCTCCATCATCACGATCACCTTGCCCGCACCGTGCACCAGGTCCATCGCCCCGCCCATGCCCTTGACCATCTTGCCGGGGATCATCCAGTTGGCCAGATCCCCGCGCGCGCTGACCTGCATCGCACCGAGCACGGCGACGTCGACATGCCCGCCGCGGATCATCGCGAAGCTGTCCGCGGAGTCGAAGTAGCTGGCGCCGGCGAGCACCGTCACGGTCTGCTTGCCGGCGTTGATCAGGTCGGCGTCCACCTGCTCCTCGGTGGGAAACGGCCCCACCCCCAGCACCCCGTTCTCCGCGTGCAGCACCACCGTCTTGTCGGCCGGAATGTGACCGGGCACCAGGGTCGGCATGCCGATACCCAGGTTCACGTACTGCCCGTCGTGCAGCTCGGCGGCGACCCGGGCCGCCAGCTCGTCGCGGGTGAGCGTCATGACCGCACCGTCCTCTGCTCGATCCGCTTGACCACATCGGGCACGTGCACCACCCGGTTCACCATGATTCCCGGGGTGTGCACCTGGGCGGGGTCGATCTGCCCCGGCTCCACCAGCACCTCCACCTCGGCGATGGTGACCCGGCCCGCGCACGCGACCGGCGGGTTGAAGTTGGCGGCGGTGTGCCGATACACCAGGTTGCCGTGCCGGTCACCCTTCCATGCCTGCACCAGCGCGAAGTCGGTGCGGATCGCGTGCTCCAGGACGTAGGTGACGCCGTCGAACTCGCGGGTCTCCTTCGGCGGGCTGGCCAACGCGATTGCACCGTGGCCGTCGTAGCGCCACGGCAACCCCCCGTCGGCGACCTGGGTACCGACCCCGGCCGGGGTGTAGAACGCCGGGATGCCCGCGCCACCGGCCCGCAACCGCTCGGCCAGGGTGCCCTGCGGGGTGAGCTCCACCTCCAGCTCACCGGCCAGGAACTGCCGGGCGAACTCCCGGTTCTCCCCAACGTAGGAGCCGACGGTGCGCCGGATCCGGTGGGCCGCCAGCAGCATGCCCAGACCCAGACCGTCGGTGCCGCAGTTGTTGCTCACCGTCTCCAGATCGGTGGCACCGGAGTTCAGCACCGCCTCGATCAGCGCCTCCGGCACCCCGCACAACCCGAACCCGCCGACGGCCAGCGACGAGCCGTCGACGATGTCGGCAACGGCTTCCGCAGCGGTGGCGACGACTTTGTCCATCACGGTGGTGAACCTAGCGGAGGGCACCGACGACTCCGCCGGCCAGTCCATCTCCGGGGGGCGGCAGCACCGCGGGGGGCGGGACGGGGGGCAGGGGGCGGGGGGCGGGACGACTAGCCGTTCCAGGACCAGGCGTACACCCCGTCGTCGACCGCGCGCCCAGCCGCACCGAGCTCCAGGGGCCGGAAAGTGTCGACCATAATCGCCAGCTCGTCCACCGCCGTCACGCCCAGGCTGCGCTGCACCGCACCGGGTTGTGGCCCGTGCGGATGGCCGCCGGGGTGCAGGCTGACCGACCCGGGCCCGATCCCCGAACCCGCCCGCGCGGCGTAGTCCCCGGACACGTACAGCATCACCTCGTCGGAGTCCACATTGGAGTGCGAGTACGGCACCGGGATGGCCAGCGGGTGGTAGTCGACCTTGCGGGGCACGAACGCGCACACCACGAATCCCGCTCCGGCGAACACCTGGTGCACCGGCGGTGGCTGGTGCACCCGTCCGGTGATCGGCTGGAACTCGGCCACGTCCAGCGCGTACGGGTACAGGCACCCGTCCCAGCCCACCACGTCGAACGGGTGCGCCGTGCAGGTCAGCGCGGTGCCCACCACCGCCCCCCGCACCCGGTGTTTGACCAACACCTCGACACCGGCACCGTCCACCCCGGACCCCTCGACCAGGTGGACCTGCTCTGGCGCCCGCAGGTCGCGCTCGCAGTACGGCGCGTGCTCGCGCAGTTGGCCGTACCGGGACAGATAGCGCTCCGGCGGGGCCAGGTGAGCACTGCCTTCGACGCACCACAGCGTCACCGCCGGCTCCGGCACCCAACGGTGGGTGATGCCGCGCGGCAGGACGACCAGGTCACCGGCGTGCACCGCGAGCACCCCGAACACCGTCTCCACCCTGGCTCGGCCGTCCACGATGAACACGCACTCGTCGCCAATCCCGTTTCGGTACAACGGACTCGGCGTATCGGCCGTGACGTAGGCCAGCCGCACGTCGTCGTTGCCCAGCACCAACCGGCGCCCGGTCACCGCGTCGGCGCCGGGGTCGAACGCCAGCTCGGGCAACCGCAGGTGCCGGGCCAGCAGCGGGTGGTTCGGGGTGGTCGACCAGTCACCGGGGTCCCATTCGGTCGCCGCCGTCACCGCCGAGGGGATCCCCCGGTGGTAGAGCAGCGAGGAGTCGGCGGAGAACCCCTCCTCGCCCATCAGCTCCTCGTGCAGCAGGGCGCCGGCCGCGTCGCGGTGCTGGGTGTGCCGGGTGCGCGGGAGCGAACCGACCCGCCGGTAGTGCGCCATGTCAGAGGTTCCCGCGGGCGTCCTGCTCGCGTTCGATCGACTCGAACAGCGCCTGGAAGTTGCCCTTGCCGAACCCGAGGGAGCCGTGCCGCTCGATCAGCTCGAAGAACACCGTCGGCCGGTCGCCCAACGGCTTGGTGAAGATCTGCAGCAGATAGCCGTCCTCGTCGCGGTCCACCAGGATCTTGCGCGCCTTCAGCTCGGCGACCGGCACCCGGACAGCCCCGATCCGCTCGCGCAGCACCGGGTCGTCGTAGTAGGAGTCCGGGGTGTCCAGGAACTCCACCCCCGCAGCACGCAACGCATCCACAGTGCGCAGGATGTCGTTGGTGGCTAAGGCCAGGTGCTGGCAGCCCGGCGCGCCGTAGAACTGCAGGTACTCGTCGATCTGGCTCTTCTTCTTACCCACCGCCGGCTCGTTCAGCGGGAACTTCACCCGGTGGTTGCCGCTCGCGACGACCTTGCTCATCAACGCGGAGTACTCGGTGGCAATGTCGTCGCCGACGAACTCGGCCAGGTTCTCGAAACCCATGACCCGGTTGTAGAAGTCCACCCAATAGTTCATCCGCCCTATCTCGACGTTGCCCACCGCGTGGTCCAGCGCCTGGAACAACCTGCGTGGGGCGCCGGCAGGCTTGACGTAGGACGACGAACGCGCGACGAACCCGGGCAGGTAGGGCCCGGTGTAGCGGCTGCGGTCGATCAGGGTGTGCCGGGTGTCGCCGTAGGTGGCGATCGCCGCCTGCCGGACGGTCCCGTGGTCGTCGGTGACGTCGTGCGGCTCCGCCAGGATGGTGGCGGCCTGGGCGCGGGCGTGCGCGATGCACCGGTCGACGTCGGGAACGTCCAGGGCAAGGTCGAGGACGCCGTCACCATGGCGGCGGTGCCGGTCGGCCAGCGGGCTCGCCGGATCCACCGCCCCCGTGATGACGAACCGCGCCGACCCCGACTCGAGCACAAACGCCTTGTGGTCGCGCTGCCCGGTCTCCGGTCCGGCGTAGGCGACGAGCGTCATCCCCCAGGTGCTGATGTAGTACTGCGCGCTCTGGGTGGCGTTGCCGCTGACGAACACCACGGCGTCCAGCGCGTTGACCGGGAACGGGTCGGCACTGTCGTCGTGGGCGACGAGGCCCACCAGCCGGGTCAGTTCGGCGACGTCGAGGTGCGCGGCCACCTCGCGTGGAGTCAGTGCGATGGGCACCTGGGTTTGCGTGGACACGGCTGCTCCTGACGTTGATGGTGGGCGCACCATCAACCCGGGAGGCGGCGCTGCGCAACGGACGGCGGCGGAGCTGGTCAGTCTGCGCATCCTGTTCATCGAATCTGCGACTCTGCTGGGCATTGTGTACAAGGTTGACGTCGCGGACACTGACCCGTGTGCCCATCGACAGCCTCGACGCCCGCCTGCTGGAGTTGCTGCACGCCGAGCCCCGGGTGGGGGTGCTGGAGGCGTCGCGTCGCCTTGAGGTAGCGCGGGGCACCGTGCAGGCGCGCCTGGACCGGATGCAGCGCGAGGGGGTGATCGCGAGCCTGGCGCCGACCCTGGACCCGGCCGCGTTGGGCTACCCCGTCGCCGCGTTCGTCTCCGTCGAGATCGCGCAGGGCCAGGGTCACGGCACGGTGACCGAACACCTCGCCGCCGTCCCCGAGGTCCTCGAGGCCCACACCACCACCGGTTCCGGCGACATGCTCATCCGGGTGGTGGCCCGAGACCACGCCGATCTGCAGCGGGTGATCAACGCGATCGTGGACGGCACGCACGTGTTGCGGGCGTCGACAGTGATCGCGCTGGAAACCCAGGTGCCGCTACGCACCTGGACGCTGGTGCGCGCCGCACTGCGGTGACCGCTGCGGGAACCGGGCACTCTGCGGCTAAGCAGTACGGTCCGGATAATCGGTCCACGCCGGGAAAAGCGGACGCTCCGGAAATGCCGCACACAATGGCCGAAAATTCGGTAATGAAGGCCTGGAATTAGTGCTGCAGTCGGCCCTTGTTCATCTCCGATGGCTACCTTTCCTCCCGACCGCGCGCAAGCCCAGCAGGCGGACGAGACGAAGGAACGACCACATGCCCAGAATCCGACAGGGCGTCGCCAGCGTCGCCCTGCTTGGTGCGTTCGTGGCACTGAGCAGCCCAGCGACCGCCGCCGGCGCGACGAGCCCACCGGCTACCACCACCCCCATCAAGCACCTGGTGGTGATCTTTCAGGAGAATGTGTCCTTCGACCACTACTTCGGCACGTATCCCAACGCGGCCAACACCTCCGGTCAGACTGTTCAAGCGGCGGCCGGGACACCCACAGTCAACGGGTTGGCCAACACCCCGGGTGCGGGTGGGGCAGGGACCTTGCTGACCAACAATCCCAACCAGGACCTCGCCGGCAAACAGGCCAATCCGCGCCGCCTTGACCCAGCCAACATTAACGACGTCATCACCTGCGATCAGGACCACGGTTACGGCACGGAGCAGAAAGCGTTCAACGGCGGTGCGATGGACAAATTCATCGCCTCCGTCGGCACCGCAAAGGGCGCCAACGGCCTCGGTCAACCCTGCCAGGGCAGCGACGTCATGAACTACTACGACGGCAACACCGTGACCGGTTTGTGGAATTACGCCCAGCATTTCGCGATGAGCGACAACTCCTTCGGCACCACCTTCGGCCCGTCCTCACCCGGCGCCCTCAACCTTGCCTCGGGCAACACCGGGGGTGTCGGCAAGATGATCAACGGCGCGGACACGAAGGGCGACACCGTCGCGGACGGAAACGGGGGCACCTCGCTGATCTCCGACGCCCAGCCCTACTATGACGACTGCTCGACCAGGGACGCGGTGTCCATGACTGGGAAGAACGTCGGCGACAACCTGAACTCCGCCGGGCTGAGCTGGGGCTGGTTCCAGGGCGGCTTCACACCCACCACCAGCTTCGCCACCGCCACTGCCAGCACCCCCCAACCGACCAGCACGTTCACCCCCGACCAGTTCAAGGGCAAGTTCGTCACCGACCCCGCCGCCGATCAGGGCCTGTGCAACGCCAAGCACCCGGTCGGCGTGGCCGTCGGCGGTACCGGAGGGACTGCGAAGGGCGGCACCAACTACGGCAGCAAGGACGACTACATCGCCCACCACCAGCCGTTTCAGTACTACCCGTCCACGGCCAACCCGCACCACCTGCCGCCGACGTCGCTGACCGCGATCGGCACCGATACCCAGACCATCACCGCTGGTGTGCCACAGTTCGATACCGCCAACCACCAGTACGGGATGAGTGACTTCGATTCGCTGGTCGGCGCCATCTCCCGCGGCCAAGCCTCGCCCGACCTCCTCCCGGCGGTGAGCTTCCTCAAGGCCCCCGCCTACCAGGACGGGCACGCCGCCTATTCCGACCCGCTGGACGAGCAGAAGTTCATCGCCTCCGAGATCAACGCCCTGCAGCAGACGCCCGACTGGGCCAGCACCGCCGTGGTGATCGCCTACGACGACTCCGACGGCTTCTACGACCACGCCTACAGCGGGGTCCGCAACCCGTCGAACACCTCGGCGGCGGCCACTCCCCCGGGTCCGCAGGACTTCCTCAGCGGCGCCGGGATGTGCGCGAGCACGACGACGGCCACGCCGCTCGCGGGGCAGAACGGTCGCTGCGGCTACGGACCCCGTATGCCGCTGATGGTGATCTCCCCCTGGGCCAAGGCCAACTACGTCGACCACACCCTGACCGATCTGAGTTCGATCGCCAAGTTCATCGAGGACAACTGGCAGCTCCCGAGGATCAATGGTTCCTTCGACGCGATCGCCGGCCCGATCGATCCGATGTTCGATTTCAGTCAGGCCCAGGGGAACAACGCCGCCCTGTTCCTCGACCCGAACACCGGCCAACCCACCCAAACCGTCCCCGTCGGTTCCCCGGCAACGGGTGTGGGAGGGGCTTCGCACTCCACTGACCAGGCTTTGCTGGCCCTCGGCGGATTGGCCCTCCTCGGAGCGGGCGGGGCGATCAGCCACGCCATTCGGGGGCGCCGGGTCACCGCGCACCCGGGAACTGGCGGCCGGTCCGGCGGCAACGGATGACAGAGCCTGCCCGGCCCGGGTTGAACCCCGGGCTGGGCAGGCGGTGGCGGGAAGCGCGCTGGTGGGTGGCGACCGCCGTCCTGCTGCTCGTCGCCGCGCTCAGCCTCACCGCGGGCCTGCGCGGTGACCACAACGCGCTGGCCACCCCGCTGTCACGTCAGGTCACACCGTCGGTCCCGCGGGGCGCGCCAAGCACCTTCCCGTCCGCGGCGCCCGCAGACAGCAGCGCACCGGCGCCGCCCGTGGCCCCAGTCGGCTCAGTCGCGCCAGTCGCGTTGCGCATCCCTGCGATCGGTGTGGCGGTGTCGCTGTCCACCCTGGGCCTCAATCCTGACCAGACCGTCGAGGTACCCACCGACTTTGCCCAGCCCGGCTGGTTCCGGCTTGGACCTACCCCCGGCCAGCCCGGCGCGGCGGTCATCCTCGGCCACGTCGACTCCTACCAAGGCCCGGCGGTGTTCTACCGGCTCGGTGCTTTGCAGACCGGCGACCAGGTCGAGGTGGTGCTCGCCGGCGGTGCGGTCGCCCACTTCGCTGTCACCACGGTGGCGACCTACCCGAAAGACCAGTTCCCCGCCCAGCAGGTCTACGCCACACACGGCTCCAGTGCCCTGCAGTTGGTCACCTGCGGCGGGCAGTTCGACACCCGCACCCGCAGTTACCTCGCCAACGTGGTCGCCTACACCACCCTCACCGCGATCACCCCCGGGTGACTCAGGTGGCGTCGGTGTAGTGCGGTGGTCCCTCGATCGGGTCCGCCGCGGCAACGGGGGCGGTGTCGAGGTTCAGCGGTGAGGCTTCATCGTCGTCGAGCCCCTCCAGGCCCTGGGCGGCGACGAGCCGAGCGTGCTTCTTGTCGTGTGCCATGGCAACAAGGAGGGCGCCCTCGAACAGCACGGTGAGGGCGATAGCCAGGATGGTCATCGACACCGCGTCGCCGCCGGGGATGACGAGGGCGGCGAAGACGAAGAAGCCGAAGATGATGCCCCGGTTCCACCTGCGCAGGTTCGCTGCCGGCAGCACCCCCACCTGGTTGAGCATGACCACCAGCAGCGGCAGCTCGAAGCTGACCCCGAAGATCAGCAGCAGCGCGATGAGGAACCCGAAGTACTGGTCGGGGGAGAGCGCGACGGTCACGACACCGGCACTGAAACCCAGCAGCACTTGCAGACCCTTGGCCACCACGTAGTAGGCCAACACGGCGCCGGCGGTGAACAGCAGCGCCGCCGCGGAGACGAAGATCGTGGCGAACTTGCGTTCGTGGGCATGCAATCCGGGGGTGATGAACCCCCACAGCTGACTCAGCCACACCGGGCTGGACAGCACCACCCCCGCCGCGACCCCCACCTTCAGCTGCAGCAGGAACGCGTCGAACACCCCGGTGGCCAACAACGAGCACGACCCTGGCACACCGGACAGGTTGGCCCGTCTGCTCGGGTCGATGCTGCAGTAGGGGTCGGTGAGAATGGTGCCGAGGCTGGGCAGGCCGAACGGGTGGTGTCCGAACCAGAAGAATCCGAGGGTCCCGCCGACGGCCAGCGCTATCGCGGCGATGCTGAGGCGGCGACGCAACTCATACAGGTGATCCATCAGCGACATGGACCCATCCGGGTTGGTCCTACCCGGTCCCCGCAGAACAGCTATCGGGTTGAACACCCTCAACTCGTCACGGCTGCGTGGGTGATTCGGCGCCGACGTGTCGCGGGGTTTCGGCGGCGGCCCTCGGGGCCGTGGCATCGAGGAAGCGCTGAGCCTGCAGTCGCTGTTCCTCCAGCGTCCCCGATCGCGGCGGCAGCGACGACGACACGTTTCCCGGCGGTGAGGTGGTTCCGTCGGCGGCGGATGTCACGTCGTCGTCGAGCAGGCCCTTCGTCTCCGCTTTGAAGATGCGCAGCGAACGTCCGATCGACCGTGAGGCGTCGGGGAGGCGTTTGAACCCGAACAACAGCATCACTACGACGGCGAGGATGAGGAGTTCAGCGGGACGTAGGTTCACTGGCGGTCTCCTCAGCGATGCGACAGGGCTGCACGATCTAGGGGTGGACGAGCGAGGCGAACACGACGGTGTTGTTGTCGTAACTGCGGGTCTGCTTGTCGAAGGTGCCCCCGCAGGTGATGAGGCGCAGCCCGGCATAGTTGATCGGCCCGTAGACGGTGTCGGTGGGGAACTGGTCCTTGGTGTAGCTGTTGACCGCGTCGACGCGGAAGTTGGCGGTAGTCCCGTCCGCCCGGGTGACGGCGATCAGCTGTCCGGGCCAGCTGGCCCCGAGGTTGAAGAAGACGCCGGGCCCGCGGTAAGAGTCGACGTGACCGATGATGACGGCTGGCCCGAGTGCACCGGGGGTGGGTCCCAGGGTGTACCACGCCGCTTGGGAGTAGGTGGTGGGCACCTCGATGCTGCCGTCCGCGTTGAGCCCCACCTTCAGCAGGTTGGAGTCGATACCGGTAGCGGAGCTGCGGACCGCTACCGGTGGCGAGGAAGCCATGCTGAACGGCGGCGGCGGGTTGGGCACCGGGGTCGGCGTGGGTGGCAGCGCGATACCCGGGCCCGTAGTGGCTGCCGGTGCGCTTGCAGCGGACACCGCCGCGGGACGCCCAACTGTGGCAGGCCCGGATACGGCAGGCCCGGCCGCGGCGGCGGGTATCGCACCGAGCGAGCCGGGTGGGGCCGGGGGAGCTGAGGCTTGCGCGAAGTACCCCCCCACCAGCAGGACAGCGGTGACGAGGAGCCCGACGCACATCAGCAGGTACACCGAACCCGGCGCCCGCCACGCCGGGCAGCGACCCGGGATCTCCGAGTTACGGTGTCGCCCAGAACTACGCACCTGCCCAGCGCTCCTCTCTGTGCACGACCCACCCCGGCCTCCGGCCCCCGGCCGAACACTCGTCCGGCCGGGGCACGCAGGGGCTCTGGTCATCCATCGCCGTCGTCGGTTACTGGCTGGTGTCTACGCCTGGGTGGTGTCTACGTCGTCGGTGACGCCAGCGGCGGCGGTCTTGCGGTTGCGCTGGTACGCGCTGGCCGCTGCCGCCGCGCCGGCAGCGGCGACGACGCCCCCGACCAGCAGCTCGGTGTTGCGCCCACCGGCGGTCCCGCCCGCACCCGTCGCGACCCCGCCGCTCGGTGTCGCCGTCGAACCCGTGCCGCCACCGCTCTGATTCACCTCGCCGTTGACACCGGCCGGGAAGAACCCGCCGGACGTCGCGACGGCAGGAGTGAGGTACACGATATTGAGCACGTGACCGAATGTGCGGCCGAAGGCGAGTCCGTTGTCGTCGGTGGGGACGATGTTCGACGCGCCATTCACGCTGATGCCTTGATCATCGGTGCCCACCCCATCGAGGCTGCCGCGGGCCGCGGAAATCTTGCCCGCCGCACCCTGGGCGTCGACCCCCATGCCGTACAAGGTCGTCCTGATCAACGCCGCATGATAAGCCTCCACAGCGAGGATTCCGGCTGCTGCGCCGAGGTAGGTCTTGTTGGTGATCAACGGCGCCGCGCCCTTGTAAGCGGTGACCCCGACGTCTTCGAACACGAAGGCCCCCAGCAAGAAACTTAGCTCGTCTTTGTAGGGGTCAAAAGTGTCCCCGAGACCGGCGGCCTTCGCCGCGGCCTTGAAACTCGCGTCGAGGTCGATGGCCGGGCGGGACACCGCGGAGTTGCCCAGCGCGGTGCGCAGGAACACCACGTGCTCCTGCTCGTCCTTCGCGATCTCCTGCGCGAACTGCTTGATCGCCGGAGTCTGGAACGGCACGGCGCGGCCACCGGTCACCGCACCCTGAGTGCCGGTGCCCCCAGTGATGTTGTCGCTCAATCCAGAACCGGTCGTCGCACGCGCGTAGAACTCGGCCTCGAGATACTCCAGGTTCAACGCGAAGTTCAGGATCGCCGCGTCGCTGGGGCCCCCGGTGACAGCGGCGAACGCGTCAGGTGCCCCGAGCATGGACGCAGCACCCACCCCGAGACCCGTCACTCCAGCCGCCTTGAGGAACCGTCGTCGGTCCATCGGGTTCTCGGCACTGCGATTAATTGCGTTCGTGATGAACTTCGACTCGAACATCGCCACTTCCCCTGGTCGTCTGCACGCATGGACGATGACGGTCTGGGCACTTGCCCGCGCTCAAGATCAGCTACCGCCACGGGGCCACCGCCAATCCGGGGTGACCATCACCAGATAATCACGGATAGCACCGGAGTGCACGACATTGTTCCGGTGCATTGCCTAACCGTAAGCAGCATTTTTGATGTCGACGTGCAATCGATTCCCCTACCCGGTCGAAACTCAGCGGTTCCCAATGAGTAGGTAGGCACCACGCTCAGCTGTGCCGCACAAATGATCATGTTATTCGCGAGAAAAAGAAGATCATCGGAGGCGCGTGACGACCGTGCCAGCGGCGCCTGGTGGTGACGGGCCGCTGGCTCAGCAGCCCGTCACCGGTAGGTCCGGCGTTACTTGGCCGGTCCGGCGTCGCCGATGCGTTCGACAGTGGCGGTGCCGCCGTTCTTGCTGGCCACGAGCCGTACCCGATCATTGGCCGCCACCTGGCTCACCGTCGCCGACTTCTTGACCTTGTGGACCTTGGTGTTCGGGCTGATGGTGTAGGTGGCGCTGAACCCATCCTGAGATTTCACCGTGATCGACCCGGCGTCGACCGCGGTCACCACTCCGCGCTGCACGTCCAGCACCTTCGGCCCGCTCTTGGTGCGCACGGTGAACTCGCCGTGCTGCACTCGCCGCGCCAACCGGTGAGCACGATCGGCCTTCTTTGCACCCGGTGTGGCCGCCGTACCCGGGGTGGCCGCCGTACCCGGCGCAGCAGCCGAGGTCCCCGGCGGGGTCGGCGTTGTGCTGGTCTGCGCAGCGGCGACCCCTGCCCCCGCACCGGCCAGCGCGAGCGCCAATCCCCCCGCTACCGCCATCGACTTCGTGCGTTTCACCATCGGAACTCTCCTCATGTTGTGGGGCCATCGACAGGCGGGAACCCGGCGGGTTCCCGACAACCACCGTGACCGGTGGACCTGAGGCCAACCTGAGATAACTACCTCGGCTAACAACTCTTAGTGACCTCTTAACCCCGCGGGCCCGCGGCGCCGGCACCGGGGCCGTGTCCTCCGTAAGGCCCCCGCCCAGCGGTGCCTGCTGACGTCCTCGCCCGGACTGTGCCATTATCTACGTATGTCACTAGATAACGAGGTGTATAGGGTGCTGCCGGCGGTGGAGCACGTGGAGCTCGCGGTCGAGACCTTCCGGATGCTGGCCGACGTCACCCGAGTCCAGGTGCTGTGGGCGCTGCTGGACGGTGAGCTGTCAGTCAACGAACTCGCCGAAGTGGTGGGCAAGCCGGCGGCGTCGGTCTCCCAGCACCTCGCGAAACTGCGCCTGGCCCGCCTGGTGACGACCCGACGGCAGGGCACGAAGGTGTTCTACCGCCTGCAGGACACCCACGTGCGCCACCTCGTCATCGACGCCGTGCACAGCGCCGAGCACGCCGGCCTGGACACCCCGCAACACCACCGCGGCGACGCGGTGACCGTGCTGCCCACCCGCACCCAGGCCCAGTGAGGCGACCATGACAGACGCTCCCGGTCACGGTCACGGTCACGGTCACGGCCACGACGACCACGGGGACCGCGGGGGGTTCACCGAATTTGTCCGGTCGATCTTCCGCCCACACAGCCACGACGCCGCAGACTCGGTGGACTCAGCCCTGGAATCCAGCGCCGAGGGCATCCGGGCACTGAAGATCAGTTTGGTGGCGCTGCTGGTCACCGCCCTCGCGCAGGCCGTGGTGGTGTACTTCACCGGATCCGTCGCGTTGCTCGCCGACACCATCCACAACTTCTCCGACGCCCTCACCGCCATTCCACTGTGGATCGCGTTCATACTCGGCCGCCGAGTCGCGAACCGCCGCTTCACCTACGGCTACGGCCGCGCCGAGGACCTGGCCGGCGTCTTCATCGTCTTGATGATCGCGCTGTCCTCGATCGTGGCCGGGTATGAATCCATCCGCCGTCTGATCGACCCGCAGCCCATCACCAACGTGGGTGTCGTCATCGCCGCCGGACTGATCGGAGCCGCCGGCAACGAACTCGTCGCGCTGTACCGGATCCGCGTCGGCCGCAAGATCGGTTCCGCGGCGTTGATCGCCGACGGGCTGCACGCCCGCACCGACGGGTTCACCTCCCTGGCCGTCGTCGTCGGCGCACTCGGGGTGCTCGCAGGCTTCCCGCTCGCCGACCCCATCGTCGGGCTGCTCATCACCATCGCGATCCTGGTCGTCCTGAAGAACGCCGCCCTGGACATCGGCCGCCGACTGATGGACTCCGTCGACCCCGACCTGGTTGAGACCGCAGACGCCAGCTTGCGTTCGGTTCCGGGCGTGCTGGACGTCGAAACGTTGCAGTTGCGCTGGGTCGGCCACCGGATGCGGGCGGAGACCGCCGTGACCGTCGACGCCGGCCTCAGCGTGGTCGCCGGGCACGAGATCGCCGTGACAGCCCACCACCAACTGCTGCACGACGTGCCCCGCCTCGTCGACGCCACCGTGCACGTCAGCCCCGCCGGGGCGCCCGGACAGGATCAGCACCACACTTTGGACCACCACCAGCCGAATCTGGGAGGTGGCCGTTGACCGGGCCAGCGTCGCCCGCCGGGCATGCCATGCACGGCGCACCTCCCAGCCCGGCCGACATCCGGCGCTGGCGGCGTTACCTGGCCAACGAACGCGCCGAGGCCGCCGTCTACCGCGACCTTGCCAGCCGGCGCACCGGCGAAGATCGGGACATCCTGCTCGCGCTCGCCGACGCCGAGGGCAGGCACGAGGAGCATTGGCGGCGGCTGCTGGGTGATCAGGCGGGCGGGCCGCGTCGCGGGGCACTGCGGATCCGGGTGCTTGCGCTGCTGGCTCGCCGTTTCGGGTCGGTGTTCGTCCTCGCGCTGGCGCAGCGGGCCGAATCGCGGTCACCCTACGACGCGGACGTCGACGCCACCGACAGCATGGCGGCGGACGAACGTATCCACGGTGAGGTGGTGCGCGGGTTGGCCACCCGGGGCCGCAACCGGCTGTCCGGGACCTTCCGTGCTGCGGTGTTCGGGGCGAACGACGGGCTAGTCAGCAACCTGGCCCTGGTGCTGGGCATCAGCGCCAGCGGGGTGTCGAATCGCACTGTGCTGGTGACCGGTCTGGCCGGGCTGCTGGCCGGGGCGCTATCGATGGCAGCCGGTGAGTACGTCTCGGTGCGCTCGCAACGCGAGTTGTTGGAGGCCTCCACCCCCGACCCGCACGCCCACACCGCGGTGTCCCGGCTCGACGTGGACGCCAACGAACTCGCCCTGGTGTACCGCGCGCGGGGGATGAGCGCTAACGCCGCGGCCCAGCGCGCCACGGAGATCATCGGGGATTCCGACACCGGGACCACCCGAATGCCCACGGCGGCGGAAGGCGACCCACACGAATCCATCGGCACAGGTGTCGGTGCAGCCGCGTCCAGCTTCGCCTTCTTCGCCTCCGGCGCCCTGATCCCGGTGCTGCCCTACCTGTTCGGACTGCAGGGCAGCGTCGCGCTGCTGGTCGCCGTCGTCCTCGTCGGGGCAGCCCTGATGGGCACCGGCATGGTCGTCGGGTTGCTGTCGGGTGGTCCGCCGCTGCGGCGTGCCCTGCGCCAGCTCGCCATCGGCTACGGTGCCGCGGCCATCACCTACGTGCTCGGACTCTTCTTCGGTGGCGGCATCTGAATCGGCAGCTTGCCGCCCGGACACGCGAGACGCGCGTCAAGACGACGCGAAGATCCGGCGTGGGGCCGTAAAGAACGCGACAAGAACGTCCGGGATGCGCTCCCGGGTGGTCGAGTTAGTGGTTGACCACCCTGGGCGCGATCGTCGCGGCGCCCGGGTGTCCGCTCGACTACCCCCGGGCCTTGCGCGTGCCCACTGGCTTGGAGGAACACCCGTGTCCGGAACCGCTGAGCTGCTCAAGCGGGTGTTCATCGGCCGGGCGTTGGCCAGCAACCGCCTCGGCGAGACGCTGCTGCCGAAGAAGATTGCCCTGCCGGTGTTCTGCTCGGACCCGATCTCCTCCGTGGCGTATGCGACCGAGCAGATCGTGCTGGTGCTGGGCACCGCCGGGGCTGCCTCCTTCCTGGGGCTGGCCGCGCCGATCGCCCTTGCGGTGGCGCTGCTGCTGGCGATCGTGGTCGCCTCCTACCGGCAAACCTGCTTCGCCTACCCCGGCGGCGGCGGCGCGTACGTGGTGAGCAAGGAGAACCTCGGCGACCGAGCAGCGTTGATCGCCGCGGCGGCGCTGCTGGTGGACTACGTGATGACCGTCGCGGTGTCGGTGGTGGCCGGGGTCGTGGCCATCACCTCGGCAGTCGCGCCCCTGGCGCCGTACGCGGTGCAGCTGTCGATCGGGTTCGTGGTGCTGCTGGCGGTGGTGAACCTGCGCGGGACGAAGGAGTCCGGCACCGCGTTCGCCTTCCCCACCTACGCCTTCGTCGTCCTGACGTTCCTGCTGTTGGCCAGTGGGGTGTACCGGGCGGTCACCGGCGGCATCCCGCAGGCGGATAGCGCGCAGCTGCCGTTGGCGGCCACCGCCAACGTGGGCGGGGTGTTCACCGTCCTGCTGGCCCTGCGGGCGTTCGCGTCCGGCTGCACCGCGCTCACCGGTGTGGAGGCGATCAGCAACGGCGTCCCGGCGTTCAAGAAGCCCACGAGCAGGAACGCCGCGGCCACCTTGACGATCATGGGGGTGCTGGCGATCTCGATGTTCTCCGGCATCACCGCGCTCGCGCTCGCCACCGGTGCCAGGGCCTATCCCGACGGCAACCCGTCGGTGATCAGCCAGGTCGCCGAGACCGTCTGGGGCCGCACCTTCTTGTACTACGCCTTCCAGGCCGCGACCGCCGCGATCCTCATCCTGGCGGCGAACACCGCGTTCAACGGTTTCCCCACGCTGGCCTCGATCCTGGCCAAGGACCGCTACCTGCCCCGCCAACTGCACCACCGTGGCGACCGGCTCGCCTACAGCAACGGCATCCTGCTGCTGGCCGGGATCTCCGCCGCCCTCATCGTCGGCTTCAACGCGAACATCGAGCAGCTCATCCAGCTCTACATCGTCGGGGTGTTCACCTCCTTCACCCTGTCCCAGTTCGGCATGGTCCGGCACTGGCGCACCGAACTCGCCGCGACGACCGACGTCGGCCGCCGCAAAGCGATCCGCCGCTCCCAGACGATCAACGGCACCGGGGCGGCCGTCACCGGGCTGGTTCTGCTCATCGTCGTGCGATACAAGTTCGCGGCCGGGGCCTACCTCGCCATCGCCGCCATGATCGTCATTTTCTTCCTGATGCGAGCGATCCGCCGGCACTACGAGTCGGTCGCCGTCGAACTGACCCCCGAACCGGGCGGGGTATTGCTGCCCAGCCGCAACCATGCCGTCGTCCTGGTGTCCCGGATTCACACCCCCACCCTGCGGGCTCTCGCCTACGCCAAGACGACCCGGCCCGACGCGCTCACCGCCCTGACCGTCGCGGTCAGCTACGAGGCGAGCCGCGAACTGCGGGACGAGTGGGACGCCCGCGGGCTGAGTATCCCGCTGACCGTCATCGCCTCCCCGTACCGCGACATCACCCGCCCGGTGTTGGAGTACATCGCGAACATCCGGCGCAGCAACCCCCGCGACGTCGTCACGGTGTTCATCCCGGAGTATGTCGTCGGGCGTTGGTGGGAGCATGCGCTGCACAACCAGGGCGCCCTGCGGCTCAAGGGTCGGCTGCTCTACCAGCCGGGGGTCATGGTCACCTCGGTGCCCTACCAACTGAAATCGGCGAGCCAGGTGGTCGAGCCCGCTCGCTGACGTCTGCCGTGGTCGTGGGAGGGTCTACCCAGGAGCACGCCATGACTGCAGTTGGCAGCGGCACAGCGGAGGATCCCTGGGTGTTGCACACCCCGCCGGGGACCTCGGAGTACCGCATGCACCGGGACGAGTCCGCCGATCCGCCCGCCCTGGTGTGCGTCGTCGGTACCACCACGCTGACCTACCAGCTGCGCTGCCTCGACGACCTGCACGCCATGCTCCGCTCAGCCGGGGACTGGGTGCCGGTCGGCAGCGCGGACGAGCAGAAGCCGGCGAAGGACGGCACCGTCGAGGCCTGGGCGCGGTCGGAGTCCAACCCGGTCCGGGGGCTGGTACGGGCTACGCAAGGGCTACCGCGGCCGATTCGGCATGTACATCTCGCCGCTGATGGAGGCCCTGGGCCGGGCCGAACTGGAGCACAACCCGCGCAACAACCGGATGCGCGCGTTGTGACCCGGCGCACCGTCATGTTCGTGACCCACATCCCCGCACCCCTTGCTTGATCAACAGGACGCCAGAGCGGCCGCACCGGCCAGGACGCCACCCTCACGTCCTGTTGATCATGGTCGTGGTGCACGGCCAGAGGGGGGCTACCCCGGCAGCCGCTCCGGCAACCCGGCTAGCGGAAACACCGCGGGGTCGATGAACGAGGTGATCCGGGCGATCCTGCCAGCCGACACGTCGAGCACCTGTAGCCCCCACGGCTCGTGCCCACCCGCCGGACTCACCCGGTACTGCCCGAAGCCGGGCCGCCCGTTCACCCGCACCGGGAGCAACCGCGAACCCCGGCAACCCTTGCCCACCCCGAGCATCCACGCGGCGATGTCAGCCGAACCACTGAGCCACATCGCGAACGGTGGCATCGACTGCGTCGCGTCGGTGTGCAGCAGCGCCACCAGGGCGTCCATGTCGTAACTCTCGAAGGCCTGCACGTAGCGCTCCAGCAGCGCCTGCTGGGCGGCGTCGTCGGGATCCACAGCACGCGGCGGGTCCAGGTCGTGCGCCGCCATTGTGGTCCGAGCTCGTTGCAGGGCACTGTTGGCCGCGGCCACGGTGATGCCCAGCAGCCCGGCCACCTCCTCGGCCCTCCAGCGCAGCACGTCGCGCAGGATTAACACGGCGCGTTGCTTGGGCGGCAGGTACTGCAGGGCCGCGACGAACGCCAACCGCACCGACTCGCGGACCACCGCGACGTCGGCGGGGTCGGTGCTGGTGGGAAGTACGGCGGCGTCGCCGATCGGCCCCACCCAGGTGGACTCGGGCTGCGGGGCGCCCAAGGATGATTCCACCGGCGGCGACGGGGTAGCCGAGAGGTCCATCGGCAATGCCCGGGCGTTGCGACCGTTCAGGGAGTCCAGGCACACGTTGGTGGCGATGCGATACAGCCACGACCGCAACGACGACCGGCCGGCGAAGCCGTCGAGGCCGCGCCAGGCCCGCAGCATCGCCTCCTGCACGGCGTCCTCGGCGTCAAACCCCGAGCCGAGCATCCGGTAGCAGTACCCGGTCAGCTCCCGGCGATGGGAATCCAGCCGCTGTTCGAGCACGTCACGGGTCAGGACGTCGGCCACGTCGGTCATGGCTGCTATTGCAGCCCATTCCGGGCGCACGGGGAAGGGCAGCGCAGCGTCACCCGGTAGATACCTGGAGAACCCCGCTGGACCGGCCGATTATCGTGGGGACTAGTCGACAGCAGGAAGGCCCGTAGTGGTCGGTACCGGTAAGCACGCGAACACCCGTTCTCGCCTGACGTCGTCGGCGCTCGGCGTGCTCGGGGTACTGGCCGTGCTGCTGACCAACGTGGCGTTCACCCAATCGTCCACGGCCGCATCCGGGCCCCGCTCGTCGGATCTGGGGGTGTCCGCCGGGGGTCCGTTCATGTGGCAGTCCGACGCCGACCTGGAACGTGAGCTGGTCGCGATCACCGCCGCCGGGGTGTCCCGGCTGCGCATCGACGTGGACTGGTCGGCGATCGAATCCACCCGCGGGCAGCTGGACTGGGCCAACACCGACCGCATCGTGGCCGCGGCCAAGCGGCATTCGCTGTCGGTGCTGGGCATCGTCACCTATACCCCGCGGTGGGCGCAGGTGGCCGGGGTGCCCGACGGGGATACCCACGGCCAGCCGGCCGACCCTGCGCAGTTCGCCGCCTTCGCCGCCGCGGCCGCCACCCGGTACCTGAGCACCGTCGACGCCTGGGAGGTGTGGAACGAGCCCAACCTGCAGTCCTTCTGGGCGCCTAACCCCAACCCCGGTGCGTACGCCACCCTGCTGGCGGCCACCTACCGCGCCATTAAGGCCGTCGCCCCCGGCACCCCGGTGATCAGCGGCGGCCTGGCGCCGGCCACCAACTCTGGCGACGGGAGTTCCATCGCCCCGGAGACCTTCGTCAAGGCGATGTACGACGCCGGTGCCGGCGCGAACCTGGACGCGGTGGCGGTGCACCCGTACTCCTACCCGGCGCTGCCGTCGGATTCGAGCACCAGCGCCTGGAATACGTTCCAGCGGTTGACGTTGATCCGCGACATCATGGTCGGCCACAGCGACGCAGCCAAGAAGATCTGGTTGACGGAGTTTGGCGCCCCCACCGGCACCTCCCGGGTGAGTGTGAGCGAAAGCGCGCAGGCGGAGATGATCCGCGCCGGCATCCAGATGGCCAGGGCGCAGAGTTGGACGGGTCCGCTGTTCGTCTACAACGGGCGCGACACCGGCACCAACGCCGCGGACCCGGAGCAGAACTTCGGCCTGGTGCGCTACGACTTCACCCCCAAGCCGGCATTCGCCGCGGTGCTGGCGGCGGCCGTTCCGACGCCCCCGCCGACCAATGGCATCAACATCGGCACGGCACTGTTCCTGCAGCGCTGAGCCCGCCCGCCCAACCGCTACAGCGCTTGCACCAGTTCTCGCATCCGGGACCGGAACGCTGCTCGGGAGAACTGCTCGGCGTGCCGGCGGATGACCACCGGGTCGTAGTCGCTGAATTGGTGCTCGCGCAGCGCCGCGGCGAAGCCGGTCACGACGTCGTCGTCGGTGCCGGCGGGCACCCGTAACCCAGTGACACCCGGGACGACGGTGTCCGTGGCGCCGCCGTCGTCCAGGGCCAGTACCGGGGTTCCGCAGGCCATCGCCTCGACCGGGACGATGCCGAAGTCCTCCACCCCGGGCAGCAGCACAGCACTGGCGCGGCGGTGCAGGTCGCGCAGTCGCTCGTCGGAGACCCTGCCCAGGAAGGTGGTGTGCGGGCCAGCCAGCTGCACTCAACGCTCCATCGCCCGCCCGTCCCCGGCGACCACCAGGGCAATCCCGGCGCGTTCAGCAGCGCGCACCGCCAGGTCGGGGCGCTTGTAGGGCACCAGGCGCCCAGCGAGCAGCACAAAGCCCTCCCGGGGCACCGACGGGTCCGGCGTGTAGAACTCGGTGTCCACCGGCGGGTGCACCACAGTGGCGCTGCGCCGCCAGCACCGCTGGATCCGCTGCGCGACCGCGGTGGAGTTGGCGACCACCACGGCGAGCCGGGCCGAGGCCACCAGCTCGTGGCGTCGGGTCCGCGCCGAGAGCGCGTTCAGGGCCAGGGTGCCGACGGCTCCGCCCGCCTCACCTCGGCGTAGCTGCGCGTCCCAGGCCCACCGGGCCGGGCTGTGCACGTAGGCGAGGACGGGGGCGTCGGTGGCGTGCACCACTTGGGTGGCGAACGCGTGGTGACTGGCGACGACGACGTCGGCGCCCCGCAGCGACATCCCCCGGAACGCGCCCGGCAGCAGCGGCAACAGCGGGGCGTAGCTGCGCCGACCGCTGCGTCGGTAGAGCTGATCCACCCAGGTGGTGACGGGGGGGCGGGCCAGTTGCGGGGGTACTCCGCTGGGCCGGGCGATGGGGGCGTGCACCGCGGCGTCGGGGAACTCCGCGGACAGCTGCGCCACCACCTGTTCCGAGCCGGCGACCTCGGTGAACCGCTCGTGCACCAACGCGACGGTGCGGCGGCTCACCGGTTGCGCGCCACCCCGGGGATCAGTGGACGCCGGCCGGCCGGCTGGGACGGCTCCGGCTCAACCGGGGCCGCGTCGGGCGGCTGCACGACGGTGAATCGGGGTCCCACAGCTTGGGCGGCGCCCACCTGCCTGCCCTGCGGCCGGTCGGGGACCAGTTGGGTGGGCGGGCTCTCCCGGCCCGGCGCGACCCCGTTCACGGCCGATCCGTTGGAGGCCGATCCGTTGGAGGCGGGCGGGGTGCTGTGTGGTGCGCGCGGGGGCGCCTCGGGGGCCGTCGGGGGCTTGGCCACGGGAGCGGTCTTGGTCAGTGAGGTCTTGGCCGCCGGAGCGGTGTCCGGCGTCACCGGAGCGATCAAGGCGACCGGAGGCTTCGCGGCCCGGGCCTTCGCCGCCGGAGTGGTCTTGGCCGCCGCAGCGGTCCTGGCCACGGGAGCCTTCGCTGTCGGAGCGGTCTTCACTACGGGGGGCTTGGCCATCGGAGTGGGCTTGGCCGCCGGGGCGGTCCTGGGGGCCACCGGGGCAGTCTTGGCCGCTGTGGTGGTCTTGCGGGGCGCGGCCTTGCTCAGCGCAGCGGCACCACTCTTCGACGTCAGCACCTTGGCTGCAGGGGCGGTCTTGGCCGCCGGGGCGGTCTGGGGAGCCACCGCAGATTTGGCCGCGGCGGTCTTGCGGGGCGCGGCCTTGCTCAGCGCAGCGGCACCACTCTTCGACGTCAGCACCTTGGCGGCCGCGGTGGCGCCCGCGGCCTTACGGGCGGGGGCCTTACGGGCGGGCGCCTTCGGTGGTGTGGTCGCCTGCTGGGACACAGCCTTCCGGGTCGCGGTCCGCTGGGAGGCAGCCTTCCGGGACGACGCCGGGGCAGCCACGGCCAGCTCTGGCTGTTCCGCTGCCACCGAAACGTCCACCACCGGGACAGCTGCGACCGGCACAGCCCGCGCGGCCTTGCGACGCGGCTGGTGCACCAGCGCGAGCACCGCCGGGATGTCACTGTCGGCCAGAGCGCGCAGCGTCCGGCGGCCGAGATCCTTGGTCTTGGAGCCGCGGGCCAGGCTCAGCACGGCCAGGCGCACGTTATTCAGGTCCGCGCTGCGCCACCACTGGGCCTGGGCGTCCAGCTCCACCACCCGCCCCCTGCGGGCACCGTCAGCAGCGGGCCCCGGGCGCAGACCGGCCACGTCCAGCCCGGCCCCCTCGGCCAACCCGGGCCCGCGGAGCACCAGCACGTCGGCCCCGGCGTCCAGCAGCCGGGCGGCCAGCACCTCGGTGCGGATGGTGGTGGCGTCGTCGGCACCGGGACGCCCCACTTCCTGCACCCCAGCCCCGAACCGGGCGGCGATGCGCCGGGCGGCCACGATGCGCAGCTTGGATCCGAGGCGACCACGGGCGGCGACCAGCAGCTCGGCCAGCAACAGGAAGCCGGCGAGCAGGGCCACCGCGGCGTCGCGCAACGGGTTAGGCGAGACCGGTCCGTCGGCGACGGTCGGGTTGGCCAGCGGGGCCAGGTCGACCAAACCGGCGTTCTCCACGGCGACGATCTGGTTGACCGCGGCCTGGTAGTCGGAGTCCACCCTGGCCCGGGTGGGGTCGGTGGGCGCCAGGGCCGCGAGCTTGGCGTTCAGGTCGGCGGCGGTGGCGCGCAGCTCGGTGGTGGCCTGCGCGGAGTCCTGCAACCGGCGCTGGCGGACCGCGGCACCCAAGGCCAGCACGGTCTGCTCGGCGACGGCCGAGGCCTCCGCCCGGCTGTCACCGAGGGTGTTGACCTGCACCAGCCCGGCCGATGGCCCCGGGGACAGCGTGATCCGGTCCTTGGCCTGCCGCAGCGTCCACGGGGCATTGGAGCGGTTCATGATGGTGTTCAGCACCGCCGGGTCGGTGAGTGCCTGGGCATAGGAGGCCTGCAGGGTGCTCATTGCGTCGGTGGTGTTTGCCGAGGTGGAGGTGCCGGTGTTGACCCGGGCCAGCGCCGTCGCCCCGTAGACGGGCGGGGCTCCCGCCCGGGCGAAGAACACCAGGCCGGCCAGCAGCACAGCGATCAGGGCGGCGGGAATCGCCACCCGGCGCAGGTCACGCAGGTGCTGCACCAGGTCCAGGGTCGGGGGCACGCCCAGGTCGCGTTTGGTGATCGCCTCCGGTGCCAGCCAGCGGCTGGACGGGGCGTCAGCGGGCACTTCTCGGGACACCGGTGACCTCCCTGGACACGGACGACCTGGACACGGACGGGGGTGGCGACGGCCACCTAGATAGCAGGCTACGGCGCATCAGCGCACCAGGTCGGGGAGTTGTTTGTACTCGGCGGAATGCGCGCCCACCTGCAGCTGCACGAAACGGTCCCAGAAGGTGGCGGCGGGGGCCGGGTCCAGGTACACCACGCTTTGTCCGTTCTCGTCGCCGGTGCCGGTTACCGGGGCGGTGTAGAAACCGACCCGGTCCGGTGGCAGGTAGCGCATGCTGTCGAATAACGCACGCAGATCTGTGTCGGTCAACCCGTCGTCCACCCTGAGGCTGGCGGCGATAGTGCTGAACAGCTGGTTGACCTCGACGGGGTTGCTCAGCGCTCCCTTGGTCTGCGCGGCCTTGCCGAAGGCGCGCAACGCGTTCTGCTGTCGCTGCACCCGGTCGAAGTCGCCGCCGGGCAGGTTCTTGCGCTGGCGCACGTACAGCAGCGCGTGTTCGCCGTCGAGGTAGTTGCGCCCAGCAAGGAAGGTGTAGCCCTCCATGACGGTCTGCTGGGCGATAGTTACCTCGATGCCGCCGACGGAATCCACCATGGCGGCGAAGCCGGCGAAGTCCACCGCCAGGACGTGGTCGATGCGCACTTTGGTGAGCCGCTCCACCGTCTGCACCATCAGGGTGGGTCCACCGAAGGCGTAGGCGGCGTTGACCTTGTTCATGCCGTACCCGGGGATGTCCACCCAGCTGTCCCGGGGGATGGAGACCGCTTCGGCGCTGAGCCGGTCCGCCGCCATCCGCACCATCATGATGGTGTCGGCGCGGGAGATGCCGTCGTTGACCAGGTCGGAGCCCAGCAGCAGGTAAGTCTGGGCGACGCCGGTGCTGGCCGGGGCAGCTGCGCCCGACGGCGAGGCCGGGGTCGTGGTAGCCGGCGGGGCGGGTCGGGTGGCGTTGTCCAGCGGGGCAAACACCTACGGGAGGCGACCCACCTGGTCGACGTAGCGGTTGTTCAGCCAGTACAACACTCCGGCGCCGACGCCGAGCAGCAGCACGAACACCAGGGCCACTACCCCCCACCGGCGCGCGTGCCGCAAGCGTGACGAGGCGGGCGGTGCTGTGAGCATCTCGCGTCCCCTGCCTGCACGTCCCACTCGGTCGATACGGAGAGTAACGGCAATCGGCTCATGACGGGAGCGCTGTCGCTGAGCTTCACTCGTTCGGGTAACGGCGACGTCCACTGACTCACGCAGCGCGCAAGTGGCGCCGCCTCGACGTTGCCGACACCCTGGACGCATGCACTGGTTGTTCGTCTGCACCGGCAACATCTGCCGCTCCCCCACCGCAGAGCGCCTGGTGGCCGCCTACGCCGACCGGCAGGGCCTGACCCAGCTGACGGCATCCAGCGCGGGTACCCGGGCCGTGGTGGGCGCCGGGGTGGAACGCACCGCGGCCGAGGTACTGATCAGCTTGGGTGGTGACCCCACCGGGTTCCGGGCCAGGGACCTGACAGCGCAGCAGGCCCGGGAGGCGGATCTGGTGCTGACCATGAGCCGACGGCACCGCGACCGGGTACTGGAGCTCGCGCCGGGGGCTATGCGACGCACCTTCACTCTGCGTGAGGTTGCCCGGCTGCTGCAGCACAGCAACGACGGCGATCGCACCGCCGGGCTGCTGGACCGGTTGAGCGCTGCCCGTGCCCGGCACGCCCAGGAGGGCAGCGATGTGGACGACGTGCTCGACCCGATAGGGCGGGACCTGGCCCGCTTCGAGTTGGTGGGCTCGACCATCGCCGCGTCCCTGGTGCCGCTGCTGGAGCACGCGCACACCGAGCTGGGCCGGGGGCAGCGATAGATCGACCGCCTCGGTTCAACGGAGTATCGCCGAGAACCCCGACGATCGAAGGGGAACCCTCGTGCCCCGCGCGTGCGTTGGACGAGTAAGCGGACACCAGCTTGCGTGGCAAACACCATTCGTCCCGCGGTTTGTCCGGCTACCACTGCGCCACCACCGACGGCGAGGAGCACTCCGCCAGCGAGAGCCAGCGGGGCGATCGCGTTGGAACCGGTGAAGGCCAGGCCGAAACCGGCCGAAGCAGGCGAGGCGAGAAGCACACGACCGGCGTGGGGCGCAACAGATCAGCGAGGCCCTACGGCTCTCGGCGGGTGTCAGGCTGCGCGCCTTCGACGTCAGAACCGAAGAACCCAGGAGGGTCGTTGGTGCTCGACCCGTCGGTCGGGTATGGGGCTGGAACTTTCCGTCCTGCATGGACTGAGCCGCGCTTGTTGGGTGTGGGCACCGGCCCGCCGTTGAAACGATGTGACCCGTTGCTGCCGTTAAGGGTTGGCGCCGCAGCCGCCCGTGGGTTGGGCAGCGGACTCGGCCGGGGCCTAGGCATGGACGCCTGAGCAGCCACCGCTGGTGCTTGCTCCGACTCATCCTCCAGATAATATGCGTACTCGTACTCGCTGGCCGCCTTCGCGGGCACCATATTTAGCACCGCACCCAGAATCTTTGCGTCGACGCTGCGTAGGTTGTCCGTCGCCCTGGCGAGCTGCTCCAGCTTGGTGTGCCCGTGTCGAGTGACCAGCAACGCCCCGTCGGCCACCGTGGACAGCACCGCCGCATCGGTCACCGGCAGTAGCGGTGGGGCGTCGATGATGACGTACTCGAAGCGCTGCCGCAGCCGTTGCAGTAGCGCCTTGGTGTGGCTGGAGCCGAGCAGCTCGCTGGGGTTCGGCGGGTGCGGCCCGGAGCCCAGCACCGTCACCCCGGGACTGACCGTGGCCTGCAGGACGTCGTCGAGGTCCGCCGACCCGGCAAGGACGTTGGTCAGTCCCACGTTCTCCAGCAGTTTGAGGTAGCGGGTGACCCGCGGGCGGCGTAGGTCGGCCTCAACCAGCACGACTCGCTTTCCCGCCTCGGCCAGGACGAAGGCCAGGTTCAGCGCGGTGACGGTCTTACCCTCGCCGGGGATGGCGCTGGTCACCACGATGACTCGGGGCGGGTTGTCGACATCGAGGAATTGCAGGTTGGTGCGGATCTGTCGGTACGCCTCCGCGCTGGTCGAGTGGCCCTGACCGAACGTGATCAGCGGGTGCCCGGGGCGTTCGGAGTCGTACGGGACGGCACCGATCACCGCGGCGCCACTCGCCTCGGCGATGTCACCGCGCTCCTTGACGGTGCTGTCCAAGCGGTCCCGCAGCAACGCCAAACCCACCCCCAAGGCGAGACCCACCAGCGCCGCAAGTGCCAGATTCTGCAGCGTCTTGGGCGTCACCGGTGTGTTGGGCAGACCCGCCGCTTGGGTCACCGTCACGGTGGCGTTCGCCGTCGTGCCGCCCTGCGGGGTCTCCAGCTGGGTGACCAGCCGGGTGAACTGCTCCGACAACGCGTTGGCCACGTTCTGCGCGCGTTGCGGTGACGGGTCGCTGACCGTGACGTTGAGCAGCACGGTGTTCAGCTGCGTCTGCACCGATACCTCGGCCGCTAGCTGCGTGGCCGTCATCGGCAGGCCCAGCTGATCCACCACCTTCTGGGCGAGCTGGGTGCCCTTGAGCAGCTCCGAATAGGACGCCACCCGCTGCTGGGAGTACAGCCCGCCCGTGTAGGCAGCCCCCGCATCGGCTGCGCCGGAGGTGGAGACGAACAACTGCGTGGACGCCGCGTAGATCGGTGTGGTCAGCAGCGACGCGCCCAGGCCACCGAGCACCGCCAGCACCGTGACGACCACGATGGACTTCCACCGGGCGCGGAGGATGCGCAGGTAGCTCTGGATCTCCACGGGGCGTTCCTTCGCTCGTCAGGGCCTGGACCTTTCCGGGCCGGTGCACGCCTGACTCGACATGCCTGCGACTACCGGACCCACCCCGAGGACGCCAGACCCCCGAGGCTCACGCATTCCGTGACTTCTGTGACACGAATAGTAATGGACGCCGTCGTTGATCAGTACGCGCCCTTGCCCCTGACCACCGCCCGCAGGGTCCGCACCACGATCTGCAAGTCCTGCACCATCGACCAGTTCTCTACGTAGTACAGATCCAGCCGCACCGCCTCCTCCCACACCAGGTCCGAGCGCCCGCTCACCTGCCATAAGCCGGTGATGCCCGGCTTGACCAGCAGACGGCGACGCACCTGTCCGTTGTAGGTGTTGACCTCCCGGCGCAGCGGTGGCCGTGGACCCACCACGCTCATCTCCCGGCGCAACACGTTGAGGAACTGGGGCAACTCGTCCACGCTGTACTTGCGCAGCACCTTGCCCACCGGGGTCACCCGCGGGTCGTTGCGCACCTTGAACAGCGGACCCGAGCCAACGTCCAGGCCCACCAGCTCCACCACGCGGCTGTCGGCCCCGGGGTCCATGGTGCGCAGCTTGAGCATGCCGAACGACTCACCGTTTAGGCCCACTCGCTCCGATCGGTACAGCACCGGGCCGCGGCTAGTGGCCTTGATGGCGACCACGGCGACCAGTACCACCGGTGACGTGACGACCAGGGCAATCGTGGCCACCACCACGTCGAACACCAGCTTGCCCACCTTGCTGGCCCCGAGGAACTGCGGCTCCTCCACATGCAGCAACGGCAGCCCCGCCACCGGCCGCATGGTCAACCGCGGCCCCGCCACGTCCACCACCCCGGGGGCCACCACCATGTCCACATCCAGGGAATGGAGGTCCCAGGCCAACTCCCGCATGCCCTCGTGGCCCAACTGGTCGGTGGCAGCCACCGCCACCGTGTCGGCGCCGCAGGCTTGCAACGCGGCGATCACCGCCGACTCGTCCCCCCACATCGGGACCGCCGCACCGTCGATGGTGAACGTCTCCCCGGGCTGCCCGGTGAAGCCGGGCACGCAGCAGCCGACCACGGTGTACCCGCCGGCGGAGTCCCGGGCGAACGAGCGGGCCACACTCGCCACCGACCGCCGACCGCCGACCACCCACCACCAACACCCGCGCGCAGTAGCCACCCTCGGCCCGCCGCCGCATCAGCCACTTGCGCTGCAGCCACCGGCTGCCGAACAGCAGCAGCACCCCGGCCGGGAACGCCAGGAACAGGTACCCGCGGGCGAAGTCCATCCGGAAGACCAGCGCGACGATGGCCACCAGGCCGAACAGTCGCAGCGACGCGTCGGCCAGCCGGCGGTACTCCTCCGCACCCTCCCCCACCATCCGCGGGCCGCGGGTGCGGTACAAGCTGAGCGAGGCCAGCCACAACACCCCCAACATGACCGACACCAGGGTGTAGCTGAACTCCGACAGCTCACCGTCCAGCGCTCGGGTGTTCACGCTGAAACCCTGCACACCGAAGCGCACCAGCTGAGCCCCGGCCAGGGCCACCACCACCGCGACCGTGTCGGTCACCGCCAGGCGCCGCACGTACTCCTGGTGCCAGCGTGGCGCGGCGCTGGGGGGCTGTTGCGGGAGCAGGTCCGCTGCGCTGGGCTCGGATACGGTTGGCAGTGGCGCAACGAGGGGCGCGACCTCCACCCGCTCACCCATCCACGACGGCATACGTTTCCCCGCACACTTCGGCGACCTGCCCGCGCCTCGGCGGCGCTGACCTACTGCGGCGGAACCCCCGCTGGCGAACCCCTGGCGAGATTCCACCGCCCGCGAGATGGTAGCGCTCCGTGACCGATCGATGGAAGGGGCGCCCGTGGGCTGTCAATCGAACAAACCACCCCCAGGAGTTTCCGTGTGCCGCTGGGGCTGTGCTGGTGGGGGTTGCCGCGGGTGGCGCACCGTCGTCGTCGTCCGCGGGTCGTCGTCCGCGGGTAGGGTCCGCGCGATGCCACCCCCGCTGCCCGGATAAGGAAGTGCCGCATTGACCCTGAGGTCCGCGCTGCGCCGGATCCTGGTGAGCACCCCCTTCACGACTGCCGAGCGGCTGATCCCGGACAACGCGGTCGAATCGGTGCGCCGCGCCCTGTTCCCGATGACCCAGGACGAGGTCCGCCGAGTGCTCGCCGGGCTGATCGCCGCGCAGGTCCCGTTCGTGTTGGCCGGCGGCTGGGGCGTCGACGCGCTCGCGACCGGACAGGGAGGCCGCAAGGGGGGCCGGGAGTGGGGACGCCGGAGGGGGCGCCGCCACCTGGACGTGGATGTGATCGCCGCGCCCGAGGTGCTGGCGACGATGCTCGCGGCTCTGGCCGACCTCGGCTACCGGCAGCCCGCCGAGGACTGGGACGGTGGCTGGTGGGCGCCGCACAAACTGGTGCTGGTCAGCGACGGTGGCGGACGGATCGACGTGCTCATCCTGGCCGCCGACCAGTGGGAACCCCTGCTGCGCCGTGCCGTCGAGCTGCTCGGCCACGACGTCGACCGCGCTCCCGTGCCCGGGCACGTCGGCGGCTTGACGGTGCCGTGCCTGCCTGCCGCGCTGCAACTGGCCACCCACGACGGGTTCGAGATGAACCGCCACCAGCGGGCGGATCGGCGTGTACTGGCCGAGCTGACCCGCCGGTGACTGCCCTCGCCGCCGCGGTAACCGCCTCCGCGTGGCGGCTGCGCGGCTACACCGGCACCACCCTGGTGATCCGGGTCGCCGAAGCCGACCCCGCGGTGGAGCTGGTCGCCGGGGCGCACCACGGGGCACCCGCGCACCTCACCCTTGCCTACCGGTTCCCGCTCGCGGCGGTGGGCGGATCGTTCCGTACGGCGCTGCGCCAACTGTTCGCGGGGCGTCCCGCGTTCGATGTCGAGCTGGTCGCGGTGCGCCGATTCGACACCGTCGCCTACCTGGAGCCGGAGTCCGAGCAGCCGTTCGCCGCGCTGGCCGCCGCGGTGCAGGACCGCTTTCCCGGCCATCCGCTGTACGACGGGGCGTTTCCTACCTACATCCCGCACGTCAGCCTCGGCCCGGTGGACCAGCTGACGCCGGCCGCCGAGGCCGCGGTGGGCGGGTCATTGCCGATCCGGGCGCGGGTGTCGGAGGTGCAGCTGTGGGCGATGCGCCGGAACTGGCAGCGGTTCGACCGCTTTACGCTGCTCGGGCAATAGCACGAACGGGTGACGCCGGTTGCGGTTACATAGAGCAACGTCTAGCGTCCGCTGCACGTTCTTTAGAGAGTTCAAGCGCGCAGAATTGGGTCACACGGGGAAATGAAGCGTAGCTGTGCGTTACGGCTGGGGGCCGTCGCGGTGTCCACCGGTCTGCTCGTCGGCCTGTGGGTCAATACGTCTTCGGCCTTAGCCGCGGCGCCAGCAGCTGCGGTGGCCGGTCCGTCCGCGGTGCCCGATCCGGTGGTCGTGGCCGCCGGGGACATCGCCTGCGGGTTGGACGACCCCAAGTTCGCCGGTACCCCCGATGGTTGCCAGATGCGCGCCACCGCAGACCAGATCGCGGCCATTGCCCCGCAGTACCTGCTGCCCCTGGGTGACACCCAGTACGCGTCCGGGCCACCCCAGCAGGGCGTGCAGCCGAGCGCCGCGGACTACCAGGGCAGCTACAACAAGAGCTGGGGGGCGCTGAGCGCGCGAGTGCCGGGCCTGGTGGCGCGCCCGGTGCCGGGCAACCACGAGTACGGCCGGGTCACTGGCAGCACCGCCGGACTCACCCAGGCCAGCACCTACTTCGACAACTTCGGGCCCAACGGGCTCAACCAACTGCCCCCGGAGGTGAAGGGGCCCGCCACCAACTTCTACAGCTACAACATCCCGGTCAACGGCGGCAACTGGCACGTCATCGCCCTGGACAGTGAGTGCACAGCCGTCGGCGGCTGCGGCGCTGATTCTCCGCAGGGAAGGTGGCTGCGCAACGACCTGGCTGCCAACCCCAACACGTGCACCCTCGCCTACTGGCACAAACCCCGATGGGGACCCGTGATTGTCGAGGACGACACCACAGTCGCCCCGCTGTGGAACGCCCTCGTCGACGCCAAGACCACCATGGTGCTCAACGGCCATGGGCACAACTACCAGCACCTGCGACCGCTGGACGCCGCCGGCAGCCTGGACCCCGCTGGGGTGACGCAGTTCACCGTGGGAACCGGGGGCGAGGACAAGGAGCCGCTGCCCAGCCCCGAGCCGCGGACGTTCAACCAGTACGACCAGGGGTTCGGCGTGCTCAAGCTGACCCTGCACTCTTCCTCCGCCAGCTTCGCCTACCAAACCGTCAACGGCGGGACTCCGGAGTCCGGCACCCTCCCCTGCGCCACCCCACCGAGCGCCTCGGTGCCGACGGTGTCGGACGTCACGCCGATCTCCGGGCCGTCCGGGGGCGGCAGCTCTGTCGTGGTGACCGGCACCAACTTCGCGCCGGGCGTGCAGGTGGGCTTCGGTGGGGTGGCCGCTACCGGGGTGCAGGTGCAGTCGGCGACCCGGCTGATCGCGACGGCCCCGGCGTTCACCGGGGCACCGGCGGAGTCCACCGTGGGCGTGACGGTGAGCAGTGCGGCAGGTACCAGTACCGGTGGATCGGTCAGTCAGTTCACCTACACGATGGCCCACAACGGGTACCAGGCAAGCATCACGGCCAGTTCAGGGTCTGCGCCGGTGGGGGGCTCGGTGACGCTGACGGCGACGTCGAATCAGGATGTGGGTCCCACCCCATACGGGTTGTCCATCGTGGATGCCGCCACCAACGTGGAGCTGGCGCGCGCCCCCGGGGGCTTTACCCGCACCGTGACAGTCAGCCAAACCGAAGCCGCCAGTCGCCGCTACATCGCGCGGATCGACAACCTGTACGGCCGCAATGTCCAATCGGTGTCCACGCCGGTGGTGGTGGAATGGGGGAACGCGCCTCAAACGCCTCCCTCGTCCACCACCCAGCCCCCGCCGTCACCGTCGTCCACCACCCAGCCCCCGCCGTCATCGACCACCCAGCCCCCGCCGTCACCGTCACCGTCACCGACCCGGCCGCCGGGTGCCCTCATGGCGCTGGCGCCATTCCGGGTACTGGACACCCGCTATGGCAACGGGGCACCCGCGCGCCCCGTCGGCCCGGGGGCCAGCGTGGCCGTCCAGATCACCGGCAGCGGCGGCATCCCCACCACCGGGGTCTCCGCCGTCGTCATCAACATCGCCGTCACCGAACCCACCGCCCCCGGCTACCTCACCGCCTGGGCGGAGGGCACACCCCGACCCGGCACCTCCAACCTCAACTTCGTACCCGGGCAAACCGTGCCCAACCTCGTCATCGTCCCCGTCTCCCCCACCACCGGGAAAATCCAGCTCTACAACAGCGCCGGCAACACCCACATCGTCGGCGACATCACCGGCTACTACCTGGCCGGAACCCCCACCGCCCCCGGAGCCTTCACCGCATCCACCCCGACCCGGGTACTGGACACCCGCGACGGCAACGGGGCACCCGCGCGCCCCGTCGGCCCGGGGGCCAGCGTGGCCGTCCAGATCACCGGCAGCGGCGGCATCCCCACCACCGGGGTCTCCGCCGTCGTCATCAACATCGCCGTCACCGAACCCACCGCCCCCGGCTACCTCACCGCCTGGGCGGAGGGCACACCCCGACCCGGCACCTCCAACCTCAACTTCGTACCCGGGCAAACCGTGCCCAACCTCGTCATCGTCCCCGTCTCCCCCACCACCGGGAAAATCCAGCTCTACAACAGCGCAGGCAACACCCACATCGTCGGCGACATCACCGGCTACTACCGGCAGTGATCGCCGTTTGGGCATGAATCCGTGCGGTGGGCGCACGATTTGATGCCCAAGCACCCGTTCAAGCCCAGATGCGGCTGATCGGGGGGGCGGGAAGGTCGCACGTAGAGTTGGTCGCGATGGGTCCTTACCGCATGAGCTCGACGACCAAACACCTCGTGACACGGCTACGCAGCCGACTGCGAGTCCCCACTCTGACCGCGCTGGGCGCCACCGCGGCCGTCATCGTCGGCCGGACCTACGGCGCTTTGCACGGGCGCGGACTGCAGGGGGTGGTGCTCGCCCTCAGCATGGCCGTCGTGTTCCTGGTGCTCGCCGTCAGCACCGTGCGCCACGTGGCCAATGACATCGACGTGGTGCTGGGTACCCGGCTGGGTTCAGCGCGCGCCTCCGTGCTCGCGCTGCTCACCTCCGTGGTCGGCTACGCCCTCACCGGCTTGATCACGCTGGGGATGCTGTCCATCCCCGTGCAGCAGCTGCTGCTGGGTGGGGCCATCACCGGCGTGATTCTGGGGATTGCGGCCCAACAGTCGCTGGGCAACCTCGCCGCCGGCCTGGTGCTGTTGCTGGCCCGGCCATTCACCGTCGGCGACCACATCACCGTGCACTCCGGTGCCCTCGGCGGGCCGCATACCGGAGTCGTCCTCGGAACGGGACTCACCTACGTCCAACTCGGCATCCAGGGCGGTGCGCTGGCGCTACCCAATTCCGCGCTGCTCGCCGCGGCCATCAGCCCCGCCGTCGACCTCCCCACCGTCGACCTCCCCACCGACGCCCCGGCAACAGCCGACGACGCCTGAGTACGGAGTCGCCGCCCACAAACACCGGTTCGGCATGGATCCGTGCGTGCGCTGCACAGTTCGATGCCGAACCGGCGATCATGGGGCTATCGACCCAGCAACCCACCCAGACCGCCGCCGCCCACCCCGGCCTGCTGGCCGCCCCCGGTGCCGCCGATCAACCCGCCCGGGGGCTGCTCGGAGGGCTGCACCACGACGAAACCCTGCCCGGTGAACTCCAGCGTCATCCGCTCCCCGGTGCTGCGGCCCATCAGGGTGCCCAGGTTCATCTGGTCGTTGCGCTTGATGTTGGTGCGCAACCCCGCCGACCACGCGACCGCGGCCTGCGGGTCGGCGAACGTCGGCTGGTCGACGTGCAGCACCACCGGCACGCCGTGGGTGGTGATGGCGATGCGGCCCCGGCCGGTGAACACGCAGTTGAACAACCCCGCGTTGGAGAGCATGCCGCTGATGCCCTGCACCCGCTTGATCTCGTAGCTGACACTCGACTCGAAGGCCAGCACGTTGGCGCCGTTGATGGTCAGGCCGTCATTGCCGTCCAGCTCGATGATGTGCACGTCGGAGGCGGCGTCGGCCAGGAACAGATCCCCCTGGCCGGACACCTTCATCAGCGGCACCCCCTCACCGGTCAGCTTCTGCTTGATGATGTTGCCGATCCCCCCGGCTCCCAACGCCTCGAACCGCAGGTTGCCCTGATAGGCCACCATGGACCCGGTCCTGGCCAGCACCTCCCCGGCCAGGGCCACCTTGAGCATCTTGTGCCCCTGCAGCTGCATACCCGGGCCAGCGGCCTCGGCGTGGGTGGGCGCGAACAGGTCGCTGCGCATGACGAAACTCCTCGGGGCCGGAAACGGGCACAACGGTGCGGGCAACCCCATCGTCGCCCCCCGCCCGATCACCCACAAGCCAGCCCGCGACTCGGCCACCGGCCAGGCCGTGACAGGGTCGGCCCGTGACCGACTGGACCACCCCTGGCGTGTTCCCCGTCGCGGCCGGGGTGTTCCGCATCCCGTTGCCACTGCCCAACGACGGGCTGCGCGCGGTGAACGTCTACGCCATCAATGACGGCGACGGCGTGGTGCTGGTGGATTCCGGGTGGGCACTGCCGGACTCGCTCGAACAACTGGAACGGGGCCTGGCCGAACTGGGCGCCGGCCTGGCCGACATCAGCCGCATCCTCATCACCCATGTGCACCGCGACCACTACACCCAGGCACTGACCATCCGCGACAAGGTCGCCACCACGGTCGCCCTCGGCGCCGACGAGCAGCCCACCCTGGACGTCATCCTCGCCGGGCCGGGTGCGGTGTTCGACGGGCACCGGGCGCAGCTGCTGCGCCACGGCGCCGACGAGCTGGCGGAGCTAGTCGGGCGCGCTGGCGGCGAGCCGAGCAGCTGGGCCTATCCCGACACCTGGCTGCAACCCGCCGAGCAGGTCGCGCTGGGCTCGCGCACCCTCGACGCGTTGCCCACCCCCGGGCACACCCGCGGGCACGTGGTGTTCGTCGACGCCGCCGCAGACCTGCTGTTCGCCGGGGACCACGTGCTGCCCAGCATCACCCCGTCCATCGCGGTCGAACCGAACCCGTCACGGCTGGCGTTGCGCGACTACCTGGACTCGCTGCGACTGGTGCGCTCGATGCCCGACCGGATGCTGCTGCCCGCCCACGGCGCGGTGGCCCCCAGCGCGCACGACCGCATCGACGAGCTGCTCACCCACCACGACACCCGCCTGGCCGACACCCTCGCAGCCGTCCACGAGGGCGCCACCGTGTACGACGTCGCCCGGGTGCTGCGCTGGACCCGGCGCGGACGCGCGTTCAACGAGCTTGACCCCTACAACCAGATGCTGGCGGTAGGGGAGAGCGCCGCGCACCTGGATCTGCTGGTGCACACCGGGCGGCTGCACTGCCGGGAGGTCGACGGCGTCAGCCGATACAGCGGGTCATGATCCCGCTTGGCTGACCTGTTGGTCCGGCTTCAGGCTGTCTTCAGCATCGCCGACCAGGCTGCATGGTGTCCGCGAAACGCCCCGACAGGAGAACCTCGTGTCCCCCAACACCGCCTCAACCCCCTCCCCCCGGGCGCGGCGCGCCCTCGTCGCCGTCGCAGCCGGTGGCTTGCTACTCGGCGGCACCGGCGTGGCATACGCCGTGACCACCACCCCACCGCCCAGCACCACCCCGTCCAGCGGCACGGCAACCGCCCCCCCGGTCCCCCAGCCCGACATCGGCGGCACCGTGACGTCAGTGTCCGGCAATACCGTGCTGGTCACCGACCGGGACGGGTTCACCCGCACCATCCTCACCAGCTCCACCACCACCTACGGCACCGGTCTGAGCGCCCCGCTCGCCGTCGGCACCGTGATCCACGCCGTCGGCACCGTCGACGCCGACAAGACCAGCCTCGACGCCACCGCCATCACCGTCGCCCGGGCCAAGTCCGCCGGTAAACCCGGGCGGCACAACGAAGGTGCCGAAGTCCCCGGTGCCCCCGAAGCCACACCCGACGCGACGCCGGCTCCCTCCACCAGCCCGGCGCCCAACAGTTCCACACCTGCCAGCCCGGTACCCACCACGTAACCCGGGTGATGATGGGTAGGTGAGCGCCACCCGCCCCGCTGGGTCCGCAGCCCGTGTGCTGATCGTCGAGGACGACGAGACGATCCGGGAGGCGGTCTCAGCGGCGCTGGGTGGCGCCGGGTACGAGGTGCGCGCCGTGGTGGACGGGCGCGACCTGGAAGCAGCGTTGGCCGGTTTCCGCCCCGACGTGGTGCTGGTCGACGTGATGCTGCCCGGCCGCAACGGGTTCGCCCTGCTGGAGGTGGTGCGCTCGCACACCGACGCCGGGGTCCTCATGCTCACCGCCCGCGACGGGGTCGCCGACCGCCTCCGCGGCCTGGACTCCGGCGCCGACGACTACATCGTCAAACCGTTCGTCCTCGCCGAGCTGGTGGCGCGGGTGGCCGCCGTGCTGCGCCGACTCGGCCGGATCCCCAGCACCGTCCAGGTCGGTGACGTGGTGATCGACGCGGCCGCGGGAACCGTCGTGCGAGCGGATAAGCCGTTGGAGCTCACCGCGACCGAGCTGCGGCTGATCGGCTACCTCGCTGCCCAGCGCGGCCGCACCGTGAGCAAGCTGCAGATCCTGACCCAGGTGTGGGGGTATGACGACTACGACACCAACCTGGTGGAGGTGCACGTCAGCGCCCCGCGGCGCAAGCTGGAATCGTCCGGGCCCCGGGTGCTGCACACCGTCCGAGGTATCGGATACGTGATGCGTCCGTGAGCCCCGAAGCACGGCGGCTGCGGACAGCCTCGCTGAACCGACGGGTAGTGGCTCCCAGCGCAGTGGTGCGGGGCTGGGGTTGGCGATCGCCCGCGGCATTTCCAGGGCCCACGACGGAGAGCTGACGTGCGTAGAACCGGGCTCGGGGCGCGGAGCGGCGTTCTTGCTGCAGCTCCCCCTGCCATAACCTCGGCTCCGCTCCCTCAAACGATCTCCAAAGCGGGCTGATGATCGGTCGACCAGAGGAGGTCCAGCGGATGTTCTCCGAGCTCGGGATCAGCGCCATTTGCAACGTGTAACCCACACCTACGGCAACTGCTGCGTGACACCGCACGACACCCCTCTATCGGTGCGGCTGATAAGCAAGGACGGCCGCTGCCCGGTGTGGGGCTACGAACGGTCGCACGGGCGACCGCTTGATCACCGAAGTCGTCGGCGGCGCACCGATCCGTCCCGAGGGAGGTGGTCGTCGCCTTGTTCGTGGCGTCCTCGCCGGAACTCACCGCTGATGGGGCGAGACCTCGTGCCGCAGGCTCGAGAACTGCTGGAACGCCGGATGAACTCGGAACCCAAGGTAGCCGAACAGGGCCCTCCATGCGTTTGCCGACCTGCTCGAGGAGTTCGGCCCGTGCAGTGCGGTCGAGGTGCTTTGGTGCTCCGCGCCCACGGCATGTGCAGCAGGGCGGTGCTCGGCTGGGGCGTCGGATACCCGACCGCCGCGGAGTCTGGTGCCTCGCGCATGCTCCCGGTCCCGCCATTGCCTGCCCTGCACCCGATTCGGCGTTCAGCGCGGTATCCCACCTGCCACGGCGGATGTGGTGCAGCAGGGGCAATGTCGTCGCTGGCGCGGACCCGGCGCGCAGCCCACCACTGTCCGGGGCGGCGGGCGGCGCCGCAGACCATTGCGGTGCGCCACGGGCCGCGCATCTTGACGCTCCTAACGAGCCGCATCATGATGCCTTCATGCGGACCACCCTGACTTTCGATCCCGACGTCGCCAGGCTCGTGGAGGACGCAGTCCATCTCGAACGGCGCCCAATGAAGCAGGTGGTCAACGATGCACTCCGGCGCGCGCTAGCGACGCCGATCGGTACCGAGGACGAGCCGTACCGGGTCGTGCCCCACGAGTCGTCAGTGCGGCCGGGGCTCGACCTTGCTGGCTTCAACCGGCTTGCTGACGACCTCGGGGACACCGCGATCCTCGCCGCAGCAACGGACAACCCATGATCGTGGTCGACGTAAACCTGCTGCTCTACGCCGTCGTCACCGGGTTTCCGCAGCACAGCGTGGCGCGGACATGGTGGGAGGCCACCCTGAACGGCCCGGTTGCGGTCGGGCTCACCGCTCCAGCGGTGTTTGGCTTCCTGCGACTGTCGACCAACCCCCGCGTGCTCACCTCGCCGCTGCCGATGGAGACTGCTCTGGCTCACGTGCAGAACTGGCTCGACCGGCCGAGGGTTCGCTTCCTGCCGACTAGTCGCCCCCACCTGGAGATTGCGTTCGACCTGCTGCGCGGAGTGGGCACCGCGGGCAACCTCACCACCGACGTGCAGCTGGCCGCGCACGCGATCACCGAGCGCGCGGAGATGCATTCCAACGACGCCGATTTCGCCAGATTCCCCGACGTCCGATGGGTCAACCCCCTGGCCCAGTGACCGCCATGACGCCTCAGCGAGCGGTCCGGACCTGCTGCAACAGGTGCGGTTGAGCGGTCCGCAGCGACGGCCCATACCAGGTGAGCAGCCGGCCGGAGACCAGGGCCACCGCGCACCCCGGGAATGCCTCTGGGCCGTCGGCGGCAGTGAACCGGTACGGCTCGTCCGGCAGCAGCACCAGGTCGGGGGCCAGCGCACCCAGCTCGTCCAGGGTCACCTGCGGGTAGCGCTGGGGGTGGTCGCGGTAGAGGTTGGTGAGCCCAAGGTGGTGCACCACGTCCCCAGTGAAGGTCTGTGACCCGACCACCATCCACGGATCTCGCCACACCGGGACCACTACGCGCTGCCCGGTGGGCGGCAGCGGCTGGGCCCACGCCCGCTCGGAATCGCGCAGCCACCCGGGCGCCGGTATGTCCAGGGCCTGGTTAAACAGTCGGTGCATGGAGCGCACTGCCGCGTCCACGGACTCGATCGCCGTGACCCACACCGCGATCCCGTTGACCCGGAGTCGTTCGACGTCCACGCGGCGGTTCTCCTCCTGGTTGGCCACCACCAGGTCCGGGCGGAGCGCCTGGATGGCGCCGCGGTCGGGGTTTTTGGTCCCGCGCACCCGGGTGACGTCGAGATTCTCCGGGTGGGTGCACCAGTCGGTGGCGCCCACGAGTCGCTCGGGCACCGTCGCTGCCAGCGCCTCGGTCAGCGACGGCACCAGCGACACCACCCGCCGCACCGGCCGTGCCAGCTCAACCCGGGTTCCCAGGTCATCGAACAGCGGCACGGACCGGTGCGGTGTCGGACGCGGTGGTGTCAAGGCTCAGTGGTGTCAGGGCTCAGTGGTGTCAGGGCTCAGTGGTCGGCATCGGTGTAGACGACCATCCCGCGAATGTTCCTGCCATCACGCAGGTCCTGGTAGCCGGTGTTGATGTCCTCCAGCGCGTAGGTGGTGGTCACCAACCCGTCGAGCTTGAGCTGACCCTCCTGGTACAGCGACAGCAGGGCAGGGATCTCCACCCGGGGGTTGCAGCCGCCGAAGATCGCCCCCTGCAGGTCCTTCTGCAGCAAGGTGAGCTCGAACAGGCTGAGCTTGACGTCCATGTTCGCCGCGTGCCCCATGCCGGTGACGACGGTGCGCCCGCCCTTGCCGGTCAACGACAGCGCCTCCTGGACGTTCTCACCTTGGATGTCGCCGACGGTGATGATGACCTTCTCCGCCATCCGTCCCCAGGTGAGGTCGTTGACGCCGGCGGTGGCCTCGGCTGCGCTGGCGTAGGTGTGGGTGGCGCCGAAGTCCATCGCCCACTCCCGCTTGGCCTCCACCGGGTCGATCACCACGACCCGCTTGGCCCCGGCGGCAGCGGCACCCTGCACGGCGTTCATGCCCACCCCACCGGCACCCATGACCACCACGGTCTCCCCGGGGCGCACGTCGGCAACCCTGGTGGCCGAACCCCACCCGGTGGTGACCCCGCACCCAACCAGGGCGGCGACCTGCAACGGTATGTCGGGTTCGATCTTGACCACCGACGCCTGGTGCACGGTGATGTAGGGGGAGAAGGTGCCCAGCAGACACATCTGAATGACGTTCTGTCCGCGGGCTTGCACCCGGAACGTGCCATCGCTGATGGCTTCGCCGGTCAGCAGCCCAGCGCCCAAGTCGCACAGGTTCTGGTGGCCGGCCGAACACGGCGGACACATCCCGCAGGCGGGGATGAAGGCAGTCACGACGTGGTCGCCCTCCTTCAGCGCCGTCACGCCCGGCCCCACCTTGATGACGGTGCCCGCTCCTTCGTGCCCGCCGATGACCGGGCAGGCGATGGGTGTGCCGCCGGTGACCAGGTGCTCATCGGAGTGGCACAGGCCCGAGGCGGCCAACTCGACCATCACCTCACCGGCCTGCGGTTCGCCGACCTCGATCTCCTCCACCGACCAGTCCTCGCCAATACCCCATAACACCGCACCCTTGGTCTTCATCTTGACGGGCTCCCCATCTCGTGTGGCTGACCTCGTTGGCTGCCACGGCTAGTAGACCTCACCGGCCCTGCAAGCGCAGTGAACGAGGGCACTGACGGAAACAGGGGCCCTGCAACAACCGCCATCTGCAGCCTTGTACGAGGAGCCGCCGGGACAGGCACAGCCGGGTGGCCGGCGATCGCCGCCTTCTGCGGCGCCCGCCGCCCTGCAGTAGGGAGCACCCCTGGCCGGTGCCGGGGTCGGCTGGTGGGGAAACAACGACGGCTCGCTTCGGGCCTCAGCGCACCCACGCCTCGTCGGGGTGCGCCCCAGGTGCTGTGAGCCAGTGGCGTAAGGCGTCGACCAATGGTCCTGGGTTTCGACGCGAGCAGGGGAACCGCCGCGAGCTGGTGAACAGCAGTCGCAGCGCAGGATCGCCGCCGCCGGCAAGCGCGGCGAAGTCTCGGACGTTCTCGGTGACGACCCGACAACCTTCTTGCGACGCCCACTGGGCAAGGTAGGGGTCCGAGGCAGTTGCCCGAACCGGATGATCGGCGACGGCCAGCGCATCGTGTCCGTCTTCGCGAAGCAGTGCCGCGATCAACGGCGAGAACATCTCGTCTACCAGCAACGCCTCCTCACCGGCTGCGCGGCTCACGCCAGCAGTGCCTACCGGCGCTCCCACTCGGCCTCGGCCCGTTCGGAGGCGGCCTGTGCCTCGTTGATCCATGCGTCGATCTCGTCGGCGAAGGCGGCGTAGTGGTCATGCCTGCCGTCAGCGCCGACTCCGGCAGTGCGAACACCTCCGCCGCAGCGCTCAGCGCGGAAACGGCGTCATCATCGACATCGGTTCGTGACTGGCCCGGGTCGGCAGCCCGTTCGCCGCCATGTACACCGCGACCAAGGCCGCCGACGAGCAGCTCACCCCCGCCTGGTCCGCCGAGTACGGACCAGGCGGGGTCCGGGTCAACACCGTCGCCCCTGGCGTGCCCCTCACCCCGGCAACGAGGCGGCCCGCACCATTCTCGACGCTATGACCGCCACCACCCCCGCTGGCGTCGTGATCCAGGCCCACGACATCGCCGACGCCCGTGCTGTTCCTGGCCCTCGACGCAGCCACGAGGATCCACGGCATCACCCTGTACGTCGGCGGCGGCATCGCCGCCACCCACCTCACGTGAGCGCCGCAACACCCAGCCCTCATTCTCGACACGCAAGCGCACCGGGAGGACACAGCGTGACCAGCACAAGCTTCGGTGCCACCAGCACCGCCGCGGACGTCGTGCGCGCCGCCGACCTGACCGGCAGCACAGCGATCGTCACAGGCCGAAGCTTGCCCTGATCGCCCGCCGCCGTGACCCGCACGCCCGTGGTTCCCTCCGTCGGGCAGATGCTGGCCGGGTGCCCCCAGCTGGCGGACACTGACCTGTGCGGCCTGCAACGGATCGCCTCCGGCGCCGCTCCCATGGGCGAGACCCAGTGACCGCATCGGGTTGGCCCGGTCCCCGACGCCGCGGTGACGGGTGTCCGGCGAGCGGCGAAGGCCGCAGCTGGTCAGAGCAGCTCGAGGATGGTGGCGTTTGCCTGGCCGCCGCCTTCGCACATCGACTGCAGGCCGTAGCGGATCCCGGCCGCACGCATGTGGTGCACCAGGGTGGTCATGATCCGGGCGCCGCTGCCACCGAGGGGGTGGCCCAGCGCGATCGCGCCGCCCAGCGGGTTGAGCGCCTTCTCGTCCGCCCCGGTCTCGGCCAACCAGGCCAATGGCACCGACGCGAACGCCTCGTTGATCTCGAACACCCCGATCTCGTCCAGCCGTAATCCGCTGCGCGCCAGGACCTTCTGAGTTGCCGGGATGGGTGCGGTGAGCATGATGACCGGGTCGGCACCGGCCAGCGCAACGCTGTGCACCCGAGCGATCGGCGTCAGACCCAGCTCGCGGGCCTTGTCGCTGGTGGTCATCAGCAGCGCCCCGGAACCGTCGCTGATCTGCGAGGCGTTGCCCGCGGTGATCACCCCGTCGGGGCGGAACGCCGGCTTCAGCCTCGCCAGTGCTTCCACACTGCCGCCGCGGCGGATGCCCTCGTCGGCGGCCACCGACCCCACCGGGGTGATCTGCCCGGTGAACTGCCCGTCGTCCTGCGCAGCGGCGGCCCGCTCGTGCGAACTCAGGGCGAACTCGTCGAGCTGGGTGCGCGAGAACCCCCACTGCGCGGCGATCATCTCGGCTCCGGTGCCCTGGTCTGGGGCCACCCCGTAGCGCGCCCGGAACCGCTCACCCATCGGGTCCTGCCCGGCGGCTGAGGACCCCATCGGTACCCGGCTCATCGATTCCACCCCGCCGGCTACCACCACGTCGTAGTGCCCAGCGATCAGCCCGGCGGCGGCGAAGTGCACGGCCTGCTGCGACGATCCACACTGACGGTCCACAGTGGTGCCCGGCACGCTCTCCGGCCACCCGGCGGCGAGCACGGCGGTGCGGGCAATGTCGTAGGTCTGCTCGCCGATCTGGGAGACGCAACCCCAGACGACGTCGTCGACGTTGACCGGGTCCAGCCCGGCGCGGGACACCAGGGACTGCAGCACGTGGGCGGACAGATCCGCGGGGTGCACGCCCGCCAATCCCCCATTGCGCTTGCCCACCGGGGTACGCACGGCCTCGACGATCACTGCGTCGCGCATCGGGCGACTCCCTTCGGCTCAGGTCCCGGGCACCGTTGCCCAGGTAGTGGACGCACCCGCAGGGCGTCGATCCATCATCGCAGTTCCCGAACCGCGACGGCGGGGCGGATCCGCGCTTCGATCGCACCGAGGTGCCCCGCCGCCAGCCGGACCCGATCACCCGGCACCAGGTAAGGCCGGGCCTGCGGGCCGTGGGTGGTGGACAGCTCCAGAATGCATCCGGTGCCCACAGTGCCGCTGCCCAGGATGTCCCCGGCGCGCAGGGTGGTGCCGCGGGAGGCGTAGGCGAGCAGCTGCCCGAAGCTCCAGTGCAGGTCGGCCAGGTCGCCGCTGCTCCAGGTCTCGCCGTTGACGCTGGCGGTCATGGCCAGCGACGGGGCGCTGCCGGTGCCGCGGTCGCCCAACTCGTCCGGGGTCACCAGGTACGGCCCGAGGCTGGTAGCGCTGTCCTTACCCTTGGCCGGGCCTAGCCGCAAAGCCATCTCCCTGGCCTGCAGATCCCTGGCGCTCCAGTCGCAGAACAGCAGGAACCCGGCGATGTGGTCCTCGGCGTCGTCGGGCCCGAGGTCGCTGCCCGGGGTACCCACCACGGCGGCGACCTCCAGTTCATAGTCGAAGGCCGCCGAACCCGGCGAGATCGCCACGTCGTCGAACGGGCCAAGCACCGCGGCCGGGTTGGTGAAGTAGAAGACCGGCAGCTCATACCAGTCCGGGTGAACCTGATGCCCCAAACCGGCGCTGGCGGTGACCACGTGCTCCTCGAAGGCCATGAAATCCCGGATCGAGGGCGGCACCGGGATGGGGGCGCGCAGATCAGCCTCGGCCACGGCCAGTACCTCGACCGGGTCGCGTTCGGCACGCTGGGCGGCGTCGGCGAGCTGGTCGGGGCCGAGCAGGTCGATCAACCGGGTGTCGGGCAACCCGTGCAGCGCCTCGTCCAGGACCACCCCGACGTGCTCGGCGCCGTCGCGGGGAGAGCGGTAGGTCGCGAAGCGCATCGCTCAAGCCTGGCAGGTCGGGACAGATATAAACATCACAGCACCATATGCCGCGAAACCCGCGATTTGTGGGGCGCTAACGGCGGTCGTTGGCATGATCGGCGGGTGCGGACCCACCGAACGGCCATCGCCGCGATGGCCACGTCCTCGTTCGTGTTCGTGACCGCCGAAACCCTGCCGGTGGGGTTGCTGCCGGAGATCGCCGGGGGGTTGGCGGTGCCGGAGGCGCAGGTCGGGCTGCTGCTGACCAGCTACGCGGCGGTCGCCGCGGTGTCGACGATCCCGCTCACCTCGGTGACCCTGCAGGTGCGCCGGCACACCCTGATGGCCGGGCTGGTCGCAGTGTTCGCCGTCAGCCAGCTGGTCGCCGCGGTTGCCCCGACCTTCCTGGTGCTCACCGGCAGCCGGCTGATCGCCGCCCTGGCACACGGGGTGTTCTGGTCGGCGCTGGCCCCGGCGGCTGCCCGGCTGGCCCCGGCGGGCCAAGCCGGGCGGACGACGTCGTTGGTGTTCGTCGGCAACTCCCTCGCCCTGGTGCTCGGGGTGCCGCTGGGCACCGCCCTGGGTCAGTTCGCGGGGTGGCGGGTGGCGTTCGCGGCGCTGGGCGCGGCGGGGGTACTGAGCACGCTGGCCCTGCTGCGCGCACTGCCGCCCCTGCCGGCCCTCGGGCCGCCGGACCGGGTCCGGGTGGCCGATCAGGTTCGAACCGCGTGGCGCACGGTGCGCTCACGCGCCCTGACCCCGGTGTGCGCGGTGACGACGGTGCTGGTGGTCGGTCACTTCGCCGCCTACACCTACGTCGCCCCACTGGTCAGACGCGACGGTGGGCTGGCGGGGGCGGGGCTCAGTGCGCTGTTGTTGGGTTACGGCGCCGCGGGGTTGGCCGCCACGCTGCTGGTAGGTCGGGCGGTGGACCGGCGCCCTGGCGCGGTGCTCGCCGGGACGGTCGGGGTGGTCGCGTTGTCGCTGGTGGTGCTCACCGTCGCCCGTGCGGACGTGGCGATGGTGCTGGCGGTGCTGGCCTGGGGCGCGGGGTTCACCGCCGTGCCGGTGTGCCTGCAGTCGGCGGTGCTGAGGGTGGCCCCGGACGCCCAGGACGCCGCGTCCGCGGTGTACGTGGTGGCGTTCCAGATCGGCATCGGCGGCGGGGCGCTGCTGGGTGAGCGACTCTTCGGCGCTGGGCGCCTGGACGCGCTGCCGCCGATCGCGGCCGTGCTGGCGGTCGCTGCCGGGGTGGTCGGGCTCAGCGCACGGCGCGCCTTTCCGCTGCGGGCTCCGGGGTTGGCGTCGGCGCGGTGAACAGGCCGAAGCCCTCCCGTGCGGCCGCGTCGCACAGCTGGTCATCGAAGCACGCGACGGTGCGTGGCCGACAACGTGTCGGTGGGTGCACCTACGCTGCTGGTGACAAGGGGAGGCTGTGGTGCGACGGTTCGGGGACACCTGGCTGCACTCGCCGCGCGACGTGCTCGCGGTGTTGGAGTGTGAGCACCGACTGCACCTGGAACACGCTGCGGCGCAAGGCTTGCTGACCCGCCCACAGCCGGGTACGGACGCGGCCAGCGCCCTCGTCGCGCGCCACGGGTTGCGGCACGAACGGGCCGTGCTCGCTGAGCTCGCCGCGGTGACTGAGGTGCGCACCATCGACACCCCTGGCCACGACGACCAGGCCCTGCTGGCGGCGGCGGAGGCCACCACAGCAGCCATGGCCGCCGGCGTTGCGGTCATCTACCAGGCAGTGTTGCTGGTGGACGGCTTCCTCGGTTACGCCGACTTCCTCATCGGCGTCGACCTCGCCACCGGACAACCACTGCTCGATGAGCACGGTCGGCAGCGTTATGAGCCGGTGGACACCAAGCTCGCTCGGCACGCGAAACCGGCGGCACTGCTGCAGCTGTCCTGCTACGCCGACGCGCTGGTCCGCCTCGGGCTGCCCACCCCACGTCAGGTGCACCTGTGGCTCGGTGACGGCAGCCGCCAGTCCGTTCCCGCCGCGGACGTGCTGCCCCTGGCCCGGGAGTACCGCACCCGGGTGCTGCACCAGCTCCAGCAACCGGCGGAACTGCCCGCCCCACTCTGGGGTGATGCCCGCATCGCCTGCGGTGGGTGTCGGTGGGAGACCCACTGCGGCGATCATCGGCGCGCCGCCAGGGACCTGAGCCTGGTCGCCGGGATGCGCCGCGATCAGGTGACTCGGCTGCGGGCGGCGGAGATCGGCACCGTCGAGGAGTTGGCCGCCGCCGAAACCGACCGGCGCCCGCCGGGCATGGGTGCGCAGAGCTGGGATCGGCTGCAGGCGCAAGCCAGGCTGCAGGTGGCGGGAGCCGGGATCAGCCCGCCGGTCTTCGACGTCTTCACCCCCGCCGGTCTCGAGCTGCTGCCCGCACCGGACCCCGGTGACCTGTACTACGACATCGAGGGGGACCCGTTCGCCGAGTCCGGAGCGGGCCTGGAATACCTGCACGGCATCGTGAACACTGCTGAGGCGTTCACCGCGTTCTGGGCGCACGACCGAACCGCGGAGAAGATCGCCTTTGAGCAGGTGGTGGACACCCTCACCGCCGCGGCCCGGGCGCATCCCGGCATGCACGTCTACCACTACGCCCCCTACGAGCGCACCGCGCTGACCACCCTGGCCGCCCGCCACGCCACCCGGGAGGAGGAGGTGGACCAGCTGCTGCGCGACGGCCGGCTGGTGGACCTGTATGCCGTGGTCCGTCGCGCCGTGCGGGTGTCGACCGAGGGCTACTCGATCAAGCAGCTCGAACCCCTCTACATGGGCAAGGACCTGCGCACCGGGGACGTCACCACCGCCGGTGACTCCATTGTGGAGTACGAGCGGGTGATTGCGCTGCGTCAGGACGGTGCCCACGAGCAGGCGGCGGCGGTATTGGCCGCGATTGCGGACTACAACGCCTACGACTGCGTCAGCACGCACCGGTTGCACCGCTGGCTGCAGTCGTTACGCCCCGCCGCCACAGCTCCGCTACAGAGCCCGGTCACCGAGACTCCCGTGCCCGAGGTGCCCGCCGTGCCAGCCACCGAGATCCTGGCCGAGCAGCTTCGGGAGCTGGTCCCGGCCACTGACCGCACCCCCGACCAGCAGGCCGCCGCGCTGCTCGCCGCCGCCGTGGGTTACCACCGGCGCAACCAGAAGACGTTCTGGTGGGAGCACTTCGAGCGGTTGCGCCAGCCGATTGACGACCTCGCCGACGACGACGCCGTGGTGCTGCTGCACCAGCCCACCGCCACGGCCTGGGCGAAACCCACCTCGCGCAGCAACCACGCCCGCACCGTCACCGCCGCCACCGGGTCGAGCCCCGAAGACGCCGCCGCGCTGGGGTCGTCCCCGTTCGCGGTCTACGACCCCCCGACCCCGCCACCACTGCAACCCAGCGCGGACTCCGACCGGGCCACCCACACCGGGGTGCTCAGCCTGGCCGCTGGCCCGGGCACGTGGACGTTCCTCGAGCGAGCACCCAAGGGGTACGACGGCTGGGAGCAGCTTCCGCTGGCATTGACCCCCTCGGCCCCACCCCATGCCGGCCCGTTGGAGCGTGTGCTGTGCGGACTCGGTCAGCAGCTGCTCGACGGCGGTGGCCGCGACCAGGCGTGGTGGCGGCTGCTGACAGCCGAAGCACCCGCCACCGCACGGCCCGACACCGGGGACCGGGTCGCCGACATCACCGCCGCCGTCGCCGCTCTGCGGGACGGGGTACTCGCCGTGCAGGGACCACCCGGCACCGGGAAGACCTACGTCGGCAGCCACGTGATCGCCGAACTAGCCAGTCGGGGGTGGCGGATCGGGGTGGTCGCGCAGAGCCACAAGGTGGTGGAGAACCTGCTGGCCCGGGTGGTCGAACTTGGGGCCACGGTCGCCAAGGAAGCTGCCAAGGACGGGCCGCGTGGGCACGAGAGCTGGCACACCCCGGCCAAGCTGGAGACCTGGATGGCCGCCCAGCCGGCCGGGGGTTGGGTGGTGGGCGGCACGGCGTGGACCTTCGCCCGCGCGGGGGTTCGGGCGCAGCCGCTGGACCTGATGGTGGTGGACGAGGCGGGGCAATTCAGCCTGCCAGACACGGTGGTCGCCGGCTCTGCGGCCAGCCGGATCCTGCTGCTCGGCGACCCGCAGCAGCTGGCCCAGGTCAGCCAGGGTCAGCACCCCGAACCGGTGGACGTCTCCGCGCTGGGGCACATCCTGGGGGAGCACGCACTGATCCCGGTTACCCACGGGTACCTCTTGGACGTGACGTGGCGGATGCATCCCGCGCTGTGCGAGCCGGTGTCGGTGCTGCAGTACGAGGGGGTGCTGCGCTCGCACGAACGGTGCGCCCAGCGCCACCTGCACGCCGTCGCGCCCGGGGTCCAGCTCGTCGAGGTCGCCCACCAGGACAACCGCACCCGCAGTCCGGAGGAGGTGGCGGCCGTCGTCGGGCTGGTCGCCGACCTGCTGGGCCGCGCCTGGACCGACGGGGTAGGCCCGGCACGGCCCCTGGGCCAGCACGACGTACTGGTCGTCGCCCCGTTCAACCGGCAGGTCGCCGCACTGCGGTCCGGGCTGGGCGCCGCCGGGTTCGGCGATGTACCGGTGGGCACCGTGGACCGCTTCCAGGGCCGGGAGGCTGCCGTGGTGATCGTCAGCATGACGACCTCCAGCGGCGACGACCTGCCGCGCGGGGTGGAGTTCCTGCTCAATCGCAACCGGCTGAACGTCGCGCTCTCCCGGGCCATGCACACCGCGTACCTGGTGCACTCACCGCAACTGCGCCGCATCACCCCCACCTCGACGGCCGGGCTGCGCGCGCTGGGCGCGTTTCTGGGGGTACTGCACGCCCAGGAACGCGGCCCGCTCGGGTGAGTCGCTAGTCGCACGCCGGCCCGTCACCGGCCGGGTCGACCCCGAACACGTTGAGCACCACCTCGCAGTCGCAGAACCCGCCACCGGCACAGGTAGCGGATGAGCCCACCCGTCGACTGCCGCTGCGCGCGTTGCCAACGGCGGGTCAGCCGCAACTGGCCGTCGCACCCCAGCTGCGGCAACGTCCGGCACTCGGCTTCGGTGACCATGCTGGTCATGGTCATGGTCCCCCCTGGGACGAGTGGTGGATAAGGCACCGGCAGGTCTACCGGCAGGGGCCGACAGAACTGGAGCGACGAGGCGTGCCGCACGATCGGGTAGCAGGACTAGTCATGACGACTACGGACGCTGCCGGATCGGCGGCAGCAGGCGGCAACAAGCGGCGCGGGCCATGCAGGCCCCGGTGTACGGTGTCGCACACCCGATCGGCGGGAGTCCGCAGGTGCACGAGCTGGCGATTACCCAGAGCGTGGTCGATGCCGTCCTGGAGAGGTTGCCCGAGCGCCAGCTCTTGGCGGGGCTGGCCGGAACGGGGTTGGTCAGTACGGCATCGGCACCCGCATCGACCCCGGGGACCGGTGACTGACCGTGTGCCTCGGGATCCCCGGTCAGGTCGTGGCGAAGGTGGACGGTTACGGCGACCAGGCTGCCCTTGCCCCCGGTGACTGGGTACTCATTCACATGGGTTTCGTCGTCGAGCGGGTGGATCAAGCCGGTGCCAACAAGGCAATGGCCGGCCTCGAACTGATGGGCCGACCCCGCGACCAGGAAGCCCCGTGAGGACGGTGGCGCCCCCGACCGGCCGGGTACGCCGACGGTTCGGAGTGCACGGACTGGTCCAGGGCGTCGGGTTCCGGCCCTTCGTCTACGTGCTGGCCCGCGACCTGGAACTGGCCGGTGAGGTGCGCAACGACAGCGCCGGGGTGGTCATCGACGTGGAGGGCTCCGGCGCCGACGTCGACCGCTTCGCGCACCGGCTGCGCAGCGACGCCCCGCCGCTGGCCCTCGTCGAGGCGATCACCGAGCGCGACCTCGCCCCGGTCGGGGGTACCGGCTTCCGGATCGTCGATTCCCAGCACGCCGACGGCGGACGCACCCTCGCCTCACCCGACGTCGCGACCTGCGCGGACTGCCTGCGTGAGCTGGCAGACCCCACCGACCGGCGCTACCGGCATCCCTTCATCACCTGCACCAACTGCGGCCCACGGTTCACCATCATCTGCGACCTGCCCTACGACCGGCGCTCCACCACCATGGCCGATTTCCCGATGTGCCCGGACTGCGACCGGGAGTACCACGACCCCGCTGACCGCCGGTTTCACGCCCAGCCCATCGCCTGCCCGCAGTGCGGCCCGCAACTGGAGCTGCTCACCAGCTGGGCCCGTCTGAGTGGGCCGGACGCGCTGGCGAGCACCCGCCAGCTGCTCGCGGCCGGGGCGATCGTTGCGGTCAAGGGCCTCGGTGGCTACCACCTGGCCTGCGACGCCAGCGACGAGCGGGCCGTGGCGGCGCTGCGCCGGCGTAAGGCCCGCGGTGACAAACCGTTCGCAGTGATGGTCGCCGACTTGGCGGCCGCCCGGGCGGTGGCGGTCGTCGGCGAGGGAGAGGCGGACCTGCTGAGCTGCGCACGCCGGCCCATCGTGCTGCTGGCCGCCCTGGCGGACACCGATATGGCGCCGTCCGTCGCCCCGGGCAACCCCGATCTCGGGGTGCTGCTGCCCTACACCCCGCTACACGCACTGCTGTTCGGCCTGGACGGCGACGAACCCGGACCGCGGGCACTGGTGATGACCTCGGGCAACGTCTCGGGCGACCCGATCGTCACCGACGATGACGACGCGGTGGCCAGACTGGGTGGGCTCGCCGACGCCTGGTTGCGCCACGACCGGCCGATCCGGGTGCCGTGCGACGACTCGGTGACCCGGATCGTCGACGGCGCGGAACTACCGATCCGCCGCTCGCGGGGATACGCGCCGCTGCCGGTGGCGCTGCCGGTCGACGTCGCTGCCACCCTGGCGGTCGGGGCGGAGCTGAAGAACACCTGCGCGGTGGGGGCCGGGCGCTACGGGTGGCTGTCCCAGCACGTCGGCGACATGGACGATATCCGCACCCTGGACGCCTTCACCGCCACCCAGGCGCACCTGCGCATGCTCACCGGTGTCACCCCCGATCACCTCGCGGCCGACAGCCACCCCGGTTACCGCTCCACCGGGTGGGCGCGCCGCGAACGCGGGGACCGTCAGGTGCACCATGTGCAGCACCACCACGCGCACATCGCGTCGGTCATGGCCGAGCACGGCTTGGACGGCACGACGCCGGTAATCGGGGTGGCATTCGACGGAACTGGTTACGGCACCGACGGCGCGGTGTGGGGTGGGGAGGTGCTGGTCGCCGACTACGCGGGCTTCAGCCGGCACGCCCACCTGGCCTACGTGCCGCTGCCCGGCGGGGACGCCAGCGTGGCGCGGCCCTACCGGATGGCCCTGGCCCACCTGCACGCGGCGGGGGTGACCTGGACCGAGGACCTGCCGTCCGTCGCCGCCTGCCCCGACGACGAGCGCGCCGTGCTGGCCCATCAACTCAGCACCGGGTTCGGCTGCGTGCCGACGTCGAGCATGGGCCGACTGTTCGACGCCATCAGCTCACTGGCCGGGGTGCGGCACGTCGCCGATTACGAGGCCCAGGCCGCCGTCGAGCTGGAAGGTCTCAGTCGCGGCGGGTCGCCTGCTGGCGCCTACCGTTTCGGTGCCCCGATGGACGCCGCGCCGGTGATCCGCTCCGTCGTCGCCGACGTCCGGGCCGGGGTTGCGCCCGAGGTGATCGGGGCACGCTTCCACGCTGCCGTCGTCGACGCGGTGCTCTCGGCGGCCGTCCGCGCCCGCACGGACACCGGGCTGTATACGGTGGCGCTGAGCGGCGGAGTATTCCAGAACGCGCTGCTGCTCACCGGGGTCTGCCGAGCGCTGCGCCAGGTCGACTTCGCCGTTCTCCGGCACCGGGTGGTGCCGCCGAACGACGGCGGGTTGGCGCTCGGCCAGCTGATGGTCGCCGCCAGTGCTGCACGACACCCAGCTATTGCGTCACGAGATGAGGAGGACACGTCATGTGCCTAGCCGTACCAGGCCGGATCGTCCGGTGCTTCGAGCGCGACGACACCGCGATGGCCGACGTCGACTTCGGCGGTGTGCTCAAGGAGGTGTGTCTGCAGTACGTCGACGACGCGAACGTCGGCGAGTACGTCATCGTGCACGTCGGCTTCGCCATCCAGCGGTTGGACGAGCCCTCCGCGCTGGCCACGCTGGCCTCGTTCGAAGCCATGGGAATCCTCGAGGAGGAGTTCGGCGACGGGCTCGCGAACGCCGCTGTTGCGCAGGGGGTGACGCCGTGAAGTACCTGGAGGAGTTCAGCAACCCCGACCTGGCGGCCCGGCTGCTGGAGCAGATCCATGCGGCCACGACCCAGCCCTGGGCCATCATGGAGGTCTGCGGCGGGCAGACGCACTCGATCATCCGGCACGGCATCGACCAGCTGCTGCCGGAGAAAGTGGAGATGATCCACGGACCGGGTTGCCCGGTGTGCGTGACCCCACTGGAGATCATCGACCGGGCGCTGGCGATCGCGGCCCTACCCGGTGTCATCTTCTGCTCGTTCGGCGACATGCTGCGGGTGCCGGGCAGCGAGGTGGACCTGTTTCGGGTGAAGAGCGCCGGCGGCGACGTGCGGGTGGTGTACTCCCCGCTGGACGCGCTGACCCTAGCCAGGGAGAACCCCGACAAGCAGGTGGTGTTCTTCGGCATCGGCTTCGAGACCACCGCGCCGGCCAACGCGATGACCGTCTACCAGGCCAAACGGCTCGGCGTCACCAACTTCTCCCTGCTGGTGTCGCACGTCCTCGTCCCGCCTGCGGTCGCCGCGATCATGGAATCGCCGGTGTGCCGGGTGCAGGCCTTCCTCGCCGCCGGCCACGTCTGCAGCGTGATGGGTACCGGTCAGTACCCGGCGCTGGCCGACAAGTACGGGGTGCCCATCGTGGTCACCGGTTTCGAGCCGTTAGACATCCTGGAGGGCATCCGGCGCACGGTGCTGCAGCTGGAAACCGGGCGCCACGAGTTGGAGAACGCCTACGCCCGGGCCGTCCCGGCGCAGGGAAACCCGGCCGCGATCGCCATGCTGAACGACGTTTTCGAGGTGACCGACCGGGCCTGGCGCGGCATCGGGGTGATCCCGGGCAGCGGCTGGCAGCTGTCGCAGCGCTACCGGGACTTCGACGCCGAGGCGCGGTTCGACGTCCGTGACATCCACACCGAGGAATCCGCGATCTGCCGCTCCGGGGAGGTGCTGCAGGGGTTGATCAAACCGCATGAGTGCGCGGCATTCGGTAAGGAATGCACCCCACGCAACCCGTTGGGCGCCACCATGGTGTCCTCCGAGGGTGCCTGCGCGGCGTACTACACCTACCGGCGGTTGGAACTCACGGTGGCAACCCGGTGAGTGGCCAGCAGCGCGTCGGCGACGCCGGGACGATCGACATGGCCGCGTGGACGTGCCCGGTGCCCTTGCGGGACTCCCCGACCATCGTGATGGGTCACGGCGGCGGCGGGGCGATGTCGGCCGAACTTATCGAGCACCTGTTCCTGCCCGCGTTCGGCGACGCCGCCCAGGCTGAGCTGGGCGACTCGGCAATCCTGCCGAGCGGCACCGGGCGGATCGCGTTCTCCACCGACTCCTTCGTCGTCAAGCCGTTGTTCTTCCCCGGGGGCAGCATCGGCGACCTGGCGGTCAACGGCACGGTCAACGACCTGGCCATGTCCGGTGCCCGGCCGATGTTCCTGTCGACGGCGTTCATCCTCGAGGAGGGCACCGCCCTGGCCGACATCGGCCGGGTGGCGATGGCGATGGGTGCCGCAGCGTCGGTTGCCGGGGTACGGCTGGTCACCGGCGACACCAAGGTCGTCGACGCCGGGCACGGGGACGCCATCTTCGTCAACACCGCCGGGGTGGGGGTGCTCGACGACGGAGTCGACATCCGCCCGGCCCGGGCCGCCGTCGGCGACGTGGTGATCGTCAGCGGTCCGATCGGGGTGCACGGAGTAGCCGTGCTGAGCTGCCGGGAGGGCCTGGCCTTCGGCACCGCCGTCGAAAGCGACTGCGCAGCGCTGAACGGCCTGGTCGCGGCGATGCTCGCCACCGGCGCCGACGTGCACGTGCTGCGCGACCCCACCCGGGGCGGGGTTGCCGCGTCGCTCAACGAGATCGCCCTGGCCGCGCAGGTGGGGGTGGAGATCGTCGAGCGTGACCTGCCCGTGCCCGACGGGGTCGCGAACGCGTGCAGCCTGCTGGGCCTGGACCCGCTATACGTGGCGAACGAGGGCAAGCTGCTGGCGTTCGTTCCCGCGGCGCACGCCGAGCAAGTGCTGGTCGCGATGCAGGCTCACGAGCTGGGCAAGGAGTCGGTGATCATCGGTCGTTGCGTTCCCGAACACCCGGGCATGGTGGTAGCCCGCACCGGTCTGGGTGGCACCCGGGTGGTGGACCTGCCGGTGGGCGAGCAGCTGCCCCGGATCTGCTGAGTGCCCACCCCCGGGGAGGTGCTCTTCGCCCGGTACGCCTACCCGCCGAACGAGTTGGGCTACTGCGGGCCGGCGGACCCGAGCGCGCTGTTGAACGTGGCCGGGGGAAGCGGTGCCGGCGTGCGGGAGCGGGCCAGGGCGTTTGACGGCGCGTGGGTGTACCTGGAGATCATCGCCTTGGCCACCGGGCTGGACCCGCTGGACCCGCGGGTCGTGCAGGCCTACTGGGTGGGTAACGAGCTGCTCGACAAAGTCGACCCGGCGGTGTTCGCCGCGCAGGTCCGGGCCCGGTTCGCCGGAGAGCACGGCGCGGACTGGGCGGTACTGGACGAACCGGGCACCCCGGTGCCGCACCACAGCTTCCAGGTGTTCACCGTCTACCCCTGGGTGGGCTTGCTCGGCCGGGGTGACACCGCGCTGTCCGTGCTCGACCGGTGCCGGATTCGCCAGGGCGAGGTGCTGGCCATCGACGGCGACGAGGTGGTGGTCCGGAGCCGGTTGCTGACGTGGGACGGGCGGGTGTTGCAGCTGGGGGCACCGGAGCACGAGCGGGCACGGTGGGCGCAAGACGGGCAGTCCTTGCTGGGCGAGGTGCGGGTGGGTGACCTGGTGGCGCTGCACTGGGACTGGGTGTGCGACCGGCTCAGTCCCGAGCAAGCGTCGGCGCTGCACGAGCGCACCGGCGTCCAGCTCGACCTGACGAACCGGGTGCGCTGAAGCCGGCCGGCGCTCAGTTCGGCAGCGGGCCGGCCAGGTAGCGCTGCACGGTGGCCCCGGTCGCAGCTACCAGCGTTGTGGTGTCGGCCGCGCTCACCCCGGGCACTCCCAGCACGAACCGCCCCACCGCGACACCTACGAGCTGGGTGGTCACGAGCCCCCCGCGGACCTCGCGTTCGTCCACGGGCACCCCGACGTAATCCAGCAGGGGTCCCACCACCTGGGTCAGCAGGAGCTCCCGCAGCAGCGGCGCGTAACCGGGTTCGTTCACCGCGGTGCGTAACAGGGCCAGCGGGCCCCCGCCGTTGGCCGGGTCCCAGACGTGCAGCAGCATCGACACGATGCGCTCGCCCAGCCGGTCGGGGTCGCCGGCCAGCACCCGGGTCAGCAGCTTCGCCGGGTCGGCGGGTGCCTGAACCGCAGCGAGGAACAGGTCACGCTTCGTGCCGAAGTGGTGATGCACCATCGCCGGGTCGACGCCGGCCGCGGCGGCGATGGCCCGCACCGACACCGCGGCGAAGCCGTTCGCGGCGAACAACTCCCGTGCCGCGACCAGCACGTCGGTGCGGGTGTCCGGGTTGCCAGGGCGCCGGCCGCCGCGCCCTGGCACCACCGTCCGCGCTCCCCCCCGATTCACCCTGTGCGCCGCCGCAGGGTGCCGGCCGCCAGCGCCAACGCCGCCAGCACAGACCCGGCCACGACCCCTGCGTCCAGCACCAGCGACGACGTGACCTCGGAGCGCGCCCCCACTTCTCGTAAGGCCTCGACAGCATAGGTGAGCGGCAGGGCACTGCTCAGTGCCTGCAGCCAACCCGCCATGGCGTCACGAGCCACGAACAGCCCGCACAGCAGCGTCTGAGGCAGCACCACCACCGGTAGGAACTGCACAGCTTGGAACTCGGTCCGGGCGAACGCGCTGCATAACAAGCCCAGCGCGGTGCCGAGTAGCGCAGTGAGAACTGCGACTGCCCCGGCCCACCACACGCTGCCGGCGGCGTGTACCCCGAACACCCCGAACGCGGTAGTGGTCACCACGACCGCCTGCAGCACGGCGACGAGGCCGAACGCGATGCCGTAGCCCAGCAACAGGTCGAGCTTGCCCATTGGCGTGGTGAGCAGCCGCTCCAGCGTCCCGCTGCGCCGCTCGCGGAGCATCGCGATGCTGGTCACCAGGAACATCACGGTGAACGGGAACAGCCCGAGCACGACCAGGGCGACCCGGTCGAACGTGGCCGAGGCACCCGGCGCGTCGAACATGTACCGCAGCAGGGTGAGCAGCAACGCGGGGACGGCGAGCAGCAGCAGCACGGTGCGCGGGTCGTGTCGCAGCTGCCGCAGGATGCGTGCCACCGTCGCGGCTGTGTTCCGGGCGCTCATGCCGTCACCCCGTCGGTGGTGCGGATCAGGCGCAGGAATGCCTCGTCCAAATTGTCGGTTCCGGCATTGACCCGGACCGCGTCCGGGGTGTCATCGGCGATGAGCGCCCCGTCCCGGAGGAGCAGTAGCCGATCGCAGCGGGCGGCTTCGTCCATCACGTGGCTGGACACCAGCAGTGTGGTGCCAACCGCGGCCAGAGTGTGGAACAGCCCCCATAGCTGTTCGCGTAGAACCGGATCAAGCCCGACCGTCGGCTCGTCGAGCACCAGCAGCTTCGGCGTGCCGATCAGCGCGCACGCCAGCGACGCGCGTCCCTGCTGCCCGCCGGAGAGGGTTTCGACGAGCTGGCTCGCGGCCGCGCCGAGGTCCACGGCCGCAATGGCCTGCTCGGCCGCGGATGCGCTCGCCCCGTGCAGGGCGGCGAAGTACCGGGCGTTCTCCCGCACGGTCAGGTCGGTGTACACGCTGGGACTCTGGGTCACGTACCCCACGCTGCGCCGCAGTGACCGCGACCCGGCCGGCCGACCCAGTACCTGCACCTCACCCGAGCTGATCACCTGGGTGCCGACGACCGATCGCAGCAGCGTGGACTTGCCGCTGCCGCTGGGCCCGAGCAACCCCACCACCGCACCCCGCGGCACGCGGAAGCTCAGTCCGCGCAGCACCTCCCGTCGACCGCGCCGCACCACCAGGTCGTGAACCTCCACCGCCACGTCGTCCATCGCTGCCTCCTTATCTCAACGCTCGGTGAACTCAACGTTAGGTGAGATAATGGTGAATGGCAACGGCCGGTTCGAGGGCGCAGGGAGTCGCTCGCACCGGCACGGCAGGATCAACCACCGTGCCCCGTTTCGCCCGCGCCCACCCGGCGCTGCCTCCCGACGACCACGTGCACTCGGAGTTCTCCTGGGACACCGGTCCGCAGGCGTCCATGCACCAGGCCTGCGCCCGCGCGGTGCAGCTGGGGATCCCCGCGGTGTCCTTCACCGAGCACATCGACTTCGTCGCCTGGAGCAGCGGTGACCTGGCGCTGGTGGCCGGGCAGCGGCCCCGGGCCCGGGGTTACTACCAGCCGGTGGACGTGCCGGCCTACCTCGCCAGCATCTCCCGCTGCCGGGAGGACTTCCCGGCCCTGAGGGTGCGGGCAGGCATCGAGGCCGGCGAGCCGCACCTGTTCCCCGCCAGCGTCGCCGGGGTGCTCGCCCAGGGGGACTTCCAGCGGGTACTCGGGTCGCTGCACTCGGTGGTCCGCCACGACGAGCTGGTCGGGGTGGGGCGGGTCCTGGCCGCCGAACACCCGCACGCCGTGGCGCGGGAGTACTTCGTGGACCTGCTGGCGATGGTGAACGCCAGCGGGGTGTTCGAGGTGCTCGCGCACTGCGACTTCCCACGCCGGTACTGGCCGCGCGGGGCCGGGCGCTATGACGAAGCCGACTACGAGGACGAGTACCGGGCGGTGTTTACCGCGCTGGCCGCCTCGGGGCGGGTGCTGGAGATCAATACCACCAGCCCGCTGGCCTCGGTGCAGCAACTGCACTGGTGGCGCGAGGCCGGGGGGCGGGCGGTGTCGTTCGGCAGCGACGCGCACGTGCCGTGGAACGTCGGGCAAGGCTTCGACCTGGCGGTGGACGTGGTCACCGCTGCGGGGTTCCGGCCCGGCCGTGACCCAGCCGACTTCTACCGCCGCTGACCCCGTCGTGACCGATCGGGAAGCGGGAGTAGTCGTGCTGACCACGGACGCTGCCCGATCGTGGGGAAACTGGGACCGGACCGTGACCCGCCGCACGTGCCGTGGTCCACTGCACCCCGCCAGCCGTCGTCGTCGTTGCAGGAGGAGCGCCCCGTGAAGTCGACCCCGTTCGCTGCAGTCACCCACGTCGGGCAGGTCCGCACCAACAACGAGGACGCCTGGGGCAGCGGTAACGAGCTGTGGGTGGTGGCCGACGGCATGGGTGGGCACGCCGGCGGTGAGGTGGCGAGCAGGCTCGCGGTGGACACCGTGCTGGCCGGCCTGGACGCGGCCAGCCGCGACGAGGCCACGATCATCGGTGCCTACGGCGACGCACACCGTGCGGTGCTCGACGCCGCCGAGGAGGACCTCGCTGGCATGGGCACCACCCTGGTGTTGGCCGGGCGCGACGGTAGCGACGTGCTGGTCGCCAACGTGGGCGACAGCCGCGCCTACCTGCTCACCGGCGCCGGGCTGAGCAAGTTGACCACCGACGACAACGAGGCGCAGCTGCTGAGCGCCCGGGGTGCGATCTCCGCCGAGCAGGCGCGGGTGCACCCCGGGCAGTACATCCTCACTGCGTCACTCGGCGGCTGGAGCGGGCCAGCTCCGGTGCCGGTGGTGCAGCGCCTGGCCGGACCGGTCGGCCGGCTGATGTTGTGCTCGGACGGCCTCAACGGCGAGCTGGACGACGCCCAAATCGCCGCCGGTCTCCTCGAGGGCACCCCCGATCAGGCCGCGCACCGGTTGGTCGAGGCCGCGGTGGCAGCCGGTGGCCGCGACAACGTCACCGTGCTGGTCGTCGACCTGTAGGTCTCAGCCCAGCGCGAGGAACAGCGCCACAATCACCAGGACGATGACCAGCGCGATCCCCGCGGCCAGCCGGGTCGATGGTGCCCGCACATCCCCCGTTCCGGGGGTGGCGTCGTCGCCGCCGGGTGCCGGGGTCAACGACCGGGGTGACAACGGCGGGGCGGCACCAGTCCGAACGTGGTGCAGGGCTGCGCGCACCGCTGCCTCGTAGTCGCCGAGGACCGCGGTCACTTCGGCGGTGGGTGCACCCAGGGCGGCGGGCAGCTCGGCCACCCCGTCCAACTGCTGCTGCAGGGCAACGGCCGTGCGCTCGTCCGCGGCGGCGTCGCTGCCGATGAACTGCAACTGGGTCGGGTCACGAAGCCGAGCCGTCTCCGCGCGCAGCTCGGCAAGGAGCTGCACCGCGTCGTCGTTGCGGGTGCTCATGACACCCGACGCTACCCGGGCGGGGTTGTGCCAGAGTGGGCCGATGAGAAGCCCTGTGTCAACCCGTCGCGTTGACTCACCAATAATGCGCGCGTAGGGGTAGTCGTTGACTCACTCATGGATGCGCGCGTGGAGCGCGCCTGTCGTGCTGGTGGGTGGCCGGCCGGTAGGTCCTGAGCATGGGACTGACGATG
>JAABUS010000113.1_pt1 | contig 192686 bp, 130 predicted proteins | sample 5560161 | NCBI WGS metagenome assembly JAABUS01 (sample SAMN10711885, study PRJNA513376) | rock metagenome | isolation source: Antarctica rocks | place: Antarctica: Victoria Land, Trio Nunatak nord | collected 2016-01-04 | reverse complement strand
AATAATTTAAAGAAGTCCTTTTAAATTACCTCCCGGCCGTTAAATTTTAATATATTAATCTTTTTTTTAGTCCTCTAAATTATATAATTAAGAATTTATATTAATCTTTATATTTATTATTTAAAAGGATAATAATATACCTAGTCTTTAAACGAGAGTATATATTAAATCGGTTTTATTTTATATATTAAAGCTTTCCTTTTATATTTCTTTAATTCAAGGTACGTTTTTATATTATTTATAATATTAATCTTTAATATTATATAATTATATTTTTTATAAATATTCCTCGGCTCCCTAGTATTTATTATAATATTATAATCGAAATACTCTTACTCCGGAGTTAATTTTTATAAGGTTTATAAGAAATTAAATATATAACTCTTTACTTTATTAATTTTATATTTCCTTTTTTGATTATAATACTATTATTATAAATAAAATTATACGAGGAAGTCGATAGTTATTTCTAGTCTATATATATAATAATAGTAGTCGTTACTTTTAATCGTAAAATATTCGGTAGAAACCCTTACCGTAAACGAGGTATCTTAGAGTATTATACTAAGAGGAGAAAAATATTAGTTATATATAAAATTCTCTAAAGCGAAATTACTACTTTTAGATATTCTAGGTATAAATTATATAAATAAATAAAAAGAGTAAGAAAATAAAAGAATTTAACGGTTATATTATAATTATATAATTTATCTAGGTAAACTATATCCTATAACCGAGAAATACTTTACGATAAAAATATTTAATAAAATATAATAATAAAGTAAATTTACGACTCTTTTATATATAATAAATTAGGTTACCCGTTATAATAATTCTAAATATATAATTATCTAATATCCGTACCCTCTTTCGTAAATTCCTACCGAAACTTAACTAAATCCTTATTAATTAATATTAATAATTATACCTCTAGTTATTATAGAAAATACGGTTAATATTAATTTTAAATTCCTTAACGGTTTATACGATATAGCGATAACTAGCCGGGGTTTTTAATTATTTATTAATTAACGGAGTTTAAAAGTAGTAAAAAAAATATTTAATATATATAAAATTCCTTTTAAAAAAACTTAAGTAAAGAAAATCGCGGTATAAGATAAACGATTAAAGAACGGTAATAAATAGGATCTCTTTATATTAAACTCGAATTCGCTAAACTTACTAGTTATTACTCTATAAGAAATTAGGTTTCTTTAAAAAATAACCGATCTTTTAATCCCGAAATTATCCTTTACGCGCCTTATCCGCGAAATTATATATACGTCGTATAAACGTTATTTTCGGATTTAATCTACGGCGTTAAACGCGTTATAAAAAGCCGTAGAGGCGATATTAATTAAAGAGTTTATAAATAAATTATGAATCATCTCTATTAATATAGTAATTAACTTCGATTATAATATCTAATCTTTGCGCGATTTATAATAAACGGGTTACTCTAGCCCCGAAGGATATATATTCTATATAATAGTTAAAGAGTATATCTATTAACTAAAGATATATTATAAGATATATATATAATTTAAAAACTTATTATCTTTATTTTAATCTTTATATCTAGTGATTTAATAGAGCCTTTCTTCGAGTTATAAATTTTTAATTTACGATTTATTTATAAATTAAATTATTCAAATTTAGTAATTATAAAATTAATAAATAACTTTATTAGTTTTTATAATTTACTAAATTAGGATAAAAGTCTATACCTTAATATATAATATTTTATTAATCGACTAGAAATGAATAATAGCGGCGTTAATTCCGAATCCCGCTTTTAGTATTATAAATCCTATTATCCTATTTACCTCGTACTTTAACCTTACTCTAATATTTAAACTATATTAACGATACTATTTTAAAAATCTTTAATTAATCGAAAATAAGACGTAGTATATTTATTAATATATAGATTAATATAATTAATTTCTAACGACTTATATAGGCGCTTTCTTCTCTATATTCTTTAATTCTTTCGTCGTTATAAATAAGGTAAAATTAAATATAATTAAGGAACTTACTAATAAAACGCCTAATTATTATAATATTTACTATCGTTATATCTTTTATTATTATACGTAAGGTCTTTCTTTAAAAGATTATTTAATTTTAATTTAATTAAAGTTACTAGGATAAAGATTAAGATAAATAATATTAATATTATATATAGATTATAATTAATAGTTCCTTTATTATTTATTTACGCCGAAGTTCTTTAATTATAAAATAATATTATAATAAAGTTACTAGGGTAAAGTCTAGGATAAATAATATTAATTAAAATTATAAAATATAGAAAACGCCTCCTCTATAAATTATCGAATCTAGTAACTCTTAAATAAATATATATAAAGATATTAAATAAGGTCACTAGTATAAAAATTAAAATAAAAGTATTAATTATTTTTATAAATTATAATATCGCTTAGATACTCCCCTAGATAAGTTCGAATTCGACGAGTTTATATATAATAAAGAATCTATAATATATTATAATCCGGAAAAACCTAGAATTAATATATATAATTATATAAGTAAACCGTTATTAGTTACTTTAATTATAACGGCTCTAAATATAATTTTATATACGAGTCCGCCTATACCTAATAAATATAATCTAGACGATAATAACTATTAATATTAATATAATCCGTTTATTAACTATTTATCTTATCTTCTTTATTTAGATTTAAATTAATCCTATTCGTACTATAAAGGGAGACCTCGTAATCTACTATATAAATAATACTTTATTATAGAGATTAAATATATAATTAAATATTAAGAGCCGGTTATTAAATAAGAAGAGCCGGATTCTACCGAGATATTAATCGGTACTAAATATAATTTAAAAGTCTTATTATAGATTAATTAATTAGAGCTCGAAGATCTAAAATTATTTAATAAAAGAAAATCTACGCGTCTAGTTATTTAGGATAAAATACCTATAAGTTAAAAAACTCGTAAAGATAAAAAAATAAAAAATAAAAAGAAGACCATAGGTTTAATCTAAAATAAAGTTTTAAATAGTAATTTTCTTAACTCTTTCTCTTAATATTATCTTAATTATTATATTAATATATTACTTTAGTTAAAATAGTAGCGAAAACTCGAGGTAAGAAATATTTAATTTATATCCTAACTTTATCGTAATTAATATATTAATTTATTATTATTTATAGCCCCTAGGGTTAAGAAATTCTAATTTTAAAAAAAGAAGAAATTTGAGACCCTAAAAAAATCTATAAATCGTAAATATCTTATCTTTTATTCTAGATTTATCGTAATTATTATATTAATCTATTAATATAGAGAAAGTAAAGGATATAAATAGAGATCTAGTTTAGTTATCGGGTAAAAACCTAATTTAAGATAATAATAAAGGTACTAGTATATACCCTCTAATAACTCGAAAAGCCCTAATTATAACGAAAACCCTACAACGGTAGGTTAAGAAATAGGGACGGAAGATAAAAGTTATTCCTATAATCTATCGATACTATATAAATTAAAGACGTAAATATTTCGTCTTTTCGCTTAGTTTTATCTTAATTAATATATTAATTTATTACTAGTATCTATACTTCGCTAAATTCGACGTTATTAGAAAACTACTAAGTTTTTTATTCCTAAAGCGCTATTTTAACGTCTAGTTCGAGAGATTATATAAAATATATAATTAGGCTATAATTTCCGATAATAATTAACTACTCTAAAGGTATTATTAAAGACGACGGAGTATTATATAACTATATTACTTTCTAGTAAGTTTTAAGCCTATTATATTACTAAATATATTAATTTTTAGAATTTATAATAGCGAATCTTACTATTATATACATTAAGTATATAACTATTTAGGCGAAGGATATTAAATTATTAAAAAATCTAACGAGGGTATATAGAGGAAATATTAATATTCTATAATACTTAGTATAATAAAATCTTAATATATTATATCTACTTTCTTTATAATAAATCGTGAATATATATCTAGTAAAAGAAATTAAGAATATATTAAAATAACTAGTATAACCTAAGGTTAGGATAAAGATTAATATAATTAAAGTATATATTAAAAGAGTATATTAATCGGCTATAACTATTAGTCTTATAAAGAGGGTAGGGATAAAGAATAATAAGGAATCCCTTTTCTTTCTTATTTTCTTTTAATATTCTCTTCTCTTCTCTATTTATTCTCTTCCATACTCCGAGGAAAGGAATAAGGGTTAGTTTTATCCCTTCCCTTCCCTATTCCGCGGCGTAAACTCGATTAAATATTATATTAAAACTAGCCTACGAAGGTACGCGGGAATAAAGTTCTTAATAATAATATAAATATTAAACTTTATATCTATTATATCCTTAAGTTTATTTATAAAAACGTAAATATTTTAATAGTATATATACTTGCCGGTATTTAGAACTAGGGCGTTATTTCTAGATTTATATTAAGGGTTAAAAAAACTAACGTTTTTAACTTTTAGTTTATTATTAATATTATTAATATTAAAACTAGATTAAGGTTTAGGTATTTTTTATATTCCTTATATTAACGACCGAGGTAGAGGTGAAATAAATCGTTATTAAAGTTACTACTTTATCTAGTTAAAATAATCTATAAACTATATATCCCTCTTTTATATAAGTTATTTTATTATATTAAATAGGCTAGTTAGTTAAGTGTCGGAAAAGTCGAGGTTTTCTAATATTAAGGCGTTCTTCTAAAAGCGAGTACCTAATATACTAACGACTTAGTATAGTCGAGTAGTACTAGGGGTCGAAGTACCGTATTTTAGTTTCTATTAATAAATAAATAGAATAAGGTAAAGTAGTTAACGAAATAAATATTAACGAGTAAAACGAATAAAGGTCTTAATAAATAGCGTATTAAGTAACTATATATAATAGGTATATTAAGGGGTTAATTTCTTCTAGGGTAGAATTTCTAGAAGGGGGTTTTTTCGATAATTTAGTAGATAACTACTATATATAAAAACTTAACGAAGAGGTTATACTCGTCGATAAAGAAGGGCCTAAATAAATATTATATTTAGTACTATATATAAATAATTCTCGCGGTAGAGGTACTAAGCTAGTATTAGGGCCTTAGGGGAAAACTAAAAGACTAGTATATAAACGAAAGCGTTTTATAAAGGTAAAAGGTATTCGATATATATTATTACTACTATTTATTAAAATATAGTCACTTTAGTAGTAAGAATAATAGTAGTATAAAAGATATTAATTATTTATAGAGGATTTAGCCTTAATATACTAGAATCTAGTTAAAACACTAGTCTTAATATAGAAGTACCGAGGTTTAATTTAGTAATATTATACTAGAGTCTACCCTATAATATATAATTAACCTTTCTAAAATTTATCCTAATATAATAAGAATAATACTCTAGCGAGATAGATAATATTTAATTTATTAAAATTCTTAATCGATTTCGGAGTATATATAAGTATATTTATCGAAGGTATATAATTATTAATTATTAATTTTCCTCTAAAAGATAAAGGCCTATTAAGTAGTATAATTAATATTATATTTTATAATATTAATTAAAGATTCGTTCTTTATTCGAGAATATTTCTTTTTTAAAAAAACGAGGTTAAAATACTCGTTAAAAAATATAGAGTTTTATTTAAATTCCTAGATATAATTCCGAGTATCTTTTTATCTAAACGGGTTATTATATACTTCTCGTAATTTCTTTTATTAATTAATAAACTTAATTAAAATATAGAGATTAGTCTTTTAATAAAAATTTATTAAATTAAAAGTCTTTTTACCGATAATTAATTTAAGCTTTATATAAACGATTTTATTACTATTAATAAAGTAGCGGTTATAATTTATATATATTTATTATATTAATATTTATTTTTGAATATTTAATTTATCCTAGTCCTCTTTATATTCCGAGATATCTAGGAGTTTTTCGGACTTAAGAGGTATTTAAGATTATAAAGAAGTAAATTATTAAATATTTAAAAAGAAAGACGAGTATAAATCTATAATAATAATATTATTAAGGGTATTTTTATCGAATACCTAAAGCGGGAGTTAAGATATAATTTAGATTATAATAAATATAGTTTAAATTATTACCTAAATAATAACCTAAACTAGGAATTATATATTTAATATAAAAAAAAAGAGAGAAGGCGTTATAAACAAAAATAAAATATCGAATAAAAAAATACTCTCGATTTAAATATATAAATAATTAAAGGTATTACGAAAACTAGTAAAATTATTCTAAACTTCGGCGAGGAATTATTATATATAATCTTCGAGGTTAAAGAGTTAATTCTTTATAATAGTTATCCTAATACTAGGGAGTACTAACTAGATAGTTAATTTTTTATAATATAAAGAGACGGGATACGAGATAAATAAATAAAATTAGAGAAACTAAAATAGAAAGGAAACGGAGGAAAAGATAAATAGTATTTTAGAATAATTATAATCATCGGCTATTAACTAGTAAAAAGAAGTAATAAATTATCGATAAATTAAAGTTTTTAATTAATAAAGTTTCTTTAATACCTAGTAGGCGCCGCTAGTAACTTTATTAAAATAATATTTATAAAATCCCCTTATTAATAAAGTAGTTTTACTAGAGTAAATATATAAATTAATTAATTAATTAAGAGACGGGGTTAATATTAAAATATTTATTAAATTTAAAGCCAAGTTTATTAAACTATAATTTAACTATAATATAAAAGTAGGCTAAATTAAAAAATAAAGAACGAAAATTAAAATAGAGCCAGCTACTATTTAAATAAAAACTAGTATATAAGATATTTATTTATTTCCTATCTTAATTATATTAAAATAGAAATAGAGAAACTAGTTTAGATTTAAATTAGATTTAAGATAAATTAGGCTAGGCTAGGTTAAATAAAACTATACTATAATAAAATCTTTATATTATTAAATTATTAAAAAAACTCGATAATAAAATATTTAATTTATTTAAAATCATCGAATTAAAAACTCGATATATCGATTTAAATTAATAATAATAATAAGAATATATAAAATATTTACTGTCGACCTATTTAAAAAAAATAGTAATAATTTTAATTAATTAATGAAATAAATCTTTCGATTTTATTATAATCGATAATGAAAACGAATAAAAAAGGAAAAATAATTCAAAATATTATAATCGCGATAAATAGTTATAATATCGAGTTAATTAAAAGAAGTTTAATATCGATTTTAATTAATATAATATCGATAATAATAGATTTAAGAAATATTAAAAAGTAATTAATAGTTTTCATTAATATTATTTTTATAAATTTAATCGAATAAGTTTTATTTAAATAATACGATTATTATTATTTAAAGGAAAAAAATAATACTACGAGTATATATATATAACTCGTTATTAATTAATTTATATAACTAAACTTTATTAGGTCTAGCGTACTCGCGTCTTTTTTTATATATTAAATTTCTATCTTTCGATAAAAAAATTCTTAAATTTAAACTTTTCGTTATATAATATTTATATAACTCGCTTTATATAGACTTTTAATAATAATAAATTATAAAATTTCTAAAAAAATATTATATTATAATAAAACTAAGTAATTTAATATTTTAATAATATAAATATTATATTTTAAAAAGTACTTTTTTTATCGAAATTTTTATTATATTTTTATAAAAAATCTTTTACTCGTTTAATATTATAAATAAATTTTAACTATTATATAATTATTTTCTTTTCTATTATTAATTTTAAGATATCGATTATAATAGTAATTATTATTTATTTATTTTACTTCGTAAATATATTAAAATAAAAAAGTAAAGTATAGTATTTATTATTTTTAATATATCGATAAATTTATTATTAATCGATAAATTTTACTAATAATTAACAATCTCGTTTATATTATATAATTTTTCGAATTAAATTCTTATTAGTTAATTTTTATATTTTATTCTTTTTTCTTATATAATATTAATTATATTAATTAAATCTAGATTTAGGTTATAGATTAAAATAGTTTTAATTTAGAAATATTTTATTATAAGTTAAAAGGAAAATGAAATAAGATTCTCGTATTTAATAAATCTAGTATTTAAGGCTTAAAATTCTTATAGCCGATTAGGTTTATTTTCTATTTATCTCTCAAACCTAAATCTCTTTTAGAATTTTCAATATATCGAAAAACTTTTTAAAAGCCAATTTAACCTCACCCTCGGAGTCGTTACTATAAAGTAAAACTACGCGCCCTTTTATTAACGACGTTGTCTATTTACTACGCTTTATATAGGCGGTCTATATATAGTAGGCCTATAATCTTAATAAAGCGGGATTTATAAAGTAATTTAAAAAGAGGATTACTATAATAAACTACTACTCTAAAGAAAACCCTATTAACTTAAATTAATAAGTATTAAAATAACCGTCTCGAAAGTCCCTCCGAGGTATTATTATAATATATTTATATTTATATTTAATATTATTAATTAATTAACTAGCTAGGTATTCGTCTTCGACGAATTAAAATAATAAATAGAATTTAGCGCTAAAGAAGCCAAGCTATTATATTTAATATAATTAAATCGTAATAATATTTATATAAAACGAAAAGATAGTGTCCCCGCTATTATAGTATATATAATACTACTTATAGTAAAGGGCTCTTCTATATTAATATATCGACTTATCGAGTTTATATATACGGAAGGTTTCTATAAAAATATATATTCTCTTATATACCGCGTTTAATAGAAGGCTTCCGTTAATTACTTTATATTTTCCTAGCTCTACTACTTCTCCTAGTAAATATAATAATAATTATTACGACTTCCTTTTCGTCTAATTCCTTTATAAGGTCTTAACTTCTATCTAGTATATATAAAGAATATTACTAATTATCCTAACTTCTATAACCTTTCTATTTTACGAGGTATTAAAAATTACTTTAAATTATTCGTTTATTTAGTAAATACTCGATCTCGAATAAAGGAGCTATTTATTTATTTTTAACTCCCGTATTATCTTCTTTAATAAAAGAGGGCGGTATTTCTATATATTAATAAAAATCCTCGGATAAATCGAGCGCTAGTTTAAACTAAACTATTAATATAATAAAATAAATTCTTATTACTAGAGATAATTCTAGATAATATATAAGTTTATTAATTTTTTCTAGTATCCTAAAGGGTTTAATATATTAGTTCGAATATTTATAATATATTTTAGGAATATAATAACCGTAGTAAAATCTAAAGTAAATTATAAAGTTTTTTTTTAAATATATAAATTTATACCTACTATCGTAGCGAGTCTTTATTATAATAGTAGCGAATATTATAATATTATTTACTTCGTCCCGTTTAATATTATAGAGGCGACCTATATTTTTTTTTAAATAAAATTCGATATTATATCGATAACTTCCCTAATACGGAAGTTATATATTAGTTCGTTAAGAGCGAATCTAGTTAAAGTAGTCGTATTATTAAATAAATCTTATAAATAAAGTAGAATAACGATTTAATTAATCTCGCTAATATTAAATTAGAACCGAAGCGCGATTTCTACTATTTAATTAATATATTCTAATTACCCGTTAGTCTAAAGGTACTACGCGATAGAATTAAATATATTAATATTTATCTTCTAGAAAATTTAGCGCTAGAACGAACTTATAAATTTAAAGTCTTTATTATTAATAATTATATAAGGGATAACCTAGTTATAGTTTATTAAAATAATAATAAAAATATTAATTTAAATTTCGGCGTCGTTAATATCTTTTCCCGGTATTAATAAAAGACGTTTCGTCGATTTATATATAACGGTTATAAAAGTATTACGATCTTGATATTCGGGTAAATTTATAATGAAATCGATAATTATAATATAGAATAATATAGTCGGGGCTATTATAGGATTTAAATTATTATAAATAAAATAATATTTCGTCTAGTTTAATTAATAGCTAGGATAATAGTCGATATATTTATATAATTATTTAGATAAACTATAAATAAATAGTAAAGGCGCTATTCTATTATATATATAATAGAATCCGGTATAGAAATTACTATTATAGGCGATCTTGAAGATTTTATACTATAAAGACTTCGGGACGTATAAATATTCGCCGCCTTCGTTATTTAAAAAATAAATAAAGTTAACTCGTTTCTTAAAGCGGAAACCTTTTAATAAATTATCTTTATCTAGAGTTTACTTTAATAGTTCGACGGTTTTATTCTATTATAAATCGTCGATATATATTTATTTAAAACGTTATTTAAATCCGTTATTTATCTCTATTAATATATTATAATAAATAAAGACTTTAGGTAGTATAACCTACTATTCCGTTTCACTTAATATAATTATATTTCCGTAGAGACTATCTAGTACTTCGGCCTTTCCGTCTGCTAGAATATTTATTTATAAATAAGAGAGTATATCCGGTACGATATTAAATCTACTAGATTTATATTTAATAGTAAAATTAAAATTTAATAAATATTAAAAAACCTATATTAATTTAAGATTAGATTTATTAATTAATAAACGATATAGTAAAAATCGTCTATCTCGAAATAGATACCGCGGTTAAATAGTTAGTATAAATTACTACTAGTAGTTTTTTAGATAATTTAATTATATATTATATTTTATAAATTACTTATATAATACTAGCTACCTCGAGTTTAGTAGGCTAGTTATTTTATTCTATAATACTAAAACTCCTATTAAAGAATATAATTAATTATACCGCGGTATATATAGGTTATTCTATATTAACTTCGGTATAATAGATAATAATAATAAATTCCTATTTCTTAGAGGTATTAAGGTCGATGAATAGTTTTTATATAATATTATAATAGACTAGGAAGGTAGGTAAGCGGAATATATCCTATAAATTCGTAAAAATATTTAGTTTATTAGATATAGGCTAGTAATATAATTTAATTAATATTCGTTTCCTTATTAGGCTAAAGAGTTAAGGCGTTATAAAAAACTTCGGTACTACGGAAGTCTTTTATAGATTATACTACGACGATAACGAAAGTTTTACTATAATTGAATTTTCTAATAAAGTCTACTTCGATAGTAGTATAATAGGATAAAATTACTTTAATAATATTCTCTAAATAAATATTATTTTACGCTCTTATAGTAGTTAAATATATTATATATATTTTAATATAAAATATCGTAGCTAGCCTATTAGTCCTAGGAAGATTTTAAAATCTTATAATATAACTAGAAAATATAGAGTTATAATAACTCTAATTTTATTTTCTAATATAGATATTCCGAGGCTATCGACTCTTATCCTAGTAATATAACTAAAGCGTAGCCGAGGTAGGATTTTTTCGGCGATAAAAATATATATTTAGTTCGTAGTAATAGAAATAATTATTATAAATAATTTATATACTCTACTAGGGTACGGTTAAAGACGATAATATTATTAATATATACCCTAATAAATACTTATAGCGGACGAAGTATAGTATCCGTTTAGTATTAAATATAGGGCGGTAACTTTCTATAATTTATTAATACGATATTAAACTCTTCCTAACCGCGGTAATTAATTATAGTTAACTTATAATAATTACGTAATTAAACTATAAACTAAAGAAACTAGCCGATAATATCGATTATAAATATAAACGGAAATTTTATAATTAATATTATAATATTAATTTAAAGAGGTAGTAGATAATTATTATCTTCTATAATAATATTTAGACTTTTAATATTTATAATAATACGATCTTTCCTTCCGCTAGGTATATTATATTAAATAATAAAATATAACTAACTAAATAAAATAAATAAATTAATATACCGAAATTTACCTTATATCTATATTTTATCGAATATTTCGTTAAGTATTTACTTATTTTTCTAGCCGAGGGGATAGACTCTCGAAACTTTTAATAAAATATTTAATTTTAAATTAATAAGTATTTATTAATATTCTAATATATCGACTATATTCCTAGAGTCCGTAAAGACATTATATCGGTAATTTAGGAAACCCCGATTTTTACGTATTTTATACCGAAATTATATAAAATACTAGAAATACGTATCTACTCATGTCCCGTATTCTAAATATATTATACACCGATTAAATAGCGATATTATACCGATTTAGTAACTTTTTTTTTTAACTTTAACTTTTAAGAGTATCTAGACTAGGGCCCCTATATAGGAATATAAATATATTACTAAATTTATTTTTAACCTAGATTCCGAATTTTTAATTAAATTTTTACTAGCGATACCCTATAGGGTTATAAAGTTATTTTTAGGATTAAATTTAATACTCCCGCGTAGACCTTAACTTTAATTTAAAAATCTTGGCGCTAAGATTTACTAAGGCTATAAAATACGTATTTTATATTAATTAAATAGCGATTTTATAGAATTATTTTTCTAGAATTACCGATGTAGCGAATTCCTAAACTAGACGGGCTAGGAAGTTTACTATTTATTTAAAACTATAAACTATTATATTATTAGAGAGAGTTATTTTTAAAAATAAATTAATAGTAGTAGTAGAGATTTTAATATATAAATATATCGGCGATAACGAAGTTTAAATAGGTAAAGACTTTTGTATTAATAAATAATTTTATAAAGAAGAAGGTCCGAGCTCCCCTAACTCTACTATTCGCTAGTTATAAATAACTAGCGATATAACTTCTAATAAAACCTAGTAATATTCTATATTATTAAAGTCTACTAGTATACCTAGCCTAGTATATCGAGGTAGTTTAATTAAATAAAATATAATATTCCGGACCTAAATAAAGGAGAGGGATATATTAATAATATATATATATACTCCTCCTTTATAGCCTAGACGATAATTTTCCGTGAATTTTGACTCGAATAAAAAATCCCTATTAAAGAGATTCCCTAGATACGAAACTAGTACCGATATAATAAACTAAAGAGGTATCGTAATAAATTAACCTATTTTAATTATATACTTTAATTTAATAAAAAGTTTTGCGACGGAGTTAATTAAAATTTTAATAAATTAATAGTTATTTATAATAATAGACTATAACTAGGTACTAAAGTTTATTAAGAATATATATAATATAAGAATATTAATACCGATAAATAGGTTTATTTTAAGATTTTCTATAATATAAATCTCTATAGTTATTTTAGTAAAGATATCGCTATTTAAATTCTCTTTTATATAAATATTTATTAGGACGTAATTTAATATCTAGGTAAATTTATTCCCTAAATTATATATTAAAATAGACGATACTATTATCTTAACGAATTTATCGAAATCGGGGATATATTTCCGTAAAAATACTCGATCTTTTATAGTAATAAAGTATTCTAGATCTAGGTAGGTATCTAGTTTAGTTTCGTCTACTTTATTAAAATAAATTTTCGTAGTAGTATAATAAAAACCTTAGAAGGTATAACCTAATATAGTAGACTATTATACCGCGATTAACTCGATAATATATATAGACGAAGTTTAGGTTTAATAAGTTTATAAAGTCGAGATATTATAATTAGAGAAGTTCCCCCTCGGCGGTAAATTTTATAATTTATTATATTATTAAGGCTCCGGCGTAGAAGATTTTAAGATTTTTATTTTATTTAATAACTCTACTTTCTACCTCGCGGAAGGTTTCGTTATTTTAATTTTATTTATTAACTTCGTCTTCCTTTTTAACGAAATCTAGTATTTTTAATATAGATAAGAAAATAATTTATTACGTAAAGAGAACGCCTAGTTATAATCTCTATATATATAATTAAATTACGGAGAGGTTAAAATAAAGTTAATTTCTATAAAATTTATTTAATTATATTTATAAATTTTATAATAGTTATAGTTATCGCCCGATTATTATAATTACTTTTCTTAATATTTATAAAATTTACTATAGAAGAAATTAGTACTTTTATAAATATTTATTTCCCCGTTATAATAATCGCTACTAGGAGGGTTTTCCGAGTATTTATAATTATAATCTAGATTATTTAATACGTTAACTTAATATACTCTTTACTCTTTAAATTATTATAATTTATTAAGGGTTCCAGTAGCTCGGTAGGAGATATTATTATAAAATATATTAAAGTTACTAGTATTAATTCTAAATAGAGGTCGCGAACCGAATTTATTTAAATATATATTCTAATTCGGCCCCGTAATAATTTAATACTAAAGTAGTAGGGTAGGAAATTAAAGCCGGTTATTTTAATAACTCGCGCTAGTATTTACGTAAAGTAGATTTATATACTAGTTTTTATATTATTAACTTTAAAAGTATAAGTTTTTATAGTAAAGAGGTTAAGGTTAATACTAATTTTAATAAATATAACTATCTTTCCGATATAAAGTCGAAGTTTATTATTAACTTTAATTCTAGTATCTAGAATCTATTAACCGAGATTATTACCCTTTTAATAATTATATTAATTTTAATTTCTACTAGACTAAATTTATTTAGGTAAATTCAAGTTATTAAATTAAAAATATATTATTTTTATTTATTATTAATACTTTCTTTTATCTAGTAATATAAGGAACTAATTAAAAGTAGTATTAATATTAAATATTTCGATATTAAATTAAAACTGGATATCTAAATCATTTTATATAATATTAAATTAATTATAAATATCGTTTATTTTGGCTATACGAGTAGTTTTAATAATAATTATAATATATTCCCTAGGTTCCCGGTAACGTACTATATTAACGATAATATACTATTCTTTAATAAATTATACTATACTAGTAACCTTAACTAGTCCGAATTATTTTAATAAAAAGAAATTTTATTTATCTATATTCTACCCGTAGGTTATTAATCGTTTCTTATTATTAGTAAATTATAATATATATTATTCTAGCGCTTCACTTTATAGGTAGATTTATAGGTTATTTTATACTAATTTAATACTTTTAATACGGGCGATATCTTTAATCCTATTACTAAATACTTATATATCGCGGAAATAAGTATTCTTTCCTATATATTCTATAGTAGGGCCGGTATCGTAGGATTTATTATTATAGAAAGAATCGAAGAAGCCGATATCTCTAGGATTAAATTATATTATAGTAGGACTATTACTACCGTTTATTTTATTATAACCTAGATCTCTTTAAGGTCCTAGATTACCCTATAAATTTTAAAAACTAAATTATAGGGGATTTTCGCGGAGTTAATATATAATAATATTAATAATTAATACTTTAGCGTTAATAGTAGTTATATTAATTTCGGGTTAACGGAATTCGCTAGGTTAATAACTTTTATATTTATTATCTTTATAAATATCTTCGGTATCCTAGGAGGTAGTATAAAAGGATTAAAACTATTTATTATAATTCGCTTCGCCTATACTAGATAACTTTATTATAAAATTAGAATATTACTACTAGTATAGTTTAGGTATTATTTATTTAAATTCTTTAATAATCTTTTATAATAGACTTTTATTAATTACCTACTTTTATAATTAAATTTATTTAGATAGTTTTTATAAACCGGCTCTTTAACTTCTAGTAGATAGAAGTAGATAATTAAATAGAAGTCGGAAAGTATTTCTAGTAAATTAAATTACTACCTGTTTTATAGTAGGTTCGATAAAGTAGGCGAATAAATATCCTAATTCGACGAAGTCTCGTATATATTATACTTATACTATAAGGTCTCTAGTAGGTAGCGTAGTAATAATTAATTTAAAATTTAATTTCTTCTTTAAGAAAGAATAAGATGAATTTAGAGAATTTATTTAAATAATAAAATAACGGACTTAATTTTTCCTTAAGAACGAATATAGTATTTATATAATATTATAATAACTACTATTAATTCTCTACGGAAGAATTCGAGGTATTAATAAATACTAAATTTAGAAATTTAGAAATTTTTTATTAAAGTAAAAGTTTCTTTTAAAATTTAAGGGGGAAACTCGTATCTTTTAATTTAAATTTAACGGGGTTAAGAGTATACTTCTTTATTTTAAAAAAAATATTCCTCGGACTTTAAAAATAAATACGAGTATTAACGAATTTTAATAAATTTCAAAAGAAAGAATATTTTAAATTAATAAAAATTAAAGTATTAAATCGATAAAAGTATAATATAGAAATTATATTTCCTAATAGCGTAGCCGGAGGTATAGTTACTTAATATAAAGTATTTATAAAGATTTCTATAAATAATACTCTAGTACTTCGGAAGCGAAATACGAAATACCTATTTTAGTAAAATATAGTTACTTTTATAATAGAGATAAATTATTATACTATTATAGAAGGTTTAACGGAAGGTTTCTATAAAAAAACTATAATTAAAACTACTTCTATAATAAGATATTTACTTCGGGTAAATACTAGTAGAGGTTTCTATAATAAAAAGTTAATATAAAAAAGTAGTTTAAAGAACGGGTAAATTATTAATACTATAAAAATAACGTTAATATATTTCTATTTATTCGAATAATAAACCGAAATATAAGCTAGTATAACTAAACCGTTACTACTATTATTATAGTATATTTATATTTATATTTAATATTATTAATTAATTAACTAGTTAAATATTCGTCTTCGACGAATTAGGATAGTAAATAGAATTTAGTATTAAAAAAGTTAAACTACTATATTTAATATAATTAAACCGTAATAAGTATTTTCTTAAATATTATAAAATATACTATTTAAGTTAATTTATAACCCGTTAATTATTAATAATAAAAGTTAGTCTCCCGTAGACCGAGAAGTTTTAGGGGCGTATAAATAAATTTTAATATATAATTTATTTAATAAAGACCCACGACTCGGTATTTAAATTTATATAAGATTTTTATTAAAATTTAAATACTTATTTATACCTTTATTATCGTCGCTATAAATAGCTACTATTTACTTTATATAAATATTTTTAATTTCTACTTTTATTATTTTTATTTACTAGTTAATTTTATTTAATTATCGTTTTTTATTTTATTATTACTTTTTAATTTACCTCGTTATTATTATTATCTCGTTATCGTTAATTTAAAAAGTCGATATTATTATATAAACCCGTCTTTAATTAAATACTCCCTTTTATTTTATCTACTCCGTTAATAATCGGGCGGCGATAATTTAAATCTAATAAAATATTAATAAAACTAAACCTTTTACCTCTATAAAGTAGCGATCGAAGAATAACTTTATCGCCGCTATAAATATAGACGAGTACGAGTTATAGGTAGAGTAGAAGAGCGATAATAATATATAAAAAGTATAGATAGGGTAGATAAACGATAACTATATAATAATATACCGCGCTCTATTTTATAGCGACGATAGTAGAGTATAAATAAATATTTTATTATAATATGGCCTTACTTACTTAGCCTAGCCTAATTTATCTTAAATCTAATTTAGATTTAAACTAGTTTCCCTATTTCTATCCTAATATAGTCGGGATAGAAAATAAGTAAATACTTTATATATTAACTCTTATTTAGATAATAACTAGCCCTACCCTAGTTTTCGTCCTTTATCTTTTATTTTAGTTTACTCCTATATTATAATTAAGTTATAATTTAATAAACCTAGTCGTTAGTTTAATAAACCTCTAGATATTAATCCCGTCCCTTAATATTATAAAAGATTAATTATTTAGCTAGTACTCTTTAGTATTAAAATAATTATTATAAAGAATTAACCCCTTAACCCTAAAGACCGCGTATAATAATTCCTCGCCGGAGTTTAGAATAATTTTATTAATTTCCTAAATACCTTCGACTATTTATATATTTAGGTCGAGAGTAATTCTTTATTTAATATTTCATCTTTATTTATACTTCCTCCTCCTCCTACGCTAAATATATAATCCCTAGTCTATACTATTATTTAGGTAATAACCTAGGTCGTATTTATTATAACTTAAACTATATTTTAGCCCCCGCTTTAAGTATTCGATAAGAATATTCTTAATAATACTATTATTATAAGCCTACGCTCGTCTTCTCTTTTAAGTATTTAATTTATTCTTTTACGATCTCGAACGCCTCCTAGATCCGAAAAACTCCTAGATATCTCGGAATATAAAAAGAATTAAAATAAATTAAATATTTAGGAGTAGACGTTAATATAGCGGATATATATTAATTATAATCGTTACTTTACCGATAACGATAAAATCATTTATATAGAGCTTAAATTAATTATTAATAAAAAGGCCTTTAATTTAATAAACCGTTACTAAAAGAAAGATTTTTATATTTTAATTAATTTTATTAATTAATAAAAAAAGCTACGGGAAGTATATAATAACCCGTTTAAATAAAAGGATACTCGGAATTATATCTAGGAACTTAAATAAAGTTTTATATTTTTTAATAAATATTTTAATTTTATTATTTAGAAGAAGGAATATTCTCGAATAAAGAACGAATCCTTAATTAACGCTATAAAATATAATATTAATTATATTACTTAATAGGCCTTTATCTCTTAAAGGAAAATTAATAACTAACGATTATATACCTTCGATAAATATGTCCGTATATACTCCGAAATCGATTAAAAACTTTAATAAATTAAATACCGTCTATTTTACTAGAGTATTATTTTTATTAAATTAAGATAAACCTTAAAGAGGTTTATTATACCTTTATTAACTTCTACCTTTATAGTTTATTTTATTATAATAAGTATTTTTATCCCCGTTACCGTAGCTTTAACTCTTTTATTTAAGAAATTAATAAACCTCGATTCTACTTAAATTATTATTAAAGGTAAATTAACGAGAACCCTAGTTATTAGAATTATTTATAAGAAATAGAGGTTTTATTTTTATTATAAATCGTCTAAGTATAATATAAGAGTTTATTTAATTAAACTAGCCAGCCTCCGATCTAGTATTATAACTATTATTAATAATAACGAGAGTATTATAATGAGAGTTACTTTAAACGCGGGAAAAGAATAGTCCCGGTATAAAGTCGCGTATTAGGATTATAGGTACCTAGAACGCTATATATATCTTTTTATTTATCGGCTATATTATTTAATTTACCTTCGTTATTAATTAAGTTTTTATTTAAATTTATTATATAGCTTTTTAAAACCGACCCTACTTTTCGTAATAAATATATAATTATTTTTTATTAACTACGGAATAGCTAGCCCCGAATTTAAATTAAAGTTTTAATTAATATTAATATATCCGGTTACTTTTTTATTAATTATAATTTTATATATATTTAACGTCTACCCCTTCGCCTTCTTTATTATCTTTATATCGTCCGACTTTTTAATAATATACCTACCGTTATAAAACGTATTATTTATATTATAGAAGTAATTTTAAATATTTATAATTATTAAAAACGAATAATTTTCTTTATTACTAAATTTAGTTAATACTTTATTATAATCGGTTTATTATACCTCTATTATTATAAAGTTATTACCGATTTCTTAAATAATTCTTTAACCTTCGCCTTATATTTTTATTTAAGAAATTATATTCTTAATCTCATAAAAGTTTTCGTAGAAGATAAACTTTTTTTTATACTTTAAGAAAGTCTTTAAATTTAAGAATCCTAGTTTTTAGTTTTATTTAATACCTATATAAAGTAAACCCCGATTTAAAAGGAGTCGCTAATATATAAAGAGCCGTTATTATTTATAAACGATAATATTATTATTAAATAATTAATTCCGATTTAAGAGAAGTTACTCTAGTTTTAAATTTATTAATAATATATTTAATCCTAAATTTATAAAAAGTAAACCTCGATTTAAAAAGAGTTAATTTAATTTTAGATTTACTAGAAGTAAATCTAATTCCTAGTTTAATTTAATACTCGTATAAAGTAATCTAGAATTTAAGGGGAGTTACTTTAATTCTAGGTTTATTAATAGTAAATTTAGATTTAAAAAGAGTTTTCCTCGCCCTAGTCTTAATTACTTATTCTTATAAGAATTAACTATAATAACGAGTATAATTATATCGTTATTACTATTAAATAAGGAAAGATATTTAAGATTAAATATTATAGCCTAGCCTCGCTTCGTTTTAAGTTTTAATATTAAGAATAACGAATTTAATACCTAATTACTCTTAATATATATAAGATAAAATCTCGATTATTTACCCGGCTCGTTAGGCCTAACGAGTAAACTATATTTAATTTATTATTTATAGAAATCGATCGATTTTTAGGTATTTTAGAAGAAATCTCGATTTTAAATACCTAGTCTTATTAAGAACCTAAATATTAAGAAATTAAACTCCGCCTTAATTAAAACTTTAAATTAAATATTTACGATTAAGTTTAGAACCGAGCTATATTTAAAATAAATAAGGAACTTTACCTCGCCTCCGTTATTATTTAAGAAAAGTTTTAAACCTATCGAAATAATAAAAATATTAATTTAACTACGATCCTACCTACGCGGTATTATGAATTTTTAAATATTTTTTTAAAAAAAGACGTTAATATCTTACCCCTATATTAGTTATATAATTATACTATTAAATTTAAAGAAGGGTTATAACCTCCGTTATTTAATTTATATAGTATAAATTATAACGAGATCCTAGAACTCCGCCGTTACTTAAATAAAAATTTTAGTAAAGATTTTATTCGGGCTAGTTATTTTTATATTACGTTTTTTATTTTATTCGTAAAGAAACCTAGCGGAGGTTTATATTTCTATATTAATTACCGAGGGCTGAATATTATTATTATAAAGAATAAATATTCTTTACCTTTAATTTTAAAAACTTTAAATCGATTAAATCGTATTAAGGTATTTTCTAAATTAAATATTATATTTATTTTTAATCGCCTCCGTATTAAGGAGGGCGACGAAGAATTTATAATATTTTATACCCGATTCGGCCTATTTAAATATTTTATTATATTATTTAAATTATATAATAACCCTACCTTATTCTAATACTATATTAATAATACTCTTCGTAAATTTCTCGACGAAACCTATACCGTTTATCTCGACGATATTCTAATTTATAGCGATATTAACTGAAGGAAGAGTATAAAATTTATATTAAATATATCCTTTAGAAACTCCGCGAGGCGGGACTCTAAATAAATATTATTAAATATAATTTTTACGTTAAGGAAGTTATATATTTAGGATTAATTATTATTATTAAAGAGATTAAAATAAATTTAAAGAAAATCGATATTATTTTAAATTAATTATAACTAATTAATATTAAGGATATTTAAAATTTCTTAGAATTTATTAACTTTTATCGGCGCTTTATTTATAAGTTTAGTAAACTCGTTATATTATTTATAATTTTAATTAAAAAAGATACCGTCTTTAAATAAAGTACTCGATATTAAATAACTTTTAATATTTTAAAGAAAGTTTTTACCTCCGATATTATCCTAGTTTATTTCGACCTCGATTATAAAATTATAATAGAAATAAATATATTTAATTACGTATCTAAAGGCGTTTTATTTTAATATAACGATTAAAATATCCTTCGTCTTATTATTTTATTTTTAAAGAAATATAATCTTACCGAGTATAATTATAAAATTTATAATAAAGAGTTTATAATAATCGTCCGTGTATTCGAGGAATAACGTTTTAAATTAAAAGGATTTATTCTCCTTATCGAGGTAATATTTAATTATAAGGCTTTTAAATATTTTATTTTACTTAAGATATTATCTCGTTATTAAGCGAGATAAAGTAAGTTTTTATTTTATTTTAATTATAAAATTACCTACCGGCCTAGTAAAGAAGGCGGTAAATTTAATATATTAATACGTCGATTAAGAGACCTCTCTAAAAAGGGGGATAAATTAGATCCTAATATTAATATTAATATTAAATTATATTAAAAAAAAAACCTAGCCCTAGAAGTCTTTAAAGATTATATTTATAATATATTATTAAATATAACGACCCTAGCCTTAGTTTTAGTTATTTTAATTATATTAATAATAAATCTAAAGACTCTTATCTAGCTTTTTTAATTATATTTTATATTAATTTATACGACCCCGATAAACCCCGATATAAATATTAATTTAGAATTTTAAACTTTATCTATATCTTACGAGCCCGAATTAGATAAAGACTAGTCTATTAACTTAAATAAAGACCTATATAATACCCCGACCTATTAATTATAAGATATAATTAATTAAGTCGATTAATTCGCCCCTAGAGTCCTAGAAATATTATATTTTAGAATATATTATTATAGCGGAATTCTCTTTACTAAATATAAAGATAGGGATAAAGTTCTTTATTTCCGAGGAAAGAGATATATTCTAAATTCTAATAAATTACGCCTTCGTTTAATTTAGTTAGTTTATAATAATATCGCGGGTAATTACTTAAGTTATATTAAATATTACGAATTAATTAGTCGGGCCTATTAATAGCCTAATATTTATATTATTATCTAGTAATTTATTAAGAATTATTATATATACCGAAGAACTAAGCCTTCCTACTAGTATATTTAAAGATAACTATATTTATTATTACCCCCGTAACGATATTAAAGAGATATCTCGATAGACTATATAGGTCCCCTATCGCTTTATACCTTTATAGGAATTATTTATTAGTATATCTTAATTTTTATAAACCGCTTAATTAAGATATAGTACCTAGTATTAATTATATTAATAGAAGTAGACGAAGCCTATAACGCTTTTTACTAGAATATATAAAAGCTTTATAAATTACTAGATATCTTTATTTTAGATCGAGGATTTTAATTTATATCGGAGTTCTAGGAGGCCTTATATAAACGTTTTAAAATCGATTAATATATATTTACCGGGTACTATCCTTAGACGGATAATTAAACCGAGTAGTTTAATATTATAATAAAATATTACCTCCGTATATATATTAATTATATATAGAATAATTAAGTAAAATAATTCCTTAAAGCGGAGTTTTCTAATAATAATATTAATTTTTCTAATACTCTAGCCTCGCCTTTCTTAATTAATTATAATTAATATTTATATATTAACTTTAAACCTACCGAGTCTTTACTTTAAAATCTTACCGCCTAAATATATACTTATTTAATTATTATTAATAAGTTTATAATATAAATAGAAGTCTTAAATAACTACCTCCGCGATAAAATATTTATTATTTAAATTATTTTTAAATCCTCGGCTAACTAACGAAGGCGCCTATATTTAATATATTTAGTAGACGACTAAATATAGTTAAATATTAAGAATCTAAATACTATATATTTTTTAATTAAACTCGACGATTATAATATCGGCCCCTTTTAAGTCTTTAAAGTTTTCGATAATCTTTTTATAATTTAGTTAAATTTTCTATATTTAATAAAAGTTTACCCCGTCTTTTATATTAATTTATTATAATTAATAATTAATAACTCTCTACCTAGATAAGTCTAGCCTATCCGAGAATTTATAATTACCGAAGATAATTAATATAAATAGTATATTAACGGTATTTTAAATTTTAAATATAATCGCCGTTATAGTTTATTTTTATTAAAATACTATATTAATTAAAAAGACTACGTCGTTATATAGAAACCCTTTTATTACTTTACCCGTTATTAATAATTTATTAATAAATATTATATCTCGAATCCTAGCGCCGCGGGCCTCTACGAATTACTATATATTATTTAAAAGTATTAGTATAAGGAATCTTTATTATCTTTATCCTAGTCCGATTTTTAAGAAATTAACTCTTATTTATATTATAGTTTATTCCCTATCCGTTATCGTCCCCTCGGTTATTATTTTATATCGGCTCCGACCGATACTTTATATTATTATATAAATAAATAGTACTTTATAGCCTAGCCCCGTCGTTATTATTTATAAATAATAACGTTAACGCCTAGTTTTATTCGTATACCGCCGTTTATTCCCCGTTCTATCCTTTACCCGTTACTATCGATAATTCGAATACTTTAATATACTTTTATCTTAATTATTTCGTAACTTTAAATAAGATTTAGGGTTACGAAATTTAATAAATCGAATTAATTATTTATTTATCTTATAGGAGCTCGACTTTAAAGAGGGGGTTATTATTATAATATAATTTTACTTATTTTAACCTAGTTTAATTTATTTTAAATTTAATTTAGATTTAAACTAGTTTCCTTATTTTAATTTTAATATAATCGAGATAGGAAATAAATAAATACTCTATATACTAGTTTTTATTTAGATAGTAACTAGCCCTACTTTAATTTTCGTTCTTTATCTTTTATCTTGGCCTACTCCTATATTATAGTTAAATTATAGTTTAATAAACTTAACTATTAATTTAATAAACTTCTAGATATTAATCCCGTCCTTTAATATACTTAGTCTTTAATAAGAGTCTTATATAAATTTAAATACTTATTAAAATAGGAGGAACGACTAGTTAATTATTTATTTATAGAGGGAGTAATCTATTTATATTTATTCGACTAATATAGGGTTAAGTATTAAATATTCTAATACTCCTCTTTAATACGAAGTCTTTAAAATCTTTTATTATAACTATAGACCTAGAGCTCCCCTTAAATCTATATTCTATATTATATTTATATATATCCTACTTTTAAGCCTCGTTAAACCCGTAAATCTCCGCTTAATTCTATCGTTCTAGCGTAGAGGGAAATTGGGAAAAGTATTATAGATATATTATATACCTAATAACTTTATTCTAGCTAGGCCTTAAATTATAGTCTATATATATAGGGCTTTTTAAATATAGGTAGGTATCGTTTCGATTTATATTCTTTTCTCTTAATTTACTTCTTTAATACTGGCCTATATACTCCCCTTGATCCTCCTCTACCTTTTAACCTCTTTGGCCCTAGAATCCCGCCTTTGGTTTTACCCGCCTCGTTTTTATCGCCGGTAACTACCGACTTATCTCTAGTTATATCGGCTCTATCCTAGCGGCTAGTCGATATCTTATTATAGGAGATATAAAGAGAGGTAAATCGTTAAGGAGTCGCGTATCGCTTTAGGGTAGGTTTTAGACGTAACGGATATTAACCCCGTAGCTCGTGTTTAAATACGACGTATAGATTAATGTCTATACGAAGGAGTCGCCTCTAAGTATCAACGCGTGCGCATACGCTGAACCCGGGCTTATAACCTATTGGAATGGGAGGAACGACTGGTTGATTATCTATGGAGGGAGTGGTCTATTTATGCTCATTCGGCTAGCATAGGGCTGAGTGTTGAACATTCCAACAGTACCGAGTCGTGCGCCCCCATTAAGCGAACTGTGCGCTGAAACCCGTTTGTGCGCCCCCAGGACTTCCCGGTTACAGACGTAGGGCATACTCATTGTTACTCCGCTCAATCCAGATTGGCGCAGGCATCAGCCGCACAGCGAGACACCCTGCTCACATGATGACGCATCCTGAAGGAGCTATGCGCCCTATGAAGGGCCTGAATTCCATCCAGGGCGTACAGCAGGCCATTTCAGTATCTTTATCGTTTGCGTAGCTTTATACCTGTGTATCTCCATGTGTAATGGTCCTTTTTCTCCGCCCTCGGATTCAGCGGTCAGCATCCAGCATCGCACGTCCTATTCCACCTACCAAAACTCCCAAAGATCACGCTCCAAACACCCGTTCCCTCAGCCACTTCCTCGCCCACCGCTCACCCTCCATGTCCATACTGTCCCCCGTGCCTCCGGTAGCCGCGGCCGTGGCGGTGGTTCTTCTTCTTCCTACGCCGGCGGTAACAGTGGTGGTGGGTATGGGTTCCGAAGCACGAGAGCTAGGATTATCGTCGGGGTATCGATTATTCTTGGGGTTTTGGCAAGGCTACTGGTTTCCTTTTTTATCTCTAGGAGGTGCAGGCTGCGCCGGGTGAAGGAGACGCGGGGGGAGAGGGATGGGGATGGGGGTGAGATGGTGGGACGAAGGGCAAAATTTGGGTGTTGGGTGTTATGGACGCTGGGGATGTTGTGGTGGACGAGAGATGGATAGGAATGAGGAGAGCCTCGCAGGCCGGTAATCTCTACTACCCAGTATCATTGAGGTGGGCAGATGCCGGATATGGGTCTATAGCATGATTTTCGAGAGCTACTAATAAGATCTATGATCTAGACCCCGGCTGATTCGATGCATTAGTCCTTGAACGCAACCAACGAATTCGAGGTCTTTCTCAGTCTGGAAAAACCTATTGCCAGCATGGGAAATCTCCAATTCTTCGCTCAATCCGAATGGCACAAGAAAATTCCCGTCTACGTAGCTAGACCTTGGTTCATTGAGAGGCCCCCATAGATTGACAGGCTTCCAGTCCAAAGCTCCATGGGTAGCGTAAGGCAGAATTCTTGAAAATGGGTTTTCATGCAGAGGCGTACATCAAGCGGTAGCGCATCCGCTTATAGAGCCCTTTGAGCGATGCTTTCAAGGACGTTAAGATCTTGGGATATCTCTTTATATAAAACATAGCGCGTGCTGTTTAGTAAGGATTCCACGAATTGTAAAGATGTCTCGACAGATTTGCTATTTTTCGGACTGGCGCAGTCACCAGCCTCCTCGCGAAGCCATCTCGTGGCCTGACTTGGCGCATCCTTCAGGAGCTGGGCTTCCTCGTAGAACGCAATCAATTCCGTTGTAGTCGGGCTGCGAATGCAGACAACATAAGGATTGGCTGTTGTTCTCCACCTCACAATCTTGCATTCTCGATTAACTACAATTTGCCTGGAGAAGCTGCCAAAAGCTGCAGATCTATTACAAGTCGAATTGAATCACTCGTTCCAGCAATCCAATGCCTTCCAGCGGCGGCGTCGCCGGCGGAGGTGGTGGTGAAGGCCTGTTGGCATTTGGGCAGAATCTCCACTACAGTCTAACTTAGTTAGGCTTAGCGTTGCTTAGTAAGCCAGCCTTACGCACCATATATTTAGCAACTACAACACCATAAATAATAATTAACTGTTCAACCTCCACTACTATCTATAATTAGATATGTATTCTAAAGGGTTATAAGCCCGGGTTCAGTATCTACTACTCTTTAATGAACACGTTTAAAGAAGCCTTTAAACTGTATATATAACGATTTTAGTACTACCCCTAGATCTACCCCTAGTTCCTAGTCTATATAGTAGTAAATAGTAGTTATAACGGATTACTAGGAATTCAAGATTAAGAAGCTAAATAGGCCGAAGAACTAGCCTAAGTTTAAGCGCGAAATGATAGATAAATACGTCCTCGATAACGTTGATTAAATAATATTAGGTAAAGAGCTTCGACTTATTACTCTTATAGAATTTATCTAGGAAATAAAAGAACCCCCTACTAAAAAGGAAAAAGAGGACTATAAGAAAGAGTTAGTAGAATAGTAAAAGGCGGTAAAGGCCTAGGATAGAAAGAATACTAGGGTTATAACTAAGTTAATATTCTTTATTAAAGAAGGCCCATAGAGGTATATAGAAGGTATCGAGAATATTATTAATTAATAGGCGGTATTTATAAAGCTATATAACGAGAGTAATCTAAATATTAAAGATAAAACAATATTTAAAATCTCAAGAGTCGACTCGTTAAAATATACTACTATCGAGGCTTATATTTTAGTAATTAAAATAGGACTACTACTACCTAAATAGATACTTAATACCTTCTTTTATATAGGCTTAGAAGAGAGTCTAGCTCTTTTATTATTTAGCTTAATTTAGGGTACTAAAGAGAAATAAGAACCTAGTATTAATAATATAACCACTACTCTCGGTTAATATAATCGGATGATTAAGGGTAAAGAAGAAAATTAGTATATTTATATAACTAGATTTAGTAAATAGGATAAGCCTAGAAAAGGGAAGCCTCCTACTACTAATAGTAGTAATAGTAAAGACGATAAAGATAAGAAGGATAAAGGGAAGCCTCTTTATTCCTACTATAAATCGCCCCACTATAGTAAGAATAAGTATTATTATCTGTACTCTAATATACGCTCACTAGACTAGAAGTTATTCAAAGGTAAAGAAGGCTATATAAAAGAGAATATCGGTAAGAAGTCGAATAAGGCTACGGTTTAAAACCAGGATAATAATAGTTCTAAGGGTATATAAATTAAATTATTTACGACTAAGTAGAAATCTATTAATACCGACATCGTATATAACGTCAAGGAGGATATAGTCTACATGGATACTACCTCTAATGTATATATACTATAGGATAGAACCAAGTTCATTTCCTACGAGCTATATAACGATTCCCTAAGTAGAATTAATAGCCAATATCTTCGTATAAAAGATACAGGATCTATGCGTTATCTAATAATTATCGATAGTAAGTTAAATTAAATTATCCTCACTAATATACACTATATACCTAGAATGGATTATAACTTACTCTTAATTACTACTCTCGAATAGAAGGGATATTCTACTACTATTATAAATAGTAGATTCGATATTATAGATTCTAATAATGAGAAGGTATTATTAAGAACGCGTATTAACACTAGCTATCTACTAGATTTAAAGTATTCGAAAATATTATATATATTAAAATCGTTATATAACTACCCCGTAAATTATTACTCCTAGGATAAATAGTACTAACGTCTAGTATACCTAAATATATAGGATATAAAGAAGCTAGTTATTATAAATAAGAGAATTAATATTAACGAAATAAATCGTCTTTAGAAGTTAATTCCAGATTATAAACTATATAAACTATATATAATAGGGAAATAATTTAAAGAACCGTCTCGTTAACCTCGTCGCTAAAACCCTAATAAGCGGGAAACGGTGAAGGGTATATTTATATACTCTAATCTCGTAGAGGGAGGATTAATTAAGTAAATAATAAAAGAATACTCCTATACTAAATTCTTTATAAATAATACTATTAATATAATTTTTATAACTTTACTAAAGAGGAAATCTAACGCCCTAGTTACTACTAAGAATTACTTAAATTAGATATCGACCTAAGATTACCCGGTAAAACGATTTAATACCGATAATAAAACTATCTATACTAGTTATAAAGTTCAGGATTTTCTAAAAGAACGTGGGATTTAATAGGAGTTATCTACTCCCTATAATTTAAATTAAAACCCTATTATAGAATATACCTTTCGTATTTTATTCGAGAGGGTAAGAAGTATTCTAAATAACGCCGGTTTATTTTAATCTATATAGAGCGAAGCCCTAAATATTATAGTTTATTATAAAAACCGTTCGCCTATTAAAGTATTTAATAGAATAACTCTTTTTAAAACCTAGTACGGCTATAAACCCCGACTCGATTATATATATACTTTCGGTTATATTACTTATATATATAATACGGATCCGGTACTTAGGAAGCTAGATAATAAAAGTAGAAAGTATAAATTCCTTAGTTATAAAGGATTAAATCAATACCGTCTATAGGACCTTAAGAATAAGTAAATCTTTCGCGCCTTATAAATAAGATTTAACGACTCTATTATTAATAAAGAAACGGGGGGTAAGACGTATAATAATAACTCCTAGGATTTCTTTTCTAAGGATATCGTTAATATTAATTTAGTACTAGTCCGGCTTATAAGCGAAGAAGTGGATAACCTCGACGATAATACTACTATTAATAGTCCTATAGTAATACTACTTATTAATAACGTAGAGGTATTTTCTAAAGAAGCTAAATCATAGCTTGAATTACTTATTCAAGAAATAGAAATATTAGACGATAAGTTAATTCCTTAGCCAAGAACTAATAAGAACCGGGATAAAATTAACTATCGCGAACTTCATAGTACTAGGTAATATATCAAGCGCGGATTTATATTAAGAGCTAGTAAGGTTAAACTAGATAATATATCTACCGTCCCGTTAATTATATAAGAAGTACTAAATAGACCCGATAAGGAGAAATAATATATAGTATTTACCGAAGAGTTAAATAACTTTATAAATAGTAGGGTTTAGGATCTCGTTCCGGTACCGCCTAGTAAGAAAATACTATTAAAACGATAAATACTAGTTATTAAACTAGATTTAATAAAAGTACCTAATCGGTATAAAGCCCGTTAAGTTACTAAGGGATTTAAATAAATCGAGGGTTTTAATTATTATAAAATTTTCTTATTAATAGTAAAGTCTTTAAACTAGTGTATTCTACTAGCGTTAGGGGCCAAATACGACTAGGAAATAAAGTATTTAAACGTAGTTTTAATATTCCTAGAAACACTATTATAAAAGGAGGTTTATATCGAATAATTGTATAAATATATTAATAGGGATCGTAATATTATTTATTTATTAAAGCGTGTTTTATATAACCTTAAATAATTACCTCGCGAATAATATAATACTTTACGTACTTTCTTCGAGATAAATAAATACGAGTATCTTAATAAAGATTATTTAGTATTCGTTTATAAAAATAGAATAATTATTATTATTTATATTAACAATATTCTTATTCTCGCCTCTAATAAGGCTAGTACTAGCTTATTAAAATAATAACTAGATAAATACTTTAGGATAAAGTATTTAGGTAAAATCTTATAATATCTAAATATAAAGATTATTCGCGATCGTTTTAATCGTATTATTTATATTAACTAGGCTAGCTTTACTAGGTAATTACTTAAATAAATTAATATATTTAAATACTACCCGACGGTAACTTTTATAAACTAGGGTAACGATATATAGAAAACTCCCAACGGTTATAAAGCCGATAGGAAAGAGACTAAAGTATATAGATCCTTAATAAGAGTACTATAATAATTAGTAACTATAACTAGGCCCGATCTAGTATTTACCGTTAGTAAATACGGTCGTTATATTATAAACCCTACTAGTATTCATTTTAATACTATAAAGCGAATTTATAAATATTTAGCTAGTACTATAAGCCTAGGATTACACTATAGGCCGAATATCTATAATACTAGTCTTAACCCTAAAGGCAAATTAGTGCTCTAGATTAATAACTTATAGGCCGACTATAAAAATACTAGTTATATTATATTAAACTATATATTATAGTTATAGAATAGACCTATTATTTAGTTATCTAAATAATAAACCCTATATACCCTATCGACTACTAAAGTTAAGTATATAGTTTAAGTTAATACTACTAAAGAGTTATTATTCCTAAATTTACTCTTTAATGAGTTAAGATATAATAACGGTGACCTTAACCCTATTCGCCTTAATATTAATAACTAGTTAGCTATTAAGATAGCGTTAAACCCGGTGAACCACTCGCGTACCAAGTATATTCGGAACTACTACCATTTTATAAGGCAATTGGTGTCGGAAACGTATAAGTTAGAAATCATCTATGTTGATACGTCGGCCATGGTTACTGACTGTATAACGAAGCCGGTAGGCCCTGATAAGTTCGCCTATGTACCGGCGATGCTAGGACTAGCTATGGAGGGTGTTATCTAATGGCATAGTGCTGTTGTTGATATGTGACGTCGTCGCTTCTGAATGGGAGTGTTGGCATTTGGGCAGAATCTCCACTACAGTCTAACTTAGTTAGGCTTAGCGTTGCTTAGTAAGCCAGCCTTGCGCACCATGTATGTAGCAACTGCAACACCATAGATAATAATCAACTGTTCAACCTCCACCACTGTCTATAATTAGACGTGCATTCCAAAGAGGCCGCGGAGGTGGGGGCGGTGGAACTACTCAGAGAATACTATGAAGCAAGTGGAAGCGAAACTGCTTAAGATCCTGTATCTCCATTACACTATATCGAGATCGCACTAAACATACAGCAACGGAGGCGGTAGCAGCGGCGGCAGCGGTGGCGACGGGCACATAGGGTCGAGATGGGGTGGTGAGGGTTTATGCCTGATTTGGGGAAGCGGAGGTCGCCTATTGTTGCCTACGCTGCTGCCTGGAGCTGAAGAGCAAAAAGGCCTTCAACCTGCTATGGACCGCGATTCAGAAGCACCTCAAACGCTATCCGGCAAACCCACACCGGCAACCTCGGGACAGTACGATTCACGACAGCACCATGGCTAAGCAACTGACACTCGTGGATCTTGGTGAAGACATCCTCCATATTGTGTTCAGCCTGGTAATCGCACCCTCAACTACAATGATCTTGCGCCAGTCAGCGCCGAATAAACTGACGTTTACTAGCTGCACGCAGACTCTAATCGACATCTCCTAGCACTTAGAATCACTTCGAGACTGTGTAGAACGCTGGTAGATCCTTTACTGTATCGCGCTCTAGAGCTAAGGGAAGTTCGCAGCAGACACGAGGCTACCCAAGCGACAATCCATAGGCTCCTAGACCCAAGTGATGACTTGTCGCGTCATGTGCGAGTCCTGAAGATCACCATTAGGAATCGAAATCATCGACGCGGCTATGGTGGCGATGTGGCTCACGACAGCGAAGAAGAGGTTGCGGCAGGACATCTCGAGACAATTATTGGAAAATTGTATCGTCTCCAATGGTTCAGGTATGTGAGTTGAGTGCTAGAAGACTCATACGTCGGTTCGAGATTGAATGTGTGCTATTTGTGGGGATAAATTGCTCATTAAAGAGTAGATGGGACGTCAATCGAGATATCCCACCGAGCATCATGTCCAAGTTGGAGGAGCATTGGCCCAACGTCAAACTGTCAGTCAAGAACCACGATCGTCTAGCTACTGACAGGCCATCACTATCTTCGCCTCTCCTCCACTCTCTAAGCTTCTGCATCCTCAACCACACTGCCACGGTTGTGGCAACCGATCAACTGGAGCAATTCTCGAAATTACCAACGCTGCGAGAAATCCTCTTGGAAAGTTCTAATCTTCGAAAACTCGGCATCAAGTTTGAATACAACTGGATGCCTCGGCAAGTGAAATGGAGAGGTAACGAAGCCGTACCACGTCTGCTCAATCTACCACTAGAATCGACAGATCAGCTCCCACCTCTTGAAGAACTTACTTTCTCGGGCCCGACAGAAACCTACGAATTCGACCTCAAACACTGCCAGCTGCTACGTCAATGTATGGACTGGAGCCACCTTCGCCGCCTCGACTTAGGGCTCAGCTGCCCCCAACACTTCTTCGAGGAGATCGGGAGCTCGCTCAAAAGTCTGGAATCTCTTACAATGGGTATACGGGCAGGCTCGCGCCGCTATACGCACTGGCGCCAGGGCCCTCTAACGTGTGACACCCTCGAACCCGTTGTCACGTTCCTCGAGTCCATCCCAGAGTTGCTAGAGTTGAACATCATCGATCTCAGTCCTGCCGTCGTCGAGTTCGCGTCCGTGATTCTCGACCGACACATGTCGCTACGAGCGCTTTCGTATCATACGTCCATCAACCGAAGCGGCCACGACCGATATCGCAACCAACCTGGTCGAGATGATGCTTGTGGGTGGTTGACGGCACAATTGGATATCCTGCGCGAGCAGTGTCGTGATCTGTCGCACTTGGAAATTGACTTCCCTCTCGCTGCTGGTAAATGGGTAAGAGCTCAGGTCCTTGATCAGCTTTGCAATAGATAATTTCATTTTACTGACGGATGTGACTACTTAGCCAATTGACTATGCCGAGACGCTCGCAACTTTCAGCCGCCTTCATTCGCTCAAAGTATTTGTTAAGCTCGGTGTAGAGGCCTCAGATTTTGCGAGTGGTTACCGTCAAGATGCAATGGGAAGCGTGCCAATGCCTTCTCTCAATCTAGATCTAGCCCGGAAGGTCACCATAGGCCTCTTCAGAAGCTTCTTCTCCAATGACCCCTATGCTCGAATACTGTCCTTGGAGATTTGCTTCAAGCATAAGCTTGTGGAAGACAGGGGTCAGAATTGGGAAGTTGAATGGCCTATCAAGATTCAACGATTGGAGAGGGATGACGCGCCGAGTCCGTTGGATGGAGGTTTTACGATTAAGAGTGCTAAGAAATGGCTTTATGTATAGAAGAAAGATTGCCAGGTTTGCCCGGGATGAGCCATTCTCAAGAGATTCATGCTTTCGATACCGTGGTTGATGAAATTATGGCGGCTTGAGGCCTCGAAAGTGTAGGCCAAAGACCTGGCGAGATATCTGCCGTGTGAGACCGTGATAGTTCGTTTTCCCCACAGGTAGGTGGATGTGTGGGAGAGCTAGCGATCTACTGATACTGCACAGACGCATCGTAGCAGTGAGAGATAAAAGCAAGAAAACAACAAGTCCTAATGTCTTTTCATCTTTTCAACAGGAATGTCTAGCGATAAACATCCAATGGTACATCTACAGCTTATCGAGAAATGAGAGCCTCCTGCCATATCGCGCAAGGAACTCGCTTAGTCCCATTAGCCTTCTATAGTCTTGATAATATTGTCATTCATGTTGTTTTCCACAGCCTCTCGATCGGAGCCACTATAACCATCGAGCGGATCGGAGAATTCGTAGTATTTTCGATAATCCACATCTGTCGAAGCATCAGCGATATGAGATGGGCTGAGTAAAACACAAGTGGCGGTTACACACCATCTTCTACCTCCCGAGCCAATGCCACTTCAGTGATCGCGGTCGTTGGAATTGCGTGCAGACATAGATACGCGCCTTTTACGTGCTGGAGAGCGCGATGTGGGATATCAAGACCTATACTTGCGTCCAGGTCGCTGAGCTTGAACACCACTATCTCGGGCATATGCCTGGTGTCAATCGTCAAGAATTGCCAAGATCCTCTATTCCAGGGTTAGGGATTCCATGGTTCCTTCAGCGCCCAGTTCTGCGCGTGCTCTGTTCTGCGCGTGCTCTTTGTCGGAGAAGCAGGTGATGTATGGCTGAGTTCCACGATAATCCCATGTCAGCTGGTTGATGAGTGATCGGCGAAACGGCAGTATCATGATCAGAGAAAACAAGGCTGGTATCTCGGGCCTCTAGCCCCGTTCCTGAAAGGGTCGTCTGGCAGCCATGAAACTGTACCCGATACAGATACTGAGGGAGTTGATCGGTTTGGCACCGATACTTTAGCATGGCCGTACGAAGTCGACTTGAATAACAAGATTTTGTGATTGATTTGGAAACGTAGAACAGGCCGCGCTGAAAAACAAGGCATTTTGCCCAGTGCTGCACTTATGGAGGGACAGAGTGGGGTCGATATGCAACGAGGCCCATTTGGAATGGACCGGGATGTTTAGCAAACGACGATCTCGACGATCACTACCTGCGAGCTCATGGTATCGTCTCCTCGAAGCTTGATGGGGCTTAATGACGGTATAGCAGATTTTTTTCGCAAATAGCTTCATAATGTGTATCAGAAGAAATTAGAAATGGAACCTCGCCATCTAGTGCGGTCGGAAAGACAGATCAACGTATGCAGAACGCCGTCTTCGATAAAGATGGCAACAGTTGAGATGGATACTCCAAATTTAAACCGGTCAGAGTTGCGGCTGAGAGCCCTACGAATTTGATACCAGGTGCGTCCCGATATTAAAGCGTATACATGAATACAATAAAGGAATCGAAGATGAGGTTCAAGAACAATAAAGTAGACATGTGCGAAGGGCATCTTACGATAGCGCGGAGTCACTATAGACAGATCAAGCAGGGGGGAGAGAATAATTGAAAACCCGTGAGGATTGCGTAAGAGGACCCAGCGAGTACTTTACCTGTGTCTCCCCGAATATCGTTCCACGTTGAAACATATTCTCAAAGTGGACTTACACGACAAGGCATAGAAACGTCGGTTTGGTCCCTATTTACGTTCGACCACAGGTATAGACTGCCTCGCTGTTAATGTACCTCCACCCAGCCAATAGCCATCACTTTATACACGAAGAGGCGGCTTCGATTTGTAGGTCAGTACCACAAAGTCTCTCTGATCTTCCCATAAGAAGGCGCGATCTCCTTGGCACACTGAATGACTGGCCAGATGTCGTCCAAGAACCTTGACTCTTTTTCCGACGAACAAAGGGGATTTACGGGCTCAACCAAAAGACATGACTGACTCCGGCCATGACCGCCCACTAATGCAGAAGAGATGGTAGGGTGCGACGAGATCAAGCTCTCTATATCAATGGGATTCAGCGTCTCTGCAGTGGTGAAAACGATCAGATCGTCTGTTCTTCCTCTAAACCGCTATAGTCCAGGCTCTGTGGGATGAGGTTGATATAGTATCTTTCAGCGAAAATTCATCAAAATTCGGGACCGTTGCAAAGATTCCCTGAAAATTATCCATTTCCTTGTCCTTAACGAAGACCTGTTCACAGATATCGGTGTCCTGACAAGGGCGGAGTGAAACGCCCCCACATGGACTGAACTTGACATACTGCCAATCTTCAGGCTTGACATGTTCCAAGGGAGACAACGGGTATTCGGTAGCACCAACGATTGTGGTAAGTCTTGTCAGATGGCACAGCTCAGAACCCACTTCGTCTGGTAGAGGTCCTCCAGCGTAGAGAATGGAATCCAGAGATCTTATGCAGTCATGATGATTCGGATTTCTGTACAGATCTACAACAAGGGACGGAGGCAAAGCGGTTGTATGGGCCTTGGACAGGTCAAGGCTTAAAGCAACGGTCTCAGCGGTCAAAGGACCGCGTGCAGGCGGCATAACGATAATTAGCCCACAGTAGAATCCAAAACCAAACATGAACTGTAGGCCTGCTGCATGGAAGAGAGGAAATCCCAGCAAAGGTCTCTTACCTCTACGTGGCGGCCCAATGGTCTCATTACCACCAAGTGAAGGGGTGAGTTGATAGGCATCGACTGCAGCCAGCGTCCCAAGGGCCAGGACGACCGGTTGGGGGACACCAGTAGAGCCTGACGTATGTAGGATGGCGAAGGGGTCATAGCGACCTTCCGAGAAGCTCTTGCGATATGGATAAGCTACACGATCTTGTCCATCAAGGAAGAACCGGAAATCGGGTATCTGGATTGTGCAAAAGTGTTGTCGGCTGAGGATTCGCGACGTCATGTGTTGCTGAGAAGCAGGGACCAGGAGTGTACCGCAGCCAGTTGTATTCAATAGGTGCAGGTGAGCGTCGAGAGTATTCCGCGGCGATTTAAGTAACAGCTTTTTCCATTTAGCCTTGGCGGCTAATCATGTCTATAGTATGTGTAACATTTCGATCGAAGATCTCACCCGATAGCTTGTCTTGATGGCGATGACTAGGATGGGATACAGAAGATCTTGCGGGCCAACGTAGGCCATGGCTTTGCTGCTCTCCATCCGTCGTAATTCGTCCTCGAGCCACGATGAACACCTGTTGACGGCATTGGCGAACGCATCGTATGTGATGTCCTCGAACGCGGTTTTTGAAGGATCTGACTGTTGGACAGACACGAATTTCCGTTGCGGTGTGGTGGAAGCTGTTTCATCGATCAAGGTCAGTAGCAGTCTTCGCCCATAATCTGGACTATTCGGTGTTGTCTTCGCAGCCATGTGTAGGGCTATGTGAAATGATTGATCCGCGTAAGATGTCTCCTGACTGTTTCTCCTGACTGTTGTAGCTTTGATGAATGCTACACCAACAGGTATACGGCCTCTGGCTGTTGCTATAGATGCAGCGATAGGTACACTGATGGGGTGTGTATTTTCTATATAAAGAGGTGCAGTAGATAATAAGTAGGTGCCTAGGTCAGGTGACCTCTCCTATCTAATAGGCCTGTTTCCTTACTAAGCCTACTGGCTTCTACACTCCCTCTGCAACTGGCCTATCTGAGCCATTTGAGTAATCGAGCAATCCTAGCTCTTATACTATCAATCGAATCATCCTGATTCTAACGAGATAAGCCATCCTGGCCACTGAATGAGCCATCCTGGCCCTGATCATCCTGATCAAAAACATGTCTTCCTGACTAACGAATTTGTATGTAGCGGCCGACTCGACCTGATTATTCTAACCATAACATAGTATTTGATCTTCCTGATCATAACATTTGACGTAGTACCTCATCCTGAGGGCTTTTCTATGTGGTGTTGGTACCGCCTCATCCTGAGTGCTTTTCCATTTGCCTTATCCTAAGGACTTTTTGTTTGGTACTGCCTTATCCTGAGTGCTTTTCCATTTGGTACTGCCTCATCCTGAGTGCTTTTCCATTTGGTACCGCCTTATTCTGAGTACTTTTCCATTTGCCTTATCCTAAGGACTTTGTGTTTGGTACTGCCCCATCCTGAGTGCTTTTCCATTTGGTACTGCCTCATTCTGAGTACTTTTCCATTTGCCTTATCCCAAGGACTTTGTATGTAGGGGCCTTTCTAACTCCCTCTATCGAAGATCATCCTTTTTTACTTTGATGATGACTTGTTCGATGACTTGACTGATTTGACGACTGCTTTCGATACACTTCTTCCTCCCTAAAGCTTCTGTAACTAGATAGCTTTTTATCGAAAGGATTTGGATTTTCGTTGCGTGCTCGATAAGATTGATGTCTGTGATTCCACTTCGTATCGTGTAGAGTTCTTGATTGACGATTGACTGTATCGTAGTTTAAACGGACACTTAATTGACTGACTTATGATTGATGATTGAAGCCGGAGCTCATAACCTATTGCTATAGATGCAGCGATAGGTATATTAATAGGTGTGTGTATTTTTTATGTAAAAAGGTACAGTAGATAATAAATAGGTACCTAGGTCAGGTAACCTCTCCTATCTAATAGGCCTATTTACTTACTAAGCCTACTGGCTTCTACACTGGCAACGACAACATTCGACTTCTTGGCCACGACCCCATCTGCTTGCGGCGCCTCGGCTCATGCGCCATGTATACAGCCTACTTACTGCAGGCACAGGCGACAGCTATGGAGACTGCCGAAGACGTACAAGATTGATGGAGGTGGATTATATCCATGGGTAGTTCATTGTCATTGAGAATGAAATATCTAAATCGCTGCACAGATAATGATATGAGCGTGCGGGCATCAAGCCCCTTTGGGTAACAAGCTAGCCACCTTTGGCAATAACACACTACATGACCCTGAAACGCTTGGCATTCTCCTTTGGTGGAAGATGACTGGAATCGTCTCATCCATCAGACTGTGCCACAGGAAAATCTTGAGGTTCGTGAAATAGATCAAAGTAGAGGCAAAGGACTGGCCGGCACCACAGCAATCAACTTCTGCGTCTGGACCAGAGGGCCCAAAAAAAGGTCGCTCAATCTTCAGCTGAGTATGGGAAATATGTCCATCTAGGGAACAAAGTCTCGGAATCTCATTGGTACTGTCCGATTTCCCAGTCTTGCTCTCGGATATTGGTGCTGAACAAGAACAGACAGGTCGACATAGGCTTTCCGGACCGCTGGGACCCGGCCTTTGGCACATATCTGGACAATGCATACCACGATGGATATCCACAAGCCCTCGACGTCAATAGCGGTAATCCCATTGGGCTTGATGTAATACAGTTCAGTATTTCAAATCGTAGTCGAGTGACTGCTGCAACTGCATTCTTGGCAGACAAGCCAGCCAACCTGACAATAATGACCGGCCATGTCGTCGAAAAAGTCGTTCATGACGGCCAGAAGATCATAGGGGTTGCTATATTTGATCAAACAAGTATGTGTAGGCTCTTTTCCATCTTCATAATCCTCCTGACGAGACGCTGACCTTGCTCAAGTCATCGCCAGGAAAGAGGTCATTCTTTCTGCCGGCACCATTGATTCACCCAAGACTCTACTCCGATCCGGTATAGGACCAAAGAACGAGCTCAACAAACTCGGCATCCCTTGCATTAAGGATCTTCCTTCGATTGGCAAGAACCTGCATGACCGACTGTTCCTGCAGCTTGTAACTATTGGGACGCCTGATACCGCCAATCGAACATCCTATCTGATGAGCTCACCGGAAGCCCTCCAAGAAGCCCGGAAGCAGTGGATGAAAGACGAGACTGGACCTTTTTCAGACATATTCTTACCTCAAATGATCGGGTGCCTGAAGTCTAAGGCGCTTATGGAGTCTCAGGAGTTCCAGGCGCTTGCCCCAGAAGCCAAAGCAGCAATCCAGTCGGACACCTCGCCTGATTTGGAGCTCGTTTCAGTAAGTCACGTCCTCAGCAATCAGGCTGCATCCTCTTTTTGCTAGTCGATCTACCACCTTCTTCTTTTCCCGCAGCCAAATACTGGACTGTGACTTTTTCCTGCCAATAAGCGTCAGAAGCATAGCTAAAGCTACCTTTCAGCACATGGACAGTCCCTCGGTCAAAACACCGGAACAATACATCGCCCTCGCCATCACCTTCATGAACCTTCAATCCCGTGGCTCCGTCACTCTACAATCCACCGACCCTTCCGACACCCCACTAGTCGACCCCAACTTCCTCCACGAAGCCTTCGATCGCCGCGTCGCAATCGAGGCAGTCCGCGAAGCCATGGCCTTCCTAGAAACCCCTTCACTGAAGAAAGATAACGTCAGAATGGCTGCAGCCCCGGAGAGCATGAGCGATGTGGATATCTTGGTAAGAAGAGCCTGTTTCAAATTTTGTTTTGAGCCGTCATCTCTTTGTCATCGCTCGCTTCTCTGCCAAGTGTACGAGACAAACCCACTAATACACTATCCCCCCGTAGGCTTTCGTCCGCAAAACCGCAGTAAGCATGTGGCACTCCTGTGGTACCGTAGCCATGGGTCGACCCGATTCGCCCAATACCTGCGTCGACACCAGCTGTCGCGTTCTCGGACTGCAAGGGCTACGGGTAGTGGATATGAGCGTCGCCCCGTTTTTGCCGAGGTAGGTCTCGCAAATGTAGCCCGCCCCTAATGTCGAGTCTGTGATTTGACTGGTGCGTAGTTGTCACACTCAAGCCATGGCTTATTTCATTGGGGAGACTGCTGCTGAGAAGATTTTTGGGGAGTATATCGGGTCTTGATCCCTCTTCTCCCCCAGCTCTCCAAGTCTTGCCCACATTACGATCATGAACAAATACCATCAACAAACATTATCCTTGGCCATCGAATTTTGACCTGGTTCAATGACATTTACCTTCAGCATGTTGATGAATCCCTGCAAAGGTCTTAAACATTTTGGTTTACAAACTGCAATATGGTCTGACATCTGCATCTCTAGACTGCGTCTGCTCGATTTTAATTTCTTCCCTCGCAGTCCTTACGTTTCCTCTGTCATCTTGTCATTACTTAGTTTCTCAACATGCTAACATTCATTAGTCGATAAAACCTCTATATGTTCATATATCATATCATATCATCTTGTCCAATTCTGACTATCGAGGGGTCTGGACGCCTTGACCAGCCATTTAAAGGTGAGTGCTTCGCGAGTTTCCTTTGTTGTACGGTTGAATACTGATGCTTCAACCTGACAAGATCAATTCCACTTCCTGAATGATGGCTCCATTACCCGAATTAAAAGAGCTGTATGAGAGCTCAGACGTACAAAAGGTAGACGCTATTATGACCGACCTAGACACACTCTCATACGATGATTTTAATGATCTTGAAACCCTTGCAAACCACCTCGTCTCACAGCTCAGTGAAGTCCATGAGACTAGCGATAGTGAAGATGGCTACCTCTTTTTTACCACGGCTTGGATGCAGCTGTCATACTTCCGTCGCGCACTGCCCAAAAATCTCTCTCTCTCTCGATTTTCACTTTCACGCAACCACACCCAACCGCCGGCTTTGTCACGACCAAAGAAGCCGACAGGTATCTGACATTCCATGATAAGACTCAATCCCCGCCAAGACCCACTGGTCCTGGTGCTCAGAATGCCAGCGGTAGAACAGGAGCGGACAGACGCAAGGCAGGTGCTGTCAGCCAGAACGGAGATAGGACTATGGTCAACACAGCCCTAAGAAAACAAAGACAAGTGGGACCACAAAGCCAAAGGGGCCGAAAAGGAAGCTCAAGGATACCAGATGTGGTAGGCAGGCTTAGGGACGAAGCACAAGCGAGCGCAGAAGCAAACCAATACCAACGGAGAAGCCGCTGCTGCTCTTGTGAAGGAGGAACCGCTTAAGGTCGCGAAGGAGGACTCAGAGGATGCTTTCAAGCTTGCAATGTTGGTTTCCACATGCTCTACTCCGACGGTCTCCGCGACTGTCAGCTTAGCCCCAGCAAGTTGGTAGGTCCTCTCTGTTCATTTCCCCTCACCTCATGCGGAGCGATACAGATTTGCTATCCCACTACGTTACCCAGCGGGCCTCTGATCCAACACGAATGACGGGCAAATGACAGCATCCAGTGGCCGCTGCAACGGAGAAGAAGCCGAAAAAGCTCGGAGTCTCCGTTCCCGTCCGTGATTCCTAGAAACCCCAAAGTCTGCCATGATACAGCGCACAAATTTAAGCCTTCGTCGTCCAACAAAACTCTTGGTCCAGCATCACTCCAATTTGGAAGGCAACTCATCTTTTGCTCCAAGCAAGACGCCAAGGACTAACGAATTCGTTCTCCTTCCTCAACTTGACACAATGGTAGAGCTTATCTACAAGGCGACATCCATTGCACACAAGTAACAACTAAAGTAAGTGAGTATGTACACTGTACGCCTTTGAGCGACACGCTGACATCACTGCAGGCTTTCCACCATGAGTGGGACTCTCGAGCAGGAGAGAGAGGGCGTAGGTGTGGGGTCTCTGGTATCTTTGAAGCTACACTGACAGAAGAGAGGTTGGTCCGCGCCTTTCGTAAGGTGTTGGTGCAAGGGCCACTCACGTACCGTGACCTGTTCGGCCTGCTTCACCAAGGTAAGCCAGATCGAAACACGCTGGGGAAACACCAGACTAACGGTTAGGACAGCTCAAATCAACAAAGACCAAGAAGAAGAAGACCGCAAAGCGCCTCTCGTCCTGCAGTCCACCGAGGACGCGAAAGCAGCCAAAGATTTCGCGGCGACCCTCGACTCGAATAAGACAGCTACACCTCAATCCACCAAGAAACGCGGCTACAAGCCCCTCGGTGAAGAATCCGACTCCGCTTCCGCCTCTGACCAAGGAAAGAAGAAGAGGAGGTTCAAGCGCGAGCTACCTATTCACGCCCCGACTAAGAAGCTCCAAGCCAAGGACGCCCTGACACCGAACAAGCCCATGCCGATGACCCCACAGAAAACCACTCTGTCCGTGAAGTGTAAGTCCAACCCTGTTGCCCAACTGCCTCGACCGTGTTGACCATCGAGTCTAGCGCCTTCCGAGCATGCTGCCCTCGAGGAGCTGTTCGAGCAGACCAATAGCGCGAGACGGGAATGATTGTAAATAGAATGAGATGTCGTCGATTCTTGGCGTTTCTTGGCGTTGTTTCTCTGAATCTGGCCTTCGATTTTCCTCAATCCTCTCAATCAACTCTCAATCAACCATGGGGAAATCACCCCTACAAGCAGCTACCCAGAGGATACAATTATACGGTATATACGCTTTACGGGAAAGAGGTGCACCAGTCCTCTCTACGATCACGTCCCCATTCTTGTTCATTTCGATTGAAAATATTGAAACGACTGGAACGACTACCATTTCCTGCAATACAAGTGCTTGTAAAACCAGGGGAGATCTCCATTATCAGAGACACTCAAGGCTTCGCGGAGCCAATGTAGATCATACAGGGAACCTTTGAAGAAGCAGCCACGGAGGTGGAAACTTTCTTTCAACGACTTGCAGACAATGAAATCCTGTGGCCTTCATTGACTATTGAGAATTCAACATTTTTTATCAAAGAATTCAATTTCCTGCATATTCACCGGCTCTATGGTGCATCAGCGATTCCCTGATATTCCAATGAATATTTCACTATACAGTGGATAGCAAGCGTGAATGAAGGCCTTTCAGCATGAAGGAGGCGCCTATGTCCCTACGTTCATGCTTCCATGCCTCGATGCGAGGTATCTCACAATCATTGTATTACTTTTGGGTAGATTTATCCGGCAGCAGCGGCGAAGAATGCTATCCATGGTGAACGCAATCACATCTATGACGGATGGCTAGCTATTTATCCACTACCATGAATTACTTCGCACCAGGATTAAGGGGACTTTTGCTCTGATTATGTCATCACTATCATTAGTATGTGGGCACAAAGAGATGAGCCTTATAGAGAGAAAGGTGAGGAGAAGAGGGAGTTTTGAGCCTTATCGACTGCAAATTCATTTCAGTCATTTTTGATCAGTGATAATGCTTAGTGTTGTCTCATTTCGACCATCATCTTCGCTTGACATGTTTGTTGCAACCAAAGCTTACTTTACAATTTCCTAAACCTTACTATGGGTTGTAGTTGCTGAAGTACATCAAGATTTACAAGATCAATATTCAAATGTGATCGCATCTATATTCCAATTTGTTCCCATGGCCATTGGTTCCTGGTAGTTTTTACGATGCTCCGAGACTACATCCGAGGCCAACAAACAATGCGACCATATGTTCTTGACTCTATTGGCTGGAAAACGGCGCTGCCATCTCGATGTAAGTAGCTTCGTGATTTCCCTATGTATTGTCGCGCCCTTTCATCTACTAATCGAAGGGTCATTGAAGAAAATAGATTTACATCCCCGCGCCTTGGTCTGCAAGCAGAGCTCTTCAGTAACATCGTCAAGTATGCAGTCAAATACAGACTCATCCACAAGCACCACAGGATCTGACACAGTGGGAAGCTGTAAATGTGCTTCTAACGGACTTCAAAGCAGCAGACAGTACGTTTCGTAAGGAGCTAACGAAGTCCGAGGAGCAACCTGAGCAGCAAATTCGATTTCTCTACAACGAATATGGGTATTACTCAGCACTGTCACCGACAAGGCTGATAAAGATCAAGACAGCGCTGCAAGAAGTCTTTCAAGGAATTTTCCAGGCCGAACAAGATAGCCTTAGACGTGGCCGTACGCGGGGATGGTTGGTGCGCCGGGAACTACATGTTGCTAAACTTGTTCAAACGAGGACCGCACCGTGAGCCCCTGCGGCCAAAGCCAACGTTGAGAAGAGAACGACTGGTGTTGAGGTGGCAGGTCGTTCCAAGAAATTCAGGGTGCCTAAAAAAAAACGTACCAACTGTGAACAATGACGTGCTCTCGTTCGTCTCATTGAAGGCAGCATAGTATACCTACTCAAGAGACTTCACTTGGGGACATCCCCGCCACACCTCTACCTGCTCCTCTTCTATCAGCGGCACAAATTCAGCCAGCAATGACCGATCCTCCACCTGCTCCTCCTCTAATACAAGCACAGATTTCTCCCGAGAAAAATCCAAAGCACTGTTAGCCAGAGAGTGCATCTTCGGTTCTAGCCTGGCCAAAATAGGAATATCGATTCGTTTGTTTGTTATCAGGTATTTTCATCTTTGTTGCTTGGATTGACTTGCAAGTTCATACGGTGGGAATGATTAGGCACTCTTATTGCAATCGATTATAGCTTCGAACACATCACTATGAGTGGCAGGGTACCTGTAGGGTAGGTGAGCTAGTTTCTTCAGGTTGATATGCAAAGAAAGGAGATTTCAGGACGGACTTTGGCAAAGATACTCATGGAAGCGACCGTGCTGATGTTCGAGGAAACTGAGTCATCTGCCGCTGCGGAACTCGTTCAGTGATGTCTTGTGACAGCTACAATAGTAAAGGCCAAATGTTGAGGTAGATGCATTACATTCTCCCGGAACTCGGAGTCATAACCCAACATTGCCCTTATTGCTGTGACACAGCTTGTCGCACTTCAACCGGACGAAGGAGTAACACTATGGGGGCTGTTTGAGCCCAAACCTGGGCTCTGCATACCCCACACGGTCGTGCAAGTCAGTGTATCTAATCAATACTAATTCCGAGAAGATATGACCGTCCGGAAGGCACGTGGGCGCGATTGGAACCTGCTCGTCAAGAAGGAAATCAATTTACAGGCGCAGCGTACGGCTCCGCCACTAACCAAAAAGCAGGAGACTTTTCGAATGGCGAATGATATAACGGAACCAGTGATCCACCCAAGAATGTCCTTTGCCAATGGGTTGACGTGGCTTTGAAAAGGATGAAACACCGTGGCATCTTGACCTCGTTGGAAACCCGGCTTGCGTTATGGCTATGGATATGGGGGAGAAATGGTGACAGGAACTACATTGGTCAAAACGCACCTTCGATTGTGTCCTTTCCGTGTCGTGCTGTGCAACTCTCAATGACCTTCGCGAGAGCAAAGCGCAAAAACCAATATCTTACCAAACGCCCATTTCAACGAAACTTCAAGAAAAGAAGCGACCTCATGGCTGCATATTGCTGAGCTCCAAAAAACTCAGCGGGCCACTACTAATCAAGCACCTCCGATCAACACAGAGACCGTGCTAGGACAAATGGTGAGCCCAGAACCACAGCCCTCAATCACCCTAAAACAGCACTATTCAATGATCGCGAGCCACAACGCAATGCCAGTGCACAGTGCGGAGCTCATTCGACGAGGACTAGCAAGCTACGGAATCATAGCAAGCAACCTGGTCCACAAAGTACGACGCGACCAAGCAACTTTGGTCACCCTGTCTTGCTTCTTGAGCAGGTTGCTAGAGGGTGTTTCTTGCTTGCTTGGTTTCGTTCTAGCATTCGTGTCGCTGGGGCTCGGACTGATAAAGGGAAATAGTTACCTCCCGACATCATTTTATGGCTCTCTGCTACTGGATACAAAGCGGAATGCCATGATTGTCAAGTATCTTTGCCAGACGATTCGATATTCTGCCTTCACCACACCAATGCCTTTGTCCGAGTGGAAATCCGTCTGGAACAGCTAGTGCACAACGAGAGTTTTTCTACTCTGACGCGGGAGTACTCATGATATCATGCATCAATTCTCCGTAGGGGCCGTGGAATGGTCCAAGTTAAGACCATCGGCGAGGACTTAGGTAAGGACGAAACAACAGCGGAGGATATCCTGGACGAGAGCGGATTCGAAAGGCGCAGTATATGCACTTACGAGCATTAGCGATGCTGGTTTTGTGATTTTCAAAGCCTCATATGTCTTCATCGCTCACTGGCTCCTCCACATCGTCACCCATTCTGACTCTGGCAACCAGGCTTAAGATCTCCGAGTTTGTGAGATGGTATCGTTGGAATAATCAAGCCAACCGGGACAAAGATTATATCCAGCCATTCATGGAACAGGATAAGATCGCTTTCTCCTATCTACCAAGAGTGTTCTTGGGACTAGGGTGACTGTAACTCGTGCCTTCCGCAGTATCAATCCCGATACAGACTGGATACAATCCTTCGATATCTAGTACGACGGACGGGTCACGCGCTTGTCTCAAAAGAACAAGAAGACGTATAACTACTACTTTGTTCCAGACGATAAGAATTACTTGGACCAGACAGTATTGGACAAGAAAATGAAGGATAACAAGACGAGGAATTGAGCGTACTCAGCGATGGAAAAACTCGATTAATACTAATGATCGGATGGAGAGGCGTTGTTACGGGTCTCGAAGTGGACTCGGCACCTGATACGTATGAGAAAACGTCTAGCGAAGCAAGGCCACCATTTCTATCTATACGAGGAGTCTGCTCTGGGCATTGGAGAAGGACTCCACACGCTGAAGCAATTCAAGACAACCAATCGGCGCAGAACGATGCTGACGCTGGGCACTGGTGGTGTCGATCTAATCATCATTGAGGCATACAATATCATCCTGACGCCATCATGGAACCCCAGCGAGATCGCCAAGCAGGAGATCAGGTGTATCGGATTGGGCAAGAGCACTGCGTCTTCAAGGAAATGATTCAAGTATCCTGTATTCTTAGAAGCTTGGACTGGCCAAGGCAGACAAAAAAACAGGAGTATCATAGGAGGACGGCGTGGGGTACTTCCGATGATATGGGTGAGAGAAAAAGCAATTCTGGGAGAAATCGGGCTGGCGTTACCATCAAAAATGCAGTGGCAATCTTCGCATCCTCGATTCTAAACGTCGCGTCAAAAAATAAGGTAGTTCTTCACTCTGTGAAGGCCCATATCTTCTGCCTCCAGTCTCTCCTCTTGCTCCCGACCCTTGGCTATTATAGTGGTCGATGTTTAGACAAGTCCACCAGACGTAGTATAGAGAAATAGAACTGATTTAGCCTGGGAACATGGACTAAACCCAATCCAACTGCAGCCAGTCTATGAATAGAGCGTGCTAAGGTCATGCTTGCTGAAGTCGTTGACGTTCAAATACCTACCAACGACCCCATTCAGAACGGGACCGGAACACCTCCACGCTCAAGTTGGAAGACATGTGGCTCAGATTTGAAAAGTAAGGAAGAACAGTCAATTTTGGGCGACGCTTTTTCAGAAGTACTAATCTCCCGGAAACTCAAGATGTTTCGGCAACGACTAGGTTTGAGTAAATCTACTCTATGACAAAAGTATAGGTAAAAGTCCAATTTAAAACTCTCTCGGCAATTTTGAGATCTTAAGTCCTACTGTTCTGAAGCTAGAGGTAGTGAAAGTTGAAGAAATACTCGCTCAAGTGCAAGCGCGTTTAGCGGTTCGTAGTTAGATCCATAAAGAATCTGGTCTCGAAAAGGTGTAGTGGTCGGGTCCGAGCAGATTTGCACAGTTTTGACAGGACGGTCCTCTTCATAATGCGCCCAGACCCACTCGCCAAGGAACAGCATCAAGCAACATTGGCACTGCGCCTGAGGTATGATTCAGTTTCTTAAGGATTCTCTGTTGACCCAACTCAATAGACCTCACCAGCAAGCACAAGATGTAAACCAGTCCATGGGTTTATGTGTGCTTGATGTCAGTCAAACACGGTATCGCTCTGACCATCATCTACGGTTGATTATCAGGCTTTCTTGTGAACCATCTTGAGGACAAGGAGTTGTGATTTGGAAAAGTCAATCTCTTATCACTGTCATCCTTCCATCACGTCGAAGATAAGTATCATCCAATGCAGTGAATGAGGAATAATATATTAGAAGACACAAACCCTCTTCTACAGGCAATGAGATCGCAGAACCTGGAAGATATCGAACCCTTATTACGGGGACGGACCGATCCCAACGGCGTTCCGCTAGCTTTTATGTCACAGAATGCAATTTGTCTCCTTCGATTTGGGCTTGTCTTCGGATATAAAACGTTCCTGCGGAGCGACGGATGATACTACGAGAGAGATATTCTGCTGAAAACAATAGGCCGCCGACAGATATCTACAATCACCGAGGAGGAGATAGAAGACTGTTTTGAAGCAGGTACGCCTAGGTTTGGTCCGAGGTGCTCAACCGGCGTTCTGGCCCAGTATAAGCATGGCAATGCTATACCAGCACTTGTGGAAGCCGCACATTGGCCCTCGATTGATCAGATCTGCGCTGCAGGCTCCGGCTGATCGTTCTGGCTTCTCTGACCAGCTTTGCATACCCGCCGAAGCAAGTCCTTCTAGTCTTGCTTTAGCAACCCCTTTGCACAGTGCCATCTGGTCTCGTAAGTCGGGAAATTTTGGCTCACTTGTTGTCAAGTTGGAAATAAAAATCTTGGCGAGGGAGAAGGATCTACTGTCAAAGATCGTGAATTAACGACACAATGTTCTGACAAGACGATCAGCAATTTGCGTAAAATGCGAATTTGTCAAATTTTGTGGTTGTCTTCATATGAAATAGTACAACTGTACATCTTTAGGGGCTATTCCTAAGCATCCAAAACAACCCTGAGTGTTGCGAGTAACATTCCATGAGCAAGCATGGGGTTCTTATACTTCATTTGCCTTTAATCTATGTCTCGTTGGTTGTCGGTAAGAGAAGGAAATATACCATCACAGAGATCGGCGCCCGCAGAGCGGCCGTGAAGAGAAGGTGGTTCTTGGTTCCCCTTCGCAGGAAAACAATGTGCATGCGGAGGAGCCCAAAGTCTAATAAAAATAGTATGAAGCTACCGGCCTAACCTCCTGGAGAGGCAAAATACGCCCAGTCGGCATCCGTGCAATGGACGACGTCGAGTCGATCGTACCTCGAATTACGGCCGTTGCAGATAAGCTTTCTGCATCTTGACATGGCTATGCAGAGCCTCAGGCACTGTATGTATAAGAAACCAATTTTTGCCAACTCGTTTATCATACTTCTGTGGGTTCGTATCCCCGTTGCCCAAACTCGGGATGCTGCATTATCTTAGCGCGATGACTGGTTCCGGTTGAACCATTCGAACACTGGCTTCACCCCGATCGGTGAGTTGATACTCATGCAGACACCGCACCCGCCGTACTGCTCCACTCATAATGTGTTAATCGGCGTCACTCAATAGAAGAGGAAGTGCGTTTTGTCTATACCTCAGGATGGTTTCCAGGTTTTGCCTGGCGAGATCGTATCGTTCTGCTAAGAAAAAGCGGCGAGAATGGGCGCTGACGAGATAATACCAAAAGTCTGGCTCGGAAGGTACTCCTACCCTTGTTGCACGTATCTGCAATGCCAGTGGAAAGCTTACGCTACGCAGTCTACTCGGGCTGGAAAGCGCTCGAAAGGCCAGCATTACGGCAATCGTTCAAGTTTCCGAAACCGAGTTACCAGCATCCGTCTGCGCAGCCTACCAAAAAGCTGGCATCGAGCCTGTACATTTCCAAATTGAGCATGCCAATCTTCTTCCCATCTTTGAGCGGTTCTACACTTTCATGAATCGAAGGCTTCAAGCCAAGAGAAAGACTTTGGTGTTGGAGAAAGGAGGCGGTACAGCTTGTCTTGTCGCTTACTGTGAGCATCCCCGTAAATTCTTCACATGTGCAACCCTGCGTTCGATCCAACTAATTCAAATCTTACTCTACAGTGATGCGAATTCGAGATATTGGTTCCGCAGAAGCCCTTCGGCTCATGCAATCGAAGCGAAGAAGCATTGCGATCCTAGAGGGATACACACAGCAGCTGAAAGTCTGGCATGATTGCGAGTTCGAGGTGTATGAGAGGGTGAATGGGAGGAAGGCGCCGAAGAGGCCGTATGTGGAATGGATAGAGCGAGAAGTAGGAAAGAGGGCGCAGTCGCAGCTCGATCAGTATTGTGCTCATACGTGAGAAGAGACGAGGGATTAGGTTATGAATAATGAATGTAAACCAAGATCGAATAGACCCCAGCTTGGTTGAGATAGCTGAAACAGGCACTACGTTTCGTCTCCCATTTCTCTACACCAAATATCAAACACATATATGTGGACTTTCACAAGCCATGTGCTTCTCAACCTCAGCATAGACTCGATCACGACCCGCTCCGGGAGCTCCGCGCTTTTGCGGCCACAAGTGTGGCAACTACGTTCAATTATGCTGAGAGTCCCAGAAGCGACGCGAATGACGCATGTCCTGTGCAGGCACTGAACATAGCATGAACACTTTGAGGATGAGCGTCACATTGTCGAGCATGCATATTGCTGTATTTCCTACCAATCTCCTTGACGAAGGTACTGCGCCATTTGTATTCTCACCAATGTCCAGCTATGTACAGTGATCAACGCACTACCACTCCCGCCGACCCTCTTCCTTCCTACCTCAGGCTCGGGAGCAGTAATGTTGGAAGAATCTAACCAGACAATGCGTCGACATTATTGAAGTAAGACACAACTCACCTCAATAAGCCGCGTAGCACCCCTAATATCCCCCAGCGCAATAGCCGATGCATACGGCTTCCCTTCCCCAATCAACCCAAACAATCAAATACTAGGCTACCTTCTCTATATCAAAACCCTCTCATACGCAGCTCTCGTCATGACTCTCGCTCAAGCTGTAGACGCTACAGCCTGACATTTTCCAGACGCGCTATAGACAACAAATTCGACTGTGCGTACTATAGAGGAATCGAATAACAGAAAGTGCAGTCGTTGTTGCATCCGGGTCCGTAAATGACATGGGGCATGTGGTCGATCGCGGTAAGAGGAATGAAGTAATGTGTGCGGTCTAATACACAGTCTCCGAAGTTTGAGTTGGTATCTTTGGTGCTGGTGGATGGGATGGAGGGTGAAGGTGGGCATGTGGACGTTGGTGGACGTTGCGGTGGATGGGTAGCATTTTTCGAGTGGGTTATGGAGTGAGTAAGTTTCTCGTATGGTGTAAGTGATCTAGCGGGGGTCATTGGGGGAGAGACAAAGGGTGTCGCAACCATGAAGAGTAAAAATGGTACAACCGTTTCAGGATAAGAGCCGTGAGACTGCACGCCTAATGGCTGAGAGAAGCAGGAAAGACTGCGGTCCACCTGGACTTTGAGCTCATCGAAATCTTTTTTGGGGGTGCTTATGCTGGAAGAGGCCCCTTTTACGTACATTTTGGAGCGTCACGCAGTCTTGTTGCGAAAGAAAGACCACAGGTGAAATGACAGAAATGAGAAAGGGGACCAGTACGTGGAAGGTCGCCGCGCATCACTACCAGCCAAGATTGTTGTCGTCTCAACTCTGGCTATTAGTAATGGTCGATTATCCCTCTTAATGCATTTGATCTCAGGCCTTCAGAGCCGCCATGCGACTCACTTCCTTCGGCATGTTCTCCCGTCCGCGCCAGGAGCTTCTATATCGCAGCACCTTTTTCTTAGTAAAGCTCCCCACGATTTCCCTGTAAATATCGCGAACACAACATTACGAACCACCGACAATATGAATCGCTTTCCCACGCTCGCTAACACTTCCACGTTCGGGGCGTCGATATCACCCTGAGCAGCGATGGCATAGCACACTCCAGAGATAATGCCCAAAGCTGTGAACAATTGTGTAGTCGAACACCCTTCTGCCAATCGTCCTCCACCATAGTAATGAATAGCATGATTAGTGTCCGCAATAGTGCAATAGCAGTACAATAGAAGCCCCCTGTCCAGAAGGGTGGTACGTTGACTGCGTTATTGCGCTGCGTAATGGCGAAGGTCTGAACGAGGGTGAACGAAACGGCACAGATCAAGAGGCACCAGAAGGCTAGAGGGCGGATGAGATTCATGGAAGGACCATATGTTGAGGGGGCCGCACGGGTCTCACACGCTGCTGCCTGCCCTAGGATTGCCGGACCGGCCGTCGCTGAGTTCGAAGTCGTCATTGTTCCGCATAGGCATCCTGGCGACTACGATGAGGAAATGTGAAGGGCGGGATTCATGCGAGATGACGAAGATATTTGTGGGAAGGACCAGAATCATGGTCAGGCAAAACCTCGAGAGCAAAACAAGCGTTGTGTGCAGCCATTACCGAATTTGCCATGAGACTGGGCACCACGACTCTCAGCGGTGTGCACTTGCATTGGAAGAACGATAATATCGCATGAGCATCGGCAATGGCGCAAGAAAGATATAAACATTGAGGTAGTTGAGGTAGTTGAGGTTGGCGGCAGCAGTAGATCGACAAAAAGGAAGCACTAAGAACACGAAAAACGTCAATCAAGATTCACGCTGGCAGGTTTCATGGGTACAAGGACCGAGCTTCAAGCTGCGATGTAATTCTTTGTGGCTCCAGATTCCACGGTATAGTGATCAATTGCATAATAAAAAGCAGTATATTTTTCCTTTCGGTGGTCAACCGTCGGTCCAAAGTCACACGTTCTGTGTTCACCTTTTAGGCAAAAGGAACTTTGCCCGCTTCTTGCGCCTGGGAAAGCTATGGAAGAACAGGAGGTCGAGAAGCATGTACATAGGAAGGACACTTCGTCCGTCATTATATAGTGGAGGCTCGGACGATCCAGTCCAAGATGCTCAAACGCCATGCTATGTCCGCTTATGCATATTATAAAGAATGGTATATTGACAAACAAAGTGTTTATATCCAATGAAATTAGATCATGTTCATAGCATCATATGCTAGATTCACGTCATGTGCGTCTGCTTCTCTCTCTTTACCCCTTGTCTTTGGATCATCAAGACAGGGACCGTCTGACCATTTGACCGCGGGCAATGGCCCGAATTCTTCCCCAGTATTTATTTCCAATTTTCTCCTCTCGATGGCTTCGGCCAAATTCCATCTCGCCACGAGTCGGTTCTTGCGTTCCGCGAATTCTTGCTGAAGCTGCCGCTCTTCAGTCCGAAACTTCGCATCCAGATCTTCATTTTGATGCTCGAAGCTCGACTCCAAATTTTCCATTTCGGTCTCTTGCTTTGCCATTATCCGCTCGACTTGCTTGCCTTGCCTCTCACGAAGAACGTTGATGCGGGATGTATGAAGATTGTCCATACCATTGCGCGTATGATATTGTTGCTCCAACTGCCTGTAATCGCTCTTCGTAACCACACGATTTGGCATGCCCGCGACCGTACTTCGCGGGTTACAATACGCTTGCATGTGTTTCAGACGAGTATCGCAAGCCTGGCGCTCGAGCTGCAGTGTGCGGTTCAGATCAACCTCGGCGCTTAGGTGTCGGTGTTCGAGGGAAGTGAGGGCTTCGGCGTGGCGGATGTGGGTATCTTTTTGCTGTTGATGGTACTGGGAAAGCGCATCTCGTTTGTGTTGGAGCTGCCGCGTGCGCATGAGTCGATGTTGGGAGGCTTCGAAGCTGATAAACCGGAGCTGTTCTTGTAGTTGCGTTGTCCGTAGCACTTTCAAGACAGGGTTCGAGATACTTCTCCGGCGGGCGCCAAGACTTTGAACAGTTTCTTCCTCTGGAGGTGGAAGTGGTGGAAACTGAGGCGGTGGAGGGGGAGGCGCGTCATAAGTGGCGGACGAGACTTGCTTTCGGGGTAGTATCAATGTGTGTACCTGGTCTGTAGTGATCGCATGGGGTTGAGTGTGAGGGTTCGAGACAGTCGGACTCTGTTCTGCTGTTGTTGGGCGAGTTCGCATGTCAGGCCTTGAAGCCTGAAGCATCGACGAAACCCGTGGAGGTAGGCCTGGTACAGGTGCAGCAAATGTCTTTCTCCTCGACAGCCTAGATATCCGGCGGAAGCCTTTCTTGACCTTTACAATATTGGATTTCCTTGACGACACAGAGCTCATTGATGTAGAGGTGACTGATGTCGCAGTCAGGGAAGGCGTCTTCCTGTGCCTTTGCTGTTCTATGGACGCATCGGATGCGGTATGTGTGGACTGAGATTCTCTCGAAGAGGGTAGCATGGCCGGCTCTGAGGACGCAGGATTGATATTGAGGGCAGCGACATCATCCGTGATGAGATCGAGGGTAGTCTTGGGGTCTTGAGGTATGTTGATGCCCAGATCGAGTGCCAGTTGCAGGAATTGCTCGTCCACCTCATCCTCCGTCTCTTGAAATCGCAAAACCATCATACGGTACGTGTCATCGTCATTTTGCCTCTGGGAAGCACGGTCCATGTCTTGCATGTCTGATAGTGACCGCTTTTTTGAAGCGGCCATCGTTAGGGGGCTAGAATGGTCAGGCTGCTGCAAGGCTAAACGGGATACTGCATGTTGATATTCCCGAGGGTGATGACCTAGAGGAGGTGCTTCTGGAGTCAAGATCGGGTCGAGCGATGAATGGCGCTGTTGTAGACAGCGAAGCCGTTGAGGGTTGCGCCGAGAGCGCTTGGCAAGTCTGGTAGGTGCGCCTGCGGCACAGCACCACTTTATGACGATTGCCCTGTTGGCCTGTTGATTTCGGCTCCCTGTCACACCCCTAGCTCGGACACCCTGTAGGGCTGAGTACCCGGAGTTTTCTGTTTTCTTACTCCGGGGTCTGGCTCTAAGCATCTTTAGGGGGTACATATCCAAATTATTACAACTTGCGAAGTATACGAGTATTAATAAAAGTTTTTGGTAACAAAGTAACAGGAATTAGTAATTACTATAATTCTGTACGCGAAATTATCACACCAAAATAAACGATTGCGGAAATATCATAGGGTGTCCGACTCAGGGGCTGTGACCGATTGTGGGGGGGGGGATCCTTCGAGAAGGGCTCACCCCCTAACCGTCCAAACTCCTAGAACCCGCCCGCCTTCGGGGCGCCCTTTCGAAGTCTAGGGGCTTCGGCCCTACAAGTTGACGCTTAGGGAGTTTGGACGGTTAGGGGTGGACCCCTTATACACATAATTCTAGACCAGTCCATCAGCTGATGCGGTCAGATATTGTCATCCTCTCCTCTGCAACTCTTCAAAGAGGGATTCCGCGCGGGCTCGACGAGCCTTTTCATATAGAGATGTATGTGGCCGCGTCAACTGATGAATGACAACAATGCTGAGCAGCATGCAGGAACGAGATTACTGCTCTTCATATCGAAGACCAATCCTTGAAGATGAACGACACGGATGGCAATTACGATGAAGACCAACGTCACAGCGTTGATATGCAAGTACTGCAGGACGAGGACGAGAACCAAGTGCCGAGCATCAACGGCCCGCCATACCACGGCGAGTATCGTCTGGAAGCGCACGAATTTCAGCAGCCATTGCCATTCCCGATGACATTCATTGATATGTTGCCTCCAGAGATTCGCGAAAAGATATACATTGCAGCTCTCAACATTGAGACCATACCAGGCGCAGACTGTTCATACTTTCGAATGAATTTCTACTACTGCCCAATTTGGAGCGTTTACAAACCTCCAGAATGGCTCAAAGACGATCAAGCATCCGTCAGGAAGGATGACGAAGATTGTCGCCCACAGGCCAACTTTCAACATTTATCCTTCCTTGCTTTCAGAGCCGAGTTCCCATCGCCCACACACGTCCCTCATCGATCCTGTCTCGCACTTCTCTAAACATGCCATCAAGTCTATCATGAAGCATGGCATCTTTACTATTCAATTAATCGCTTCCACTTCGAGGACGTGTCCAGTTTGCGCTCATTCCAAAAAAAGCTTGAGCCCAAGTGCAGACGAGAATTGACCTCCGTCTCGGTTCTGCGGTCCCTTCAGCGTAGTCATAACCCGGGCGACCCCCTCGCCGACTCCCTAAGATGCTTGGCAGAATGCTCGAATCTTAGGGAATCACAGCTTGTTATGGAGTTCGAGGACCAACACTGCTTTCCGTTGTTGAGAGGCCTTCGAGGCCTGAAGCACGTAAATATCAGAACCATTCTCCAGCCGCATAATATTGCAGCCGATCAACCACGTTGGACGATCGCGCATTGGTTGTTGAGTGACAAAGAATGCATTTGGAGAGAGGTGGGAGAACTCAATGTACTACTCCTCTTACCCAAAAGATGTGGAGGCAATGTGATTTAGGTCATGATAGCTTGGAACAAGCCGTCAAACATGGACGTTCTGTTACAACGCACTATCGCAAGTGTGAGAACACGCAAAACTGACAGCTGCACGAAGATCCAATGCAAGGATCAAGCCAACATATCCAATCTACGATGCTAGAAAGTCAAACATCCACTGCTTTCACCATACTCCGACTTTCATCTCCGCGTTCGTTTCTTCATATGCTATGTTCAGCGAGGAGCGTAATGGCTTTGATCATCGGTAACGACGTCCAATGGGGGAATTTCAAGATCAAAGTGGGCCGCTCTGCAAGCGCTTCGAAATCCAACCTTTTTCTGACTAAAATTTTTGAATATGTAAGTGATATTTGCAAGGTGTTTTCCGTCGCGACAGGAGCCATGAGCTGGGTGTTGCAAGGCTGTGGGGGATTGCTTCAAGTTCTATTACACCAGCAGGCGCACACCTACTCCATTGGTGGGAATGTAAAAAGAGATGGATTTCTAGGCTTCGACGGTTCATGATTGGAGACGGGGAGATGGGGAAGTGTGCTAGTATGCGTAGAGGTGTCGAGATACGCCGAAGTCCTGCATGCTGAAATTCCCGAAAAATCGCAGAGCCTCTTCTTGAATTGACATAGTCACATGATATCAGCCGGCGCATAGGCTTCTCTGCGGGCTAGCTTTAGCATGGCCTATCAACGCCCACAACAGCACTTCTGTCACAGAAGGCTGAGGAACGGATCGTGACGCTAGTGCGCAAGACTAGCGCCCAATTATGCGTGAACAGTCCAGAAAGCAGCAGGGCTGATCTTTTTATCGAGGACTCGCACATTCCAATCCAGAATCTTCAGCGTTCATCCTTTACAGTTGGGGAGATGGGAATATTGCCAAGCGCAGAGCCGCATTCGGACTCCCCATGAACATTAGCACCGGAGCTACTGCAGGCTTCGTAGATATTTACCTACCACAGGCCCGAGCGAACTCTACCGAATTGACAACTCATGATGGGATCTTTGTTAGGAAAATGGTCCAAAAGATCGGTTAGTCGGTTCTGCAAGCTGCTATTTGCCTGGTGATTTTGTCTCTTCTGGGCACTTTTTGTAGATACCCCACCTGCTTTTTAAGCCGTATCCCTAAGGGAAGCCTTCACCATGGACTACAAAATCTGGAAAGATTGCCTTTGTTTTTGCCAAACGGTATTGTAAAGTTGGAGTTTCGTCAATAGTCGAAGTATGAGATGGGTAGACAGACAAGGCCGAACCGAAATTCAGGGACAAAAGTTCAGCGCCACAACACAATTGGAGACGCTTGGTAGCTGGACCGTTTTTGCCTCAACATGCAGCGCAATCGCAAGAGTGCGACAGTGCTTTCGCCATAAAAAAGAATGGTTGCTCGACTTCCAAGGCTTCGTATATTCCAGTCCCCTCTCGAGCTCCTGTCGTTGTTTTTTGGTCTCGAGACCAGGGTCTCGTCGATGGTTTTCCGTAGCGGCTGCTCACTTAGAGAGCCTCAACTGAATGGCCCGGTACTTAAAGTCCTACAACCAAAGAGCAAGCCCAAATATCCCGAGCGCCATCACTGTCAATGCTTTGACTTGTGCCCCCTCCGAGGACGTATTGGCTGTGCTAGGGTTTTTCGTACTTTGTGGTGTGCTCTGTGATGTACTCTGCGGCGTGCTCTTGGTAGTAATCTCGATGGTAGGTTGGGTGGAAGTTTGGGCATTGTTCTTTGTTGAAGTGATCGTTTTCGCCTGCTGAGCAGCGGCGGCAGCGGTGGAGGCTTCGTACGCGCTGCTCTCTGAAACAACCAAAATAGCGGCAGACGAAGCAGAAGCCGCTGCTGCTTCCGCAGCAGCACTCGTAGCTACATATTCGCTGCTCTCTGCAAGATAAGCTGAGAGAGAAACACTGTATGCCGCATCTGCTTGTGCGAGAGCACTGCTGCTCTTTGCAAGACCTTGGGTGAAGGCAGAGTAAACGGAAACCGAAATGGAGTACGCGGAAAGGGCATTTGCTGCCCCAGCCGCACTCGTAGCTACGTCTCCGCTGCTTTCGGCAAGATAAGCGGAGAGAGAAACGCTGTATGCCTCCGCCGCCGCACCGCTCGTGGCTACAAACTCGCTGCTCTCTGCATGATAAGCGGAGAGTGAGGCGCTGTAAGCTGCTTCTGCATTGAATGTAGAAGTAGGTGCCTGCGCAGATATTTGCGTAAGGACTGCTGCGAGGGCGAAGACAACTCTAATATAGTAATACATCTTAAGATGATCCCTTCGAATTCACACCATCTAAGAGAAGAAGGTTTTGAGTTTGACAGATATGAGCTTTTGTCAATTCGAAAGCCTTTGAAGAAGGTAACGGGAATTAAGTCCGCAAGGCCCGAATCCCAGTGCAACAAAGCCTCCACAAGTAAATGCAAGGGCAATGAGAGTGCTCAGTTTCGAGGTTTATGTACATTGGCCAGATACTGAACTGCTGCATTAGGCCCTATAGCTGAGACATGCTGATTCCAGCAATGGACGTATGAGGAGGCCGCCATGATACCATAAATAGTCAATCCATCAATGTACCTCCGAGTGGGGCATGGCTTGCATCGGAAGTGCTGCAGGCTTCGTGGGACTTGACCTATCACATGGTTAGCCCGAGCGCCATGGACAAGGCCGCAGTGCTAGCGTCAACCACGGCCGACCATGATAGCCTAAAAAGTCATGCAGAGCCATTCTCATGTGGGAACAACACCAGCAATACGTCGTATTCCTAGTGTTAGGATCGCTATCAAGAAATGTCAAAGATGGTGACACTTTATGATGCTCGTTCCTAATTCCTCGTCCAGATGGAAATCGAGGTCACGGCTAGCCCTAAATGGACAAGGCTGTTCACTAAAGATGCAGATCGAAATACCCCGATAAGGCGGCGGGGCAGTGCTTGTCATGCAGGAGCTCTTGGTAAGGTCTTAAAGTATTTGTTGTCGATTGAGCTTGTGGAGCCTAGTAATATTTCAATTCTGGGACTATTTTTAGTGGCGCACTGACCAAGTCCTCTGCCATCTCGCAAGGCTAAGCGGGTCTCGAGGGCGATTGGTGTTCGTCCGCCTATATGCAGGCAAGAACCAAAACACCACCTTCGAGATAAGGATAGGAAGAGCACCTTAGCATCTTGGAGTGCTCGGAGGGGTGCGTAGCCAATTAAAACCAGTGTCAGAACAATTCTGCAGGCTTATAGTGGGCCAAAATGTTGCCCATGCAATCATGAATCATTCGTCTTCCCGAAGCTTTACCTTCGCCACATCTTCAACCACAAACGCACAACCACTCGTGGGATAATGCTCGTGGAATTTTGCATATCCCCCTCTGTGTCCCCATCCGTATAGATTGTGGTATCTTGGCCGTTGATCTAGCGGAGGTTATAACCTTGTGCCACCGCTGCCAAAAACGCAGCGGGATATTCTTGTGACCCGATTCGCTTACTGACATCCACCACATAGTCACAGAAGCATCATACCAGCAACTGACCAAGTAAATCGTCTTTCGGGAGCGCCGCCAGGCCGTGCTGATGCCTATTCTAGGATATTCGAGCACTGCGGGTCGATTGAGACTCAAAATAAAGGCGGTATGCTAAGTAATAGCATCGTCCTTAACATCTGTCGCGGTTTCAACCTCTGCATGATGATCATCCACTGCTCGCCTTCTTGGTCTTCGATCGCCTTCGTCGCTGAGTTCCTCGTCATCAAGCCCGCTCCAGCCATATACTTCAATGATCAACATTATAACCGGGTCCTTCAGACTGTGGACTTGAAGAGCATCGGCGAGAACATACAAAGCAACGAGTTGTGATAAGGAGCGTCGCGGCAATTTGTCGTATGAAACGCTTTGGCTCGCGGACTGTCGAATCCCAACATGTCCAGACTATCCGCGTCTTTTCATCCAATTCTTTCTTTACGGCTGTTCTCAACTCTTCCATCCGTAGCTTGACGGATTCTAGTTAACAGTAGCCCTTTAATCTTCCCATATATACCCAATGTACAAAGAATTATATTACCCTGGTCTTGCTCTGCCAATTCGACTTCGCCCTTTCTCTCATTGAATTTGGCTTCAAGTGCGGCTTTTGAAAAAATGTGATGCTTCGTACAACAGCCCTTTACGGATTTCAAAACGATATGTGTTGGGGCCAGCGAGGATGGTATTTGAAGAGTCAAAACAGGAGACTTCAAGGTATCAGCGGGGACAGCGTTTCTGGGGTTAGATACCACTACAGATGGTGCAGACGGCGCGACTCAAGGTGTATCTCAATTGGCACTGCTCTGCGCACCGGAGTCCTGAACTTCGATTCTGGCGACATTGTGAGATTAACGTCTTGCGGTTCTTTCTTCGGGTGACAGGAGGAACGAAGTGTAGAGTCAAATACAGTCAATGCATATATATTTGAGGAAGGAGATTTCCGCAGGGGGGTCAAATTTTAAAAAAGGATTGGGACTATAATGGGGACCAAGGATGGCAGCGATAGACGCGAAGATCAATGTTTGCAGGAAGGAAGGAGGTCGTCGTGCTTTAGAGCAGGGAAAGAGTGGAGGCGAGATGGAGGAGAGCAGAACTTGGCGCCAAGATAGCGCCTCGCTTACTAGCTGCCGCTCCACAGAGCCTTTGATATGATCTAAATCACGCCTATCACTGAAGAACTTCAAGAGAAGCTGATTCAGTAATACCGCAGCTATGGGTCGTGGACCGTAAGTATAGCTCCTAGGACTATTTAACTGAAGCTTGTGTTCAACGAAGCATCGCTGATATCGATATCTCCATACAGGAAGAAGCACCAAAAGCGTCTCAGTGCGCCATCGCACTGGCTCTTGGACAAATTGTCCGGTGCCTATGCCCCTCGTCCATCTCCAGGTCCACATCGATTGAGGGACTGCATGCCCCTTATCGTCTTCATTCGTAATCGGTGAGTACAGCCATTTCCCTGGAAGCCCGGCTCGCGAGTTTTGACTGACAAAGGCTCTCTCTCTCTCACCAGTCTGAAGTATGCCCTCAACTCCCGCGAAACCAAAGCTATTGTCATGCAACGCCTCATCAAAGTCGACGGCAAAGTACGGACCGACACCACCTACCCTGCCGGCTTCATGGACGTGATCTCCATTGAGAAGACTGGCGAGAATTTCCGCCTTGTCTACGATACCAAGGGCCGTTTTACCGTCCACCGCATCACAGCTGAAGAAGCAGAATACAAGTTGGCGAAAATTAAGAGGGTACAATTGGGCAAGGGCGGAATCCCATTCTTGGTTACGCATGATGCACGAACGTGAGTTTGCTGCAGTCTTTCAGTCGTTGGACCAAGCTTTGGTAGATTTGCCCAGTCAGCATACTGACGGAAAATTGGGTTTAGGATACGTTACCCTGACCCTGCTATCAAGGTCAACGATACCGTCAAGATCGACCTGTCAACAGGCAAGATCAGCGAATTCATTCGATTTGATACCGGTGTGATTGCGATGGCAACTGGTGGACGCAATATGGGTCGTGTCGGAGTGATCACACATCGGGAGCGTCACGACGGAGGCTTCAACATCGTTCATATCAAGGATGCGATAGACAATTCCTTCGCTACCCGAGAGGCCAACGTCTTCGTCATTGGTAACGAGAAGCCATGGATCAGTCTGCCCAAAGGCAAGGGTGTCAAGGTACGCAACTGGAACAGTACTATGTCTGAAAACACAACGATACTGACTCTGAGCAGCTTACCATTGCCGAGGAGAGAGATCGTCGTCGTGCGTACGCTATTGCAGGTCATTGAGGGTTGTGGATTGCAAATGGTTCTCCGATATGGAAAAGCTAGGGGCAGGCTATGAGACCACGGCCAGAGCATTTACTGTAGCTCTCATGTAGCATGCAAATGGAAATTCAGTCTCAAATGCTCAAAAGCTCCCATGGATTAACGAGGTGACATACCACGGCTGTATCGTCCTGGCAACTACAACCTTACGTATTGACCGTACGTCTGCAAGGTATCTCCTATATATTCTTCTTCATTGCCATCTTCGTGCTCTCAACTACCCTATCCTCCCCAAGCGCGCCCACGAAATACAACGTCCTTGTGACCAGCAGCCCCGCCGTAATCCCAATATTCCCCCAGCCCATAGCATTCCACCCTTGCACATCTAAGAAATCCTTCTGTCCCATCACAGCGTACGTAGCCCACAGATGTCCCACATCAGCTATGGCACAAGCCAAAAGAAAGTTCCTAACCACCTTCGGCTCGCTGGTCGCATATAGCACACCAACGCCTACCATCGCAAGTAAGCCATAGACATTACCAAGCTGATAGGCAAGTATGCGAGTTGAATCTGATATGGTCACGGCGGAAGCTGAGGTCGAGGAAGCTGACGGTAGCTGGGACTGGATGAAGTTGGTAGTGTCGAGTATTGGGGCTAAGAAGCCTGCAATGAGGGAAATGGGCTCGAAGATTGTGAAGACGAAGCGGGGAATGGGAGGGAGGATGGAAGACATGGTTGCTGTCGTGGAATAGCACTGTGAACAATGCCAGAACCCGGCCTTAGCCTTAGATGTTCAATGTTGGACCCATAAGATTGATGACCCTAAGAAGGCATTGCGGTCCTGTCCGGGTAGGACAGCTCCAGTGGGGACCGGTAGTGACCGGACCTCCTTAACACCGGGAAAACTCCGCCCCTGGGAAGTACACCCTATTCTGCACAAAGTCTACAAACATTGCTATTGACCCTTCCCACCGTCCCGATGGCAGGACCTTAACAACCAAAGCGGTTCTTCTGCCTCACTAAACGGTTGACTCACTGATGCCCTCGAAGTAAGTGGCAGTAGCTGTCTACTCGTCACTTGGGCCTCGCCATGGCGACCCAGGACTTCTTTGACGAGATATTCGATGACATTTCGGGATCCTCTCTACGAATCCCCCCCCTCCAAAATCCCCTCCCAGTGCCCTCCGCAGCCTCCGCAAGACCTCCTCCATTGGAGCCCAGTGCGCGTGTCAACATCGATATTGAAGCAAACAAAGTCACTGGCCGAAGAAAGGCGCTCGCTCAAGCCAAGTCCCTCGATTCCCCAGAGCCAAGTGATTGGGAAGCACAGATGGTCGCCAAACTCACTGGGGGGCTAGAATCGCAAGAAATAGACCCACTGCCAGACCGTCCTAGAAAGAAGCAAAAGCTCTACGACCAAGACTTTGTTCAATTGCCGAAGCCCCAAACTAAAACGCAAGAAGAGAAGCCACGCCCGTTTCGACCAATTGCAGTACTCAATGAATTACACGAGCCGCCTCCAAGCGCCGCACTCTTTCCTCCAATTACAACCAATGCAAGCCAAGAAGAGCACGAGTTGACTTCTGAGGGACTACCTAAGACAGCCTCGAAAGATGGACGGCCTACGCCAGGAATAAAGAAAAAGCCTGATGAGCAGTCTAATAGTAGAGAGACGGTGAAGAAGACGTACACACGAGCGCGGATGAAATGGGCAGAATACGAGAGCGAGCAACTGGTAAAAGGCGTTGCAATATATGGTATGGGACGGTGGAAGAGCATTCTCGATCATCCCGAGTTCCAATTTCAAGAGGGAAGGACTGGCCCCGACCTCAAAGATCGTTTCAGGACTCTCTTTCCCCTACGCGCACCGCAGAGACCGGTTGAACCAATTGCAAGGGGTCCGGAGCAATTAAACAATACCACAAACTCGCCAGCGGCAGACTCACAATCCTCCGAGAAAATACCAGGCCGAGCCCGCAAGCGCCATTGGACGGAGAGCGAAGATGCCGCACTGGACATAGGTTTCAAGAAGTACGGGTTCCAATGGAACCTGATGCTCAAAGACGACACCCTGCACTTCGATGGCAGATCTGGTGGACAGATACGAGATCGTTTTCGCTTGAGATTCCCGGACTTATACAACCAGCAGGATGCGGCTGCTCAGCCTAAGAAGGCTCCAGGAGCGAAGTCATCCCAGAGCAAAAATCCGACGTCGACGAGGAAGAAATTAAAGGAAACAGACGGACAAGCCAAATACGACGCATCCTCGAAGACAGTAGCGCCATCTGACACTATTGGCGCGCTCAATGGCGAGGACGAAGACAACAGGCTCTCCAATTCTATCTTGCACGACAGCTGGGACTTGGATGATAACCTCACTTTGGCTCCTCTGGCCTGGGAGGATATAGCGAATCGACCAATGTTCCAATTCGACTGAACATATCCACAGTCACCCATAGTTGGCGACAAGCGGCATTATTGCCACTCTCGCTGTAGCGAAGAAAGCTTTAATGCCGGCTCTAATGCAGCGAACATCACTAGACTTGCGGTTTCCAGTCCTCGAGAATCGTCCTCTCAACGACTCGAACTCTATGCGAAAAGACTACCGAGAAGCTCAGGAATTCTCGCATTCAGCAGAGGCAAGCAAGCCCTGCTAGCCCCCGGAAGGAAGGAGAAAGTAATGCGCAGTAATTGCTAAGGCAACGAGGCTTGGTCGTCAGGCCGAAATGATACACCACTTTTCGACGCATTCACTTGATAGATCGGAACGCAAAAGGCACGCATTAAAGCGGCTTCTTCTGTGATAGTATTAGATTACAGAGACTTTGCATGACCAACCAACGTTATTCACAATTCACAGATCACACACTAAATAACATTCAACGTCCCTTTGTCGGCTTCTCCAGTGTACTCGCTGCAGCAGCCAAACTCTCGTCACTTGTCCCTTCATTAGTAGGATCAAAGATCTTCCCAGGGTTCATAAGCCAATAGGGATCCAGTGCCCTTTTGATACTGCGCATTACGTCGATAGTCGGGCTGCCCAGCTCTTGTAATAGAGAGGCTTTCTTGCCTAGGCCGATGCCGTGTTCTCCCTGGACATTAAGTTAGCTGCTAGCAGCATGGGAAGCTGTAGACTGTCATACTGTACAAGTTCCTTCCATAGCCAGCGCACGATCTACCATAGTGTGGAGACAATGCTCCACTTTGGCTCGCTCTTCTGGATTAGTGTTATCGTAGAGAACCGACTCGTGAAAATTGCCATCCCCAACGTGCCCAAGGATGCTGGCAAACAAACCCAACTCATCCATCTCCTTCTTCGATATCTCAATGATATCCGGTAATCTTGACAACGGCACTGCTACATCTGTACTCCAAACCTCCTGCCCTTCTTCCTTAAGCGCAAGCATCGACCACAACGCCTCTTTCCGTGCCGACCACAGTTGCTTAGCGTCTTTCTCATTCTGCGCAAATTCGAAATCTCCGCCCTTGTGCGCTTTAGAGATTTCTTTGACCATGCGGATGTTATCCTGTACGCCTGCGGTCGTTCCGCTGAACTTGAAGAACATAGTGGGTACTTCTTTCCAGGTCTTACCCGTCGCTCCAGCTCGATTGACGACATTCATCTGCACATCATCCATGATTTCCATTGCGCCGATTGGTATGCCTGCTCTCATGACCTTTGCGGCGGCTGTAGCGGCGTCGCGAATGGTGGGGAAGGTGACCACTGCTACTGTGGTTTCTTGGGGTAAAACAGCCAATTTGAGTGTGATTTCTGTGACAAGACCGAGGGTGCCTTCTGAGCCGACGAAGAGACCTGTGAGGTTGTATCCTGCACTTGACTTGCGGGGTCGCCGCTTGGTCTTGATAATTGTACCGTCGGCAAGTACGACCGTCAGGTTTATGACCCACTCTTTCATTGTTCCGTAGCGGACTGCGTTGGTACCGGAACACGATGTCCCTACCATCCCTCCAATTTTTGCGCTTGGTCCTGGATCTACTGGAAAGAAGAGACCAGTGTCCTTGATTTTGTCATTCAGCTCCATCCATTGCACGCTCGGCTGCACCACAACGTCTATATCATCCTCGTTGACTGTGATGATTTGATCCATAAAGGCAAAATCCACCGAAACTCCTCCAAATGGCGCAGAGAAGTTCGCTTCGAGGGAGCTGCCCCCTGAGTAGGGGATCATGGGCATGCGGTATTTGTGGCAAACCTTGGCGATCTGGGATACTTCGGCTGTAGATTTGGGGTAGGCAACTGCAACAGGCAGTTGGGCGATGTTTATAGAAGACCATTCACTGAATCCATGGGCTAGGAGGTCGTCGTCGTCCGTGGAGATGATATCTTCGCTCAAAGCCGCACGTAGTTCTGCTATAATCTGTGCGAAGTCAGAAGACTTGCTTGTGTAGTGAGCCGTTCCCTTACTTTACCAAGGTCTTTGGCAGAGCCATATCTTGGGCTTCTACCTCTTTTCGATAGCTCGTCGAAATACGAATCCGCATCTGTGATGCCGTAGACGTAGGCCAGAGAGCTGGCAAACGCCGTCAGAAGAAGAACTCGTCCTGTTGTCCATAACACTCGAGGTCTAGGGACTGAGGCATTTTGCCATCTTCGAGGTTGGTAATGGCATAGGGCGGAGCGCTGTAAAGGTTGGTGTTGGCTCAACCTTGCACATTGTACGAGGCGTCGATGGACAGGGCGTGTGCTCATTATCACTGAAGTAGTGACACATCAGAGCGCCGCGAAAAGGGAGTTGGACAGCCATTCTTATTGCTGTGTCACGTTAAACGGTGGCGTGGCTTGCGTGTGTCATGCCCAAATTATGGCGTAGGAGTAGTTCCCGAGCCGCCATATAGTTCAGACGATCGGCCGTTCTCCTTCTCGCGTAATTTCTCCATACTCATCAATTGCAATACGGATCATGCCTTCAATGAACGTTAAATCAAGCGATGAGCGAGGTAGAGCGGGACAAAGAAGGAGGGTGACCATTGGGTGTCATCGGTCTGAAGATGGATGGGCGGCCAATGGCCACTGTTGCGATGGGCAACAAGCGTTCCTTAGCCTGCGTTCAAAAAGCCTGGAACAATGGATGAACACCTTTCTGGAGTATCTTCACGGCTTTGTCAAAGAACTATATGCGCAGCATGGAAGGGTTGGAGAGGCTATCCGTGGAGGTGTGTAGTATTCTAGAAAGCCCTTGTACGCCGGACCTGAAGGTATGGTATATCTTACCTGAAATTTATGTCTCGAAACCCGTTTTTGTTGCTATGTACTACGTTTCCAAAGGATGAATGATGATTTTCAGCTTCTAACTTTCGGGCATAGAGATTATATGACGTTCTCGAGAACACAGACTTACGCCTGGTGCAATGCTGGGGCCGAGCGAACGGCTGCCAAATCGGTTCTTTGGCTGGCGCGACTCTCAATGGTCTTCAATTGTGGCCATATGCATTGGACATCCTCAAAACCCTGGGTATGCTATGGATCGCTTGTACGATGAAGTTCTCGTGTTGACGAAATCTCAGCACATATCCCGTCTTTCAGAGATGCCGTCCTGCACCAGGAGCCAATGCTTTTACACACACTATTGGCGAAAGCTATAGAGTCGGAGTCGGCATTCGACAAGGTGAACATTCATGCTAGTTCTCTACCAGTCATTTGGCTTATGATGCGATAGTATGCCGCCACCTGTGTTTCTCTGCTCTCTTCGCCACTAGATCTTGCTATCCCGTCAAGCTTCCCGCCTTTCTTGATGCAATTAGTAGAACGAGCTGTGTCCTCGCTATCACCCGAAACGATACGGCCTGTTTATCGAATATTATCCGCGATTGGGTCTACTTACCTCGACATTATGTCTATTGACGTTATCACCCGCTTGCAAAGTCTACTAAACGAAGTGCTTAGGAAAACCAAAGTGGACGAGGATCAATATGAAAACCTATTATGCCTGGCTATCTTGGCGAAATTTGCGTCAAGGCCTCGTGATAATTCATGTACGAAGAAAGACCCTTCCAAAGGCATGCAACCTCCTACTGTCACAGCCTTGTCCGTTCCTACGGATGTGTTCGCATCCGCTCGAAAGTATTTCGCCAACTGCGCATACAAGACATTCGACTTGATTACCATGAAAGCCAGCAAAAATTGCTCCCAAAGCTGTGCGCTAAGCTTAAGTGATGTACTTGAGAGCCTGAAGCTTTCTGAAGAGATCGTTGATGCTTGTGATCCGATTGAGAGAAAACAGTGGATAGCCAAGAGTTCCAGTAAGGTCAAAACCCTACAAAAGAAAATACTTCGGCAGGACATCGGCTCAGAAACGCAGTGCGCGGTAGGTGACAGAATTTTCTGACAATTGCTTGCTTGCTGACATACTCAAGGCTATCAATCTCCTTGTGGCCCTGTCCGACGGTCAGCAGCTCCACCCCGAGCTGTTGCCAATTATCAAGAGACTCCTTATGACCCCGGGCGCCGTTACTCTATCGTCTCGGGCAACTGGTCAATGCCTTGTAAGACGTCTAAACCCTAGTTTAGAGCACGAGCATGATATCTAACGATGTATAGAGCCAAGCTGATGAAGCCTCTATTGGTGACGCTCTAATTAACCTATTGTCATTGGCTTGTAGCCAAGAACAACCAAATATCGATCTGATGGCGAAATTTAGCAACGCGCTGCACTTAGCTTCTACCCTCAATGCAGCTGTTTCCAATTCGCCAAGTCTACGACGACTGATTCTGGGTTCCATATCAAGCAACAAGATCCTGCATCTGCTTCGCCGATTTGCCACCCAAGCCTTTTTGTGTCTGGACCCTATGCAGGGACACCGGAAGGCCCAGATCTGCCCCACAGTGTATGCCGAATTGCAGATTCGACTGCATCAGAAGCTTTCTTCGATGATACTAAGTACTACACTACGCAGTGAACCATGCGAAGAGGATCTTGGGTCGATCTTGGACGGCTTACTTGAAAAGCAGACAACTCTATCAAACACGCTTGCTCGATGCAAGGCGTTCAGTCCAAGCAAGCCACGTGTTCAGACCGCCGATTTATTCTTATTCGAGGCCAAAAGCACACCTCAGGCACCCTCAATCAGCCATGAGTGGAAGGATGCCGTCTTTCGACAGATGTCCAGGGATACAAATTGCCGTTACGAATCTATCATAAGGTTGGTTGAGGAGGTCTACCGAGATCTAGAGCTACGCTGTAATGAAGCTGAGCGTCCACTCCGTAATGAACAGTCGAAATCACATGATCTACAAGAGAGTTTGGAGAATGCTCAGGCCAAGGCGGCTGAACTCGAGTCTCAGGCTTTTGCTCGGACATCGGAATTGGAGGCCATGCAACATGAGAGGAACGAGCTCGAAGACCAAGTCAAGGTTAAAGACGAACAACTTCAAGACTTGCAGACAAGCATAGAGCAGATACTCCAAGACTACGACCGAGAGAGACTTGATGCCAAACAGGTGGCTCAACATGCCACTGATACCTCACGGTTACAGGATCTGACATATATTGCTACTATGACAGCAAAGGACGCGGAGTTCGAAGAGCAGGCCCAAAGTCTTGCTAGGTCCGAAGCTCGCATCGCAGATCAAGAACACGACTTAGCTCAACTTGAGGCTCAAATAGCCAAGGACGTGGAGACTATGAATGAAAAGGACGTTGTAATTGACGAGCTCAACAGCGCTATTTGCACGGCTAATGAGTTGACTGCTTCGAGACAAGCCGATATCGACAGTCTTACCAATTCAGAGATGAGAGTAGTCGCTAGCAGAGATGAGCTTGCAGCGAAGCTACAAGAAGAGTCCGATCGTAACGAAGCATCGATCTCGAGGTTGGAAGAGGTGCTTCAATCGGCCAAGACCGAGACGTCGCGGTTGCAGCACGAGCATGACCTGTATGCCAGCTCAAAAGTCTCCGAGATCCTGCACTTGAAAGAGTCGCATCGGTCTGCCGTTGAAAAGTTGCAAGTGGAGCTTGACAAAGTCCATGAAAGCGCCGCAGCTAACGATGAACAAAGCGCTTCGAAGATTGCTGAGCTGCAACACAAGAATAAGGGAATTCGCAAGAAACTTGAGGAGCGTAGCAAAGAACTTGCAGAGGCTCAGGATCTTCCTAGGCAATTCATGGCTCTCGCGGAAGCAGCGAAGAACCAGAAGCACTCGACTGGTATAGAGCTCATAACATCAAGGCATAGACAAGGCGGACTACCACTATCAGAGAAAAGTAGCCCCAGTTACAGAGGCTTCAATGATCATGCCAACCCCTCTTTCGATTCGAGTACGTCTAACAAAAGTGGGCCAACACCGAAGCGGATGAAGATACATCGAAGCTCTCCCCCTTCATCGAAACCCTCGACTAAGAGCGCCAGGCACTCCAACGCTATCAAAGCCGCCACACGACGCAACTCAATGAGAGCAAGGAGAAATCCACTCGCCGAGCTCCAGTCAACGCAGAATCATGCCCACTTTACGCCAACTCAGAATTCAGGTAAGGAGAGCTTTGAATTTCGCCAAGACGAAGCTGGCGAAGTGCTCCAGGAGAAAGGTGAACTTCGAGGGCTGGACTCAGAAGATGATTTATTTGGAGGACGGGACTTCATTACGAGCATCGACTACCAGCAGCTTTCTGCCTCGCGCAATAAAGTACCGAGAGACAATTATGGTTATGACGAAACGACTACAGATCTCTGAGACTGCAGGTCTTCGTTTGGCCGTGAAACGGTTTCTAAGGCTGTCAATAGTCCTCAAGGCTTTGGGTAGCTACTGTGATCCGTGGTGCCTTGCGCCTACGATCTACTAGCTGATCATTGCTCCATGCCGCCTTGTACATTGCGTCGCATCTCTCTGGAAGTTTCTGCAGGGCTGCCAGAAACCCGATAATTGTTTGTTCGCATATGTATCTTCCACAGGGCAATCATTGGAGAATGAACAGCCTATTGAGGCTCGATTGTGGTATACATACCTGAGGCTAGCGAACATAGTAAGCTTGTGTTACCTTAAATCATATATCATTATGGGCTTGCAGTTGATCACCTAGTTGGGTTTTGTGCTCTATGTAGTGCTTCGGCGGCATGCATAAAATGCAAAAGCTTCCTTTGTTTGCTCTCCCCGCCTGTTTGCTATCTCTCCAACACGCGAAATGAATGTCATTGATATCATATGGCCCTATTCCAGAATCATGCATCAAAAGCAGTGAATGCAATTCAGCTTACACACCCCGGAGCTAATCTAGAAGAGGCATTCACTCTATACTTCCGTAAAGACCTCGGTACTTCGACTAGAACCTCAACTTCCTAACACACGGCATCTGTCAATTTAAACTACCTGTCGAGCCGATGCTTCTTACATGCTTCAAGCGACCACAACGTATCGAACAGCCTTACGCTCCACAACTCTACCAAATCTGTCGAGGATTCTAGGCCCAGCAAGCCAGGAAAGCCACGCAAGCCAGAGCGTGAACAACAGCGCCCTGGATACTTGTCGTCGACTATCAAGCATCGACTGCAAAGCTCGCTCGTATCTTCACTACCGCCTGGCTTCACTTGGGTCAACCTCCACCGTAGTATATAATATCCTCGCCGTATCCACGAAGACTCCAACACTCCCACATATCGCAACAAGCTTCAAACCTTTACACTCACCCATCGAACTTCTACAAGACCCCTTCCTTAGCTCTTGCAGGAATCTTGAACACATCGCCTACATTTGGGGGCATAGGAATTCAATCCGCTGAGCCTGGTCTCCAACCAACTCAATTCGTGTTGCCCATTTACACTTCAATACCGCCGTCAACTCATCATCAATTCACCTACTCCAGAGGCCGAATGCTCACACTTCCACCTCGCAAATCTTTACCTCCTGTCCTTATGGTTTGACTTGAAACGTTCTCGTACATCTAAAGGCACATGCCACGGTCTCGTAGAGCGTTGAACTCATCAACAAGATGACGTTTGAAGATCTAGAGGTCCTAGAACCCACCTCAGCGGATATGGAGCTCGAGCAAAACCGCATTGCAGTATGGCAGTTTCAATCACAGTATCATCCGGAAATTAAGCCCGAGGAGCCTGCGGTGCTCTTTCCGGGATCGGACAATAGACAGCCGCGTGAAAAGCGCGCTAAAGATTTGGATGCTGCGTCCAACTCGGACCAAAACTCATCTTTCACCCCTCCATCATCTTCTCACTCCTCCTCATCCTCATCTAGTCGTCCTCGAGCCAAAGTCAAGATACCAGCTACAGACCTCTATCAAGATGTGAAGAAGCCATCTACAAACTCGTTTCTGCTTGTTACACAAGGCAGCGAAAACCCTCATAACGAGAGCTTCCAGGCCGCTAAATTGAGGTTTCAGCAAGAAAAGCTTGCAGGACAGCAGGCACCACAACGAAACAAAGAGGAAGCTGAATCAGAGCAAAAACCAGGTAATATTGCTTCTACCTTCTCTAAGCCCACTCTCTTTACGTCCAAAGCTAATGAGTCAGTAGACACCATGTGTTCAAACAGTGGCACTTCAGAAGCACGTCGTACAGGACCGCAACCTACCGTACGGCTTTCGCAGCAGTCAGCAACCAACTCAATTGTTATGGAGGACGGCAGAGGCAAGTCGGCATCCTCATTTGCCTCCCGTCCTGGAAACCGACGTGAGAGAGCCATTAGCAGAAACGCTTCTACGCCCCACAATTCGCCTATGAATGGCATAGATCGTCCATTTTACCCATCTTCTACTGGCCAATTCACTTACTCCAAGGGGTCCAATGGCCCAACTCGAAACGGCCACGAGGATTGGCGTAGTTGGGTTGAACTCGGTATAAGGATCTTCGATCTCCCCGCCAGTACCACGACTCGTGATCTTTACAAACGCTTCAGCCAAGAGGGCACCGTCGTGTACATCGAGCTCTATGAGAACACAAAGGGCCAGCCAGATGGCAAGGCTTGCGTACGATTCAGGTATGACCATACTCCCATAACCTAGCCAAAGAAGGTTCATAAGCTTACTTGCGTCAGCCCTCCGCCCACCAAAGAATTCTGGTCGAGTGGGCGGATTGATGTGTTTATTGCTGATCATGGCACCATAGTCGTCCCATTGCATTCTGAGCATCAGAGACGAAATTTCACTCATCCCAGCCCAGTCGACAAGAACAAGAGATATCCAGAGATCATGGTATGTGCCAACTGTAGACTCTTTATGTCCGCTAATGTCTATCGCAGATGATGCACGCAGAAGCCTTGAACTTTGGCATTATGCACGACCCGACAACGATGATGAATCTGTGTCATGTACTCCCATCACCAAAAACTGCAATCCAGTTCCGTCAGGACATGCTGCATAGAGAGATCAAGATAGAGTTCCAGATGTACATACAAGACCCTCGACAAGCCCAACACAATGCGAATGTGAGTGGTCTGGGCCAGTATAATCGGACAGAAAACCTTCAGTTCAGGATTCCATTCTCTCAGCTGGGGCAAATTCGTCAAATCGAGACAAGGGAGAATAAGTTGATTCTTCTCATCTCCCTGGAGAACCCCCCAGCATTCTACAAACAACTGGATCCGCTGAGTAGCCACGATAACAACGCTAGGTCCTGGGGCGGTAATGATGCCTGGTATCGTCAGACTGATATCGCCTACGATCCTAATTACCTCAAGCGATCCCCTTTAGCTTCGAAGAAACTAAGACCTCTCATTGATCTTGGTAAATATGTTCTAAACGTTGAAGTTGCGGTGACTGACATCTCTCAGGGCGATGGACAACTTATCGCTTTGTATTCGACATATCCAAAAACAGCATGCCTCGATTCAATTTGATGCGTCAAGCTTTCTGCGACTACAATATTGACATCGTGCCATTTCCTGGCTTTAGCATGACTGGACAACGTCAGCCGTCCGTCTGGGAGTTCATTAACCAGCCAATTTTAACGCGGAGAAAGACAAAGCACGGTTTGGACGAGCTTACCCAGGAGGTCGGCTTGGCTTTCCGAGTACGCTACCAACTAGAAGTCTGTATCTCACATGGCTTTCTCAACGAACACAATCTTGGTCGAGATTTTGTTACTAGGCTTGCGAAGATGAAGACTGACGAGGCTCGCGATGTCCTGGAGTACGTTGCAAACCATGGAAGGCGCATCTTTGACCCAATGACGCTTTTCACCATCAAGGTCAGCGAAGGCTCAGCCTTGAGGGCTAAAATCCCCCATTACTGTGTGTACATTCGCTCAGCGACGGTCACACCAACGACTGTTTACATCCATACGCCTCTAGCTGAGACATCAAACCGCGTCCTACGTAAGTACGCAGATCATGCCGATCGATTTCTTCGTGTACGTTTCTTGGATGAGAGGTCAGAGGTATGTTCTAGTCCATCTTGTCTGAAACAGGGTTGACTAATTAGAGGATAGGGCAAGATCTATGCAACTGACAAGGAGACGATGAATGAGGTCTTCACTCGCATCAAGCGTGTGTTGACTAATGGCGTCCTTATCGGTGATCGCAAATACGAATACCTTGCTTGCGGTAACTCTCAATTTCGAGAGCATGGTGCCTACTTCTTCGCACCATCGCCAAACCTCCCCACGGACAAAATACGTCGATGGATGGGATCTTTCGAAGAGATCGAGACTGTGCCGTTGTATGCGTCCCGAATTGGTCAATGCTTTTCAACCACGAGAGCGATTCACGGCGCGGCCGCTACTCTCGTCGAGATACCCGACATTGAGCGAAACGGATTCAAATTTACAGACGGGGTAGGCAGGATCTCTACCTTCCTTGCAACTCTTGCGGCTTCCGAGCTAGGTATCTCGCACAATTCTCCAGAGCCACCAAGCGTCTTTCAGATTCGAGTCGGAGGATGCAAGGGAATACTTGCAGTCTCTCCCATGTGTAGCCCACAAGAGATTCACATTCGCAAGACACAATACAAATTTCCAGCTATGCACGAAGGCTTGGAAATCATACGTTGGTCGCAATTTGCCTGCGCTAATTTGAATCGCCAGCTCATTCTGATCCTGTCGGCTTTGGGCGTCCCCAATCATGTCTTCAGTCAGAAACTGCAACTGCAGCTTTCAAAGCTTGAGAAAGCTATGACAGACGAGACAGTAGCCCTGAGTATCTTGCAAAAAGATATCGACCACAACCAGATGACATTGGCTCTTGCTAGTATGATACTAGACGGCTTTCAGAAGAATGGAGAGCCTTTCATGATGTCTTTATTGCAACTATGGAGAGCTTGGTCCATTAAATATCTCAAAGAGAAGGCGCGAATTACCATAGGCGGCGGCGCTCTCCTCCTGGGATGTGTGGACGAAACTGCAATCCTTCGAGGTCACTTCAACGAGACCCCCAGACCTCTAGATGATGCACCCATCAACCAGAAGGCGAAAGACGTACCGCAGGTCTTTGTTCAACTGTCTAACAACCCTGACGGCAAGCCTGAAGCGATCCTAGGACCGATGTTGCTGGCCCGGAATCCCTCTCTGCATCCTGGCGACGTTCGTGTCGTGTGCGGTGTGGATATTCCAGAGCTACACCACCTCAAAGATGTCGTGGTTCTGCCTCAAACTGGTGATAGAGATGTTGCTGGCATGTGCTCCGGCGGTGACCTCGATGGAGATGATTTCCTTGTCATTTGGGACCAAGATCTACTACCGCACGAGTGGAATCATGAACCCATGGATTACACCCCTCCCGAAAAGATAAAGCACGGGAAGAACATTGGTATCGATGATCTCACCACCTTTTTCGTTACATATATGAAGAATGATACTTTGGCACGGATCGCGAATGCTCACCTTGCTAATGCTGACTATCTAGATGACGGTGTCAAAGACGAGAGATGTAGGTACATGGATAGAGTAGATGACTAGCAGCCTACTGACATGCATACAGGTCTTAAGCTTGCAAGTCTCCATTCCTTGGCTGTCGACTTTGTCAAAACAGGGCAGCCAGCCCAGATGACGAAAAACCTGAAATGCCCGAAGCGGCCTCACTTCATGGATTGTACTCATTTACCAGTGGAGAAGACGTACGTATCAGAAAAGATCTTGGGTCAACTATACGATCAGGTCGAGCGCATCGACTTTGTTCCTATGTTTGCCGCACCATTCGACGAGCGGGTCTTGAACGCTTACCATGTTGATGAAGCAATGCTTGATGATGTTCGAGGGATCAAGAAGGAATATGATGCACACATACGTCGTATCATGGCTCAACACGAGATCAAGACTGAATTCGAGGTCTGGTCGACTTTCGTCCTCCAACATGACAGGACGACCAACGACTTCAAATTTCACGAACAAATTGGACAACTTTCAAACGCATTGAAGGACCAGTTCAAAGCCCTTTGTTGGCAAAAGGCCGGAGGCAAAGATTTTCAGCGGCTGGGTCCTTTCGTTGCTGCGATGTACAAGGCCACTGCCATGGAGATGAGCCACGCAGTCCAAGAATGCGGGCAATTCGAAGAAGTCGGAGGACGTCGAAAGCCTTTGCGTACCATGACGCCAGAGAAGATGCCGCTGATGAGCTTTCCGTGGCTCTTCCCATATATCTTGGGCAAGATAGCAAAGAACTCCGAGCGTGAGGCGGATGGACTCACAACAGTGGACCTCGCAGCTGCTGAGGAACGACAAGATACTCTCCGAGCAGGCCAGCTCAAGAAGAGCCGAGTCGCCGAAGAATTGATGCATACCAATGACGACCTTCAGACTACTGGTGGTATTACCCACCGCGGAGAGGTTCTTGAGCTTTTTGAACACCCTGCTAAGCCAAAGACCTCGGAGAATGTGGACACCTACCGGGGCGAGCAGTCGCCTACAATGTTCGCCACGTCTTCGAAGTCAACGCTCAGCTCCAACAAGCCGTCAGTGTCACCAGCTTCCAGTGGGCATGAGCTTATCGACCTCTCTCCAGGAAGTTTTGAAGATAAGCGTGATGCCCGATCAATGTCACTGAGTAGTCATAGCAGTGATCTTGCTTCACTGAATGAAGGCTTTGACGACAATGAAGAGGAGGAATCTCCGCAACTCTCGGAAACAAACATAGATCTATTGCGGAAGTCTTTCTCGGATGCTTCGAGCGAGTCAAACGATGCAGCTGACTTTGTGGACTCTTCCCTCAGCGCAGAATCCTCGTATGGAGCAGGCGACGACAATAGTGCTGTGAGGAATGGTTTGGGAGCCGAGATTGTGGCATTCGAGGGTGAGATGAAGGAGGAAGAACGGAAGTTTGAGGGGAAGCATGTGAAGAATGAAGAAATGGAGGAGGAGGAGGAGGAGGAGGAGGAAAAAGAAAAGAATGAGTCCGATGACAGCGACGCCGAGGACGAAATAAAGATTACTTTCGACGTCAAAGCCGGACTCCTCAACCGACTAGCACAGCTCTGCACGAATGAGCACCGAGAACCTGCGACAGACCAGGCGGAGGCGAAAGGCATTGATTTAGTTGCCTCCTCCGTCAGTCATGGCTGCAAAGTCGGAGGTAACTCAAAGCCAATATCCATGCCAGGGAACTCCTTGCCCTCAAGCTCGGATGGAAACGAATCCAGACAAACGGGTCCCAAGCCGAGCGACAAAAGCAATGACAGCATTTGTTTACACTGAGAGCCATACGTGATGACTACTGCCGCGGTTCCATGCCATGGCAAGGTCACGACACCATAATTGATCAAGCATCGAAAGCACACTCTTTGTCCACCATCGTTTACAACAATCACAGTCATTACCTTTACACCAAAAACTCATCAGAGCATGCAGCAAATTGCAGAATTTTATTGGCAACGAGCTAGAGGAAAGTGCTTGCACGGGAGAAGAGCTTTATTCAGATACACAGGCCCTGGTGTGAGGGTGTCGGCGTGGAGCCTGCGGCTTATTAGTCTGTGATAGCAGAGATACCTTAGCTTGCGTTACACAGACATAATTCGTTTCGTACCTGGCTTTCGCATAGAGAACATTCAAGAATGAAACCTTGTTGATCTATGACTAAGACATTGGTAGTAGAGATCGTGACATGAACGTAGAATTAATCGACAACGTTGTTTCCGCTCCCCACCTGCCTCCCTCTCAATGAGATTTTCAAGCCTTGAGTCATCTGCCTCTGACCTCCAAGATGACTATTCATACATCTCTCTGCCTGGGACCCTTTCTCTAAATGCCCTTGCAACCTCCCATCCCGCCGCTGCTATCGCCTGACCTCTCCGGCCCTCCCTCTGGGTCTCTCACGCTCCTGACTTCGACTCTCGGCGCTTCAACCAATTGGCTCGTCTTACGCTTCGTCTATGCTACATTGAAGAGCTTGGAAAATGACAGAGAACGTGGTCAAAGGAGCAATGCTGGAGAGGCGAGGGTGGTGCTCGTGAGCTGGTTGAGGGATGCCAATTTCTGGAGGGAAGGAGGACGGAAGCTTGTAAGTGAATTCAAATGTCTCTACTTCTATATATCTGTCATCTCTGTCGTGAAAATGTCTACGCCTAAATGAGGCTGAGTGGTCTAGGGTATCAACTTCCAAAAGGTCCACATCATCGATGCCTTGAGCAGTGGACTCGGTTTGGGCGCCGCCGGGCTTGCAGACGTCGAGGCAGAGATTGGGAGAGCTGGTACTGCCGCCACAGAAGCTACGAAAGGGGAAGGGCGTGTCCTACTAGTCCTCGATGGATTGGACTTCTTACTCGCAGCGAAAGGCTGCCCTGCTCTACAAATTCTGGACTTGGTCGGGTCACTACGAGAGGTACGTCTCCTCTCCTCACCCTCTCCCCTCTCTATCCATAGCTAACATCCACCCCTCTCAGCATGTCCACTCCACCCTCCTCACTACCTGCGCCGACCTCTCCTTCACTCAATCGCCCACCACACCTCTTGAGACTTCTCAGGCTGCCTTTGTGATGAGCCTGGCGCATCAGGCTAGGATGTTATTGAGTGTGAGGGGGCTAGATACGGGAGTTGCGAGGGATGTTAGTGGGGTGATGAGGGTTAGTAGGGGCGGAGGCTATGGTGGAGGTGAAGACGATGGAGGAGGAGAGGTAGAGGAAAGGGAATGCTTGTATTTTGTTGGCGGTGATGGAGGGGTTAAGGTCTTTGAGAGAGGTGCTTGAGGGTAACAGCTCGAGACCGAAACTTAGTAGACATCATGCTTTTTGACGCAAAGACTTTCACTATAATCAAGGCTGAGTTTGTTTCGATATCTTGGCGTTACCGTCGCCGAAGTTTTCCCGGCGCTAATCTTCGCTTCGCGCACTTGAATTGTGCAGAGCTTCTACTATCTTTAACGACGGCGATATTGTGACCACATTCATTGCGTGAGGGTGAGTGCCTACTCTCTATGCTTCTGGTTGTTGTTTGGCTGACTTGATGCGCCAGACTACCTGCTATAAGATGAGTACGTCTAATGCGAAACGAACGACGTGGGCTGCTGCTGCAGCAAGCCCGTGGCCAGATACTTCTTGCAATGGCAACTGATTACTCGAACAGCGAAAGGAACATCGTCATTTGGTAAGCGTCACAACAAGACGCACACTCTGTGCAGACGCTGCGGTAAGCTCTCTCCTCTGCTATAAGTAAACTGCTGGCGTGCTACACCCCCAATTGCATGGGCTGCAGGCTAACCCAGCTCCTGCGTCTAGGTCGTCGCTCCCTCCACATTCAAAAGCATACCTGTTCATCATGCGGCTATCCAGCAGCTAAGATCCGTCAATGTACGCCCTCCAATTCCTCCCCACCTGAACTCCAAACCCCCCTCTACCACTACTCGGACGCCTTTACTAACACATATATCGCAGACAACTGGGGCATGAAAGCAAAGAGAAGAAAGACCACCGGTACAGGCCGCATGCGATCGATGAAGGAGATTCCTCGAAAATTCAAGAATGGCTTCCAAACTGGAGCACCGAAGGGGGCAAGGGGCACGACTGAGAAGGCGTGAAACGCGATGAAGTGGGGGGAGGATGAGTGATGTGGTTCTTCGTGAAGAGGAGAATCTGGCGGAGCTCGACTTGCATCTGTTGTAGCTATGGCCAGGCAATGATGAAAACGTTTCGGCAGGCTTGTGAGAAGAATTGGCCTACATCACTCATTTTCTGTGTTGTGCTCCTGATTCCGCGCGTGAGGGTCGCAGATGGCCCAGCTTCTACTAATTCACTATGAGCAGCTATCCTTACTCCGTATCCATTGCAGTTCAGCGATATCTTCTCCAAGGGTGGCTGTGTACCACAAGCGCTTTGCGAAACAGCGAAAGCTCTTGATGCTGATGAAACCTACCCAGCACTTGCACTGTGAGCGAACCTGTTTTTTAAACGACTACGAAGGCGATGGATGCGTTTAAGGGTGATGCTCCTTCCCGAACCCAATGCACAGAAGCTTTGAAGGCTGAGTCATTGCTATGAGTCAATGCAAAACCCAATTACCACAAGTGAATCCCTTATGAAGCCTCTGCTACCTTTATTACTCGTGCAACATTCGTTTCGAGCGAGAAGGAACGCACCCTGCTAACGTTATACTACATGTTGTTCGACCACTTCTGAGCACAAAATCAAAGTAAGACAAGCACAATGTCAACCACCGAAGCCAACGGCCACGCCATGGACGAAGCCATATCATCCCTCTCCCTCAACCCGAAACCATTTGTTGAGCGCGAAATTCTTGACGAAGTGACAAGCAAAGATGAGCCTACACCGCCACCAACGGAACCCGCGGAACCCGATCCCTCAACTCTCTATCCCAAAATCCTCAAGCTCGGCGACTTCCTCTATGCCACCAAAGACCTTGGTCCCCTTACTTCTATCCAGCTCACAGGCAGCGTAAAGCTGCATGGTACACACGCCGACATCGTATTCTCTCCCATCTCCGACGAGATTCGCTTGCAGTCGAGAAATCAGCTGGCGCTTGTTCCGGGGACTGGAGATAACTGTGGCTTCGCTGCTTTCGTTGCGGGGACGAAGAAAGAGGTGTTGCTTGATTTGCGGGATAGGACCTTGGAAAGATATCGCGAATTGAACCCCAATACGGAAATCGTGGGCGACATAGTGCTGGCGGGCGAATGGTGTGGCAAGGGTGTGCAGAAGAAAGTTGCGATTTCGAAAATGGACAAATTCTTCGCTATCGTTTCGATCAACATTAACGGCGCTTGGGTACCGGATCGGGAGTATGCAGATATACATGATGAAAAAGCAAGACTCTTTCATATTGGGAAGGCGGGATTCTTCGAACATGAACTCCTCTTTGATAACGTCGATGCTTCGGAGGCGAAAATCAAGCAATTGACTGATGAGGTCGAGAGGGAATGCCCCTTCGCGAAGACACTAGGAGAGTCTGGCCGCGGCGAGGGCATCGTCTGGAAAGCCACCAATCACTGCACCGACCCAAAATTCTGGTTCAAATCCAAAGGCGACTTGCTCGCCGTCAGCAATGTTTCCAAACTCCCCGCGAGTGCGGTCGACAAGGAGAATCGAGAGCGGGTTGACAATTTCGCGAAAGCTATTGTGACCGAGAATCGATTGGAGCAAGGGTGGGATTTGCTGGAGCAGAAGAACGCGAGTGGTCTGGGTGCGTTTTTGAAGTGGGTCCAGAATGATTGCTTGGTGGAGGAGAAAAGAGAGATGGAGGGTTTGGCTATTAGTAAAGGGAAGCTGAGTCCGGCGATTGCTGCTATAGCGAAGCCGTGGTTTTGGCAGAGGGTGGAAAGATGAACCACATCAGCTGGTGTTCGTGTGGTATAGTGTGGTAGAATGGAGTATAACGGGCTCCGATTAGTAGGCTCCGCCAGATATGCGGCATTGAGGGTTCTGGACTCTACACTTGCAGGATCCTTGTCTTTCATCCTGGTGTTTGTGCGCGGTGGAGGTTCTGTACCCATGGACTAGCGACATCGCAAGGAGTATATAAGATATGAGGCTGTTCACGAGGATTGCCTCCCAATATTCATATTGACTCCTCAAAGCTATTCCTTCGTCCCCAATTTCGAGGCTGCCGTTTCAAGAAGGCTCCCACTGATCCTAGATAGCCTTCATGCCGCAAGAAGTATGCCTTCTTCTCACCTTTCGACCAGAACTTGATAGCATATGACAAAGTGCACATAGTCTGTCGATGCCCGCGAATGAAGGATCCGCCGAAATAGATGTGCTCAAGCTGATGTTTTTCGCACTGCAGATACGCAATCTGACCAATGTTATTACTGACAGCGTATAACAGACTCAGACTGATATCCTCTGGTGCGAATGGGCGATCTGAAACGGCCGATCCGTCAGCCTGTCGAGAATCTCCGTTCGAAAGGCCACTACCATCTTCGGCATCACTTTCACCCTGCCTCTTCATCTTGAAGACCTTCCCAAAGCTGCTGGCAATGGTACTCTTCTCCAACCCAATTTTGCCATAGTCGGTGCCGTATATGTCGCCCACCAGCATGTCGACGTTAGCGTTGTCGCCCCTGTCTGCCATTGCCAGCATCTGGTCAAAAGTCCTTGCACCAGTCAACAGCGACAGCAGACCCCACAACGTGCCACCACCAAGCGAAGTTCCCCCAATTCGTTCGAATTGCCTTGGACCAGATACTTTGACCATTGACACGCCGGAGCCGATGTTGACAAGAAGATAAGGGTAGATGTCTGCACGTGGCTCCTCGAAGTGCATCGGATCCGTCTCGCCGTAGGCGAATACCTCGCGTGGGATTTCAGTGATGAAAAAGTCAAGGCCCATGATTAAGCACTCCATCTCATCCTCTCGTAACACCTCAACCCCGAAAACCTCCTTCATGTCGTCGTAGTACTTGTATGCGCCTCCACCGGTCGCCATGACGCATAGCTCTCCCGGCTGGGAGCCGTTGAGTGTTTGCTGCTTCGTTTTCAGCTGCTTCACAAAATCAAAGCATTGGTCGATCCTGTCTGTTTCAAACTTGAGAAAGTTCAGTCTGCCGCCAAGTTCTTTTGAGTTGGGTTCACGAGAGAAAAAGACCAACTTTGCGAGAGATCCGCCAATATCGAGGGCAACATGGCTGACTACGGCTGTATGATGAGGGAGACGGATATCTCTAGTATCATGCTGAGCGCCATCTTCATCCGGGCTATCGTTGTGGGTTTCCACTTCGTCTACGATGAAAGCTCCCTGCACGTTTATTTTCACAGCACCTGGAGCGAGAATGGTTTCGTCCAGCAGAGAGTTCCTCCGATTTTCAAGTACTGGACGTAGGGCTCCTGACGGTGGAGCGGGCGCTGACATCCTGATATCAGTTGCAAGCTCTTAGAAGAGACTTGATTTTTGGAAGGGTTGCTCAATCCAGCGCACTAGGCAGACAAGCTGCAAAAATAAGATTTCTTTTTCCTCTGGCTTTACACACCCTGCACCACGAATAGCCAGGCAGTGTCTGGAAGGAATGATATGAGACAAGGCTTTCATCAATCCAGCCAGGAGTCAGCCTGTTCTGGAGTCCAATGGCCCGTACTGCTTCTCACTGCAGATGCACTGGGGCAGCAGATTCCATAAAAGCAGGCTTCCTGCTTGAGAATCGCTTTCAATTCCCCCCAAGCCTCATATCTCACATCCTTTTTCTTATACGCAAGTCAATGGCATTCCGTACTCCGGCGTTTTCTTAGAATGGAAGACAACACTTGTCAATCGATGCAATACAGGACTCTATCGGCAGCTGGCCACTGACTTGCCGTCCCAAGCTGAGATTAGTAGATAATGCGAGTGTCGGGCATACTCGTGGTGACTGCTTTCAAAGTGCTCGTAGCAGCAGTTTCGGATACCGTACGAGTACCGTACTCGTATTGTCACTACCGCCACTACATTATTCGTTATGTTATGCTCGGTAGATTATGCAGTATGCACGAAAAGAGAATGGATTTAGCGTATTCATAAAGGTGTGGAATCCTTGGTACTTTTCTCTTTTTTTCGTGCTACATGTAAACCTAACTCTACGAACAACGCTTTTGATATACTAATTATATTTGAATGTATAGCTCTACTTAAGGCGATTCTGACGCCGCAGGAATAATATCAATCGACTTAATAGTATAGGATTTACTAGGGGTGAAGTTTTAACCAAAATCTTAGAAATCAGGCGTAGAGATTAGGCTTTTTACGTTAATTACTTAGCTCCTATCCCTCCTTAAGCCCTACTTGCCTCAGTCCCTCAAATATGCCAAGCTCTGCTAAGCCCCTTCGGGTTAACTTCCGCTCGCTAAGCCCCTTCGGGTTAGCGCCTTCTACTTACTACGGAACCTCTAGGTAGCACGTCTAAGCGTAAAATCCGAATATTACGTCTAGTTCGCCTTATTTTAACTATCGATTATTAAAATACCCGTATTATTCTACTTTTAGATTAATACCGTAATCTTAATAATAAAATCTAAATTTATTATATATTAATATAACCGCGTATAGAAATATTATAATTAATAATTACTTTAATATTAATAGAACTTAAGTTATAAATAATTATTTATAGGCTTTCTTATTATTATCTATAAAATTATAATACCGACGTAATAAAAATCCTATTAAAAGTATTTATTAATTAACTAATTATTATTATTTATTAAATATTAAAAAGTATATATTTATTATTAGAGATTAAAGATTATTCTTTACCTAGCCCCCTCGATAAAATACGATATATCTAAGCCCTAGAACTTTATAAAGATCGTGTTTTTATTATCTTTATTATTATTTATTACCCCGTCTTCTCTCTTTTTTTCTTCTGTCGGTTTATCCTAGTTTATATCGAGGCCGATTATTTTTACGTCCGTTTTAGATTTTACTTTAATATCTAATATATCTTTACTATTAAGAATTATATTATTAATTTTAATATAATTATAAAGCTTCGCCGGCTCGAGCTCCTTTCTATATTAAAGGCCCTTTTAAATTATATAATAATATAAATTATATAAAACCTCTCTACGATAGTAATTATTTGGATAGAATAAATTCTCTATATTAAAAATTAGAGATTATAATTAAATTATTCGTACTAGATACTCGTTTTTTTATTTAAAAAAGTCTATTAAATTCGTTATTAAGGCTCCGTAATCTCTATCTCCTACGTCGAATTCTATATTTCGTTACTCCGCTCGAGTATCTATTATAATAAGAAGATAATTAAGACTATTATTTATTATTAAATAAACTTTAATATAACGGAAATAATAATTAAAGTAGAACTATATATTTATAAATCCGGGATCTTTATTATACTCGTTATTAATCGAGTAATCGGGATAATTTAAACGCTAGACGTTATACCTAAAAAGAATACTCGCTATATCTTTACGAATAACTTTATTAACGCCGAGTAGGGTAATATATAATTAATTCGCTACGTAAATAACTCCCCCGAGCGTTTCGGGGTCTCCGATCGGGATATTATAATCTTTATCTATACTATACTTTACTAATTTACGAAAACCTCCTTTAAGTATTAACCTCTCGTTTTTTATTAAATAAAGGATAATTTCTTCGGCGTAAATAAAGTAATACTTATAAATCTAGTTACGGGTCTTTTTTAGAAGCGTTTCGAATATTACTATAATACGATAATAATCCGATAAGTTTTAAATATAAGGTGAATTAATTAATATATATATTATATTATAGTAAATATTAGGAAGAGAGGGTATTAATGATTTAAATAATAATTCCGATATTATAGATTAATAATCGAAAGGGGATTAATAATCGAAAGGGGATTAATAATCGAAAAGAGATTAAAGATCGAAAGGGATTATCCAAAATTTTATTAAAACTAAACTTTAGTCTAGGAAATAATTTTAAAAATTTAAAAGTTTTAGGCGGGGGGTTAACCTTTTAATATTAAACTCTTAAGAATAATTAATAATAAATATATTTTAGGGTCGAGCCTAAGATTATTTAAATTTAAAAATTTAATTATTTAAAATTAAAACTTTAGTTATTTAATATTAAGGTTTCGGATTTACTATTATTATAATCGTAGCCTTATCGTTATTATACGTAAGTTTTTATTATTATTATTATCTAAAAGTCTAGGATATTAATATTAATATATTTATAATTATAGAAAATAGAGTTAATATATTTATAGTTTTAAACTCTAGTAGTAAATTCGAAATTTTAGTTTTATTATAATTATTTATAGGCTTAGTATCACTATCTAGAGGATTATTATAAACGACGCGGTAAAATTATACCGCGCGGATTTATTAATTTTCTAACTATTATTAAAGATTATTATAATTATATTTAAAAATACTTTATTAGATTACTACTATTACCTTATTAATCTCGGTTTATATAATATTATTCGCGATTAAAGAGGAGGGTTCCTAGGCGGCCCCTTTTATAAATAGTAGTAATTTAATATATAATAGTAGAGTTAGGAAAGTCGGGTCCTCGGGGTATCTAAATATAAATTAAATATATACTTTATAAAATTATTTTTATACTAGTTTCTAATAGCGGATCTTCTTCTTAACTAGATATTTAAAGTATAAATTAATATTAAACGTCTTTTATCTACCTAATATATATAGGTTCTTTGTTTATATATAATATTATCCCTCCTCCCCCGTTATTAATATATTCCCGTCGATATTTATATCCCCTACCGCTTTCTATTATTTAGCGGTATAACCGAGAGGGTATTTTAAACCATATATTATTCCGGTTAAATCGAATTTACTTAACTAGTTTATAAAGATTCTAACCGGGTACTAGTTAATTATAAATAAAATAATCTAATTATCTAAACGGATATTAGATTTAGGGATCTAGTCGACTCTTAAAATTCTTAAATTTATAAATAAGATAAAGTAATTATAGATTATAAAGATTATATATAAGCGCTCGGCGGGTCTACTAATATTCTTTTTAATTAAATTATAAAGATTATAATAAATAATATTATATATCGTTATTCTCTAGGTTAGAGGCTTAGCGGCTTTAATATCGCGCTTTTTTTTTATAAATCTACTAGAGTCCTTATCTCCTTTAATTTTAGGGTTTATTTTTTTCTTTCTTTATTTTATAAATATTCCTTTAATAGACCCTATAGCTTTATCCTTTCTAGATTTAATAAGTATTTTCTATTTATATTTAATAGGCGTCTCCTTATTATTAGGTTAATCCTTTATATTCTTATAATTATAGTTAATATCGTTATCGATTAATATAGCGTCGTTATCGATTAATATATTATCGTTATTATTTTTATTTACCTTTTCCTTCTCTTTTTTACTACGAGTCGATTATTCCTTTTTAACTTTTTAAGCCTTAAATACCGCCGGTTTAATTTTCGGGACTAACGCGTTATTTTTATTTAATTTATATTTTATACCTAGTTTCGGGGTAGGCCCTTTATACTTCGATTTAATATTATTATCTTCGAAGGCTAGTCTATAATCCTCCGTAAAGTAATTCTAGTTATAATATTAATATAATAGACGATAGAGGTTAACGAGTAGGATTTATTAAGATTCCGTCTTTAAATATCTCGCTTAAGGTTATCTTTATATTTATATTATCGAAGGACGATTTACTTAATAGATCCCCTTCGTTATTATTATTATTAGAGTAAACTATATTATTTAAAAGATTATTAGTCTCCGTAATTAGTATTAAATTATAAATACTATTATTCTTTACTATAATTAGTATTAAAGTATAAAGATTAAATAAAGAGATTAAGAAAGTTAGTTTAAAGAGAAGAAAGAAGAAGTAAAAATTAAAATAAAAACTAGTTTAAGAAATAATTTTAAAGTTTAAAGATTTTTAGGCGGGGCTAGGGGCGCCTAAATATTATTATTAATAATTATATTATTTAAAAGTAAATTTTTATTATTCGAAAGTAAACTTTAAGTTTTTATTTAATTTAAAGATATTTAAAATTTAACCGTTACTAGTATTAAATAGAGAGATTAGATTAGAATATTATTATTTAATATTAAATATTTATTTGAGCTTTACCTCCTAGCTAAAAATATTTAAATTTTAAAATAATCTTCTAGAGTAATAACTTCGTATATTAACTAGTATTAAATATTTATTTAAACTTTACCTCCTAGCTAAAACTATTTAAATTTTAAAATAATCTTCTAAAGTATTAACTTCGTATATTAATTAATATTAAATATTTATTTAAGCTTTACCTCCTAGCCAAAAATATTCAAATTTTAAAATAATCTTCTAGAGTATTAACTTCGTATATTAATTAGTATTAAAAACTTATTTAAACTTCACCTCCTAGCCAAAAATATTCAAATTTCAAAATAATCTTCTAGAGTAATAACTTCGTGTATTAAGATTCAATACGTAAGGCTTATTAACGATTATTATTACTAGTATTATTATTAGTATTTACCGTACTAACCTTATTATTATTATCGTCGGTAGTATAATTATTCACTTTACCTATTAATTTTATTCAAATCTTTATTATCTTTATTCGTTAAAGCTCCTTACCTCTCTTTATTTTTTATCGACTTATTATTTAACTATTTATTATATTATCCTCGTTAATATTTTATAAAAATTCTTCTTTTTTAATAATCGTTAGAGCCTCGATCCTCGCGTTTATAATTAGAGCGACGAATAAATTACTAGTAGATATACGCTAGAAAATTAACGAAACGATATATTAAGCCGGAGAATTAAAGGTATAAATCGATTTAATCTAGGATATATTAAAAAAGTTCGTTAATAATACGGAGATCGTTAACGAGATTATTACCGAGATATAGAGTATATTAATAGACGATAGACTTTAAACGGTAAAATTCGCGAGTAAATAAAAAGTATATAAAGCGCTAGACTCGACGATTTTATAGGATATATAAAAACGGGCGATAATTAATCGTAGACGAAAGGAGAAATATATTAAAAGTATACGAAATATATAGGGGACCGTAGTATAAGATTAATAATTCGATACTATAGAGGAAAATCACCTCGGCTATATAAATTAAATCGCTAAAAAATTTATTTATAACGATATTTATTCTATAATTATTTAGTTAACGGTTAACCGTTTAGAATAAAATAATTATAAACGAGGATCTACGTGTAAAAGTATCTTAAAAGACTAGTAGATATTAAGTAATTTAAATAAAACTAACGTTTATACTCTTTTAATTAAGTCGGTAGTAAGAATATAATATTAACGAAATAAAATACGTAAAAATTATAGTGTTAACGAAATAAAATAGTAGTTAAGATTTAGTCTTAGTATATTATATATTATTTCTTCTATCTAGCGGTACGAATAAATTATTATTTTATATTAAGGTACTAGCTCTTATACTAAAGTACTAGTAATTATAATAATTACTTTTATAAATAAAGGCCTTACGTCCTTAAGGCCTCGAAGTAAAAGTATAAACAAGAATAAACATTATAATTATTAGTATAATCTATTCTTTATTACCTCGATTTAAAACTACTATAAACGTACCGTATTAATAGGAAGACGACGATATTTTTATTTAAAGTCGTCGAGACGGAGATTAATCGTTAGGTTATAAATACTAGATAAAAGAGTATTTATAGTCTTTAATATATTTATTATAGTATTTAATTAGGGTTCCTAGTTATCGGTAGCTAAAATATCGGTAATAAAATATTCATTATAACCGATAATAATCGTAGTAGTTTACGTAGCCTTATTATCGGTAATAATTTCGATAACGACGCGATCGTTATAATCTAAGGTAGTCTACGCGGTTATACCGAATTAATTATATAGTTTATTATTCTCTTTAATAAGTTTACCGCCTAATACGATATCGGTAGTTATCTACTACTTAAATTTCTCTCGATTACGTACTCGTTCTAAAACCGGATATCTTTTAATTAACGAGTTTATATTTACGTTAATATTAATTAAAAGATTATTAACGAAGTCTTTAATACCGTTAATACTTTTAACTCTTTAGATTAATTTTACCTATTTATTTCTAGCTAATTAATCTTTAGGTATTTCGATTTCTACGGAATCGAAAAAACCCTATAGTAAATAATCGACCCTATATTAATTTAAAAGGCGGGTACGGTATTAAATAAAAATAATATAAAAGACTTCTAGGACTAATAAAATACGGATTATCTTATTATTAATTTTAATAATAAGGCTTTTTAAAAAATCTATATAATTACGTAAAATAATATTATTATTTTTTAGGAGGTTATTTCTAGCTACTAGCGCGTTTATACGGTTTTCGGATTTAACGAATACCTCTTTAACGATCTCGACTAAGGATTCCTTTTTAATATTATCGCTTAAATCCTCCGACGATATAAAAATATCTTTAATCTCCTCTTTTATTTTTAACGGCTTAGTTTATTTATTAAGTTTTATTTTCTTCGAGTATTTTATTCTTAAACCGGTTACATTCGCTCCCGTAACTTTAAATAAGAAAACTTATTTTATTATACCCTTTTCATTTATAGTAGGATTAGTACGGTACGTATTATTTATTATAAAAAGTAGTTCTTCGATATCCGTAGTAAATTAAGTATTTAAGTAAGGAGTAATACTTCCCGATTAATAATATATTAACTCCGTAATCTAGTTCCTATTAATTTACGATAACGTAGAACTATCTTTTATTAAAAACGGTGTAATCGTTAACGATTTACTCGTTATTATAGAAATACTTATTATTATCTACGCTAAAGGAGCTTTTTTCGTATTTAAATTAATTAAGATTTTATCCCGTTTAATCTTCTTCGTTATATATTTTACTCTTTTTTATTTAGAGCTTTTAAATATAATAGAAGAAGAAATAATTTATTTAAAAACATCGGTTATAAGGAAAATCGAAGTTTAAAATATAATTTAAAGTATAATTAAGAAATCTTCTTTACCGATTTCGACCTATTATTTTATAATCGTAGGTACTATAATTTTCCTATTTATCCGCTTCTTCGAGGGTATAAATAAAATAGCCGTAGTTTTCTACTTTAAAGAATTTACGGCTTTAACTTCGGTAGCGACTTTTATTTTAAACGTTTCCCTAGTTTTATCTAACTCTTCTAGTTATATAACTAGGTCGCTAGATATTTATATAATTCCGGTATACTTCTTCTAACGTTCCTACGCCTCGATACTAGGTAATTTAATATTAGTTAGTTAAGAATTATTATTATCGATCGATTTTATAAAGGAGGTTATTTTTAAAGTCGATTTCTTCGGTAGGAATAATTTCGTTATTAATTTCTTTAAAGATTTCTTCGAAACCGAAAACTTTTTTTCTACTTCGGACTCGCTCTCGTCGCTTTTATTATCTTTATTAAATTTTTTAAATATCGACTTCTTTTATATTAAAGATTTCTTCGAAACCGTAAACTTCGTTATTTTCGGGCTCTTTTTATCTAATTTTTTCGACGGCGTCGAGAGTTTCTTTACTTTTATTATCTCGTCCGCCGAGAGATAATTATATCCTTCTACGAAGATATATCGGCTATATTTCCCCCCTTTTATTAAAATTAATTAATTTAATTTCTATAATAAATTCTCTTTATCCCCGTATAATTAAGTGTAATTAAAAATAATTACGTATTTTATACGACTGTCCCTTATTAATTATATTATAGTTAATTACCTATTATTTACTTATTTAAATTATAAGTTATTTCTCGAGTTAAATACCTTTAGTTAATTCTTAAATCGCGTATTTAAAGAAATTTTATTATATTAAATAACTAGCCCGGTTTATAATAAAGAAAGATATCTACCTATTAATAACTAAGTATCTTTATCTTCCGTTATATTATATACGGGCTTATTATACGGTAAATCTTTAACTTCTTCGCTATCGACTTTATCGTTGATTTCGTTTTTAATAATTTACTCGTCGTTTACCTTATCGCTTTATTTAGAAATAAAAGCGCTAGATTTTTTATCCTCGTTATTATTCGCTACTTTAGTTTATTTAATTTTAGTTACTTTTATTATTTTCTTTACCTTTATTTTATTAATTTTTAAGACTAGTTTCTTTATAGCCTTTCCCGAACGTAATTTAATTATATTATAATTAAAAATTTATTAAAACGAAGATATCGTATTATACTCGATAAAGGCGAGTAATATAAATAAATAATTAATTTTAAAATTAAAAAAGGAAAGATATATTAATACTATTTAATATATAAAATATTATAGCTAAGTAATATAATAACGGTAATATTTATTAATCGTATCGAGCGAGAAAAAAACGACTTATTATTATTTAAATAAGTTAGAAATATTATATTAACGTAGCGGGGCTACTAAGAAATTCGTTACTATTAAATAATAAAGTTATCGTCGCGTAATAAAGCGAAAATAAAATAAAGATTAATAAATAAATAGAGTAATATCGTCTCTTAAACTATCTATATAGTTTATAACGACTTTATATTATAATCGTTAATTACGCCCTCTACGTTTTTAAGATTTTAGTTATTATATTATATATTCTAATAAGGCCCCTAGCCCTTCTATTTAATTAAGTATTATATTATTAAATTTTTTTCTTATCTTAGAAACTTCTTTATCCTTTTATCTAAAATACGTTTTATTTTAAAATAATTATTTATATCTTTATTATTATTATCGAGAATAATAACCTACCCGATCTTTTAAAGACGGTTATATAAATCCCCTCTTAACGGAGTAGGTTCTAAGGCGGCGACCGAAATAACGGGGTAAATATTTATTATCGGCGGTAACTTTAATTTATAAATTAAACCGTTTATTCGCTTTAAAATTTTAAACGGGCCAGCTCTTTAGTTCGAAAATTTATAATTCTCTAAACCCGGGATTCTATAATCTTTATATAATTTTAAAAAAATTATATCCCCTTTTTATATTATTAAGAGTATATATTTATTATTATATCGAAATTTAATATTAATCGCCGCGAACGAAATCGCGTTAACGGCTTCCTTCTAATTAACGGTTTTAATATTAATAAAATCTATTCTTTCTATCGTATCTTAAACCGAAATTCTATTATTAAGTTTTATACCGTAGATAATCTCGTTTAATAAAAGTATCGTTATTAAGTTTAAAGAATTATTTATAATAAATTATAAAATAGTTACGAATTTATCTTATAGGTTATTAGGGTAGTATATTAAATAAAATCGTAATATTATTTTTATAGTCTAATTTATCCGTTCCGATTAACCGTTAAATTAAGGGTAGTAGGCGGTAGAGATTATTAATTTAATTTCTAATATTTTAAAGATTACCTTCTATAAACCTAAAAGAAATTTAAAATCTTTATTAAAAATAATCGCCTTTGGAATTCCCTAGTCGGTAAAGGCGAGAAGTAGTTTATTTATTCTTCGGCGTTAAACGTATTTTTCTTTAAAACCGTAGTAACTACTTTCGAGAACTTATAAATAATAATTATTAAATAATTATATTCGTTTATAAATATAGGGAGCGTTATAATAAAATCGATAATAACGTAATAATAGATCTTTGGCTCTATTAGGATTAGTTTTAAAATATTATATAATATATACCTCTTTATCTAATTAAATTAATATTAAGGGTAGTATAAAATATAGTATTTAAATCTTGGAGTTAAATACCGTATATAATAACTATCGGCGATATTCTCGTATATTCTATAAAATCCTATATAATTTCGCTTATTATACGCGAGTTCGAAAATATTCTATTTTATTAATTTCGGGATATATAGGCGTTTTTTATTAATATAATCGTTTTTATATTATATAAATAAATCTCTAAAAAGGAAAGGAATATTAATATTAATTATATCGATTTTATTTATAGACCTTAGGGCTTCCTTTTTAAATTTATCCTTCTTATATATAAGGAAAGTTATTACTCTTAATTATTTTTTATTTTTAAAATACACCTTTTATAATTTAAGGCGGTATTTAAAAGATATTTTAATTAAAGTAAAATAAAAAGCGAAGACGTCGTTTAAAATACTAGGACCCTTAATATCGAGATATTCTTTTTTATTAAAGAGGCGAGATAATATATCTAGTACGATATTTTACTTTCCTAGATATTAACGAATATCGAGATCGTATTATAATATATATTAGGAAGTTTATATTAACCGTAGGTTTATCTTATTAAAAGAGGACGACGATAGTATTATTTATCGGGTAATATTAATAGTTATCGAGTAATTAATAAAGATAATAACTTTCTTTATCGGGATTTATATAAGTAAATATAGGATCTTCTTTAACGTCTAAATTAAACTTATTACTTTTAATTCTATAGGCTAGTAACGCGACTCCGTAGAATTAAATAATTTAAATAAGAATAGAATTAATTATATATTAATACGGGGGAAATTATTACCCTAAGGATCTCTTTAAATATAATATACTATCGCGCTAATTCTGTACGACTTTAATATATCGATATTAATATATAATTAACGAGCTAGATCCCGATAATATAAATAGGTTTTAAAGGTAAATACTTTTTATAATAATTTAAAAAAAGTTAATTCCTCTTTTATAAATACGAAGTAAGTTTTTCTAGAATAAATCTTTCGCGTATTCCCGTTTTACGACGGCGAGCTCTTTAAAAGTTAGGTTTTCCAGTGTTAAAGTAACTTAATAATTTAAATAAAGTATTTAATATTATTTCGTAATTAATTTATTATTCCGATATATATTTCTAAAGCCTATAGTATATTTAGGAAACGAAGTTCTTTAATTACTATAATTCTTTCTTTAATAGTAATTAAACTTAATCTATTTATTTTCTAGCCTAGAAATATAACGGAGGGGTAAACTAAAAAGGATTTCTTAAACTTAAACGAGATCTTAAGACCTACGAATAAAGCGAAGATAATTATAAAATATTCGATATACTCGGAATAAGACCGTAAGAAAATTACGACGTTATTAACGTAGTATCTCGCGAATACTTTATACGGGCGAAGAAAAGTATTTAATTTATATTAAATATACGGAATTAACCCTTTCTATCCTATTACTATAACGTTATAATACTCCGAACTACGGTAAGAAACTATTATAAATTTATAATAATTATCTCTCTTAACTAAAAAGAGATAGAATTATCTATTATAATTAATAATACTTATATAAATATACCTTTATATTAACGAAATAATATCGCTTTAAAGCGGAAGAGGGTAGTTATTAAGAATAATAATTTTATTTAAATTATAAATATCGACTACGATTCTACTCTTCCGTATCGGCGTTCTTTTAGGGCCTTTATATACCGTCCGCTATATAATAAAGATAAGGAAAGCGAATAAAGAAGACTCGGTAAACTATAATATTTTCCTTTATTAATATATTTTATCGAATTTCTCGTTTATTAAAGCTTTTATATCGGGGCTTAATAGGTAGACCTTATAACTAAATTTCGTATTAAATAATTATTAGTCCGTAGTAAACGGAATCGATAATTATTTAGATTTAAGTAGGTCGATTATATCTCCTATATCTTCCTAAATATAAGAGTATTACTTTATAATCTCTTTAATCGCGGTAATATCGGAGTTATTATTATAAATCGTAATTTTATTCGGTAGTTTTATTTTTATAGAAGAATTAACTTTAGGCCTTAAAATTAACTTTAGATTATAAAGATTAATAAGGCGTAATACGATTATATCGTCTTTATAAATTTTCGCCGTAAAGGAATAATTATTTAAATCGATAAAGTACGCTTCTTCTACCTTATATTCTATAATTAATTTTATTCGTTAACGGCGAGGGATAATAAAAGGCGTATTCCCTTTATTATAAATATTAATAAAGTTAATTATTAAGTCTATAAAATAAATATAGACTCCTTTTATTTATAGTTCGAATAGGAAGTCTCGGTCCGGTAATTATAATTTCCCTTTTAACGAGACTACTACCGCTAATATAATTCGTACTAGAACTATTTAGCGGCGCTTTAACCATATAATATATCGGATCCTTATATTATCCCTAGTTATAAATTAAATAAAAATCGTAATATCTTTATAATTATTTAAAATTATTTAATTATTAGGGAGGTCGATAACGGCTTTCTCCTAACCTAGGATATTTATACCGATAAATATATTAACTTTAAAGTTATCGATAATATAAAAGTCTCTAGTGATTTTAATTATTACTTCTATTTTATCCTTCGTTTTTCCGTCTATATAAAATATAATTAAAATTTATTTTATAGTTAAATAATAGTTCGAGCCGATACCTCTTAAAGTAATAGCTTTACTATAAGTCTATAACTAAATACCGGGGATTCGTTACGTAATAAATACTTTATCGATTATATTTATCGGATACCTAGTATTAAAATATTCTAATTCTCGAATAATATCTAGGGTAAGGTCTATTTAGCCGGTAAAATAATATTATATACAAAATATTATCCCGTTAATTAATAAAGGCGGAGTAATAGATTTAATTACTAATCTATTTTTTTATAAAGGGGAAGATTTAGGAGCTATCGACTTTAATATTATTATAATCTCTAGGATTAAAATCTTCGGAGTAATATTTAACTCGGTATTTTTAAATTTTATAGAGGTAGGATTAATTACTTTTTAGATATTAATCGAGTATATATATTTCCTTTCTTTTAGGTATATATATAGAAGATTATTCGATAGGAAATTAAATTTATAGTTCCTATAAACGGGACGTTAACTTATTTTCTCTATAGAAATATAATACGTAATTAAGACGAACTTAATATTAATATCTTTATTAACGTTTTATTCTTCGTTTATAATACTCTCCTTAATATTATAATAACTTTTATCGGTATTTATATAATAATTATAATAATTTATCGGCGGAGTTTCGGGAGAGCCGAAATAGTTATTAATAAATTTAAAGAAGGCACTATAATCCGTATTCTCGTTATTAAAATTATTATATAACTTATTAAAATAAATAGGCTATATCTATATTTAATTACCGAAAGTATTATATAGTCTCGGCGGGTAGTATAAGTATATTCTATAATTTTTATAACTTTAGTTATTATAGTTTTAATTCCCGTAACCCCGATTCTTAACGAATAGATTTTAGTTAGGCTAAGTATTTCCGGCGGTAATTATAAATAATTATTTTAGTAGTAGTAAAGTGTTTTTTAAAGATTTTTACGGGGGAGGCTTTTAAATTTATTACGATTATTACTATTACTATATTTAAAATATAATCTACCGATTTTGAAAATAAGCCGGTTAATCGTAAATATTAATATAAGAGAAAGAAGGTCTAGTTATTTACTAATATAGAAAAAAACGAGAATTATAAAGATTCGGTCCTATAATAAACGGTCTCTATCTTTAAAAACTTTAAAATTAAGGACTTTAAGATATTTAAAAATTTTAAAATTAAAAAGGTCGATATTATTATTAAGGCCGATAAGGTATTAAATTATAATACCTACTTTATCGTTATAACGACTATTTATCTTTAGGTAGTTATTTATTCTTTTTTATATCGCGATTCTTTTCTCGCTCTTTAATTTCCTTTCGATAATTCTTATAACTTTCTTTATTCTTCTAGGTTTATATTCTATACTATATCTCCTTCCTACTTTTAAATTATTCGATAAATTATTTAATCGAAGTATTATTCGTTAGAGGAGGGATAATAACCTAGAAATTAATATCGAGGTAATTCTACGCCTATATAATCTATATATACTCTTCGGTAATACCGGTTTAAACGGCGTATTTAGTTATATTCTAGACGTAGATAAATAAATTACTTCGTTCGGTCGTATCCTTCGATATATATAACTAGCGACTAAACTCTTCTAGAGCTATAAATATTATAATTTTAAAGTAATTTTATAGTTTAGTAATTTAGTATTATAAATTATTCGGTAATTATATTATTATATCTTTCTTATCTTAGGAAAGAATTTTAAATTATTAATTTATAGTAATACTATAGAAATAACTATTTAGATTCCTCTTTATTATATCTTTACCTTTTATTATAACGAAATCCTAAACTTTATTATAAAAAGTATAAACCTCTTTAAATATTAACTCTCTAGGGTTAAAAACGATATCACCGGCGCCCTATAACTTTAAATAATTTAAATAAAAGAAATTTAATTCGCCGGTACGGAAATACCTAACTTATTACTATATTTATTAAATATACCCGTTTTTACTAGTTGGTTCTTATAGTTTAATAGGTTCTAAAGACTCTTTAAAAACTTAACCCTAATTTTATAAAATAATTTTAATAGTATTTAATACGGTAGATCGTATAACCTAGATTATAATATTATATAAATTTAAATTAATCCTTATCGGCGGAGGCGGTATTCGTAACTAGTCTATAGTTTTTTATTCCTACTAAGATTAAAGATTAAATAAAATAAATTAATTTCCTCTAAAGTTATTAAAATCTCTTTAATTTTATCTTAAGAAACTAGACTAGCCCTTATTATTATTAACTATATTATTAGTTTAATTAAAAAGAATCCTTCGTATAACGTCGTCCGTAGTAAAAATTAATTCTTATAGGAGGAACTAAGGTATTGATTTTCTCGGAGTTAATTAAATTATTAATTTAACTAGACTAAATAATAAAGAAAAAGACGGAGTTAGAAGAGAATAAATAGGAGTAGTTAAAATCCGGTCTTTAACCCTTCTCTAAAAACGAGGTAACTAAAGGTTTAAAATTTCCTTATTTCTTTCTTTCTAATTATTAAAATATATTGAATTAATATAATATTTAACGCCCTTAACGAAAGTCGTTAATATTTCCGCGATTAAAGAAGGGTATATCTAAAAAATCGGAAATATAAAAGAGTTTTCTTCTACGGAACTTTCTTCTTCTTAAATATTAATAGAGGTAGAATATCCTTTTTTTACGAATAACTCGCTACCTCTTAATATATTTAATAGAGGATCGTATTAGTCGATAATAGAAAGAACTATTTCTTAAATTAATCTATTAATATTCTTACTATATTACTCGAAATACTTTTTCGAAAACGTAAATAATTAAAACGCTAGAGAGATAGTAAATTCTAATAAAAACGGCTTCTTTACCTCCGCGTAGCTTATAGGTAGAGAAAATAAGATAAATTATATATATTTATAAAGATCTTCTACCGGTATATAGTTCGAAAGTTTATTTATATAGTATTAATTTTTTAAACCTCGATTACGTAAATTAGAAATAACGAAGTAAAAGGTAAGAAGTAAAGAATTAAGAGGAAATTTTTAAGGTTCCTACTTTAACGCGGGGAAAACCTATCGATTTCGCTATAATTTTTAATAGGGTAAATACCGCTTCTCCGCTTTCGGGTAAATATAGACTTTAAATTATAAGAAAAGTAAACTCCGCTCTTAACTCCGTAATTTCGGCGCGATTTAACTTTCTTAATAATTAATTATAATTAAACCGAGATCCTTAAGAAAAGGTAAGGATTTTTTATATAAACGAAAATAGTAATATATAATATAAACGGCGGCGACGCTTTAATTTAATATAAATCGTTCCCTACGCCTACGGCCGAAATATAAAGTACTCTTTATAACTATAATATAAATATTTCTTCGGGTTTATAAAGCGTGTTTATAGATTAATTTATATACTTATAAAAGCCTAGTATAATAACTCGATTATTAAAATTAAAGGTAGGCGTAGTTAGAGTAAAGAAATACCGCTACTATATATAATAATTAAAACGAAAACGAAGCGGCTCGCTTCGTTCGTCGTCGTAGAATATTAATAGTTAAAGAGTTAATATTAATATTATAACTAGTAGTAGATATAAAGACGAATTATAGTTAATTTATAATCCTTTAAAATAATTCGACCTATATAAAGGAATAATAATATAAATAATAATTATATCTTCGAGATATTAATAAAGGACTTAATACTTTATAACTAGTATTTTAAGAGTTAATAGCCGGTCTCCTTCTATTTATAAATAGAATTCGACTACGCCGTTACTACTAAATAGTAAGAATATAATATTAACGAAATAAAACACGTAGGAATTATAATATCAACGAAATAAAATAGTAGTTAAGATTTAGTCTTAGTATATTATATATTATTTCTTCTATCTAGCGATACGAATAAACTACTATTTTATACTAAGGCACTAACTCTTATACTAAGGTACTAGTAATTATAATAGTCGGGCTTAATAGATAAATAATTAATAAAACTAAAGATTAATCAAAAGTATTTAATAAGATTAAAGATAAATAATAACGAGGAATCTTTATTACGAGGAAAATATAAGAGATATAACCGTCGAATTATTAATAATAAAGAGATTAAACCTAAATCGGTAGATTATAAAATTAATAATAACGATTTAAGCGGTACCTCGGAGAATAAAAATATAGTATCTTCGAGCGGTAATTTTAATAAGGACGATAATAACGACGATAATAACGACGATAAGAATTAAGAAATAAATAATCGGGTTAAGTATTTCGATTATAATTATATAAGTCTATCGGCTAATTCCCTTAAACGGGTAGTAAAGAAAAATCTAAAAACTACTAGTATAAATAGCGAGATTAGTTAAATCGGTACCCTCCGAGTATTTATAGAAACTAGGTCCGATTTACAATATATTTATTATATATATTTATATATTATAACTAGATATTTCGGTCTATAGATTAAATTATTAAACGAAGAGAGTATCCGTTTATAATTAATTAAATACTAGCGTTATTAAAGTAATATAGATACTTTTAAGATTAATATAGCTACTAAAAATTAGTAGTAGATAATAACCCGATTATAGATAAACGATAATAAATATAGGGTCTATAGACACCGAACGATTAAAACGAGTATTAAAGTATTCTTAACCGATTAAATATCGCCGTCTATCGTTCGTAAAATAAAAGGGCTAGAAGTATAGGATATCTAGAAAGAGACGGGTAATATTATTATTAAAGATATATTTAATTAATTATAAACGGGGGTAAATTTAAAGAGTAACTCCGAGGTTAAAGTTAAAGATATTATAACGGAGGAGTTCGATATATATCTTTACTATTAAATAGAGCGGAATAAATAACCTAATAAAGGGTAGCTACGGATAATATTTTATTTATTAATATAGTAAATTATTTAATAAGATCCGATATACTAGGCTCTATATATATACCTACGACCTAATCGTAATCACCGACTAGTTTTATATTTTTATTATATTAAATATACTCGGCCTAAAGACTCGACTTTCTTTTAATATATCGATATAAATATACCTAAATATCTCGCCTATAAGTATAAAGTTAATATTATATAAAGATTAATATCTTTTAACGATAAGACTATTAATAATTATATAAAGATTATTTTAAATTTCTATAAAAATATAACCGAATAATAAGAGAGGGTAAAGGGGCGGGGAAAGATAATAAATAATTATATATATAAAATAAATAAGATCTAGGAGTTAGTAGATACGGTTAATTATAATTAATTCGTTCCGGTACTATATACGCGTAAAGACGTAAAGATTACTCGGCCTAAAATATTATATAATTTAATATTAGGCCGCCTAGATATTACCCTTTAAAGAATTATCCTCTTATAATTTATAAAAGTAAAGAAAGATAACGAGACCCTAAATAATAAAGAGTCCGATAAATAATTAAACCTCGCCTTTATTTATTTAAAATAGACGGCGGTAAATCTTATATTATTAGGGTTACCGAATAAATTTAATTTAATTCTTTATTAATTTCTAGCCGGTACCTAACTCGTTCTAATATTACTTATTAATTAAATATTAATATATAAAGAAACTTAGGAGGACCTAGTCGTTTAAGATTATATTAATTTACTATTAAAAGTTAACCGAGTATACGTATAAAAAGTTATCTAAAAATACCGTTTAAAGATATTAAAGTTATTTAAAATAATATAAAGTAGGGTAAAATAAACGGAGAAAAAGTTTTATAACGAGAGTAGTTTTTTTCGGTAAGCGGATAATAAAATTAAAAGGCGCTAGTATTAAACTATATAAATAGCGTAGGATATTATTAGTTATAAAGTAAAACCGCGCGGCGCGGTTTTATTTAACTCCGTTATTTTAATCTTAATTATAATAATCTTATATTAGTTATTAATATTAATTCTTAATATTAATAATCCGCGTTATAAATTATATTAAAATAGAAATTATATTATCGTTTATTAATTTATTATTTAGCCCCTTAATATCGCCTCCCCGTTTATCTCCGTTATATATAAAGACCGTAAGCCGCCCGTTTAAATAAGCGCGTCGTACTTTTACCCTAAACCTCCGCCTTTATATAACTTTAAATAGGTTAGTCTTTATCTCCTCTTTTTTAAATTCTTCCTCCGCCTCTACCTCTATCTTTACTAATAGTAATAATTTATTAAAAGAGATAGTAACGGGTAATAAAAAATATTATTAACGGTGGACGGAGAGCGAAAAGATTATTAATATATTAATAGTAATAACCGATATATAATAGGATATAAAGAGATTTTTAAAAGCGCTTTATAAATTATATAAAATTTATACTTTCCGTTTAACGTAAAAGTAATTTTTCGATTTCGTTTATAATAAGTTATTTAGCGATTTTTAATTCGAAAAGTAATTAATACCTAAACGGCGCGACTCGCTAGTTAGGAGGTAAAACTAACTAGTTATTAATATACTTTAACGAGAAATTAAAGTCCTAGGGGAGTATGAAATATTTAATATTTTTTATTTATTTATAGAAGGGCTTAAAGACGGTACCTTATAATCGTTTAAAAATATTATTCCGGTTATATTACGATTGGCCCCGTAATAACTTAGTATTTTCTACCGAGTTTATTATAAAAATAGACTAAATAATTTATTATTATTATTAATAAATCCTACTATTTAATAACCCGTCGTTCTTATATTATTAATACTTTATTATTTAATACGGCCTTATAAATTAATTAATTTTTAGACGATTTTAAAGTTTTATTTATATTAAGGGGGGGTATAATAACGAGTTCTCGATACTTTATATTAATTTAGTTTAATTATTTTATATTTAATATTATAGTAATATATAGTAACTCTAAAAAAGGACGCCGAAGTAAGGGTTTAAATAATAAAATAGGCCGCGAGTACTATTTTAATCTATAATAATTTTAAATATATAAAAGGGAGGCGTAGAGAAAGAATAAATAACTACTAAGAATTCCGATTAATTACTACTATATTAATTTTAAAAGGGCGTCTCTTCGATAAAGGGGCCCTTCGATAGGATATATAACACCCGATAATTACGTTATTATTAACCGAGATAATCGCTCGCTAGTTAATACCTACCGATATGGATATAAAGGTATATCCTTTATTTTTAATTTTATTACTTTTTCTTTTATATTTTAATATTAATAAAGGTATACTAACGAACTAAAGTTCTAAATTCGGCTATATTATATCGAGTCGGTAATCTCGGCGGTATATATATTTTATTTAAGTAATATAAAGTCTTTATAAATAAAAGCGATACCGGTCCTAAAGAAATTAGATTTAATAATAACGAGATACTTCCTAATAGTACTAATATTTAAAGATAAGAGTATAACGGCTAATAATATCTATATATTAAAGGATATATTTAAATATTAACTTAAATTAGATAGTAAAAACCCTATTTTTAATATTAATTTTCGATTAATATACGGTAACCTTAAGATATAGTTATATATATAATTTATTAAGGCTTTACGTAGCGATATTTCCGAGCTCCTATTTAATATTTTTAATTAATTATTACCGGGTTTAGGTCTCTAGTACCTTCGCTTTAATATATTATAATTATTTTATAAGATTTATTAGGGCCCTAGTAACTCTATGGATTTATTTATATTATAATACGCGGCCGATTATTAGGATCGCTTTAAGGTTATTTAATTAATGAACTTTTAAACGTTAAAGAACCTAATTATTTATAATTATTAAATATATATAATAAGAACGTAGATTAGAATCTTAAGGTAGTAATTTATAAATTTTTAATATATAAAGAATATCGTATCCTAACTCGCGGCGTAAAGTACTTTAAATATTAATACCTAGCCTCGCGTATTAAAAAAGATTTCTAAAATTATATATACCTAATCTTTATCTACTCGCGATTAATAATTCTAAAATTATTAAAATTTTTATATATACGTCGAAATCTATTTAACCCTACGATATATTATTAAATATATTAATATTAACCTACTCCGTTACGCTTTATACTACGTTACGATTTTTTTTTAAACCGACGCTACTAGTACCCTAAAATATATATAGGCCCTACTCTATATATTTTATATAATAAATTTACTAGTAGTAATAATAAGGTTATAAGAATATATATTAACGAATAGTTTTATAAATTTATAAGGAATAGCGGATATAAATTTCGAGCTCAACTATCTTTTTAAATTATTTAATAATAATCTTAAAGTATTTTAATACGACCGGTCCTACTATTTTAAATATAATAATATATTATTTAAGAATTAGGTCTTTAATAGTCTATATTTTCTAAAGTTAAAGAGGATAGTAAAGTTTATATTCGGAAAACCCTCCTCGGTTATATATCCGGTTAAAAGCGCTACCGAGGATATTTAAAATATAGTCTTTAACCTCGCCTATAGGTCGTTTATTCGTTATACCGAGTAAGATAAATTCTTTTTAAACCTAATTATTAACCTTTTTAATACCGGGTTTAAACGGTTAAATAGGAATATATTAAAATATAATAAACGGTATACTTAAGAGTATATATTATTAACGGATAATAAATATAAAGATACTCTAGCGGCTAGGTTAGAGGTTAAATATAATTTTATATTAAGGAGTTTTATAATTCTAATTTTTACCTTAAAGTCTTCGAGTATTATATTTATCGACTAACTTAATAATAAATCCGCGCGGCGCGGGTTTATTAATTAGTTTTAAAATCGCGTAGAGTATTATTTATATTAACGAGATCGAAAGGGGGTTAATTCTACTAGTTTATTCGCCGATACCTTTTATAATAATTAGTGTAACCGTTATAATATCGTTAATTCTCTTTTTAATTTACTCGCTTTACTATAAAGGCTAGGTTATAAGGCGTAACTTTTACTATTATATTACTCTTTAATAATATAATATTTACTACCTTTATATTAGGTTATTTTCGATTTTATATTCCGAGGCTTATTAAGTTAACTCTCCGCCGCGTTAATTTTAATATAAGATTTATTCTTTATAACGGGTATATTTAGTCGTTTAGCTCCTACTTTATTAATTATAATTTTACCCTTAATACGCGCTTTTTTAATTATTAATTTATACTTTACTTTAATTAACTAGTTATCCCTTCGCTCTTTAAATTTAGTTTACTCCTCGTTAAATAATAAATCTAACCGCCGGTTTTTTTTAATATTATTATATATTATTTATATATTGAATATTTTACCCCGATTTAACTCTTTTTATCGTCCCTATTTTAGGATATTTAATATTTTAATATAATATAAGTAAAGACTAGACTACGCGCTATTAATTTATTAATATATAATTCGTTTATCGCGAATACTTTCTACCTACGTCGCTAAATCTCTTAAGATTTTATTAGGTATTATTAAGGACGTAGAGAAATATTAATATAAATCGACGAATTTCTTATTTAATTTTTAATATCGCTAAGCTCGAAGCTTAGATATATATTATAAATATTTAAATAAATTCTTATTTACCGATTTATTTAACTCCGCGTAAATAATAATAGGCGTTTATAATTCTAGATTATAAACCGAGTAATAAAGAAATAACTTCGTATAATTCGGTATATTATATTCCGTATTATTAAAAAAGGCGAGGTCGATATCGCGAATATAACTACTCCCGGGTATATTAAGGAGATTATATAAACTAGGTATTATTCGAGCTCGTCGGTTAATATTTATATAATTTATATAAACTTTTCTCGGCCCCGATAAAGATTTTATTATTATATTATTAAGCGAAGCCGGCTCTACTAGAGACGCCCCGCTTCTAAAACCTATATATTAAAGTAGATATAATAAAATAAAATACGCCTACCCCCGACTATAATATATCGTACGTTTTATACGTTAATATACTTTCTAAATAAACGAAGGGAGTAATTATTAAATAATTTTCTTTATATCTAAATTATTAACCCCTAGCCTATAAGTATCGGTTATAATAATAATATATAAAGATAAACCTTAGGTAGATAATAGACCGAAATATATTATAATATCTTATTTATCTCGAGTAGTTATCGCCGCGAAAAAAGATATAATTAACTTCGTACCCTCGATCGGATACGATAATCGTTTTATTTATATATATATTAATTAATATATATCCCTAACCTAGGTTACGGAATCTATAAAAATAATTATTTTCGGAATATCCTAGGCGGTAGTAATCTACGACGGTAAAATATATTATAAGTTAAATATACCGTTAATAGGATTATAAGTAGTATTAATTTAAATATATATCTCTAACCGATTAAATGAAGTCTTTATAATAATAATATCTTCCGAGAAAGTATATCGCTTTTATATAATCTCGAGGATTTTAATATCGAGTATTATAAAAACCCCTAAAAGAGGGATATTAAATAATAATTACTTTCGAAGGATATTTAGATTAAAGTATATTAGTCGAAATTCTTTCTACTCGGTTATTAGATAAAACTCATCGATTATTAATAAATATAATCGTAACGTAAAGTTAGTATACCGTAGCACGTCGGTATTAAAATTACTCGAACTAGTAATTTTAGGATTTATAAATATTATTATTATTAACTATTTATCTATAAATCGTATTTAATTATTATACCGTAGGTAAAGTAACCGGAGCGTATTATTATAATATTAACGGGTTTATTACTATCGCCGTTTAGAACGAAGAGTCGGTAATTAAATATATAATTTAATTTCTTATATTACTCTTCTAATAAAGTATTTAAAAATATAATAATTAATATCGCTTTAGTAGGTAAAAATATTAATAATAAAACTTAAAAAACGATATTTTTATTAAATTTAGTTTTCGTAATTAAAATTAAATCTATTCTCTAGTTTAATAATATATTTAAAATATTATATTATTTCTCTTTAAGCTCGACTCCGAAGTAATATATCGCGGCGCCTTTTATATACTCTCGATTTAAAGTCTTATATAAATTATTTATCTTTATTATAATAGGCGTAAACGCGAAATCGCCTACTATATATAATATTATTATAATAAATATTAGTTTTAACTTTAAATATATTTCGTGGAGGGTTTTATAACGAAGGGGACCTACTAATAATAAAGAATAAAAACTAACGATAAATAATTATCGTTATAGTAATAATCGAAACTTAAATTATAATTAAGGATTTTTAGATAACCTATATTTATTTCGTTATATATACGATAAATAGTATTATAGATAATTATATTCGAAAGAGTATATATAAAAGTATTAACGCGCGATTAATTTAAATCTTATTCTAAAATAATTAAATAACGATCGCGTCGTAAAATGATTTAATTAATAAAGAAAAAAGTTAACGGAAAAATTTATATAAGCGGCCCGCGAAAATAATACGAACCTAATAAAAATATAAGGTTTTACGCTCAGACCTGCCGCCGTTTAGTTACGAAGTTAGTATTTCTAGCCCGAAGGGGCTTAGTAAACGGGAGCTAACCCGAAGGGGCTTAGCGGTGGCTCGGCAGGTCTGAGGGACTGAGGCAAAGCCCTACCTACTCTACTAACTCTACTACTAAAATTTGAAGCCTTATAATATGAAGGCTATCTATCTAGATTATTTTATTCCTGCGGCGTAAGAATCGCCTTAAGTAGGGCTATATATTCATAAACGGTTAATATATCAGAAGCGTTGTTCGTAGAGTTAGGTTTGCATGTAGCACGAAAAAAAGAAAAAAGTACCAAGGATTCCACACCTTTATGAATACGCTAAATTTAGGAGAAGACGATATGTAATCTATGTCCGAGGCTCTTCCCAAATGCCTGCGACCTGCATTTGGACAGCCTCATTCTCTGACCCAGTCCATGCCACTAATGCCGAGAAGCTGATTACGAAGTATACTTTACATGATGCTACCCCAACGACTGTCCTTCACAATGATATAGCACATACCTCTTCCTACAGCAGCTCTTCATCCACCCCCAATACCATTCTCCCTATCCTCTAGCTTCTGTTCTATCCATTGGAACATTCCCTAGCAACAGAATCTGACGTCTGCTCTCTACGAATTTCAGCTACCTATATAGCTCTCTCATTTGCAAGCCTACACAGCACAAGACTTCCATTACTCTGTTCGCGTCTGGCGAAGGCATCGACCAACATGCCTTACCTGGGACCGATCCATTCGGCACCAGCACCAGGAACGGCACCCACCAGACCTCAAATCAACCGTGCTCGGTCCAGTACAGGCAACAATCACACCCACCTGAGTCGTGTATTCTCCGCGCAATACCTTGACGACGTCTCTATCTACCATGGCGGCGATAAGAGACACAACGATATCGGCCAACATGAGTTTCGCGTCCCCCTCATGATCCCTGGAAGTCTTCTCGTTCCCATCGGCCTGTTCATCTATGGTTGGACTGCTCAGTACAGAACCCATTGGATTGGCCCAAACATTGGCGCGGCGATATTTGCGGCTGGCGTCATCGTTGGCTTTCAATCCATTCAGACTTATCTTGTTGACTCATATGTACGGTATGCAGCCTCAGCTATCGGTGCGGCGACAGTTCTTCGATCATTAGCGGGTTTCGGATTTCAATTGTTTGCACCGTACATGTATGCTGCACTGGATTATGGTTGGGGCAATAGTCTGCTGGGTTTCATTGCTCTCGGCTTGGGCATTCCTGCGCCGTTCTTGCTGTGGTTCTTTGGCAAGAAGCTGAGGGAGAGAAGTGCATTGGCTGCTGGGGGCGGCGATTGACAGCTTAGATCTCGGAAGGTCATGGGCAATTCAATGATACCCTACGCCGTTGCGACGCGCCAAGCGACCAGATTTATCCCCAAAAATCCTCGCATCATCAGCGCTAGACGAACAGATTCAGTACAAAATGCGCAACAATCACCCCCCCAATCTCGAAACTTGCTCGTCCAATCGCCCTCGGACCATAATTGAAGGTCAGGTCCCACAGTGCGTGGACTACCAATTTGACCTGCTTCCTCGTAATGGTTCGAGTGCCCTCGGCAAGAAACGTCAGTGCTACTTTCTCCGTGTTGAACAAGACCACTGGTGGGAGAGGCTCATTGGGATTTCCGCCATATGTTACCTCCATCTCCAATGTTATTAGATCTACAGGTATTTGGTCTTTTTGCAGACTTGGTTCTGGTGGTGGGCAGAGAGTTATGATGATGTAGAGCGTGCCTTGAATGTGATGGCGGAGTGGTAGTGATGGCCAGTTGCTATGGAGAGATGTGGTATCCAAGTGTATCGGTTCCAAGGTGCGATTAGATGCGAGTTCAAGAGCTTGGGAAAGTGGTGAGATGGAGGCGCTTGTTATTCGTGCAAGCACAAGTATCAAGGAAATCAGTGGATGCATCGGAGCTTCCAGATCATAGACTACAGAAAGTTGAGTCTTCCGCACTGGCTTTTCAACATTTCCTTGCCACCAGGTGGCTTAATAAGCGCTTTCATAATAAACAACGGCGCGATTTTGCTGGAGCCGACGTTTCGGAGTAGTTGAAGCCAATAGCCATGCTTTCGAAGTTCGCACTCTGCCGCTCCAACAGCAAACCTGGGCTCAGTGGCAATGCGACATAGTGCCTCCGAGGTACTCGCGAAATGAGAACTTTCTGGCATAGTCCAAACTGCAAAGAAACATATTCTTCAATTGAAAGCCGGCATCAATAGTAGGGAGTACAATGAATGTTCGTAGGACGAGAATTGTGTGCGTAGTAAAGGCACTTGGGACGTCGAATAGGAAGTAAAAAAACTCAGGAGGATCTGTTCATTGTATGGTAGAACGCCTAGCTGGCACGCAATTGTAATGAATATGAGTGAACAATTCGGGATTGGGAACTCAGCATGGGACGACGCCTGTCGATCGTGAGTGATCGGTCTTCAAGGTATCCCTCCCCCCCTTCCTTGCTCGGTTAAGAGTAAGGTCGAGAAATAATTATGTTCGGCTTCACATAGTTCAGAATGACGATACAAATGCCTCCCCGTCCGTCCAAGGTCCATCCTCACCGAGACCAAAGCCGAAGGAGTTTCCTCATCTTTTTGATATTCTTCGTGAGGATCTTGTCCTTCTTTAGTATCGTGGAGCCCGGGTTCGCTAAACAACGAACTCGGCTTTGGAAGCATGATTTGGACCTATGCCTACCTGTTTTTCATGGATGTAGACCTGGGCACATCAAAGGTGACGGAGAGTATAGTGGTTCAACTTTCAGGTGCGCTAGATGAGCTAGGAGGGTTGGAGAGACTTACGGGGAGTATACGACCAAAGTTGTGAATTTTATCAAGAAGATCAGGGCTTGGTGTGCGAATCAACGGGTGGTGCATGCTGCATGGATTTCAATCGCAACATGCGTGTGTAATAGAGAATTGGAATTGAACAGCATGGTAGAGAGTCAATGCTACAGTCATGAGACAACCAAGACCATAAACGAAATCAATCTCTGCATAGACATGCAGTGCCATACTTTGCATTTGCATTCACCTTCTCGCCATAAGGGTGTGGCCCTCGTCAGAAATGTTGATGGTGATTTTGAGAATTGGTAGCAGAAGGAAATCTTGGTGATTTACTGACTAATCGGTCATTTCACGCAGTCTTATCCAAATGTCTGACCCTCGTTAAGGGTACAGCAGATGACAAAGTTTTTCGCTGTTCGCTTTGGTCGCATGGACTGGAAGTTCCTCAAATTTGAGTGAACGTGGGCATGAGGTGATCAAGTGTGGATGATCGAGGATGTTCATTCGAAAGGAGCAACTACTCTTGTCTCGTCCGTTTTGCGCCGTGGGGGTTCCAGTTCGAGTCGCCAGTAGGACTCTGCTGTCCTTGCTGCTGGGTGAAGAAAGCAGGGTTGAAGTGGGGTTGGTTTCCTGCAGATGATGACTTGCGTTTTAGCGTTGTACTTGATTGAGAAAGGGGAGTAGCTGCTGGCAAAGGAGAACAAGCAGGGGGATGACTTGATGCCGATGTCGAGTACTCTGTGTAGTTGGCCCACGCTGAGCTAGGGTGGCTGTTCGATTCAGGAGAAGAAGAGCCCGAACGACCAGGACCATAACAGGGGCACGGCCTTGCTTGGGAAGCAGAACGCGAAGATCTTGCTGGGGCAGTAGGAGCCGAAACCCATCGTGCGGGAGTCGCAGAAGGATTGGTCCATGCCGGCCCCGTCGCAGGTGATCCGTACCGTCCTGGTGGGTTGGATGGAGAAAGATTGTGAAAGCCAGGCATACCTTGCATTCCCATGCCTGCGTTCATCTGTGGCATGCTCATCCCCATGCTGCCCATCGTTCCTATTCCCATGCCATTCATTGGCATACCCATTATTCCATTGATACCACCTCTTCCGCCTCGCATGCCCATCGGCCCTCCTCGCATACCGCCTGCCATGCCTCCTCGATTCTGGAAGCCACCGTAAGGTTGCATGGCCCCCATAGGTGCGCCCTGGAAGCCAGTCATGCCACCTTGGAATCCTCCCGCTATCGGCTGTTGAAAGCTTCCTCTGTTGTAGCCTCCCATATTGTTCATACTCCCTCGATTACTGTATCCTCCACCACGATTGCCTCTGTAGCCGCCAGAGTTGTTGTAGCCTGTATTCTGCGATGATGCACCTCCATATGCACCCGGGGTTGACCGGTTGTTATTTGCAGGAGCGTTGTTGCGCATTGGGCCATCTTTGGGGAGCGTCTTGAATGGATTGGTATAGGGGTTGGTGTAGCTGACCGTGAATTTCTTCGTATATTGTTGGCCTTCGCCGAAAGATTCGATCTTGTGCTTCGCCGCAGTTGCTGCTTGTGGTGATTTGAACAGCACGTAGGCTTGACTAGATTGGATCAATCATTAGCATCTCGCTTATACACTGTCGTTGGACCCTCTTTTACCCTTTGCTTTTCCCATTGACCTTGTGTTCGCTGAAAGTGATTTCCAAAAGCTCGTCTTCGCATTGACTTTGATTCGCCCAGCCGCGAACATCGTCATCATTAACCCACCAGTGCAACTCTGATACGAAAAGAGCTGTGGTCGCGCCAGGATCGACAAATCTGTCATCTTCTCCACCTTTTCGTTTCAGTCCTTGGGTCTGAGGGGCTTGCTTGGGGAGGTGTACGGGATTTGAGCCGGATTGGTCAGTACTGGCAATCTTCTGTGCAACGTCGTTCCCTTCATGGCCGTTTTCTCGCTTCACCGCCGAAGTTTCTGGCCCATTTGGCGAAACGTTGGTCGCGGAGCTGGCCGCAGCCTCTGGAGATTTCATAGCTGTGTCCGGCGTCTCTTCTGGTTTGGTGTCATCTTCTGTCCTGTCTTGCTGGTAGTCCTGTCCTCCATCACCATCACCATAGATGTCAATGTCAAAGTCATCTTCTTGAGAATTTTCAGCCATTGTGTAGGTCTGATTGAGAGCTGATCAGATTAATTCCTTGACTGTATAACTGTATTATGAATACACGTCCTCGAAGAGTGAAGGGAGAAGTACAGGTCTGCAAAGCGCCAATGACTATATTAGCTTTCGACAAGATGCAGACAGAGACAGTGTTTGTGCGTGAAGGTTGCGAGGATCAACGCCCTCAAAGCCGCCAGCCGCAGACGGCAGGAGTTGCCAAAAATGACGCCTTTGCTTGGAAGCTTGTAGACATACGTACAGGTAAAGTAAGCCCAATAGAAGAAGAGATCTCGCACGAGAAACTTGGTGAACGGACAAGATTTGTATCAGCCACTGGTCCACCACGTAAATGATGGGTTGAAGTTGAAGGAGCACAACAATGGTAAAGATACAGCGTTTGGCTTTGAAGATCGCTTAGTGAATGATTTTCCAGCACCTGAACACCTTGAGCAGGAAGAAGAAAGAAGTATGACTATGGTTAGTAGAGGGACTTCGGGACACGCGTTGTAGCAATCTCAACTTGAAGGGCGGGCAGCCTTGATCAATGCAAGCACTGATACAGCTTGGAATGTGAAGATAACAATGAGCGTAGTGATGGCCGTGATTGTGAAGCTATGGCTGTGGTCGAAGAAGGTCGCCTTGGCAGAAGTGTCAGGTCCCAAAGTCGCTTCACTCTCTGGTCAATGAAGGCGCCTGGTGGCGCTAGTGGAATTTACCGGGGAAAATTACACGCGCTAATTTCTCCAGGCTTGGGCTCCAGCTGTCCTCAGTCTGCTTTTATCTTGTACAACTAAGTCGCTCTTCACCAACCTCGCCAGCACTAACCCACATCTCATTCACCCAACTGCGTCACCATTCTGGAGCCACCCAAAATCAGTCACTTCTCATACTGCTTGTTCCTGTCCTTAGCATCTACCCCATTCTCAAGATGTCAGACCAGTTCAAAGGTGTGCATTTTGCAGGAATACAATTTCGTCCTGGCTAATTGCAATAGAACTATTGGATATCCCCCGGGACTTCCTCCATGATGGCACACAGTTTATGAACAGATGCACGAAGCGTACGCCATGCTCATGCCCTATCTCGGGAACCACAAGCTAACAGGATGGTCTACAGCTGACAAGAACGAATTTCTCAAAATTTCGCAAGCAGTCGGTGTGGGGTATGTTCTTTGAGCTGCACGCTCCTTACCATTGCTTGGATGTCGAGAATTCTAGACTGACGTGTTTTTCCTGGTCTAGATTTGTAGTGATGGGTGCAATTGGTACCTCGCCCTTGCCACCTTGATATATGATAGCCTGAGCTGATTTGAAGTAGGATATGTTGTCAAGCTGAGTGCGCAGCTCCGTCACTCCTAACCGACTCGCCGTTGCATGAGGCTTCCCTTGCTGACCCCCTTTCTTCAGTACACATACCGGTCAATCAAGTTCTCGTCGGGTAATACGGGATGGAGCATTAGGGTACATAACTGAAGTTTCTATCATACAATACGTTATAAGAAGAAAGACCAGAGTCCATACTTTTGGGAATCGCCGCCAGTCTCTGCTTCAATTGAGGCAGTAAGGCGCTGGAGTCTAGCGCTAACTCTCCTCTAGACCTATGACACTTCGTGGCTACTTGCCTCTCTTGAAATTTGATTGGGAGATCCACTGCCCCTTGCGCGTACGCATTTTCAGGTGCCGTTCTTCCTCGTATGACTTTCCCTACGATGAAGCAGTAATTGTGTTCCTGAGCTACTGCATGGGCTATCATGATTTGTTGACATTGCTCTACCTCATCATTCCTTGAAAATCCACGCCGATAGGATTCATTGCTCTCCGATCACGAAGAACAACAGAATGACGTCGCAGGAACGCTGGTGGTAGAAATGAGGTCTTAACTCTACCTAGGTACGAAGCCATTCAACTAAACATGCTGCCTGGGCGAAGGGAGAGACTGGAAGCATGGATGGCGAAAAGGATATACTTAGAGAAAGCGAATGGTTGACTGGCAAATAAAAAGATCCGCCCGTGATCGCTCTTAGAGGACTGAGGAGAGACGGAGACTTGTCACTACATGTCAATGGTCACGATAGTAGGGACGGTTGACTTCGATCACAGATGCAAGTGAAGGCAGATCATAGGACAGTCATAATATAGAAACTGTCGCAGAGAAAGCCTCCATGAACTCATCCTCGTTCGCCAAGTGCCCCACCTCCGTGTGCAAATCACACGCAGTTCCTCTCCCATCTCACGACAACTTTCAACCTTGATACCCGACAACTTCTAGAATCAATTCTGAACGTACTCCCACATCCGCCTCACATCATTGCGCAGTAGCCCCACCACCGTCACACCCCATCCTGCAACATGCAGGCCATGCCTGATGCCCGTCAACAGAGCTTCGAAGAAATATACGGCCCACCAGAGAATTTCCTCGAAACAGAAGTCAGCAACATTCTCACTCCTCTTATCCCCCTCATCCCACCGCTCCTTCGTTGCTAACCATCCCTCCCCAACTCCAGGTCAAAAACCCTCAAACCCATGGCACATCACGCAACATGTACACCGACTATGAAATTGTCTGCCGAACCAACATTCCCGCCTTCAAGCTCAAACACAGCACCGTGCGGCGTCGCTACTCCGACTTTGAGTATTTCCGCGACATACTAGAGCGGGAGAGCGCACGGGTGACGATACCACCTCTGCCAGGCAAGGTGTTTACGAATCGCTTCAGTGATGATGTTATTGAGCACAGGAGGGAGGGGTTGCAGAGGTTCTTGCAAATCGTGGTGGGGCATCCGTTGCTGCAGACGGGGAGTAAGGTGTTGGCGAGTTTCGTGCAAGGTGAGTGAGAGTCGATGTACGGAGGAAGATTTCTTGTGTGGGTGGAATGGCTGATTGGAGGACAGATCCGAACTGGGATAGGAACTCGTGGTGAATTACGATGCAGTTATGCGGGATTCAAGCAAAAGTGGTGGATTGGGATTATATGCGCCAGTGCAAAAGCGAGAAGGACGATTGCATGACGGCGGTGGTCTTCTTTTTTCAGCAGTGGCAGCGATCGGCGTCAACAATGGTGGGCCTTGGAGCACGACATTGTACAAAGAATCCGTGCATTTTCAGGCTTCATATTTCTGTAGGTCGTCCTTCGAGTACCCAATGGCTATTGGCGGCGGCATATGCATCATCGATTGCTCAAATTTGACGACATTAAAATGCCCGGCAGCGATTCCTCATTGCGATCGTATTTCTTTGTACGGTTCTGTATACTGGAGTATTTCTTCTTTTGCCGTCCTAGTGCCGTCTGATATCTACCTACATAGTTTGAGTGACGTTGAAGAGCACCTTAAAGGCCATTTTGAGCCTTCTCCTTACCGCTTCATACTGGGCTAAGTTTTACTTTGACGACACGACATTGAGCTGATCAGTCATCTTCGGCACTCGAGACGATATTCTTCTCAAGAGGAAAGGGCGCTATTCGCTGAGCAATACCCTCGACCTTGCACCCACTTCCAAGGCACCTCTCATACGCAGAAGTTGCCGATTGGGAATGCCTCACCTTAGCTCTAGAAGCCACAAAGAAGCTTCTTCTTGATGCTCCAAGCGGCAAGACAATATTTCATGCAATTATCGCCAAAGACTTAGAAATGTCGTTGGCTATGGGGGCCAGCAACATTCTTGAACTGCGGCATCAGTAACCGCAGAACGATCATCATCCTAGCATCTGAACTTTCGATCTCCCTCGCGGCCCCAAGACATCTGATCAATGATCGACTCGCAGGCTGTGGAAGTCGTGGTCATGTGTCTCCTATGATTCTTGTTAGCAGGAGCAAATAGGGGAGGACCGCAGTTTTTGCTGAAAAGAACAGCGGCTTGGAAGGCAGAGAGTTGCATGTGACTGCTCGTGAGAACCCAGGATAAATGATAGGTATTCGACTTCGATTGTCTAGTAATCTGCTGACATGTTGTAAAACTAGGTATGTACATTGAACAACAGGCTTGTATGAACCCAAAGAGTGTCGAAGCCAGACAATGGAAGCCCAAAGTGTGCGCATTGTCTCGCACTGAATGCCCACGCAGCAGCTTACTTTACTCGCAAAGAGCTGGAGTGGACAAAGCCTGCTCTAACGCTGGAGAAAACGGCTGCTTCTCGGCTCATCAGTGGCTAAATCAACAACGGTGCAGAACTCCGGAGATAGGCCGATGTTTCTCCATAGATGTTCAATGTTAAATTTAAGGTCCCAAACAGGCAATCAGATGCGTGTCGTGTGATATGATAGAGGACGCATCGCAAGAATAGAGGAAGGATTGAGGCAAAACAAGTTTGAGAACGAAAATTGCATTTCATCTTTCTAGCTTCAATACTACCCCTGATCCCACTGCCCACCCTTGATAACAGGCCTCGCAGGATCCCAAGGCCCAATAACCACGTTCTTGTACCTCTGCAGGCCAATAAGCCACCAACTACATCCTCCCATACCCAACGCGCTTCCCATTCCCCAGATCACAGCCCCGGTCATCGCTCTCTTCCAACCACCTTGCCACAGCGCCCTTTTGCTCAATGCAGTCCCCAGGCTAGCCCCTGCTCCAACCACCAGCGCGGAGGTCAATAATAGATGTCCACGCCAGCTGATGTGGCGCAAGTGCCGCCGGAAGACTGGGAAGAGTCCAAACACTTCAATACTGAATAGGGTTAAGCTGAAGACGTGGGTGGTGCTCGGTAATCGAGATGCTAGCACTGTACTTGCCATCAAAGCTGCATTTGTGCTCAACGAGGCTGGGAACTTCACTCCAACGCCACCACTGTAGTCGAAGAAAAAAATGTTGATTCCCATAAGCGAGGTAGTCATAGCCCAAATAGAATCCGATGTAGTCGACTCGGTGAGTGATTTGAGAATTGGCGAGAGGCCAAGGAGAGCGATGTAGATGAGGATGGCAGATTTAGCCGTTGCGAGGCGCGAGTGGGCGAAAGGGGTAGCATTGGGTGTCGTTGGTGGGCCGTGGAAATGTGGGTTTGAGGGGTGATGAGATAGGGTTGGCGAAGGCCCGGAGGAAATTGAAGTCTGCGAGAACGAATACGCATGACCTTTTCGCGGTTGAAGGTTGCTGGTGGTGAGGCTTAAGCCCAGACCGATAGCAGATGAGCCAGCGCTATGCAAAGAGGGTGTAGGCGCTGTTGAAGTAATGGGGGAACTAGCACCACTAACGGTGGAACCATTGACGAAGTCCTCCCCATGGTTATGAGAGGGCTCCGGGATTATCTTCAAGATCGCTGCTTGTCCAATCCAAAAGTCCCATAGTATCCAGCCGAGGACTGTGCCTGCGCTTCCCCAGCTGAGGACAGAGACTGGTGATACACGCTGCTGATAGATACCGACGAAGGAGCAGACGAATATTACCACCGATGAGATGTGCTGGACTATGACGGTAGAGTCGGCGACTAGGGGCCAGAAGTCATATGGTCTTAGACGAGGGTTTCGTTGTAGGGCGGAGAGGAATGTTGGGGGATCGGTGTAATTATCAGGATCTATATAGAAAGTCGGACCTTTTCTGGAGAGTCTCATAGTCAAAGAGACGACTTACAATCCTTCTGCTTGACCCACAAGAGCTTCTTCCATACATTCTTCCCTCTCCTACTTCCACTGCGGCCTCTGTCCTTCCCGCGCCTACGTCGCGCTAACCTAGTGGCCTTTACACCCAGGCTATCTGCCGTAACAGTATCGTCATTCAATGACAGGAAGTCATCGATCTGCCGCTGCCTACGGGGAGACGAGTGCGCGTAGAATGCATCTTCAGGCGCGAGATGATTGGGATCTGAAAAAGGCCGTTGAGGGACAGGCGGTTTTTTGTTGATGTTTGGAGAAGCTACTGACGATTGGGGAGGTGTCATTTGTATTGGAATTGTCGAAGCTCCATTGTACTGAGCTGTTGCTGTGATAATGAGGCTTTCGGGCGAATCGAGTTCTTGGACTGGAGTGGAGTTAGGGTTGGTTTCCTTTTACAGTTTAGCGGTCTAAGCTATGCCAAGAAACGGCCAACAAATCTCCGCTCCGCCCAAGCACCCCCCTCTTACTGCGTAAGAACATTGCTCTCTTTTCATGTTGTCAAACATGGACTGAGTACTATCGCTCTTCGAACTCCTCAGAACTCCATCATGTCCCGCAAACCGGCCGAACCCGCCAAGAAAGAGCAGAACGAATATATCCCGTCCTTCATCTCCAAAAAACCCTTCTATCTCGAATCCGCCGACAGTGAGAATGACTATCTTGAACATCAACGTCTCCAAACATCTGAGCCTGATCAGTCGAAATGGTACGATAGGGGCAAACGTCTCGGTCCTGCCGCCACCAAATTTCGTAAAGGCGCCTGCGAGAATTGCGGAGCGATGACACATAAGACGAAGGAGTGCTTGAGCAGGCCACGAGCGAAAGGAGCGCGATGGACAGGTAAGGATATACAAGCAGATGAATTATTGCAGGACGTAGAACTAGGCTGGGACGCGAAAAGGGACAGGTGGAATGGATATGATGCGCAAGAATATCGAAATGTAATTGAAGAGTATGAGGAGCTGGAGAGGCTTAAGAGGAGGAGGAAAAGTAGTGGAGAAAGAGGTGGCGAGAAGCTGCTGACGGAAGACGGGGAGGATGGCCAAAACCTTGAGCAAGAGGATGCAAGATATGCAGAAGAGACCGATATGGGGAGACAGCAGAGTACTGCTACTAGGAATCTGCGGTTGCGAGAGGACACGGCCAAGTACCTGCTGAATCTGGATCTAGACTCAGCGAAATACGATCCAAAGACGAGATCGATGGTGGATATGGGCGCTCAAGCCGATCAAGCATCTGCATTGGTCGCCGAGGATAACTTCATGCGAGCCTCTGGAGACGCAGCAGAGTTCGAGAAGGCACAGAAGTACGCCTGGGAATCACAAGAAAGAGGTGATAAGAACAAGGTTCATGTTCAAGCGAATCCCACGTCTGGCGAGTACTTCCTGCGGAAAGAAAAAGAGGAGAGGGAGGCCAAGCAAGAAGCAAAACGGAAGATGTTGCTCGAAATGTATGGTGGGGAACAGCATGTACAGCCATTGCAGCTACGAAATATGGCTGTGCTGGAAAACGAGCGGTATGTGGAGTACGACGAGATGGGTGCGGTCAAGGGTGCACCCAAGGCAGAGGCCAAGTCAAAATATCCCGAAGACGTTCTCGTCAACAATCACACCTCAGTATGGGGCAGCTGGTGGTCGAGTTTCCAGTGGGGCTATTCTTGCTGTCATTCTACGATTAAGAACAGCTATTGTACTGGTGAAGACGGCAAGCAAGCGTTCGAGGAAGCCAATCAGAGACGGACTGGTGGAGAGCTCAAGGAGCTGGTAGCTAGGAAAGCGATCGAAGGACCTTCGGACACTGCTATAGAGGCCAAGGAAGAGTCGAAGCCTATCAAGAGCGATCTGGATGGGCAGCCGGGAATGGTTGCGAAGAAGAGAACATTGGCTGAGATGAAAGGTGGTGTAGGTGAAGCGGAGCTGGAGGCTTATAAAAGGTCAAGAACAACGGCCGATGACCCAATGGCAAAGTTCTTGGGAACAGATGAGTTAGCGGATTGATCGGCTTTTAGATTTGCGAATAGCGTTGGCGCTGGGGAGTATGAAATTGGAAAGGGCATATAGAGCCCTACAATCCAATGACCTGCAAGCTTTCAATGATGTATTGGTTATCGCTGCTATGTCAAGTACATGCCAACAGCTTGGTAGTCGAGCAAGTTTGTGATATGGCACTTTGTAGGCTCCTACTCTACTCCTCTTCCTCCTCACCACCCTCATCACCACCCTTGTCCTTGGCCTCCGCAGCCTTAGCCTTCTTCCTCCTGACACGCCCAGGACGCCCTCCACCGAATGGCGAAGTAAGAGCAAAGTCGATGTGCTTTTGAGAGTCGAGACGGACAACGAAGGAGGGGACGTTGACAATTTGCTTGCCGACACTGTAGACGCAGAGCCATTAGCCCTGGTCACGCGTCCTGTAGACCCAAATCATGAACGTACCGGATATGCCTCTGCCTAATCAACACACGCGCATGGTGAATACTCTTCGCCAAGCCCAATTTGTAGACACAGGTTTGCAGCCTCCTCTCCAAGAAGTCCTCCACCTTGAGAGCGAGCACGTAATCGAGCTTCATGCGGGATTCATCGAGCACACCTACACGAACGAGACGACGAATGAGGGCGTTGCCTTCGAAGAGTCGCTTGGGTTCTTTTTCATCCATGGTCAGGAGTTCACTGATTTGTAGGTATTAGCGAATTCCGTAAGATGACAACGTAAACGGTGGAGTGCCCTGAACCCACCGGGCAGCACGACGGATCTTGGAGAGGGTGAGCATGACACGCCACACCTCACGTTTGTTCCTCAAGCCATATTCCCCAACGATCTTCAGTTCGGAGTCCCTGTGATAGGAGAGTCAATTTGAATCCATCGACATGAGCGGAGACGAGCTCGCGCTTCAGTGGCCGGGAATTTACGTACAGACGAGCGGCCTCGAAAGCTATATGAAGAGAGTCAGCAAAGAATTAGCACAATCAAAGAAAGCTGCTCACGACGACGGGGCACCTTGTAAGTCTTGCTGTAAGAACGTGGCGCCATGATTCTGGTTGATGATTATTGAAGTTGAAGATGGTCGAAGTCATGAGTATAGGTTGTGCGCCTTTTATCGGCAAAAGGTTTCGCCGTGACGCTAAGCGAAGCATCGCACTGTCGACAGAAGACGGCCTCCAACATTTGACATCAGGATTCATATCGACAACAATAAGTACCGCAAGACTCTGTCACCATGGGTCACTCAGGTGGTCTCCGTGCCGGTACTCGGGTACGTCAGTCGAATCACTCTCTGAATCCAAAGAACAGAAGCGCTCGCCTTTACCCTGCTACAATAAATGCTCAGATCAAGCTAATGGATTCTTCAGTATGCCTTCTCGCGCGACTTCAAGAAGAAGGGTATGATCAAGCTGTCCACATACTTAAGACAATACAAGTACGTTTCTTGAATGTCTGAAGGGCAGAAAGACCCAGCGCTAACGCAAAGTAGAGTCGGAGACATCGTCGACATCAAAGCCAACGGAGCAGTCCAAAAGGGGTTCGTACTACCCCAAATCCTTCTCGTGCCATCGAACATACTTCAGGCCTTCGAAAAAGAATATTAACTCTCAGCACAGTATGCCTCACAAAGTCTACCACGGCAAAACTGGCGTCATCTACAACGTCACCAAATCCGCCGTCGGCGTGATCATCTACAAGCGTGTCGGCAATCGCTACATCGAAAAGCGAGTTAACGTCCGCATCGAGCACGTCTCCCTCTCCCGATCGCGAGAGGAATTCATCAATCGAGTAAAAGACAACGCGGGCAAGAAGCAGAAGGCGAAGGCTGAGGGCGTCCACATGTTTTTGAAGAGGCAGCCGTTGGGTCCAAGGTTGCAGAGGACTGTCGATGCGAAATTGGGGGTGGAGACTGTGGTGCCGATTGCGTATGAGACGACGATTTAGAAGGAAGATTGTTGTCGGGTGATGTTGGGGCGATAGCATGTTACTAAGAATCAATGCAAAGTCTAGAGCTACATGAGAGCTCAAGGTTCTGAAGTGAGATATCGTGATATTGATATGCTAGGCTGTAAGAGCCCGAAACTCGGTCCATCTACAATGCTTTAGAGAAAAGCAATCATGTAAGATGTCCCCATCTCTGTGGAGCCAAGAAACGCCTTGGAATGCTTTGTCTCATTTTGCTCCTTAGAACTGTGCTTGCAGAAATGGCTTCCTACCAGGGTGAGGCGCCATCATCATCATCGTCATCGCCAGCTGCAGCAGCAACACGTCGACTCCTCAATCTTGACCTCGTCGATCGTCGTCTCGTGATCGAGGATGATCATACAAGTCATCATCCATTTCAAGTCGCTGATCGACCCTCAGTCCCATCCTTGGTTCGCCTTCATCGTCTTCAGCTCCGTCGTTCCAGCTGTGAGTCGTGCAAGTCCCTGTAGACATGCCCCAACCGTTCCAAGACGTTGCGGCAATGACAGGTGCATTAGGATGCCAACTCGCGTCTCTGACGCACGTCTTCCACACTCCTCTACTCCTTCCATCTTCAGGTGCATAGGTGCTCATATAGAGGTCTGGGTCTCTAGGTCGAGAATGGTGGGTCGCTTTATTGACATCAATCCTGCCAGCCGAAGTCCCATCCAGGTTGTATATGTGGACCTTACCGTCCTCGCTGCCAGAGTAGACATATCTCGAATTAGTGCTCCCCGGAGGTGAAAAGTGACATCGTATGAGCGTCTTCAAAACGCTGTGACCGCTGTAGGTAACAAGAGAGCAGTCGTGGGGATGTGGTTGATATTCGGTCTCATCGTAGGCCATGAACCGGTAGTCAAAAGACGTAGTGTATCGACTTGGATCGAGGGTGGACGCTTTCTCTGTTGGCATCATCTTCCGCAAGTCCCAAAGTTTCATCGTCTGGTCTTTTCCATTGCTGAGCACGTATCGACCGTCGCCTTTGCTATCGACGTACGTCAAACCCTCTGTATGGCCCATGAAGACTCCGGCTTCTCGGCTGTCGCCCATGCTACGTCGATCCCATACTTTTATGGTCGTGTCGTCAGAGCCTGAGTAAAGAATGTGTGGAGACGATTGGTCTCCGTAACAAACGGCATTGACATCGTCAGTGTGCCCGGGAATGCTCAAGATCGATTGCCGAGTCTCAAGATCGTAGACATAGACAGAATGATCAGACGTTCCAGCGACAATCTCTCGGCCGTCGCCAGAAAACCGTATTGACCAGATCTAAAGAATGGCTCAGTCAGATACACGCCCTGAGAATTGAGTAGAGTACACCCACACCGAAATGACTGTATCCACCGTGGAAGCCTCGAGTCCTCCTACTACCCCTGCCACCCATATCCGAAAAGTCGCATAGGTATGGCTCGCCGCTTGAGTTAGGGTCTGTAGGGGCAAGGCAAACGATACTTCGAATTGAGCTGTACGCTAGCCATTTGTTGTCCGGGCTGAGAGAAGCATCCGTGATCGTCCACTGGCCGTACGGATACACTACCGTCTTATAATACTTCCAATTGTATGGATTCGAGGTGTCGTACATTCGAACCTTGAAATCTTGCGCGCATGAGAAGAAGAAGTTTCCGTCCTCAGAGTATTGGCCGGAATAGCAACGTGAGTTGTAATGTACAATGGTGTCCGCATTCGAAGAAGGTATCATACTCTAACTCTTATTAGCCATGACCAGAGCAAGGGCTGAGCCCAGACAACTCATTGTCCATACTTGCGATATAGCACTCGTTCCACGGGTTGAATGATTTCGATCGGTACCCAGCTCACGGCTCATCAATTTTCTTGCAAGTCTTGTTTTTCTTTTCCTTGGATTATCACGATAGAATTCGCTACTCCCAAATACACCACCGTCCATCAATTTTCGCCCGACCTCATTTGGCACTGCCGGAAATTCATGCTTCATACGCCTCTTGGCTGGTCTTCGCCGAGTACCCATACTACTGTAGATATCCGCATCATCATTATCATCCTCCTCATCCATGTCTAGCGTGATGCCAGCACCTCCTTCCCTCTGGTTGGCAAATATTCGGCGTAATCCGGCGTGCCCAAGCAGCTGCATTATCTGAGCAGGTACTGTCCTCATCTTAGTGAACAGTCACGTCGTGCCCCAAAGGTCGCTCACCTTGTATGCGTGAAGGTCTTCCAGTGGCTGCCGTTGGTTGAGCCTGAGTTTCCCCTGTCTCGGTCTCGTTTCCTGCGTCCTCATGCTGTGTCTCGTCTTCCCCACCTTCCACAGAAAATTCGATATCGACCCCACTGATACGATCCTCAGCATCTAGTCAGACGTTTATTAGTTCGTTTTCTCAAGATCTGGCCAGCGGAACAAGCTTTGATAGTCATTTCAGGAAGCCATACCATGGAAATCTGCTTCTACGTCCTCCGCAGGATCGAAGAACTCTGCATCTTCGCTCTCATGAGTCGTAGGCTCGTACATGTCGTCATTAGTATCATCGGTCTCCCACTCCCCTTCGTGGCTTGCCGCATCGTAGATGTTTGCAGCATGACTGGCAGGATCTGGGGACTCGCTGCGACCTGCTTCAGAAGGCTGAGAGGGGGCCATGATAGCAGTACTGATTGCGGTGTAAACAAGATAGATCGATTGAACAATATCTCGCCAAGGTCTTACCCTTATCGATAGTAGCACCGGACATAACGGCTTTACATGATTAACAGTTTCCGAGCTTCAATGATGATAGAACACTTCACTGAGACAGTAATCGAGAATATGGGCAGTATCTTGTTAATAGTCTTGTAAAGTACACAGTTGAGTGGCATGTTTTACGCTTTGAGAGCAGGCCACCAAATACCCTGATCTGATATGATCGAAAGACCGATAGCAATCCATCTAGTGGGTATCACTGACCTCTCAAAATGAACACCAAACATATGCTCGTAGTCTATTAGCGTTTGATTGACAAGGATTAGTAATGTACAAGTATTGGGCCTATCTGAGTGGTGTGTCCAGGCGTGGCAGACGTCAAAGGGTTGCATTTCATAAATGCGGCGGAAGCGTGCACAGTCACTGAGCATCCGACGTCCGATGTCCTAAAGGTGGTTACCTGAACCAACCAGGGACATTTCTTTCAAGCCTTTTCCCCTAGAAGTCGTAGGATCATTTCGTACCTGTAGATCATCAGGACAGCTCGTAGGAAGCAAAGATTTATGGAACTCACATTCCAAATGTGATAGCGGAGCTCGGCACAACCCTTAGCATATGTGGCGTAAGCCCGCCGTATAACGAGGCCATGCCTTCCTCTTTCCATATAGTATTGAAACACTGCACGATGCCCGTGTACTTCATTCGGCCGTCTTTTTGTGGTGCTTGCCGTAGTCTTGTTCGGACGACCTCATGAGGGTATGTAATGATGGTCGCAAAAGTCTTAGCAATACCAGCTCCTGCAAATTTGCCGGTCCAACTGACGGTGATGTCCCAATACGATGGTTCTCTTCCTGATGCTAGTAGCCTATCCTCTCTCCCGCTGAGGTACAGTTTCATCTGCTCATAAAGAACCCATTGCATTGTAGTTTCCATTGCGCCAAGGTAGCTCGCACTCAATCCTCGGTATAATCCTCTGATACCCTCTGAGCGCACAGTTTGCTTTAGACAGTCCCAAGAGTTCTTGTACTGTCGATTCGATAATGTTCCAGTATGCTCAGCACGATTTCTGTCAAGCTGCAAACGTGTCTTGACAAGCCATACTGGGTTTGTGACCGTGCTGGTAATTATGCCTGCGTTCGCAGCAGCGCAAAGATGCACCCATGCAGCCTCTTGGCCGTGATTGAACTTTTGACTTATAATTCTCTTGCCGTTGGCATAAGCGTAGAAGTTGATACATTTTGCAGGGACTGTACCGGTTAGATTAGGTCCGAGACCCTTAAAGAGCGCTCGCCATCCCTCTACGCGATGTATTGAGAAGAGGATTTGGAAGGTTTCACGGAAATGCAGTAGGGCAGTGCCAGGCAGAGAAAGGCTGGATGGCGAAGTAATACCGCGTGCATTTCGCGTGGCGATGATCTGAGCTTGGTAGAAATTTGATTGTAAACGGGTCTTCAGGACGTCGAGAGGAGAAGTGAGCAATGAGGAGGTCGTTGCTCCGACCCTGATACGAAAAGGTCAGCGGAACCTCGAGCGTGGTGGATACAATTCATTTACCCCCCAGCGACTAGGTGAGCCCATGGCTTATGTTCACGCTTTGCTACCTTTCCATCTTCAAGGCATGTGTTCGGTACTACGCCTCCGATCTCTCTTGACTGGGTCAGCAACGCCTGGTTGCTGCTGAATTCAGGTTCTCGAATTTGTGCCGGCGCGACCTTTTCTGACGTGGATGGGAAGGAGGGCATGAAATGTGGGCTTCGCTATCTTATGAAATATGGCGCAGGGTGAGAAAGATGTTGGTATGATGAGTACATGACGATCAGCTCGAGAATAGATTAAGTACTCGGAGTGTACAACGCAGTGGATGACACTACCTAAGGTAAGAATTTTTTCTTGGAACCAAGACGCACCTTACCTTACCTTAAAGTACCTATGACAATGTAGTTCCAAGCGGCTTAGCGTAAGGTAGCGCTTAGAGCTTAAAGTACATAGGGCTTGAACCGGATCGCGTCCTGGGTCATTGGCGTCATGTCTTTATTGACATTCGGACGCTTTTCACACTGACCACACTCGTAGAACACTTCTGCTTTATTTCCCTCATCTGTTACCTGTCCTTTCGTTCTTCATCTTATCCACGATGCGCTCGGACTTGCCTTGCTCCTTGAGCTCTCCTCCTACACGCCCTAGATGGACCGCTTCCGCGTCAGGCTCAATTGTATCGATCATTACCAGGCGACCCCCACAGAGTTCGACCCGCAGCTACCCCGAAGCAATGGGGATACCAAGGAGAAGACCGCGCCCAGGGTTCCTGTAATCAGGGTTTTTGGAGCCACTGAAACAGGCCAGAAAGTATGCGCCCATATTCACGGCGCGTTTCCCTACCTCTATATCAGGTATAATGGGAGCCTAATACCAGACGATGGTGAGATCTATAATCAAAAAAGTCTGAGTTGTCTTCTGACAGGTCTCAGTGGCAGCCTATGTGCACCAACTCCACCTATCAATTGACCACGCCCTCGCGGTCAGCTACCGCCGCAACATGTACGATGGAAAGACCACATTCGCCGCACATATTACTCTTGTGAAGGGGGTACCATTCTATGGCTACAGTGTCGGCTATGACTACTTTTTAAAGATTTATATGCTGAACCCATTGCATATGACACGGTTGGCAGATCTCTTGCGGCAAGGTACAATCATGAGGAAAGTGATACAACCATACGAAAGTCATATGCAATATCTGGCGCAATGGATGTGTGATTATAATTTGTACGGCTGCGCGTACATCGACTGTAGTGAAGTCAGATTCCGAAATCCTGTCCCAAATTTTGTAGATATGAACAGCACGACTCACCAATGGCACGATCGGTCAATAGCGCCTGCTTTGATATCTGGTGAGGAAAAGGTACCACGCCAAAGCCATTGCTCCATCGAGGTCGATATATGCGTTCAGCACATCCTCAATCGGCTTGATATCAAGGCCAGGCCAATACACCATGACTTCGTTGAGCGGAAGAATCCTATAGCGACAGACTTGAAACTCGTCCAAAGTATGGCAGGTCTCTGGCGTGATGAAACGCGAAGACGAAAGGCCAGGATGGGCGAAAAGGATCCTGGAAGTAGTCCCTTTCCACCAGAAGTATTGATCTCTGTCTCTGCGGATCCACGCAATTCTCAGCCAGGCGGCTGGATCCACGAGGGCGAGTACATGGAAAAGATCAAGTCGATCATCGTGGATGAGAGAAACAAAAGCGATGGCGAAAAACTCGCATTTGATGAATTTGTTGGCAAGGTTCCTCATGAGAAACATGTGCAGACATCGCTCGAGAGCGTTGAGGACCTCTTTCCACAGAACCTTGTGCGCCTAGCAGTATCTCAAAGGGCATCCGAGGCTGCAAGCAATGACAAACATGGCTTGGCTAGCCAAGCGCCACAGGTTGATGAGGCTGGCCTGCTTTCTTTCGAGGAGGACGATTTTGCGTATCAATCTGATGAAGAATTGGCACGGGGGCTGGAGATGTCGCAGAAAAGGCCTGCAAATCAGGTGGACGATCACATGGAGCAGATCAAAGACCAAGGCCTTGACGCGCCACTGTATGAGGAAGACAGAACGCTTCCGAACGGGCTTGTAAGTGGAGAGAATACCACAACACCGGGCAACGTTGGTGGACTGGGTAGATCTGGAGACACGCAAGGGCCCACTTCCTCTTCTGAGCTAGACAAGTTGGGTGTACGACATGTTGGAGACTATAGCCATGTTGATGAGGACGCTTTCGAGATCCCCTCGGAATTTGCCAGTGATATCAGCGCTGACAAATTTAAGGAGACGTCCAGAACGGAGTCTCTCCGAAAGCGGCGGAAGATCGATCCTGCTTTACAGTCACTAGGCGTCGAGTTTGTCGAGGAAAGTTTCAAATATAGCATGCAGGAGATCACCAATGATGCCATCAATGCCATTGCCGACCCGCCTAAGGAAAACATCCCTAGACAACGTGAGGCGTCAAGTCTGTCAAAGGGAAATCATCAACAGCATAAGAGCAGTCAGAGATCACATCAAGTGCTGTCATCATCACAGGAAGGCATCCAGCGTGCAAGTGGCAACAGGGCTCTCTCTTTTCCTGTTGTCAAGGATCCGCAGGATCCATTCACCATCAGGAAGCTTAGCCAAAATAGCAATTCTCCCACTAAAAGCTCCCAGAAGTCCAAAGCCAAGTCCGTCTTCTTCACTACATCAAGCCAGCCGACTTCGCGCACGTCCAGTCAACAACAAAAGAGTGCACTTTTATTTTCTGCCCAAACCCCTAAAGCCCCTTCTTCGCAAATATCAAAGTGCTCTTCCCAGATCCACCAAAGTTTTGGCCTTGACAATACAAAGAAACTACTATGCTTTGCACTCGGCCCACCTTCGTCCTCAGATACTGTGCTGGAATTGCGGAACGCCAGGCTCCCATCAGTAGTCTATCAAGATGCTTACTACAGCAATGAGAAGGACGTTCCTGAGCGGGCTAGAGAGTACGCGGGAAAGGAATTCAAGATAGAAAGTGCTACGGTACCATACTTACCAGATTTTGACCCAACATGTACATCGCTTGCCAGTGTTGGGAAGAAATTTGGCATAGTCGTGGACAGAATTGCCGAGGAAACATTACTCCAAAAACGCAAAAACACTTGTGGAATACGAAGCTGGGAGCTAGAAGAGCTTCCCCCTACACGAGCAGAGGTCCAGACATGGGTGGATAAGAACGGTACTGAAGACTTGAGTGTCCCTGATCAGCCTGCAAACTACGAGCCAGTCAACGCAAAGCCGGATTTATCACAGATCGATGGCGCGACACAGAAGCACCGACATGGTTTCAAATATTCACAAAAGCAGAAATCGACCAGTGTCCAACATGAAACTCAGTACATGAGTATCATGAGCCTAGAGATCCACGTCAATACTAGGGGAAATTTTGTGCCGAATCCTGAGCAAGATGAGATTGCTAGCGTCTTCTGGTGCCTCCAGTCTGAGGACGAGGACCTCGAAGTCAATGGCATGAACGAAGGAACGCATGTTGGCGTTCTAGCTCTAGCAGAAGAAGCCCCGCTGGCACACCAAATCTCTCAGCAGACCACAGTCGAGGTTGAAGAGGAAGCATCTGAGCTTGATCTGATCAATCGCATGGTTGATATTGTTAGAGGCTACGATCCTGATATCTTGACCGGTTACGAGGTCCATAATGGATCCTGGGGGTACATGATAGAAAGGGCAAGGTGCAAGTATGATTATAACCTATGTGATGAGTTCTCGAGGATGAAGTCACAGTCTCATGGTCGATTCGGTAAAGAGGATGATCGATGGGGCTTCAATCATACCTCTACCATCAGAGTGACCGGCAGGCACATGATCAACATCTGGCGCGCAATGAGAGGAGAGCTCAATCTGTTGCAGTATACCATGGAGAACGTCGTGTTCCAGCTGTGTCACCGACGCATACCTCACTATTCTTTCCGAGACTTGACATTGTGGTATAGCAGCGGCAAATCACAGGATCTCACCAAAGTCATGGATTACTACATTTCTCGGGTCCAGCTTGATCTTGAAATCCTGGAGCAGAACGAGCTGGTCCCGAGAACAAGTGAGCAAGCACGTTTGCTTGGTGTCGACTTCTTCTCTGTCTTCTCTAGAGGGTCTCAATTTAAGGTCGAATCGCTCATGTTCCGCATCGCGAAGCCAGAGAACTTCTTGCTCCCGTCACCAAGCCGAAAGCAGGTTGGCCAGCAGAACGCTTTGGAGTGTCTGCCTCTCGTCATGGAGCCGCAAAGTGCTTTTTATAACAGCCCTCTATTGGTGCTTGACTTCCAATCACTATATCCAAGCGTAATGATAGCTTACAATTATTGTTACTCGACCTTTCTGGGAAGGATTGTTGAGTGGCGGGGTCAGAACAAGATGGGCTTTACAGACTATCACAGACAGCCAAGGCTTCTCGAGCTTTTCAAAGATCAAATCAATATTGCACCGAACGGCATCATGTACGCCAAACCAGAAATCCGAAAGTCACTTCTGGCAAAGATGTTGGGCGAAATCCTAGAGACCCGGGTCATGGTCAAGAGCGGAATGAAAGTTGACAAGGACGATAAGACCCTGCAACGACTTCTCAACAACAGACAATTGGCATTGAAGCTAATCGCTAATGTCACCTATGGTTATACCTCAGCGTCTTTTTCAGGGCGTATGCCTTGCTCTGAGATCGCAGATAGCATTGTTCAGACAGGCCGGGAAACGTTGGAGAAAGCTGTTGCATTGATTCACTCGGTAGAGCGCTGGGGGGCAGAGGTGGTCTACGGTGATACCGACAGCCTCTTCGTCTATCTCAAAGGCCGAACCAAAGACGAGGCCTTCGATATCGGCCAGGAAATTGCGAATACCATCACCAACATGAACCCTCGACCTGTGAAATTGAAGTTCGAGAAGGTTTATCATCCGTGCGTGCTCTTGGCGAAGAAGAGATACGTTGGCTTCAAGTACGAAAGCAAGAACCAGAAAGTCCCGGATTTCGATGCTAAGGGGATCGAGACCGTGCGCCGAGATGGCACTCCGGCGGAGCAAAAGATCGAAGAGAAAGCCTTGAAGATACTCTTCCGTTCAGCAGATTTGAGCCAGGTCAAAGACTACTTTCAAAGACAATGTACGAAAATTATGAGAGGCAAAGTGTCTATTCAGGACTTCTGCTTTGCGAAGGAGGTGAAGCTTGGTACCTACAGCGACAAAGGACTCCCTCCTCCCGGAGCGCTCATTAGTACCAGAAGAATGCTTGAAGATCCTCGTGCAGAACCACAATATGGAGAACGCGTTCCCTACGTGGTCATTACAGGAGCTCCCGGAGCCCGGCTGATTGATCGATGTGTAGCTCCCGACGTACTTTTATATAACGATAACAATGAGCTAGATGCCGAATACTACATCTCAAAGAATCTCATCCCACCGCTGGAACGCATATTCAATCTTGTTGGCGCTAATGTCACGCAATGGTATGACGAAATGCCCAAGTTCCAGCGCATCCGTCGCATCGAAGCAGGCTCTCTTCCTGAAGGTAGAGAGATGAGCGAAAAGAAGACTTTGGAGTCGTACATGAAGTCGTCTGCATGCCTAGTCTGCCGGGAGAAGCTTGAGGAAGAGGCGGCCATCTGCACTAGGTGCATGCAACAGGCAAATACATCGCTCCTCAGCTTGCGAACGAGGCTCAACAACGCGGAAGAGAAGGCGGTAGATCTAGAGAAAGTCTGTCGGTCCTGCGCAGGTCTCGCATGGGGAGAAGACGTGAAATGTGACAGTCGAGATTGTCCCGTTTTCTACACCAGGACGAGGCACATGGCAGGTTTACGAACTACAAAGATAGTCACGCAAAGAGTCATTGAAGTCTTAGAGGAGCTTGGGGGTGGTGCATTGGATTGGTGAGCATTAGGCAACGGCGATATTGGTGTCAAGGGCGCATACATATGATACCCATGGGATAGCATAGAACATCCATTCATTTTACATGAAACACAAAAGCCATGTGTTCCTTTTCCTGGTTCAGCTGGAAAAGTCCAAGTACCATGCAAGCCGTAGGGTCATGCAGACCACCCAGAGCCTCGTAGATCTAGACATCTCTTTGACAATTGGGTACTAACAACTATTACTCAAGGGCCAAAAGATGTGGTCTTCACCTGGAATTACACTTCGATCAATGAGATAACGAAGCGAGCAAAGAGTGCCGCCCTTCTGTCAGACCCTCCTGGGAAGGCGGAACCGACCACTATACATACCTTAAGGTACCTTACCTTATTCTCGCGCAGCAACTACAATGAGCGCGTTATCTTCGAGCCATAAAGAGTCGCCTACGGCGTAATGAGCCTTTCGATCACATTGATTGCCACCTATCTCCTCGGTGGCCTAACCTTTCTACCCATCGTCCTAGTCATCCTCCTCTTACACGCGTTTCTCACATTTCCTCGCCGCGGGTCGCCCCCCTACGCCTCCGAACGCTCCTCAGATGATCTCCATAACTCCCAAGACGATGAGCGAAATATCAAGTCCGGTGCCAACGCTACAGAGCTTGCAGAGAAATTCCATCGAAGCCACGAGCCCGATGTTGCCGCCGGCTACTTCGCAGTATGTCGAGAGTACGTGCCTGGAGGAATCAATGGGAAGCCACCGGAGCGGACTACGCCGGCTGGGGCGATAGTAGCTACGGAAAGCCCGAGTGTGTATCAGAGCATGTACAGAAGCATATTCGACCGCAGGCAAGGTCCGACTCTGGACCCTGGCAAGGCCAATGGCAAGACTGTCAAAAGAGCTCGTAACGTCTTCTTCGTGGTGCTTAGACATGGGCATTTGATGCTTTACGAGGATTCGGAGCAGATGGAGGTGAAGCATGTCATATCACTAGAGCATCACGATGTCAGCATCTACGGAGGCGACGAGACAACGCCAATACCGGAAGGCGAGTTGTGGATCAAGAGAAATGCTATACGTTTAGCACGGAGACCTGGTCTGAAAGATCCCATTTCTGCCTCCAAGCCTTTCTTCCTGTTCTCAGAGAATTGCTCGGATAAAGAGGACTTTTACTTCGCGTTATTGCAAAACCAAGAGGTCAAGCCAGATACGCCAGACAACCGTCCGAGACCACAGCAATACGAGACCGTTCACATTATCGGGCTCGTGCAAAAGCTCCATTCATCGGAGGAGCATTTGCAGACAAGGTGGATCAACGGTCTCATTGGCAGGCTGTTTCTAGCTCTATACAAGACTCAAGAGTCTGAGGACTTCATACGCAAGAAGATTACCAAGAAGATTGCTAGGGTCAAGAAGCCGGCTTTTCTCTCAGACATTGTCCTTCGAAAAGTCGACATGGGTGAAAGCGCGCCTCACATCACCAATCCCAGACTCAAGGATCTTACCATTGACGGCGACTGCTGTGCTGAGGCGGACTTCAAATACAGCGGTAATTTCAGGCTAGAGATTGCGGCTACTGCTAAGATCGACCTGGGTACGCGATTCAAAGCTCGAGAGGTCAACTTAGTGCTCGCAGTGGTTGTCAAGAAGCTCTATGGTCATGCTTTGGTCAAGTTCAAGCCGCCTCCAAGTAATCGAGTTTGGATCTCCTTCGAGACAATGCCGGACATGGAAATGACGATTGAACCCATCGTGAGCTCCAGGCAGATCACGTACGGTATCATCTTACGCGCAATCGAGAGTAGAATAAGGGAGGTTATGGCAGAGACTCTCGTCCTGCCACATTGGGATGATATGCCTTTCACAGACACAACTCACCAGAACTTTCGAGGTGGTATATGGACCGACCAGGCTGCCAAAGACCAGCTTCCTCCTGAGCATACCAAGATTCCGGACGAGGCGCCAGAGGACGAGACCGAGGTCGATATGGACCCAGCCTCAGTCTCTCAAATACCGCCCAGAAAAAATGATGGAAAGTCTACGAATCTGTCTGAGTTATTCAGTGTCCCTTCTCCGGGCCATCTACCAAAAGCGGCGAGCATCTCGACTGCAATGCTCATAGACAGCACCAAAGATGGCACTTCTACTGGCATACAGAAGTCTACAGAACCTCCCAAGGCCTTGAGATCACGCTCGTTTGCATCAGCCGCTGACCCGTTGGTTAGCATGGATAATGCGAACATGGACTCCATACATTTAGAGAAGAAGCGCAAGCAAAAACAGGATGCAACTAGTGCAATGATGGCCATCTCCAATCGGTCGCGGCCTACATCACCGAACGACGACTTCAATGGCTTGGGTCATGAAGTACCTAACACGTTATGGGAGAACAGCCAAAAGTGGAATAGTAGGTCTTCGACTGCGTCTGAATCCAATGATCCAATGGAGCAAACCGTCAATCGAGGTCTGCCTACAGACAGCCCTCAGATGTCACTACCACTGACCCCTACAAGCACAAGCTCACGTTCCACCATGTCAGTTCTCAGCAGTGATGCATCACATCCGAAAGCATTACAAGCAGATAATCGTAGTGCAACAAACACGGAGAAGCGACAATCCATAGCAGCCATTGGTGCAGCTACCGCAGCAGCTAAAAATTGGGGCTGGGGAGTGCTCAATAGGAGCGCGAACCAAAAGCATCAGCATGTGCAAGATCCCGATCGTGCTGGAACTCCCAACCATCCGATTGGACGAGGCCGCCCACTGCCTCCACCTGGTCAGCCGTTACCCTTCCCAGAAGGTGCTCGCTCGAAGCCAGCTGCCCCTGCTACCCCGAAAAGGAAGCCTCTTGCACCACCGACTCTACCTCAGAGAAGGCAAGATGAGACCAAGTCTCGTCCAGATGCGCCACCTCCGCTCCCAATGCGGAAAAGGCAGGGCTCAGCATTTGCTGACAGTCCAAGCGACGAAGGGATACTCGTTGTTGAAGTTCCGCCTGACTCTGAACCTTCCAGTCCAGTCGAAGACAAGCAAGAAGAGCCTGTTAGCGGCGCTCAACTTGAGAAACGCGAAAAGACGCCGTCGGCTAGTGTTTCCGAAGACATGCCTCCAGATAAGCAGACCACTATTCCCGATCAACCGGACTCCGCAAAATAGCGCAACTCTTACAACAACGAGAGTGTTCTATCTAGTTGGCAAGCGGCGCAAGAGGAGGAGGCAAAGGGCGGATGATGAGACCACTCCCTCTCCCAAGAAGAAGGGCGGTCGTAAGCCTAAGGCTGTTGCTGCCGCTGAATTGAATTTTCCCAATACCGAGGCTGCCAACGGTGTCGCTACCACGGAATGCACTGCTGCGGCCGCCGACGTCATCCCCACTCCCACCATGAACCGTCGCGGTCCCAACTAGCCCAAGGACCCTGACGCTTCCCCAGCGAGGCCTGCCAAGAAGCGCCCAAACGATGGCTCGACTGCCACCAATACCCAGGTCGATGGAAATTTCATGTTCGGTGATGGAAACGCCAACATCAAGACCGAAGACCAGGAGGCCGACGATCTTCCTCTGGATAGAGAGGAGCAGAAGCTGTTGAAGGAGGGTCTTGAGGCTGGGAGTTTCATCGGCCATTCTCAGAGCTTCAACTTCTTGACGATTACATTGATGCGTTACTCTGCTAGCGTTTGTAAGACCATTTTCCTTCCTTGTACATTAGTCAAATGAACACATTAGGTGAAGAAGGAAGCTGAGTTGAAGGGTTCGCAAGGCGATACGTTCCGCTACTGAAGCGACCTCTCCAGACTACTTTTGCCATCACTCCGTCCAGCGCTTACCGAACCCCGAAAGCATTTTGAGAGCTTCGTAGTCAAGCACTGTATGAATGAGTCATGCATGTAATTTGCTATTGCCGACTCGGTATTCTGCGGGTGATAACGGGCTAAGTAAAGACATAGATGTAGTTGAAGATATTGTTTGATTCATCTATAGATTTGCTAATTTTTGGCAGATATCTACCTACATACTAGTATGTGTATTCCACTTCGTGATGACAACGGGCAATGGTATCAAAGAACGCATGTTTCAGACGAAGCACCGAGACTCTTCACTTCTCATTTGGACGCCGTAACAACCTTGATGACGCACCAAATTTGCGTTAGAACAACTCCTATGGGGTCGTAGATGCAGTAGTCCCAACGTGCTGTACCTTCCAAAAGAGGGCCCCAGCGGATCTGAGTGATATTAAACGGGGCTCCCACTGGGATAGGCCCCATGGTCACCTGGTCCGAATCTGCCGCTACCTGAAAGCTGTCGATTATTGGACCGTTACTTATGGTGACGAGCAAAGGATCGTTGATTAGGCGGCATTGACAGCCAGCTGGTATCTCATCTGGGCCCCGATTGACGAGGGTAAAGGTTTGAGGGAATTTAGTATTCAGTAGTATCGAAGTGTAGTCAGGGTTGCTTTGACTCATAAGCTGAAGCCCATATCGTGTTGCGTTGGTCGTAGCGTAAGTAAATTGGGCTTGTAAAAGGAGCAATCCGACTTAGAGGTTCATCTCGCTGTCCGCTTTTCACTAGATACTATTTATTGGAAGGTATCATTAGATGAGATTAGATTAGAAGCGACTTACGAAGACCAACTATTCCGACTCCATTATCATCGATGATTCCAATCATGGAGCCAGAATTTCCTTGCCAGCCAAGATATAGAGTGCATGCCCCAGTCGTACAAAGCTCCGTGATGCACTATTCTAAGATTAGGTCGAGAAATCTGCTAGAAATCTGGCCTCTATAAAATTAGGAGTAAGTACCAATTAAGTTCTTTAAGAATGTTGAGAATACCTACTCCTACTTGCTGGAACATCTTCTCCCGCTCCACTTTAAAGAGCTCCGCAAGTCCGTTAACATATTCATCAAATCCATCACTCTTATCAGCGGCATAGACAACGCTCCAAGCGTATCGACCCGTATGGCCCGCAGACAGGAGTTGGAAATCTTCAGAAGACATCCAGTATTCAAAGTCTTGTGAACCTTCGTTGAGGCGAAATATCGCGATGTCTGAGTCGTTGTCTACACAATGTAGATATGCTGTGCGTGTGTCAGGATCTAAAGTCGTAGTGAGCGATTGTGGTGGTGTATTATACGCAAGGACATTTACCCTGAGGACCATCCGGAGCAGCACGGCTATGGAATCTTGTAGAAATCCTGGCATGTTCCCGACCAGGTGATTGTAGAAGTATAAGGCTTCTAAGGTTTCGAAGTCGAACGTGTCTTGTTTTTATAAAAATTCGACGCTCGTAGCAGAAACCAAAGGTCGTAAATTGAGCTGGTGCCGAGGATTGCTGAAGAGCAGCAAGATGCCCGTCGATATATAAATTGTCTGCAGCAAGGCCAGCCTTCTCGATGGTAGGTACACACTTTATTACGACTAGAATTCGATGAATATAGGTGGTGGAAAGGGAGTACGAACCTGCGTATTCTGAAGATCAAGATTATTCGCTAAAGCTTGCCTGTCGTATTCTACCATGCCCTTATCGGGGAGATACCGACCTTCGGCCCAAGTTCTATGCTCATAGTCCACTTTCAAGGCCCCAAAATGATGTTGACTTGAGCTACCAAATGAATGGAGGCTTAACAGGGCCATCGGTGATAGGGTCTTGGTGTTTATTGACGAATTTGGAGGAGGAGCAGTCGCCTTGTTACGAGGACGAGCCCAAGGAGTCCAATAGTCACAGAAATCGTAGGTTAAGGATTTTTGGATGCAAGAAGTAGAAAATATTAGGTGGAATTGAGATTCGCTGGGTTGGGATTTCAATAACAGGAGCAGTACCGGTAGGGAAAAACACAGTAACAGTATTTTCTTAATTAGAATACTAGAGCCTACGGTGGTCAGTAGGTGGATGTTGCTGTTGCAATGTTGTGAGTTTACAGTGAAACGTAGAAGATTGTTGATAATATCTAGAGACCGGATAAGCCTTTGTCTAGGTCGAAGAATATTCATGATTTTAGCATTAGCGAGTTTTAGGCATCACAATTTGACCGGCAAGCGGGCTTTCTGATAGCTCCTGTCGTGGCATGAATGTACTCATGAAGGCACACCATTTCCCCCTAAAGTAACTTACCTTGACGATTAAGTTTTCGTCTCCTTGTCGCTCCCTAAGGCAGTCCTCTCCGAAGTGGCGCGTTGCCAAGCCTTGGAGGTCGTAAGGCTGACGACGACTCTGTAATACGTGCCTAAATTCATACTATCGAGAGCCTGCCTTATGGTACACTTGGGCCGGCCTTTTCCCTGTCCAAGTCGTCGAGTTCAATTCTACCTCACCCAACCATGTCGTACGGCTATGGAGGCACAAGTACTCGTAACGTGGACTTGGGCAAGTAAGCAGCCCTTTCGTGATGGGGAATCTGTGTACAAAGCCATGAATTTGACCATTCAGCAGGTCCGAGACTGACCTTGCGATCAACATTCGTAAGGCGACTAGCATAGGTTAGCCAGAACTGCAGACACACGGGATTTGAATTCATACTAATGCTCATTATCAGAGGAAACCGCCCCGAAGAGTACGCTTCCTGCCGGACCGATTGCCCTCTCAGCTTACCAGTGCTAGGGAAACATGTCCGAGCATGTATTGTATACACTTGGGACCATAAGTCTTCGCAGTCTTTCTGGGCTGGCATGAAAGTGCAGCCCATCCTCGCCGATGAAGTACAAACATTCAAGGCTCTAATTACCGTCCACAAAGTGCTACAGGAGGGGCATCCAATTGCAGTGAAAGAGGCGCAAGCAAACATAAATTGGCTAGAGAGTTTGACACGAGGTGTCTCTGGGGAAGGCCTACGAGGTATGCATGAGGATCTTGCTGGGAATTGATGATGGACTTTGCTGCGGAAGCTCTGCTGCCACGGAATACAGAAGGAAGCTGAAATCTGGGGTAGGGTATGGGCCGTTATTACGAGACTACGTCTACTTTCTCTTGGCAAAGCTCGCCTTCCACCGGCAGCATCCGGAATTCAACGGCCTGTTTGAATATGAGGAATACATTAGCTTGAAATCGATAAACGATCCAAATGAAGGGTAAGAGGCAACCTTGGAATTTGCCAAAAACTACTTGCTGACTCGTAGAACAGCTATGAGACAATCATGGACCTTATGACCCTTCAGGACCAAATCGATACTTTCCAGAAGCTCATATTTGCCCACTTTCGAGGCGGTGCAAACAATGAGTGCAGGATTTCAGCGTTGGTTCCATTGGTGCAAGAAAGCTATGGAATCTACAAGTTCATCACCAGCATGTTACGAGCAATGCATACAAGTACGTTTCAAGACGATGAGGCATTGCACAGGCGAACACTAACACGCTGTAGCAACTGGTGATGATGAGGTTCTTGAACCATTGCGTGGGAGATACAATACTCAGCACTACCGCCTCCTGAAGTTCTACTACGAATGCTCCAACCTCCGATATCTGACAAGCCTAATACAAGTTCCCAAACTGCCTCAAGAACCTCCGAGCCTATTGGGTGAAGACGAAGATCGACCAGCTTTGCCACGTCGGCCAAAGCGAGAAGTCGAAAAGCAAGAAGAGCCTGCTCCGCCAAGATCTCCTCCACCGGGCAATGCTCCAGATCCGGAGCCAATCAACGAATTCTGGAAGAATGAACAGCGGCGGCAGCAAGAGGAATATGATACAGAGCAGCGAAGACTACAAGACCAATGGAATCAGCAACAGTACCAGCAACAACTGGCTCAGCAACAAGCAGAGCGAGACTTTGAAGAGCAGCGGCGACAGCAGGCCGAGCAACAGCGGCTAGCTCAGGAGCAATTGATGCGTGACCAGTACCAAGCACAGACGCAAGGGCGGATGGCGGAGCTGGAGCGAGAGAACCTCAATGCCCGAGCACAGTACGAACGAGATCAATTGATGCTTGAGCAATATGATCGGAGGATGAAGGATCTGGAAAATCAACTCAATCAACTTAATAACAACTTCAACCAACAAACTTCATCGAAAGATGACCAAATAAGGGCCCTACAAGAACAAGTCAATACATGGCGGACGAAGTACGAAGCACTCGCCAAGCTTTACTCTCAACTAAGACACGAACATCTAGAATTGTTGCAGAAGTTCAAAGGCGTCCAATTGAAAGCGGCATCAGCACAGGAAGCCATCGACAAGCGGGAAAAGCTTGAACGTGAGATTAAGACGAAGAACCTGGAGCTGGCAGATATGATTCGTGAGAGGGACAGAGCTCTTCATGAGAAGGATCGCCTAACAGGCGGCAACAGGGAGGAGCTTGACAAATTGAAGCGAGAGCTCCGGTTCGCTCTTGAGAAGGCAGACAATGCTGACCGAGCTAAAGGCTCAGAGCTGTCTTCGATGCTGGCCAAGTACAACCGGGAAATGGCCGACCTGGAAGAAGCTCTGCGAAATAAGACCCGTGCTCTAGACGATGTCCACTCCAAATTCGGCGAGCGAGACGGCGATCTAGAACAAGAGCTACGGGCCAAAGAAGAAGAGCTCGAGATCTACAAGTCCGGCATGGACCAAACATTGCTCGAGCTTGACGAGCTTAGGAAGAACGGCGGCGATACAGACAAAGCGCTCGATGAGCAGATCGATCAGGTCCTTTTGGCGAACATACAGAAGATCCACGATATCATCGACTCTGTGCTGCAAGCTGGTGTTCAGCGTGTAGATGAGGCTCTATACGAGCTCGACTCTTCAATGCAAGCTGGAAACCAGAACGCATCAGCACCTTACGTCCTCTCCCAAGTCGAGAAGGCATCGGCCAGCGCTACCGAATTTTCTACAGCCTTCAACAATTTCATCGCCGATGGCCCCAATAGCCCTCATGCTGACATCATACGCACTGTTAACGTCTTTGCTGGCTCCATAGCAGATGTGCTCAGCAATACCAAGGGGCTCACGCGCTTTGCGACAGAAGAAAAGAAAGCCGATCAGCTGGTAAATGCAGCTCGCCAATCAGCACAGTCGACAGTCAAGTTCTTCCGCACTCTTCAGTCGTTTCGTCTCGAAGGCCTGGAAGACACTCAAAGAACAGACGTGGTAATCAACAACAACCACGAAGTACTGATGAATCTGCAAAGGCTCTCGAAGCTGGCTGACGCTTTCGCACCCAGCTCTGGAAAGCTCATAAATGCCAAGGGCGATCTTGGTGACCTTGTGGACACAGAAATGACCAACGCAGCGAAGGCCATTGACGCTGCAGCGGAGCGCTTGAATAAGATGATGAACAAACCAAGAGAAGGCTACAGCACCTACGAGCTCCGTATTCACGACAGTATCTTGCAAGCCGCTATAGCTGTCACGAATTCCATTGCACAGTTGATCAAAGCTGCCACAGCCTCGCAACAAGAGATTGTCAAGGAAGGCCGTGGCTCCTCGTCACGAACAGTCTTCTACAAGAAAAACAATCGCTGGACCGAGGGTCTGATCAGTGCCGCAAAGGCTGTTGCCTCCTCCACGAATACGCTCATCGAGACGGCGGACGGGGTTATCAGCCAACGCAATAGCCCCGAACAGCTCATCGTTGCCAGCAATGGTGTCGTAGCGTCAACTGCACAACTCGTAGCGGCCAGCAGAGTTAAGGCGACATTTGGAAGCAGAACGCAAGATCGTCTGGAAGAGGCCAGCAAGGCTGTTGGTGCGGCTTGTAGGAGCATGGTAAAGCAGGTTCAGGACATCATCAGTCAGAGAAACAGGGATGAGGGTGAGGAGGTGGATTACGGCGCTTTGAGTGGGCACGAGTTCAAGGTTAGGGAGATGGAGCAGCAGGTTCGTGGCATCATCCCCAGGTCCTATGCTAGGGCTACACTGACTTCTTTGCGACTTCAGGTGGAGATCCTACAGCTAGAGAACAATCTCAATGCAGCCAGACTTAGATTGGGCGAGATGCGGAAGATCTCGTACCAGGAAATTTGAATGCGTGGAGGCAGCGAAGAGGAGCCTTGGACTGTACGGGCTCAAATGCCAGCCTCTGATCTGCCGGTCTTGATCAAAGGCGAGAATCACTGGGCTCTTGTACAGCAACACAGCTCGGATTAGGCAGAGACCAGTGTATCATAAGTCTGATCTGTACTACCTCACATGCATGGGCACAGATGAACAAGGAGCATTTGCATAGCAGACAAAACATCTCAATAACACAAGTCCCTTTCCTCCACACAACAAGAAAGCAGTAGAAACATCATAGCATCAAGCAAACAGCCTCGCCCTTAATGAGAAGACTAGTACGACACGATAAGCGCTGCAATCCTTGTCGTTGCATTGCCAAGAAAGCCTCTTCTCCGCCACGCCGCCGCTAGAAAGTACTCAAAGTCCACCACCACACTTCTTTCCATCTGAGCTTTTTGTTGGGGTTTTTTTTTGTTTTCAATTTGTTGCAATCTACCTATCTATGTGCTGTTGACTGTGTTCGTGTACTGCAGGAATCCCTGCGAAAATCTGTGCGCTTGAAAAAAAGAACTCTCGTCCGATGAGCCGCCAGGGAGTAATAGTGTATCATGTCAGAAACCTTCGCTTGTGCTCATGTCAGAACCGTAATCTGACGGAACACCACGAAAAGAGCATCGTTCGACCTTCGCCTGTGCCTGATGACAATGTACACCATAAGGATGCGGTGTGTCCTCATGCCTCCTACGTACGTATCCGTCTCTTTCCGCCAGTATGTGACATGTCCATTTTACCAATGGCGTGTGTGTATGAAAGCAAGTACCCAGTGTTGAGACTCGAAGTCTAGCGGAACACTATTTAAATAATATTGTTCGACTTTCGTATTTTTGGTGACAATGTGCAGCACTATAACGATTTGGTGTATCCACAAATTCGTACCGCCGCTCATATATATCTTTAGGTCCTCGCGCTAGCATAGGACGTTTTGTCTGACCGATGACTCATGTACGAGATCAAGTATCCAGCTTTGCGGTTCATTTATGATAAGAAGATCTGGCTGTCACATCCAACGCAATCCAAGCGTGAGCATAATGAGAACGAAGTAAACCATGGAAGAACAAACTGTGATTGGTTCGGAGACGCACAGCACGTTGCCGATATGTGGATTGGATATGACCTTGCTGGCAAGGTCTCGGCGTAGGTCGATCTCGCAAGGATTCTGCAGCTTTCGGCTTGAACGCGTGAAGGAACAGCTCGGGACATCTGCTCTACGGGTGAAAGCCACTGTGCTTTCAAAAACAGGCTGTAATATCAGCACCAGTGACCGCATATTTCGTAACGTTCAATTCGGTATCTCAATCTCGAAGATCAGGTATATTGTGATTGTGCTCTGGACGAGGCACGAGGTGAAGTTCCGTGCAGTAGGTTCTTCGCAAAAAGCTTGTACGCGACGGCGGTCCAATGCTCATTGTCAGATCCTGTTGGGCATTTACGAATCTTTTGTCGACGGCTCGCCGCATCGCTGTACATTGGGAAGCGCGCAGGATATGATCATCATGGCTATGTGGCTTCCCTTTGATGTGGAGGCTTGTACATCGCGTGTGATTTCCGTCAGAGCTCAAGAACCTGGCCAGAGGTAATTGCCTAAGTATCTGACAGCACATTCACAAATGCGAAAATGATAATATTTCAATGTCTTGCTTGGACCAAGTCCTGGAAAAGGAGCACGCTTAAGCCAAGGCCTGTCAATCAGAGCAGACGTTGATATGAAGGTTGGAATTAGGCACGTTTTGCTATCGCCATGCAGGACTGCACGATTGCCATCCAGCCACTAGCTTTCTTTTGTTCTTTGACCGAGCTCGCACACATTGCGCCTGCTCTCGAAGCTCAGAATTCCATCGAAGATCGCACTCGTACACCATTGTACCGCCTCAGACTGTCTTAGCCTGGCTTGCGTAAGTTAGCTTGAACAGAGTGTGGGCTTTCGGAGCATCTGCGAATCATGTACTCACCTGCCTTGCCTAATGACGACAGTAGGGTTTCTGGATGTTGTACTTATAGATGACGAATCCTCCCCTGAGCCTTTGAAGGTGCATTGAATACTTCTGCACCGCCTTCTTCAATTCAGATTTGAGATGGCGTAATGCGCGAAGGCGAAAGTTCTTGACTGCAACTTAAATGGGAGGTCAGCTATAGTATCCATTATCTGCGCAAACGTAACTTACACCAGGCATCGATGGCATCTTCGTCAACCCCTGAGACAATCGATAGGAGCTCACACTCAGCTTCGTTGGGCTCTAGAGAGTCTTCGTAGAATTGCTCAAACAGCTCCTGCGTAGCTCTTGTGAGATCTTGGTCTGGTGGAAAGACGCCGGTAAGTTGAGCTGTGACTTTCATTTGCCTGGCAATTCTCATGAGCACAGTTTTCAGAAAAGACTTTCTCCCTTACTCTTCAAAAGAAGCACGGATAGCACAGCGAAACTCGGTGCACATCTTCCTATACGCAGGAGAATTCAGAAGCTTCGTTGCTATGATTGAATTCCTCTTGAACATTGTGTGAATTTCCACTAGTTTGTCGGTTTGTACACGGCCTTGAGAACGTAGTACCACGCGCTGGCCGAATTTCAAGGGCTCATGAGAGCCAAACACACGCAGACGCTTTTTCTTCTTGATGAACTTCCGAAGCTTTTTCTTCTCGATGCAGCTCAATGAGAGCTCGCGCATTCTAGTCCACAAAGCCCTCGCGTCACCCCGGCTCGCATAAGCCGGTCTATGTCGTGCTTTTCGCGCTTCCGGCATGATTCGAGTAGGTGTTATGAGAATTGAAGCGAGAGAAGCCATGGTTAATGTCTCTAGGAAACTTTGTTGTACTTGCTGAAGTGTTGAATCTTCGAGATCAGAAGCTTGGCATATCTAGGGAGGTTTTAGCCGCGGTGGTGGGTTGAGGTTTTTGGTGGAAGTGATCGGTAAACAAAGAAATCCAGCCCCCTTTTTCCGGCTAGCGCGGGATTTCCTTCACAGATTCCCACTTACAATCAAGTCTTCCTCAAAATCTTCCACCAACCACCAACTCACTCACATACGCAAAATCTCCAGGGCGCTGTGCGTCGACCATCTTTTCGGTCGTTGTACAGCTCGGATCTACGTCTACGTGCTTTAACGATTAGCATCGCTTCGCACAATTCTCCTCGCATCCTTTTTCATTTGATCTAAGACTTTTCAACCCCGCTTTCATAATTCCTACACCTCAAGCAACATGAATAACGCAGCTCCAATGGTTGTTGCATCGCAAGCTCCAGTCCCTACACTCATCGATAGCCTTTGGCAAGTGTATGCTCGGAACATCATCTCAGGCTTGCAATATGATATTGATTTGCCTAATCACTTCGCCAACATCATTGGTCAAGAAGGGATCGCAATGATCGCAACTCGCTTTCGGTAAGACCTAGGCGCTTCATCAAGAATCTTGGACAGCGCTGACTTCAATCTAGATATCTCATCCAAGCCCCAGTGACGATCGTTGATGATTCTGGACTTGGACTGGTGAAGATTACTCCTACGCGGAATCCTTCTGGACACGAGATTATCATGCCAGAAGTCCAAAAGCACAAAGCCAAGGCTCCCAAGCAAGCCAAGGTCGCTCGTCCACCCAATGCCTTCATCCTCTACCGTCAACACCATCACCCGCTCGTCAAAGCCAAGAATCCAGAACTCCATAACAATCAGATCTGTAAGTGCTTCAGGACTTTCTGAAAACAATTAGACTAACAGCTTGCAGCGGTCATTCTTGGGACGCAGTGGAAGAACGAGCGCGAAGACATCAAAGCTCAGTTCATCGCCCTAGCCAAGCAACTCAAGGTCAAGCACGTTCTCGAGCATCCTGATTACCAGTATCAGCCCAGGAAGCCAAGTGAGAAAAAGCGACGAATGACTCGCCGCAAAGCAGCTGCTCTTGCTAATGCAAAGTCTACAACCTCCGCCACCTCAGCCTCTGCAAAAACGAAGGACACTTTCACTACAAACGAGATCGCAACATTGCCGGAGCTGACTAGAACTCTCGGTGGTAACGTGGAGTTGGAGCTTGGTGACGAGAACGTCGACGACAACGTGCTCGCGGCTATGCTGGAGCAATACAACAATTCTCTGCCGCCCCAGACCAACAGCCCAGCCGCCGCTATGATCATACAGGCTAAGCCTCCAGTTATCTACGACGAGCTCACCGAAGAGGCACAGAATGACAGCAACTTCTATTCCAGCATGCACGACTTCGACCCCTTCATGACAGACGACGAGTTCAACGCCGAGCTGAATCAGTGGGAGTTTGACCCAGTCACCAAGGAGAACATGCTTGCTTTCACCACTCAATACGATCAGCAGCAGGAATCCACCTACTTCGACGCTGAGCTTCGACGTACGTCGGAGGAGGCATGATGGGTTTCTTGCGAGCCGGTGTTCATGGGGAACGCACTGCTCTTTTCTTTTCAGCACACACAGCGCACACGTACACACGGGGAATCAGCAACGATTGTTTTACGAGGGAGTCCAGTCATGTAATTAGAGGCGTTGATCAGTAGATAGCAAATCCAAGAATCCCAACATGTTTCTCCACATTCCTCCCACCAAGACATGTCTCTCCCAATGCGGCCAGCTCGCATTCCCCTCACCCTCCCCAAAACAGCTCTGGCGCAGCGGTGGCAAAATTCTAGAGCAATCACCCAACCTCCCCCTTTTCCATTTTCCATTTTCCATTTTCCATTTTCCATTTTCCATTTTCAGATTCTCAAGTGAATCCCAACCTCGTCACTTTTTCTTCCCAAACACTAAAGCGAGACCAAAGTGGATCATCAGCCCTACCTCCCAACCTCCTTCTTTTCTGAAACGTGAGTTTGCCACCTGACAACCGGAAATAAGCTTTCTACCTCCTTTTTTGCTTTTTGCTGATCGAGCTGACAAATCGAAGTGAACACCAACCTCCCCTTTTCCGACAGCCCCATGGGAAGTCGGAACAGATACGGTGCGTCATAGGTTTAGCCTGCGCAAAAGGTCGAGGGTGGGAGGGCAGTGAGCGGAGATATCTCTTGTCACAGTAGCAGGATGCGCAAAGGTTGATGGCAGATTTTGAGGCTATTGTGCATCATGTAGATAGATACCTGGCCATTGAGTAAAATCATCTTCCTCAACGTCAAATGCCAGACGTGGCTTTTCCTTCCATGGCACCCAGTCTCTCCAAGCAGTCCACGTATTCGCCCGTGGCCTCAATCTCCCACAGAGAAAGCCCGGAGGGACTCATCCCTTCCTCCTCTCTCCACGCGCGGCTTCTGGTCAGCGACACCTGGTCCCTTTGAATTATATAAGCATCGAGTGCGCTCCTTCTCGAGGTCTGAAGCACGCTTGAGAGCTTCGTCGCATACCAGCTTGCAGCTTGCACAACATTGTGCCCCCAGAACGACAGAGCCTTGTAACTTTGTAAAGTCCAACTCTCGTAGAACCATTCATCCGCCATTAGCTACGTTCGGATTCCAGTCGCTGCACCAGATAAATGTCTGGCACCGCCATTGCGTGTTCTTCTCTTTGGCCCCACTTGGACCCAGCGGCCGTGGACACATCCAGAAGGATCGTCCAAGATTCATGCCAGGTTTCTTCGTCAGAAGAGTGATACATGGTTCTTCGTGGCCCTCACATCGAGGCGCTGCTGGCCTCGTGAAGAGCTTTGACCATGACTCCTTGCTCTCCACGGGATCGTGTACATTCTCGTTGTTACGAGCTGCTAGCCGAGAGTTCCCATTCGAATGTAACTCAATCAACCTAGCTGGAGTGTTTGCATCGCGTGGTGTGCTGTCGGCAGAGCTTGGGAAGCTGGCAGCACCGTCGTAGGTCGCTGGTGGCTGTTTGACTTCGAGAATCTCGGCAGCTGGTTGAAGCGTCGGACTATCGGTCTCGTTATTCTTCTGGGCTTCTTCACCCTCCTCCGTCTCAGCGGCAGGAACGGCTTTCGGCTTAAAGAAACCTTTGAGACTCTGTTGTCCCTTGCCCACTACTGAGGGGGCGGCTGCTGCGGACCCAGGTTTGGTACGTTTCGAGCTCTTGCTGGAGGACACTTCGGCCACCGATCGCTTTTTGCCCGCTACGGACGGAGAGCTTGCTGGGATCAGAGGCATAGTCGCAGGGAAGACTGGTACATTTGCCGCAACTGGAGTTGGAAGATCTTTTTCTGGACTCTTCTCGAGGAGTGTTGTGGTGCCTGAATCTGGCGCTTCTTTGCTAGAGGCGCTTGTGCTTTGTGACTGCTGGAAAGACGGCTTGCGAGCGAACATGTCGCGTATGTTCCTTCGCCCGAAGAACTCTGGTATGAGTTTTCCAGATAGAGGCAGAGGATCGTTGGCTGCAGAGTACTCTCTTTGGCGTTTGCCGTCCACGAACATCCCCGTTGGGTTCATGACATCTCGTGCGTCACGCTCCTCTCCATTGATGAATATCTTGTCTTCCATTGTTGCATAGACAGGACAATGATCAGAACCCTAGTCCTGTTAGCCTTGATCTACCACACACGAAACGAAGGCCGCACCATTAGTCCTTCTTGAATATTGGAGTCTGAGAACCAGCTTTTCATTGCCAGGCTACAAAGCACGTAGTCAATCCTAGCTCCGCAATTTCCAGGTCTTGCGTTGACCTTCTGTTCCCAGCATGTAAACATCCCTTTCCGATCAGGATGGAACGCTCGACAGATATCCCACATGACCGGGTTCTCTCTGCCCTCGTCCCTATCCCCAAAGACCTTGCCATCTTCTAGTAGATGGTTGAAGAGCCGTCGAGCAGGTGTAGAAACGAACTCGAGGCCCGTCAAGCCTTGCTTTCGCATGGAAGCCTCAGCATTGGCAGCATCCAGCTCCTCCCTCGATACATTCAAATCGCCTGTGAGGAAGACGTTCTTGCCCATCGCAATCAGATTTCGAATTCGAGCGTCAAGGACATCGAGAAAGCCACGTCGGAAGTCATCTCTGGTTTCATCACGGTTCGCTGGACTGTAAATGCCCAAGATAACGAACGCTGGGAATTCGAGAATCACACATCGACCCTCAGAATCGAGAGTCGTGGCGTCAATGACGGAAGCTGCTAGCTGTGAGGGTGTAGGATATCCACCGATTTGCTGCTCTTCCTGCAGGTCTGAGAAGCTCGTAGAGGAGTTTGGTGGGCAGAGGATGCCAGTGATGCCTTCTTCAGCGCGAGTTGGAGCGCAGACCGATTGTCTCGTGTAGATAACGACGCCAGAATAGCCTGTACGCTGTCAGAAGCCAGCCTGGCAGCTCTACTATGGGTTCTTACCCTTCTTATGGCGAGGAAGGCTGAAGTAGCAGTCCCATCCTGGAACGAGTACCATATCGTCAGAGAGATCCTTGCGCTGAATTTTGGTTTCCTGGAACACCACAATATCGGCTTCGAGTATGTCGAACATAGCCTGAGTGGGTAAGCCCGTATCCTTAATAGCATGGTTTCTTGAGTCTTACTGCAAAGGAGCGCTTGTCTCTCCATGGCTGGTATCCAAATGGATTCCTGACCATCGTATTTCAGCAAGATGTCTCTACCGCACGGTCACTCTGTAGACAGTCTAGTATTAAGGAGGGGGTTTCATAGATTCAGAGCACGTACCGTATGCCATTGACTGCAATTCACGATTAGCTGAGAGCGTCAATGCTTGGATTGGGAAAACGATACCGTTCCAAGTCGTTATGCGTAGCCCCATGTTGCCTGCGTTCTCTTTCGGCGCTTCATAACGCTCATGGGCTCAAACACAGCATCAAGGAAAGTTGTCGCGCAAATACAAGACCAGAAAGCCGCGTTGCCTCGAAAATGTGGACGCGAGCTCTAGGGGTGACGTCTTGGGCTCAGCCCTATGGGCCTCCAAGTTCGATGGCAGCGCATCGAATCGCTGCACTCTTTACATCCATTGAAATAATCTTTGCAGAGTCACGATGCTTCCACGACCATCTATCCTACGCGCGTCCCAGCTTGTCTCCAGGCAGGTGCATAGCCCGGTCTTTCGCAATACACTCCAACAGCGCTTCGCCAGCAATGAGCCCACTAAGCTCGTGGGCCCCATGGACAACGCTTTCAACAGAGAGAGACTGGCTGTGAAGCAGCACGCTGCGGCATCCGCAGGTAGGCCTTTGCCAGCCTTTCCAGCTGAGTCGAGACTGTGCGCTGACCTCTGGAATTTAGATCTCTGGCGGAAACTCTGCATCTAGTACAACCCCCACGGACACCGAGGCAAGGGCATCAAAGGCTTACAGATCACAGCATTGTTATCCCCGCTCTCCTGATAGGATCACTCAATGCCAAGAACCTTTGGGATGAGCATTGGGAGCACTGGGAGCACATGCCACCGTTGGAGGAGCGGGTGCAATACCCGTACATGAACATTCGCACAAAGGCCTACCCTTGGGGCGATGGTGATAAGGTCAGTCGGGTCTGCTCCGGTCATATATTACCCCATCTGGCTAATTGATATGTTGGGCCGCATACAGACTCTCTTGTAAGTTCCACATCTGTTTCACTCGATTGGGTCTCGACAACGGCTAGGAAGATTGAGAGCGTTCAAAGGAGAAACTACGTATACTTGATACTTGCAGAGGGGCTACGGATGGGAATTCGCACTATTTGGTATCTTGGGAGGGATGTATGCGCAAATGCTAACAGCTTCATCCTAGCTGGAACCCAAAGGTCAACTACCACAAAAAGGACTCGTAGGATTGGCAGCGACTGGTGCGGTGCGGTCAATCGATAAGGAAGCTGGACACGTGAGGCGGAAGCTGGGAAGGGGAGATTTGGGAGTCCTGGTGCTGCTTGGTCATTGCAAGTCGTAGATCTACGTCTCATGGAAAAAATATTTTGATCACTACTCGCTTTCCGTAAATCCTTGAGGCCGATAGTCCTGCTGTGTGGGAGAAGTTTCATGGAAAAAATTATCCATCGAGGAGCAAAACCTCTTGTAGGTGCCCATTTCTGAGCTATGCAAACAAAGCCTGCCAGCCAGTACAGGCGCATTCATATTTGTTCCTTAGCAGCTCTTTTGATATCTAGGTACTTCGCTGCGCAGTCATTTGCCAGCACCGGATCACCATTCAAGTGCATGATGGTAGCTTTCTTGGCCATCATCTCACATTGGCCTTTGATGTCATTGATCTTTGAGAATTCGTCAAACGACCCGTCAATGTTATCCAGCGCCTTTGTCAGCTGCTCCTTTCGCTGCAGTGTCTCGGCCCTTGCCTCTCCTGCCATCCCCATGTGAGCATCCGCAAGGAATGAGAAGGTCTGCGCTGATAGACTGCAGTCCTCGCATTCAAGGACCTGTGGCATAATGCTTTCAAGTAGTTTCGCTGCGGCGTTGAATTCTTTGAGGCTGATTAGGATTGCAGAGACCGCGCCCACAGCTTCCCAAAGAGCTGGTAGCAGTCTGGCTCGATGAGCGAGACTTGCAGCGCGCAAGGCGACAGAGAAGCCCTTCTGCGGTATGCCCGCCTTGTCGTAAATCCGTGCTTTCAGCGTCATCAGCTTGATCCGTTGGTAGACGTCCAACTCCTCGTCGATGAGCTTTATAGCGAGACGTTCCAGTATTTCCATAGCTTTAGAGTAATCTCCACGTCTGACTTGAAGATCCATCTCCAGGATGTTAATGCTGAAGAGTAGATCCTGGCTCAGATTTGGAGGCGCTCGAAGCTGGGAGAGGACGTGCTCGGCAGCAATCAGATTATCACTACACGTCGTTAGAGGTTATGCCAATAAGGTCTTTGTGAATCTCACCAGTGAAGAAACCTCCGTAACTTCAAGAGGCCCATGTTGGCGGTCCAGTACTGCTGGTAGCGGAGTGTTCTCAGGGTCTCGTCGTCTACCTCTTCCATGCGAGCAATCGCATCCTCATATCGTCCTTTCTGAGATAGCTGCTCGATCAGGTCAGATCTTAATTCAATCTGTGGTTTCCCGGACTCCTACTAAGAATGCACTCTTGCATGTAGCATGCACGACGTCTTCGACCGGGGACTCGTCGGCGTAGCATTGAAGAAAGAGCTCTCCAGAGAGCCACGACTGACAGGTCACGCCTGATTCATGGTCAGTGACTTCCAATTTCGTTTCAAAGAGATCAGAGGACGTACCTAGTCTGCCAAAGGCAGATGACTGCATCGACATCTGACTGCCAATTGCGTTCGCAACATTCTTCGTGACGTTGAGATGCGAAGACTTCAATATGCTCTCGAAAGCATGAGCTACACTGTCACCCTATTATCAAACTTGGTAAGCAACACTTCGGCAATGCTTGAAGCGTGACAGGGTATGTTCTTACATTGCTAAGTGCCAACCTCGCCTCGCTGAGGAGAGACGTACTCAGAAGACTCCACATGCTCGTCTCCTTGGCTTTGGCTTTGAGGAATGCCAAAGCCTCCTTGTCCGTTCCCAGCACGCCCTTCCTCTGTATATCATCGATGTATTCTGGGTGAGCTTTGCCAAAATGGTAGAGCCAGCTCAGGCTGTAATTCAAACACCCCATGTCATTGTTCTCCCTTGCAGTAGATATTGTTTCTTGCATAGCAGCCACAGCCTCTGAGTAGCAACCGAAGTCTGCATGAAGTATTGCCAGGTTCAATAAAGCATACTGGTAGAATGTGCGGTCGCGGTTGTGCATTGTATAATCAAAATAGCGATGCAGGTTGTCGAAAGCTGACGAGTAGTCGCCAGCCTTCCATGAGTCCAAGAATCTGTCAACAGATATCAGCAATTAGACGAAAACAATGAGTGTTTGACTTACTTGATGTAGTGGGACAGACTGGGAATTGTAACGCCCGTCTCGACCATTTCGTGAAAATTGTGCTTCATAGCTTGTGAAAGTCGACTACCCATCCCTAAGACTTGTTCAGTGTATCTTTTGGTGATGCTTGAGCCCGTGGAATCCACCTACTCTGCATTTGATCTACCTGGTACCCCAACAGTGTCTCCACATCGTCTACGCTGACACTTGCTTCTTGTCGAGCAAGATTTCCGGAGTCTCCGTAGACGACATCTATTAGTCTGTTACCTAACTCGAGATGATCTTCCTGAAGGTTCACATCGAAGCTAGCATTCCCTGCGGTCAAATTTCTCCTCTTCCACTGTGTGAATGTAGGCGTCCGATAGGTGATGAAACTTTTCCATAGGCTTACGCCGTCGTGGAATTGGAGTCGGGTAAATTCGAGCTGGGCTCTGCGAACGAAAGATCCTAGCGGTGAGGTTCGAGACAGCAGCATGCGATTTGGATTTGGGTCAATGCCATCCTCGACCTCATTCTGCTGCTCCTCGGGCGTTTTCTGAAGCAACAACGAGAGTGCGTCAAAGAAGGCGTGCAACGCGTCGATCGAATTGATCTTCCATAATTTTTGAAGTAATAGATCCCAGACAGTCCGGCCTGGAATGCCGGAAACGTGGCTGATGAGTGCTTTCTGGAAGTTGTCGATGACAAGCGCAATCTCACGCGTATGTGTAGCAGGCCTTTCTTGAGAAGCTGCTGAGCTGACAGGGAGAATGTGTGAGACGAGAAATGACAAGACAGGTATGGTTGCTGCTAACGGTATGACGGATTCTGTGTACAGCGATATTAACGCCAGGAGCGCAATCTTCGAGGGCGTCAGATATCGTGACATTCTACGTGGTGGTGGGGACGGAGGACACCACCAACACCATGGTCTTTTCACTACTTAGATCACAGACTAAATACAAGTCAAGCAATGAGAGGGAGAATTGTGAAGGAAGAAACTTCTGTATGGCAGCGCGCCAAGCCATACCATATGCTGGGGACTTCGACTAGTAGCGCATTCGGTTTCTTGAGCCTACAGATATACTCCTAAGAGTGACTTGTATACATTCTCACAAGGAGTAGCTACATATAGGCTTCGGAAGAGTGGGGGAGGCTCGCTTTGCGGGAAGCCTTGCACTGCAAGCCTCCACCAAGCACCTCTCCCACCCGAAAACATTGTACAAAACACCTTGACAGGCTGGCGAGCCCCATATAGCATCTGCCAAACAATGACTCTCATCCGGCGTGAGTTGCGTGATGCTGCAGGCCAATACAGAACGGGAGCAACATTTTCCCATACTAAAATCGCGAGGCATTGTTCGTAAATGTAGAGCTATACATTGAGGTACCCAAGTCCAAAGAGGGGGAGGCTTTACGATATAGGTTCATATGTGTAGAGACACTTGGTTGACCTCTTTCGTTCGCAGTCATGGATTCTGTAAGCCCTTAGCCAGGGCAGGAAGGTAGCAAGGAGGGCAGCATTGTTGGTAGTCCTGTGAAATGAAAGAACGCTCGTAGAAGGGGTAGGGGCGGTGCGCGATCAAGTCCTCTAGTTCATGATGGGTTCTTTGTTGCCTCATAACTCGCCGCACCCTCACTGCGTAGTTTGGAAGTCAGTATTACTCTTTCAGGGCAGATTGTGAGTCATGAGACATGATTTGGGAGCAAGGGGTTCGCCAGACATGTGTGGCGACTCAAAAGACGATATCGATGGGAAGGGGTTGACTCAAAAAATATCACGTACTGGTGCAGTCCGTTATTAGCCCAAATTCTGCTGATGGAGAGGTCGAATGGGCCTGGAACTCTGTCCGTCAGACTGACACCTATGGTGCGAATCTTTTGTCTCATCATCTCCGTCTGCGGCTCTACCACCTCACCATGATTCGTCCTGACAAAGGCGTTGAGTTTAATAACCAAAGTCTCCCACTCGCCAGGTTTCTGGGCGTGCAATCGGTGTTGATGCAGATCGGTATATACTATAGATTCTGTTTGTATGTTGACGAAGTATTTCCTTCCATCTGATTTGACCCTCAAGACAAGGTAAGCATACGGATCCAGATCCCAAAGACTCTTTCCAAATATTGTAGCCGCTCGATCCCTATTGCGCCAACCAGCATAGCCCGTGCGCTGGACTTGTGGCCTGTTCCTTGGTAGATCCGTGGATATTGCTCCATAGAATCGGGCGTGCGCTGGCTGCGACGTGGTTTCAGGAAGTTGCTCAAGCACTGCGCTGGAGAAGCCCCCAACGTCTGCATCTGACATGGTTTTGCATATCGAAATGGTATCTGGGTCTGAGAAGTCGAGAAGAGAGTACGGTGCAGTAGGTGTGTAAAGGCCCTCTTGGTTCCAAGCTGCAGTAGAGGAGTATTAGCTTTACCAAGGTCGCCACAAGATATCGCAATTGGAAGCACACTCACCCATTTTGGTGTATCGCTTTAGTTCATCCAGGCTGCGCTTCGCAAAGCCTGCAGCAAGCAGGCGCGATGAAGCTCGCATAGCTAATATGAATTGATGTGAAAAATGATGCTACTGGATGTTGTATCAACGACCATTGGGTCGACAGGATGAGTAGGTTGAACAAGATTATACAGATCGTTACAATCGCCGCTATGGTGCTATGATCAGCGACACTATACATTAAAGTAAGAAGCGCGCAAAGATCTAAAGTAATCGTGTGAAGTGTATCTGACAGCGGACCGGAACGGCCCGCGCGGGTAGAAGCCCTAAGCAGCTGCTCTCAGCCTTGTCTATAATATGTGCACATTTTGGAGGTGGTCAAGAATCGCCAAATAGCTTGGTAAAAGGTTTCAAGCTGAAATAGTTGCCTCAAAGATATAGATCATCTCAATTACGTCGCTACAATGGCAACGAACCACACTGTGTATACAATTCCATGGTGCGAGGACAACGTCTCCAGCATCTTCTATGTTTGAACAAGATCAATGCTTTCTTGCGACAGACTGCACTTAATTACAAAATTGGCCTAACGAATGTTGGGCAATGGCCGCCAGATGACCAGCGAATATGTGCTTGTACCCCTACTCTGATCTCGGCCTTGTGTGTGCCAGGCATTGAGAGGCATACAGTGACCAAGCATGTAATTCGGAATACAAAGATCAAACGACAACAATCTTGCTCTATTCCTTGAAGCACTGGATGACCCTGAGAGCGCAAAGCTTTGATGTGAGCCAAAACAAAAGGCATGTACGCCGAAAGCTAATCAGGGAGGCAACAAAGGAGAGCAGCGGGTCAACGGTCATGGCCTTAGTACATCATGCTTGCTCGTCCCTTCTACTGCTTGATTTTTCGGTATTTGTAAGATCCCTTGAGGCTAGGTTGCCCCACTTCCACCAACGGAAGAGCAAGTGGGGTTCTGATTCCAAAAGAAAGCTCCAAAAAGCAAAGCAGCATCTTGACGGGTACATTATGGAAAGACCAACCCCGATCGTCCAATTCTCTTACCTCCAGACCTCTTGCGAGTTCCTCCAGAGAAACTTGAACCTTGCTCGATGTTCTGGCGGGTTCTCTTAGCTCGAGGCTTTGACACCCAAATGGGAATAGAGGAAGCCCAGCAGCGTCCAAACCAGTACAGAATACAAATCATCAGTCGAAATTTTCATACCCAGCCGTCTTCAGAGCTGCTTTGGGCACTGTGGAGTACTCTCAACCTTCTAGCGCATTCTGTTGGTTGGGATCTTTTACCAAGATGGGTGGAGGAAGTCGAAGTAGAACCCCAATCGGTACAAAACACAAATATTCAGTTCGAATCCAAGGCCTGCTTTCTTTAGGCCCCTTGATAGGCCCTTTGGGTGGAGTCTCGAGCATACTAGTGTGTTCTGTTGGATGGTACGCGCGGTAAACCTAGTTAGTTACCGCAAACCGTTTCTGAGACTATCGAATACACTAAGTGTATTGGAACAAGTCCATATCGTAGTATTCCATAATGTCTGATAATGACTTGTGATAGGCCAACTGCTTGTGGAGCAGAGTGGTAGCGCGGGACCGGGGTCGAGAGAGTGGTATAAAAGCAGCCCTCTTTCCCTCCAAAGAAGTCTTTCCTCTTCCATTCTACACACCACCCTCTCATACATTTTGACAAGCACCAGCTGCAGTTTCTCAGTCATACATCTTACCCAGCTCCCCAATACTCCTCATCACTTAAGCATACTTCAATCCTTCCAAGCATCTCATACATCAAAGCATCATGTCGCAGTCACCAGCCACCCCTGCTGGCAAGCAAGCCATCAACTCTGAGCCAAGCACTACTAAGTCTTCAATGGAGAAGTCGACCTTCACCTCCAAGGTCAAGCAGGCCTCTCTCAACGAGCCCTCACCAGCTAGCACGTACGGTGACACCGTCGGCAGCAGCGCACCTGCAACTCCACAAGATGCACTTGTCTCTGGTAAGCCACCACCATCACCCTATCTTACACTTCTTGCATGCTATTTATTCTTTTGCTTTGGCTGGTCACATGTTCTCTGTACCTCTCTGCCTCTTTACAACTCTGTCACTGTGTCACTGTGTCACTCTGTCTCTCTCGCACTCGCTCGCACGGAGCATCTTCCATTTCCTCAGAAGAAACAGTGTGCAGGCACTCTTGCTCTGGTATCAAGCCATCAAGCCATCATCGCCTTCAAGTCTTCTGTTGACCGGACCTACAACTGCATAAGCACATCCTACCTACTTCCCTCATCACACCTCACCCTCCTCTTATTACTCTGTCATGCTCTTTCAGTCTTCATGATGCCTCGATCCTCCTTTCAGACGCCTGTCGTGCTCCCTCTCTTTCGCCGCCACGCTTCATTTCCTTCTCTCATCAGTCTACCATGCTGACCGCCCAAGGTCCCATGTCATGCCTGGCCCACTCTCTGCTTGCCGCCCACCTCGACCCTGCCATCCAGAGCATTTCCGCCTCACCTATGACTGGTCGCGGCGCCAAGCAGCACGAAGGCCTTCTACATCTCCGGAGCCAAGTCTCCTTGAGTCCTACCGAGATGGAGCCGCACCGCGAAATCTTCCAAAACCTATCCACAAGTTCTTCCCCGAACTCTGATCGCTTGAAGAGCATCAAAGGTACCCCGAACTGGCGTCAGTCTGCCAAGCAGTCGGATGATGTGTTCACGTCCAACGGCCGAGAGCAATACTCTCCACGAGGTAAATCTTCCCACCATTTTGGTTCTGTCTTTGAGCTAACTACTCCAGGTGACGTTGTGTATACCCCTCGTCATGCTGGCGTTGTGGTCTCCTCCAGCCCTCGCAATGATCGTACTGGCGTTCCGCTCTCTAAAGACACGTCCCAGAGATACCTGCTACCGGAGAATTGCGTTTTTGTTGCCAAGTAAGCTTGACCTTGCCAGCCTTTGCATTTCATGACTAACATTGTACACAGCTTGATGTCCGCTCTGCAAGACGACCAACTCGAGCACCATGTGCAGGATGTCTTCATCCAATTCGGTGACTGCTTTACCAAGATCAAGCGTGATAAAGGGGGAATGCCTTATGCTTTTGTTCAATACTATGTAAGCACTCATCTTGCAGCGAAGCGGAGTCGCGAAGCTGACGATCACAGAACGCAGAAGACGCAAAGCAAGCCGTTACACAGGGTCGAGGTCAACTTGTCGCCAATCGTCCATGTCGTACGGAAGTCGCGAAGGTGCACCGTAAGTCTGCCCCAGCTCGTGCTTGCTTCTTGCTTTTCCTTCTTTGGTAGCTAATACACTTCACTCATAGGCTCCGTGTACCTCTCGAAGATCACTGGCGGTCGGATCTCTGAAGCCGAAGCTCGCGAGATCATGAGCAGATTTGGAGCCCTTGAGGAAGTTTGGACTTGCTCGCAGACCGAGCAAGCAATATTTGGTCTTCCAGAAGGCATTTGGGTGAAGTTCAAGTACTTCGACGAATGCCGCGACGCGCAAACAGTAAGTGTCCCTTGTTTTGCCTGCGAATCATACTAATCAGACAAAGGGACTCCGTGATGATGCCCAATTCCGTCTCGAGCAGCCAATCCAGGCTCCTCCTCGATCTACACCAGATACTGGTCGCATCCAAGCAGCGAGCCACTCATACCAGGCAGGGTCTCCCATGCAGCGATCAAGCCCCACCGCCATCATGTATTCCCCAGAGAGACGTGGAGCCGATGGACGTTCCATCTTTGTTGGTAATCTGCCGTCTGATGCCATGAGAGAAGGTATTCATCAAATCTTTGGTGTGTATGGCCATATCCTGCATATCGAGCTTGTTCGCAAGGGGTTCAATAACGGTAAGTCGTGCATGCAGTCCCTTGCGCAAAATCACATCGCTGATGCTCAACAGTCTTTGCCTTCGTTGAATACATGAGTCCAGATTCGGCCACCTTCGCGGTCCAAGCAGCTCAGGGAGCTGCCTATGGGGATGTTTTCCTCCGTGTCGAGCTCAAAGAATCTTCCAATCCTCCCCCTCGTCGCGGCGGAAGCCCACGTTCTAATTTCATGGGAGGTTCGCCCAATGCGATGGGTCAGATGATGTTCCAGCAGGGGGTGCTTGCTGGTATGGCTCAAGCTGGACATCAGGCTTTGCCCCCTCCTCCGGTGTACCACCACCCTGCTACTCCAAATTGGTTCGCTCAGGGTTTCAATCCATCTCCATTCGGACAGTATCCTGCACCAGCTGCGCCAATCACCAACAACACGGCAGCGGTCAACCAAGCTCATGGCAATGGCTACATGGCTCAGCCAATGGGTCAGTTTCAATCTTTTGCACCCTCTCAATTCTTTCATCCCCATCAGCAGCCAGCGCACCAGGCATACCAGCAGCAGCCAGTGGCTCAGCCATACCAGTGGCCTATTAATAACGGTGACAGCGACAACACCAACGCAGACGAGTAGATTCGCTAGCAACTGCCAACATCGACTTTCAACGAGATGCTTCCGACCGCGTTCTACACTTGCCTTCACCGACGCTTGCACACTTCCCCAGAGAAGAGCCCAATTCTACTTACTATCTGAAAGCTTGACAGTATTCGAGATCATCTTATTCGTTTCTTCCCTTCATTGACCCAGACTCTTCAACCTGCCATGGCATCGACCCTGGATATTCTAGCTCACATTGAGCTGGTAATCCAAAGGAGCTTTGCACATGCTGGCTCGAGGACGGACCATTATTCCACATGTGTTTTTACTAGAACCTTTTATCACCAAGGTAAGTCTCCACTATTATTACTCCGCGTCTATCGATATCACTGACACCACCTCAGCAAAATTAGACTGTTTCTTTTACCTTCGCTGTTGGGGGGTTATTCGAGATATGTGCTCAAAAAAGCGATCATTTTTCCATCTTTCCTTCATGTACGCACGAATGTCGGTCACCATGACCACTAAAGGTCTTCGCAAATTAGCAAAACACACCTGTCAGAACCACTCGCAAAAATGAGAGGTCACATAGACCAGTATAGCTTAGCAAAAACAGTGAAAGCATATCAAACTCATCTTAATCGTATTGAAGTGGCCTGAGTTCCTCCTTCTTCTACCGCAATTGCAGTATCCCAAATCTTGAACACATCAGGAAAGCGCCCCTTCTTGTACAAAGCAAGTAAAACTTGTCGAAGTCTCCGAATACACAGACGCGGTACGTTTCACCAACAAAGCAGACTTAGCGATACCCGGATTATCACCACAGATAAGAAAATTCTGTTAGAGCGATCTCCCACAGATGCGCAGAGGCTTCGACGACACAACAAAAACCATCATCGACTTCGGTAGGATAAGCTGCTTTTTCCAAAGCTGTGAGCCTTCGCAATGGGTCAGCCCTCCTTCCAGGCATCGAATGCCATAATTTACCTGACCTATGGAGCTTTCCTGTACGTGCGACCCCACCTCCTCCCCCACCTGTGGCTACGCACACGAATGCTGATCACCAACGCGTTTGGCATGCAGGGTCTCGGGCTTATACGTTGCTTGGTACTGGAGACATCAGTCCAAGTCCGAATTCCTGGCTACAAATCGAACACAGAAGGGTTAGGAAGTGCACGCGCATGAAAGGAGCACATCGGGGACAGATAGCATCCCATGCTCCCATCAGCAAGACTCTACATACGCGGGATGGATATGGCTGACTACTGGATAGCAATACCTCTTGCCCTGAATTTCATAGCTTCGGGTGGGTGCATCAGCGCCTACGCCTGCACGGCGTGAAGCGGCAGCAATGCTCCCTACGAAATGGCAGTTCCTCAAGCACTAGCTACAGTATCTATACAAGCGGGGTTGACTACAGGATCATGAGAGGGACATCATGACCAGGTTCGTATTTGAGAAACAACGTATGCTAGTGCCCCAAGGTCCTCCTTGCTACGTCGATTTGCAAGGATGGGATGGCAGAGGAGACCTTGGTGCATTGGTATTGCGAGGCTTCACTACGGGTGCGGATTGTGCATAGATTGGGGAGATGGATCCAACTCTACGCTGAGAGAGTGGAGAGATCCATGCTGGTCTATGTACATGAAGCTGAGAGCGTACCGTAAATACTCGATCAAGTTAATGCTTGCGTGGGGAACGTGCTGCCGCTACCGCCTTCCTCCTCTTACAATCGAATGCTGACTGTAGGCCATATTATTCCCTCGACAGCCCTTGGTTCTGGCATTCTTTTCTCGTACCCCGAACTATCTACGATCGCTGGAATCCAGGGCTTGATTGTCTATACACTCTCTTCGTCCTTGCCATTGCTGGTATTTGGCTTCCTTGGGCCCATCATCAGAAAGAAATGCCCTGAGGGTTTCGTCCTCACTGAATGGGTGAGGCAGAGATATGGCGTTGTAACAGCTCTATACTTGAGTCTCCTGACGTAAGAGGTACTCGAAAAACGCGCACAAGCATTCGCTTATGGCTCGATCTAGACTCATCACACTGTTTTTATACATGGTGGCAGAGTTATCAGCTCTCCAGCAGATCGTCAATGCGTTGACAGGCCTCAATGGCTTGCCAGCTGTTATTGTCGAGTGTGCTGTAACCACGATCTACACATGTGAGCCATGTCCAATGAACATCAAGAAGACAACACTCATTTTTCGTACAGCTTTGGGCGGTTTCCGCATCTCTTTCGTTACAGACAGCATCCAAGGCGCCATGGTGGTAGGTCTAGTCATCATCGGTGTCATCACCGTGGGAGTCGAGACGAAGATCGATCGAAGCCTTGTCGAATCTTCCCGCCTCCTTGATGCAAGCCTACTAGGCTGGCAACTAATCTACATCCTTCCCGTGGCAATCTTGACCAACGACTTTTTCATCTCCGGATTCTGGATGCGCACATTCGCCAGCAAGACCGACAAGGACTTGGTCCTTGGAACTTCCATCGCAACTGTAGCTGTTACGTTCATCCTCGGCTTGGTTGGTGCGACTGGGCTTCTGGCAGCGTGGACTGGAGCTTGGCCTGGGAATCCACCGCAGGATGGCGGCATTGCCTTCTTCCTTCTGCTCGAGGGGCTTCCAGCTTGGGTTGTTGGCATCGTCCTTGTAATGGTGGTCTCTCTCAGCACGGCAGCGTTTGACAGCTTCCAATCTGCCATGGTGTCGACCGGAAGTAACGATTTATTTCGGAATAAGCTCAATCTCTGGTACATCAGAGCGGCCGTTGTGCTGATTATTTTCCCCGTTGTGGTCGTTGCGCTGAAGAGCCCAGATATCTTGCAGGTATACCTGATCTCCGATCTTGTTAGCGCCAGCTCAATCCCGGTCCTCGTCATTGGCCTGAGTGATGCTTGCTATTGGTGGCGCGGATTCGAGGTTGTTGTTGGAGGCCTAGGAGGTCTACTCACCGTCTTCATCTTCGGAACCATCTACTATGGCAATGCTCACGAAGGTGCATACCTTCTTTTGCTGGAAAACGGTCTCTACTCCAATGATTGGGCTGCTTTTGGCGCCTTCGTTGCAGCGCCCGTTGGCGGCTTGCTCTGGGCTGCTGGGGCCTTTTCGCTGCGCATCGCATCGCAATGGATCCAGGCGAAGAGGAAGGGGCATAGATTCGACGCTTTTGATCCTCCTGCGACCACGAGCCCAGCGCTTTACACTGGCCGTGCGGGGTCTTCAGAGGAAGAGCCTGCGGAGCATGAGGACCACGAACCTACCTTCACGATTAAGCCACAGAAGGGCAAGTTCTTCTAAGCTGGCAAGCCGTTCCCTAAAGTGTGCGTTTTGAGAACGAGTGATGAGGGCTAGGTAAAAGAATGGATGGTCGATGAGTCATGTCAAGGGCCGTGCGGGTGGCCATTTGGATGGCTGTAAGAATGCCGATGGTGAAGTGGAGATGCGTTCGACTTTAATATAGATACATTCATGCTCCGTACCAATTCTATGTTGTCGAGCTTATGCGGCTTTCGTCCAGCACATCTTCCACCTTTGTCTCTTCCGTCGTACCCCAGATCATCCACGGGTTTTCTTTGCCCTCTAGCGTCATCCTCTGCAGCACCAGATATTCTACCATCTGCTTCGGCTCATTACCTGGGCCCTTGGTGACTATGTCCGCGCCCCCGTCTTCCGCCCTGCGAATCCTCTCCAGAGTCTGCTCTGATTTGAGCTTGACCACCACTTGATATACGGCGGAAGTTGGCATATCGGGTAACATGGCTATTCTGGTACTGACGATCCGAGGGAAGCCAATGTACTTATGAAGGGTCCAGCGCATACGTTCTTCGCGTGGTCGCGAGTTGATACGGGCCCGAAATGACGCTTGGATCCCGTCGAGGCAGTTGGACTTGAGGGATTCGATGTCGCCTCTAAGATGTTCTGATTAGTGTTGCCATTGCCTCCATAACATGAGAAGGATTCGTCTCACTCTGCGAAGGCAGTATACATCTGACTGTGTTTAACCTTTGCCAAAGGCCCTATCTTCCGACGATGTATCTTTGGCCACGGCCGGCCTTTGAAGAATCCGCCTTTTGAAAAGAATTTGTAGTATATGATCCTGCGTAGACATTGTTGATTAGACGCGTTTCTGGTGGAAAAGTCACCGAGGGAAGATGCCCACATTGTGAAGCTTTGCCATTTGCATCTCGCCCAATGCCATTCCAAAGCCATCCATCGTTTTGGCTCGGAGAACGGAGAGGGTTTCCTGGGTCCCGTGGGCATAATGAAGTGTCCTAGATACGGTCAGGTATGGTTTCCGATGAAGGGATACTGCAGGCCATGGTTTTTACCATTGAGAAGACCAACATCAGCTCGTATTTGGGCAGTGGCGGTTTTCTGCTGTCTCTGGACTCTCATACTATTGGTGGCATGAATGTTTCGCGGACTCGCCCCAAAACTGATCGGATGAGCTGGCCATCGACATCTTGGAGGGTAAAGGAACGGTAGCAGGGTTTGCCATCGAGTCTGAAGAGGAGGCATCCTGCCAAATCGCGGCTCTGAATGGCGTCGAGCTCTGGATTGCATCGAGCAAATAGTTCTACTGATCGTAAGGCTGATCCCCTAAGCTCTAGCGTCCTTTTCGCCTTGGGATGATCTGCGTCGAATCCGGGGAAGCGCAAAGGCCCTCGTTAGGTCGTGGAGGTAAGTAGCTCACCCGCTCTCTGACACCTTGCGCTGCGCTTTCACTGCACAATCTCAATTGAGCAAATGCGGTCGCGCTGGCGTCGTCACCACCTCCGAGCTATGCGGACAGCTCTTCCTCCCCAAATCCTCTAGCCATAAAGCCAGATGCCGCCGTCTCCCACGCCCTGCATCCCCGTGTTGCTGTACTCTTGGGAGTCAATGCTCGATGGCATATTCCTCTTCTGATATGCCGTGCTCTTAGTACGGCGCCCGCGGTATGGTGGGGCTTGCGTTGCGCGTTTACATTCTTGGGGGAGCTCCTGCTCAGTGATGGCATGGGAATACAAGGGGGTACGGCGTGGACAGTGGAGAAGAGATTCAGGGTTACGGAGGTCTTTTTAGCTATATTATGGGTGTGTGAAGCTATCGATTGTTCCGGGCAAGTCTGATTCGTGTTTGGGCTGCAGTGTTCTGCGGCGGCGTATCTTTCCTACTTCTTCTCCGATTGTCTGATGTCAAGATGGTAAGCGACTAATGTCTACCCGAGACTCTATATTACTTGGAGTAGAAACTCATGATCCGCAGGCTGCTGTTCTATACCCCATCCGCGACTCTCGTTCGACTTCTCACGACCAATTTCCTGATCGCGTATATCACATCTTGGGTTCTCTATCTTTCCGGGGCTTCGGAGGACCCTCGAATGCTTCTCCCCGCCTGGGTATCGATTGCCACGGTATGCTTCAAGAAACTGGTAAAACGGTGAGATGGATGATTGCTAAAGGCCCCAATAGACTCTCACTATGCTCTACCATTTGACTCAGCGTAAAATCAACATCAAGAAGGAGATTTCGGCGTCGGTCGGTGTCTTCTCGATTGCTAGCTTCATCAGCTTGTGTACATTGCTCTTCCAATTACACCTCACGAGGGAGAATGACCCTGTGGTGCCTTTATTTTCGATGTTGCGGAGGGTTTGGGGATTCCTTGTTGTACCTGGGAAAGCCCTGCATTGAGTAAACGTATACTTTTTCAGTAACAATCCGGTGCATTGAATCAAGATCAGTATCTGCGAGACATATGCCGCATGGCGTCTTGAATTTGTTGGATTCTGAGTATCGAAATTTGGGGACTACCATGGTAAAGAGTGACAGCGTCCATTCCGGCTTATACCTCATAATTGTCGCATCTCTCGTAAAGCAAGTAGCCTTCATTCATCAGTCTCACCATCATTGCACACTCAAAAAGGGTATCTACCAACGCCCAGCGCACCCACGCCACACCCAGCGGAGGAAGCAAGAAGTAAAAAAAAGCCGCTTGCCTAGGGAACTTCTATCGGTCCGCTAGAGGAGGACGCCGTCCGGGGCGTGGCTGATGGGGTTTAGAACCCATGGACCTGTGATATAGTGTAAGCCTAAGTCGAAGTCATAAGCTCTGATGGTTTAGTACCTTGATGGTTTTAGCATCAAGCTCCAGCCCTTCCTTCTTGTCGACCAGGAATTCTTGAACATCCTTGCGCTGATCCCCTTGAAGCTGGATCACCTCGCCCATCTCGGTATCGTTGACGATCGTGCCATTGCAAGCTGGGTGACAGAGCGTTAGTAACAGCTTTCTCAATGGCAAGGCAATAGCGACGACCCACCGAACTTCTTCTTAATGACCTTTAGAATCTTCTTCTGATCGAACTTCTTGGGGAGACCCTGAACAGTAGTCAAGGTCTTACGACCATTGCGCTCTATTGGTGTACCGTCAGCAAAGTCTTCGGGTCACTCTGACTCTGTTTTTCCATCTGAGAGACCACTTACGCTGGATCCGAATATGGATATAGTTCTGAGACTGCTTAGTCTCCCCAGTATCTTCGTCGGCTTCGGCGAAGGGGTCTGCAGGTATCAACACAGTCAGCCTAATCCAGGCCAATACGAAGGAGGAGCGTAAAGAAAGATCTGGAGCATGATGGCAGCAGCCTCAAGCTCCCAGTGGAAGCAACGGGTTCCTTGTGGGTAATGGTTGCACGGAAAGCCATGGAATGTTGCTCACCGAAGGTCTTGAGGTTTTCGATGGACATAAACTCGTGTTCTTCCGGTGACTTTGGGGTAAGTGTTTGTTTGATAGACTGGATTGGTTCTGCGGTACAGTGGACTGTTGTGTCGGTGTACTTGAAGGTCTGAATTTTATTGAGTGGAGTTTGTATTGGCGGTTGTGAAAGGGGGAAGGATGCAAGGCCCAACGTGGGGTCAAGAAAATGCCAAGGCCGGCGATTAGCCGCTAAAGCAAGCAGAGAATGATTCACTTCAGCTTAATCAGCTATGTTATCCAATCATCTCAATGACCATCTGGATGTATGAGCAACTTCTCCAGACGTACTAAGACAACCCTATTTTTGGAGGAATAATCCTCAAAATACACGACGCTCTTGGGTATTGAATATAGTTATTACCAACTCGACCCGCAAAGTACAAAGTTGAAGCAAGCCGTTTTCGAGGTTCAAGATGGCGGAGCTACAGGTGCAGCTGCAGTGCCCGTGGCTGCTCGGTTTCCTCCGGGTGGAGGCATGAACAAAGGTAGATACGTCTGGATTTTCAATCAGTATATCCCCACAGAAACTGGTGATCTTGATGCATACCGTTCCTACTCCCAATACTAGAGGAGACAGCTGATGAGAGTCATGCCAGGCCTTGAAGAGCGAGGGAAACTCACAGGCCATGCCTGCGGCTAGATAACCAGGTGTCCCTGCTTTTTTGGCCTGGTCTGGGGTCTGTGCCAGCCAAGTCTGCACTGCGAAGACGAACGAAGCCCTGAAAGATGTTAGAGTACTCCAACGTAAAGGTTAATGTGAACCTACCAGCCAATCATCCTTGAAGAAAGAAGAATCAATGGAATGTTCGTTCCTGAGGTACTGAGCCTTCTGACTTACCGATTTCGTGTGAACATCTGCATCCATTAGCCGTAGGAGAGAGCAATTCGAGCCGGCTGTTGACTCACAGCGACCATAGGCAAGGTTGTGGCCACCGTGCTAGCGACATCGTTCTCTGACTCTTTGATTGAAGGGTCTTTATACGGAATGACTGAGAGACGCGGTTAGTTTCGATACGACAAGATGACGACGGAATGTGCAACAGAGGGGCTCTTACTGAGATCTGCTCTCCGCATATCCTTCTTCGAAGCCATACCTCTGACAATTCTTCCAATTACAAATGGTGAAGGATGAAGGATGATGCTGTGCGGAGTGGTTTCAGTTTGGATTTCTGGCCTGAGATTAGGGACCCATACTCTGGCTACAGCCCTAACTCTAACCGTAAGCAGCAACCTTACCTAGAACTACCTCCTTACCTTACTGATCCACGCTTCCTCGGGTGGCGGAAGAGTATGGATCTCTGTGTGAACATTTCTCCATTTGTATAATTTTTGCCTCATCTTGCTATCCTCTCGAATGTAGCCAGAATAACGTGGTGTGCTTAGAGTAAAGTACTTTACCTTAAACTAGAAGGGTTCACTGCCAGGCCAAACCGCCCAGTGGGCCAGCCTGTCAGGGCTGAGTACCCGGAATTTTTTATTTTGCTTACTCTGGGGTCTAGCTCTAGGGGCCGCTTAGGGAGAAAAAGTTAAGTCACCATAACTTACGAACCATAGTAGTATGAATAAAATCTTTGGTAAAGAAGCTATAGTAATCAGTAATTGCTATAATTTTGCGTGCGGGTATATTGCATCAAAACCTACAGTGGTGGAGTTAGAGCAGGGTGGCCCACTAGGCGGTTTGGCCCCCTAGGCAGTGAACCCTTCTAAGCAACTTGACACTTGAAGCAACCAATGCCAATCAAGCCGGCCCCTCGCGCCAGAACCCGCCTTCCCGTAAAAGCCGATCCCGGCCAGTGCCAGCAGTTGACCCACGCCTTAAACTGCTGCTCCACATCTCTCTCTGATCCATGCTTGCCCATCCCCTTTGACGTACGCATGCTTAAATCTATATACTATTCGCCCATTCTATTGCATATTTCTCAAATTCTCACGAAATCAAATCAAATCAAACTCTGCCAACATCAAAGCGAAGCGTTGCCCAAGTATATGAGTACCCCCGAGTATAAATCGTCAACATGCCCGAACGATGACCAGCAATCTCACGGGCATTGGACCGTCATTGCCTCCGGGCAATCGCACTTTTCCAGTACCTCCGAGTCGCGCAGCTTCGCAGACCTTTCAGCAAACTCCAAGGTCATGGCCTCGCCAAATATATACGCAAGCCATCGGCCCAATTACATCCCGTGACGCTTCGGAGCCGGCTTTCAAGAGGCAGAAGTTGGAAGATGCAGGGAAGAACTCAGAAGGAGTCGCCAGTGGAGACTTAGCAGGACCTTCGCCCCAGCAAGCTCCAAGTATCAGAGGAGGCGGCTTCGCTGCATCCAAACCGGACTCCAGTCGCAATGAGACAAATTCGCATGTCCATCAGTCTCCACTATTTCCTCTTCGGCCGGGAAAGGATTCGCAAGCGGGTGGAGTCCCAAAAAGTCGCCCTCTAGCTTTTGAGCGAGCTGCTAGGAGAGACGCTGTACCCGTCAAACCCTACGTTCCTGAGCCTCCCTCCATTGCTCCTCGATTCCATAAAGCTGGTAAGCACACAACGCCTCTAAAATCAAGCCGCACCTGCTAATATCGCTGAATCTAGGGCCAGCCGATTTCTTCCCGTGGACGGGGAAACATGCAGAGGATGTTTTAAACGAGCTGACCACGAGACAAGGCTTCTACGACAAATCTCAAGTCTCCAAAGACGAGACCAATACAGCCAAGCCTTCTATCTATGCAAGTTTGAAGCACAAGTCTGGCCTGCAAATCCTCTCGTCCCTCTTCGTCTCGACGCTCAATCAGCGGCAGGTCCATGGCACAATCACGGCAACGAGTACATTCAAGCCTCCACCGAGGGTAACCCTGACAGACACGAAACGAGAAGCATGGCTAAGGGATCTTGCGAACCCCTCAATACCTCTACGCCGGCTCAGCCGCACCATCCCGCACGGTATCCGGGGTAAGATCCTCCTTGACCATTGCCTTAGCAAAGATATTCCAACATCCAGGGCTATCTGGCTTGCCAAGTGCGTAGGCGCCAATGAAATACGAGCATTCAAGAGAAAAGGGACTGGTGGTGTGTTCACCGTTGGAGGAGAAGCCAAATGGATCAAAGATTGGACGACAAACGTAGAGCAATTCCTGGAGTCGATCATCGCCACTTGTGGTAGTCCAGGATGGAGAGCTAAAATCAACTACGCGTATGTACGAGCGGTCCTCTTACTTACTAGTTCTGTTAATGAGATCTTATAGCTTACGGCTGGCTTCACACCTTTACTCGGAGCATCTTCTCGACAGGGGCCAGTACCTGGACTGGGTGATAGCTTCCACCCGAGATAGTGACTTGGACAGCCTTCGTCTGTGGCTTCTGGTAACGCAGATACATCAGCAAGAAATTATTCAGCACAGTCAACAGGGAAGGCGCTTGACGGAAGCCATGTTGGAACATTTGTATAAGGTAGGTCGCCAGAGTCTTCAATTCGCTTAGCCAGGCAGGGTCTCACAATGGGTTAGGCAAATCTTCCGGCCTACAGAGAAACCTACGATTCAGTACTGCAGCAGATCATTATCTTTCTAAAGACTATCATGTCCTCCGCTCCTACATGCTTCCTATTACCCCATTGCTGGGACAAGCATGAAAGCAACATCAGGAGCTTCCTGGCAATAGACGGCGACCCTCTTCACTCATGTTTCCAGAGTCTCTCCAGAAGAAATTTCAACCTTCGAGACCGATCCTTGCAGGCAAACAGGCTACCAACGATGTCAGCTCGAGATAAAGTGATCGGCCTGCTTGACAATTTGTCCACCGAGCGCAATTTTGGAAAGACAGCGGGCGCTTGCCTTCGAATACTGAAGGATCATCATCTTCTAGTCACGACTTGTGTCGAATGGTCTGCCAGTGTCTACAGGCCAGGGCACTTCGGGATTTATGCTGCAGCACGCTTGCTACGTATCTGGAGCAAACATGGTATTGAACTTCAACGGCCAATCCTGGATTTCTTGAGTACACAATCTACTCAAGTAGGAGTGAGAAAGAGCGATGTTTATCGGCTGCTTGCGGAACTTGTATCCTCGAAGCATATGTCGGTAGGAAAATACCTTCAATGGTTGATGGCCCGCGGAACATTGCATGGCCATCAATGGCCTGGCTTGGTAAGTATTGTCTACCTTGTGATGGCGCGTCACGGGCTGACATTAGTAGGATGGTCCGTGTGAGATTCGTTTCCTGCTTGAGACACCTTTGCATGGCCTACCGTCCTACGTCCTCAACCTACGCCAAACGCTTTTATCAACGCTTGCGGTTCCCGTGGACCATGAGCCAGCTACAATTATCGCGACAAAGGTTAGATTAGCAGATCAGATCCCGAGCTTTTTCTTTGACGACATTCCACCACCTTCGACAGTGCTCGAATGTGATTCCGCACTTCTGAGCCAGATGGTGAAGTTCGACGTGGCTCGATGGATTCGCCAGACACTTATATCCCGCCTCCAACTACGCATTCGTCCGAGCCTGAGCACTAACGACTCTGATCAGCACATGAGCGATTTAAGCGAAGACTGCCCTGCAGTCATCACTTTGGCTCAATTTCAATCCATACGTGGTATTCTCGAAGGATATGGCAACTTCTCAATTCTCGCAGACATCCTCAACATCCTGTCTAACGAGGTGCAAGGCTCGATCTTGACAGCTATAGCTGATACAGTCAACTTCCATTTTGCTGTCTTTGACGCCATTGGCGCCGCTGCTGATCTGTTTCAAAACCTTTGCAATCAGCTAGGAGATTTATCTGGCCAGGACGTTGTTGAACAAGCTTTCGTTGAATCACTCATTGATTTGGGTCGTCGTCTTCCTGGGGCCACTCAAGATCTCCAGAAGCTTCGAAAAAAGTTTTCAACATATGGACCTAGGTCTCTTGCTGCAGCTTGCTCACCCATCTCGGACAACATGGTCGAAGCAGTCCAAACAGCAGAACCCACCTTTGCCGACGATATGGACCAGATGCTTGCCGGTGGCACCAGTATGGACAAGCAAACTTTGACTCGAGTGTTCGAGACGATCATGGCCCATCTGGAGAAATCGATGCAAGAGCCAGAGCCCTCTGTTGTGCGGACCACACAGCTGCTAGCGCGCTTGCGGGGATTTGACATAACGGAGTTCGATTTTTTGTTCCAGAACTGGCTACGAGGATGGCTACAATCTGAAGGCCGGCCAAAGCTTCTGATTGTATTGCCGCCAATAATATGCTCCAAAGTCGTATCATTCAAGGTGGTGTTGAATGCGATTGCAGAAAAATTGCGAGGTGACGACCTTCAAGATCAGTGCATCGGCCTAGCATTGGAGGCTTTGGAATTGATGACCCAAGCTGGCTCTGAACTCATGCCAATCGTGGACTATCGAGCTTATCGAATTTGCTTCCAACTACATCGCCTCGTTCGGACGGACTCGTCTTCGATCACGACAATACTTCATGTCATCAATGGGGCCTGTACAGCTGCAGACTTTTCAATACGCTCCTGGGCTCAGAGTCAGCTTAGCAGTCTTCCGGTTCGAGATCTAATCAAAGAGGTCATTCTGCAGCGGGCTGAGATTACAAGAAATGACCATTCGTCCTTGTGCTACCCCGTAGACGCTCAACGAGGCATCGCTAGTCTACTTCATACCGACGACCAAGACACTGTGTCTGGTTGGGATACAAGAACAAGAATCTCCAGGCTTTTGAACAACGTTAGCGTTTTCAACATACCCTTGGCACAAATAGAGCTAAAAATGGTCCTTGAGTTGGCGGCACAGCGCTCGGAAGATGCAACAACTGCCTTGTCTGAGATCCTTATCGAGCAAGTCCTCGTTTCAACGAAGGCTAACGCCGACTTGTTGACTTGCCTTGTCTCCGAGCTCCTTATTGGGCAAGCAACCTCGGTCAGAGAAAGGGCTGAGAGGGAATTCCTCTCCAAAATTCTTGATGAGAATGCCTCGAAGCCGGAACGGTCTAAGCTGTATTCTTTGGCCTCGGTCATCGAAGCTGCTGCGTCCAACATACCAGATGGAGCGACCACACGTTTTGTTGAGCAGGTTTCAGATCTTCTCAACCAGATCGCGGCCTCGCCACCGCTCGCCGACGACCACATAGCCAGTGCTGGATCAGGAAATGTACTTCCTCCTGTTGAGCTTCTTCTCCGTCTGCTCATAATCCACCAGACGACAATTCAACACCCGAAATTTCCGCAGAACGCTCTGTTCAGGCTACTCATATCTCTTAGTCTTCTACTCAACCCCTCGAGCTCTGATCCTCCTCTCCAACATCAAGTCCTAGATGTACTCACCCTGGTCTCTGACTCCCTCTCTGACCATACCAGAACTCGATGCATCCACACCCTCCGCGATCTAAACCGGACGAAAGATCTCCGCCTGCAGTTTGTCTTTGGCTACGACGAAACGGTCGAGAATGAATGGCTGCAACTAGTCACCAAGTTTTCATCAGCTGCCGAGGGGGCAGCAACTACAAACACTCAATTCTACCAGCTGCGAAGGTGGGAGATGATGCAAGATGCCACGCCATTGGCTACGGAAAATGACACCAGTCTTAGCTTGTCCCTCTTTGGGGCGAGAAAATCTGTTTTGTGATGCATTCGGAATTTTTTGGGGTGTTTTAGGGATATGCTTAGATGATATACGACGGCGTGGAACGTTGATACCTTGGGTACGGTTGGCTACTTTGGGCGCTGGGGCATTGAGCCGCATAAAACGGCGTTTGATCCTTCTTCATGGGCTGTTAGCAATTAGCGACGCCTTGGAAAGAGCGAGCGCATTTGGCATCTGTGACGTGCCGATGCATTCTGTTCAGAATCAGATGCATATACGAGTCTTTAATCAATTACTGGATGATTTAACCTTTTGCATGTAATATTTGCATGTGTTTCCAAGCACAGCTGCCAATGCACGATAATGATACAGTCGCTCAACCAACAGACACTCGTTATGCTCTCTGCTGTGGATCGTAGAGAACTTAGGCTACGATATCGTCAAGCATATTTGAGCTAGTCACAAGGTTGCTGTTCATCTCAAGCTTAGTCGTCGTCGAAGATTTGGTAGGTGTTTTGCAGAATGGTGTCGATCACTCGGACTTGCCATCCAGCATCGGCTACATTTGGGCCTGTGCCCATCAGTGTAGGCCTGTGAAGCTTGTCAGCCAGTGGGTATTGGGTCATGGGCGGTACTATCTACCCGAAGATGATAGCTAGATTCCCAGCGTTCATCCTATTTGCAGCGGAATGTTCTTGCACTCGATTTAAGTGCTAGGCAGGTCAGTAAGTATCCTTGTTGCTTCTTCATGAGGAGGGCACAAGCTTACCAACGTCAGAGCTCGTAGGGTGGCGTAATTCGGGTCTGGAAGGCTATTGATCGTTGCATGCATAGAGTCACGACGAGTAATATCATCGTCAATGCCTATTTGACCAACTTTTAGAGCAGTTCCATACATCATATGATAGATTCCCTTGGACTTACGTGCAGCCTCAATGAAACCCTGGTAGTGCTCCTGAGTTAAGAGTGGATCTGGCAGATCTCGGAAGAATTGCTTTAGCAGGCCAGCAACGCTATTGACATCATGGTAAAATGCCTCTGGGTTGCGGAAGTCCAGTTGATTCGAGTCTACATAGCTTAGGGCTACGTTCCACGACACAAAGCGGGTCACAACTCACCATTGTCAAATATGCCTCGAAGCTTGGACACATGGTTGGCGGACCCTGACAGTCTGTATATCCCCTCAACTTCCAAGCCGTACAGATCAACAGCCTGAACGCATTGGTAGACCACCAAAGGAATAGCCGAGCCGTCTCGTTTCAGCAGATCTTCAAGCGAGACCCCAAACACTGGCCTTAAAGCAGGTAGGTCGGTATTAGAATTGTTATTCTGCATATTGCTCATGCCCATGGGCATGGGTGGCTGCGAGTAAAGCGGTGTGGAGGTTTGAGCAGGAGATAGCTGAAGTGGAACACCAGAGCTCATGGGTGAAAAGCTTTGGTTATGAGGCGAGTCATTCAGGCCGTTGAGGGGCGCAGGAGCTGAGGAGTACGTAGATGGTAGGCCTGGACTCGGACTGAAGCTCTGAACTGGCAAAGAGGGAGGTTGAATTGCTGGACTTGGACCGGCGAACGTGGAAGGCGGTTGGTTTGGCATGGGTTGGCTGCGAGTATTGACCGGAGGTGGAGTTTGCTGCGAGGAATTGAGAGTCTGGAACAACATGAGTGAGCAGTGAAAGCGCACGCATTCTCAAGGTAGATGCATACTGGGTGACGCTCGTATTTGATATCGCCGGAATTTCCAACTTTCGAGGCAAAACTTGACACATAGCCATTAAAATCTCGCCCGTTGTCGATCTGGGAAACAACGTCCCGTAGACTTCGCTTGCCGCTAATTTGGTCTCTGTTTAGGGGGCTAACCAAGAGCCCGTTCCCGAGAAGCAGTCTTTCATTGAATGAAGCTACATTGTATTAGCTTAGCCGACCAGGGAGATGGCGTTCAGCAACACACCGAACTTTTGCAACTGAAGCGTCAGCCCCGCGTCACACTCGTTGATGAGTTCTTGTAGAGCCTTGATAGCTTGTGGGCGTAGCGTGCTGACCAGCTCCTGCCGTTGGCTCTTTGCCGTCTGCACTCTTGAGGAGTAATCGGAATCGGCTTGTTGGACTTTCCTGTGTAGATCCTCCTCATGCTGAGCAGCAGACTTTGGCCCCTTTAAACCGAAAACTCGCCCAGATTGCTTATCACCTGTACGAGCTCGATCATAGTCTTCGGCAAGCGAATCGTACTTCGACTTCGCCTTCTCCATCAACGCCTCCGAGTCTTGCACCCTCTTCTCAGCACTCAATCCATTCTGCTTCCAGTGTTTACGTCCACGCTCCATGTTCGCAGCGAGATCATGTAGGTCCTCGTGCATCTGGTGCAGCGAAAGGGCAAATTGAACGCCATTGTCGGCCATGCTGTCATGAATGCGGATCACCTCTTCGTAATTCTGGACATAGGATCCTTGTCTGTTGTCAGGTCTCCTGGCCGCATCATGGCTAGCTTTGCAAAGCTTCTTAAGGCCTTGAGCTTGCTCTTCTTCAAGGTTGGACCGTTTCTTTAGGAAAGCTGCAAATTCTCGAGCTGAGGTAATGCTCTGTTTGAGACGTGTGAGCAAGGTGTTGATCCCGATCTGTAAACCTGTCAGAGTCATCTACATCGTCATACAGCTTGGAGATACCAACATCAGATCTCAAAACATTGTCAACGATTGGAGAGCCCTCATTGGCAGGTGCGGTGGAGTGAGGCCTAATTGCTGTCTGTCCACCGGCAGCTCCATTACTTGTGCTAAAGTCAGGCCCGCTGTAGGGTGCAAGTACACCAGCTGGCGTCTCGGAAGACGAGCGATCAAAAGATTCTCGCTGATCCATTGTGATAAGTGGGCTGCCTCCATTAGTATCTTATTGTGTTGGTCACAAGCATAAACAATACGCGGCCACCGGGCGCATATTACGCAAAACGGCTCGCTATAGTCTAGGGTAAAATACGGTGTCCAGTAAATACATTTTATCCGGTAGGAATTAAGGGTGGCACTATAGAGACAGCCCCTTTGCCTATATAGATACCCTCTATATCGCTAGATAAACACCCCTCTATATCTAGTTAATAGCCGAAATTACTATAATAATACCGGAGTGATTTATTCGGGCGACACAAGTATATAATAATAAAACTAGTACTTTATCTCTAATATTAACAACGACGACGATATTATATATACTAGGATTCTAAATAAGTAGATCTTTAAATATAATATATAACTAGGTTATAAAGAGAGGTTTTATTAATAAAACTATTATAATATAAATATAAATAGGATTTTCATTATTTTCGTCTTTATTTTAACCGAAAAACGTCGTTAAATTAAATTAATTATTGAGTTAATTTATTAAAATCTATACTCGGAATTAATCTACTATTATATTATAATTACTAATAAATATAAATAATAATAGAGAGTATATTTATAAATTAAAAGAATACTATTTTTATTTTATTATAAATTATTATTAAATAGTAATTTATTAATTAATAAATCTTTTTATATTTTCTATTAATTAATTTATTAAAGACCTAGTAATACTATCGTTTATAATAAATATATTAATAATTAAGAGAGCCGCGGTTATTAAATAAATATAAAGAGGGTAATTATCTAGTAATCTAAAAAATATTTATATAAATAAAGAGGGTATCTCTATAATATTATCTAGAATTAATATCTTTACCTATTATATCTATACTCGTTATAGATATCTAAATAATTACGAAAAAGATTATTAATAATTTTATTTCGAACTCAAGTTTTTATAATTATTTCTAGAGTTTTAAATAATATCTAGTCTTTAAATTTCAAAAATAAATAATAGTTTTAATATAATTAACGATATCGAACCTTTAATCTTTATTTGTAAATATATATTTTAACTTTAATACGAATTATATTTATAATATTAAATCGATTTTATACCTAAAAGTCGAATATTCTAATATATATATAATAGCCACGATATATATTAATATTATAAATATAGTAAATTCGGTACTTTTTGTTTATAAATAAATATATTATAACTAGTACTAGATTATTAGGAATTACTCTATCTATTAATCTCCGTCCTTTAATATTATTCTATAGTAGTAGGAATTAGAGACGCGAGGAGTAAATAAATAAACTAATTTATTAAATTTGTTTAAAAATTAAATATTACGACCGTCGCGTTTTTATTTTTTTATATATTTTATCGTCGCTACGTCGGTAAATCGAAAACCGTCTTTAACGACTCGAGGTTTAAAAATAAATTACCTCGGGTATTTAAAATAAATTTAAAGTATTTAAATAGTTTTAAATATTTATTAAATACCCGCCGAGTACCCTTCGAGTATTAAATTACTCGATAGGCGCTCGACGGGCGCTTAAAATTATTATAAATTAAATATCGAGTTCTTAATAAATATAATTTACGCCTAAAATTTTAAAGACCTTAACTTTAAAAAATCATATAATCTAATACCTAGAATTTTTTAAAATCTTAATATTTTATAATTATTTTTATCGATAGTAACGACTCTTTAAAACGATTTTTAATACTAATAAATTTTAATCCCTAGAATTAATCGATTTAGGCGAAATCCTCACGGGGGTACTATATAAACTATATATTAAAATATATACTAACGATTTAAAGGTACGATAATAATAATTATAAAAATATAATAATAATAAAACTATAATTATAACTAGAATAAAACTATAACTATAAATAAAATAGGGCTATAACTATAAATAAGAGTTATAAATAAAGATTAAAATTAATAATATACCTCTAATTTAGCGCTCGTTAATAGTAGTTTTAAATTTACTCGATATATACCCGAGTAACCTTAGGCCCCTTAACTATATACCTCGGGCGTATATCGAGATAATAGATAAATATAATATTTAAAGTTCCCGGGGCGCCCGTCGAGCGCCCTAAATTATAATCGAGTTATTTTTTATTTTATCGATATAATTTTACCCCTCTCTCCCTTTTTTTTTCTCTATTATCGTCGTTACTATTTATATTATTATTATTATAATCTTTATTAAATTTAATAATATTATTATTATTTATATTATTATTATTTATATTATTATTATTTATATATATTTTTTTTATTATAAATTACGCCCGGCTAGTAAAACGGTTTTATTAAAATAAAAAAATCTCTATTTATTATCCTCTAAATATTTAACGATATCGTTATTTAATAATAATATTTTTTTAATTACTATTATCGAGTTAATCGAGTAAAGTTAAACGAAATTTCTTATATATTAATTACCCTAGTATAAAAATATCGACGACGATTTATATCGGGATATTAAAAGCGACGACGATATAATTTAATAAAAATTAAAGAGTATAGAGTAAATATTATAATAAAATAAAATAATAATAAAATAAATAAATAAAATTATAAACCTAGACTTATATTAAGGCTCTCTATTTAATATTTTAATATAATATTAATAAAACCTAGATTAATAATCTTAAAAAAGAGTATTAAGAATTCGTAAATAATAGTTTTCGTATAAATAATTAAATATAACTAGATAAATTTAATAAACTTAATTAATAATTTAATAAATATTTATATTTAGAATTTATAATTAAAAGTTTTAAAGAAAATTAAATATAATGTTTTTATTTATTAAAAAAATATACTATTTATATAATAAAAGAAAATTATATTAAAAATAGTAAATTTACTTTATTTACTCGGTAAATATAATAAATAATAATATATTTACTTTATTTATTTAGTAATCGCGGTAAATAATTTTATTATTAACATTTATCCTACTCTTTTATTAAATAATTTTAATATTATATAATATTCGTAATATTAAATTCCCCTCCCGAAACTTTTATCCCGGAAGTAAATTATTTATTATAATAAATATCTAACTCTACCTCTTCTTTATTTCTTCGTTATAAATAATAATTTCGTAAATCTCTTTTTAATTTAAAATTAGTTATATATATTTATTAATATTATATCGAGAAGCGGTACTTTAAGAAATATAAAATTAAAGATTATTCGGATAAATATATAAAGTATATTTATATTAGGCGGGAATATAATTTAATATTCTTTTTATTTATAAAATAAACTCGTCTCTAGAAGTTACGAGAAAAGAAATTAAAAGAAATTAAAATAATATTAATAAAATAAACTCGTTTTTAAATTAAAATCGAGTTACTAGAAAAAAAATAAAAAAATCGTTAAAAGCGAGTTAAAAAATATTATTAAATTAAAGAGAAATAAAAGAGGTCGATAATATTAATTTTAGACCTAATAATTTTTTATTTAATATATCTTTAAAGTAATTATAATTTAAAGATAATTTCAATTTATTAGTCCTACTCTTTATTATTAATAAAATCTTTATAGGAGATTTAGGTAGTTTTTAAAATTTATATTTAATTTTTAAATATTTTTTAATTCGTTATATTCTTTTTATTTAATAAAGTAGTTTTAATTTTTATAATTTAGAATCTTTTCTACCTCGAACTCCGTTTCTTTTTTAATTTAAAAATAAAAATATTTTATAAAGATATTAAGAAGTCTACTAGTTTTAATAAAAAGATAAAATATATTAAATATATTTTAGCGTCGGCTAGAAGATTTAATTTATAATTAATTAATTCTTTATTTTTCTTAATCGAAAATAATTTAATATAATTTAGTTTTTTACTCGGTTTTTTATTCTTTATATTTTTTATTAAAAAATATACTTTATCCTCTTCCTTTAACTAAGAATACACTTTTTAATATTTATTTATTATATCTTTTATCCGAGTATTTATTAGGTTAATTTATATTTATATATTTTAATATAATACTTTTATATTAATTATATTAATTAAGACTTTTTATATATTTAATCCCTATCTAGCTTAAAGGAATATATTAATATATATATTATAATTCGCGAAAAACGGTATGAATTTTATTATATTAAACTATATATTATTAAACGCTAGTTAAATTATAAATAAAGGTTTTATTTAATTATTTTATTTCTTATTAATATAGTATCGTAAATATATCTTTATTATTTAGTTCGTTCGTTTTATTTATTTATCGGTTTATAAATAATATATAATTAATATTCGTAATTTAGTTTTAATAATATTAATTAATATCTTTTAATAATTAGAGGTAAACTATTTATCTTTATTAAAAATAATCGATTTAGGGATACTATAATCCCGAATTAATTAATCAAGTAATATAAAGATAATTTATTCTATTTTATAAACTTCTTTAATTAATATTATTATATTATATTTATTAAGTTTATTATAAATAATAATTATTAAATTAAAAGTCTCTATTATAATAGGGTCTTTTAATTTCGGTAGTTTAATAACGAAATTTATAATAATATTATTCTAAGGCGTCTCTAGAACTAAGACGAATTAGATTTAACTATATTTAATATACTTTATAAACTTATTTTACTAGTATTCGATATATTCTTTAATATCTTTTTCGATATATAATTATAATCCTAGTGCGTCGTATTCTTTATTAATTTATTTTATAATTTTAGTAACTTTAGGGTATCTTTAAACTAAATTATTATAATAATCGTAAATAATTTCTTTAAGATATTCTTTAAGAAGATAAGTTTTTTCTTTATATTTTAATAATTTAATTTATAGTTATTAATTTCTTAATATTCCGGCTAAAATATCGTCTTTATATTTTTTCTAGATATTATTAATAATCCTAAAAATAAAGATATATAGAGTCGCTACTAGTTATTATATTAGAACTAGCGATCTATTTTATTATTAAATAAGAATTAATTATATTCTTATATTCTTATCCTCTATATAATCTTCTCGTTTATTAAATATATCGGTACGACTATTATCTTTTCTTAGAGTATAGAAGATTTTGAATTTATATTATTTTAATAATTCTAATTATTTAATTTATCTTTTATTTAATTATTTAGTAGTAATAAAATTAAGAAGATTTTTATAATTTATAAAGATAGTAAGATTTAAATAACTTTTTATATAAACTCTTTATTATTTTAATATTAATACTACTATTAATAATTCTTTATTATAAATATTATAGTTCTACTTTATTAATAATATCTTTCGTAAATAGTATATAATAGGGTACTATTTATTGTTTCTTTATTAAAGTATATAAACTTTTATTATAAAGTCTAAAATATCGATTTTAAATCGAGCTAGTTTATTACTTCGAAAGGAATATAATATTAATAGTTTTTTATAGGCCTTCTTAAATACTTTAAAAAATTATTAATATTATTTTCTTTATTAGAAAGTAATATCTTTCTTTATAATATCCGTTAATAATAAGGCTTTTTTAAAGTAGTTTTTAATAAATCTTAACAAACTTTATATCGTTTATATATTATATAATATAAATTATTCTTTAATAATTTTAATCTTTTTGAAGTTTATATAAATATCTTTAATATCAATTATAAATTTAAAGAATTTAACTAATTCTTTATAAAATTCGTATTTTTCTAGTTTAAAAAGAAGTCTAGCTAGTAATAAATAAATTAGGATATTCTATATATATTAAATATATTCTTCTTTATTAGTAGAGTAGATTAAAATATTATTAGAATACATAATCGCCGTTATATCTAAATATATTTATATAATATTATTAATTAATATTTAATAAGTTATTAATATATTAATAAATCCGAAGAGTATTATTAAATATTCGTAATAATTATATTTAATTCTAAAGGTAGACTCCTACTCCTTATTTTCTTTTATTCGAATTAAATTATACGCGCCTCGAAGATTTAATTATATAAAGATTTTTATTATTATAAACTAATCTTATAATTCGTTAATATTTAATAAAAAGTACTAATTCTTTATTATAATATCGTTTAAGTTTTAGTAATTTATATATAATTATAAATCTTTATTCTTTTTTATTATAAAGAAAATTAAATAATTTATTAATAATTTAGATTCTCGAATAAATTCTTTTTTAAAATTCTCGTGGATATACCCGCGAAATACTCCGAGTCCTTTCTCTAATAAAGTATAAATAGGTTTAAATATCGGTTATTTATTTAATTTAAATTCGATTTTATAATCCTATAATTAATATTTAAATAATACTATTATAGTTACTTTTTTCTAAAAAAAATACTTTTATTATTAATATTCTTTAAAGATATTAAGAGGTTTATTTTTATTTTTAGAAATTTTAATTTATTCGCCTTATTAACTTCTTTAATTAATATATATCGAGTCGGATCCTTATTTAAAATTATTCTTATTCGAAGATAAAATATTATAGACTTTAATTAAGTTATAATTCGACTTTTTATTTATAATTATTCTTTATAAATATATAAGTATTATACTAGCGATATCTTTAATATACGGAAATATAAATACTCCTCTTTTTTAATTAATTATTAGATTATATTTCTTTAATTAAAGTATCCCTAGAATAATATAGTAAATAGTTATTTTTATTATATCGATAATAATTTCCTTATAATAGTATTAAATAATAATTAATAACGGGAATTTTTTTAATTTTTTTATTAATATTTTTAATTTAGTAGTTAATTAAAGTTTATATTATTTCTTTTTTCTTTAAGCTAATAAATTAATTACCTAAATTATTATTCGAGATACGAAATTATTAATTATTCTCAAATTTATTATTATAATAACTTTATATCCGTTAACTTTTATTAGTATTCGTATATATATACTATATTAAATTAACTATAAATATTATTTTAAAGTTAGTATATTAATTAATTAATTAATTTATTTATTTATATATTTACTCTAGTAAAACTACTTTATTAATAAAGGAGTTTCGGAAATATTTTTTTAATGAAGTTACTAACGGCGTTTATTAATTATTAAAGAAACCTCGTCGGTTAAAAACTTTAATTTATTAATAATTTATTTCCTTTTTTTACTAGTTAATAGCCGATAATTATAATTATTTTAAAATATTATATATTCTTCCCTCCGTTTCTTTTTTATTTTAATTTTAGATTTTATTTATTTATTTTATAAACCTATAAGTCGCTTTATTATAAATTTATTAAATAATTATTATTTACGGCCCTCCGGCCGGTAGTTTCTTTTTTTTCTTCCTCTTTTTTATAGGCCTAGGTATATTACTAGGTCCTAGCGGTAATTTAAATTATATTAATTATTCTTTAATAAAAGAGAATTAACCGAGTTATTCTATTTTTATTATCTACCGCGCGGTTATATATATATTTCAGGCCTATATTAATATCTTCTTAAAATTATATATATTTATTTATTTTATTAACTCCGTTTTATCCCTAGCTAATTCCGGGTAAAATAATAATATATATTTTATATTTTATTTCCTTTATTTATATTAATAATTAATATTATAAATTATAAAACTTTTATTTAATATAAAAACTTATTTAATCTAATTTTATTATATTTTAATTATATTATTATAAAGTTTTCGGCTTTTTTTAATTAATTATAATAATTAAACTAGTCCCCGAATAGATTTCTTTTTTAAACCGGGTTAATAATTTATATAAAAATCGTCGTTTTATAACTCTCTTAAAATTATTATTTATATCAAAAATAATTCATTTAAAAGATCTTAAAATACGGGTATTATATAATAAGGAAATTTTTATTAGAGGTATAAACTTAGTTAAAATAAAAAGAAATAAAGATAATAGAGATAAAACTTAAGGTATTAATATAAAGAATAAATATAAATTATTAACGCGTTTTAATATAATAAAGATATCGTAATAAATAAAAAAGACGGGTAATCGAATAAGAAAGTATAAAAAAAATATAAAAACATTAAAAGAATTAATAATAATTATAATAAAGACTATAAAAAATATAGAGTATAAAGAGGTATAATAAATAACATACCGCGGGCTATAATTAATATAGATTATACTAGGAATAATTTTTAATTATATATTAAATCGGTAGAAGAATATATACTTTAATTAATTTAAATAAAATCGTTAAAGTAAAAGATTTAAAGATTTAGGGTAAGGAGTATATTTATATTATTAATATAAAACTAAATTAATATTACCCGTAGAAATATATTTATAATTAAAATATAAAGTCGAAACGAACCCCTCTCCTTCTATAATAACGACTAACGCGAAGGCGAAGTAATTAATAATTAAAATAAATAATATTAAAATTAGAGAATAGTTTAGGAAAGTAATTAATTTTTAATTAATTAAAATATTTTAAAACGGAGTTTATTCGGTAATAGAATTAATTATCGGGGTAAAATAAATAACGAGAAGAGATTTTATTTTATATTATATAACGGTAAAGGTAAGATAAAAGCTAGAAAAAATAATTAAATAAATAAAAGATATTAACCCCTCGGCGAGAGTATTAAAATAAACCTATATAATAATAATATATAATATAAAGAAAGAGGCCGTCGATATAAATAATTAAAAAATAATAATAAAAATATTATAAAAGAATAACTATAAGTTATACCTAGGATTAAATATTATAAATATAAAATAATAAAGGTTCGCCCTTAAACTAGATAAATATAATTATATAAAAAAATATTTAATACTCCTTCTCGAGATCCTGGACTTAAATACGGTAAATAAATTAATAACGGACGGGTTCTTAAAAAGCGAATAATTATTATTATATAAAAATAAAAAAGAATAAATAACCCGAGGTAATATTTTAATCATTAAAAATACGATTATATAACTTTAATTTATAAAAACTAGCCTAAATACGGGACATATATAAAATTATATTAATTATACGAATATAATACTAAAAGCCCGAAGGAAAAGCGCTACGCGGTTTATTTTAAATATTATAAATCTTAAAATAAAATATACCTAGTTAAGTGAAAAGAGATATACCGAATTTAATAAAGATTAAAGAATAAACTTAAATAATTCGCGGTATTACCGAGAATAATAACCTTAAGCTCCTAGGTATAATTAATTAATAATATATTTATATTAATATTAACTAAAAGCGCGAGGAAGAGGAAAATAATAACGGATATAATTAATAAAATTTAAGATATTATTATTATACCTAGGAAAATAAAGAGACCGAGATAAAATAATAAATTAATAATAAATTAATAATAATATTTAAGTAAATAGTTTTTTAAGTTTTAAATAACTTTCTACGAATAATACTCGATTAATTAAATAAAAACCGGCTAGAATTAATATTATTAAGTAACTAAGAAATAAACGAGGAATTTATAAATATAATATTAATATATAATAAATTATAATACTTAATTTAAAGTCGTATAATATAATATTAAGAAGAAATCGAAGTTAATAATAAAGTTACTTTAAAATAAATAAATTAAAGATATCGATATTATAGTTATTTAAAAACCTAATTAAAACCCTACTACCTAGGCGTTATATAATAATAGTATTAATTATTTTTATTTAGTATATAGAAGAGGCTTAAAAACCTATATATACTTTTATCTAAATAAAAGGATCGATATAAATAATTAAGGATTAATTTATTATAAAGGCGATTTATATTTTATAAAGATTATATTAAAAAAACGAAAAAATAAAAAGAAATCTCGGTCGGATAAAATTAAGGAAAAAAAGATTATTAATCGAGGAATTCTTTATTATAAAAAGATATAAATTTATAATATATATAATTTATTATTAATATAATATACCTCGATTAAAAATCCGTTAATATTATTATTATTAAAGGAAGTATTAACGAAGGAAGGCGAATGTATTTTTTTAAAATTTTTTAACCTCTATTATTTTAACTAGAATAATATTAAATAATATATATATTATATTATAACCGATTATCTCTTAAGGATAATAAAGTCGAAGGAAATAAAATTAAAAATATTAAAAATATGAATTATATAAAAAGCCTAAGGATATAAAAATATAATCGATTTATTATTCCTTATAAAAGGAGTATATTAAATTATAAATAATTTTATAATTCGCGAAGACTTATATTATAACTCCGATTATAAATTAATAATAATAAAATTCGAGTAAATATAAAAAAAAGTAATATTACGAATTTATTATATTTAAAAGAAGATTAAGGATAACGCTATTTATAAAGAAATATAATAAGGTATAAAATCTCTTTATTAAATATTAAGGAAATTAAAATTTAAAAATAAAAAAGATATTAATTAATATTTAAATAAAATAATAAGAGGTTTTTAAAAAATTATTAAATTTATAATTTTATAGACCCGTTTATATTAAAGAGTTAAATTTTATTAAAACTTTTATTATATTAATATTATATTAAAGATAAAGGAATATATAAAAAAATATAAATAAAATTAAAATATTTAGACGGGGGAGGCCCTAAATATAATAAATAATAAAAGAATATATATAATTCGAAGAACGAAAATATTTTTTTAGTAGGAGAGTATATATAAAGTTTTATTAAAGCCGACGGGAGTATAAAAATTTATAAAATAAAGAAAAAAAAAAAAAAAAAATTAAGAAATTTCTTTAATTTCTAATTATTAAAAATAATAAAAAAGGAAAAACTAAAGACTTCGAGGGTAAAATAAATTTTTTATAAAAAATATTTTCTTTAATAATAATAAAAAAAGTTTAAATATTTCGCGCTTTAAAATTTATATCGGTAAATCTTAAAAGTAAATATTAATATATTTTAAATATTATTAACTCTTTGAAAAAGCCGTTTACGAGTTTATATTAAAACTTTATATTAAATACCGACCTAAGGTTTAATAGGATTAATAAATCAAGGCTTCGGGTAATAAATTAGGGTTCCGGGAAAATTACTTTTAATAAATAATATTAATTATTAATAAGTTTAATAGGTTTAGTAACTCGATAAATTATTAATAATTTAAATATTAAATAAATAGGCCTATTATATATCCTATAGTATACGTATTTATATATATATTAATATATATTATAATATAGGTTATAGTATAAGTTATAGTATAGGTTATAATATACTTTATAATATATGTAATAACGTACGTAGTTTATATATATTATTAAATAATATACGAATAATATACGAATAATATACGTAAAGATATTCTAAATAGTATATAATATATACCCCTTATAGTAACCCTTATAATATTAAACGAAAGTCTCTATAATATATATAATTATAATATATATTAAGGTATATACTATAATATACGAAATAATATAGTATTTATATATATAAACTCCCCGGATATACCCGGGTAACGCTTTTATAAGAATTTTTATTAAAATTTATTATTCCGGGCCCGGTAAATCGCTAGCGTTAATAATTATTACTAGAGGTCGCTACCGTTAATAATAATAATTATAGAATTTAATTTATTTCAGCCCTATTATAAGGTTAAGTTATTATTAATATATTAATAATATATATAAATTATTAAAATTATTAATCCGGCTAAAATTAACCCGGAGTTATTAAATTTATTAAAAGTAACTTACCTAGACCCTTAATTTATTAAATTTATTAATAGGACGCTAGTAGCTCTATCCGTAAATTAAAACTATTAATAATATCTTATTTATAATTAAAGTTAAAAAACCTATTAATAAAATATTATTAATTTTATCCGTAATTTAGAGTTATTAATAAAATATAGTTAATTTTATCCGCGCGGTCGATAACTAAAATTTTAAAGGGAGTCTTTAAGATTTACCGATATAAAGAATAATATAAAATAATTATAATTATAAAGAGGAGAAAAAATTAAATAAACTTAATCGAAGATATTAAAGAATATTAAAATATTAAGATTATCGACTAAAGGGTAGAAAACTAGGCCCGTTAATAATAACTAAATAAATAAAAAAGTTATTAATTAATTAATTAATTTATATATTTACTCTAGTAAAACTACTTTATTAATAAAGGAGTTCCGCGAATATTTTTTTAATAAAGCTACTAGCGGCGCCTATTAATTATTAAAGAAACCTCGTCGGTTAAAAACTCTAATTTATTAATAATTTATTTCCTCTTTTTACTAGTTAGTAGCCGATAATTATAATTATTTTAAAATATTATTTATTCTTCCCTTTGTTTCTCTTTTATTTTAATTTTAAACTCTATTTATTTATTTTATAAATTTATAGGCCGCTTTATTATAAATTTATTAAATAATTAATATTTATAGTTTTTTAGCCGGCGGTTTCTTCTTTTTCTTCCTCTTCTTTATAAATCTAGGTATATCGTTAAATCCTAACGATAATTTAAATTATATTAACTATTCTTTAATAAAAGAGAATTGACCGAGTTATCCTATTTTTATTATTTATTATATAGTTATATATATACCTTAGGCCTATATTAATATCTTTTTAAAATCGTATATATTTATTTATTTTATTAACTCCGCTTTATCCCTAGCTAGTTCCGGGTAAAATAATAATATATACTTTATATTTTATTTCCTTTATTTATATTAATAACTAGCGCTACGGATTATAAATATCTTTATTCGGTATAGGAACTTATTTAATCCGATTTTACTACATTTTAATTATATTATTATAAAGTTTTTAGTCTTTTTTAATTAATTATAATAATTAAATTAATCCCCGAATAAATCTCCCTTTTAAACCGGGTTAATAGTTTATATAAAGATCGTCGTTTTATAATTTTCCTATTTATTTAATTATCGCTAGCGGGCCTAGTTTTTTATATTTTAATTAATAACTTTAATATCTTAATATTTTTTAATATTTTCGATAAAATTTATTTAGTTTTTTCTCCTCTTTATAATTATAACTATTTTATATTATTCTTTAAATCTTAGGACGCGAAGTACCTAGGTTTCTTTCTCCGTTAATAATATTAAAAATATCTATTATTATTTATTTTCTTTACGCTAGAGTTTATTCTAAATTTATATATTTTTTATAATTATAATTAAATAGATCCCTCGACTAGTTTAATATTATATTATTAAATAATTTAACTAAAGGTCGATTAACGGGATTACTAGTTTAATTTTAAATATTAGAATTAAAGTAGTTTTAAATACTTTTAAAATTATCCTAAAGTAATTATTTTAAATAATTATTAATTTCTTTATATATCTTTTTATAACCTCCGTCGTTCTTTTTAATTAATATTATATCGGAGCCGTAAACGTTAATATTAATTTAATTATTATATTATATATTATTTTATACTTTATAAAAATAGCGCCTTATATCGAATTAATTAAATATTTTATAATACGGCTTTAATTAGTGGCCCTAGCCTTAATTTAGATTAGGTATAATCTTTATTTTAATTTTAAATCGACGTATAAATCTAAAATCTTAATATTTGTCTTAGGTTCGATAACTACGTTCTTAAAATTTATTATTATTTTTATATTAAATTTCTTTAGTATTCGAGATATATAAATTAACTTATATTTCTAGGGGGTAAATAATACTTTATAAATAATTATTTATTTTAAATAAATATCGTAGGCCCGTTTTAAATTCGTATAATTCTTTTTTATAGTCTCGTTATAGGCGAGTAAATAAACGTCGTTTATAAATCTTCTAACCTAGATTAATAAATTTATTTTAATATACTCCTTAATTAATAATATATTAAAGAATAAAAAAAGTACCGGTAAAATAGGCGATTTTTATAAAATACCCGTTATTACTTTCTTTATTATACTTGTTCTTTTTTTATATATTACGGATATAACTTTATCCGATAAAAAGTTTATTATCTAGTTAATAATTAAGTTAAGTATACTTTTTATTTATAGGTCGTATAATAATCTTTTATATAAAACGTTATTAAACGCTCCCGCTATATTTAATAATAATAGATTTATTATTTTTCCCCTCCCGTTTTTATTATAGTTTTATATAATATATTTTATATCTATAAAAGTCTCTAGCGCGGTTTCTATTAAACGTTTTTATCTAATCTTTATTTATTATAATAATAATAATTTATACTCCTCCGTTATATTATTTAATCTTTTAGAGATAACTATTTCTAGCGCTTTATTAAATATATTAAGAAGTATAATAAACCTATATAATTTTAACTCTAAATAATCGTTTTTCTTTAATTTCTTGAAGATTATTATATTAATTTTTTTAAAATACCTCGGGTAGTATCCTTATTTAAAATAAACCTAGAATAAATAAATAATAATATTTATTACTCCCGTTTTTATTATATTTTTAGGAATCGATTCGAGATTTTAATTATTCCTAGCGCTTTATCGGTAGCTGGATATTATATTATTTTATATATTTTAATCCTAGTTATTTCTTAGTTTATTTTAACGGGCTTTAAATATTTTATTTTATTAATATTATTTAAATCTACCGTCGCTAGAGGGGGGAATAATATTTTTTATAAAGTTTTTATTTTACTTTTAAAATCTCTAGTTTTTCCTCCTCTATTATTTTTAATAATTAAGAATTAAGAAAATTCTTTAAAGTAGTTATTTTTCTCTTTTTTTTATCTCGCGAGCTTTTATACTCCCGCCGGCTTTAATAAAATTTTATATATACTCTTTTATTAAAAGAATATTTTCGTTCTTTAAATTTTTTTTTTTTTTTTATTATTTATTATATTTAGGGCCTCCCCCGTTTAGGTATTTTAATTTTATTTATACTTCTTTATATATTTCTTTACTCTTAATATAATATTAATATAACGGGAGTTTTAATAAAATTTAAATCTTTAATATAAACGGGCCTATAAAATTATAAATTTAATAATTTCTTAGAAACCTCCTATTATTTTATTTAAATATTAGTCGATATTTTCGTTATTTTTGTATTTTAGCTTTTTTAGTACCTAATAAAAGAATTTTATACCTTATTATATTTCCTCTCGGGTAGCGTTATTCTTAATCTTTTTTCAAATATAATAAATATATAATATTACCTCTTTTTATATCTACTCGAATTCCGTTATTATTAATTTATAGTCGGAGTTATAGTATAAATCTTCGCGGATTATAAAATTATTTATAACCTAGTATACTCCTCTTATAAAAAATAATAAATCGATTATAATTTTTTATCCTCGGGCTTTTTATATAATAAATACTTTTAATAATTTTAATTTTATTTCCCTCGACTTTATTATCCTTAAGAGATAATTAGTTATAATATAATATATATATTATTTAGTATTATTTTAATTAGGGTAATAAAGATTAAAATTTTTTAAAAATATATATTCGTCTTCCTTTATTAGCGCTTCCTTTAATAATAATAATATTAACGGACTATTAATCGAGGTATATTATATTAATAATAAGTTATATATATTATGAATTTATACCTTTTTATAATAAGGGATTTTTCAATTAATAATCTCCTCCTCCCCGATTTTATCCGACCGAGATTCCTTTTTATTCCTTCGTTCTTTTAATATAATTTTTATAAAATATAAATTATCTTTATAATAAACTAACTCTTAATTATTTATATCGATTCTTTTATTTATATAAAAATATATATAGGTCTTTAAGCCTTCTTTATATACTAGGTAGAAATAATTAATACTATTATTATATAACGCCTAGGTAATAGAGTTTTAATTAAACTCTTAAATAACTAAAATATTAATATCTTTAATTTATTTATTTTAAAGTAACTTTATTATTAACTTCGATTTTTTTTTAATATTATATTATATAACTCTAAATTAAATACTATAATTTATTACGCGTTAATATTATATTCGTAAATTCCTCGTCTATTTCTTAATTACCTAGTAGTATTAATTCTAGTTAGTTTTTATTTAATTAGTCGAATATTATTTTTAGGAGATTATTTAGGATTTAAAAAACTATTTACTTAAATATTATTATTAATTTATTATTAATTTATTATTTTATCTCGGTCTCTTTATTTTCCTAGGTATAATAATAATATCTTAAATTTTATTAATTATATCCGTTA